>JAESFV010000017.1_pt1 | contig 536288 bp, 497 predicted proteins | sample 9269471 | NCBI WGS metagenome assembly JAESFV01 (sample SAMN14502647, study PRJNA617108) | algae metagenome | isolation source: Symplocastrum torsivum CPER-KK1 and co-occurring heterotrophs from... | place: USA: Central Plains Experimental Range, Colorado | collected 2001-01-01
TCGAAACCTGCCTTCAGCAGGCATGCAGCGGCCGCGAGCCCTCCAAGACCCGCGCCCACAATCAGAATCTTCTTATCCGCCATCGGCCAATGTGCCCCGCTCATGTCCGGCGGGAACTTGGCATTTCAGCACGCGGGGAGGCAACCGCGCGGAGCGCATGGCGGCGTGCCATGGCATCCGCGCGGCGCAGGAGCCGGTTAGCCCATATAGTTGATGGCGTAGGGCAGGACCTCGTTGAAGCCGCGATAAATCATGTCGAGCGCGACATAGAGGATGACCGCGAGGCCGACATAGGCGATCCAGCGATGTTTCTGCAGCAGGTTGGCGATGAAGCTGGCGGCGACGCCCATCAGCGCGATCGACAGCACCAGGCCGAAGATCAGCACATAGGGATGGTCGCGGGCGGCGCCGGCAACCGCAAGCACGTTGTCGAGCGACATCGAGACGTCGGCGATGATGATCTGCCAGGTGGCCTGCGCGAAGGTCTTGCGCGGCGCCTTGGATCCGACCGTGCCGTCCTTGTTGATATCGGTGTCGGACAGCGCTTCTTCCGCTTCGACAACCTCCTCGTGCGGCGTGCGCAGTTCGCGCCACATCTTCCAGCAGACCCAGAGCAGGAGCAGGCCGCCCGCCAGCAGTAGTCCGACGATCTGCAGCAGTTGCGTCGTCAGCAATGCGAAGATGATGCGCAGCACCGTCGCGGCGCCGATGCCGATCAGGATGACTTTCGCGCGCTGTTCCTTGGGCAGGCCCGCGGCCGCGAGACCGATGACGATGGCGTTGTCGCCGGCGAGCACCAGGTCGATCATGATGACCTGGAACAGGGCAGTAAGAACCGAAGGCGTAATGAGGTCGAACACGACCGGACTCCTCTCGTTGTTTACAGGACTGGTCCGGTCGTCGGAGTGCGGGATTCGCATCCCATCCTGGCGGGGCCATTCCTTGCGGAATTCCAGTCCGACATCGCGACCTGCTTGCAGATCGCCAGAGGGGCCCGGCCTGGATAAGGTGAGGTCTATATCACGGGGTCGTGGTTGCGATCCCGAGAAGTTGTGAGACTTGAACAGATTCGCTGAACGTCCCGGCGGCGATGCCGATCAGCACACAGGCGCCGGCAAAGTCCCAGATCGTGACGGTGGCCGCCTGGCGCGACGCACGAGTCAGCCACCCCGCGACGGACGCGACCAGCGCCGTCGCGAACGCCAGAACCGCCATTGCAGGCATCAGCAAATCCGACGGTAGATGCGCCGCCAGCAACACCGCCGGCATGGCTGCAACCGCAGCCGCCAACGGAATGTCGATCGGCGACAGCCGCGTCAGCCGTCGCGATGTGCCTTGTGTCAGGCCGCGCTTCATGTGTTGCCCCGTGCCGCCCGGATGCGAGATCCGAACGTCTGGCGGCACGCTAGGCGCACAAGCCGAAATCCGGCATTCGTATCGGTTGGGGCGTATAATTACGGTGTCCGCCAGCTGCTCCATGCTGGCGGAGTTCCGACCAGGGCAGGCGGGTGCGTTTAAGGCTCGATCCGGCGCAGGCGGATCGCCTGACGCACCAGAACAGCGACGCTCTCGGCCTGCATCTTTTCCATGATCTGGGCGCGATAGCTCTCGACGGTCCGGGTCGAAAGGTCGAGTTTCGCGGCGATGGCCTGGCTGGTGAAGCCGCCGGCGACAAGGTCGAAAATCTCGGCCTGCCGCGGAGTGAGGCGTGCAAAGCGCTCGGCAAGATCGTCATGCTGTTTCGACGAGTCCTGCGCCGAGAATACCCGCGCCAGCGCGCGATTGATGGCGGCGACAAGCCTCGCGTCGTCGATCGGCTTCTCGATGAAATCATCCGCACCGGCCTTGATGCCGGCGACCGCCATCGGAACATCCGCGTGACCGGAAATGAGAATGACCGGGATTCCGATCGCGCGGCGGGACATTTCGCCGACCAGCGCGATTCCATCGATGCCCGGCATGCGGACATCGGCTACCACGCATCCCGGGCGGGTGGCGGGTACCTTGTCGAGAAAGGCGCCTGCCGAATCGAAGACCTCGACCACGAATCCGAACACGCTCAGCATTTCGCCGATGGCGTCCCGGACCGATGGCTGGTCGTCGATCACGAATATGGTTGGGGAACTCATCCCGGCAGGTCTCGCGTCACTTCTGTTATTGGAGGTTGTGAGGCGGTTCAAGAGGTAGCCAAAACCGGAATTCGGTGTGTCCCGGTTCGCCGGAATGTAGCCAAATCCGGCCGCCATGCGATTCGACGATAGTCAGGCAGATCGACAGGCCGAGACCGAGGCCTTCCTGCTTGGACGTGGTCATCGGCTCGAACATGCTTTGCGCGAAATCCGGTGCGACGCCGGGGCCATTGTCTGCCACCGCGACTTCGATCCGCCGCGGCTCCGACAAGGTCACAGCGGACAGCCGGATCACCCCGTCCTTCTGAGCCGTTGCGGAGATCGCCTCGGTCGCATTGCGGATGAGGTTCAGCACCACCTGCTCGATCTGGATCCGGTCGCCGCGCGCCAGTGGCAAATTGGCGGCAATATCGGACACGATCTCGATGCCGCGCGCGGCTGCATCCGGCCGCGCGAGTGTCAGCGCGTCCTCGATCATGGTGAAGACATCGAAGCCCGCCGCATGCGGGCGGCCGCGTTGCAGAAACTCATGCATCCGTCGCATCACGCCGCCGGCCAGATCGATCTGGGCAATCGCGGTGGCCAGATTGCTGCTGGCCCGTGGCAGGTCGGGCACTGCGCTCTCGATCAGATGCTGTGCCGAACGCGCCGACGCACGGGCGGCTGTCATCGGCTGGTTGATCTCATGCGCCAGCGCCGACGTCATGCCGCTGACGAGCGTGAAGCGCGCGGCCCGACTGGCATCCATTTCCTTTTCGCGCAGGCGATCTTCCGCGCGCCGCCGCAGAATATCGGCGTTCTGCCGTTCGCTCACCACGGCGCCGACCACGAGTCCGGTTCCGGTCAGCACCAGCATCAGCGTCTGCATCTCGGTAAACGCCTGCGCGTCGTAGCCGAAATGGTGCATCAGCCCGGCCAGCGCGAACTGCGTGATGGCGAGCGCGGCGCAGGCGCCGTCGAAGCCATGACGCACCGCCGCGAGCACCACGGGCACGAACAGGAGATAGAAATACCTCAGCCCGCTTCCGCTCGGACCGCCGACGATCACGAACAGCGCGAGGCAACTCAGCACGGCATAAAGCGAGGCCTCGATCGCGAGCGGCCGTGAATAGCCCGCCAGCGTCGCGTGGCCATGCAGCAGCATGACGAGACGCAGCGTGAGCGGTGTCATGACCGCGATGCCGATCAGGTCGCCGACCAGGAGCGGCGCTGCGGCGATCAGGATGTTGTCGAGTGCGATGCGCTCATCGAGCAGAAGCAGTAAAGCGACCAGCGCTGAACTGACCAACGCGGCGAAAATGCCGGCGGACAGGAGAACCATCAGATCGCGCAGGTGGTGCAGGCCGGCATCCAGATGCAGAGCGCGCCGGATCACGATGGCGGCGCTGCTGTAGACCAGCGAGATGATGGCCGAGATCGCGGCAATGAGCGGCCATTGCAATTCGGTCCGCACCACGAGCAGTTCCGACGCAATCATTCCGGCGAACAGCACCAGGCCGTAAATCGGTCCGCGCAACAGCATGAAAGCGAACACGACGCCCAGGCCCGGATTCCAGGCCGTGATCGGAACGCTCATGAATTCGTGGATCGAACTCACCCATTCGAGCGCCACGAAAGCCGCGACCAGCGCCAGGCCGAGACCGGTCTGGCCGATCCATGACGGGGATTGGGTGATCGAATTCTGGTTGCCGGTCAGGGATCGGACGGTGAATGTCATGTCAGGCCGGCATCCTTGCCCACGCGGGCGGCATCGTGCGGCAGTCTAGCCCGGCGCCGGCGCGGCGCACAGGGCCGCTCGCGCAGCGCGCTTGCATCCGCAAAACCGCTTCCATATCGTATCCGTGTCACGAGGCTAGCGGCTTGATTTCAATCAGGCATTCTAAGCCCTACGAGCCGCGCCAACGCGGCCTTTTCGGGAGGAACTGAGACATGTCTCGAGCGGCGCTTCGCGACGACAAGGTGGCCTTTGCGGCCGATCCGACGACCACCGGAAAGATCAAGGTTTCGACGCCGATGAGGGGCGATGAGTTCCTCGAGTCGCTGCGCGATGGCCGCGAGATTTATATCTACGGCGAGCGCGTGAAGGATGTGACGACGCATCCGGCCTTCCGCAATACCTCGCGCATGGTCGCGCGATTGTACGATGCGCTGCACGATCCGAAACACAAGGACAAGCTGCTGGTGCCGACCGATACCGGCAATGGCGGGATGACGCAGGCCTATTTCAAAGCGCCCAAGAATGTCGCGGAATCGGTTGCGGGACGCGACGCGATCGCAGAGTGGGCAAAGATCACCTATGGCTGGCTCGGCCGCGCGCCGGACTACAAGGCCGCGTTCCTCGGCACGCTGGGCGCCAATGCCGACTTCTACGATCCCTGGCAAGCCAATGCCAAGCGCTGGTACCAGTTCAGCCAGGAGCGTGTGCCGTTCGTCAATCACGCCATCATCCATCCGCCGATCGACCGCAATCTGCCGCCGAACGAAGTGGGTGATGTGTGCTGCCACGTCGAGAAGGAAACCGATGCCGGCATCATCGTCTCGGGCGCCAAGGTGGTTGCGACCGGTTCGGCGCTGACCAACTACACCTTCGTCGCCCATCACGGCCTGATCCCGGTGCAGGACAAGAACTTCGCCGCGATCTTCATGATCCCGACCAATGCGCCGGGCGTGAAGCTGATCTGCCGACCGTCCTATGAAATGACTTCGACCGCGATGGGTTCGCCGTTCGATTATCCGCTGTCGAGCCGCATCGACGAGAACGACGCCGTGTTCATTCTCGACAAGGTGCTGATCCCTTGGGAGAACGTGTTCTGCTACGGCGACGTGGAGAAGGCGAACAATTTCTTCCCGCGCACCGGCTTCCTGCCGCGCGCGTTGCTGCATGGCTGCACGCGGCTTGCCGTGAAGCTCGACTTCATCGCGGGACTCTTGCTCAAGGCCGTGGAAGCCACGGGGTCGAAAGACTTCCGCGGCGTGCAGGCGAATGTCGGCGAGGTGCTGGTCTGGCGCAACCTGTTCTGGGGCCTGACCGAGGCGATGGCGCGCAATCCGAAACCGTGGGTGGGCGAATATCTGTTGCCGGATATCGAGCCTGCCGGCGCCTATCAGATCGTGTCGACCATGGCCTACACGCGGGTCAAATACATCATCGAGCAGACGGTGGCCTCGGGCCTGATCTATCTGAACTCGTCGGCGCGCGACTTCAAGAATCCGGAGATCCGCCCGTATATCGACAAGTATATGCGCGGCTCCAACGGCTATGACGCGGAAGGCCGGGTGAAGCTGCTCAAGCTCTTGTGGGACACGATCGGCACCGAATTCGGCGGCCGGCACGAACTCTACGAGATCAATTACGGCGGCTCGACCGAGGAAATCCGCCGCTACGTTCTGTTCGGCGCAATGGCTGGCGGCACGGCGAAGAACCTGCAGGGCTTCGCTGAACAATGCATGGCCGAATACGATCTCGACGGCTGGAAGGTGCCGGACCTGATCGATCCGGACGAACTCAGCTATCATGCGATCCGTAGCGCGGGCATGGTGTCACCGAAGGTCGCGCACGAGCAGGAGTCGGCGCCGAAGCTGCACCCGGTCAGGACGCAGCGCGGGGATTTCGCGAGCAGCACCTAGTCCGGCGGCTTCCGCGAACCAAAAGCGGTGCTCTCATTGACGCCGTGAGATGAATGGCCTTGTCGTCCCCGCGGAAGCGGGGACGTATGACCATCGCTTTGCGAGTGCGGCTCCGTTCCCGGCGCGCCGACGCCGATGCAGACTTCACCGTCACGTGATCAGATAGACGCCGAGGTCGTTGTGGCCGAACGCCGCCCGGGAGCGATCCCGGACATGCGCGTCGCCGCTTACGATGTCGCGGCCGACGCACAAGCTTGCGCGGCGGCGGCGGCCAATCGAGGGCCGCCACCAGCATTTTATGGGGTGCCTATTCGGCCTCGGGCCGGCTGCCGTATGACGGCGCCGGCGTGCCCGGCACCAGCGACACATGCGTGTGCGTCATGAGCCACGGCGCGTCTACCGCCTCGCGCATGAGCGTTGCGGTCACGCGGACCGGCCGGTTGAAATGCGAGCCGTCCTTGTGAATGCCGATGGTGCGCGCCATCACCGCGCCCATCGCCATCAGCCGGTCCGGCGAGACAATGACTTCGAGCGTCGACAGATCGTGCGTGTAGTCGGCCAGCGTCGGCCATACCGTGCGCCATTGCTCGGATTCCAGCGCGTCACGCGACGTCATCATTTTGCCGAGCGAACCGAAGGCGATCACGTCATCGGTGTAAAGATCGCGGGCGCGCCTGAAATCGACCCGGCCGACCAGCGTTCCCCATTGCTCGAAAAAAGCTTCGAGCGAATGTCGGTCTTCGTCAAGAACAGGCAGGCGCTTCATGCGTCATGCTCGCGTACGGACGTCGAGGATTATAGCTGCATCTGCTGCCGCGCATCGGGGATGTCGACAGCCGGGAGGCGGATCACCCCCTGCTTGGTGGTGATGACGATCACGCTTGCCGTCGTCAGGCCCTCGATGAACTGGTTGTAGCGCTGGACCAGGTTGCCCCATTTCTTCTTGCGCTCGCTCATGCCGAAGTCGTTCTGCATGAAATAGACCGCCGGTTTGCCGCCCTGCTCCTCGGTGGTCAGGTCGCCGTCCATCCGCCAGCGTTTCTTGCCGGTATCGATTTGGACGCGCGCCGCGCCCTTGCTTTGGGCGCCCTGCGGATAGGCGAACCAGATGCTGATGGTGCGGCCGGCGCGGACCAGAAAAACCACCCTGCCGTCACTGACAAAGGACAGGTTCGCGGCGTCGGCCGCGTCCTTCTCGAAGCGCCAGTTGCCCTGCAGCGGCAGCTTCGATTTGTCCTGGGCGAAGGCCGCGCCGATCGACGGCAACAGCAGAAATGAAAAGGCGATGAGAAAGGCGGAGGCGAGCCGGGGCATGCGATTGCGTCCAGAGAACAACGAGAGCAGCGCTTATAGCACGCCACCTTTCTTTTCCCTCCCTCCGCCGAAGCGGCGGGGAGGGTCGGTTCGCGTCGCGTAGCGACGGGAACCGGGGTGGGGGCATATCTTGGCTGTGATGTCGGTTTGGCCCCCCACCCCCGACCCCTCCCCACCACTCGCTTCCGCTCGCGGGGGGAGGGGAGTAGCAGCGGCGCTCGCGAGGTCAGATCACAACACGATGCTTGGATTACGGATGCACTGGTCGCAATCGATCAGGTTGAGCTGGCGCACCGCGATCATCCACCGGCCGTCCTGCTTCACGTAGCGATGGCCGCACCAGCCATAGAGGCAGCGCGTCTCGAAGCCGCGGAACTCCGCAATCATGAGGTTGGACCGTACCATGCGGGTATCGGAGCGGCCGGCATCGAACACCTCGACATTGGTGACCAGCCGCACCGTGCGCGACTTCGGCTTCTGTGACCAGGCATAGCCGGTGCGCAGGCGATAGACGCGATCCTCCAGCCGCCGCCGGTCGTCGAAGGTGATGGCGATCTCCTTGCGCGGATCGCCGCCGGTCGGCGTCGACGGCAGCCAGTACACGCATTCCGGGGTGAACAGCGTCAGCCAGTCTTCCAGCCGGTCCTGATCGAGCAGGCGGGCCTCGTGTTCCAGTAGGCCACGGAACAGATCGCGCTCGACATGGTCGTTGATGACGAGGTCGTCGCGCTGCCAGATCGAGAAATTCTCGATGATCTCTTCGTACAGCGCATCGGTGATGTAGAACGAGGTCTTGTGCGGATCGTGCTTGACGGGTGCGTTCATCGTCACGGCTCCCGCTTGATCTGGACGTTGGGCTCGGTCTGCATCAGCCGCTTCCAGTATTGGATATATTCGCGCATGAACATCTCGTCGGTGGCGGGCGCTTTCAGCACCCCGTCGCCGCAATCGACGGTGCGTCCCGGAATGTCCATGCCGCGATGCATGTAGACCCATTCGTCCTCGAAAGCGCCGAGCCCGCGCTGGATCTCCTCGAAATTGGCAAGGTCGTCGACCTCGCCGAAATTCGGGAAGCCTTCCTGCGTGCGCATGCGCAGCGCATTGATCAGATGCAACTCATCGCCCCATACGCCCTCGTCGTCGACCACGGCGGTGCCGTACCAGACCGCGTTGGTTTCGGTGACGCTCAGCGGCTCGAACACCTGGAAGTGGTTTCCGAGAATCGACAGGTTCGGGAAGATGTTGATGTTGACCGGCTCGGACGAGGCGAGATCGAGCGCTGCTGGCGCGCGGTCGCCGAGACGGCGACGCAACTCCGCTTCGTAATGCTCCATGCCGGGATGCGGGCTTTCCACCGCCCACATCGCGCCCGGCTTGATCTCCATGTTCGGGCGCTTGTCCTTGAAGTGATGGCCGTGGCCGAAATACTTCATGTACATCGGCTGCTCGTCCGGACGGCCCTTGTAATAGGACATGCCCTTGGCACCTTCCGCGACCAGCCGGTTTTCCATGTCCAGCAGCGAGCGATGCGAGAACACGACATGATAGCCGTCGCAGGAATTGTCGTAGGCGAGCTTCCAGTTGCCGTTGTACTTCAGGCGATTGGCCTCGCAGATCGCGACCTTGCCGCCGGGATGGCGGTCGAGCCATTCGTCGAGCGGCTTCTTCACATCGCCGAGATACTCGGTGAGCGGCGGCATATCCATGTTGAGGGTGCCGAAGATGAAGCCGCGATAGCTTTCCACCCGCGGGATCTGCGCGGCGTTGAAGCGCGTCTCGGTCACGTCGTTGGCATAGCCGTCCGGCCACGGCACATTGCGGATCGAGCCGTCATTGTTGAAGGTCCAGCCGTGATAGGGGCAGCGGAAGACGTTGGAATTGCCCTTTTCCAGCCGGCAGAGGGTGGTGCCGCGATGGGTGCAGCGATTGTACAGCGCGCGGATCTGTCCTTTTGAATCGCGCAGCACGATGATCGGCCGCAGGCCGAGCTTGCTCAGCACGTAATCGTCGTTGTTCGGGATCTGGCTTTCATGCGCGAGATAGACCCAGACCGCGCCGAAGATGTGTGTCATTTCTGCGGTGAAGATCGCGGGGTCGGTATAGATCAGCTGATGCACGCGGTCGCGCTGCACCAGTTCGTCGTAATCGTAGGGCGGCGACAGATAGGCCGTGCGCGTCAGGTTTGTGGTTTTTTCCAGCATGGAATTCAGGTCCTTTGCTGCGTGAATGCGGCGGTGCTCTTGCCGCTCCCCTCCCCCCGCGAGCGAAGCGAGTGGTGGGAGGGGTCGGGGGTGGGGGGAGATTGTTGTCTGGCGAGCATCCGCCCACCTCGATTTCCTTCGCTGCGCTCAGTCGATCGACCCTCCCCACCGCTTCGCGGGGGGAGAGAAAAGAAAGGGCGAGCGCTGAGGTTCAAAAATAATCGAAATACTCATTCTGCTCCCATTCGGTGGGTTCGTCCGCGGGATGACCGGCGACACTGTGTTCGCTCTTCCATTTCTCGAAGCGGCCGAGTTCGGTGCGCTTGAAGGCTGTGAAGTAATTGATGAAGGTCTCGCCGAATTGTTCGCGGAACAATGCGGACGCCTCCAGCGCCGCAAGTGCATCCGGCAGCGTCTTCGGCAGCAGCGGAAAGTCCGAGTTGTACGGGTTCAGCTCCTGCGGTCCGGGCTCGCTCTTGTTGGCGATGCCGTCGAGCCCCGATACGATCTGCGCGGCGATGTAGAGATAGGGATTGGCCGAAGGCTCGCCGATCCGGTTCTCGATCCGCGTCGCCGGATCGAAGGGCGCGCCAAGGACGCGCGCCATCACGCCGCGATGGTCATAGGCCCAGGTGGCGCGGTCGGGCGCGAGCGAGTTCGGCTTGTAGCGGCGATAGCCGTTGATGGTCGGCGTGGTGAACGGCGTCGCGGCCTGCGCATGCGCGAGTAGCCCCGCGAGATAGTGCATGCCGACCGGCGATAGCGGGTCCCCCGATGACGCGTCTTTGCCGTTCGGCATGAACAGATTCTTCTTGCCGCTCGCGTCGGTCAGCGACTGATGCAGATGCCAGCCGCTGGCGCAGAAACCCGGAATCGCCGGACGCGCCATGAAGCTTGCGAGATAGCCCATGCGGCGCGTGATCTGGCGCGTGGCGCTGCGGAACAGGATCAGGTTGTCGGCGGTGGTCAGCGCATTCCTTGGGGCAAAGGTGCATTCGACCTGGCCCGGTCCCCACTCGTTTTCGATCGAGCGCAGCGGCAGGTCGATCGCTTCGAAATGCTCGCACAAGGCCGTCAGCACCGGCTGCATGATGTCGAAGTTGGATTCGGAATGATACGAATAGCCGGTCTCAACCGGATAGGTGCGGACCGGCTTGCCCTTGATGCCGATGGCATTGGTATTCTCCGGCGCGATTGGATCGCCGGCGAGGCGCAAGAGATACCACTCCACCTCGAGTCCGACCGTCAGCCCGAGTTTATGCTGCTTCAACCGCGCGAGCTGCTTCTTCAAAAGCTGCCGCGGCGAGAAGTGAAACGGCATGCCGGTGTTGAAATATTCGTCGCAGATCACCCAGCCGATGCCCGGCGCCCATGGCAGCACACGAAAAGTCGACGGGTCCGGCACGATGGTGAGATTGGGCGAGCCCGTCATCTCCTCGAGCCCCATGCCGCCGCCGGGCGTGAACGAGGCGAAGGTGCGCGCGCCCGAGGCATCGAGCGTCGTGGTCGCGACATTGATGTTGTAGCCGCTCGACAACGCCGACAGGAAAGCCGGGATCGTGACTTCCTTGGTGCGCGCGTGCCCGTGGGTGTCGGACCACACCAGCCGGATCAGCTTCAGCTTGTGCTTGGCGGCGAGCGCCTTGAGCGCGCGGGCCTGCTTTTTCTGCTCAGCGGTCCACAAGCCGAAGCGATCGATAAACGGGGCGGGTTTCGTCATCTGCAGTCCGGGGCGGGAAAAACGAGGGGAGGAATCCATAATCGGCCCGGACTTTAGCGCTTTCGGTGCGGGAAGCTGGAGCGATTCTGAAAAATCGCTACACTTTCTTCAAATGAATAGTTGACGCGAATTCATGTCATAATCGACATATGTCCAGAACACCCGCCAGAAAGCCGCCCAGGCCGAACGCAAAGCCGCGGTCAAAGCCGCGGAAATCCGGTCAGACGCTGCGTCGTCGCATCCGGCTGCGCCAGCTCGAATTGCTGGCGGCGCTCGAACACGCCCCGACGCTGAGCGCGGCCGCGCGCGAGGCGCGGCTGTCGCAGCCCGCCGCGTCCAAGCTGCTCGCCGCCCTGGCGTCCGATCTCGACGTTGCCCTGTTCGAGAAGGCAGGCCGCTCGCTGCACCCGACCGCCGCCGGCCGCGCGCTGATCCGCCATGCGGCCAATCTCGTCGGCAATCTCGATCGGGCGCAGGCCGAGATCGAGGCGATCGAGAGCGGCTTGTCGGGAACCGTCGCGGTCGGTGCCGGCATCGGCGCCTGCTATGTGCTGATGCCGCGCGCGCTGTCGCTGCTGCTCGATCGCGCCCCGGATGTCGTCGTCACCATGCGCGAAGGCGCGATGGAGGAGCATTTCGCGATGCTGCGCGACGGCAGGCTCGATCTCGTCATCGGACGCGTCGAGCCGGCTCTGGTCGATCGTGATTTTGCAATGGACGAGCTTTACGATCCGGCGATCCTCATCGTGGCCGGCCCGCAACATCCGTTGACGCGCGGTGCGGCGGTCGGCTGGGCCACGCTTGCCGAGCAGGACTGGATCCTGCCGCAGGAAGGTACGCCGATGCGCGCCGGCATCGAGCGCATCTTCCGGCGCGTGAAGCGCAGGCCCGCCCGCTGCATGATCGAGTCGTCGTCGATCCAGACCAATGTCAGCCTTATGAATGCGCGCGACATGCTGTGGGTGCTGTCGGAGGATATCACCGCCTATTTCGAAGCGCTCGGCCTGCTGAAGCGGCTGCCGGTCGAGACGCTGCGCACCGCAGCGGCGCTCTCTGTGGTGCGGATGCGCGGACGCAGTCCTTCGAATGCCACAAGCCGGCTACTCGACTGCCTGCACCAGGCCGCGGATACGATCTCGGCGGATTCCAGGATGGCGGCGGAGCCAGGTGCAGCATCCTCCGGAGTCAAATGAAGATGGGCGCCGCAGCGCCCATCTTCATTTCGTGATCGTGTCGCAGATGCGGTTCAGAATTTGTAGGTAATGCCGCCGCCCCAGATCCACGGATCGAGCTTGGCCTTGCCGGTCAGCGCGATCGCGCCGTCATTGACCGCAGCCGAGAAAGTCGGACGTAGCCACAAATATTTGACATCGAAATTGATGCCCCAGTTCTTGTCGAGCATGTAATCGAAGCCGGCCTGCACCGCCGGCGCCCAGGCGTTGTTGACCTTGAAGCTGGAGATCCGCACCGCCGGGTTTCCCCCGAGGGTGTTGGCCGCCGATTCGTTGAAGAACACCGTGTAGTTCACGCCGGCGCCGACATAAGGCTTGAACGCGCCGAAATTGGTGGCGTGATACTGGAAGGTCAGCGTTGGCGGCAGCAACCAGGTCTTGCCGATCGGCAGTCCCTGCATGTTGAGGCCGGGGGCCGCGCCGCCGGTCACGATGCCGGTACCGGTCGCCCGGTGCGGCGTGACGCCGAGGATCAGTTCGGCTGCGATATTCGGCGTGAAGAAGTAAGTGATGTCGAGCTCCGGCACGACCGAGGTCGACCACGTGGCATTGCCGCCCGGCAACTGGTCGAATGTGGTGTCGTTCTTCGGATCGACCACGAGCGCGCGCAGTCGGATCATCCAGGGATTCCAGACGACAGGCGGCGGCGCAGCTTTCGTCACCATCGGCGCCATGTCGGCGGCATAAGCCGGCGGCATGCCGGCCGCAGCGGCAGTCAGCCCGCCTGCCGCCAAGGTTGTCAAAACCAGCTTTCGGATCATTGTTTTCAGCCCCCAAAACGTTGGCACATACGAATGTGCAGCCTTCAGAGGACGATCCGAGCCAGAGCTCGTAATTGATCTGGATCAGGTTTGATTAAACGACGGTGCCGTGTTGCACAGGTGCCGCAACGGCATGTCACGATCCGTCGCGGGCTGGAAGGCCCTGCGCGAGCCGCCGCAGACCGTCGAGGTCGAGCAGGTTGACGCCGCGCCGCTTGCAGAGCGCAATAAGCTCCTCACGCGCGAACCGCGTGAACAAGCGCGAAACGGTCTCCGGCGTCAGTCCGAGATGATCTGCGATATCCGAGCGTGGCATCGGCAGATACAGATCGCGCCGCGCAGGATCGCCGAGGCTGATCCGATTGTGCATTTCGATCAGAAACACGGCAAGACTCGCTTCCGCGGTGCGCTGGCCGACCGTCAGCGCCAGATCGGAGGCGCGCGCGAGCCGCTCCGACACCGATACGAATAGCTGAAACGAGAATTGCGGATCCGCCTGCGCGGCGGCGGTGAAGTTGGAGCGCGGCATGCTGCGAAGCTCTGTTTCGGTCACCGCCTGCGCGCTGACGGCGTATTCGCGCTCGACGGCGAGATCGACGAACTCGCCGGGAAAGGCGAAGCCCACGATCTGACGCTTGCCGTTGGCGAGGGTCTGGTAGAGCCGCAGCAATCCCCTGCGCACCCAGTGGATGTGGGTTGGGCGATCCTGCTGGTGAAAGACGTAAGTATCCTTGGCGAGGACGCGCCCATGGCAATGCAACCCGGCGCAAGTCTCGCTACGGGCGGTGCACGATTCCAATGTGACTGAGCCGCCAATGCTGGCCACGCAGGGGGGTAAATGCGTCATCGCGACTGAAGCTAACCGTTCCGTCGACGCGGCGGATTGAGAAGAATCAACTTCTCTCCGCGTCCTGTCAGGTCGCCCGCGCCCAGCCGACGGCCTGCGCTCGACGCCGCCGGGCTACCATCTGTCCGGTCATCTCCGCTCCGGCCATGTGTGCTGTCAGCCTGATGGCGAAATAGCGGCCATTGTCTGCCAGATATAATACAAGTATTATATCTGCATGGCCAAGAAACCTGCCACTCCCGCCAAGTCCGCGCCATCGGCTGACGTGCCGGCGCGCCGCCGCGCCACAGCGGCCTCGCTCGCCGGAGCAAGGCGCGCGGTCGAAAAGCCCTACCGCATCACCGATTATCCGATGCATTACTTCGCCGCCATCCAGCGGCAGAACCAGCTCAACCTGGCGCGCGCCTTGCGCAGCGTGGGCATCTCGGTGCCGATGTGGCGGGCGATGGCGGCGCTCCGGCAGAAGGATGGCCAGACCATCGGCGAACTGGCGCAGCTCACCGTGCTCGACCGCTCGAGCCTCGGGCGTCTGCTCGATGACATGGCGCGCGAGCGGCTGGTCGAACGCGAGCCGTTGCCGGACGATCGCCGCGCCCTGGTCGTGAGCCTTTCGGACAAAGGACGGCGCACCTTCGAGGTCGCGCGGGCGGTGGCCCGGCGGCACTATCGCGAGGCGTTCAAGGGCGTCAGCAAAGGTGAATTCGAGATGCTGATGCGCGTGCTTCGCCAGATCAAGGCCAACACGCGCAGGATGGCGGATATTGCCGATCTCGACGACGTGTCATGACAACAGGTGCGGAATGAGTGCGAAGCGCGACTATTATTTTCCCAACACCGAGGAGCTCGCAGCGGACGAGATGCGCATAACGGCGCTCGGCACCGGGCGCCCGTTCGTGCGGCGCGCGCAGGCCAATACCTCGTTTCTGATCGAACTCGGCAATGGCGACAAATTCATCTGGGATTTCGGCTCGGGTTCGCAGACCAATTTCACGGCGCTCGAAATTCCGCACCAGGACGTCACCGCCTATTTCGCCACCCATTTGCATGCCGACCATGTCGGCGACTTCGCGCAGGTCTGGATCGGAAGCTGGGCCGGCGGGCGGTCAAAGCCGCTGGTGATGTATGGCCCGTCGGGCCCCGAGCCGAGATACGGCATGAAGCATTTCGTCGAGAAGCAGATTGAGTCCTTCGCATGGGACACCGATACCCGGCACGGACTTCTTCCGGATGCCGGCGCCGAGGTCGAGGTGCATGAATTCGACTTCACCAAAACCGGCGTGATCTATGACAAGAACGGCGTCGTCATCAAAAGCTTCCCGGCGATCCATATTTATGACGGGCCGGTGAGCCTGCGGCTGGAATGGAACGGACTGTGTTTCGTCTTTTCCGGCGACACCACGCCCAGCCAGTTCTTCGTCGATAACGCTCAGGGCGCCGACCTTCTGGTGCATGAAGCCTTCAATACGGTGTCGCAGCTCATGCAGCGCTCGGGCTATGACGAGCGCATGGCGAAAGGCATCGGCACCATTGCCCATACCGCGCCCTCGGAGGTCGGGCATGTGTTTGCGAAGACCAACCCGCGGCACGCTGTGATCTATCACTTCTTCAACGACTTCGACACCGCGGCCGAGATGGAGCGTGACGTGCGTCAGGCCTGGAAGGGCCCGCTGACGCTGGCGCAGGATCTGATGGTCTTCAACATCACGAAGGACGACATTCTCGTTCGCATGGCGGTGACGCCGGATCACGTCTGGCCGAACAAGAAGGAGCATCAGGCCTTCCTGTCCGGCTCGCGCAAGCAGCGGCTGCAGATGTCGCGCTGGCTCGCCGACAAGCAATTGTTTCCGAAATTCTGATCTCGCGACTTTCGAACCTGCCGGTCACAAGAAAAGTCAGGGAATAGCCCCACTGGAGCAGTACCGAGCCAACTGACACGATGGGAGAGGGGTTATGCGTTGCACGAATTTTGTTCGTCTTGCCGCCGCCGGAATAATGCTGTCGCTGTCCGCGCTTTCAGGTCATGCGCAGGACTTTCCGGATAAGCCGATCCGCGTCGTGCTGACCTATACCGCGGGCGGCGTCTCCGATGGCATCATGCGTCTGCTGGCGCCGAAGATGGAAGAGGTGCTCGGCCAGAAGCTGATCATCGAGGCGAAGCCGGGTGCGGCCGGCAATATCGGCACCATCGAGGTCGCGAAGTCCGCGCCCGATGGCTACACCTTGGTGGTGACGGCGACCAACAATTTCGTCATCAACCAGTTCACGATGACGATGCCGATCGATCCGCTCGCCGCGCTCGCGCCGGTGGCGAAACTCGCCGACGTACCGCTGGTGCTGTTCTCCAACCCGACGATCCCGGCGAAGGACTTCGCCGCGTTCATGGACTACGTGAAGGCCAATCCGGGCAAGGTCAATTTCGGTTCGCCGGCGCCCGGCACCGTCAATCATCTGCTGCTCGAGCGCATCAAGCTCGCCCGCAATCTCGATATGCAGCATATCCCCTATCGCGGTTCGCCGCAGGGCGTTCTGGCGCTGCTGCAGAACGACATCCAGCTCTTCACGGTTGGATTGGCCGCGGGCCTGGGTCATCTCAAGGATGGCAAGTTCACCGCGCTTGCGGTGGCGACGGCGGAGCGGCTGCCGGAACTGCCGGACACGCCGACGCTGATCGAAAGCGGTCTGCCCGGCTTCACCGGGGCAAATTGGTGGGGCATGGCGGCGCCTGCGGGTACGCCGGAGCCGGTGATCAGGAAGCTGCGCGAGGCGGTGCAGGCGGCGTTGAAGGAGCCGAACGTGATTGCCCGCTACAAGGCGATCGGCCTTGGCGTTCCGCAGGAGAGCCCGGAGCAATGGACGGCCGGACTCAAGGCGGAAGCCGACCTCTGGTCCGAGATTGTGAAAAAAGCCGGCGTGACGCTGCAATAGCGTTTTGCATCGCCCTTGCGCGCCTGAACCTTACTCCCTAGAGACACTCGAAATTCCGCTCGTCCGCGTGCAAGCGGGGATCCATGTTATCTGGATTTCCGCTTGAGCGGGGAATGGTCGGACGGAGAGGGAGTGGTGGCGTGACCAGCGGAATGCGCAAGGGCCTGACCAGCTACGGCGACAAGGATTTCTCGTTGTTCCTGCGCAAGGCCTTCATCAAGGGCATGGGGTATTCGGACGACGCGCTGGATCGCCCCATCGTCGGCATCACCAACACCTATTCCGATTTCAATCCCTGCCATGGCAACGTGCCGCAACTGATCGAGGCGGTGAAGCGCGGCGTGATGCTGGCCGGCGCTATGCCGATGGTGTTTCCGACCATCTCGATCCACGAAAGCTTCGCCTACCCGACCTCGATGTTCCTGCGCAATCTGATGGCGATGGATACCGAGGAGATGATGCGCGCGCTGCCGGTGGATTCGGTGGTGCTGATCGGCGGCTGCGACAAGACCACGCCGGCGCAGGTGATGGCGGCCGTGAGTGCCGACCGTCCGACCATCGTGCTGCCGGTCGGGCCGATGCTGGTCGGTCATTTCAAGGGCGAGGTGCTCGGCGCCTGCACCGACTGCCGCAGGCTGTGGGGCGAGTTTCGCGGCGGCCGCATCTCGGGCGAGGACATCGAAGTGGCGAACGAACGGCTTGTGCCTTCGGTCGGCACCTGCGGCGTGATGGGCACCGCGTCCACCATCGCCTGCATGATGGAAGCGATGGGCATGGCGCTGCCGGGTGCGGCGACCATTCCGGCGCCGCATGCCGATCGTGTTCGCGTCGCGGAAGCGACGGGCAAGCACGCTGCTGCCCTTGCCAAGAGTGGCGGGCCGAAGCCGTCGGACATCATTACCAAGGACGCGCTGCATAACGCGATCGTCATGCTGCAGGCGATCGGCGGCTCGACCAACGGCGTCGTGCATCTCTCCGCCATCGCGGGCCGCACCAACACGCCGCTGTCGCTTGAGGAATATGACGAGATCGGCAAGCGTACGCCGGTGCTGGTCGACCTGAAGCCGTCCGGCGATCACTACATGGAGCATTTCCATTATGCCGGCGGCGTGCCGCGGCTGATGCAGGAATTGAAGGACGTGCTGAAGCTCGACGCTAAGCACGTCATGGGCGGCACGCTCGGTGACGCCATCAAGACCTTCGAGGATGTGCCCGGCCAGACCGTGATCCGTCCGCGCAGCGCGCCTCTGAAGAAGGAAGGCGGCATGGCGATCCTGCGCGGAAACCTGTGCCCGCGCGGCGCGGTGATCAAGCAGGCGGCGGCGTCACCGAAACTGATGCAGCATGAAGGCCGCGCCGTGGTGTTCGAATCGGTCGAGGACATGACCAACCGGATCGACGATCCTTCGCTCGAGATCGGCGCGGACGACGTGATCGTGATGCGCAATGCCGGCCCGATCGGCGCGCCAGGCATGCCCGAAGCGGGCTATATCCCGATTCCGAAGCGGCTGGCGCAGCAGGGCGTGAAGGACATGGTGCGCATATCCGATGCGCGCATGAGCGGTACGGCGTTCGGCACCATCGTGCTGCATGTCTCGCCGGAATCCGCCGTTGGCGGTCCGCTGGCGCTGGTTCGGACCGGTGACCGGATCAAGCTCGATGTCGCGGGCCGCACGCTTGAGCTGATGGTCAGCGATGCCGAACTCGACAAGCGCCGCAAGGACTGGAAAGCGCCGCCGGTGCCCGACGATGCGCAGCGCGGTTACGCGAAACTCTATCGCGAGCATGTGCAACAGGCGGACGAGGGCTGCGACTTCGATTTCCTGGCGGCGGTTAGGAAGTAGACGCTACTGCGTCACCGCGCGCTGGCTGACCCGCGGCGCGCGTATCGGCGGTGGCGCATCCGAGCCCGGACCACGCCGCCAGGCAGCGCCGGTGCGGCCCTGTTCGACACCGAATTCGAACAGGCCCTTCATATAGGCGGTGTCGAAACCGGCCGATGCCTGCGACGGGAAACTGTCGTCGATCGCCGCCAGTGTCAGCGTCCAGTTGCGGCGGCGGATGAATTCATAGGATGCGAGCAGGGTGTTGCGTGTATTCGCGCGCACCGAGGTCTCGAACGCGCGCACGGCAATCCGCACCGTGTTGGCCGGCACCACATCGAAATACGGGCCGAGCTTGCTGTTCAGGATGACATAGATGCGCGGACGCACGCCGCTTGGCGCAATCGGCTTGTTCGACAGCAGCATCGCTTCCGGGATCACCAGCACATTGGAGATGATGCCGCCGTCGACATGCATCTCGGCGAAGCGCTTGCCCTGCGCTTCCACATCGATCAGCACCGGCGAGAAAATGCCGGGAATGCTGGCGGAGGCCTCGATCACCTGACGGAACAGCTCCGGTGCGCGCGGATCGACGCTGGAAGCAATCGCGCCCATGTCCCAGATCGCGGTGCGCTGAGCGTCGAGCTGGGTGCTGACGATGAACAGCCGCCGCCCGGCGCGGTATTCCCGCGCCACTGCTTCGATGACCTCGGGCGTCACGTGTTTGGCGATCAACTGCCGCAGCGGCGCGGCTTCGAACAGGCTGGTGCCGAACAGCCCGCGCACACCCTGGAATTTCAGGAAGCCTTCGAATGCGCCGCTGGAAAACACGTCGGCCAGAACGGAATCGTATTGCGGTCCGAGGAAGGCGAATGGAGCAATCAGCGCGCCGGCACTCGCGCCGGTGACGATTGTGAAGCGTGGCCGGTCGCCGCGCTGGGTCCAGCCGTTCAGCAACCCGGCGCCGAACGCGCCGTCGGCGCCACCGCCGGACAGGGCGAGAATGGCCGGGTTATCGCCCGGGCGTATGTTGGTGATCGGGTTGCGCCGCGCGAGCGCAGGATCGTCGGCCCAGACCCGCGCGTCGGGGATGCCGGGGATGATCGCCAGTTCCTGTTCCTGCTGGGTATAGGGGATACGCTCGACGCTGGCGCAGGCGGTCAGCAGAACCGCAGCCAACGCAACCGTGGCCGCACGCCGCCAGCCGGCGCAGCCAAACACCCGTCCCATCCGCGCACGCATAACGAACTCAAACCCCCACCGGGTCCCCCTGATCATATGACCAACGATGGATTTGCGGCGGCTTAAAGGGCGCCGGTCATCATTTGTTATCGTAAATGGCCGATTAACGAGCTGCGGCCGGGTCGGTCTTCCGGAACGACGCCTCAGAGCTCGGTCCGCACCGCCCATAACTCGGGGAAAAACGAGTGATCGAGGGCCGATTTCAGGAATCCCACGCCACTTGAGCCGCCGGTCCCGCGCTTGAATCCGATGATGCGTTCGACCGTCTTCATGTGGCGGAAACGCCACTGCTGGAACCAATCTTCAAGATCGACCAGCTCTTCGGCCAGTTCGTACAGGTCGAAATACTTCTTGGACTCGCGATAGACCTTCAGCCAGGCGTCGCGCACGGCGTCGTTTGGTACATGCCGGACCGAGAAATCGCGCTTCACGATCTCGTCGGGGATCGCAAAGCCGCGACGGTAAAGCAGCATCAGCGCGGCGTCGTACAGGCTCGGCGCATCGAGCGCCGCCTTCAGCCGGTCGTAATTGGCGCTATCGTGCCGGTGCGGCAGCAGCATCTTCGGGTCCTTCGCACCGAGGCGAAATTCGACCGCGCGGTACTGGAAGGACTGGAAGCCGGACGATTGACCGAGGTCGCCGCGGAATTCCAGATAGTCCGATGGCGTCATGGTCGACAGCACGTTCCAGGCGCTGATCATCTGCTCGAGAATGCGGGTCATCCGCGCCATCGACTTGAACGACGGCGGCAGCTGGTCGCGCAGGATGAAATCCACCGCGGCATCGAGCTCATGCCCCATCAGGTTGAGCCACAATTCCTGAACGTGGTGGATCGTGATGAAAAGGTGCTCGTCATGCTTGCCGGACAGGGGCTTCTTTGCGGCCAGCAGGGTGCCGAGCTGGAGATAATCGCCATAGGTCATGCGGCCGGCGAGATCGACATGGATGTCGTCGCCGATACGGCTTGCGGGCGGTGACTCGTTGGTTGCCACTTTTCTTGTCCGATCCTGATTTGCTGGCGCTACTCTAGTGCGCCATGCCGGTGTGGCAATGATCCCAAAGACCCAATATGCATGCAGGCATGCAAGCCCCGCTCGACCTGACCGCCGACTTCTCCCGCTTCCGCAACGCCGATCCCGACCGGCTGCACTTCGCCGCGCATAGCCATGCCTATTGGCCGGATGTGACGCGCGAGGCGCAGATTCAACTCTGGGACGATGCCGCCCGTCTGGTCGACGAGAAATGGACCCGCGTCCTCGGCGAAGTCTGGCCTGCGGTGACCGGCGGGATCGCGCGGCATCTGAACCTGCCGGATCCGGCGACGCTGGTTTCCGCGGTCAACACCCATGAATTCGTCAACCGGCTGATCTCGGCGCTGCCGCTCGACCGCACGCCCGTCATCGTCACCACCGACGGCGAGTTTCACTCCTTCAAGCGGCAGACCGAACGGCTCGCCGAGGATGGCCTGATCCGCCTGGTCGCGGTGCCGACCGAGCCGTTCGCCACCTTGCCGGCGCGCATCGTCGAGGCGGTGAGCGCGCATGAGCCGGATATGGTGTTCGTCAGCCAGGTGTACTTCAATTCCGGCTACGCGCTGCCGGACCTCGATGCTCTGGTCGATGCTGTCGCCGCGCCGGACCGGCTGACGGTGATCGACGGCTATCACGCCTTTCTGGCGCTGCCGGTCGATCTCTCGCATGTCGCGGACCGCGCCTTCTATCTCGCCGGCGGCTACAAATATGCGATGGCAGGCGAGGGCGCCTGCTTCATGCATTGTCCGCCGGGCTTTGGCGCACGGCCGCGCAACACCGGCTGGTATGCGAGCTTCGCCTCGCTGTCGGGTCCGCAGGATCGCGTGCGCTACGCGACCGACGGCCAGCGCTTCATGGGCGCGACCTTCGACCCGAGCGGACTCTATCGCATGCGTGCCGCGCTGGACTGGATGGCCTCGCGCGGTCTCGACGCGGCAAGGATCCACGCGCATGTGATGGCGCTGCAGGACATCTTCCTCGCGGGCATTTCGGAAAGCCCGATCGGCCTGTTCGATCCCGCGCGTCTTGTTGTGCCGGCGCAGGAAATGTCGCGCGGCAATTTCCTCACCTTCGATCATCCCGAAGCGTCGGAATGGCAGGCGCGGCTGAAGGCGCGCAATATTGTGGTCGATGTGCGCGACACGCGGCTGCGTGTCGGCTTCGGTCTGTACCACAATGCGGACGATGTGAAGCGGCTGCTGGAGCGTCTGCGCGCGCTTTGACGCTTGACGAATGGGGCGCGCGATGCGCTCAATCCGCCGCTTCTGAAACGACAAAATCCGGGGTTGGAAATATGGCGAAGGGCCGCAAAGTCATCATCACCTGTGCCGTCACCGGCTCGATCCATACGCCGTCGATGTCGCCGCATCTGCCGGTCACCGCGCAGCAGATTGCCGATGCCGCGATCGGCGCGGCGGAGGCGGGTGCCGCGATCGTGCACCTGCATGCGCGCAATCCGCAGGACGGCCGCCCCGACCAGACGCCGGAGGCTTTCGCGCCGTTCCTGCAGGTGATCAAGCAGCGCTCCAATGTGGTGGTGAACATCACCACCGGCGGCGCGCCGACCATGGCGATCGAGGAGCGCGTACGTCCGGCTGCGACCTTCAAGCCGGAAGTCGCCTCGCTCAATATGGGCACGATGAATTTCGGGCTCTACCCGATGATCCCGCGTTACAAGGGCCAGTTCAAGCACGACTGGGAGGAGCCGTATCTCGAAGGGTCGCGCAAGGGCATGTTCAAGAACACCTTCGCCGATATCGAATACATCCTCACCACCTGCGCCGAAAACGGCACCCGCTTCGAGGTCGAATGCTATGACATCGGCCATCTTTATACGCTGAAGCATTTCCTCGATCGCGGCGTGATCAAGGCGCCGGTCTTCGTGCAATCGGTGTTCGGCATTCTCGGCGGCATTGGCGCGCACCCCGAAGACATCATGCAGATGAAGCGCACCGCCGACCGCCTGCTCGGCGACAATTACCACTGGTCGGTGCTGGGCGCTGGCGCGAACCAGATGCGGGTCGCGGCGATCGCCGCAGCGATGGGCGGCAACGTGCGTGTCGGGCTGGAGGACTCGCTGTGGGTCGGGCCGGGCAAGCTCGCCGAGAGCAACGCCGCGCAGGTCACGCAGGTGCGCAAGATCCTCGAAGGCCTCGGGCTTGAAATCGCATCACCCGACGATGCCCGCGAGATCCTCGCGCTCAAGGGCGGCGACAAGGTCGGGTTCTAGTCCTTACGTCCCTCCTCGCTGCCGTCGGTGGAGGCGGATCCGCGCGGGCATCGCCGCGCGGATCGTCGCGGTGTCTCGCCATCCGCGCATTGTGCCTTTAAGAAAGGCGAATGCATCACGATACGCCGCTCATCTCCACGCTCGTCATCGGTCTTGTCGTTGCCTTCATCCTCGGGGCTTTGGCGCAACGCATCAGGATATCGCCGCTGGTCGGCTATCTCCTTGCAGGCATTCTGATCGGGCCGTTCACACCCGGATATGTGGCGGACCAGAAGATCGCCGATCAGCTCGCCGAAATCGGCGTCATCCTGCTGATGTTCGGTGTCGGCCTGCATTTCTCGCTCGACGATCTGCTCAAGGTGAAGGCAATCGCGATTCCCGGCGCGATCGGGCAGATCGCGGTCGCAACCGGGCTCGGCATGGGCCTCGCCTATCTGATGGGCTGGCCGGTCGGGGCCGGGCTGGTCTTCGGTCTCGCCCTGTCGGTCGCGTCCACCGTCGTGCTGCTGCGCGCCCTGCAGGAGCGCCGGCTGGTCGAAACCGAGCGCGGACGCATCGCGGTCGGCTGGCTGATCGTCGAGGACATCGCCATGGTGCTGGCGCTGGTGCTGTTGCCGGTGCTGGCGGACACGCTGAAAAGCGGCGGGCAGGACCTGACCTGGGACCAGTTGCTGTGGCCGCTCGCGCTTACGCTCGCCAAGGTGACGGCCTTCGTGGTGATCATGCTGATCGTCGGCCGCCGGGTGATTCCCTGGGTCATGCACTGGGTCGCCCATACCGGTTCGCGTGAATTGTTCCGGTTGGCGGTGCTGGCGATCGCGCTCGGGGTGGCCTTCGGCGCCGCCGTGCTGTTCGACGTCTCGTTCGCCCTGGGCGCGTTCTTCGCCGGCATGATCCTGGCCGAATCCGAATTGTCGCAGCGCGCCGCGCAGGAGACGCTGCCCTTGCGCGACGCCTTTGCGGTGCTGTTCTTCGTATCGGTCGGCATGCTGGTCGATCCGATGATCGTGGTGCGCGAGCCGTTGCCGGTGCTGGCGACGCTGTTGATCATCGTGCTCGGTAAGTCGATCGCGGCTTATCTAATCGTGCGGCTGTTCCGCTATCCGCCCTCCACTGCGGTGACGATTTCGGCCAGCCTCGCGCAGATCGGCGAATTCTCCTTCATTCTGGCCGGTCTCGGCGTGACCCTGGCGCTGTTGCCGCCGGATGCGCGGGACCTGATCCTCGCCGGCGCGATCCTGTCGATCGTGCTCAATCCGCTCTTCTTCGCCATGCTCGACCGCTATCTCGCGAAGGAGAAGCCGCGGATGAAGGAGGAGGAAGTGACCCGCAGGCGCGCCACCCGCGAGCCGATCCCGCAGACCCGGCTGACCGACCATGTGGTGCTGCTGGGCTATGGCCGCGTCGGACGGTTTGTCGCACCGCGCGTGATCGAGGCGGGACTACCGCTGCTTGTCATCGATACCGATGCCGAAGCGCTCAAGCGCCTGAGCGGCACGCGGGTCGAGACGCTCCGCGGCAATGTCGTGAACAAGGAGGTGCTTGCCGCGGCCAATCTCGCGAATGCGCGCTGCCTTCTGGTCGCGGTTCCGGATGCCTTTGAGGGCGGGTTTGCAGCGGAACTCGGCCGCAAGGCCAATCCGGCGCTGCCAATCATCGCGCGCTCGCATTCCGAGGACGAGACCGCGCATCTGAAGAAGCATGGTGCGACTGATGTCATCATGGGCGAGCACGAGATCGCCAAGGCCATGATTGCGGCCATTCCGCACGCTGCCGAGGCGAATGCACGATCGCAGACGCCGGGAGCGGACGGGCCGGTTACGGACAGCGTCGAAGCGAACGATCAGCCGGCCTGATCGGCCGCGCTGCTCGCGCACATTTTTATTGCACCGCAGCGTCCAGCCGTTACCAAGGGTGCGGAGAAACATCACGGATGGCGGCGCTCGAATCGATCAATATCGTCATTTTGCTCGGAGCGGTGCTGGTTCTGACCGGCATTCTGTCGAGCCTTGTGGCGCTGCGGTTCGGTGCTCCGCTTCTGCTGATCTTTCTGGCCGTCGGCGTGCTGGCCGGTGAATCTGGCCCCGGTGGGATCAGCTTCAACAATGTGGCGCTGACCTACACCGTCGGCTCGGTCGCGCTGGCGCTGATTTTGTTCGACGGCGGCCTGCGCACGCGCTTTGCGACGTTTCGCTCGGTACTGGCGCCGGCGGGCACGCTCGCGACACTCGGCGTGTTGCTGACCGCCGCTCTCACCGCTCCGGTGGCGCATTATCTCCTCGATCTCGGATGGACCGAGTCGCTTCTGGTCGGCGCGGTCGTCGCATCGACCGACGCCGCGGCGGTGTTCTTCCTGATGCATTCGCGCGGCTTGCGCCTGCGGCCGCGTGTCGGCGCCACCATCGAGGTGGAATCGGGGACCAACGACCCGTTCGCGATTTTCCTTGCCATCGTGCTGGTCGAGATCATTCTGCACGGCGCGCAGGCCCCTGCCGATCTTGCGTTGATGTTGTTGAAACAGGGCGTGATCGGCCTGATCATGGGGATTGCCGGCGGCTACGCCATCACCGCGGTGCTGAACCGCCTGACGCTGCCGCAGGGGCTGCACGCGCCGTTCGTCGCGACCGGTGCGGTTGTGACCTTCGGTGTCGCCGCGGTGGTCGATGGATCGGGCTTTCTTGCGGTCTATCTCGCCGGACTCATGGTCGGCAACCGGGTCAAGCGCGCCCATTCCACGATCGTCGCATTTCTCGATGCCGCCACCTGGCTCGGCCAGATCGTGATGTTCGTGCTGCTCGGTCTGCTGGCCTGGCCAGCCTCGCTGCCAGACCGGTTATTGCCGGCGCTTGCCATCGCAGCTACCCTGATCCTGGTGGCGCGTCCGATTGCGGTGTTCCTGTGTCTGACGCCGTTCCGTTTCAGCTTTCGCGAAATGACGTTCATCTCCTGGGTCGGCCTGCGCGGCGCGGTCGGCATCTTTCTGGCGTCGATTCCGCTCCTCGTCGGCTTGCCGAACAGCCAGCTCTACTTCGACATCGGCTTCGTCGTGGTGGTTGTGTCGCTCCTGGTTCAGGGCTGGAGCGTGCCCTACGTCGCGCGCAAGATGCGGATCGCCAAACGCAGGCTCGATACCTTCCAGCCGCGCATCGAACTGGATCTGCCGGGTCAGCGCGCGCAGGAACTGGTCGGCTATCGGGTGACGTCCGGAAGCCCGTATCTGCGCGGTGGCATTCTGCCGTCCTGGGCGAAGCTCGCGCTGGTCATTCGTGACGAGAAGGTTCTGACGCCGGAGGAATCGCGCGGATTGCACGAGGGCGACCACGTCTTTCTGCTCGCGCCGCAGGAGAAGGCGACGTCGCTCGATCGCTTCTTCGCCAATCTGCCGCCGCCATCCTCACCCGATCCGGAATTGCTGGGCGATTTCTTCATCGGCGGCGATACCACGCTCGGCTCGCTGGTGGAGATCTACGGGATCGCGGCTGAGCCGTCGCAGCAGGCGATGACTGTAGCGGAGCTGTTCAAGAAGCGGCTCGGCCGTGCGCCGCATGCCGGCGAGACCATCCGGCTTGGCGACGTCGCGCTGGTGGTACACCGTGTAAAGGACGATCACGCGCTGACCATCGGGCTGCAACTGGCCGACGAGGAACCGAAGCCGTGGTACGAGCGCGCCTGGAAGCGGGTGCTGCGTCTGGCGGGGTAACGTCAGTCCTGCTCGAACAACGTCGCGACCAGCCGGCGCGCCAGCACCGAGGCGACGCGACGGCGGTAATGCCCGGGCGTGAAGGTGGTCTTCATCGCCATGATCTGGTCGCGGACCAGATCGTCGAGCCCCTTGTAGAACGCCTGATCCAGCTGACCGCCGCATAATTCCTGTGTACCGGTGAGTAGCACCGGGCGCGGATTGGTGCCGGTGAAGGCAACGCGCAGATCGGCGAGCGTGTCGCCCTCGCGCTTCAGCGCCACGGCAGCGCCCGCCACCGGATATTCGATCGAGCGGCGGATGCGGATCTTGCCATAGGCCGAGCGCAGTCCGGGCGTGTTCTTCGCGCGCACCGCGGTGACGATCTCGCCCGGCCGTAGCGCAAGGAAGAACTTGCCGTCGCCTTGCGTCTCCGTCACCGGAATGTCCTGCCGGGCAAAGCCGATATAGATATCGTTGAGCGGCACCGTGCGCCGTCCCTCCGGACCCGCAAGATCGACTTCCGCGCCGAGCGTGAGAAAGGCCGGCGCCAGATCGCCCGAGAACGTCGCAAAGCACACGCCGCGGCTTTTCGGCGCGACATGGCACATGGTGCCGGTGGTCTTGAGGCAATGATTGTTGGCGTCGCGCCACCATTCGCTCTGATTGTAATAGATGCAGCGGGTGTCGAGGCAGAGATTGCCGCCGACCGTGCCCATGACGCGATGGGTCGGACCCGCGATCTCATGCGCGGCCTGCGCCACCACGGGATAATGCGCGCGCACTTGCGGATGCTCGGAGAGTTCGGCGAGCGTCACCGATGCGCCGACCTCGATCCCGTTCGCATCGGCTTTGATCGCGCGCAGTTCGGCGACATTATTCATCTCGATCAGGACCGGCGGCGCGACGATGCCGCGGCGGATATTCACCGTGAGATCGGTGCCGCCGCCGAGCGGCCGCGAGTCCGGATGTGCGGCGCGGGCTTTCAGCGCTTCGTCGAGGCTGCCGGGGCGGATCAGCGAGAGTTGGGGGAGAGGATCCATTGCTCAGCCCCCGTTCTTCTTGCCACGCGCTTCGGCACGTTTCTTCTTCTCGATCGCCTCATAGACGCGATCCGGCGTCATCGGCAGATCGTTGAAGCGGATGCCGATCGCGTCATGGATCGCGTTGGTCAGCGCCGGAAGGAATGCGGCAAGCGAGCCTTCGCCCGCCTCCTTGGCGCCGAACGGCCCATGCGGATCGTTGCTTTCGACGATGAAGGTCTCCATCGGCGGCGAGTCCTGGATGGTCGGCACACGGTAATCCAGCATGTTGCCGGTGACCATCAAGCCGTCGTGATATCCCACTTCCTCGCTCATCGCCTGGCCCATGCCCATCCAGACCGAGCCCTGCACCTGGCCTTCGACGCTGAGCCGGTTGAGCGCCTTGCCGCAATCATGCGCGACCCAGACCTTGTCGACCGTAACCACGCCGGTATCCTCATCGACGGTGACTTCCACCACCTGCGCCGAATAGCTGTAGCCCATGGTGCCGCCGATGGCGGAGCCGCGATACTTCTTGCCGCCATGTGATTCCGGGATGGTCGAGTAATTGCCAGTGACGGTGATGGTGCCGGAATCTTTCAGCGCTTCGACCACGACCTCCTCGAAGGTTGCGCCCTTGTCCTGCGCGCCGGCGCGATAGACCTCGCCCAGGCATTCGATGTCTTCCGGCCGCGCATCGAGCTTGCGCGCTGCCGCCTTGATGAACACCGCTTTCAGATTGCGCGCGGCATCGATCGCGGCGTTACCCACCATGAAGGTGACGCGTGAGGAATAGGAGCCGTTGTCCTTCGGCACCACCTCGCTGTCGCCGGTGACTACGCGCACCCGCGACATATCGAGCCCCAGCACTTCCGCCACCGCTTGCACCAGAATCGTGGACGAGCCCTGGCCGATATCGGCGGCGCCCGACATCACCACCAGCGAGCCGTCGAAATCGACCTTGATCTTCACCGTGGCATGCGGCTCGCCGGTCCAGTTCACCGGCTTCGATGCGCCGGAAATATAATGCGAGCAGGCCATTCCGAGGCCTTTTTTGAGATGGCGTTTCTGCGGGCCGCCATTCGGCATCTTGCCCTTGCGCGTTTTCCACTCGCTCGCCTGTTCAACCAAATCGAGGCATTCCGGCAGACCGTAGGAATTGATCATCAGGTCGTTGTCGGTGAAGGTCGGCGCGTGCAGCAGATTGGCGCGGCGCACCGCGAAGGGATCGATGCCCATTTCGTGCGCCATCTGGTCGAGCAGGCTTTCGAATGCGAAGCGCACATCGACCGTGCCATGGCCGCGAAACGCGCCGCAGGGCGGCGTGTTGGTCAGCACGCGCTTGCCGACATATTTGACGTTCTTGAGGTCGTAGATCGCATACAGCATCGAGCCGGCATAAAGAATCGTGACCACGCCGTAGCCGGAATGCGCGCCGCCGCGCTGGATCGCCTCGCATTCAACGCCGGTGATGCGGCCATCCTTCTTCAGGCCGATCTTCAGCTTGATGTCGGTCTCGGGCCGGCCCCGATGGGTGATGAAGGTCTCTTCGCGGTTCACCATCGTGCGCACCACGCCGCCGGCTTTGCGGGCCAGCAGCGCGGTGATCAGTTCGACGTTCAGCGTCTCGGTGCGGCAGCCGAAGCCGCCGCCGACATGCGGCTTGATCACCCGGATGCGCGACATATCCATCTCGAGAATGTCGGACAGCATCATGTGCACGTAATACGGCACCTGGGTCGAGGCATGCACGGTGATGCGGTCGCGCACCGCATCGTAATCGGCGATCGCGGCATGCATCTCCATCTGCACCTGGCAGACTTCCGGGCAATTATAGACGCCCTCGCGGACCAGATCGGCGTCGGCGAACGCGCTCTCGACATTGCCGAGTTCGAAGAACACGTCACGCTCGAGATTGCCCGGTCTCTTCTCGTGAAGTTGCACGGCGTCAGGCGCCAGCGCGTCCTGCGATTTGTAATAGGCGGGGAGTTCGCGCACCTTCATCTTGATGCGCCGGATCGCCTCGCGCGCGGTGGCATCGTCGATGGCGGCAACCGCCGCGACCGGCTCGCCGCGATAGCGTACCCGGCCGCGCGCCAGCGGATGTTCGCTGCGCGCGATCGGCAGCACGCCAAAGGTCTTGTCGCAATCGGCGCCGGTGACGATCGCCTTCACGCCCGGGAATTTCAGTGCCTCGGAGATGTCGACGTCCAGAATCTCGGCATGCGAATAGGGGCTACGATAGATGCGGCCGGCCAGCATGTTGGGTGAGAGAATGTCGGCGGTGTATTTGGCGCGGCCGGAGACCTTTTCCGGTCCGTCGACCAGCGGGACGTAATCGCCGATATTATGCGCAGGCACGACGTCATGCGGCGGGACGGGCTTGTTCATGGCGCGACTCCTTCGGCCTGCAATCCCGCGGCGTATTTCACCGCCTCGATGATTTTCACATAGCCGGTGCAGCGGCAGATGTTGCTGCCCAGCGCCTCCAGGATCTCGTCGTCGCTCGGGTTGGGATTGCTGCGCAGGAGGCCGACCGAGGCCATGATGAAGCCCGGCGTGCAATAGCCGCATTGCGAGCCGAGCTTTTCGTGGAAGCCGCGCTGCACCGCCGAGAGCTGTCCGTCTTGGCCGAGCGATTCCACGGTCTCGACCTTGCGGCCGGCGGTGCTGGCCGCGAGCGTCAGGCAGGACAGCACCGGCTTGCCGTCGACCAGCACCGTGCAGGCGCCGCATTCGCCGCCGTCGCAGCCGGTCTTGGTGCCGGTCAGGCCGGTGACTTCACGCAGGTAGTCGAGCAGCAGCAGGTTGTCTTGGACCGCGTCCACGCGTTTGCGGCCGTTGAGCACGAGCTCGAGCAGTCTCGCCATCGATGCGTTTCCCGTGGTGCGTTTCCAGCAATCGCTTCTTGGCCGGCCGGTGGTCCGGCGCGGTGTTTTGAATCGCTACAGTGTAATAGTTTGATCCCCAACTATGCAATCCGAAGAGCCGGGAATCGCTGGCCACTTTTTCGCGCACGTGTTCCGCGGCGCGCGATCCGGACCGGCGTCGGTAGAGAATGCTTGGTCTGGATGAGTTCTGGCGAAGCGGCCGTCCGCCGCGGTCCGGAAACGCCCCGTTCAGGGCGTCTTGAATTTCGCGATCACGTCGGCGGGGATCGGCTTGGTCTTCAGCTGGCCGTGCTCGTCCAGCATCGCCCAGACGCGGGTTTCGGAACCGTCAACCGCGAGTTGCCCGTCCACGAAGATGCGATGGCAGACCTCGAAGCTGGACCGGCGGATCTCGCCTACCCAGGAATGCATTTCGACCACGTCGCCGAATTTCGCCGGCACCATGAATTTGGCGCGCGCATCGACCAGCGGCACGCCGAGGATTTCGAAGGTTTTCGCCATCTCCTGCGGCTTGACGCCGAGCGCGGCCTCGAACAGGTGCCAGCTCGAGGTATCGAAAAATTCGAAGAAGCGGCTGTTGAAGACGATGCCGGCCGGGTCGCAATAGGCCCAGTCGATGGTGAAGTGCCGCTTGTTGACGAAGTCGCCCACTCAGGATGCTCCCGTTCGGAACCGGGGCATTCGATGCCGCAGCGGGAGGGGTTGTGTCAAATGGCCCTCAATGAAAATTCCGCCCCTTCGGCATGACCTTGTGCATGGCGATCAGGTCCTCGGCCAGTTCCGGCTGCTCGCGCAACAGGCGCACCAATGCGTCGCCGCGGCGCGGATGCGCGCCCTTGGCCAGATTCTTCGCCGAACGGTTGCCGGGCTCGGGCCGCTTGACCTCGTCGCAGCGGGCGAGCGACTCGATGCTCGGCCCATGCTCGGACAGCCGGCCCAGCAGCGGCGTCATATCGTCGATCTGCTCCGCCACCACATGGATCACGCCCTTCTCGTTCTGCAGCCGGCCGGTGACGCCGACCAGCCGCGCGCCGAGCACGACCGGACGGAAGGTCTCGAAGGTCTTCGGCCAGACGATGGTGTTGGCGATGCCGGTCTCGTCCTCCACCGTCATGAAGATCACGCCCTTGGCGGTGCCGGGCCGCTGCCGGATCAGCACGATGCCGGCAATGCTGACTCTGTGGCCGGACGATGTGCGCGTCAGCGTTTCGTTGCGCAGGATGCCGCGGCTATCGAGATCGGCGCGCAGGAACGACAACGGATGCGCGCGCAGCGACAGCTTCAGGTGCCGGTAATCTTCCACGACCTGTTCGCCCGGCAGCATCGGCGGCAGCGCGACATCGGGCTCCATCTCCGGCATGACGACGCGCGCGAATAGCGGCAGGTCGTCCTTGTCGCCGGAGCGATGCAGGGCGCGGATGGTCCAGAGCGCATCGCGGCGCGACAGCCCGAGCGAGCGGAACGCGTCGGCATTGGCAAGCGTCTCCAGCACCGAGGGGCGCAAGCCGGTGCGCAGCCACAGATCGCGGATCGAATCGTAGCCCGCGCCGCGCTTCTCCTCGATGATGCGGCCGTCTGTTTCGGACAGGCCGCTGACCTGGCGCAGCCCCAGCCGCAGCGCATGAGTGGTGCGGATGTCGTCTCGCATCGAGGCATGGCGGGGGTGCGGCGCGCTTCGTGAGGCCGCTTCAAGCGTGCAGTCCCAGTCCGATGCATTGATGTCGACGTCGCGCACGCTGACGCCGTGTTCCTGCGCGTCGCGCACGATCTGCGCCGGCGCGTAGAATCCCATCGGCTGGCTGTTGAGCAAAGCCGCCGCGAACACATCCGGGTAATGGCATTTCAGCCAGCACGAGGCATAGACCAGATTGGCGAAGCTCGCCGCATGGCTTTCCGGAAAGCCGTACTCGCCGAAGCCCTTGATCTGCTCGAAGCAGCGCTCGGCGAATTCGCGCTCGTAGCCCTTCGCCACCATGCCATCGATCATCTTGCGCTGGAACGTGCCGATGGTGCCGACCCGTCGGAACGTCGCCATCGCGCGGCGCAGCTTGTCGGCCTCCGCTGGCTTGAAGCCGGCCGCCACGATCGCGATCCGCATCGCCTGTTCCTGGAACAGCGGTACGCCGAGCGTCTTGCCCAGCACCTGTTCGAGTTCGTCGGCTGGCCAGGGCGGCGCCGGCGACGGATAGGTCACGAGATGCGGCGCCTCGCGCCGCTGCAGATAGGGATGCACCATCTTGCCCTGGATCGGACCGGGCCGCACGATCGCGACCTCGATGACGAGATCGTAGAATTTTTCCGGCTTCAGCCGCGGCAGCATCGACATCTGCGCGCGGCTTTCGATCTGGAACACACCGACGGTGTCGGCGCGCCGGATCATCCGGTAGGTCGCATCGTCCTCGTCCTGCATCGAGAGGTCGCGCGGTTCATCGTAATGCACGCGCAGGAAATTGAACGCGCGGCGCAAACAGCTCAGCATCCCCAGCCCCAGCACGTCGACCTTGAGCAGGCCGAGCGCATCGAGATCGTCCTTGTCCCATTCGATGACGGTGCGATCCTCCATCGCCGCATTCTCCACCGGCACCACTTCGTCCAGTCGCGTGCGGGTGATGACGAAGCCGCCGACATGCTGCGACAGATGCCGCGGGAAGCCCTGCAATTCCTGCGTCAGTTGAAGCGTCATCTGCAGCCGCGGGTCGGACGGATCGAGGCCGGCGCGGCGCACCTCCTTTTCGGCGATGCCGTCCATCGACCAGCCCCACAGCGTCGCCGCCAGCGCCGACACGACATCCTCCGACAGCCCGAATGCCTTGCCGACCTCGCGCACCGCGCTGCGGCCGCGATAGGAGATCACGGTGGCGGCAAGGCCGGCATGTTCGCGGCCGTATTTTTCGTAGATGTGCTGGATCACCTCCTCGCGCCGCTCATGCTCGAAATCGACGTCGATATCCGGCGGTTCGCGGCGCTCGGCAGACACAAAGCGCTCGAACAACAGATCGACGGTGTCGGGGCTGACATCGGTGATGCCGAGGCAATAGCAGATGATCGAATTCGCCGCCGAGCCCCGGCCCTGGCACAGGATCGGCTCCGGCCGCGTGCGGGCGAAGCGGACGATGTCATGGACGGTGAGGAAGAACGGCGCATAGCCGAGTTCGCCGATCACCTGCAATTCGTGATCGAGCGCGCGCCGCACTTTCGGCTTAGGCCCGTTCGGGAAGCGCCGTGTCATGCCGGCTTCGGCCAGCGCGATCAGCCGCTCCTGCGGCGTGCCGTGATGGGCTTCATGCGGATAATCGTGCTGCATCTCGTCGAGCGAGAAATGGCAGCGTGCGAGAAAGGCCTGCGTCTGCGTCAGCGCGTCCGGATAAAGCGCGAACAGGCGCGCCATTTCCTGCGGCGATTTCAGATGACGCTCGGCATTGAGCGACAGCAGCCGCCCGCCCTGGTCGATGGTGACATGCTCACGGATGCAGGTGACGATGTCCTGCAGCATGCGGCGCTCCGGCACATGATAGAACACGTCGTTGATCGCGATCAGCGGAACGAAGCCATCGTGCGCGATCTGCGCGAGCCTGCGCAGCCGGCGGGTATCGTCGCCGCGATAGAGAAAGCCGCCAGCGAGCCAGACCGAGCGCTTCGATGCGTGCTGCGTCAGTTTTCCGATCAACGCGGACAGCCGCGTTGCGTCGATGCGCGCCGGCGGCATGACGACGAGATTGAGGCCCTCGGCTTTGTCGAGCAGGTCGGCCAGGTTGAGGATGCAATCGCCCTTCTCGGCGCGCCGCTTGCCGAGTGAGAGGAGCCGCGTCAGCCGGCCCCAGGTGGCACGGTTCGACGGATAGGCGAGAATGTCGGGCGTGCCATCGGCGAAAACGAGTCGCGCGCCAACCGCAAGCTTCAGCTTGCGCTCCTTCGCCATCACATGCGCGCGCACCACGCCCGCGACCGAATTGCGGTCGGCGATGCCGATGCCGGTATGGCCGAGCAGCACCGCCTGCTCGATCATGTCCTCCGGATGCGAGGCCGCGCGCAGGAAGGAGAAATTGGTGGTGACGGCGAATTCGGCATAGGCGGGCTGCGGTGCCATGCGCGGTTCGGCACCTCTCGACGGATCGTTTGGGCGCGTGGGAAAATCGAGAATATCGCTCATGCGAAAATCCCATGCAGGAACCAGCGCGGCAGCGCCTGTCCCGCCGCATAGATGCCCTCGCGATAGAGCCAGACGCGCGCGCCCTGCCGCGTTTCGATCCGGAAATAGTCGCGGGCGAGCGCGCGGCCCTGATCGTCGCGCCACCATTGCATCGCGATCCGCTCCGGGCCTTCGGCATGGGCGACGTCATGGGTGACGCGCCGCCATTTGAATTGCACCGGCGGCCCGTCCGGCACCTGCGCATTGGCCTCGATCGGTTCGGGTCGCTCGAACAGCCGGATCGGCCGCGCCGGGATGTGGCTGTCCTGTACGAAATCATGCGAAGCCGTTTGAGCCTGCTGCCGCAGATGCGCCGGCGCGGCGACGCTCGCGAATTCCGGGATATGCGTGTCTTGCGGAACAAGACGCTGCACCCGGTCGGCGCCGAAGCGCGCAATCAGCCGGTCGACCAGATGCGCGGTCTCGCGTGCCGGATCGCCTAAAAGTCCGGTCTGAACAAGTCCGGCCTGCACCGGATCGAAGTCTTCCACCGTAAGCGCCGACAGCCGGATCATGTCGAAGCCAAAGCCTGGATCGGCCTCGTCGCCGATCACCGCCAGCCGGTCGAGAAACAGCCGTCTGATGCGTTCGGGATCGCGCAGCGGTTCGGAGGTGCCGATATCGATGCGCGCCACCTTGCCGTCGGTGCGAAACAACGCGGTCTGCAGCCGGCGCGCGCCCTTGCCGTGCCGCTCCATCGCGCGAGCCAGTTCCTGCGCGAGATGCACGACGGTGCCGAGCACATCCTCTTCGCGTCCGATCGGATCGGCGAAGCGCTGTTCGGCCAGAAAGGACGGTAGCGGCAGACGCGGCACGATCGGCTCGTCTTCACGGCCGAGCGCCTGATCGATGCGGCGCACGAAACCTTGTCCGAAGCGGGCGGCCAGCGGCGCGCGCGGCATGTCGATGACGTCGCCGATGGTCTTGAGGCCGCTCTGCGCCAGCGGTGCAGCGATCTTCGGATCGATGCGCAAGGCGGCGAGGGGGAGAGAGTGCAATGTGGAGACGATACGTTGCGCATCTCCCTCCTCCGCTCGTCCTCGCGAAAGCGGGGACCCAGAATCGCGCAGCAAGGAGTCGCTGTAAGAGTTTGGATTCCCGCTTGCGCGGGAATGAACGGAGTTTGTGGCCCGGTCAGGGACAGCAACGCCATATCGCGCCACCGCCCAGGCACATCCCGGCGTATCGGCAATCGCCGCGCGCGCGTGAAATCCCTGCGCCGCCAGACGTCGCACCAGATCACGTCGCAACGCTTCTTCGCCGCCGAACAGATGCGCGCAGCCGCTGATATCCAGAAACAAGCCATCCGGCGGATCGAGCCCGATCAGCGGCGTATAGCGGTCGCACCAGTCGGCGACATGCGCGAGCGTTGCCGCGTCGGCTGCGTCATCGGCATCGATCGCTGCAAGCTGCGGATACATCGCGCGCGCGTCGGTGAGCGCCATGCCGGCGCGCAGGCCGAGCCGTGCCGCCTCGTCGTTCAGCGCTGCGATCTGTCGCGCCGACCGCACCGTTGCGACCACGGCCAGCGGCTGGCCGGCACGCTCAGGCGATTGCCGCGTCAGCCGGTCGGTCGGCAGGCGGCGCAGCCACAGCGACAGGATCCGCCTCGACGAATGCGAGCTCATCATGACTCCACGCAATACGAAAACCGCCGCAGGGACCGCGCCGGTTCTTCACCAGAGAGAGCAGGAAGGCGGTGGTGCCGACGCCGCCGAAAGCGTCGCGCGGCCCTGAGCTTGCCGCGACCTCCCAGCGCGTCATCGCGGCGCTCGGCGCCGATATGGACCGATGCCGGAGCAGGAAACCGATGCCGTCATGGGTGCGGGCGGCGAGCGACAGCCGCCGCGTGGCGGTCAGGTCGGCAGCATCGTCCGGCATTTCGGCGATCACGCTGCCAATGCCGCGGCATTTGAGGGCTTCCTCCATCGCGAACAGCGCGTCGATCGGGCGCCGCGCCCGCAGCACCAGCAGCCGCCGCGACGGCAGTCCGAACAGATCGAGGCCGATGCCGTAAGGCGCACCGGCTTCGAACCGCGCCATGTCGGTCTGGATGAACAGCGTCTCCCGGCCGCCGGCGCCCGCCCTGCCGGACAGCGCCGCCAGCGCCAGGGCAAAGCCCGTCGCGGCGCCCAGATGGATGGGGGCGGCAGGCGAGATGTCATGCAGGGCGCAGCGGGCGAGCCCGCCGCCCAGCAGGGCGTCCGGCCCGCCAAGCCCGAGCGACAGCGGGAGCGCAGCCTTATCGTATTGATAAGACTGGGTATTCTCTAGGGTCTGCCGGAGGCGCGCGAGCGCATCCGGGGCTTGCGCGCCGGTCATCAGCTGCTCCAGGAGCCTCGCAGGATAAGCGATTAGTTCTCTATTTGTTCTTATAGATTCCGGGCTTTGGCCCGCTTGGCAAGGAGAAAATGAGAAGGTTCCGGAGGAACAGGCTTGGAGGTTCGAAAGCCTCGGGTTCGCCCATCGAGGAGGATCACCCGCCAAGGGGGACCCTGTCACGCCACCGTCTTCGCCGCCGATTTCGTGTCGATCAGTTCCCGCAACGGCGCTTGCAGTTGGTATTCGAAACCCTCAGGCGCGTAGCGAACTTCGCTCTTGCCGGCCATGTCGCGCGGTGCGATGCGGCGCACCAGCAATTCGCCGAACCCCCTGCGCGTCGGCGTGTCGACAACCGGGCCGCCGCTCTCCTTCCAGTGCAGGTGAAACAGCGGATCGCCGCCGAGATTGTCGATCCACCATTGCAGCTTCACGCGTCCCTCCGGCACCGACAGCGCGCCATGCTTGGCGGCATTGGTGGCGAGTTCGTAGAGCAGGAGCGAGAAGGTCTGCGCGGTCCGCGCGCGCAACGCGATGTCAGGCCCTTCCATCTCGATGCGGCCGGCAAAAGGGAGAATGTCGTCCGAGATCAGGCTGCGAAGGCCGACGCTTTTCCAGTCGCTGGCGGTGAGGATCGACATCGCCTTGGCCAGCGCCTGCAGCCGCCCTTCGCAGGTCTTCTGGATCTCCGACAGACTGAGGCCGGGCGTGAAACTGAGCCGTACCACCGCCTGCGTCACCGCCATCACATTGCGCACGCGATGGTTCAATTCATGGATCAGGACTTTCAGCCGCTCCTCGGCGGATTTGCGCGAGGCGACCTCGTCCGACAGCAGCGCCGCGCGATGGGTGACGAAGCCCATGATGAACACGGCGCCGAGCGTCATCGCAATGCCGGCGCCCGCGATCCTCAATCCGCGCAGAAATCCTTCGCGCTGAAGGTTGCGCGGCACTGCATAGACGAATTTCAGTTCGCCCTGGCCGAAATCCATGGTCCGCTCGAACAGCGTCGGCCGCCGCATCTCGTTATCGGAGGGCAGGCTGAACAGCGGTTCGTCCAGCCCGTGCGAATAAACGTTGAGCGCGGTGCCGGCGGGGCTTTTCGCGTCGGCCAGCGCGGTCCGGAACAGCCGGTCGATCGGAAAGCCGAAGCCCATCACGCCAATGAAGCGGTCCTCGGCATCGAAGATCGGCGCATAGAGCAGCAATGCTCTGTCATCCGGCGCTTGCAGGAGCTGGACCGGCCGCGTGCGCGTCACCTCATGCGATTGCCTGGCTTTGAGGATCGCCGTCAGCCGGTCGGGAAAGGAACCGGCATCGATTCCGATCGCGAACCGGTTATGCGCGGGAGCGATATCGAGCACCGGGAACATCGGCCGGTCGAGTGTCGCCGGATCGATCGGCTGTCCGTTGCCCGCGCGCAGGGTCGGATTGGGAGCGCCGGACGCCCGCAGAGAATCCAGCACCTGTCCGGCATCTGCGGCGTTGACTTCGGGGAGCCAGCCGACGGTGGCGAGATCGTCGGCCAGCCCGACCGCCCGCATGCCGAAAGTTCCGAGTGGTGCGGGTGTTCGCAGCGGCGGTGGCAGGAAAAATCGCGACACCGTCTTCGCCAGATTGGCGCGCTCCTGCAGATGCTCGCTCACCGCCGAGAAATGCGCATCCACCACCTCGCCGATGCGAAGCCGCTCCAGCGCGCGATATTGCTGCGACTCCTCGCGCGCGGCGTAAATAGACAGCAGCGCGCCGCCCACCGTCAGGAGCACGAGCAGGGCTCTCGATACTGTCCGCTGCGGTAAGGTCACGCGTTCGCGTAATGGCATGAATCGAGGATTATCCGTCAGGCCCACCTGGCCGCCGCAAAGCGCCAGATTTTTGCGGAACCGTCCAGACAAAGATTGGTTAGAATCCCGGCCGTTGTGCACGGGACGCATGCCGAAATGAGCGAAGTTGTCGAGACCGACATACCTGCGCGGCTCGACCGGCTGCCCTGGAGCCGGTTCCACACGCTGGTGGTCGTGGCGCTCGGCATCACCTGGATCTTCGACGGGCTCGAGGTCACGCTCGCGGGTGCGCTGTCCGGCGCTCTCAAGGACAGCCCGGTGCTGCAATTCTCCAACACCGATATCGGGATTGTCGGCAGCGCGTATCTCGCCGGTGCGGTGCTTGGCGCGCTGTTCTTCGGCTGGCTGACCGATCGCTTCGGCCGCAAGAAGCTGTTCTTCATCACCGTCGCCGTCTATCTCGTCGCCACCGGGGCGACCGCCTTCACCTGGAATCTCTGGACCTTCGCGCTGTGCCGCTTCTTTACCGGCGCGGGGATCGGCGGCGAATATGCGGCGATCAATTCCACCATCCAGGAACTGATCCCGGCGCGGGTGCGTGGCTGGACCGATCTCGTGATCAACGGCAGCTTCTGGATCGGCGCCGCGATCGGCGCCACTGGATCGATCATCTTGCTCAACCCGGCCATCATCGATCCGGAGACCGGCTGGCGGCTCGCCTTCCTGATCGGCGGTGTACTCGGCCTGATCATTTTATTCATGCGGATGTGGCTGCCGGAAAGTCCGCGCTGGCTGATGACGCATGGTCGCGCCGCGGAGGCCGAACGCATCGTCGCGGGCATCGAGGCGCGCATCCCGGCCTATGTCGCGCCCACAGAACCGCTACCGCGGGTGCGGCTGCGGTCTCGCAGCCACACGCCGCTGATCGAAGCCGCGCGCGCCTTGTTCGTCATCCATCGCGACCGCGCCTGGGTCGGCCTCGCGCTGATGGCGGCGCAGGCGTTCTTCTATAACGCGATCTTCTTCACTTATGCGCTGGTGCTGACCGATTTCTTCGGCATCGCGGCCTATCAGGTCGGCTGGTACATCCTGCCGTTCGCGGCCGGCAATTTCCTTGGGCCCGTCCTGCTCGGCCGCCTGTTCGATACGATCGGACGCCGGCCGATGATCTTCTTCACCTACCTGATGTCGGGATTGCTGCTGGCGCTGACCGGCTGGCTGTTCATGCAGGGCGTCCTCACTGCGACCACGCAGACGATCTGCTGGATGGTGATCTTCTTCTTCGCCTCCGCCGCCGCAAGCTCGGCCTATCTCACCGTCAGCGAAACCTTTCCGCTGGAAGTCCGCGCACTCGCCATTGCGATCTTCTATGCCGTAGGCACCGGCGTTGGCGGCATCGCCGGCCCGATCGTGTTCGGCATGCTGATCGAAACCGGATCGCGTCCGACCGTGTTCGCCGGCTATCTGTTCGCCGCCGTGCTGATGATCGGTGCCGCCTTCGTCGCGCTGCGGTATGGCGTCGCGGCCGAGCGCAAGCCGCTGGAGCAGGTGGCGCGCCCGCTGGCAAGTCTGGATTGATCGATCGGTGCGAGGCTGGGCAAAACCGCCATCCTCGCCTATGTTCCCTTGCCGGGCGAAGCAGGGAATCCAACGATGCGAAGTTTGCTTTGGTGCGCGCTCTCGTTCGCGCTGCTGGTGCAGGCGAATCCGTCCGGCGCGCAGGCGCTGGACAAGGTCACGTTCGGCACCAACTGGGTCGCGCAGGCCGAACACGGCGGCTATTACCAGGCACTCGCCGACGGCACCTACAGGAAATACGGCCTCGATGTCACCATCCTGCCGGGCGGACCGAATGCCAATAACCGCATCCTGCTGCCGGTCGGCAAGATCGACTTCTACATGAGCGCCAATCTGCTGCAGGCCTTCGATGCCGTGGCGCAGAACATTCCGACGGTCGCCGTCGCCGCGAGTTTCCAGAAGGATCCGCAGGTGCTGATGGCGCATCCGGGGCAGGGCATCGACAAATTCGAGGATCTGAAGAAGCTGACGATCCTGGTCTCGAAGGAAGGCATGGCCGGCTATTACCAGTGGCTGAAGAAGGATTACGGCTTCACCGACGCGCAGGTGCGGCCCTACACCTTCAATCCGCAGCCCTTCCTCGCCGACAAGAAAATGGCGATGCAGGGCTATGTCACCTCCGAACCCTATGCGGTCGAGACCCAGGGCAAGTTCAAGCCGGTGATCTTCCTCCTGGCCGATCAGGGCTTCTCGACCTATTCGACGCTGATCGAAACGCGCCGCGATCTGGTCGAGAAGAAGCCGGACCTGGTGCAGCGCTTCGTCGATGCCTCCGCGATCGGCTGGGCCAATTACATCTACGGCGACAACAAGGGCGCGAATGAATTGATCAAAAAACAGAATCCGGAGATGACCGACGAGCGCCTCGCCTATTCGATCGAGAAGATGAAGCAATACGGCATCGTCGACTCGGGCGATTCGATCAAGCTCGGCATCGGCGCGATGACCGACGCGCGCATCAAGGATTTCTTCGACAAGATGGCGCGCTCCGGCGTGCTGAAACCGGACCTGGATTACAAAAAGGCCTACACGCTGCAATTCGTGAACAAGGGCGTCGGCAACGATATCCGGCCGAAGTGAGTGCCGTTTCTCTCTCCCCGCAAGCGGGGAGAGGTGAAGAAAGACGCCAAGCGTGGAAGCACTGTCTTCAACAGCATCACCCCTCGTCTCCCTCCACAACGTGGGCAAGACCTTTCCGAACGGCGTCGTCGCGCTGCGCGCTGCCAGCTTCTCCGTGCACGAGCATGAATTCGTGTCGTTGCTCGGCCCGTCCGGCTGCGGCAAGTCCACCGCCTTGCGCATTCTCGCCGGCTTGATCGAACCCTCGGACGGCGACGTGGTGTGGCGCGGCAATGCCGCGCCCGATGGCGCCAGCGGAGATATCGGCTTCGTGTTCCAGGAGCCGACGCTGATGCCCTGGGCCAGTGTCGCGAGCAACGTCTATCTGCCGCTGAAGCTCGCCGGCATAAGCCGGACCAAAGCCATGCCGCGCATCACGGAGGCGCTGGCGCGCGTCGGGCTCGCGGCCTTCGCCGATGCCTATCCGCGCGAACTTTCCGGGGGCATGAAGATGCGCGTATCCATCGCCCGAGCGCTTGTGACCAGCCCGAAGCTGCTCCTGATGGACGAGCCGTTCGCCGCGCTCGACGAGATCACCCGCTTCAAGCTCAACAACGATCTGCTCGTGCTCTGGGCTGCGATGCGCCAGACCGCGATCTTCGTGACCCATTCGGTGTTCGAGTCGGTCTATCTGTCCAGTCGCATCGTGGTGATGACGCAGCGCCCCGGCCGCGTGCATGCGGAGATCGCGGTGGAAGCGCCTTATCCGCGCACCGAGGCGTTTCGCACATCGCCGGAATATGCCGCGCTCTGCCGCACGGTGTCGGAAGCGCTGGTCGAGGCGATGGCCGAGGAGGCCGCATGAGCACGCGGCCCGCCACGCGCGCGGAAGAAGCGCAGGAGCGCTCGCGCCGCGAACGTGTGATGCGCGGCGTGCTGCCGTTCGTGGCGCTCGGCTTCGGCATCCTCGTCTGGGATCTGGTGGTTCGCATCAACGACATCCAGCCTTACGTGTTGCCGTCGCCGGGCCTTGTATTCCGAACGCTCATCGCGGACTGGTCGCTGTTGTGGTCGTCGCTGCTGGTGACGCTGAGCGTGACCTTGCAGGCCCTGCTGCTGGCTTTCGTCGGTGGTGTCGCGCTGGCGATCGCCTTCAACAAGTCGCGCGTCGTCGAATACTCGTTCTATCCTTATGCGGTGATCCTGCAGGTGACGCCGGTGATCGCGATCGCGCCGCTGCTGCTGATCTATCTGCCGCAGCAGGCGGCGGTGCTGGCCTGTGCGTGGATCGTGGCATTCTTTCCGGTGCTGGCCAACACCACGCTCGGGCTCAACTCGGTCGACCGCAACCTCGCCGAACTGTTCCGGCTTTATGGCGCGAGCGGATGGCAGGTGCTGCGCGATCTCAAGCTGCCAGCGGCGCTGCCCTATATGCTCGGCGGACTGAAGATCGCGGGCGGCCTGTCGCTGATCGGCGCGGTGGTCGCGGAAATCGCCGCCGGCTCGGCCGGCGCGGGCTCAGGCCTTGCCTATCGCATCGCGGAGTCTGGCTACCGACTCAACATCCCGCGCATGTTCGCGGCGCTGATCCTGCTGTCGCTCGCCGGCGTGGTGATCTTCGCGGTGCTGTCGCTGATCTCGCATCTGGTGCTGCGCCGCTGGCACGATAGCGCAGTGGGGGAATCATAGTCTCCGTTGGCGTCTGGCCGCCGCTCGATGCGACGACAGCTCTCGTGTCCCGGGCGCAGCGCAGCGTGAAACGGTGCGCTGCAGAACCGGGACCCACGCAAAACTGGCGTCACGCTACGATGGATCCCGGCTCAGCACCGCACCATTACGCTTCGCTCGATGCTGCGGCGCGTCCGGGACACGAGGCCTGTGGCTGGCCCAAGAAGCAAATCCTGCGATTTCCGAACCGAAGAACAAGAACCTCCGCACATTCAGCGCTGACATCTTCTGCAAAATAGGAATATAGTCATTTTATCCCGCCTCGTCCAAGGGGCGTCTGATCAGCGTCATGAGACGCGGGGCGGGATGCGGTGGCCGTTGCGGGGCGCAAGACGTGCGTTCTTCAGCGGAGGCCCAAGCTGCGATGATCCGGCTCACCGGCCGTGGGTCACCAGCGGAGGATATCAAGAAAGTCCGCCCGGCGATGCCGGTCAACGGTGTCTGTCCTCCGGGGTTGTCGCAGAGCAAGCCACTCACACCGCGCGCGGAACGCCGACGCTTCCGGCGGTCCGTGGTGACTACAATCTTATGCGCTTATTCACTTGCGCATGGGCCATGGGCTTGGCTGAAAGCCCGGCGTTCCGCGCGCCCTTGGGTTTCCAGGGGATGAGGAATGCGAGTTGGAATACGGGCGCGCCCGCGCCGTCATAACAATAGGGCCGCACAAGCGCGTCCGCTGCAAAGAACAGGGCGGGCGGCGCTTTGTCTTCAAAACACCAATCTTACCGCGATCCCCAACGCCGCCATGATCGCCACGATTTCCACCAGTCCGCGATGGAAGCGGAACGCCAGCAGCGCGGCGATGACCGCGAGCGCCGCCGTCTTCAGGTCGAGCGCCAGCGGGTCGAACGCATACCAGCGGAAGATGCCGGTGCGTTGCTCGGTGACATCTCCGAACAGCACATGCAGTGCGAACCAGACCGTCAGGTTCAGGATCACGCCGACCACGGCTGCGGTGATCGCCGCCAGCGCGCCGGTCAGCATGCGGTTCGATCGCAATTGCTCGACAAACGGCGCGCCGGCGAAGATCCAGAGCATCGAGGCCGAGAACGTCACCCAGGTGGTCATGGCGGCCGCGACCACGCCGGCGGTCACGGGTGTGAACGGCGCGGCGTCGCGATAGCCGGCGAGGAAGCCGACGAACTGCGTCACCAGAATCAGTGGGCCGGGTGTGGTCTCCGCAAGGCCAAGTCCGTCGACCATTTCGGCCGCGCTCAGCCAGCCCTGCTTGTCCACGGCCTCCTGCGCCATATAGGCGAGCAGTGCATAGGCGCCGCCGAAGCTCACGGTTGCAAGCTTCGAGAAAAAGATACCGATATCGACCAGCACATGGGCCGGGCCCAGCAACAAGGCCGCGATTGCAACCGGTGCCCACCAGGCGAAGAGCCCGAACCCGATTGCGTTCGCCGCCTGCCTCCAGCGGCCGGGGACGGGCGGGGGATAGGTGCCATCGATCTTGATCGCGAGCAGATGCGGCGCCTGCCGCGCCACCAGATAACCGATCAGTCCCGCGCCGATCACGATCAGCGGGAACGGCAGCGCCAGAAAGAAAATGCCGATGAAGGCAAAGGCCGCGATTGCGACCAGCACATTGGTTTTGAGCGCGCGTTTGCCGATCCGGATCAGCGCCTCGACCACGATCACCAGCACCGCAGCCTTGATGCCGAACAACGCGCCCTCGATCAGCGGGACGCCCTGACCGAGCGCATAGATCAGGCTCAGCGCCAGCATCACGAAAGCGCCCGGCAGCACGAACAGGATGCCGGCTACGATCCCGCCGCGCACCCCGTGCATCAGCCAGCCGGTATAGGTCGCGAGTTGTTGCGCTTCCGGCCCCGGCAGAAGCATGCAGAAATTGAGCGCATGCAGGAACCGGGATTCCTCGATCCACTTCTTCTCGTCGACCAGAACGCGGTGCATCAGTGCGATCTGGCCGGCGGGGCCGCCAAAGCCGAGGCAGCCGATCTTGAAGAAGGTGCGCAGGAATTCGGGAAAGCCGGGTGCCGCGTTCGCAGGAGCTGCTTGTTCTATGCTTGGCATGTCAGGCGGCTTTTGCGGGCCAGTTGTGACGTTCGGATGACGCGAAACGTAACCACGCAAACAGCGCGTCGTAAATTGCAAACCCGCTCCGAAGCAGGCCATGATCGTCGTCGCCGGCCAGTTCGGACAGACCGAGCGATACCGCATGCAGCCCGGCCGCTTCCGGTGCGAGATCGGGACGCGCGGTATCGGCGCCGCGCACGATCAGCGCGAGGCGTGCGAGCGAAGGCTCGTTTTCCAGACCGAAGAGTCTGAGAATGGTGTCGAACGAACACCGCTCACCCTCATGTGACAGTTCCACGCCTTCGATATCGAACGGGATGGCGCCGGTCTCGCGAGCCACGTCCGTCACTTGCTGCGGATCGACAAACAGGAAGCGCGCCTGCGGGTCGATGAAGCGCCGGATCAGCCACGGGCAGGCGATGCGGTCGATCTTCGGCCGCCGTCGCGTCACCCAGAGGCTCGGCGGGGTCGGAGCAAAGCGCCGGACCGCACGGCAATCGACCAGCGGCAACCCGGCTGCGCGCCATGCGTCAGTGCCGCCTGCGAGAATGGAGGCGTCGACGCCGCGTGCCCGCAACTGCGCCGCCGCCATCTGGCTGCGCTGGTGCCCATGGACACAGGCGAGCACGACGGCTCCGGAACTTTGCTCGAAAGTCCACGACGCCGCATCGCGCGGATCGCGCAGGATCGCACCGGGCAGCAGACCGTTCGACGCGACGACGGTTTCAGGCCTACGGACATCGACGACGACGGGCGCGGAGGACGTCCCGATCCTTCGGAGACAGACTTTCGGGGGTGATTAAGAAATGCATAGGCCGACGCCTCCTCCGTCAAGGAAGGAGACGGTGCTTGGGCCTTGCGAGCCTTCGGAAAGGCGGGGCGACCGTCGCAGGCCCCGCGACGGTCAGAGTAGGTCGGGATCTGGAGACTTGCAATGCCTGCGCAGGGCCATTCCATCCGGCGCCTCGCTCCACCCGCCCAACTTGGGTACAGAGAGTGATGACATCCGGCCCATCGCACCATTCCGATCCCGACCAGATTCGGGCCCGGCTGACCGGCATCGGTCTGATGTGCGCCGCAGTGCTGTCGTTCGCCTGCCTCGACGCCATCGCCAAATATCTCAATGGCTACATGGACACGCTGCAGGTGGTGTGGGCGCGCTATACCGGCGCCTTCATCCTGACCCTGTTCATTTTCAATCCGGTGTCGCGGCCGGGGATGATGCGGACCACGCGGCCGGTGCTGCAACTCGTGCGCTCGGCCATGCTGCTCGGTTCGACCGTCACGAATTTCATGGCCTTCCGATATCTGCAGCTCGATCAGGCGCTGGCGATCCTGTTCTCGACACCGTTCCTGGTGGCGATCCTGGCCGGTCCGCTGCTTGGCGAATGGATCGGCTGGCGGCGCTGGGTCGCGATCCTGGTCGGCTTTGCCGGCGTGCTGCTGGTCACCCGACCCGGCATTGGCGACGTGCATTGGGCCGCATTCTACTCGCTGGCGAGCGCGGTGTTCTATTCGCTCTATATCGTCGCCACCCGTGTGCTCTCGAAAACCGACACCACGGACACCACGCTGTTCTATTCCAATCTGGTCGGCGCGGTGGCGATGCTGCCGGTGCTGCCATTCGTGTGGACGATGCCGGACGATCCCTTCATTGTGTTCCTGATGGTGGCGTTCGGCGCCTTCGGCAGCTTCGGCCATTACCTCCTGATCGTCGGCCACCGGCTGGCGCCGGCCTCGGTGCTGGCGCCGTTCATGTATACCCAGCTCGTGTGGGCCACCGCATTCGGCTATCTCGTGTTCGGCGATGTGCCCAACCGCTGGACCCTGGCCGGCGCGGCGGTGGTGGTGGCCTCCGGGCTTTACCTTTTGCATCGTGAAAGAGTGCGCGGGACGGCATGACGCGGCGCCTCGCACTTTTCGCATTTTTCCCCGGCGCGCCACCCTGCTATGGTCCGGCGCAAAGGCGCTCGCACGGCCAGGAAAAGAGGATACCGGTTTTCCGTCCGGCCGCGCGCCATAGGCAGCAATGCCAATAACGAGGAAGCCGCAAGGACCGCAATGCTGGACAAAGCCCAAGAGACAAAACCCGGCCTGAACGACGATATCGGCGAGGATACGCGGCTGGAATTGTTCCGCCTTCAGGTGCTGCTGCGGCAGGCCGAGCAGCGCGCCTTCGACCTGTTCCTGCAGAACCTGGTCAAGGGCACGAGCCATCTCTCGCTCGGGCAGGAAGCGGTCGCCGCCGGCTTTGCCGCCGCGATGAAGCCCGGCGACCTCTCGTTCTGCACCTATCGCGGCCATGCCCACACGCTGGCGCGCGGCGTTCCGGTGGAACAGGTGCTCGGCGAATTGATGGGCCGCGACAATGGCCTGATGCGCGGCAAGGGCGGGTCCATGCATCTGACGTCAGTGGAGCATGGGGTGATGGGCTCCTACGCCATCATCGGCGCGCATCTGCCGATCGCCTGCGGCGCGGCCTGGCGCGCTCAATACAAGGGCGATGGCGACGTCTCGGTCTGCTTCTTCGGCGATGGCACCACCAATATCGGCGCGTTCCATGAAGCGCTGAACTTCGCCGCGATCTGGAAGCTGCCGGTGATCTTCGTCTGCGAGAACAATCACTACATGGAATATACCCCGATCGGCGAGGTGACGGCGGTGCCGCATCCGGCCGCCGACCGCGCCTCGGCTTACGGGCTCGAGCGCATCATCGTCGACGGCAACGATGCCGACGAGGTCTATCGCATCGCGATGGCGGCCTATGCGAAGGCGCGCAAGGGTGACGGTCCGTCGCTGATCGAATGCATCACCTACCGGCATAGCGGGCATTCCCGCGCCGATCCGGCCAAGTATCGCCCCGAGGGCGAACTCGAGAAATGGAAGGAGCGCGATCCGATCAAGATCTATCGCGAGCGCCTGCTGGAATTCGGCATCGATCCCGATGTGATGACGAGCATCGAGGCCGGCATCCTGCGCGAGGTCGATGAAGCGACCGAAAAGTGCAAGGCCTCGCCGCCGCCGCCGCACGACATCATCCACACCGACGTCTATGCCGACGGCGGCTTCGCGTGGAGAAACTGACATGGCGGAACTGACCTATCGCGATGCCGTTGCGCGCGGCATCGCACAGGAGATGGCGCGCGATCCGAACGTGGTGTTTCTCGGCGAGGACGTGGCCAAGGCCGGCGGCGTGTTCAAGGCGACCGTTGGCCTTTACGAGCAGTTCGGTCCACTGCGGGTGCGCGATACGCCGATCTCCGAACAGGCGATCCTCGGTGCGGCGATGGGTGCGGCGATGACCGGCCTGAAGCCGATCGCCGAAATCATGTTCTCGGACTTCATCGCGGTGTGTTTCGATTACATCGCCAATGAATTCCCGAAGAGCCGCTACATGACCAACGGGCAGGTGAAGTGTCCGCTGGTGGTGCGCACCGGCAATGGCGCGGGTTCGCGCTTCGGCGCACAGCATTCGCAGAGCGTCGAAAACTGGTGCATGATGATCCCCGGGCTGAAGGTGGTCGCGCCATCGACTCCCCGCGACGTGATCGGCCTGCTTGCGGCCGCGGTGCGCGATCCCGATCCGGTGATTTTCTTCGAGCACAAGTCGCTCTATCCGATGAAGGGCGAGGTGCCGGACGGCGAAATCGTCGACACGCTCGGCACCGCCAAGATCGTTCGGCCCGGCAAGGACGCGACCATCCTTGCGCTGGCGCTGATGGTGCCGCGCGCGATCGAAGCGGCGGACAAGCTGAAGGCGGAGCACGGCATCGATTGCGAAGTCGTCGACGTGCGCTCGCTGGTGCCGCTCGATACCCAGACCATTCTCGGTTCGGTCGGGCGCACGCACCGGCTGTTCACCGTGGAGGAAAATCCGCGGCTGTGCGGCTGGGGCGCGGAAATCGTCTCGATCGTCGCCGACGAGGCCTTTTACGATCTCGACGGGCCGCCGGTGCGCATCACCACGCCGCATATCCCGCTGCCGTCCGCCGATCTGCTGGAGGACGCCGTGCTGCCGAATGTGGACCGCATCGCCGAGACGGTGCGGCGCTCGCTCGGATCCTAGGTGGGATGAGCCTGGAGATGACAACCAAGTACGACATCAACACCCTGAAGCTCGGCCCCATCGGCGACTACATCATGTTCGAGAACGATCGCGTCCGGGTGTGGGACTTCACGGTTGATCCGGGCAAAAGCAAGGGCTGGCACCGTCACGAACTGCCGTATGTCATTATCCCGATGACAGAGGGTGAGATCGAGATCGAATCCGCGCTGACCGGCCAGATTGAAAAGCCGAAGAGCGTGATCGGCAGCCCGATCTGGCGCGAGGCCGGCGAGGTGCACGATTTGCGCAATGTCGGGGCCACGACCTATCGCAACATCCTGATCGAGCTGAAGCGGCCGGATTGAGTCGTGCGCTGCGGTACGGCGGGTCTCCCGCCGGCGCCGCGCGTAGCACAAGGAAGCAATTCATGTACGAAAATCTCCTCGCCAATGTCCCGACCGATCTCTGGATCGGCGGCCAATGGCGCAAATCCTCCGACGGCCAGCGCTTCGATGTGATGGATCCTGCGACCGAGAAAAAGGTCGCCTCTGTTGCCAGCGCGACGGTAGATGACGCCATTGCCGCGCTCGACGCAGCGCAGGCCGCCTTTCCCGCATGGGCCGCGAAGAAGCCCAGAGAGCGCGGCGAAATCCTCCGCAAGGCGTTCGAACTGATCATGCGCGACGCCGAGCGGCTGGCCAAGCTGATTACGGTCGAGAACGGCAAGGCGCTGCCGGATTCGCGCGGTGAAGTCGCCTACGCAGCCGAGTTCTTCCGCTGGAACGCGGAAGAAGCCGTGCGCAATCTCGGCTCACTCTCGACCGCACCCGCGTCCGGTGCCCGCATCCTGGTCCAGCACAAGCCGGCCGGCATCGCCGTGCTGGTGACGCCTTGGAATTTCCCAGCCGCGATGGCGACCCGCAAGATCGGGCCTGCCCTTGCCGCGGGTTGCCCGGTGGTGCTGAAGCCCGCCTCCGACACGCCGCTCACCATGCTGGCGTTGATGCCGATCCTCGAGGAAGCCGGCGTGCCTGCGGGCTTGGTCAATGTCATTCCGTCGCGCTCGTCCGGGAAAGTCGTGAGCGCCATGCTGCATGACCCAAGAGTTCGTGTGGTTTCCTTCACCGGATCGACGGAAGTCGGACGCGTGCTGCTGCGCGAAGCCGCCGACAACATCATCAAGCCGGCGATGGAGCTTGGCGGCAACGCGCCGTTCCTGGTGTTCGAAGACGCCGATATCGATGCGGCGATCGAAGGCGCGATGATCGCCAAGATGCGCAATATGGGCGAGGCCTGCACCGCCGCTAACCGCTTCTACGTGCATGAGAGCGTACACGACGAGTTTGCCAAGAAGCTCACCGGCAAGATGCAGTCGCTGAAGATGGGCAACGGCCTCGATGACGGCATCAATCTCGGGCCGCTGGTGAACAAGGAAGGCCGCGACAAGGTGATCGAACTGGTCGAGGACGCGGTGTCGAAGGGCGCCAAGGTGCTGACCGGCGGCAAGACCCCGGACGGCCCGGGCTTCTTCTATCCCGCCACGGTGCTGACCAACGTGCCGGACGGAGCGAAAATGCTGAACGAGGAAATCTTCGGGCCGGTCGCATCGATCCAGACCTTCAAGACCGAGGATGAGGCGATCAAGCGCGCCAACGAGACTGAGTACGGACTGGTCGCCTATCTCTACACCAAGGATCTCGGCCGTGGCATGCGGGTGTCGGAGAAACTCGATTTCGGCATGATCGGTCTCAATCGCGGACTTGTCTCCGACCCGGCCGCGCCGTTCGGCGGCATGAAACAGTCCGGCATCGGCCGCGAAGGCGCGCATGAGGGGCTGATGGAATTTCTCGAAACGCAATATGTGTCGGTGGCTTGGTGAAAGTCCGTCACCCTGAGGCGCGAGCGAAGCGAGTCTCGAAGGATGGCGGGCCGTCGCGCTTCGAGGGCCTCCTTCGGAGGCCACTCAGGGTGACGGATCGAAAGTGAGCGAGCAATGGATGTATTGATGCCGCAGCTCGGCGAGACCGTCGCCGAGGGCAAGATCGTCAAGTGGTTCAAGAACGCGGGCGACACCGTCGCGCCGGGCGACAACCTGTTCGAAATCGAAACCGACAAGACCTCGATGGAAGTGCCGGCGACCTTCGGCGGCAAGCTTTCGGAGGTCAATTTTCAGGTCGGCGATGTGGCGAAGGTTGGCGCTGTTGTTGCCGTGATCCTCGGAGACGGCGAAGTCGCGCAGCCGAAGGCGGCACAGCCGCCGGCTTCGAGCGCGGCCTCAGTCTCGCCTGCCATTCCCGCTAAAGCGGAAATCCAGACTCATGCGCCGCCTGCAAGTCCTTCCGCGCCGGTCAAGATGGAGCTGTTCCGCGAGGTGCGCACCCCGGAACGCAATTTCGGCTCGGCACGGATCGGCGGCGTCACCGTGACACCGCTGGCGCGCAGGCTGGCCGGCGAGAACGGTATCGATTTGTCACGCGTCACGGGATCCGGCCCGCACGGGCGCATCGTCGCGCGCGACATTGAATCCCGCATCATGCGGGCACCAAATCAGGCTCCGTCTATCGCATCGGGCCCCTCTTCCTCGGACATTCTCGCGCTCTATCGTGACGTGCCGTTCGAGGAGGTGCCGCTCGACGGCATGCGTTCGACCATCGCCGCACGCCTCACCCAGGCCAAGCAGACCATCCCGCATTTCTACCTGACGGCCGACGTCACGCTCGACGCACTGCTCAAGGTCCGCACTGAGGCCAATGCAGCGGCGCCGGAAGGCGAGAGCGGCTACAAGCTGTCGGTCAACGATTTCGTCATCAAGGCGCTGGCGCTTGCGCTGAAGCGTGTGCCGGCCGCGAATGCGATCTGGGCGCAGGACCGCATCCTGCGTTTCCAGCGCGCCGATATTGGCGTCGCCGTCGCGCTCGAGGGCGGCCTGATGACGCCGGTGATCCGCGCCGCCGATACGAAGTCGCTGAGCGTGATCTCGAATGAAATGCGCGCTCTCGCCGAACGCGCCCGTGACAAGAAGCTGAAGCCGGACGAATACCAGGGCGGCGTCAGCGCGATCTCCAATCTCGGCATGTATGGCGTGCGCGATTTCTCCGCCATCATCAACCCACCGCAATCGACGATCCTTGCCGTCGGAGCGGCGCAGCGGCGTCCGGTCGAGACCGAGGACGGCGGTGTGCGCTTCGAAAGCCAGATGACGGTGACGCTGTCCTGCGATCATCGCGTCGTCGATGGCGCGCTGGGTGCGCAATTGCTGGCCGCGCTGAAGGGCTATCTGGAGCAGCCCGTCACGATGCTGGTTTAAGTTTGCTGGTGCGATGCCGTGGAACAGATCGCTTTCCTCACCTTCGCCATGGTGCTGCTGGTCGCGGTGATCTCGCCGGGCCCCGCAATCGCGGCTTTGGTGGCACGCATCATGGCGCGGGGCACCGAAGGCATCGCCGCGTTCTGTGCCGGGCTGGTGCTGGGCGACCTGATCTGGCTGTCCTGCGCGATGTTCGGGCTGGCGGCGCTTGCGGCGCTGTTTCAGCCGGTCTTCCTGATCGTGAAATATGCCGGTGCGGCCTACCTGTTGTTCCTCGCATGGAAGCTGTGGCGGGATTCCGGTGCGCCGGTTCAGGCCGAGCCGGTGCGCGGCCAGGGGCGGCAATTGTTCGGCGCGGCGCTGCTGCTGTCGCTCGGCAATCCGAAGATCATGCTGTTCTATCTGGCGCTGATGCCGACGGTGATCGACCTTACCCGGCTCACCGTCACCGACATGGCCGAGCTTGCCGCGATCGTTGCGGTGGTGGTCAGCATCGTGCTCACCGGTTACGTGCTGCTCGCGGCCTATGCGCGCCGCCTGTTCACGTCACCGCGTGCGTTACAGACCGTCAACCGCACGGCCGGGCTTGCGATGGTCGGCGCAGCGGCGACCATCGTCGTGCGGAATTGACGTCTTTGCGTTGACGCGTTTTCTGCACGCGGACCGGTCGCCTCTTTGCTCGAAAGCGCTATCGATCACGGCAGCCGCAGCAACACGGGAATGGCGCCGGTATCCTGCAGATGCTCAAAAAGCTCCGCGAGCGGGACCGCAAGCAGAAACACCAGCGCGTCGGCAAACGTCATCAGCACGCGCGGCGGCCGGATCGTCAGCGTCGGCTCGTCATGCCATAACGACGGATTGGGAAAGAACCGCGGCACGCGCTGAAGGTAGTCCCGGTACGCGTCGCCGTAACGATCGGTCAGCACCTGTTCTTCCTGCAGCACCACCACATAGAACACCAGCCAGGCCAGTGTCGCGCAGATCAGGCCGAGGGTTACACTGCCGACCTGCATGCCGACCCCGGCGGCACCGAGGAACGAGAAGAAATAGAGCGGATTGCGCATGACCGAATACGGTCCGGTTCGCACAAATTCTTCGATCTTGCGCCCGCCGATGTAAAGCGAGGACCAGGTCCGGCCGAGGATGCAACTCACGATCAGGACAATGCCGAACCACTCGACCATCTCATGGGTGGTTTCGCCGCTTGGGTAAATCGACGTGGTGACAGCGAACACAAATGCGCCGAGCGCGACCACGACATAGAGGACGATCTTGCGGATCGCCTGGACGGTATGGATTTTCATGGAGCCGAAAGATCTGGAGGGCCGATAGAGACCGTCGATTTTGCGGACGGGCGCACACTAGTATAGATCAAATGCGGCCGAAACCGGCCGCAATATTTTGACAGAGATCAATGCGAATGGAGAATCCCATGGCCGCCGAAAAGCCCGAGATTTTGCTGATCGGACAGGCCAAGCCGGTCATAGTCGGCGGTGTCGAACCGTTCGCGACCGTCCACAAACTGGCCGAAGCCAAGGATCAGGATGCCTTCGTCAAGGAGGTCGCCCCGCGCATCCGCGGTATCGCCATCGCCTATACCGCGAACAAGATCGACGGCGCCTTCATGTCGGGCTTTCCGAAGCTCGAAATCGTCTCCAGCTTCGGCGTCGGCTATGACCATGTCGACGCGAAATGGGCGGGAGAGCACGGCCTCGTCGTCACCAACACGCCGGACGTCCTTAACGAAGAAGTGGCAGATACGGCGCTCGGCCTCCTGCTCTGCACGCTTCGCGAATTCCCGCAGGCCGATCGTTATCTTCGCGCCGGGAAATGGCTCAAGAGCGGATATCCGCTGTCACCCACGCTGCGCGGTCGGACCGTGGGCGTGGTCGGCATGGGCCGTATCGGCCGTGCAATCGGGCGGCGCCTCGAAGCGTTCGGTGTGCCAGTGGTCTATCACTCGCGCAATCCGCAGCCGGGCGTGTCTTACAAATATTATCCGAAACTGGTCGACATGGCGCGCGACGTCGACACGCTGATGGTGATCGTGCCCGGTGGCGCGGCGACCAGGAACCTGATCGACGCCGAGGTGCTCAAGGCGCTTGGGCCGGACGGTGTGCTGATCAACATGGCGCGCGGTTCGGTGGTGGACGAGCAGGCGCTGATCAAGGCGCTCAAGGATCGCACCATCATGTCGGCGGGCCTTGATGTGTTCGTCAACGAGCCGCAGGTGCCGCAGGAACTGATCGAGATGGAGCATATCGTGCTGTTTCCGCATCTCGGCTCGGCCTCAATTGCGACCCGAAAGGCGATGGACCAGCTGGTGGTCGACAACCTGAAATCGTGGTTCTCGGGCAAGGGTCCGCTAACCCCGGTTCCGGAAACGCCTTATCCGCCCCGCAAGCCGGCGTGATTTTGCCGCAAGCGCTGTGCTAAAATGCGTTTCGCGATCGGTGGCGAGGGCGGCAATGCGTCGGGTTCTCCTTGGTCTGTTCCTGGTTGCTGCGGCGGGCCATGCCCTTGCCCAGGCGCCGAACCCGCAGGCGCCGCAATCCGAGCCCCCCGCGTCGCAGGCCGGCGATACCAGCAAGGGGATGACCGGCGTATGGGAATTGTCCAATTCCGAACGCGATCGCGTCTGCAACCTCACCTTCAAGCCGGAGCCGGCACGCAACGGTTCGCAGGTCGAGTTTGATTCCACCTGCCGTGATGCCATTCCGGCGCTGAAGGATGTGGAGGGCTGGAGCTTCGCCAACCATACGCTGAAGCTGATCGATGCACGCGGGCGCGCGGTTTTCGAATTCTCCGAGGTCGAGATCGGCATGTTCGAGGGCGAGCGGAAGGAAGAGGGGCTCTATTTCCTGCAAACTGCGGCTTCGGCGGCGGTGTTCACACCGAAGCGCTCGGTCGACCAGATCGCGGGCGAATGGTCGATGGTGAGGGCCGACAAGCCGGTCTGCTCGCTGAGCTTCACCACCACAGCGACCAAGGGCTTTGACGAGTATCGCCTGCAGGTCCGGCAGCCTTGCGATCCGGCGATGTCGCGGCTGAATCCGAATGTATGGCGGCTCGACAAGGGCGAGCTTGTGCTGGTTTCTCCGAACGGCCAGACGTGGCGGTTCGAGGAGCGCGAGCCGGGCAAATGGTGGCGGGTGCCGGAAGGCGGCGACCAGATCGTGCTGCAGAAGAAATAGCGGCCGCCTTCCAATCGAGGTCAGGCCCCTGCAGCGCGTTGCGCAACCACTGAATACGCTGCGCCTCGACTAAATCAGCCGCAGCCCCTTCAGACTCGCATGGCCGTCCTTGCCGACGATGATGTGGTCATGCACCGAAATACCGAGCGGCTTCGCCACCTCCACGATCGACTGCGTCATCTGGATGTCCGCGCGCGACGGCGTCGGGTCGCCGCTGGGATGATTGTGCACCAGGATGATCGCGGTCGCCGACAATTCGAGCGCGCGCTTGACCACCTCGCGCGGATAGACCGGTGTGTGATCGACCGTCCCGGTCTGCTGCACTTCATCGGCGATCAACTGGTTGCGCTTGTCGAGGAACAGGATGCGGAACTGCTCCTTGTCGGCGAAGGCCATTGCGGTGCGGCAATAATCTAGCACGGAGGACCATGACGACAGCACGGTGCGGGCCTTCACCTGGCCGCGCGCCAGCCGGCTGGCCGATGCGTGCACGATCTTCAACTCGGTGATGGCGGCCTCGCCAAGCCCCTTCACCTCTTTCAGCCGCGTTTCCGGCGCGCCGATGACTTCGGCAAACGAGCCGAATGTCTCGATCAGCTTCTTGGCCAGCGGCTTCACGTCGCGCTGCGGGATGGCGCGAAACAGGATCAGTTCCAGAAGTTCGTAATCGGCGAGCGCATCGGGGCCGGCCTCGCGGAAGCGCCCCCGCAATCGTTCACGATGCCCGTGATAATGCGGCGTGGCATCCTCAAGACCGGTGGCAGGCTCGCCGTCGCCGCTGGGTTTTTGCACTCGCCGCATATGTCCTCGCGTCCCAAGCATGACGGGATTGCGATCATTTGCAATGCGGAAATGATCGGGGGATGTCGCGATCGGGCGACGCCGACCACGTTTCATCAGAGCGGAAAATTGTCTAGGCTTCGATCGAAACGGGCGCCGGCTGACGCCGCCAATCGGCTGCCGGGAGGATTGGCCATGATGATACGCGGGATCGTTTTTGCGTTGCTGCTGGCAGGCATCGGCGCCGCGCAGGCCCAGACGCCGGCACCGCAGGGCGGCCTGCCGCCGGGCTCGCAGCCGGCATTGGGCAATTGGGTGATCACCTATATCGAGGTTGCGCCGGGCAGCGAACCAAAAGCGCTTGCGGCGCTGAAGGCGCTCAAGACGGCCAGCGCGAAGGATAATGGCTTCCAGTCGATGATCGTGCTTCAGCGCAACGGCCAGCCCAACCATTTTGCACTGATTGAGCAATGGCAAGACAACAAGGCCAGAGAAGCCCATGCCGATCAGCCGCATGTGAAGGCCACGCTCCAGGCCCTGCAGGCGATCGAGACCGCACCCTATGACGAGCGGCCGCATCGGGAGCTTTCGACCGGCCAGAACAATCCAGGCGGAACGATCTACGCGGTCACTCACGTCGATTTCGTGCCGACGTTCCGTCCGCAGGGCGAGGAGATGCTGAAGGATTTTGCCTTCGAAGGGCGCCGCAGCGATGGCAACGCCCGCTTCGATGTCTTCACGCAGGCCAGCCGCCCAAACCACATGACGCTGGTTGCGGTGTGGAACAACCTCGAAGCCTGGAAGCGCCACACCGCCGCAACGTCGACTAAAGAGTTTCGTCAGCAATTGCTGCCGAAAAGCGGCAGTCTCTACGATGAGCGGCTTTACCGCGCGGTGAACTGATGGTTTCGCCGCGGGCAAGATCGCGGCATCGGCCGTATCACCCCTTTACGGCATAGGGCGGCTTGTCGAGCCCCTTCGGCGACAGCGTGAAGATCTCCGCGCCGTCTGCTGTCACGCCCACGGTATGTTCGAACTGGGCGGAGAGAGAGCGATCGCGCGTGACCGCGGTCCAACCATCCGACAGCACCTTCACGTGCGGCCGGCCGAGGTTGATCATCGGCTCGACGGTGAAAAACATGCCGGGCCGCAGCACGGTGCCTTCTCCGGCGCGCCCGACATGCACGATATTAGGCTCGTCATGGAACAGACGGCCGAGCCCGTGCCCGCAGAAATCGCGCACCACGCTCATATGCTGCGCCTCGACGAACGACTGGATGGCAGCTCCGATATCGCCGGTGGTGCCGCCCGGCTTGATCGCGGCGATGCCGCGCATCATCGAGTCGAAGGTGACATCGATCAGCCGCTCGGCCCGTCGCGGGATCTCGCCGACCGCATACATCCGGCTCGAATCGCCGTGCCAGCCGTCGAGGATCAGCGTGACGTCGATATTGACGATATCGCCTTCCTTCATCGGCTTGTCGCTGGGAATGCCGTGGCACACGACGTGGTTGATCGAGGTGCAGGTGGACTTGCGATAGCCGCGATACATCAGCGTCGCCGGCAGTGCGCCATGATCCATCGCAAAGTCATGCACCAGCCGGTCGATCCGTTCGGTCGGTACGCCGGGCTGCACCTCGGGAACCAGCATATCGAGGCATTCGGCAACAAGGCGGCCAGCCTTGCGCATGCCGGCGAATGCTTCCGCCTTGTGCAATTTGATCTGTCCGGTCTTGCGCATCGGCGCAAGGGCGGCATCGACGTAATTCATGCAGGTCCTCGGAGGAGGGGATTTTTTTGCAATGTATGCGATCGGACCGGCGATGCAAGTTTACATCCGGATGGCTGCCCTTCCCGAGACTCGGGGCCGGAAACCGCCGTCACCGCACGAAATCGCCGCCCAGATCGTCCTCGATATGCACGCGGATGATCTCGTCGAACGAGGATTCGGCGGTAAATCCGAGCTCGCGGGCGCGGGTGCAATCGAACCGGCTGGGCCAACCTTCGACGATCTTCATGATGAAGGGATCCGGCTTGGGCTTGACGCGGTCGGCGACCCGGTCGCCGGCGACCCGCCGCAGCGCTGCCAGTTGCTCGTCGACCGTACAGCAGACGCCCGGCATCGTCATGTTGATGCGGTGACCGAGCTGCTCCGGCTTGAGCGTCGCCGCGTGCACGAGAAACCCTGCCGCCGCACGCGGCGAGGCATGCGTGTTGGTGACGTCCTCCGTCACCGGCAGCGTTGCTTCAAGGCCTGCAAGCGGTTCGCGGATAATGCCTGAATAGAAGCCCGATGCCGCGAGGTTCGGCTTGCCCGGCCGCACGGTGATGCCGCAAAGCCTGACGCCTACGCCGTCAAGGAAGCCGCGGCGGTTGTAATCGGCCAGCAGCGTTTCGCAGATCACCTTGTGGGCGCCGTAGCTGGTCAGCGGTGTGAGAACGAAATCGTCCGGGATCGAGTGCGGAAACGGCGCGCCATAGACGGCAATGGAGGATGTGTAGATCACCTTCGGCCTGTAACCGTCGCCGGTCTTGCGGATCGCCTCCAGCAGATTGCGGGTGCCGTCTAGATTGGCGCGGTAGCCGGCCTCGAAATCGGTCTCGGAACCGCCGGATGGAATGGCAGCGAGGTGGAAGATCACATCGGGCCGATCGCGCACGAGGTCTTCGGCCACGCCCGGCGTGGCGAGATCGGCGGTCTTCAGAACGGTGTTGGCGGCAAGCCCGCCCGGCGCTTCCGGCGGCGCAATGTCTGTGAGGGTGAGGGTGTCGATCGCATGGCCGTTCAGGCCGCCGTCGCGTGAGAGCCGCTCGAGCAGCTTGCGGCCGATCATGCCGGCCGCGCCGGTGACGAGAACATGCATGGTTTCGGTTTCCGTCAGCAGTACTTGATACCGTCGAGGACGGCACAGTCGCGCTTGTGCGGCGCATTCGGATCGTCGAGCGGGACCGAGCCGCGGCCGGATGGCGATCCGACAAACACTCCGGGCCCGACGCGCACGGAATCCTTGTGCCCGATATGGACGCTTGGATGTGCCGCATTCGAGGAGCGGGTGCCGTCCGGCCATATGATCGCATCGCCCGCGAAAATGCCGGTGCGCCCGTCATCGCAGATCACGGCGTTGCCGTTACGCTTGCAATTGGCCGCGAGCGCGAGGCTTGGCGCAAGCGCGAGCAGTATCGCGAGGGGGAAGATACGCATGGATCTCTCCGGGCAGCCCGGACCTTACAACGCGAGCCCGCCGTCGACCAGATGCGATTGCCCGGTGATGTAAAGCGATTCATCCGAGGCGAGAAAAAGTGCCAGCGCCGCGACTTCCGGTGCAGTGCCCAACCGGCCCATTGGCTGACGGGCCACGAAAGATTGTCGCGCCGCCTCCAGAGATTGTCCCGAATTTGCCGCCAGCGCTTCGATACGTCCCTCGAGCGACGGCGACTCGATCGTGCCCGGACAGATGGCGTTGCAGCGGATGCCCTGCTTGATGAAGTCGATGGCGACCGCCTTGGTCAGTCCGATCACGGCCGCCTTGGATGCGCCATAGACGTAGCGGTTCGGCAATCCCGTAATCGACGATGCCACCGAGGAGATGTTGATAATCGAGCCGCCGCCTTTCGCGAGCATCGCCGGCAGGAACGCGCGGATGGTTCGATGCATCGACTTGACGTTGAGATCGAACGAGAAGTCCCAGTCCGAGTCGGCGCAATCGAGGACGGTGCCGTGATGCACGAAGCCCGCGCAATTCACCAGAATATCGGCGCCGCCGAAATCCCGCTCAAGGTCGCGGGCCAATGCCGCGATTGCCGCATCGGAGCGAACGTCCAGCGCAAGCGATCGTTCTGTTGAAAGCCCCGCCAGCTTGGCCGCGTCAAGATCGCTCGCTATGACGCGGGCACCTTCGGCGGCGAAGGCTTCGGCGATCGCGCGCCCAATGCCCTGGCCCGCAGCGGTGATGACGGCAATCTTGTTCGTCAGACGGTCCGCCATGGCTATGCTTTCGCCGCCATGAAAGACGCGAGGCTGGCTTTCTGCCGCCCGTCGGCATCGAAATTCGCCGGTGCGAGCCAGCGCTCGAAGGCGGCCCTGCGGTCAGGCCATTCAGTATCGATGATGGAAAACCACGCGGTGTCGCGGTTCTTGCCCTTGACGATCATGTGCTGCCGGAACATTCCCTCGAATGTGAATCCATAACGCTGTGCGGCGCGGCGCGACGCAGCATTCAGCGCATTGCATTTCCACTCATAACGCCGATAGCCGAGCGTATCAAAGGCGTAGCGGGCGAGCAGATACTGCGCTTCGGTGCCGAGCGGAGTGCGTTGCAGCCCCGGCGCGTAGGCGATGTGTCCGACCTCGATCACCCCCATATCGGGGCGTATGGCCATCAGCGCCGCAATGCCGATTGCGTGGCCATCCGGTGCAACGACGGCATAGACATAGGGGTCATCGAGTGTCGCGCGTTCTCTAAGCCAGGCCTGGAATGCGCTTGCATCCTCGAACGGGCCATAGGGCATGTAGTCCCACATCGCCGGCGCCACGCTGACGGATTCCCAGAGGGAGGCGCCGTGCCGGGCTGGATCGAGTTTCTCGACCCGGCCGTATCGTCCCGTCAATACGACCGGCCCAGGCCGTGCCGCGCCAGCGAACAAAAGGTCCGTCACGCTGCCGGCCGCTTGGCGCGGTCCTCGCGGAAGAGGGTGTTCAGATCTGCTGCGGGCGCTGCATCCGCAAAGCCGCCGAAACAGCCACCGTCGGCGAGTTGCCGGGCGGCACGGATGAAGCCGCCCCACGCGGCCCGCGCAAGCGACCCACCCACACTGATGCGTCGCGCGCCGAGTGCTGCGATATGCTTCACGGTCAGGTCGCTTGGCCATCCGATCAGAACGTTGACCGGCTTCGGCGCTACCGCCTTCACGACCGTTTCGATCTCCTCGCGGGTGCGGATGCCGGGCGCATAGAGACAATCGGCGCCCGCCTCTGCGAAAGCCCTGAGACGACGCAACGTCTCGTCCATGTCGGGACGCCCGCGGATGAAGCCTTCGGTGCGCGCGGTCAGCATCACGTTCTCGCCGGTCTTGTCGATGGCGGCGCGCGCCGCCTTGATGCGGGCAAGGGCGAGGTCGAACGAATAGAGCGGGTTTGCCTTGTCGCCGGTCGAATCCTCGATCGACAGTCCGGCGACGCCGGTCTTCACGCACAGCGTCACGCTCTCAGCCACGCCGTCCGGATCATCCGCGTAACCGCCCTCGAAGTCAGCATTGAATGGAACGTCGCTGGCCGCGGCAAGCTCGGCGATATGGGCAAGCATGAGGTCGCGCGGAACAGCGCCGTCTGCGTAGCCTGCTGCGAAGGCGTAGCCGAGGCTCGTGGTCGCCAGCGCCTTGAATCCGAGATGCTGCAGATAGCGTGCGCTCCCGATATCCCACGGATTGGGGATGACGAAGCATCCGCTGTCGTGAAGCTGTCGAAAGGTTCGGCGCTTATCGGCGATCGATGGCATGCTGAAATCCGGGCTCGAGGCTTTTGAATATGCATTGTGGGTCAGCAGGAGCGGTTGTTAAACCACAATCGCCGTCGTCAGGTATCCGTGCGGCGCATCGCTGACATGCCGGGGGCCTCCCCACACCTCGCTCGCTTGGCCCGGATCGTCTCGCATCTGCGAAAGAAGCCGGCGCTGCCGGATCACTCAACAGGCGAGTTTTGTGCGGCAGGGTCTCGAGGAACTGGCACTCGTCGACCGGGCGAGCCGGTAACGATCATAGCGTCGGCAGAAAGGTTGCGATCTGCGGAAAGATGACGATCGCAACGATCACCGCGAGCAGTATCAACCAATAGGGAATGGCACCGCGGAAAATCTCTGCCAGCGGCACATTGGGCTCAGGGACAGCCGCCTTCACCGTAAAGACCAGAATGCCGAAAGGCGGCGTCAGCAGACCGGTCTCGATCGCCAGAATCCCGATGATGGCGAAGGCGAGCGGATCGATGCCCAGCGTGGCTGCAATCGGTGCGAAAATCGGCACGGTGAGCAGGATGATCGAGATCGAGTCGATCAGGCAGCCGAGCACGAACCAGATCAGCAGCATGACGGCGAGAATTCCGGTCGGGCCGAGCCCGGTGCCGAGGAGGAATGCCTTGGCGGTTTCGGTGAAGCCGGTCATCGAGAGAACGCGGGAGTAAAGCTGCGCGCAGAACAGCAACAGCAGCAGCGGTCCGGACGTGCGCCCGACATTCAGAACCACCTGCCAGATTTCGCGCCAGGTGATCCCCTTGATCAGAGCCAGCACCAGTGCGCCGACCGCGCCGACGCCGGCGCCCTCGGTCGGCGTGCAGAGCCCGAGCCAGATCGAGCCGAGCACCCCCGCGATCAAGGCGAGTACCAGACCGGTGCTGAACAGCAGCGCGCCGAGCGGCCGGTCGTCCTCGTCATCGGGAGAAGAGGCAACCGCGGCGCCGAGGGGCGCCGCGCGAACCACGTTGCCTGCCCCTCCGACCAGCGCAGGATTCATGATTGCTGCGATCACGACATACGCACAGAAGCCGAAGGCCAGCAGAAGCCCCGGCAATACGCCGGCGAGAAACAGCTTGCCGATCGATAGTTCGGTCAGCACCCCCCAGACGATCATCAGCACCGAGGGCGGAATCAGCATGCCGAGGCAGGCACTGCCGGCGATGCAGCCGAGCGCGAATTGACGATTGTAGCCGTAGCGGCGCATTTCCGGATAGGCGATGCGGGAGAAGGCGGCTGCTGCGGCGATGCTGACACCGGTGACGAAAGCGAAAATCGCATTGGCGATGATGGTCGCGACCGCAAGCCGGCCGGGCAGCCAGCGGCTGAGCCGGTGCGCAAGCGTGTAAAGATCGGTTGCGGCACCGCATTTGGCGAGGAAATCGCCCATCAGCATGAACAACGGAATGACTGCGAACACATAATCGCGCAGCGCTTCGTAGGCAGTGTTGGCGACGAAGGTCCGCACCACCTCGATGTCGTCCAGCATCAGATAGATGCCGATCGCGGCGGTGACGCCAAGCGCGATCGCGATATGGACGCCGGCAAATACCAGCGCCAGCAACACCACGATGACCAGGATCATTTCGCTGTGGCCGAACATCGCTGGTGTCCCGATCAGTGCGCGGAAGGTTTCGGCGGCGGAGCGCTGTCGGGACGTATCAGGGCGAGGAAAGCGAGCAGGGCCTGCCCCAGATAGATCGCAACCACCAGCGCCGAGCCAAGCATGACCACATAGCGTGCTGGCCACACGGGTACACGCAAGGCGCCTTCACCCTCGAACTCGTTGCTGGTCCATGCATGCAGGGCCGGTTCGAAGCTGCCCCACACGATCAGCAGGAAAAAGCCGGCGCCGAGCAGGCCGGAGGCAAGATCGGCGAACGCATAACCGCGCCGTCCGAACAGCGAGACGATCACGTCGGTACGCAGCATGCCGCCGCTCTGGATCGCATAGGCCGCGAGCAGAAAGCAGATGATCACGATCGACATGGAGACGATTTCCGGCGTCCCCTTGACCGGTGAGTTGAACGCGGCGCGCCCGATCACGTCGGCGACGACAAGAAAGCTCAGCAGGAAGATGATCGCGGCCGCAACCGCGAGCAGCGTATGGACGAGGCGGGTGACGAATTGTTCAAGCATTGTGCCTTGCCTCCCGGATGCCATGCAGAGGCTGACCGGGCCGTCGCCCTTGGACGCTCGCTCGACGCCGCCGAGCGAGCGCCTCAGGGTGACGGAAACGGCGCATTGTATGCGTCGATCGATGCCTCACTTGACGCTGTAGCGCACCGGCCATTTGTGCCCGTTCTTCTCGGCCGCGGCCAGCGTAGCTTCCAGCACCTGCGTCGCCGGCAGACCCTGTGCGTCCAGTTCCTTGGCCTTCTCCTTCGGCCAGGCCGCAAGCGACTTCGCCCAATCGGCCTGAACGCTGTCCGGCAGCTTGCGGACGTTGGTGCCCTTGGCCTTCAGGTCTTCGAGTTGCTTGGGATAATTCGCCTGGTTCACCGTGCCGGTCATCGCCTCGTATTCCTTGCCGACCTCGAGGATGATGTCCTGGACCTCCTTCGGCAGCTTGTCGAAGCGCGCCTTGTTGATGGTCAGGCCGTGCCAGGTGATCGCGCCGAAGCCGATCTCGGTGTAGAATTTGCCGACCTCGAACAGTTTGAAGTTCACCCAGCCGGATGGGAACATGATCCATCCGTTATAGACGCCGGTCTGCATGGCCGTGTAGGCCTCCGGCAGCGACGACTGAACCGGTGTGGCGCCGGCAAATTCCAGCCACTTCAGATTAAGGCCGGCACCAGCGAGCTTCTGGCCCTTCAGGTCGGCAACGCTGTTCCATTCGAAGTTGGTGCCGAGATTGTAGCCGTTGTCGGCAATCAGCGCGATCAGCTTCTGCCGGTATTTGTCCTCGAACACCTTCGACATGAACGGCACCTGGTCATAGACCTCGCGTGCGATCTTCACGCTGGCGACGGGATCCATGGTGCCGAACGGCAGCATCACCTGAAAGGCATGCAGCGGCAGGTTCGAGGGCTCGAAGCAGAAGCAATAGCCACCGATGTCGATGATGCCGGACTGCACGCCTTCGAGCGTGTCGGCCACCTTCACCATGGCGCCGCCGTAACCCTCGACGAACTCGATTTTATGTTTGGTCTTTGCCGCCACGCGCTTGGTGACTTCGGGCACGAAGAAATTCTGCATCAGGTTGACGTAAGTGTTCACCGGCGGATGGCCGGACGCGATCCGCAGCCGGATCGTTTCCTGAGCCGACGCCGTGCTCGCCGTCGTCACCAGCGCGGCAACAGCAAACGAGCCCACAAGACTTCGCAGGTTCATGTTTTCCTCCCGATGCCGCATGTCGCGGCTTTGTTTTATTTTATGCCGCAAGCATCGACGGGAGGCGGGGGGCGAGTCAAACACTATCGACGGCGTGCGACGCTGACGATCGGGCGCGTTTTCGCAGTCTGAAAGCCGCTAATGGTTGTCGCGAGGAACGCTTTTTTGCGCGACGCGCTGATACCGGTCGGCTCCCCGGATCACCTGCCCATCGGCCATCTGCGTGACCGTGCCGCGGTAAATGTCCTGCCAAGGCGTCTGGCTCTTCGGCACCGGGAAGCCGCCCGCTTCTTCCAGTGCAGCCCGGCGACGTGCCAGATCCGCTTCAGGAACGAGCATGTCGGCGGTGCCGTTGCGAAGATCGATTCGCAAACGGTCGCCGGTCGCGAGCAAGGCGAGGCCGCCGCCCGCGGCTGCTTCCGGTGAAGCATTCAGGATCGAGGGCGAACCGGAGGTGCCGGACTGGCGGCCATCCCCGATGCAGGGAAGCGCCTCGATGCCGCATTTGATGAGCGCGGCCGGCGGTTGCATGTTCACGACCTCGGCCGAGCCAGGATAGCCGATCGGTCCTACGCCGCGAATGACGAGAATGGATTGTTCGTCGATCGAAAGGGCGGGATCATCGATACGGGCGTGATAATCCTCCGGTCCCTCGAACACCACGGCGCGCCCTTCGAACGCCTCAGGATCGTCCGGATTCGAGAGATAGCGGATCCGGAAATCTTCCGAGATCACGCTGGTCTTCATGATCGCGGAGTCGAAGAGATTGCCGCGCAGGACGCGAAACCCTGCCTCGTCTTTCAGGGGTGTTTTGTAAGGGCGGATCACGTCGGTATCCTGCGCTTTGGCCGCGCGAACATTCTCGCCGATGCTTTTGCCATTGATTGTCTGCGCATTCGCATGGATGCGGCCGACCTGCATCAGCTCATGCAGCACGGCAGGCAGTCCGCCGGCGCGATAATATTCTTCGCCCAGATATTTGCCGGCCGGCTGCATGTCGACGAGAAGCGGCACGTCGAAGCCGATCCGCTCCCAATCGTGCATCGACACCTCGATTCCGACATGGCGCGCGATCGCATTGATGTGGATCGGCGCATTGGTCGACCCGCCGATCGCCGAGCAGGCGACGATGGCATTCTCGAACGCCTGACGCGTCATGATGTCGGACGGTTTCAGGTCTTCTTCAACGATCTCCACCGCGCGCCGGCCGGTCTCGTAAGCGATCTGTGCGCGCTCGCGATAAGGTGCGGGGATGGCGGCACAACCGGGGAGCGACATGCCGAGCGCCTCGGCCAGCGCGTTCATGGTCGAGGCGGTGCCCATGGTATTGCAATGGCCGATCGAGGGTGCCGACGAGGCAACAATCGCGAGAAACTCGTCGTATTCGATCTTGCCGGCCGCCAAGTCCTTGCGTGCCTGCCAGACGACGGTCCCGGAGCCGGAACGTTTGCCTTTCCACCAGCCGTTCAGCATCGGTCCGCCGGACAGCACGATCGCCGGGATATCGACGGTCGCCGCGGCCATCAGCCCGGCTGGCGTGGTCTTGTCGCAGCCGGTGGTCAAAACCACCCCATCCAACGGATAGCCGTGCAAAACCTCGACGAGACCGAGATAGGACAGGTTGCGGTCGAGCGCGGCGGTCGGCCGCTTGCCGGTTTCCTGAATCGGATGGCAGGGAAATTCGAACGCGATGCCGCCGGCATCTCGGATACCTTCGCGCACGCGTTGTGCCAGATCGAGATGATGCCGATTGCATGGCGAGAGATCGCTGCCGGTCTGCGCGATGCCGAGGATCGGCTTGCCGGCCGTCAATTCCTGAAGCGTAAGTCCGAAATTCAGATAGCGCTCCAGATAGAGCGCGGTCATCCCCGGATTGTCCGGGTTGTCGAACCAGAGCTGCGATCGCAGTCTGCGTTTAGCTTTATGCGCCATCGCCTCTTCCGTGCAGCACGACAGGAGATAACGAATGCGACGAACTTCCGTTCCGGCTATCCGTCAGCGGTTTGCGGCACCGGCGTGAACAGAAGCTTGTCGATCCGCTTGCCATCCATGTCGAGGATCTCGACTCGCCATCCCGGTATCTCGAAGGTCTCGCACTCGACAGGGATGTGCGCGAGCCGTTCAAGGGCAAAGCCTGCGGCGGTGTGAAATTCGCCTTCCGAATCCCGAAGCTTCAGCTTCTCGATCAGGTCGGATGCCGGGGCGCGCCCGTCGACGAGCCATGAACCATCGGGTCGCCGCACAACATTTTCCGAAGGCTGCTCGTGCTCGTCACCGAGATCGCCGGCGATACCTTCCAGCACGTCGTTCAGCGTCGCTATGCCGAGGAAGTCGCCGTACTCGTCGACAATGAAGGCGATGTGAACGGGTGATATCTTGAAGGTCTCCAGCAGTCGCAGCACAGGCATTGTCTCGGGTACGAATGCAGGCTGGATCAACCGCTCCTCGACACGAATCCCGCGTCCCGAAATCAGGTCGCCGACAAGGTCTTTCTTCTGGACGACCCCAAGCGGCCGTCCCAGATCTCCGTCTCGCGCCACCACAATCCGGGAATAGGGGCAATCGGCGATTTCGCGTTCGATGGTTTCCTGCTTGTCCGCGAGATCGATCCAGTAGACATCCGGCCGCGGCACCATGACTGACGCAACAGACGAATCGGCGAGCGCAAGCACGCCGTGGATCATTCTTTCCTCCACTTCGTCGATCACGCCGGCTTCGGTGCCTTCGGCGATCGCGATCCGGACCTCCTCCTCGGTAACGCTTTCCCCCTGCTTGTCGGGGATGCGCAGAAGCTTGAGCAGGAGCCCGGTTGATGTTTCGAGGAACCAGACCAAAGGCCGTGCGAACAGGACGAGCAGTTCAAGCGGGCGGGCCACCACGGCTGCGATGCGTTCCGGCTGCAGAAGGGCGATCCGCTTCGGCACCAGCTCGCCGACCACCACGGACAAAGCTGTGATCGCAATCACGACAAGGATGAATGCGATCTCCTCGCCGCGCGGGGCAAAGACCGGATACTCGTTCAGCACGGAGCCGAGCCGGGCGCCCAGCGTCGAGCCGCCATAGGCCCCCGACAGAATGCCGATCAACGTGATGCCGACTTGGACGCCCGACAGGAAACGCCCAGGGCTCTCGGCCAGTGCCAAGGCGCGACCGGCGCCCTTGTCGCCGGCTTCCGCCATCTGCTGGAGCCGAATGCGCCGCGAGGACACAATCGCCAGCTCAGCCATTGCAAAAAAGCCGTTGAGCAGGATGAGCCCAACGACGATGGCCAGTTCAAGCCAGACGGTCATAATCCACCCTATGTGGCACGCCGCTCGCCACTCGGCAATGTCCATGACTTAAGTTATTTCTGACAGCATCCGTGGAGGATTCTCAAAGATGACCTGGCAGCTGGCGGCGGGCGGGGGCGTAAGCCTGGTGAATTTCGTCATCCACGCCGTGATGTCGGCGCTGATCATGGTCGGGACCAGACGGACCGCCGTCGCAACAGACGACTTTCATTTCGTGACTCGCCTGATCGCGCTTCTGCTGGTCACCGTCGCGGTGCTGAGCATTGCCCATCTTGCGGAGATCGGCCTGTGGACGGGGTTATACAACCTTGTCGGCTTCACTCCCGGCAACGGCATCTCCACGTTCGAACTTGCATTCGAAAATTATACGGCACTCGGTTATGGCGACGTGGTGCCGCCGCCCGGCCTGCGGCTGTTCGGTCCGATGGCGGCCCTGAATGGCCTCCTGCTGATCGGGTGGTCGGTCTTTATTCTGTTCGATGTGATGCGGATGGCGGAAGTGGAGATCGGCCGGATCGATCGAAAGAGTTGACCGGCGGGTACCGAACCGAACTTAATGATGCCATCAGAGGAAATTGCCAATGCTCCGTACCATTGCCGCTTTCGACCGGATCGGTGAGGAGAATGCCTTCGCGGTACTGGCGCGTGCCAATGCGCTGATCGCCCAGGGCCGCGACGTCATTAATCTTGGCATCGGCCAGCCGGATTTCCGCACGCCCGATTTCATCGTCGAAGCCGCGATCAAGGCATTGCGCGATGGCCATCACGGCTACACGCCCGCCACCGGCATCCCGCAATTGCGCGAGGCGGTGGCGGCTGACCTGCACAAGCGTTACGCGGTCGAGGTGTCGCCGGATGAAGTCATGATCATGCCGGGCGGCAAGCCGACCATGTTCATGGCGATCATGATGTTCGGCGAGCCCGGCGTGGACATCCTGTATCCCGATCCCGGCTTTCCGATCTACCGCTCAATGATCGAATTCACTGGCGCCAATCCGGTGCCGGTGCCGATCCGCGAAGAGAACGGTTTCGCGTTTTCCGCCGACGAAACGCTGAAGCTGATCACACCGAAGACGCGGCTTCTGATCGTCAATTCACCCGCCAATCCGACCGGTGGTGTCACTCCAAAGTCCGAGGTCGACAGGCTGGTCGCCGGTCTTGAGCGCTTTCCGGATGTGGCGGTGATGTCGGACGAAATCTACGACCACATGGTCTATGACGGCGAGAAGCATGTTTGCCTCTTGTCCTATCCGCAGATTCGCGACCGGCTGATCCTGTTGAATGGCTGGTCGAAGACCTATGCGATGACCGGCTGGCGACTTGGCTACGCGGTCTGGCCGGGCAAGCTCTACGACTATGCGCGCAAGCTCGCGGTCAACCTGCATTCCTGCGTGAATGCATCGGCGCAATATGCCGGACTTGCGGCCCTGACCGGTCCGCAGGACGAAGTGACGAAAATGGTCGCGGAATTCGATCGGCGCCGCAAGGTCGTGGTCGATGGCCTTAACAAGCTGCCCGGCGTGTCCTGCGCGACCCCGAAGGGCGCGTTCTACGCTTTCCCGAACGTCAAGCAGACCGGCTGGAAGGCGAAGGCGCTGGCCTCATCGCTGCTGGAGGATGCCGGCGTTGCGATTATCGGCGGCCCGGATTTCGGTATTCTCGGCGAGGGTTATGTTCGGCTATCCTATGCGAACTCGACCGCGAATATTCTCAAGGCCCTCGATCGCATGGGCGAGTTTCTGTCGACACGAAAAGCGGTGTAGCGCAATGACAGCCGGGTTCATCACGCGGATAGGGTTTTTGTTGCTGCCGGTGCTGTGCGCTGTGCCCGCGCATGCCCAGGTGATTTTCGTCAGCTACACCTGTGCGGATGGCACGCCCGTCTCCGCGGCCTTCTATCGAGGCGACAACAGGATGCGGCTGCAATTCGACGGGCATGCCTATGCGTTGCCGCAACGGCTGTCGGCATCGGGTGCCCGCTACGCCAAGAGTGGGGTGTCGTTCTGGATCAAGGGTCAGGAGGCGACCCTGAAGCGGCCGAAACGGAAAGCGACACTTTGCAAGGCGCAGTGACGCTTTAGGGCATTCGTTCCTGCGCGGAATTTCCGGCCGCCCTAAGGCTTGAGCGCGAAACGGAAGCCGACCACCACGATCGCAAGCCCCACGAGTTGCGGGATCGTCGGAACCTCGCCGATCGCCAGAAATCCGATCAGCATCGTCATCGGCGGCACCAGCGCCGGAAACATCGACGCGCGTCCGGCGCCGAGCGCGGTCACCGCGCGCGCAAACAGATAGAGCGCGAGCAGGCCGGCAAAGCCGCCCTGCGCCACGACCTGAATCAGGTTTTCCGTCAGTCCAGCCGCGATCATGTGTTCGAAGCCAAACAGGATCGCGTAGACCGGCACATAGACGACCAACGACAGCACGCCGACCACCTGTGCCGCGAGCAGCCCGCTGGTGCGCCATCCGCGCAGGCAGATGGTGAAGGTGGCCCAGGTCAATCCGGCCATGCAGAACATCAGGTCGCCGGTGATCGCCCCGCCGCGAATCGCGGTGATGGCCTCGCCGGCGAGCACGAGCAGGCCGAGCAGGATCGCGACGACACCGATCACGCGGGCGCGGGTCAGCGGTTCCCGCAACACCAGAAAGGCCAGAAGCAGCCCGCCGAGCGCGGCAGAGCCGGGCTGGATGACGGCGCCATGCCCCAGCGGCGCGAGCGTCAGTCCGGTGTAGTTCAGCAGCGCCTGAGGCGGACCCGCTAGAACGAGGATGATCAATCCGCGGACCCATCCAAGGCCGCCGAGATCGGCCAGGCCCGCCCGTGCCACAAGCGGGATGACGAGGATCCCGGACCAGACGAAGCGATGAAACGCGAGATCGGGAGGGGTCAGCCCCGCGGCGATGCCGTGCTTACCGGCCACGAAACCGATGGCCCAGCAGATCGAGGCGGCAATACCGCACAGGACCCCGAGGGCGGTCGCCGACAGCCCGGCGCGAGCATGTTGGTCCGGCAAGACATGATCCGATTCGTTTGATCTCCCGGATACAAGGTCAGTCCCGTTGTGGCTATGGCGCCGGCTGAGTTGCTGCCATGTGCGGCGCGAATCGCGGGCGCCGATGTCCCGGTCCGGCGGCGGTATCGGTTTGACTGATCCGGGTCTGCTCTCTAACGTCACCCCAGTCGCGGGGGGCCTCGCGGCGCTATCCATGACTGGTCGAGCGGCACCGCCAGGCGTTCCTGAAAATGAAAACTATCAGTGCATTTCTGATTTCGGCGCTGGTCGCGCTGGTTGTGATCGTGGGGTCGGTCGGCGTTCTGTCCGCCGTCTGCTCGGTTCAGCCGGCTCCGGCGCCTGAGCAGACCCGGACGCCCTCACGGCTGCCGATCCATTTCCAGCAGGACGGGCTGGGTGCAGCGGTCGAGCGCGCGGTCCTGACCCGCGATAGTCTCGAGGCGCTGCTGTGGCAGGCGCAGGCTACCCCGCAGCCGCGGCCGCAGGTCATGAGCTGGCGGAACCGATTCCTGTGCGATATCCGCATCACCGATGTTCTGCTGATCGGCTTTGCCGCGTTTCTGCTGCTGGCGACCATTTTCCAGGGCCTCTGGATGCTGCGCGCGGTGCGCTCGTCTGACCGCACCGCCAGCCTCGTCAATGAAGGGCTGATTTCGGCCCAGCGCGCCTACGTCTCGCTGCGCGAATTCCAGGTGGCGCTGACAAAGAATCCGCTGAACGACGAGATTCAGACCTGCACCATCCAGCCGATCTGGGAGAATACCGGCACGACGCCGACCCGGAACGGGCGGGGGCATGTGAACTGGAAATATTTCGACCGCTCGGTGCCGGCGGATTTCGACTTCGCGGATTTCGACGAACTCGGAAACCGCATCCTGTCCTACGATTCCTACAAGCCGCTGATCGTCGGGCCCCGCGCCACCGCGTTGTCGCCGATTATCGGGATGGAACCGGCAATCCTGCGCCAGGTGCGCGATCTGCAGGGCAAGCTGCTGATCTGGGGCTGGGCTGAATATGACGAGGTTTTCAGCGACGCCAAGCGGCACCGGACCGAATTCGCCTATCTGGTGGTGGTGTCGGGTTCGCCCGCGAGCCATGTGGGCTTCAGTCAGTTCAAGCTGCATAATGGCGTCGACGAGGATTGCATGAAGCAGCCGACGGTGCTGGCGCGCTCGGTTTAGTGTCGTCCGAATCCGCCTCCGTCCCGGGCTTCCCGGTGATCGGACTTTGCGAAGCCGCGCCGGGCGGCCTTTTTCCGTCATACCGGCGGCGGGCATGACCTGCTAGGATGAAATCCATTTTGCACAACATCGGGTGACTGACGCGCATGGCCGAATCGTCGAAGCCGCTGATGCTGTCCTGGCGCTTCGCGCCATTGTTCTGGTGCCAGTTTTTCTCCGCCTTCAACGACAACTTCCTGAAGAACGCGATCGTCTTCCTGATCCTGTTCCATATGGGGTCCGGCGGCGAGGCACTGATCACGCTCGCGGGTGCGGTCTTCATCGCGCCTTACTTTTTCCTGTCGGCGCTCGGCGGCGAGGTCGCTGACCGCTACGACAAGGCGGTGGTGGCGCGGCGTCTGAAATTCGTCGAGATCGGCGTCGCCGCAATCGCGGTCCTTGGTTTTGTGGTCCACGCCGGCGAAGATCCCGGTCAGCCACCGATCGTTTCTCTGGTTATTCTGTTCGTTGCCCTGTTCGGGTTCGGCGTGATCGGCGCGCTGTTCGGCCCGATCAAATACGGCATTCTGCCCGATCATCTGGCGCGCCGCGAATTGCCCGCGGGCAATGCGCTGGTCGAGGGCGCGACCTTCATCGCCATCCTGCTCGGCACGATCGTCGGCGGCATCGCCGCCAAGGGCGGCGGCAGCCCGGCCGTGTTCTCCGTGCTGGTGATGACTTTTGCCTTGCTGTGCTGGGTCTCCGCACTCCTGATCCCGCGCACCGGCGAGGCGGCGCCCAATCTGATCATCAACAAGAATATCGCCACCTCGACCTGGACTCTGATCAAGGACCTGCGCAGCGACGGGCGGCTCTGGTGGGGCGCGCTGGTGACGAGCTGGTTCTGGCTCGCCGGCGTGGTCGTGCTGTCGCTTTTGCCGCCGTCGGTCAAGAATATCATCGGCGGCGACGAATATACGGTGACGGCTTATCTGGCCGTGTTCTCGATCGCGGTTGCCATCGGTTCGGGCCTCGCGGCTTTTCTGGCGAGCGGGCGCATCATTCTTCTGCCGACGCTGCTTGGCGCTCTGTTGCTGGCGGGCTTTGCGCTGTTCATGGGCTGGTCGCTCTATGGCGCACCGCCGCCGGCGCAGCTCATGGGCCCTCTCGAAGTGTTCCGCACCCCGCGCGGCATCAATGCCGCGATCGCACTGGCCGGTCTCGCCATCGGCGGCGGCCTGTTCATCGTGCCGGCTTTTGCCGCCGTGCAGGCCTGGGCCGGTGCCGACCGACGCGCGCGCGTGGTTGCGGCGGTCAATATCCTCAATGCGCTGTTCATGACCGTCGCCACGCTGGTGGTGGCGATGCTGCAGGGGCTTGGCGGCGTCACCACGCCGACGCTGTTTATCGGCCTCGGCGTGGCGAACGCGATCGTGGCTGTGCTGATCGCCTTCACGATGCCGACGCGGCCCTTCGCCGATGCGCTGTCCATCATCTACCGCGCCTTCTTCCGCGCCGAAGTGATCGGTCTTGAGAATCTGCAGAAGGTGAAGCAGCCGAATGTGATCCTCGCACTCAACCATGTCAGCTTCCTCGACGCCGGCATCGCGCTGTCGCTGCTTGGCCGCGACCCGCTCTTCGCCATCGACACGACCATGGCGCAGAAATGGTGGGTCAAGCCATTCACGCGCCTGACGCGCGCGCTGCCGATCGATCCGCTGAAGCCGATGGCGACCCGCACGCTGATTCAGGCGGTTGCCAGCGGCGAGACGCTGATCATCTTCCCGGAGGGCCGGCTCACCATGACCGGCTCGCTGATGAAGGTCTATGACGGCGCCGGCCTGATCGCCGACAAATCGGATGCGGTGATCGTCCCGATCCGTATCGAGGGTCTCGAACGTTCGTATCTGACGCGGCTGAAGGGCTACCAGATCCGCAAGCAGCTCTTCCCCAAGGTCCGTGTCACGGTGCTGGAGCCGACCAAGCTCAATCTCGACCCCGCCCTGCGCGGCAAGGCGCGGCGTCGTGCGGCGGGCGCGGCGCTCTACGACGTCATGTCGAACATGATCTACGAGACCACGAGCACCGACCGCACCATCGTCGAGGCGCTGATCGAGGCCGCGAAAGAGCAGGGCATGAAAACCGTTGCGACCGAGGACCTCGTCACCGGTACGCTGACCTACAAGCGGCTCCTGCTTGGTACCCGTATCCTCGGCAAGAAACTGATGCCGCTTGCCGAGCCGGGCAAGCCGCTCGGCGTGATGCTGCCGAATGCGAACGGTGCTGTGGTCACCCTGTTCGGGTTGATGTCGGCCGGTCGCGTCCCGGCGATGATCAATTTCACCGCCGGTGCCACCAATATTCTCGCCGGCTGTCGCGCGGCAGGAGTGTCCACGGTGGTGACATCGCGGACCTTCATCGAGCGCGGCAAGCTCGAACCGCTGGTCGAGAAAATGTCGGCCGACGTCAAGTTCGTCTATCTGGAAGATGTCCGCGCGACGGTCGGTACGTTCGACAAGCTCGCGGGCTTGCTGAGCTACAAGAAACCCATCGTGCGGCGGAAGCCGGATGACTGGGCGGCGATCCTTTTCACGTCGGGGTCGGAGGGGGTGCCGAAGGGCGTGGTCCTGTCCCACCGCAACATCCTCACCAACGCGGCGCAGGCGCGCGCGCGGATCGATTTCAATCGCATGGACAAGGTTTTCAACATCCTGCCCGTGTTTCATTCCTTCGGACTGACGGTGGGCGTGATCCTGCCGGTCGTGTCGGGCGTGCCGATTTTCCTCTATCCGTCGCCGCTGCATTACCGCACGGTGCCGGAACTGGTCTATGTCACCAATGCCACCATCATGTTCGGCACCGACACCTTCCTGAACGGGTATGCCCGGTCTGCCAACCCCTATGACTTCCGGTCGATCCGCTACATGCTTGCGGGCGCCGAACCGGTGCGCGACTCGACGCGGCAGATTTATCTGGAGAAGTTCGGCATCCGGATTCTCGAAGGCTACGGGGTGACCGAAACCGCGCCCGCGCTCGCACTCAACACGCCGATGTTCAATAAATTCGGCACGGTGGGCCGGCTGCTTCCCGGCATGGAAGCCAGGCTGGAGAAGGTCGAGGGCGTGGACGAGGGCGGCCGGCTGTTCGTCAAGGGGCCGAACGTCATGTTGGGATATCTGCGCGCCGAGAATCCCGGAGTTTTGGAGCGGCCGGCGGAAGGCTGGCACGACACCGGCGATATCGTGACGATCGACCCGCAGGGCTTCATCAAGATCATGGGCCGGGCCAAACGCTTCGCGAAGATCGGCGGGGAAATGGTGTCGTTCGCCGCGGTCGAGGCCTTGTCGGGCGACCTCTGGCCGGATGCAGTTTCGGCGGTCGTGTCGGTGCCGGACGCCCGGAAGGGCGAGCGTCTGCTGCTTTACACCAACAATGAGAAGGCGACGCGCGCCGACTTCATCGCCTTCGCGCGTTCGCGACATGCATCTGAGCTGATGATTCCTGCCGAAGTCATCGTCATGGAAAAGCTGCCGATGCTCGGGTCCGGCAAGGTGGACCTCCTGACGCTTGCAAAGCTCGCGAAAGATGAGCGGGCGCAGGCTGCGCAGTCGCGGCCTGCCGTGCCGGCGTAGCTCTTCCTGACAAGGTGAACGATTTCAATCGTGCGGTGAGCGGCGCTTAACCACATCGATTCGGAATCGATTCACCAACCAGGCTTGGGATTGCGAAGCCAGCAAACGCGCCGGACGCGGGAGCGCGTTAGAAATCCTTTTGGCAAAGCGCCTGTGCGCTACGGAACGGACGTAACCACGCATCGCCGCCGCCAATTAGCGTCGGTCGAGGCGCGCAAGGTTAAGCGCGCGTTGTTCAATTCTCGACAGATTTCGTAAAGCCTGCGCATTCAACCAATTTTTAGCATAGAGCCAGAAGCCAGTTTCGCTTCATCAATTCCATACGACCGCATCGCGATAGTGATCCTCGACAACGGGCGCAAATAACGCGCCGTGTTTCGGGAAGGTCGTCGTGCGAAAGTCCACAATCGTGATGGTCGCGTTTGCAGTAGTCTTCGGACTGCTCGCGGTCTTCATCGCGCAGGCATGGCTGAACGGCCAGGCCGAGCGGCGATTGAGGAGTCTTGAAGCGCAGAAGAAGCCGTTGTCGACCAACACCATCGTGGTGGCCACGCAGCGGCTGCCTTTTGGCGTTGAACTCGCGGCAGAGCATTTGCGCGAAGTGCCGTGGCCGTCTGACGCCATGCCGCAGGGCGCATTCGCAAATGTCAGCGGACTTCTGTCCGCCGGCAAGCGCGTGGTGCTCGCGCCGATAGAAGCGAACGAGCCGGTCCTTGCGGTCAAGGTCACAGGCCCCGGCCAGCGCGCGACCCTGTCCGCCATCGTTGGCGAGGGCATGAAGGCGGTGTCTGTTCGCGTGAACGACGTCGAGGGCGTTGGTGGCTTCGTGCTGCCGGGCGACCGCGTCGATGTGGTGCTGACGCGCCAGATCGAGAAGGGCGACGCCACCACCGAGGTGGTGCTGCAGAATGCACGCGTTCTCGCGGTCGACCAAAGTGCCGACGATCGCACCAGCAAGGCTGCGGTCGCAAAAGCGGTGACGCTCGAGGTCGACACCCTCGGTGCCCAGAAAATCTGGCTGGCGGCTTCGGTCGGCAGTCTTTCGCTTCTGTTGCGCAAGGCCGGTGAACTGAGCTCCGAGTCAACGCGTCGCGTGACGCTCGACGATCTCAGCAAGCCTGATCAGGCAGCGCCGAAGAAGAAGAACAACGCCGTGACCAGCGTATCGGTGCAGCGCGGCGGTCAGAGGCAAAGCTACGAGGTGCCGGTCGAAGGCACCGGAAATTCCCTGCTCGCGTCCGGGGGGACGAAAGCGCGGAAGCAATAACGGGGACCTTGTTTTGGTTGGGGAGCGTGTCGTGAACAACAAGATCAAAATATCCGCCGCGTCGACGGGGCGCGCGGACAGTAGCCTGAAACAGAACGCAAGGCGCTCGCTCGCGTTTCGTGCGCTGGCGTTCGGCCTCGCGGTGGTGATTGCCGAGCCGGCATTGCCCGGCTTCGGAATCGCGTCCGCGCAGCGGATCGTGCAGATCGTTGCGGCGAAGCGGACCGCGACCGTCGGCGTCTCGATCGGCAAGACCGAGGACGTCCGCACGGATGCGAGCTTCGTCGAGCTCGTTGTCGCCGATCCGGAGATCGCCGACGTATCGCCGCTCACCGACCGCACGCTTTCCATTCTGGGACGCAGGAGCGGCACCACGCGGGTCTCGGCCTATGCCGAAGGCAAGAAGCTCGTCGGCGTGTTCGATGTCGAGGTGACGCACGACACCTCGATGCTGCAGGCGACGCTGGCCCGCCAGTTTCCCGGCTCTAAGATCCGAGCCTCGTCCGTGAATGGCCGCATCATGCTGTCAGGCGCTGTCCACGACGCGCCGACGGCGGAGAGGGCGGTCTTGCTCGCGCGTCAGTTCGGGCCGGACATCATCAACACGATGACGGTGATGTCGCCGCAGCAAGTGATGCTGGAAGTGCGTTTCATCGAAGCGAACCGCCAGGCCGGCCGGGAACTGGGCGTCCAGTGGAATCCGACCGCCAGCAATGGCCGCTTCATGGGCAACATCGGTTCGCGCCAACCCGCGAGCCGCCTGCCGATCACCGGAACAAGCGCGACCCCAGGCGCCGATGCCTGGAAGCAGCCGGGCGTGACGGCTGGCGGTCCGAACGTTGCTGAGTCGGCTTTGACGATTTCGTCGGCTGTCGCTGCCGGCGTTCTGTCGGGTGCGGCCCCGTTCGGCTTCCTGATCGGCAAGCTGATTACCAACGGCCTGTCCGTCGACGTGCTGATCAACGCGCTTGAAGCCAAGGGCATGGCACGCTCGCTGGCCGAGCCGAACCTGACGGCCTTGTCCGGCGATACCGCAAGCTTCCTGGCCGGCGGCGAATTCCCGGTGCCGGTGCCGCAAGGCCTTGGCGCCGTGGCCATCATGTATAAGAAATACGGCGTCGGCCTTGCCTTCACGCCGACCGTGCTGTCGGACGGCCTGATCAATCTCAAGATCGAGCCGGAGGTGAGTCAGCTCGACGCATCCAACCCGGTAACGGTCGCGGGCGTTTCGGTGCCGCCACTGATCGTTCGGCGTGCATCCACCACGGTCGAGCTGCGTGACGGCCAGAGCTTCGTGATCGGCGGGCTGCTGCAGAGCCAGGGCGAAACCGCCCAGGAGCAACTGCCCTGGCTCGGCGACGTGCCGATCCTCGGCGCGCTGTTCCGCTCCGCCGCCTACAAGAAGAAGGAGACCGACCTCGCGATCATCGTGACGCCGCGGCTTGTGCGTCCCGCAGCGCCCGGAGACAAGATCGCGACGCCGCTGGACTCGACGCTGCCGCCGAACGATGTCGATTTGTTCCTGATGGGCAAGCCGGAAGTGCCGCGCGCGATCGAGAAGCTGCAGAACGGCGTCGTGCGCGCCTATACCGGCCATATGCTCGACATGCAGCCGCGTCCTGCAGCCGTCGCCACAAGGGAGGTGGGTCATGTCCTGTCCGTCAAATACTAAGGCGACGTCGCTTGTGCTCCTTGCACTCGCTGCATCCTGCGCGCTGTCCGGCTGTTCGGATATCTATTTCGACCGGCGCGAAACGATCGTGCCGTCGGCAGGGAACGCCATGGCAGTCAACCAGATGACCATGATGGTCGATCCGTGGCCGCCGCACAGCGCCAATCGCAACATCGCCTTCAATGGCGAGCGCATGTCGGGTGCGGTCGAGCGATACCGTACGCGCAATGTGATCCGGCCGATGAATCCGCTGACGTCGGATTCGGGTAGCCAGCCGCAGCCGCCGCCCGATTACACCACCGAATACGTCAAGTCGACGACGCAGACCCAGACGCAGGTGACGCGGGGGGCGGGGAGGCCGCCGTCGGCCTGGGGCGGACCGCAAAACGCCGCGCCGGCGCCGGCCCAGCCGCAACCGTAATGCTCCTAGAAGCCCGGATCCTCGCATGCGCATGAAAGAAAAAGCACCGCCGAGCAGCCATACGCGCGTCGTTGCATTGACCGCGGATGCGCAATTCGAGCAGCAGCTGCGCCAGACCTTCAGCACCAGCCCGCAGATCGACTTCGACCTGCGGGCGGAGAGCGTGGCCGCAGCGGGAGACCGGATCGATCCCGACGGCGCGACGGTGATCGTGGTCGATCTCGACACCACCCGCGCCGACGAGATGCGGGCGCTGGAACGGCTCGCGATCCGCACCGGCGGCTGGCCGCCGATCGTGGTGGTGGCGCAGGATTTCGACGCCAACGTCGCCCGCACGCTGATCCAGATGAAGATCGCCGACTTCCTGGTGAAGCCGGTGTCGCCGGTCGAACTGGTCCGCACCTGCGCGCGCGTGGTCAAGCCGGTCGCGGCAGAGGGTGCGGAAGCCGAGATCTTCACCTTCATCCCGGCCGTCGGCGGCGCCGGCGTCACCACGCTTGCGATCCAGACCGCTCTGCTGCTGCTGTCGAGCGGCCCGCGCGGCCGCGCATCGACCTGTCTGGTCGATCTCAACCTGCAACATGGCGCCTGCGCCGATTATCTCGACCTCGAACCGCGTCTCGACCTGTCGGAGATCGAGCCGCGCCCGGACCGGCTCGACAAGCAATTGCTCGACGTGATGATCGCGCACCACGCCTCCGGTCTTTCGGTGATCGCCGCGCCGCCGCGCCCGGCCGAGATGCGCACCTTCGATCCCGACGTGGTGACCAAGCTTCTCGATCTCGTCGCCTCGAATTTCGAACATGTCGTGATCGACATGCCGCGCACCTGGTTCGCCTGGACCGATGCCGTGCTGGAGGGATCGAACCGCTTGTTCATTGTCAGCGAAATGACGGTGCCGAGCCTCAAGCACACCAAGAACATCGTCGCCGCCATCCGCGAGCGCATGCCGGACGGTCCGCAGCCGCAGGCGATCATCAACCGCTTCGAGCAGCGGATGTTTGCGCCCGGCCTCAAGAAGACCGATCTCGAACAGGCGCTCGGCGATGCTTTCGTAGGCGCCATTCCGAACAATTATCGTCTGGTGCGTGAGGCGATCGATCGCGGCGTGCCGCTCGAAGACGTCAAGCGCGGCAACAATATCACCCAGGAACTGCGCAAGCTGATCGCGCCGCAAACGGCGAAAGCCGCGAGCAAGGCGCCGGCGGACCAGAAGAAACTCAGCCTGTCTTTCGCACGCTAGCTTTATCGCCGGGACGCAGGACGAAAATGGCCGGACGGTTCTCAGCACGACGCAATCCGGTTGCGCAGTCGCAACCGCTGCCGGCGTCTGTTTCCTCTGCCGCGCCGGCGGTCTCGCCTGCGTCGGAGGCCCCGTCCTGGAGCGTCCTGGCCGAGCCGGAGCCGGCGCTGGCGCCCGCTGCCATGGAGCCGCCGCCGGCCGCCAATCCGCTGCATACCGACAAGCTGCTGGACGCCAAGGTACGGCTGCATCGCCGCCTGCTGGAAGAGGTCAATCTGCAGGCGCTGGAGAAGCTGCCGGAAGATCAGATGCGCGAGCATATCCAGAAGCTCGTCGGCCAGTATGTGGTGAGCGAACGGCTCGCCCTGAACGCGCAGGAGCTTAACAGCTTCGTCGCCGAAATTCTGGACGAGATGACCGGCCTCGGCCCGCTCGAACCACTGCTGAAAGACCCTTCGATCAGCGACATCCTGATCAATGGCCATGAATCCACCTATGTCGAGCGTGGCGGCCTGCTCGAACCGATCGCCTGCCGGTTCAAGGACGAGGCGCATCTGTTGCGCATCATCAACAAGATCGTGTCCGCGGTCGGACGTCGTGTCGACGAAATGCATCCGCTTTGCGACGCGCGCCTGCTCGACGGCTCGCGCGTCAACGTCGCGGTGCGTCCGGTCGGCGTCGACGGACCGCTGGTGTCGATCCGCAAATTCTCCAAGAAGCCCTTCAACCTGAACAAGCTGGTGGAGATCGACGCGCTCAAGCCGCAGATGGCGGAACTGCTGGCGGCGGCGGTCAAGTCGCGCATCACCACCATCATTTCCGGCGGCACCGGCTCCGGCAAGACGACCATGCTGAACGCGCTCTCCGCCTTTATCTCGGACAAGGAGCGCCTGATCACCATCGAGGACGCCGCCGAACTGCAATTGCAGCAGCCGCATGTCGCGCGCATGGAAACGCGACCGCCCAACGTCGAGGGCAAGGGTGAAATCCGCCAGCGCGAACTGGTCAAGAACGCGCTCCGGATGCGTCCCGAACGTATCATCCTCGGCGAGTGCCGCGGCGAGGAAGCCTTCGACATGCTGCAGGCGATGAATACCGGTCACGAAGGTTCGATGGCCACCATCCATGCCAACAATCCGCGCGAGGCGGTGTCGCGCCTCGAACAGCTGATCGGCATGGCCGGGCTACCGATGACGATCCCGTCGATCCGGGGCCAGATCGCCGCTGCCGTCCGGATGATCGTACAGTTGCAGCGCCTGTCCGATGGGAAACGCCGCGTCACCTCCATCGCCGAAATCACCGGCATGGAAGGCGACATCGTGCAGATGCAGGAAATCTACAAATTCGTCCGGACCGGAACCGCCGACGACGGCGCCGTGATCGGCCATTTCCAGGCGACCGGCGTGCGGCCGCGTTTCCTCGCCGAGCTTACGGCGCGCGGCATTCGCATTCCCGGCACCTATTTCGATCCAAGCCAGCCGCTTCAATAGGAGTTAAGCGATGGCCTGGCTCGATTTCGATACCGAATACCTCTTCTACGCCTTTATCGGAATTTCCGCCTTCCTGATCTTCGAGGCGGTCTATCTGCTGTTCTTCCGCAGCGCGTCCTATCGCCAGAGCATCAATCGCCGGATCGAATTGCTGAAGGGGCAAACCGATCGCGAGAGTATTCTGATCCAGTTGCGCAGGGAGCGCGGCCTGACCAAGGGTGGCGATTACAGGCTGCCGATCGAATCGATCAACCGGCTGATCCTGCAATCGGGCGTGTCGGCGGGCGTCGGCAAGCTTTCGCTCTATATTGCAGTCACGGCCGTGCTGGCAGCGGTAGCGATGCATGTCTTCAAGGGCGATGCGCGCTATACCGCAATCGTCCTGGTGTTCTTTCTCACGCTTGGCCCGCTGCTCTGGCTCAAATTTCTGCGCAGCCGCCGCCAGAAGAAGTTCGGTGCGCAGTTCCCGGATGCGCTCGATATCATCGTGCGCAGCCTTCGCGCCGGCCATCCGGTGCCGGTGGCGATCACCATGGTCGGCCGGGAGATGGCCGATCCCTGCGGCAGCGAATTCGGCATCGTCGCCGACGAGATAACCTACGGTGCCGATCTCGAAGGGGCGATGCGCAATCTGTATTTCCGCGTCGGCCAGGACGATCTGCCGCTGTTCGTGACGGCGGTCGCGATCCAGGGCTCGACCGGCGGCAATCTCAGCGAGATTCTGGAAAATCTCTCCGGCGTGATCCGGCTCCGGTTCAAGATGCGGCGCAAGGTGCGCGCTCTCGCGGCAGAGGGTCGCGCATCCGCGATCATTCTCGCGTCGCTGCCGATCGCGGTGTTCGCCATCGTCAACCTGCTCGCGCCGGATTTCTATTCGAGCGTCTGGCATCACGATCTGACGAAGATTGCGTTAACCGCCGCGGGCGGCTGGATGAGCGTCGGCATCTTCATCATGTACCGCATGGTCAACTTCAAGATCTGATCATGGATTTCAACTTCATCCCATTCGGAGATTCGGAATCGACCCTGCTGACGCTGATGGTGTTCCTGGCCACGGCGACTCTGACATTTGCGATGATGGCAATGGTGCGCGTGCATGGCGCCGTGCGCCGGCGCACCGCCGGCATCAACGCCAAGCTGACCGGGGAGGCCGCGAGCTTCCAGCAGCATCATCAGCGCAAGTCCGGCTTCCAGGCGGCCGAACGCATCATCGGCTACGCGCAGAAGCATTACGCCGAAAGCGATTCCAAGGACATGAAGGTGCTGCGCAAGCGGCTGGTGCTGGCCGGCATCTACGATCCGCGCGGCGTCGGCGTCTTCTTCGTGATGCGCACCGCCCTTGCGGTCGGCCTGGCGGTGACCGCGATGATGTTCGCGCCCGGCGATGGCAAGTCGATGTACTGGATGATCGTGGGTGCCGCCGGCATGTTCGGCTATGTCGCCCCGAGCGTCTATCTCGACCGGCGCATCGCCTCGCGGCGCGCCGAACACCGTGCCGGCTTCCCGGATTTCATGGATCTGCTGGTGGTCTGCGCCGATGCCGGCCTGAGCATGGAAGCGTCGCTCGACCGCGTTGGGCGCGAGCTCGCCGATTCCTATCCGTCGCTCTGCGCCAACATCCACATGGCAAATCTGGAAATCCGCGCCGGCCGCACCATGACCGAGGCGCTCGAACATCTGGCGGACCGGCTGGGCCTCGAGGAGGCGCGCTCGTTCGCGACGCTGATCCAGCAATCCGACGAACTCGGCTCCAGCATCACCGAGGCGCTGCGGGTCTATTCCGACGACATGCGGCACAAGCGGCTGTCGCGCGCCGAAGAGAAGGCCTACAGCCTTCCCGCCAAGCTCGCGCTGCCGATGATGATCTGCATTTTTCCGGTGCTGTTCGTAGTCATTCTACTTCCCGTTGCAGTGCGCATGGTGACCGGCGGATTTCAGTAATCTCCGCGCCCGCGGGCAGGGAATAGAAACTTAACCAGCCTTCGCTACCGTCCGGTCGCCGGCGCGTAAAAGCCGGCTGTGCGGCGGTCTTCCGGGATCCGGCGCGCCTGGAGCGTAGAATGCGTGGTGGATCCCTTCCCGGTGCTGTGCTTTCGGCCGTTTGCCTGCTCGTGCTGGCCGGCTGCGAGACGACCACGGAGCATACCGGCTCGGTGGCGGGCATACGGGACAATACGCCGAGTTCCACCGGGCTGATGGGCGAAGATCCGAAGGGCGATCTCGAACTCGGCAAGCAGCATTACCGCGAGAACAGCTTCGGGCTCGCCGAACAGCATTTCCGCCGCGCGGTCGAGAAGGGGCCGCAGGATCTCGAAGCCTGGGTCGGCCTTGCCGCGAGCTACGACAAGCTCAAGCGGTTCGATCTTGCCGACCGCGCCTATGCGCAGGCGATCCGCATCGCCGGGCCGACGGCTGAAATCCTGAACAACCAGGGCTATTCCTATCTGCTGCGAGGCGACCGGCATCGTGCCCGCAAGACCCTGCTGGCGGCGCAGGCCAAGGATCCGGGCAATCCCTATATCCAGAACAATCTCAATCTCCTGGACCAGAGCCTGCGCGACAGCGCGGCGGTGCGCTGATCGTTTCAGCCGCCCGGGAGATTCGACGGGTGTGGGATCGTGACAAATTGGTCATGAGGCCAAACGCGCTTTACAAGCGCCGGTCCGGCAACCACATTCCTGCGATCACAGCGCCGAGGTCTCATGCTGCAGCTTCTGAAAGAGTTTCTGAACGACGTCGGCATCGGCGAGAAGCCGGCCAGCCGCTTTAGCGAGAGCGACTACCGGCTGGCCGCGGCCGCCCTGCTCATTCATGTGATGTCGGTCGACGGGCAGGAGACCGGCGCGGAGCAGGACATGCTGCAGGACTTGCTGAAGCGGCAGTTCGACCTCGATGACGATGCGGTCGATGAATTGATCGCGGCCGCGACGGCGGCCGACCGCGAGGCGGTCGATCTCTACAGCTTCACCAGCCTGATCAATCGCTCGCTCGACGAGGAAGGGCGCCGCCGCATCGTGAAGATGATGTGGGAGATTGTTTACGCCGACGGCCGGATGAACGAATTCGAGGACAACATCGTGTGGCGCGCCTCCGATCTGTTCGGCGTCTCGCAGCGCGATCGGGTCGAGATGCGGCTCGAGGTCGCCGAGGCTCTCAAATCGCGCGACGATGCCTGAACCGGTCACGCTCGTCACCGGCGCCTCGTCCGGCATCGGCACGGAACTCGCGCGGGTGTTCGCGCGGCATGGGCATCGGCTGGTTCTTGCGGCTCGCCGTACCGACCGGCTGGAGGCGCTGGCCGACGACATCGCCGCAGGCGGTGGCCCGCGTCCGCTGGTGCTGACGATCGACCTGCAGGCGCGTGACGCCGGCGAGATGATCGAGGCAGCGCTGGCTCGCGACGGACTGGAGCCGCAATACGTCGTCAACAATGCGGGTTTCGGTCTCGCCGGACCGGCGTCGTCGCGGCCGCGCGGGCGGCTGCTCGAGATGATCGATCTCAATGTGCGGGCGCTGACCGATCTGTCGCTGCGCTTCGCCGATGCAATGGAGCGCCAGCGCGGCGGCCTGATGAATGTGGCGTCGGTGGCGGGGTTCCTGCCGGGGCCGAAGCATGCGGTTTATTACGCGAGCAAGGCCTATGTGGTGTCGTTGACCGAGGCGCTTCACGAGGAATGGAGAGACCGCGGCATCCGTGTCACCGCGCTTTGCCCCGGACCGGTGCCGACGGAGTTTCAGGCTGTCGCCAGGACCGGTGATCAGGTGATCCAGACACCGATGACCACATATGCGGATCGCGTGGCGCTGGAAGGCTATCGCGGCCTGATCGCCGGAAAGCGGCTGGTGGTGCCAGGCTTTCTCAACAAGCTGCTGGTCTACGGAATTGGGCTGGTCCCGCACGGGGTGTTGCTGCCCCAGGTGGCAAAGCGGCACGACTCCGAGCCGGGATAGGGCTTTTCCTCATACCGGCACTTCCGCCGCCGCCGCTTGTCAGACCGGACAAACCGGATAGTTTGGCGTGTGAATCGCTGGAGCCTCGTTCAGCAGACAGATGTCGTTACCCGTTCTCATCGTCGTGCATCAGGAAAACTCGACCCCCGGCCGGGTCGGGCAATATCTGCGCAAGCGCGGTTTCCCGCTCGATATCCGCCGCCCGGTTCTGGGCGACCCGCTGCCGGCAACGCTGGACCAGCATGCCGGCGCGGTCATTTTCGGCGGGCCGCAAAGCGCCAATGACGAGCTCGATTTCATCAAGCGCGAGATCGACTGGATCGGCGTGCCGCTGAAGGAGAACAAGCCGTATCTGGGCATCTGCCTCGGCGGCCAGATGCTGGCGCGGCATCTCGGCGCCCGCGTCGATTTCCACGGCGAGGGGCATGTCGAGGTCGGCTATTACCCGATCCGGCCGACGCTCGAAGGTCGCGAGCTATGCGAGGTCTGGCCGGATCATGTCTATCAATGGCATCGCGAGGGCTTCGACCTGCCGCGCGGTGCGACGCTGATCGCCGAGGGCGATACCTTCCCGGTGCAGGCCTTCCGGCAGGGCGACCATGCCTATGCGATCCAGTTCCACCCGGAAGTGACGCACGCGATGATGTGCCGCTGGACCATCCGCGGGCAGCACCGGATGGAATTGCCGGGCGCCAAGCAGCGCGCCGCGCATTTCGAGGACCGGTTCGTGTTCGATTACGCGATGCAGAACTGGCTGGCGCATTTTCTCGAGCGCTGGCTGCCGCAGCCTGCGCCTGCCAAGCCCGCGCCCGAAAAGTCCGCGCCGAAAATCCTCACCGCCTGACCGCGACGACCGACCGCGACCTGCGGAGCGCAATCGGCGCGTTGCCGCTCATCGCTGCTCCTTCTGCAGGCTTTGCACGTTGAGGAGTTCGGGGAACAACTTCGTCCACAATCCGACGATCAGCAGGGTCGCGACTCCGCCGAACACCACCGCCGGCACGGTGCCGGCGAAATGCGCGAACACGCCGGCACGGAATTCGCCGAGCTGGTTCGAGGTGCCGACGAACAGCGCATTGACCGAGATCACCCGGCCGAGCATGTCGTCGGGCGTCTGCACCTGCACCAGCGTCTGCCGCACCACCACACTCACCATGTCGCCCATGCCGAGCGCGAACAACGCCAGCAGGGACAATGGAAACGATGTCGACAGCGCGAACACGATGGTCGCGATCCCGAACAGCGCGACGCCCAGATACATCTTGCGTCCGGCATTGCGCACGAGCGGAAAGCGCGCCAGCGCGAGCGCCATCAAGAGCGCACCGATCGCCGGCATCGCGCGCATGATGCCGAGCCCCCAGGGGCCGACATGGAAGACGTCCTTGGCATAAACGGGCATGAGCGCGGTCGCGCCGGCAAACAGCACCGCGAACATGTCGAGCGAGGTCGCGCCCAGGATCAGCGGGCTTCTGCGGATGAAGCCGATGCCGGCGAACAGCGTTGAGATATCGATCTTCTCGCGCTTCGGCGCCACCTGCTCGATCCGGATCAGCGCCACCAGGATGCTGGCGCCGATGAACAAGGCCGCGCACAGCGCATAAACCAGTGTCGGGCTGACGACATAAAGCAGCCCGCCGATTGCCGGGCCGCAGATCGTGGCGGCCTGGTTTGCCGATGCCGAACCCGCCACCGCGCGCGGCAGCACCGGCAGTGGCACCAGGCGCGGCAACAGTGCCTGTAGCGTCGGTGCCTCGAAGGCGCGGCCGGCGCCGAGCAGGAACACCAAGACCAGAATGAGATCGCGGGTGAGAAAGCCCTGCCAGGTGCCGATCGCCAGCAGCAGCGCGGCGCTGCCTTCGGTCAACTGGGCGAGCCGCACCACCTTGCTGCGGTCATAGCGATCGGCGACGGCGCCGGCGACCAGCACCAGCAGAAAGGCCGGCACGAACTGCGCGAGCCCGACAAGCCCGAGATCGAGCGCGCGGCCGGTCATGGTGTAGACCTGCCAGCCCACCGCGACGACCATCATCTGCAGCGCCAGGCTCGCTGAGACGCGCGCGAACCAGAACAGGACGAACGGCCGGTATCGGCCGAGCGGCGCGGTTTCGGGGGGCGTGGTCATGGTCAGATTCGGCGAGAGGCCCGGTTGTGCCGACGCGACGTGGAACTGCGGTAGGCGGGTGAGGCTGCGGAACTTCGCAGGCGGGAGCACCGAAGATGTCGCATACAAAACCGCATTATTGAAGTTTCGGCTTTTCGCCAAAAAGCTAAGCTAGCGGCAGGTGACAAAGAGCTTGCCACAGGGGATGGACACCATGCGACCCCGGACATTGCAGCTTAGCCTGATCCTGATCTCCACCGTCATCGCGCCGGCTGCGGTTCTGGCGCAAAGCGAACGCGAACTCTGCGCCAAGGCGACCGGCGATGCGGCGCTCGCGGCCTGCGACAAGGCGATTGCGGCGAATCCGAAGGATGCGGATTCGTTCGCCAATCGCGGCTTCACCTGGAGCCTCAAGGGCGATCAGGATAGGGCCATCGCCGACTTCAACGAGGCGCTGAAGATCAATCCGACGCACGCACGCGCGCTCAGCAATCGTGGCGTCGCCTGGAACCGCAAGGGCGACCCCGAGAAGGCGATTTCTGACTCGACCGAAGCGATCCGGATCAACAAGCGCTATGCCAAGGCCTACAACAATCGCGGTGTCGCGCTGATCCGCAAGAAGGAGCTCGACAAGGCGATTGCCGACCTCAACGAGTCGATCAAGCTGAACCCGAAGGATGCCAGCGCCTATTTCAATCGCGGCAACGCGCTGGAGATGAAGGGTTCGCTGTCCGATGCGCTGTCGGATTTCAGGACATTTGCGAAGCTTTCGCCGAAGGATCCCGACGGGCCTGCCGCGGTCGCGCGGCTGGAGGGGAAGATCAAGGCGGGGGGACGGTAGCTAACGGCCTACAGTTTTGGCCGTTTTTGGTCGCTTATTTCATCTCGACTTGTGAGCGGATCAGGCGTGACTTCCCCAAGCTTGTGCAAATCGCTAAATTGCACGCAGCTTTCTTGCAACCAATCCGCAATGTTCGGTAGTCTTGCGCTGCAAGGGGGAGTGTTACGTGGGATGCGCAAGCGTGCGGGGGCGACCAGCAGCAACGAGACGCTGGTGATTCGAGGATTCGCGCTGACGCAGAGGCGGCTGAAGGCAATTCAAAGGGTGACACTTGATCTGAAATCGTCAACGCGTACTCAGATCAGCTTGACTCTTTGCAGGAAATTCAAATTCAGACAGCAGAACGGTTGGCTAAAGGACCGCGCTATGCGCGATATCTTGAGGCGAATGGAATCCTTGAAATTGATTAGGTTGCCGCCTTCAAGAAAGCTAAAACAAAATCCAACGGCATACTCTTATGACCAGTCGCAAATCGATACATCCCCCATCTCGGGTGTTGATTTTGCAGAGATACAGCTAGTGCGCGTTAAGACACGAGAGCAGTGCGCCTTATGGGATTATCTTGTCGGCACACATCACTACCTTGGTCGGAAGACCATCGTCGGTCGTAATCTTCGTCAAATGGTTTTTGTCGGTCAACGTCCGCTCGCATGTCTCGGTTGGTGCGACCCTTCACTCAAGCTCGCTTCACGCGACAGCTTTCTCGCCGGCAAGTTCTCGAACGGATGGGCGAGTGTCAATCACGGCACAAACAATACGCGCTTTTTGATATTGCCGTGGGTGAACGTTCGTAACTTGGCTTCAAAAGTTTTGTCTCTAGCTCAGAAAGACGCTAAGTCATACTGGCGTGACTATTACAATATGGACTTGGCTTGGGCGGAGTCGTTTGTCGACCCCACGCGATTCATTGGAACCTGCTATCTCGCAGCAAACTGGTTCAAAGTCGGGCAAACAGTGGGAACTGCCAGGTCTGGTTTTGCCGCGCGGCGGAGAGAGCACGGTGTCGCAAAAGACATTTTGGTTTACGTCTTTCGCGATTCTCAGGGCCGGCCCATTGCGCGCTAATTTGCGAGGGTTCTTCTCTAGCTGAGGGAAGAGTGCGATGCTAGTACTGCTGTCGTCAGGTGCCAGAGCTCGTTATTTGGACGATGTTCTTCGCGCATTGGCGTTGCCTGAAGGAGCGGAGCTTCAATTTCGTTACGATGAAGCTTGGATTTCTGAGAACGTCAAGGTTCTGCTGGAAGATAAGATTGAAGGCAAGAAAGCAGTTGTTTGCTTTAGCGATCAAAGTTCAGAAACAGACAATCCTATTATAGTCCCGTGCCGACTCGTGACGTTGGTTCGAGCTCGCCGTACCGGTTCGACTTTCGTAATAACGTTCAAGGTTGACGGATTCCCAGGTGAGGGGGTTACGTCGCCGAATCAGCAGATACAAAGCGCGCCCGACACACCGAAATATGCAAGTGGCAAACTCGTCGGAAAATGGTTTTATGACATCCCGAATTGGCAGATTTCGGAAGCTTCGTTCGCGAGCCTTCAGCATTGGGAAGATGTAGTTAAGAGCTTGGCTAATCGCCCTGACTTTGCGCGCGAGAAGAGAGATTTTTTTCTGTCAGTTCGAGGAATTTTCGACGCGACGAATGAGGACAAGGCTGTTGTAAACAGGGGCGCCTTCGATTTGGCACCAGATACCTACTATTTTTTGGACTGCTATCATTTTCATCCGAGCGTGAACGCTGAATCCGTAAAGTCACTAATTCTTGCGTCGCTAGGTGAGGCCGTCGAAATATTCTCGGTTTCTAAATTGCTGGTGGACTCTAGGTACGACGCAAAACAGTGGCGCTTCAAAACCATTGGTGGATTCAATAAGTCTCACGGGGGATTGGAAGTGCGGGCTTCCAAAGAAACTTCAGGCAAAGATGAGACGCCATTTCTAGACTTGCCGATTTCGGTAAGGGCGGACCGAACCGCAATCTTCATCAAATTGGCGCTTGTTACCTTCGGTGTCGGGCTTAGCTCGCTAACGGTTCTCTCGGCAACGGGAAAACTTACCATCACGACCGGAGGCGTGGCGATTCTCGGGGCTGTTCTTGCGGCGGCAGGTACGATCTGGAAATCTAAGTAGCGCTATCCGCTCCGAACGATCACCGCAGGAAAAGTGCTGCCTACGAACGAATGATCGTGATTTTTTTGTTTAATTTCAGGCAGATGGTGGAGCCGAGCGGGATCGAACCGCTGACCTCCTCATTGCGAACGAGGCGCTCTCCCAGCTGAGCTACGGCCCCCGCCAGCCGCGCAACCGGGCGAAACCTGTCCGGATGCGGGAATGGGCGAAGAGCGGCCATTTAGGACCCGGCTTTTGCCAAGTCAAGGACCGCCGGGGTGCCCGCCCGCAACGTGCGGAGGGCAGCGCCAATCCGCCCCGGACCCGGCGGATTTGCCGCCGCCTTGCAACGGCCGGGGCGTGCGGATGTTACGCGGGCTGGCCGGCGGTTCCGCCGCTTGCCCGGAATCGGCGGAGCCGATAGATGAAAGCCACCATCCCCGAAGAGAAAACATCGCCCGATGCGCGCCCTCCTCGACGTCATCCTGATCGTTCTGCAGCTCTACATCTGGCTGCTGATCGCCTCGGCGATCCTGTCCTGGCTGGTGGCCTTCAACGTCGTGAACACCCGCAACCAGTTCGTGGCGATGGTCGGCGACTTCCTGTGGCGCATCACCGAGCCGGTGCTGCGGCCGATCCGCTCGATCATGCCCAATCTCGGCGGCATCGATATCTCGCCTGTGATCCTGATCCTGATCATTATCTTCATCCAGAGCGTGATCACCCGCTACATCTATCCCAACGTGTTCTGACCGGCCCGGTTGGGCAACGGTGGAGCGCCCGCAGTCGTTGCCCTGGAATGCAACGGCGTCGGGGCTTTCCGTCACGATCAGGCTGACGCCCAAGGGTGGGCGGGATGCGCTCGATGGGATCGAGACTCTCGCCGATGGGCGAAGCGTGCTGAAAGCGCGGGTGCGGGCGGCGCCCACCGAAGGCGAAGCCAATGCCGCACTGGTTGCGCTGCTGGCAAAGACGCTTGACGTGCCGCGCCGCACGGTGACATTGGCGGCCGGCGACACCGCGCGCATCAAGCGCATCGTCATCGAAGGCGACGGCGCCGCGCTCGCGGCACGGCTTCAACACCTGCTGGCGGATTTGAAATGACTGCGACCATCATCGACGGAAAGGCCATCGCGCAGGAACTGCGCGGCAATATCGCGACCGCGACGGCACAGCTCACGAAAGAGCACGGCATCGTGCCGGGCCTTGCGGTGGTGCTGGTCGGTTCCGATCCGGCGAGCGAAGTCTATGTGAAGTCGAAGTCCAAGGCGGTGACCGAAGCCGGAATGAAGTCGTTCGATCACAAGCTGCCGGCCGACACCTCGCAGGCCGATCTGCTCAAGCTGATCGAACAACTGAATGCCGACAAGACCGTGCACGGCATTCTGGTGCAATTGCCGCTGCCGTCGCAGATCGATTCAACACTCATCCTGAATACCATCGATCCCGGCAAGGATGTCGACGGCTTCCATCCGGTCAATGCCGGACGGCTTGCCACCGGCCAGCGCGCGCTGGTGCCGTGTACGCCGGTCGGCAGCGTGATCCTGGCGAAGAAAATGCATCCGTCGCTCGCCGGCATGGATGCGGTAGTGATCGGGCGCTCCAACATCGTCGGCAAGCCGCTGGCGCAATTGCTGCTGGCGGAGAATTGCACCGTCACCGTCGCGCATTCGAAGACCAAGGATCTGAAGGATGTCTGCCGTCGCGCGGACCTGCTGTTCGCGGCGGTCGGCCGGCCGGAAATGGTGCGCGGCGACTGGATCAAGCCGGGCGCGACCGTGATCGATGTCGGCATCAACCGGGTGCCGGGAGAAGCCGGCAAGACGCGGCTGGTCGGCGACGTCAATTACAAGGAAGCGCTGGAGGTGGCGGGCGCGGTGACGCCGGTGCCGGGTGGCGTGGGGCCGATGACCATTGCCTGCGTGATCCTCAATACGCTGCGCGCGGCCTGCGCGTCCGCGGGATTGCCGGAGCCGAAGGTCTGATTGAACCGTCAGACTGTGCCGTGCGACGGATATATCCGCGCATGACAGGATGATGCGATGGTCCGGCTTCTTGGTGTTTTCGCGATCGTGATCGGTGTTGCCACTGGCGCGTCGGCGCAATCCATCGAACACGCCTACACGAAGATCGACCTGAAAGCCTGCAAGCATACGCCCGGCCGTGACGTCGAGGATTATGGTTCGTGGCTGTGCAAGGGTTACGCCGGGATTCCGATCTACATTTCGGGCGGCGATCAGCGCTCGTTCGTGAGCTACGGGCGCAACGCAAAGAAGGAATTGGCAAACCGCGAGTCGCTGATGTCGTTCAACGGACATGGCGATGTCGTGGAGTGGCGGATCGAGACGCTGCAAGGCGGCAAGAAACGACCCTTCGCCGCCATCATGCGCTGGTCGACCACGGTGCAGAAGGAAGAGCCGAACCCGGACGGCGAGATCGTGCGCGGGCAAGTGCTGGTGATCACGCGGCTCGATCCGGGCGGCGTCTGCCATGTCGGCTATGTCGATGGCCGCGCCAATCCGGATGCGAATGAACTCGCGCGCAAGGTCGCGGATGAGACGGCGCGCGGATTCCGATGCGGCAAGGATACGCCCGATAGCTACGGCAAGACCGGGCCGGGATTTTCACCGCGCATGCTGATGCATTGAAGAGCGCGGCATCGAGTCCGACGCATTAGGATTCCATTTACCAATGCGGCGCGCGCAATCACGTCCGCGCGATCCCTTAAAAGTTTAACTTTTTCGTAAGTGCCCGTGGTTACCGATTGGTGAAGCGACGTATCACCATCCGGAGAGTATCCATGGGTCCAGTAGACGAGTCCGGCCTGAATGCAGCGTCCCGCGCTGCCGAACCGGTGAAGGCCGAAGCCGAAGCCACGGATGGCAGCGCGCCCGAGATCAATGTCGAGCCGTTCGATCACGCGCGGCTCCGCAAGCTTGAATCGCATGAAGCGCCGATCCTGTTCGTGCCGGCGAGCCGTCAGCGCTTCGGCCGCGCCGCCGTGCTGGCGGTTGCAATTGCCTTGTCGGCGGCGGCGGGGTCCGCGGTCGGCGCGGTGGCAGCGGTGGCATTCGCCAAGCCGCAACCGGTCGCCGACGATGCGCGCACCATCGAGGTGAAGGCGCTGCAGGGTGTGATCGCGAAGCTCTCCACCGAAGTCGCATCGCTGAAGGCCAGCATCGACAGCAATGCCAAGACCGCGAATGCGCAGCTGGCCAAGATGGCCGACCGCGTCGAACGCGCCGAGAAGGCGCAGGCCGAGCCGGCCTCGCGGGTGGCCAAGCTGTCCGAAATGCTGGAGCGGATCGACAAGCGCACCGCGTCGGCTGCCGCAGCGCCTGTGGCACCGGCGCTGGCCTCTGCGCCGGACGTCACCGGGTCGATTGCGACCAAGCAGCAGGATCGTCCGTCGGTCGTGAATGGCTGGGTGCTGCGCGAGGTGTTTCGCGGCGGCGCCATGGTCGAGAACGAGCGCATGGGCATGTTCGAAGTGGTGCCGGGCGCCAATCTTCCCGGTCTCGGCCGGGTCGAAACCATCCGCCGTCAGGATGGCCGCTGGGTGGTGGTGACGCCGAAGGGCTTCATCGTCTCGCAGCGCTGACCGCGCGCCCTGACGCCGCTATTTTGTTGGGCAGTTCGCCGCAGGGCTGCACATTCTGGTGAATTGCGGCTCCGTTCCGCCATGTCATAATTGGCGCGGCAAGGGAGCTGTGGATGCGGATATCCTTCGGTTGGCTGGGTGCAGGGGCTGTCGCCGCGCTCTGTCTTTCCGGCGGACATCTTGCGAGCGGACCGGCCTCGGCTTTCGAGCGCGTCCAGGCGCCCGCCGCCAAACCCGAAATGACCGAGAACTGCCCCGGCCTTGTGGCGGCCGACCGGCCGCGCGTCATCCCGGCGGCGTTTCGTGTGGCGCAACTCAAATTCGATCAGGTCCGCATCACCTATATCGGCCACTCGACCTTTCTGATCGAAAGTCCGCGCGTCGTGCGGATCGCCACCGACTACAACGATTATGTCCGGCCGCCGATGCTGCCCGATATCGTCACCATGAATCGCGCGCATTCGACGCATTATACGGATAATCCCGATCCCGGCATCTTGCATGTGTTGCGTGGCTGGGCCGAGGAGCGCGGCCAGCCGATGCGTCATGACGTCAGCGTCAAGGATGTGCGGGTGCGCAATGTGCCGACCAACATCCGCGATTACGGCGGCGGCACGCAGCGGCACGGCAATTCGATCTTCGTGTTCGAGATCGCGAATATGTGCATCGCGCATCTCGGCCATCTGCATCACACGCTGACGCAGCAGCAGCTGAACGATATCGGCCGCATCGACGCGGTGCTGGTGCCGGTCGACGGCAGCTATACGCTCGATCTCGACGGCATGGTCGAGGTGATGGAAGGCCTGAAGGCGCCGCTGATCATCCCGATGCATTACTTCAGCGTCTTCACCCTCAACCGCTTCCTCGACCGCATGCGCGAGAAATTCGACATCGAATTTTCCGATACGCCGTCGGTGGTCATTTCGAAGACCACGCTGCCGGCGAAGCCGAAAATACTGGTCTTGCCGGGCCGCTGACGCCCCGTCCCGCCGGCGCCGACTTGCCCCCCGCCCGGGCCTGCTTCACGAAAATGTTCAAAAGTTTCAGAGGCTTCGGAACGAAGCCGCTTGAGTTGGGTTGGGCCATGGTGCAAAAGCACCGCACGATTCGTTAACGATTGTTAACCTGCCCGAATAAGAAAGAACAAAATGCTCGTCTCCTGGACCGACTGGAAAACCTTCCCCGATTTGCATACGGGCCTGCGGCTCGACGCGCCGGACGGGCCGGGCGTATTCGAGGTGCGGCATATCGCGACCGGCGATCAGATCGCCTTCGCGGTATCGGCGAACGTCTCGGCCAGCCTCGAGACCCTGATCCAGCCGCAGGCGTCCGGGCTGCGTTCGATCTTCGCGCGCAAGCGGATCGTGCATCGTCCGGTCGATCTGGAGTACCGGGTCTGCGCGACCGCCTCGGTCAAGGATGCCCGCTCCGAAGAGGACCGGCTGAACAATTTGCGGCGGGCCTATATCCAGCGGCGCAAGGCGTCCGGCTGGGCCTGATCGCCCTCACGTCAGATCAATTGCTGCTGCATGTCGTCCGCTAGCGCGCGGAGTTTCGGCAGAAACGTCTTGATCATGGTCTCGGGCGCGCCGCGCTCGCTGTGCACCCCGACATTCAGCGATCCGATCGGCTTGCCATCGCGCCGCCGCAGCGCGACCGATATTGAGCGGAAGCCCAGCTCCACCTCCTGATCGACCAGCGAATAGCCGTCGCTGCGCGCCTTCAAGATCGCGCGCCGCAACTCGTCTTTTTTCACCAACGTATGCGGCGTCAGTCGTTTGACTTGCGCCCGCGCCAGAAACTGCTCGAGCTGTTTGTCGTCGAAGCTCGCCAGCAGGATGCGTCCAAGCGAGCTCGAGACCACCGGGATGCGCAGGCCGATCTGCCCGCTGAGTTGAAGAACGCGCGATGGAGAGGCGTGAGCAATCATCACCATGTCATCGCCGTCGAGCACCGCTGCGGAGCAGGCCTCGTTGATGCCGGCGCTCAGCCGCTCCAGCGCCGGCTGGATCAGGCTTGAGACCGGGTTCGAGCCCAGATAGGCACCGGCTAGCATCAGCACGCGCGGCGTCAGCCGGAACATCCGGCCGTCGGTTTCGGCGAAGCCGAGATGGATCAGCGTGTGCAACGTCCGCCGCACCGAAGCGCGCGGCAGTTCGACCAGCTTTGCGACATCGCTCAATGAGAGTTGCCGGTGTTCCTGACCGAAGGTCTGGATCACGCGAAGCCCGCGCGCCAACGCTTCCAGGAACTCGGGTCCGGCGTCCTTCGCAAGGCGTTCCTCGTCGGGCAATCGCTTGATGCGCGGCATGTTTGCTCAGGCGCCGGTCAAATCATGACCTTGCGCTCCCACTCTCAGTCTGGTGTAATTCGAACCAACGTTCGGTCACCGAACATATCCACGTGCGGCCCGATTGGCCAGTCCTGTCGGCTAGTCTTGGATGAAAGGATCATCGCCATGCTCAGCGCAGAACAGAACGACCTCATCACCCGCACTAACCCAGGAACAAAGGCCGGCAACCTGCTGCGGCGCTACTGGCAGCCCGCCGCGCTGGTCGAGGAATTGTCAGGCAATCGCCCGATCAAGCCGGTGCGGCTGTTGGGCGAGGACCTCGTGATGTTCAAGGACGGGCAGGGCCGCTATGGCCTGATCGCGCGCGGTTGCCCGCATCGCGGCACCGATCTCGCGTTCGGACGCCTTGAAGCCGATGGCTTGCGCTGCGCCTTCCACGGCTGGAAGTTCGACGTCAACGGCAAGTGCCTGGAGACCCCTGCCGAACCGGAAGGCTCGAACCTCTGCGCCAACATCCGCCAGAAGTCCTATCCGGTGGTGGAGAAGAGCGGCATCCTGTTCGCTTATATGGGCCCGGGTAAGCCGCCGGCTTTTCCGGATTTCGACTGCTTTGTCGCGCCCGACGAATACACCTTCGCCTTCAAGGGACTGATCGAGTGCAACTGGCTGCAATCGCTGGAGGTCGGCATCGACCCCGCGCATACGTCGTGGCTGCACCGCTTCTTCGAGGATGAGGATACGTCGAAATCCTACGGCAAGATGTTCCGAGACTCGACGTCGGACGCCGATATGCCGATGACCAAGATCATGCGCGATTTCCCGCGTCCGCGCATCGAGGTCGAGCACACCGATTACGGTCTACGGCTGAATACGCTGCGCCAGATCAGCGACCAGTCGGTGCATGTGCGAACCACCAACCTGGTATTCCCGAATGCGTTCATGATCCCGATGAGCCAGGAGATGACGATCTCGCAATGGCATGTGCCGATCGATGAGACCACGCATTACTGGTACTGCATCTTCACCAGCTTCGGCCAGAAGGTCGACAAGGAGGAGATGCGCCGGCAGCGGCTGGAGCTCTACGAACTGCCGAACTACGTACCGCGCAAGAACAAATCCAACGATTATGGTTTCGATCCGCACGAACAGGCGCACGAGACCTATACCGGCATGGGCGCCGACATCAACATTCACGACCAATGGGCGTGCGAGTCGATGGGGCCGATCCAGGATCGCACCAAGGAGCATCTCGGGCAGTCCGACAAGGCGATCAGCGCATATCGGCGCATGCTGCGCGCGGCCATCGAACAGGCCGGCAAGGGCGAGCGCCCGCTGATGGTGCTCGAGCCGCAGCAGGCCCCGGCGATCACCGGTCCGGTCTGCGTCGATGGCGTCGGCCCCGCAGCCGACTGGCAGGGCTATGCCGCGACGGCGCACGAGCGTCGCCGCAAGACCAAGAGCTGGGCCAACGGGCATTGAACTCTCTTCCTTCCTCCCCTGAAAGGGGAGGGTCGGCATGCGAAGCATGCCGGGGAGGGGTCTGTTAGATACTCTTTCCCTTGACCCCCACCCGACTGCCTTCGCTATGCTTCGGCAGTCGACCTCCCCCTTTCAGGGGGAGGTGGAGACCGTGAACTGCAATGATGTCCTCCCGCGACCGCGCATCCCTGAGTTTCGTCGAGCGCCACAATCTGTGGAGCGAGGAACAATTCCGCCTCGCCGCCGCGGTCGAAAAGGAAATCGCGGAGCGCCAGCTCGAACTGGTGCGCTTCTCCTTCCCGGATCAGCATGGCGTGTTGCGCGGCAAGACCCTCGTCGCCGCCGAAGCCGCGAAGCTGATGCGCAACGGCGTCTCGATGACGACGACGCTGCTCGCCAAGGATACCTCGCACCGCACGGTGTTTCCGGTGTTCACGCCGGGCGGCGGCTTCGCCATGCCCGAGATGCAGGGCGCCGGCGACTTCCTGATGATCGCCGATCCGTCGACCTTCAAGGTGTTGCCTTGGGCGCCGAATACCGGCTGGGTGCTGTGCGACATGTATTTCCCGAACGGCAAGCCGGTGCCGTTCTCGACGCGCCAGCTCTGCCGCGACCAGCTGTTGGCGTTGCGCGCATCCGGCTTCGACATGATGGCGGGGCTCGAGGTCGAGTTTCATCTCTACCGGATCGAAAATCCGCGGCTCATGCCCGCCGACGCCACCTGGCCGGGCGAGCCGGTCGATGTCAGCTACATCCATCAGGGCTTCCAGCTTCTGACCGAGGCGCGGTCCGACCAGATCGAGCCGGTGCTGGAGCCGTTCTGGAAGGCGGTCACCGCGCTCGGCTTGCCGTTCCGGTCGCTGGAAGTCGAACTCGGGCCCAGCCAGTGCGAGTTCACATTCCGCCCGGAGATCGGACTCGCATCCGCCGACATGATGATGCTGTTCCGCAGCGCGATGAAGCAGATCGCGCGCCGGCACGGATTGCATTGCACCTTCATGTGCCGGCCGGGATTGCCCAACGCGTTTTCCAGCGGCTGGCATCTGCATCAGTCGCTGATCGATACCAGAACCAAAGCGAATGCCTTCGTCTCGCACGATCCCGGGCAGACGCTGCCGCCGCTCGGCCGGCATTGGCTCGCGGGCCTGCTTGCCAATGCGCGCGCCGCGGCCGCCTTCACCACGCCGACGCTGAACGGCTACAAGCGCTACCGCGCCTATGCGCTGGCGCCGGATCGCGTCATCTGGGGGCAGGACAATCGTGGCGTGATGGTGCGGGTGATCGGCCAGCAGGGCGATCCGGCGACGCATCTGGAAAACCGGATCGGTGAGCCCGCGGCCAATCCGTATCTTTATCTCGCCGCGCAGATCGCCTGCGGCATGGACGGCGTGGCGCGCAAGCTCGATCCGGGTCCTTCGGCCGATACGCCATACGAGACCGAAGCCGACATGATGCCGAAGAATCTCGGCGAGGCGCTGGCGGCGCTGCGTCACAATGCCTGTTTCCGCGGCGCGTTCGGTCAGGATTTCGTCGAATACTACCTTCGTATCAAGGATGCGGAGATCGTGCGCTATCGCGCGGAGGTCGAAAGCGACACTGCCGACGTCACACACTGGGAACAGAAGGAATATTTTGATTTGTTCTAAAGGCCGACCGTAAAATTTTTCACGATTGAATTTGCGCCGCTCAATTGTTGCGCGGCTTGCATGTTTCTCAGACAGAGTTCGGTCGTTTCAGTCGTGCCGGCCCTTGCCCAGGTCACCGCGAGCCGGAAACGAGTTACCTAAAACAAGTAATCCAGCCTGAATTTCAACGGGGCCCTTTCTTCCATTACCAGCGATTTACTTTCGACGCTTATGGCTCATCAGGGCCGGAGGGCGAAAGGGCTTTGCATCATGCTGAATAGCATATCCGTTGGCACGCTGTTGAAATCGGTGATCGGAATTCTGGCGGTGCTGGCGATCCTCCTGGTCGGTCGCGACGCATACACCGCCTGGAATCAGTACCAGACCGCCACCCGCAGCGCCGCTGTCGTGGACATTTCGCGCGATCTGTTCACCGCACTCCACAATCTGCGTGTCGATCGTTCGACAACGATGCGTGATCTCAACAGCGATGCCGCCCTGTCCGGCCTTGGCCGCCAGACCCTGGAGGTCCGTGCAGCAGAAATGGCGGCGCTTGCGCCCGCGATCGATGCGCTCAAGGGTCTCTCCTTCCCAGGCAAGGACACCACTTTGCCGGCGCTTGTACAGTCGGTGCAGCGGCTGACGGCCCTGCACCAGGAAACCGAGCGGGCAATCACCTTGCCGAAGTCCGGCCGCCGGCCCGATCTCGCAAAGGATTACAGCGACCTCACCACAGGCCTCTTGGTCGCGCTTGATCGGCTCTCCGAGCAGTTGACCGCCATGGTCAAGCTTGACGACGCGTTTGTCGATCAGATGCTGGGACTGAAACAGCTCGCCTGGGTTGCCCGCAATACGGCAGGCGACGCGACGGTGATCATATCGAATGGCCTTGGCGGCCTGAAACTGCCGCCGGACGCATTGTCCATCTACATGGCCAATCTCGCCAAAACCGATGCCGTCTGGCAGGTTCTCGAGGATACGACCAAGGGTCTCAACCTGCAGCCGTCCTTCAGCGCAGCGATGCGCAAGGCAAAGGATGACTTCTTCGATCCGAAATTCGCGGAATTGCGCCTCAAGGTGCTGAAATCCGTGCTCGCCGGCGAGGATACCGGGATCAAGGCGCAGGACTGGACGCCGATGTCGGTCGGCAAACTCGCATCCCTGCTCGGTGTCGCGGAAGCCTCGTTGAATATCGCCAGCGAGCATGCCGCCGAGAAGGCCCGTTCGTCGCTGATGCATTTCATGGTGGCACTGGGCGTTCTGATCGGTGTTCTCATCTTCGTAACCGCGATGATGATCCTGGTGTCGCGCCGCGTCACCAACCCGCTGCATAGCATCCAGGGCGCGATGCTCAAGCTTGCGGAGGGTGACGTGTCGGTCGTGCTTCCGGGGCTTGAGCGAAAGGACGAAATCGGTGCGGTCGCCAATGCGGTCGAGCGTTTCAAGGTTGTCGTGGTCGAAAAGGCGAAGGAAGAAGCCGACGAGGCGCTGAGACGTCAGGCCGCGGAGGCCGAATTGCAGGCGAAGGCGGCCGAGGAGCGGGCGCGTGCCGCCGATGAACAGGCCAGCGCCATGCGCGCGCTCGGCGAAGGCCTGAAGCGGCTGTCGGATGGCGATCTCACCATTCGGCTCGACGAGGGCTTCACGGACGATTATCGGGGCATCAGGGACGACTTCAACGCGACACTCGATCGCCTGCAGTCGACGATCGAGGCCATCGCACAGGCCAATGACGAGGTCTCCAACGCGGCGGCTGAAATCGCGGCGGCGACCACAGATCTGTCGCAGCGGACCGAAGAGCAGGCGGCCAGCCTCGAACAGACTTCGGCTTCGATGGAGGAAATCTCCGCGACGGTGAAACAGAACGCCGGCAATGCCCAGCACGCCAATTCGCTGACGCAGGGCACCGCCCAGATTGCCGATCAGGGCGGGCAGGTCGTCTCCGAGGCGGTATCGGCGATGGCGCGGATCGAGGAATCCTCGCGCAAGATTTCCGACATCATTTCGGTGATCGACGAGATCGCGCGTCAGACCAACCTGCTGGCGCTCAACGCCGCAGTGGAGGCCGCGCGCGCCGGGGAGGCCGGCCGTGGCTTCGCCGTGGTGGCGTCGGAAGTTCGCAGCCTCGCGCAGCGCTCCTCGCAGGCGGCGAAGGACATCAAGGACCTGATCGTCAATTCGTCGGCGCAGGTGCAGGACGGAGTCGGCCTGGTCAACCGTGCTGGAAGCTCGCTCGGCGAGATCGTGAATTCGATCAGGCAGGTCGCGGGTATCGTCTCCGACATCGCCAGCGCCAGCGCCGAGCAGGCCACCGGTCTTGAGCAAATCAGCAAGGCATTGGTGCAGATGGACGAGGTCACCCAGCAGAATTCGGCGCTGGTCGAGCAGAACGCCGCCACCGCCAAGACGCTGGAGGATCAGCAGAGCGCCATGCGCGAGCGCATGAGCTTCTTCTCTTTCGGGCAGACCGTCGTGGGACCGAACGTCGTCACCCCGGTCATCACCCGAAAGGCCGCGTCTGCGGCGAAACCCGTTGGCAAGGCGGAGGCGAAGCTCGAGCCGAAAGCACCCGCGCGGCGCGCTGGGGCGGCTCCGCGTGTCCATGGCGCGAATGCGCTGAAAGATGACGCGGGCTGGGACGAGTTCTGATCTGACGGACCCCGTGCGATGGCCGGCTGCCTGCGGGCGGTCGGCCACAGCAATTTCGACATCGCGCGCGGGTCAGTCTTTCGTGCTTCCGTCTGTCACGGACATGCGCTAAGCGGGCCGCTTCCTTTTTCCGGCCCGCACTCTCCCATGATCCGCATCGACAATATCTCCAAGCAGAACGGCCATCAGATCCTGTTCATCGAGGCTTCGGCCGCGTTGCACAAGGGCGAGAAGATCGGCCTCGTCGGCCCGAACGGCGCCGGCAAGACCACGCTGTTCCGCATGATCGCCGGCACGGAGCAGCCCGACGAGGGCCAAGTCTCGGTCGATCGCGGCCTGACCATCGGCTATTTCAGCCAGGATGTGGGCGAGATGAGCGGCCACAGCGCGGTGGCCGAAGTCATGGAAGGGGCGGGTCCGGTCAGCGCGGTCGCGGCCGAGTTGAAAGAGCTGGAAGCGGCGATGACCGATCCGGATCGCGCCGACGAGATGGACGCGATTCTCGAACGCTACGGCGAGGTGCAGGCGCGGTTCGAGGAACTCGATGGCTATGCGCTCGACGCGCGCGCGCGCGAGGTGCTTGCGGGCCTGGGCTTCAGCCAGGAGATGATGGACGGCGATGTCGGCAATCTCTCCGGCGGCTGGAAGATGCGGGTGGCGCTGGCCCGCATCCTGCTGATGCGGCCGGACGGCATGCTGCTGGACGAGCCGTCGAACCATCTCGATCTCGAAAGCCTGATCTGGCTGGAAAGCTTCCTGAAAGGCTATGACGGCGCGCTGCTGATGACCTCGCACGATCGCGAGTTCATGAACCGCGTCGTCAACAAGGTGATCGAGATCGATGGCGGCGGGCTGACCAGCTATTCGGGCGATTACGAATTCTACGCGCAGCAGCGCGCCATGAACGAAAAGCAGCAGCAGGCGCAGTTCGAACGCCAGCAGGCGATGCTCGCGAAAGAGATCAAGTTCATCGAGCGATTCAAGGCGCGCGCCTCGCATGCCGCGCAGGTGCAGAGCCGGGTCAAGAAGCTGGATAAGATCGAGCGGGTCGAGCCGCCCAAGCGCCGTCAGGCGATCGCCTTCGACTTCATGCCGCCGCCGCGCTCGGGCGACGATGTCGCCAGCCTGAAGAGCGTGCACAAATCCTACGGCAGCAAGCGCATCTATGAGGGCCTCGATTTCCATATTGCCCGCACCGAACGCTGGTGCGTGCTGGGCATCAACGGTGCCGGCAAGTCGACCCTGCTGAAGCTGGTGACCGGCTCGACCGAGCCGGACGACGGCAGCGTCACGGTCGGCGGAAGCGTCAAGATGGGCTATTTCGCGCAGCACGCCATGGATCTGATCGACGGCGAGCGTACGGTGTTCGAGGAGCTGGATTATTCGTTCCCGCAGGCCGGGCAGGGACAGTTGCGCACGCTTGCGGGCTGCTTCGGCTTTTCCGGCGACGACGTGGAGAAACGCTGCCGCGTACTCTCCGGCGGCGAGAAGGCGCGTCTGGTGATGGCGAAGATGCTGTTCGATCCGCCGAATTTCCTGGTGCTGGACGAGCCGACCAACCATCTCGACATCGCCACCAAGGAGATGCTGATTGGGGCGCTGTCGCGCTATGAGGGGACGATGCTGTTCGTCTCCCATGACCGGCATTTCCTGGCGGCGCTGTCGAACCGCGTGCTGGAACTGACGCCGGAGGGCGTGCACACCTATGGCGGCGGCTATACCGAATATGTCGCGCGCACCGGCCAAGAGGCTCCGGGCCTGCGGAGCTGATGCAAAGCGTAGTTTGTCGAAGTGCCTACGCGTCGACGCTCGCCTGCAGCGCGTTTTCCTGGATGAAGTCGCGGCGCGGTTCGACCAGTTCGCCCATCAGCTTGCTGAAGATGTCGTCGGCGTCGTCGCCTTCCTTCACCTTCACCTGCAGCAGCGAGCGCACGTTGATATCGAGGGTGGTTTCCCACAGCTGCTCGGGGTTCATTTCGCCGAGACCCTTATAGCGCTGCAGCGTCACGCCCTTGCGGCCGGCGGCGGTGACGGCGTCGAACAGCCCGACCGGGCCGTGGATCGAGATGGTTTCGTCCTTGCGCCGGAGCGTGCCGGGCTTGGCATAGAGCTCCTGCAGCGACGGTGCATATTCGTCGAGCTTGCGGGCGTCGGCCGACGCAATCAGCGCCTGGTCGATCATGGCGTATTCCTTCACGCCGCGGACGATACGCTCGAAATGGAATCCGGCGTCGTCGAAGCGGCCGGTCCAGCCGCGTTCGGTTTCCTCGGCGAGCGCGTCGAGGCGCCTGGCAATATAGGCCGCGGCGTCGTTGGCTGCGGCCGGATCGCTGGTGACGCTCGGCGTCAGCACGCCGGCGATGGCGGCCTGCTCGATGACCTTGCGATTGTAGCGGCTGTGCAGGCCATTCAGCAGGTTGCGAACGACGCGCGCTTCCTCGATCACCCGCTTCAGGTCCGCGCCTGCACGCTCGGCGCCGTTCGCAGCCCGGATCACCATCTCATCGAGACCGGTGCCGATCAGGTAATCCTCGAGCGCGCGTTCGTCCTTGAGATATTGCTCGGACTTGCCGCGGTTCACTTTGTAGAGCGGCGGCTGCGCGATGTAGAGATGGCCGCGCTCGATCAGTTCCGGCATTTGCCGGTAGAAGAATGTCAGCAGCAGCGTGCGGATATGGGAACCGTCCACGTCCGCGTCGGTCATGATGATGATCTTGTGATAGCGCAGCTTGTCCGGGTTGAATTCCTCGCGCCCGATGCCGGTGCCGAGCGCCGTGATCAGCGTGCCGATTTCCTGGCTCGACAGCATCTTATCGAAGCGTGCGCGTTCCACGTTCAGGATCTTGCCGCGCAGCGGCAGGACGGCCTGGAATTCGCGGTTGCGGCCCTGTTTGGCGGAGCCACCGGCGCTGTCACCCTCGACGATAAACAATTCGGACTTGGCCGGATCGCGCTCCTGACAATCGGCGAGCTTGCCGGGCAGGGATGAGACATCGAGCGCGCCCTTGCGGCGGGTCAATTCACGCGCCTTGCGCGCGGCTTCGCGTGCGGCGGCGGCTTCGACCACCTTGCCGACGATCGCCTTGGCTTCATTCGGATGAAGTTCGAACCAGTCCTGCAGTGCCTGGTTGACGATGCTTTCGACCACCGGACGCACTTCGGAGGAGACCAGCTTGTCCTTGGTCTGCGAGGAAAACTTCGGATCGGCCACCTTGACCGACAGCACCGCCGTCAAGCCTTCGCGGCAATCGTCGCCGCTGAGATCGACCTTTTCCTTGCGCGATGAGCCCATTCTCTCCGCGTGCTGCGTCACCTGGCGGGTGAGCGCGCCGCGGAAGCCGGCGAGATGCGTGCCGCCGTCGCGCTGCGGAATGTTGTTGGTGAAGCACAGCACGTTCTCATGGTAGCTGTCGTTCCACCACAGCGCGCATTCGACGCCGACGCCGTCGCGTTCGATCCTGATGTTGATCGGGGCGGGGATCAGCGCAGTCTTGTTGCGATCGAGATACTTCACGAAGGCTTCGACGCCGCCCTCGTAGCGCATCTCTTCGCGCTTCTCGACGGCGTGGCGCATGTCGGAGAGGATGATCGTCACGCCGGAATTCAGGAAAGCGAGCTCGCGCAGCCGGTGTTCCAGCGTCGGAAAATCGAACTCGGTCATCGTGAAGGTTTCGGGCGACGGCAGGAACGTCACCTCCGTACCCTTGCGTCCCTCGACCTTGCCGACGACCTGAAGCGGCGCCTTCGCGACGCCGTGGCCGAACTCGATCGCGTATTCGGTGCCGTCGCGCCAGATCGTCAGCTTCAGCCAGGTCGACAGCGCGTTGACCACCGACACGCCGACGCCATGCAGCCCGCCGGAAACCTTGTAGGAATTCTGGTCGAACTTCCCGCCGGCATGAAGCTGCGTCATGATCACTTCAGCCGCGGACACGCCCTCGCCCTTGTGAATATCGACCGGAATGCCGCGGCCGTTGTCGCGCACCGTGCAGGAGCCGTCCGGATTCAGCGTCACCGTCACTTCGGTCGCGTGACCGGCCAGCGCTTCGTCGATCGCGTTATCGACGACCTCGTAGACCATGTGGTGCAGGCCCGAGCCGTCATCGGTATCGCCGATATACATGCCGGGACGCTTGCGCACGGCATCGAGGCCCTTGAGCACCTTGATCGATTCCGCGCCGTAATCGGCGGATGCATCGGATATGTTCTGGCGGGCGGGCTCAGCCATCAGGCAGCCTTCGAATCAGTTGCAAAACAAGGGGTTGGAACGTGTTCTTCGTGACACGAAAAACGGGACCCGTACAGCCCTATTTCTGTATGGCTAAGTAATTGTAATTCAAAGAAATTCAAGCCGCTTTGAGGGCGAAAAAATGGCCCTGCGCCACGCCCTATTTCGAGGGTTCCTCGGCGGCTTCTTTTGCCGGTTCCGAGGCGGCATGGCCGGCGATCCGCCCGGTTTTGACTGGCTGGCCGAGCTCGAATTTCGGGTCCGGCTCATAGTCGGGAATCGGCTGGGAAAACGTGAACAGGGCGGTCGCCCCGATCTCGACCCGCGTGATGTTCGAGCGCAAACCGGCGATGGCTTTGTGCAGACGTTCGTTAACGTCGTCCCGGCCTGTTTTCCCGTCTGTCATGACCGCCCGTCCCAGTCCTGTGTGCCGCCTTCCATCGGTTCGAGGAGACAAAGCCTAATGTCAGCGGACGGTTCCTGTGCAAGACGATGGCGAATACCGCGTCTCCGCCGGGAACCTTAGATGCGGCTGGCGATGCGGCCCGGTGCGATATCCACCATCTGCGCATCCGCCCCGATATCGGCAAACGCCTGCGGATCGGCGCCTGTCATCCAGACCTGGGCGCCGAGCTCGCCAAGCGCCTCGAACAGGGCCCGGCGGCGGCCGGGATCGAGATGCGCCACGACTTCATCGAGCAGGAGCAGGGGCGCATGTCCGGTCATGCCGGCGAGCAGCGCGCCATGCGCGAGCACGAGGCGGATCAGGATCGCCTTCTGCTCGCCGGTCGACGCATCGGCGGCTGCGATGCCCTTCGGGCCATAGATCACATGCAGGTCGGTGAGATGAGGACCGTCGAGCGTGCGGCCGGCCGCGGCGTCGCGGGGGCGCCCCTCACGCAGGATCGCACGATAGCGCTGCTCGACTTCGGACGCGGGCTCAGACAGCGCTGCCTCCTCCATCCAGCCCTTCAGTGCGATTTCGGCGAAGGGGAAGCTGGCTGCGGCGCCCTGGCTCGCCGACAAGGCGGTCTGCAGGCGCCTGACGGTCTCCGCGCGCAAAGCCGCCACCGCGACGGCCAGTTCCGCCGTCTCGTGCTCGATGGCGTCGAGCCAATGCGCATCGGCTTTTGCGTCTTCCAGCAGGCGGTTGCGCGAGCGCAGCGCCCGCTCCAGCGCCGAGACGCGGCTGGAATGCGACGCATCGACCGCGAGCACCAGCCGGTCGAGAAAGCGCCGCCGCTCGGAGGCGGGGCCGGCAAACAGACCGTCCATCGCCGGCGTGAGCCAGATGATCCGCAGGTGCTCGGCAAAGTCAGCGGCGGAGCCCGCCGGTTCGCGGTCGATCCGATAGAGCCGGGTCGAAGGCTGTTCGTCGCCGTGCGGCGCCTCGATGCCGGTGCCGAGGGTCGCGAGCCCCACCGCACCTTCGATTTCCGCCGATACGGCCCAGGATCCGTCGCCCTCGCTGAACGCGACTTCGTCGAGGGTGGCACGGCGCAGGCCACGGCCCGGCGCGAGGAAGGAGATGGCTTCGAGAATATTGGTCTTGCCCGCCCCGTTCGGCCCCACAAGCACCACCGGCCGTTCCCCGACCGACAGGCTCGCAGCGCGATAGCTGCGGAAATTGGTGAGGCTCAGGCGGAGGATGCGGGCAGGGGTCGCAGGCATAGGCGGGATATCAGTATCCGCTCGTCCCCGCGAAAGCGGGGATCCAGATCGTAGCCCGCATGAGCGCAGCGAAATGCGGGGTGCATGTCCCGGATATCGCTTCGCTCATCCGGGCTACGGACCGAAACTGACTACACCCGCATCGGCATCAGCACGTAAAGCGTCTTGCCGCCGTCCTTGTCCTGAATCAGGGTCGGCGAGCCCGGATCGGAAAGCTTCAGCATCGCGACTTCGCCTTCGATCTGCGACGCGATGTCGAGCAGGTAGCGTGAGTTGAAGCCGATATCGAGCGGATCGGAATCGTACTCGACTTCCAGTTCCTCGGTCGCGCTGCCGGAATCCGGATTGTTGACCGACAGGGTCAGCTTCCCGCCGGCCAAGGCGAGCTTCACCGCGCGCCCGCGCTCGCTCGATACCGTCGAGACGCGATCGACCGCATGCTCGAACTCGTTCTTGTCGACCTGCAGGATCTTGGAATTGCCGAGCGGGATCACCGGGCCGTAATCCGGGAAGGTGCCGTCGATCAGCTTCGAGGTCAGCACCACGTCGCCGATGGTGAACCTGATCTTTGCCGTCGACATTTCGATCAGGATTTCCGCTTCCGTGTCCTCGATCAGGCGCTGGACCTCGCCCACCGTCTTGCGCGGCACGATCACGCCAGGCATGCCGTTGGCGCCGGACGGCAATGGAATTTCGAACTGCGCCAGACGGTGACCGTCGGTCGCGACCGCGCGCAGCATTTCGGCCTTGCTGGCGGCGTTCGTCGCCGGATGCAGGAAAATCCCGTTCAGATAATAGCGGGTCTCTTCGGTTGAGATCGCGAATTGGGTCTTGTCGATCATCTTCTTCAGGTCGGACGCCGGCATCCTGAAGCTGTGCGTCATGTCGCCGGCATTGAGATCCGGAAAATCGCTCTCGGGCAGGGTCTGCAGCGTGAAGCGCGAGCGGCCGGCGCGGATCGTCAGCACCCCGCGTTCGCCGGAGGCTTCGAGCACGATCTGCGAGCCGTCCGGCAATTTGCGTACGATGTCGAACAGCATATGCGCAGGAACCGTGGTCGCGCCGCCGGGCGAGACTTCGGCTGCGATCGTCTCGTTGACCTCAAGATCGAGGTCGGTCGCCTTGAGGACCAGCTTGCCGCGTTCTGCGCGCAGCAGAATATTGGCCAGGATCGGAATGGTGTTCCGGCGTTCGACCACGCGATGCACGTGGCCGAGCGACTTGAGCAATTGCGCACGCTCGACGGTGACCTTCATCTCGCAAAACCCTGAGGCGCCGGGAACGGCGGCACTGTGACGATGCCCGGCCGCCGGCGGGTGCCGGACGACCGGGGGACGCGAAACTGCCGTGTTGGAACGGTTTCGGCAAGCCCCATCTATTCTTGCTGCAATTGCCGCTTCAGGGTGTCCACCTCGTCGGCCAAGGCGGCGTCATTCCCGATCAGGTTCTCGATCTTGCGCACCGCATGCAGAACGGTGGTGTGGTCGCGGCCGCCGAACCGGCGCCCGATTTCCGGCAACGACCGCAGCGTCATGGTTTTCGCAAGATACATCGCGACCTGCCGGGGACGCACCACATTGGCGGTCCGGCGCGAGGACAACAGATCGGAGCGGCTGACATTGTATTGCCGCGCCACCACCCTCTGAATGTCCTCGATCTTGACGCGCTTGGGTTCCTGCGGACGGATCAGGTCCCGGACCTCGCGTTCGGCCACTTCCATGGTCATCGGCTGGCCGGTCAGCTTGCTCAGCGCGAGCAGGCGATTGAGCGCGCCTTCGAGATCGCGTCCGTTATGGGTCACGGATTTGGCAATGTAGGACACCACGGTATCCGGAACCTCGAAGCCCTGATGGTGCGCGCGTGCGGCCAGAATCCGGTTCTTCAGGATTTCGAAGCGTAGCTCCTCGCCGAGCGGACCCATTTCGACCACCAGGCCGCCGGCCAGACGCGAGCGCACCCGATCGTCGAGCGTTTCGAGTTCGGATGGCGGGCGATCCGCGGCGATGATGACCTGACGGCCGGCATCGATCAGCGCGTTGAGCGTGTGGCAGAACTCGGCCTGCATGCTCTTGCCGGTGAGGAATTGCAGATCGTCGATGACCAGCACGTCGATGCCGCGCAGGGCCTCCTTGTACGCAATGGCGGTCTGGCTCTTCAGCGCCGATACGAAGCCGTACATGAACTTTTCGGCGGTCAGATACAGGATCTTGCGATCGCCGCTCGCATTGCCGGCCCAGGTGATGGCCTGCAGCAGATGGGTCTTTCCGAGGCCCACGCCCGCATGAATGTAGAGCGGGTTGAACATCACGAGATCGCCACGCCGCGCCGCGGCGACCTGCTTGGCGGCCGCATGCGTGAGAGTGTTGGAGCGTCCGACCACGAAGGTATCGAAGGTCAGCCGCGGATCGAGCGGCGAGCCGCCGGATGCTTCATGCGCTGCCGATACCGGAAGCGCGGCAGCGCTTGCGAAGCGCGGCTCTGCGTCGTTTGCCTTTTCGATCTTGTGCTCGCGCACCGGCTCCGGCTGTTCGTCCGCGCGCGGCTTCGTCGCCGGCACTTTGATGGCCGCAGTTCGCACCGTCAGTTCGATGCGCTGAACGCAATGTTCTTCGGCTTGCCAGCAGCGCAGCACGCGATCGCTGTAATGCGATTGAATCCAGCTCTTCAGAAACCGCGTCGGCACCGACAAGCGTGCGGTGTCCTTCTCGACGGCTTCCAGATCCATGCGAGCAAACCAGCTCGAGAAAATATCTTCGCCAACTTCAGCCTTGAGCCGTCCCTTGACCCGGGACCAACGCTCTTGTTCCAGACTCGTCATTTCGGTCGCCTCTTCCCGAATGTCGAAAAACGATGGGTGAAATGCCGGGGCGGAAACGCCCCACATGGAACTCGGCTCATTTTCGAATGCAGCGCTTGAAGCGAAAGATGCTTCGGGACGGATCTCAGAAAGATCCGGCTATCGTGCGCACTCGCAAATGAGCGTTGTTCCTAGCCATCGTTGGGAGGAGATGCCGCGCCCAGCGATCCGATTGCGGTCATTGCGGTCCGCACCCGGTTAGTCGCGCCCGGCAGAAGCCGGGCAAAGTCCTGTCCACAATCACTTTGCTGCGGTGATGAGTGCCGCGCCTCGCGCCGCTTGTGCCGGCGGCCTTTGTTATTCGTCTGACCCGTCGTCATAACTCCCCCTACCATCCGCGCGCCTCCACGCGGTGGACCGATTTCTTAGTCAACGTTTGAGTTACGGGAGCTTCCCAGCGACGCGGATACAAATACGCAGCGTCGCGAAGTTCAGCAGTGAATTAGATCTTCTAGTCCGTCGAGTCCGCAGTCGCCCTTGCCAAGATCAAGATGATGAGAAATTCAGACACAGCTCACCCATCCTCATCTTACTGAGTTTCAAAACAGACCGATTATTGAAGGCCGCCGCTGCAGTGCGCGGCGGTGTTTTGAAGATACACGCGCGCCCCCAAACTGCAACGAGTTTGTCTCGGACGCAGCGTCGCGAGATCGCGATTTCGCAGTAACGACGGCCCTTTTCATGCGTCTGTCACTGCAACGTCTTGAATCGCCGCATGCTTTTTCGGGTTCGCACCGCTTTTGCAGGGTGATTCAACCGTCGAACCGGCAGCGTCGCGATGGCAGTCGAATGCCGAATTGAAAGTCCCTGCTGCGCTATGGACCTAAATCTTTATTTTACCGGCGCTTTTCGTGCTCAGTTTTCAAACCAATGCACGCTCTGAAAAGTCGCGGCGGCGGATTTTGCGGTGCGCAGGCGCTGGATGTGTGACACGCGGGCGACACCTGTGATTCAAAACGATCTGCGGGCGCTCTGCAAGGGCCTGCAAACGACAAGACCCGGCTCGCGCCGGGTCTCTGTCGGTCCGAAAATGAAAAGACCCGGCACTGCCGGGTCTTTTAAACATAAAAGAAAGCGAGGGCCGACGAAGGCCGTCACGCTTTACGAGGCGAGCTTCGCAACGCGAACCGTCAGACGCGACACCTTCCGGCTGGCGGTCTTCTTGTGAACGATGCCCTTCTGGCTCGCACGCATGATCTGCGGCTCAGCCGCCTTCAGCGCCTCGAGCGCGGCATTGCGGTCGCCGCCGGCGATCGCCTCTTCGACCTTGCGAATAAATCCGCGCATCATCGACCGGCGATGCTGGTTGATGGCGGTGCGGCGTGCGATCACGCGCGTCTTCTTCTTCGCCGATTTCGTATTGGCCATGGGGCCCTCTGTAACATGGGTCCGAGCGCATGCCTGAGCGCGACCGGACGGGTGATTTCGGAAAACTAAAAGGCGGCGGATAGCCGCCGCCTCGTTTGGCCGGGTTATAGTCGCGGGACCGGTTTTCGTCAACGAACGAAAATGGCCCGAAAACGGCTTTTAGGCCACTTTCCGGGCCCGGGCGGCCTCATATCCGGCGATAATCGCGCTCCGGTCGGCGGCCGAAGGCTCCGCCAGCGGCGGTTTCATGGCTGCCAGGGCCGGATCGCCATGGATATGGGCCAGCAGGGCCTTGATCCCGGAGACGAGCGGCTTGCCGTTGAACAGGTTCCGGATCGTCACCGCCTGTTCCGAGGCCGCGACGTCGCCAGACGTCCAGGCCCGCTGACACAGGTCGGCGTTGCAATTCGCCGTGGCGGAAATGCAGCCGGCGAAGGTGCCGGATCGCGCCTCCAGCAGCGCCGCTTCAGTCGATGGGAACACGTCGAAGCCGGCCTCGATCTTCGCCGCCTCGCGGGCGTAGGCCATGTCGCCGGACGAGTCCTTCAGGCCCACGATGCGGCCGGGATGGGCATCGAGCAGGCGCCGGATCAGGCTGACATGCCACGGCAGGCCGGATTGGGCGGGGAAGTGATAGAGATAGAGCGGGATCGGTTTATCGGCGGTCGCGGCCACGATCGCGTCGATATAGGCGACGAGGCCGTCATCCGGCACGCCCTTGTAGTAAAACGGCGGCAGGACCAGCGCGCCGGCAAAGCCAAGCCCCGCGGCATGCCGCGTCAGCGCAATCGCGTCGGAGACCGCCGCGGCGCCGGTGCCGACCATCAGCCGCTGCATCGGCAAGCCGTTGTCGCGATAGGCGCTCATCAGGCCCATGCGCTCCTCGCGCGAGAACGACGTCGCCTCGCCGGTGGTTCCGAGCACATTCAGTCCATCGCAGCCATTGTCGAGGAGGAAACGCGCGAGCTTCAGTGCGCGCGGCTGGTCGGGCGTGCCGTTCTTGTCGATGGTGGTTGCGATCGCGGCGATCACGCCGCGCAGGGTTCTGGTGGTCATTCTTGGTTCCCGGCAAATACGCGAATAGGGAGTAACGAACAGCGAAAAGAAGGCTTTCGTCCGCTCGTTACCCCGCTTCCTTACCCGCTGACGTTATACGCCGCCAGCGCCGCCATGTTGACGAGGTTGGTGTCCTTGGCGCCGAGTTGCACGATCTGAACCGGCCGGTCCAGGCCGACCAGGATCGGCCCGATCACGGTCGAGCCGCCAAGCTCCTGCAGCAGCTTGGTCGAGATCGAGGCGGAGTGAAACGCCGGCATCACCAGAACATTGGCGGGGCCGGTCAGGCGGCAGAACGGATAGGCGGTCTGCAATTCCGGATTGATCGCGACGTCGGCGGCCATCTCGCCGTCATACTCGAAATCGACACGCCGCTGATCGAGCAGGCGCACCGCTTCTTGCACATGCGCCGCGCGCTCTCCCGGGGGATGCCCAAAGGTGGAATACGCGAGCAGCGCGAGGCGCGGCTCATATCCCAGCCGGCGTGCGACGCCCGCCACTTCCACCGCGATGTCGGCGAGATCGCTCGCATTCGGCATTTCGGTGACGGCGGTATCGGCAACGATCACCGTGCGGCCGCGCGGCGCCAGCACCAGCGAGACGCCGATGACGCGGTGGCCCGGCTTGGGGTCGATGCAGCGGCGGATGTCTTCCAGCGCGACCGAGAAATTGCGGGTGACGCCGGTCACCATCGCGTCTGCGTCGCCAAGCGCGACCATGCAGGCGGCGAAATGATTGCGGTCGGTATTCACCAGCCGCTGGCAATCGCGGACCAGATAGCCTTTGCGCTGCAGGCGTTCGTACAGATAGCTCGCGTAATCGGCGTTGCGCCGCGACAGCGCGGCGTTGACGAGCTGGATATTGTTGCCGAGCTCGACGCCGAGATCAGCCGCCGCTTCGCGGATGCGATCCTCGCGCCCCACCAGGAGGGCGGTGCCGAGTCCCTGATGCACGAAGCTCGCGGCGCCGCGGATCACCTGCTCCTCTTCGCCTTCGGCGAAGACTACGCGCTTCGGCGAGCGGCGAAGCCGGTCATAGACCCGCTGCAGCACGCCCGCGACCGGATCGCGCCGGGTCCGCAATTGCTGCCGGTAGGCGTCCATGTCGACGATCGGCTTGCGCGCGACGCCGGTATCCATCGCTGCTTTGGCGATGGCCGGCGGCACGAACGAGATCAGCCGCGGGTCGAACGGCACTGGAATGATGTAATCCGGCCCGAATCTGGGCCGCGCGCCATAGGCTGCGGCCACTTCGTCGGGCACGTCCTCGCGCGCGAGTTCCGCAAGTGCATGCGCGGCCGCAATCTTCATCTCCATGTTGATGGTGGTGGCGCGGACATCAAGCGCACCCCGGAAAATGTAGGGGAAGCCCAGCACGTTGTTGATCTGGTTGGGATAGTCGGAGCGGCCCGTGGCCATAATGGCGTCATCGCGCACCTCGGCCACTTCCTCGGCCGTGATCTCGGGATCGGGATTGGCCATGGCAAAAATGATCGGCTTGTCCGCCATCGACTTGACCATGTCCTTGGTCACGGCGCCCTTGGCCGACAGGCCAAAGAACACGTCGGCTCCAACCAGCGCCTCCGCCAGCGTGCGGGCCTTGGTCTGCACCGCATGCGCCGATTTCCATTGGTTCATGCCGTCGGTGCGGCCCTGATAGATCACGCCCTTGGTGTCGCACAGGATCAGGTTGTCGCGCGGAAAGCCGATCGCCTGCAAAAGCTCGAGGCAGGCAATGCCGGCGGCGCCGGCGCCATTGCAGACGAGCTTGGTGGTGGCCACGTCGCGGCCGGTCAGGTGCAGGGCGTTGATCAGGCCCGCGGCGGCGATGATCGCCGTGCCGTGCTGGTCGTCATGGAAGACCGGGATATCGAGCAATTCACGCAGCTTTTGCTCGATGATGAAACATTCCGGCGCCTTGATGTCTTCGAGATTGATGCCGCCCCAGCCCTTGCCGAGCAGCTTGACGCAATTGATGAAGTCGTCCGGATCCTCGGTCGAGACTTCGAGGTCGATCGAATCGACATCGGCAAAGCGCTTGAACAGCACCGCCTTGCCCTCCATCACCGGCTTGGCCGCCAGCGCGCCGAGATTGCCGAGACCGAGAATCGCGGTTCCGTTGGTGATAACGGCGACGAAATTGCCCTTGGTGGTGTAGTCGTAGGCCCGGCTTTCGTCCTCGGCGATGGCCAGCACCGGGATCGCGACGCCCGGCGAATAGGCCAGCGACAGGTCGCGCTGGGTTGCCATCGGCTTTGTGGCAATGACTTCCAGCTTTCCGGGGCGGCCCTCGGAATGGAATAGAAGTGCTTCCTGATCGGTGAAATGAGGCCGTTTTGAACGGCCCGGAGGCGTGGCGGGCATTACAACTCCCTGGACTCAGAACAAATTTTTGGGCGGACCCCGCCTCGCCGGACGTTAGCGGAACCTGCCCACGATGCTCAAGGATGAACCGGATGCTTAATTGACGCGACCATAGCGGTTGAACCGGACGGCGCGGGGAGGTATCGACTGGACCGTCCGCGCCGACCCTCTTCGGATGCCTGGGACCCCAACATGATCCGTTCTCTGTTGCGACTGATCGGCGTGATCTTTCTCGCCGCCGGCTTCATTCTCCTGATGTACGACGGTGCGAAGTCGATCGCCGACAGCCGCATCTATATCTACAAGCTCGGGCAGCTCTGGACCGATGTCCACGCCGCGAGCCTACAATCGGCTGAGGCCAATGTGCAGGCCAGCCTGCCGGCGGTGGTGTGGAATCCGGTGATCACGACCGTGCTCGACCAGCCGTCCTGGCTCATTTTCGGCGTGATCGGGGCGGTTTTCATCCTCCTGGGCCGCAAGCGCAAGCCCCTGATCGGCTACGCGCGCTGATCCCTTGGTGAAGTGCTGCCGTTAGCGGCTCGGATTGCCGATCGCGGCAAGCCCGGCCTTTGCGATTTGCGCATCCTGGGCGGAGAGAACGCCGGCGACTCCGATGGCGCCGATGATCTTGCCGTCCTCGATGATCGGGAAGCCGCCCTCGAACGGCGCGATATCCTGCACCGCCAAGAGCCGCGAGCCGGCGCCGCCGGCCGCGACCGCGTCCTCCAGCAGCTTGGTCGGCAGCCGGAACCCGAGGGCCGACTTCGCCTTGGCCTCGGCCACCCGGATCGAGACCAGCTGCGTATTGTCGAGCTTCTGCATCATGACGAGGTGCCCGCCGCTGTCGATGACCGCGATCGCCACCTGCCAGTTGTTGCGGACCGCCTCTGCCTCGGCTGCGGCAACGACCTTCTTCGCCGCTTCCAGCGGGATCGGCGCACCATAGGGCGGGGGCGTTCCGGTCTGGGCGGAGAGCGGGCTCGCGAGCAGGGACACGGCAAGCCCGAGCGCGACGGCGTTGAACCTCATGATTTGCCTCTCACACGACCTGATTCAGTCCGCCAGCATAGGGCGTCGGCGAAGCGAGGGGAAGATGACGTGACGTTGCGTCCCGATACGCCAGGTCCCGATACGTCAGGTCCCGGTACAGGTCGTGATCCGAGAGGGGCCTGCGGAACGGCGCCGCCGCCCTTATATTGGGGAGCAGAATGAAGGAGACCCGCCGATGTTCACGTTCAAGAAGTCTCTGACCATCCCGAGCAAGGCCGAAGCGCTGCCCGGCCGCGCTACGCCGATCCCGACCGCCCGCACCCATTACGTCAACGGCAACCCGCTGAAGGGCCCCTATCCGGAGGGCGCGCAGATGGCGTTGTTCGGCTTCGGCTGTTTCTGGGGCGCCGAGCGAAAGTTCTGGGAGCTGGGTGACGGCATCTTTGTTACTGCGGTCGGCTATGCCGGCGGTCCCACCCCGAACCCGACCTACGAAGAGGTGTGTTCGGGACGCACCGGGCATAACGAGGTGGTGCTGGTGGTCTTCGACCCGAAGAAAATTTCCTACGAGAAGCTGCTGAAGACCTTCTGGGAAAATCACGACCCCACCCAGGGGATGCGTCAGGGCAACGATATCGGAACGCAATATAGATCCGGGATCTATGTCTTCGACGAGGCCCAGCGCAAGGCGGCCGAGGAGTCGAAGGCGATGTATGCCAAGGCGCTCGCAGACAAGCGCTACGGTCCGATCACGACCGAAATCGTCGACGCGCCGGAATTCTTCTTTGCCGAGGACTATCACCAGCAATATCTGGCGAAAAATCCGTCCGGCTATTGCGGGCTCGGCGGCACCGGTGTGAGCTGTCCGATCGGCACCGGCGTCGCGGCCTAGCGATCGCGGTCGTGCGAGCCTGAAGGGCGGCGGGTCAACCCGCCGCTCTTTGAATGCGCGGTTGGTTTTCCTGCCTTTGCACCGCCTCTGTATTTGGTGCCCGGGTCACGTTGCTTGGGGACATTGTCGATGCGCCGGCTTGAGCAGTTCTTCGAGGCGATGCTGTTTCGCAGCCGCTGGCTGCTGGCGCCTTTCTATATCGGCCTCGTGATCGGGCTGGTCGTATTGCTGGTGCATTTCCTGCGCGAATTGGCCCACTTCGCGTTGAAGGCCGGCACCCTGACCGAGGCGGAGGTGATCCTCGGTGTTCTGGCTCTGATCGATATCGTGCTGGTGGCGAATCTGATCCTGATCGTTGTTTTCTCGGGCTACGAAAATTTCGTCTCAAAATTCGACGTCGAACATCACGACCTGCCGCAATGGATGGCCAAGGTCGATTTCGGCGGCCTGAAGATGAAGCTGCTGTCGTCGATCGTCGCGATCTCGGCAATCCAGCTGCTGAAGGCGTTCATGAATGTCGGCACCTATGACGACAAGAAATTGGCCTGGATGGCCGGCATCCACGTCGTGTTCCTCGGCTCGATGCTGATCGCGGCGATCTCGGACCGGATCGCCGTCAAATCCATCCCGCTGGAGGACGGCGCCTACGCCAAGCGCAAAAGCCCAGCCCCGGAGGCTGACAGCCACTGAACCGCGGCGTGGTGAGGCTTTGTTAACCATACAGGGGGTTAATTGGGCTGGAATTTACTGCCCGGATCCTCCTTATGCGGCCCAAGGCCACGCTTCGCCTGCCCGTATTGCTTGTCGCGCTGGCGCTACCCGCCTGCGTGCACAATCAGGTTGCGGTTGCCCCGGTCGCAGTCGAGGGCGAGCCGGCGGTGGTGCAGGTCCAGGCGCCCGCGCCGGTACTTGTGGCGGCGGGTGGGCCCTATGCTCCGGCCGGACTGACCGGCTATGACGCCCCGTATCAGCTCGATGCCGGTGACCGGTTGCGGGTGCAGGTGTTCGGCCAGGAAGGCCTGACGAATTCCTACATCGTCGACGCGTCCGGAAATATCTCGATGACCCTAATCGGGTCGGTACCGGTGCGTGGATTGACCACCAGCCAGGTCGCCGCTGCGATCTCGAGCCGGCTGCGCTCGGGCTATATCCGCAATCCGCATGTCTCGGTCGAGGTCGAGGTCTATCGCCCGTTCTTCATCCTCGGCGAGGTCAATGCGCCCGGGCAATATCCGTACGTTCCCAACATGACCGTGGAGGCCGCCGTCGCCATCGCCGGCGGATTCGCGCCGCGTGCCAGCAAGAGTGACATCCTGGTCGCGCGCAACTTCAACGGCGAAGTGATGCGCACCCGCGTGCCCGCGGATTTCCCGATGCGGCCCGGCGACACCATCACCGTGCGCGAGCGCTGGTTCTGATCTGACAGTCTCGAACGCGTCGCCGGGGCACGCGTTTCGCGAAAATCCTGGACGGGTAGTCCCACATGTCGCGACCGCGACATGCGGGCTGCTCACCGCTCGATATTACGGTTGCTTCTCCATGGTCCAGCATGCGACAGCCTTGCTGGTCATGTTGGTGTGCCGGTAGCAAACGTCCATGGTCTTCGCATCGCGCAGCGTGAAGTCGTATTCGCCGTCATTGTCGAGCATGATGCCGCTGCGGAATTCCGGCGGACGCAGCGTGCCGATGACCGTTTCGCTGACCTTGGCCGACAACTCGCCGGAGAAGCGGGTGCCCTGCTGCTGCTTGACGACATAGGTGAATTCCATGGGGCCACCGAAATTGGGCCCGGGGGTCTCGGCAACGCGATAGGGGTTGGCGCCGATGATGACCGCCTCGGCTTTGCCCTTCCAGGTGCCGACGAGGTCCGGTGGCGTCTGGGCGGAGACGGACGAGGCAGCAAACATGGTCGCCGAAACGCAAACGCAAGACTGAATCAGGCGGAGAAAGGTGTTCGACGGCATCGCGTAATCCTTTGATCGAACGGGATGGAACCGCGAACGGGATAACAGATCGCATCCGAATCGCAATCGGCTGCGTCGGGCATGTTCAATTTTTTGATAAGCGAATGGCGCGCCACATCCGGCGCGCCATGTGCATGTCCGGTGGCGCGCTCTCGCGCGACGCTATTTCATATTCTTGTCAAGAAAAGCGGTGGTCCGCTGCCATGCGAGCTTCGCACTGTCGTCATGGAAGCTTGCGCGTTCATCGCAATAAAAGCCGTGCCCGGCCGGATAAACGTAGATCTCGCAATCGGGCCGCTTCTGCTTGACGATCTCGACATCCGCCATCGGGATGCTGGCGTCAGTCTCGCCGAAATGCATCTGCACCGGGCATTTCGGCTTCTCGTCGGCGTATTTCACGATCTGTCCGCCGTAATAGGCGACTGCTGCCTTGATGCCGTCGAGCCGCGTCGCGGCCAGGAATGCCGCGCTGCCGCCGAGGCAGAAGCCGATCACTCCCACCGGTCCGACCGACTTCACCTCGTCGATGCCGGCCTTGATATCGAGCAGCAACTTCGACCAGTCGACCTTGGCGATGTGGGTCCGCGCATGCGCGACCTCGTCGGGCGTATAGCCCGACTGGAAATCGCGCACGAAGCGATCGAACACCGCGGGCGCCACCGCGACATAACCTTCCGCGGCGAGACGGTCGCAGACATTGCGGATGTGGCTGTTGACGCCGAAGATTTCCTGCACGACCACCATCGCACCCTTCGGCTTGCCCGCAGGATCGGCACGGTAGGCGCCGAGTGTATGTTGATCGGTGGTGGTGAGCGAAACATGCTTGCCCAAGTCTGATCTCCCCAAAGGTCTAATCTTCCAAAGTCTCTCGTGCGATCACTCAACCAGCCGTGGCCGGCTGCGGTTGCGGCTTAGCACGCGATGCCAGGAGAGAAAACGCCTCCGCCAGCAACGAATAGGATCGTTTGCGGGCCTGGTGGTCGAAGACCATGGTCGTGATCATGATCTCGTCTGCCTGCGTTGCTGCGGCGAGGGCATCGAGCCGCGCCTTCACCATCACCGGTGTGCCGACCGCGAGCCGTTCGCGATTTTGCGCGATGCGTTCGCGGTCGATCGGCGAATAATCGTAAGCCAGCGCCACTTCCGGACTTTCCAGCGGAGCGTAGGTGCCCTTGGCGCGGCGCACGAAATTCAGGTCGATGGTGGATGCAAGCCGCTCGGCTTCCTCCGCTGTCTCGGCAACGACTGCTGCGGTGGCGAGGATTGCCAGCGGCTCTTTCAGAAATTGCGACGGCTTGAACCTGTCGCGATAGAGCCGCATCGCATCGGCGGCGTCGTGTCCGGCAAAATGATGCGCGAAGGAAAAGCCGGCGCCGATCTGGGCTGCAAGCTGCGCGCTGTAGTCACTTGACCCGAGCAGGAAGATCGGCGGCAGCGCGACATCGTTCGGCATCGCCTGCACGTTGCTGAATGGATGATCTTTCGGGTAGCCCTTGTTTTCCAGCAGCAGCAATTCCTGGAAGCGGTCGAGGAAGTCGTCTTCGTCGCGAATGTCCTGCCGCCGTCGCAATGCGATCGAGGTGACGTGGTCGGTTCCGGGCGCGCGGCCGAGACCGAGGTCGATCCGGCCGGGAAACAGCGCTTCCAGCACCTTGAAGCGCTCCGCAACGGCGAGCGGCGCATGGTTCGGCAGCATCACGCCGCCCGAGCCGACGCGCATGTTGCGCGTCGCCGCGGCAATCTGGCCGATCATGATGTCGGGGGCGGAACTCGCGATATTTGCAAGATTGTGATGCTCCGCGAGCCAATAGCGCCGATAGCCGAGGGTGTCGGCGTGGCGCGCGAGATCGATGGAGTCGCGCAACGATTGCGCGGCGGAGCCGCCTGCGGGGACGGGAGAGAGATCGAGAATCGAGAGTGGGATCATGCGGCGGACCGTACCTGGCTGATCAGCCGATGTAAGCCGGATCAGCCGAAACGCCAGTTATGCCGTCTATGCCCAGAATCCGCTTGGCGCCGGTCAGCGCGGCGGCTGCTGCAGCGTGAACATATTGAAGAAATTCGGCGCGGCCGGTTGCGCGGGCGGAGCGGCGCGCCGGACCGGCCGTCTCACGACCTTTTTCGGGGCGGCGGCCTTTTTTTTCGGAGCGGCCTTCGCTCGCTTCAACCCCGGCGCAGCTTTCGGAACCGGAACGGTCTCGATCGACTGCCAGGTCGAACCAACTGAATCGTCCGACTCCGGCCGGCTTGCGAGCTTGGTCTCCGGCTCCTTGCCTGGCCGCACATCGGCTTCGTCGTCGGCTTTCGCGCCCTGTTCGGCAATCGAGCCGGTGGTGGCCGGCGCCTCCGAGGGGGGCGCGGCGGCGGTTATGGCCGGTGCGGCGGACACGACCGGAGCCCGCAATTCAGGCGGAAGTTCCAAGATCGGCGGATACTGGACCGCGACGCGGATATCCGGCTCGGGCGTGGGTTTCGGCACTTCGGTCACGGCAATGGCTGCGGCCGGCGCTGGCGGTCCGGGTTCCGGCTTTGCTGCGTCCGGCGGTGCGGACTGCGGTGTTGCGGTCTCCGCCGGTGCGACTTGCGGCGTTACGACTTGCGGCGTTGCGGCCTGCGGCAATGCGGAGTCCAATGGCGCGGCTGCCGGCGATGACGTCGCCGCTCTCTCGACCGGTGATTTTGCCGTATCGATGGCTGAGGTCCGAACCGGCGCCGGTTCCGATGGCTTCTCCGCTACGGGGAAGTCATGCGTCACGTCGCGAACCGGGTTGCGCAGGGCTTTCGCCGTGACCGCGAAATCAAGCGCCAGGGGTTCCGGCTGTCGTGCCGGTGCAGGCCAGCTCAAAGCGATCCGGTTGACCGGTGTCGCGTCAAGGGCGGCGATCGAGTCGGTGCTCTTCTTGGGTTCGCTGATCAGCCGCGATGACGCGTAGAAGCCGACGCCCACCGTCAGTACGAAGGTCGATATCACGGCAGCGATGACGATCCGAAGATCGGGAAGCATTTGCGAATCCGGCAGCCATAAACCGATGGTTCGCCCGAACCGGGCGCAGCACGCACGACACCAGAGCTAAGAAGGCTGGCGCAACAGCGCCGCATCATGGTCGTGATAGCTGTAAAGGCCGACGGACCGCCGACCTCATCGACGAATCCTTTCTGATTCGTGCGGGGCCGTCATGCAAATATTGGGACAAAAGAATGTCGGGGACGGTCGGTATAAAAGCTTGAGAACTCGCGGGAACATTGGATCCCGCGAATTCCCCGATCGGCTTATCGGCGCGACGAGCGGCTCAGCGAGCCGCAGTGCTGCCCGGTGCGCGCGGACCCTTGCCGTCGCCGCGCACCACGACCTTGGTGCCGACCTTGACGCGCGAATAGAGGTCCATGACGTCCTCATTCAGCATGCGAATGCAGCCCGAGGATACGAACTGGCCGATCGTCGACGGCTGGTTGGTGCCGTGCACGCGGTAGATCGTCTTGCCGAGATAGAGTGCGCGTGCCCCCATCGGATTGCTTTCGCCGCCGGCCATGAAACGCGGCAGGTAGGGCTGGCGTTCGATCATTTCCGAGGGCGGATGCCAGTCAGGCCATTCCGCCATGCGGGTGACCTTCTCGGTTCCGGCCCAGGTGAAGCCATCGCGTCCGACTCCGATTCCGTACCGGATCGCAGTGCCATCGCCGTTCACGTAATAGAGGAAGGTGCTGGGCGTATCGATGATGATCGTGCCGGCCGGTTCCTTGGTCTGATAGTCGACGACCTGTCGCCGGAATTGCGGCGGCAGTTCCTTCGGCTTGCCGACTTCCGGCTGGTCCTCCGGCGGCAATGCCGCGATCACCGCCGGCGGAATCGATCCGGTGGTGCCAGGATAGCCGGAGCGGCCCGATTCAATTCCCATCGGCGGACGGGGCGCCCCGTAACGCGGGTCGTTCGGACCCGAAGAAGGTCCGGCTGCTGGCGGCGCGTAGCTCCCTTGAGGAGCACCGTAAACGGCCGGCGGCTGTTGTGCGCCATAGGCTACAGGGGGCTGAGAGCCATAGGCTGCCGGAGGCTGAGCACCATAAGCGACGGGGGGCTGAGCGCCGTAACCGGCCGGTGGTGGGGAGTAGGCGGCCGGCGCTTCGCGATAAGCCGGTCCATATCCCGGAGCAGGGCTCGCATAATTTCGATCCGGCGGCGGCGGCAAAGTTCCGGCCGGCGCGGACACGCGCGGATGCAAATCGTAGGGATAGGCGCCGCGCTCACGATCGTTGGCCGGAGGCAGCTGCTGGCTGCTGATCGAGGGATCGTAGGGACGCTGCGTCGCTATTCCCGGGGGCGGCAGGCGTCCATCATCATCGTCGTCGTCGTCGAGCGGGATCACGCCGTTCCGCTCGCCGCCGCGATACCCACCGGGCGGATAGGAATATTGCGCCCATACCGGCTCTGCGATGGCGACGCCAAGTGTCGCGAGCGATGACAATAAAACCAGACGCCGCATGCCGCTTAAGTCCCCCGTCCGTCTCGAACTGTCGTTAGCCTATGCTAGATAGATTAGGCAGCATGAAGGCGTGGTAAAGGCCGCCATGAAGCAACGAATTTGTGATCCGGCCGTTTATTCGGTCGAGAAGCCGCGGTTCCTGACATAGGCGCCGAAATCCCGCCGCTGCGGCTGCGCATAATGGCGGGCTTTCTCCTCCGACCACCCGTATTCCGGCGTCTGACCCCAGATCCCGCTGTCGCGCTGCTCGCGATAGGGCGCTGCCTTTTCCCTGCGCCGGTCATAGGCCCCGAGCTCGGTCGCGAAGTCATGGTCGCCGAACCGGTCGCGGTGGACGGTCATGGTTAGCGGCAGCCGCGGCGACATCCGTCCCTGGTCCGAGGGCCAGCCGAGGCAAAGTCCGGCAAACGGGATCACCCGTTCCGGCAGGGCGAGCAGTTCGCCGATCCGCGCCGCGTGGTCGCGGATGACGCTGATCGGGCAGGTGCCGAGACCCATCGCTTCCGCCGCGGTGACGGCCGTCGCCAATGCGATCGCGGCGTCGCTGGCGGCATTGAAGACAAGGTCGAAGTGATTGTTCGGAAACGGTTTCCCGCGCAGTTCCGCGATTGCCGGAAGACGGCGCCCGTTGGCCAGGAAGACCAGGAAGGCGGGGGCGGTGCCGACCCACGGCATGTCCGGGATCAGGGCCGCGATGTTGCGCCGGATGTCCGCGTCTTCCACCACCACGATGTCGCGCTGCTGCAGGTCGCTTTTCGAGGGCGCGGACAGCGCGCAGGCACAAATCAGGCGAACCATCGCCCCATCCAAAGGTTGTGCGGAATAACGCCGCAGGACGCGATGTTTGACGATTGGTTCGACGCGATCGAGGCCGGGCCAGGATGGATCGACCGGCACCTTTTCACCGAAACGGTCCTGCAGCAGCGCTTCGATCTGTTCGGCAAGGGTCACTGGCATCTCCGGGGGTTGGCCTTTTCTTACGGATCGCCCAACGTAGGCGTAAAAGGGAAAATGGCGAATGCCATCGATTAGCGACTGGAAAATTGGCGCGGCCGTGCAGCCCAGACCCGATGATTACGCCTACGACCTCGATCGCGTCCTGCAATCGGTGGTCGGACTGCGCGCGACAATGCCTCCGGATGCATTCACGGCGGAAACTCTGGGCACAGAGCGGGCCGGACACGGGGTGCTGATCCGCGACAGCGGACTGATCCTCACCATCGGCTATCTGATTACGGAGGCAGAGCAGATCTGGCTGCATCTCGCGGACGGTCGCGCCGTCGCGGGGACGGTCATTGGCTTCGACGCGGTGAGCGGATTCGGGCTGGTCCAGGCGCTGGGCCGTGTCGATCTGCCGGCACTGCCGCTGGGGGACTCAGACACCGTCGCGCTTGGCGACAGGGTGGTTCTCGGCGGCGCCGGCGGCCGCAAGCGGTCGGTCGCGGCGCGCGTGGTCGGCAAGCAGGAATTCGCCGGCTATTGGGAATACGTGCTGGACGAGGCGATCTTCACCGCGCCGTCGCACCCGAATTGGGGCGGGACGGCGCTGATCGGCGAAACCGGAGACCTGCTGGGCATCGGATCGCTGCAGCTCGAGGGCAGCACCGGCAGCGACATCAACATGGTCGTCCCGATCAATCTGCTGAAGCCGGTGCTCGACGACATGCTGACCTACGGCGCAAGAAACCAACCGCCACGTCCGTGGCTTGGAATGTATGTCGCCGATTCCGACGAGAAACTGGTGGTGATGGGACTTGCCAGCCGCGGTCCGGCGCAGCGCGCGAAGATCGAGACGGGCGACATCGTGCTTGCGGTCGGCGGGACGAAGGTGGCGAGCCTCGCCGATCTGTTCCGGAGGATCTGGGCGATCGGGGCTGCCGGCGTCGACGTGCCGCTGACGCTCTCGCGCGAGCAACGCACCGTCGACATCATCGTCAAGTCGGCAGACCGCAACAGGTTTCTGAAGACGCCGCGCATGCATTGACCCTTGGCGGCTGCGTTTTCGCCGCGCGGGCAATCGGGCGGCTATTTGCCGGATGCGGCGTAGGCCGTCGTCTCGAACTGATCGGCCTGAAGCACCATGTTGCCGATCAGGCTCGCGACCGAAAAGCGGATCGGGGCGAGAATGCGCGTGCCGGTGACGGGAACGAGCCACACCTCGATGTCGCGGCCTTCCGACAGAAACTTGATCAGTTGGCTCGATGATCGATGACCGGACATCGGCGTGAACTTGATGGCGCAAACCAGCGCGGCCTTCTGCCGGCCGCCTTCGCCCTTGATCATGTCGGTTCGCTTGAATGACAGTGCCAGATCGTAGCGGCGGCGCCCGTCGAACATCGACAGCGTTCGCTCGCATGCCTGGCGCGAAAGCGCGTCGGCTGGACCCGGCTCGGCACCCGGAATCAGAAAAGCCGACAATGGGTCGATGACACCGATCTTGTGCGACGGCGCAATCGGAACCCGATCGGATTCGAGCGGCGGCTCCTCGACCTTGAGGTCGCGCACCCGCGCGCCATCGAAGGTGATCTGGACGTTGACCTTCTCGTCCTCGCGCACGACGTCGGAGACGAAGCTGACAGATTCCGGTTGCCCGTCCTTGATCCGTCCCCTGGCCATGACGGTGCCTTCGCCGCGGACAAGGAGACTGAGGAAGCCGCTGACCCCGCCCTTGGCCGAGGTGGTATAGTCGGACGGGGCGAGCTGGGCGCGCCAGGTCAGTTTCCCGATCGCGATCCCGGCCATGGTCAGCGTGTAGCGTGCGTCAAATTGCGCCTGCGCAGATGCAGGACCCGCCATGCCGGTCGCAATCGCCAGAGCTGCGACCGGCGCGAGGATTGCGGTTGCGAATGTCGGCGCCATCAATGTCGCCGCCCGCGGCGGCAATCCCTCGTCACACGTTCAGCTCCGGGAATTATAGGAGACCGCTGCACCGATTGCTTCCGGAAGTTGCCGGGTGCGTCGGTCGCCGGCCGGCACGGTTAACTGCCGCGCTCCGGGCTCATTCGGCGGCCGGGATCAACTCGATCGCGTCCACCCGGCTGGAATAGAACGCCAAATGGCCGGCTATGTCACGCACCGCATCGAATGGCGCTTCGTAGGTCCAGATCGCGTTGGCGGACATGCGGCCATCGACCGCGATCGAATAATAGGCTGCGTCACCCTTGTATGGACAATGTGTCGTGTGATCGGTGCGCGACAGCGCGCTCATGTCGACATCCGCGCGGGGAATATAGTGGACGACCGGGTAGGCCGCTTCCCGAAGCGCCAGCGCACGGCGCGAATCCGCAATCACCCGGCCGCCATGTGTAATGCGTATCCGGTGGTCGGCCGGCTCGATGGTGATGGGGTGGTTGGCGTCCGGGAGTTTCATTTCAACCTGCCTCTCGCGTTGCGGTGGGGCCGGAGATAGGGGCGGCGGCGCTCGTCCAGAATAGCGGGTCCAGCGATTGTCGCAGGTTCCCGAAATCGCGCCGGCCGGGGCCAGCCATTGCAGGTGCGGACCGGAGAAGCTGACATTTTCAGTGGCGCACCCGACACGATTCGAACGTGTGACCTTTGCCTTCGGAGGGCAACGCTCTATCCAGCTGAGCTACGGGTGCTTCGGGGGCCTACATAGCCCAAGCCAAGCCCGCGCGGCAATGCCTCGCTTTTTGGCACGGAAAAGCGCGCAAATCGCGTGCCGTATCGCGGTTTTGGCGGCTTTGCCCAGCGGGTCGCGCAGCCGCGGATACGCGAGTTTACGTTCCGTAAACCATACGCGGTTATCCATTCATTAAGCATAACTGCACCGGCAGGCCGGGAAGCCGCTGCTCATCGATGGTGGGTCGCGGCGTGCCTTTGGGCTCGACGTGCGGCCGGATTTCGGGGGCCGAAGATGCAACGAGTCGTTCCTGCCGTCGTCGGTGCGATGGTCGCATCACTTGGCCTTGCCGGAAGCGCGCGGGCGGCGGATGTCCCCCAGGGCTATATCGTGCCCGCGCCGGCAGCCTCCCTGTACAACTGGACCGGCATCTATGTCGGCGGCCAGGGCGGCTATAGCTGGGGCACCTTCGACATCAATCCTCGCGGCACCGACATCGACGGCTGGTTCGCCGGCGGGCAGATCGGCTTCAACTGGCAGAATGGCCGATCGCCTTGGGTGTTCGGTATCGAAATCGATTCCGCTTTCGGCAATATCGAGCGCGACGTCGACCGCATCACCGTCAATACGTTCGCCAGCGCATACAGCAAGGTCAATTACTTCGGCACCGCGCGCGCGAGGATTGGCTACGCTGTCGACCGCGCGATGATTTACGGCACCGGCGGCCTGGCCTGGGCGCACAGCGAGCTCGGGTATTACGTCAACTGGCAACAGCTGAGCGGTTACGCGACGTCGAACAACAGCCATATCGGCTTTGTCGCCGGGGCGGGCTTCGAATGGGCGCTGTCGCGCAGCTGGACGATGAAAGTCGAATATCTCTACACCGGATTCGGCGCCGAAAATTATCTGGCCGGAACGGTTCCGGGCGGCATCAACGCCGATCTCGGATTCAGCACCGGCAGGCTCGGGGTCAATTACATTTTCGACTGGGGACGCCCGTTTGTCGGTCCGAAATACTGACTGACGCGCGCTTTCGCATTAACCCGACTTGCCCAGGCTGCGCGCAGCGAACTAATTCTTGCTTTCGGCTTCACGTCATCTCGATGACGCGTGCCGAGCAGCGCGGCTGGTTTGTCGTGCCGACCAGACCGCGGTCGTGCGAATGCAGCCCGCGATCAGCTACTGAAGCATCCGCTGTTGCCGGTGTTGTTCAGACGCGCGCGCGGAGTGTGGCGGTGTCTGGGCTCGCAGGCTCCGCGATCAGTCCGCGTCAGGATGCGCCGCGTGCGAGAATTCCGGATCGTGATTTGCGTCCCGCGCCAGCGTCGCCCGTCGTGTGGTCCCATCCACCCGGAGGGGTGGCGACGACAACGGCCTCTTTCGGCTGCACCTTCGGCGTAAACTGCTGAACGGCGGTCCTGGCGCTGGCCAGGAGTGCCGGTTCGAGCTTGCTGCCGACTTCATCGCGATGTCGTGCGGCCTCGCGGTCGCCCTGAATTGCCGCCAGCGCGAACCATTTGTAGGCTTCCTGATGACTCTGGTCGATGCCGATGCCGCGCATCAGCAGAACGGCCAGATTGTACTGACTGTCTGCAATGCCGCGTTCAGCCGCACGCTGGAACCAGCGCGACGCCGTCTTGTAGTCGCGCCGTCCATCGATCCCTTCGGCGTAGAGCACGGCGAGATTGTGCATTGCCTTGGCGTTGCCTTTCTCGGCCGCGGCGAGGTAGTGCGTGCGAGCCAGCGCAAGATCCTTGTCCACGCCCTGACCTTTTTCGTACAGGCTTCCGATCCACAGATGCGCGGGGATAATGCCTGACTTTGCCGCACGCCTGAGCCAGCGCAGACCTTCCTCGGCATTCACGGGTGCGGAATTGCCTTCGACGAGTCTGACGCCGACTTCGTATTCGGCTGCAGGTTTGCCTTTGGCTGCTTCGGCGCGAAGTTGCGACGGAAGAGTCTCCGGCAACGGCAGGGAGGGCTCGCGCGCGGCCTCGCGCGCCCCGGCCGCGACGGGGACCGGCCGGCCGATCACGCCGGTATTCTCGTTGTCACCGGCGGCCAAAGCGGTTTGCTGCACCTGCCGTTCCGGTGATGGGGAGATCGTTTCCGGAGCTTGCGATCGCGCCAGGTCCGGGACCTCCTGCTCTGCAAGGTCCGTCCGGTCCACGGAAGTCTTGGCGACCGTAGCCTGCAATGCGCCGGCTTTCGAGATTTCCGGCAGCGAAAAATCGGTCAGTTGCATCGAAACCCGGCCCGCCACAGCAGCAAGTGCGATCACCACCAGGCTGAAGATCAGCGGGCGGATCGGGATGACGATCGCTCGCCTTTGCATGTGCGAGTCGTCGTCTCCGGCCAGATCAGCATAGGCGGCGTGGTCATGACGGCCGGTTTGCGGAACGTCGCGGTCATAGTCGTACGCAACGCCACGGAGGCTTCTCGTTGCAGGATGACGTCCGTCGGACGGGCTCGGGTACTCGCGAGCGGAATCGTGCCGCGTGAGCGCAGTCCCCGGCTCGCGTGGTGTTCGCAGATTGAGTGCAATCTGGCCGACCAGTCGCGAGAGCGTGTCGTGGGCTTCCTCCAGCGCGTCCTGCGCGCTCTTGTCACCGGCCGGGATGCCTGGCTCATGAGCCGGAGCAGCGAGTGCCGGAGCCTCCTTCTGCAACGCATCCAGCCTGAGATTGATATCTTTCAGGCTGCGTTCGATCGAAGCGGGCAGGGTCTCCGCGGATGTCGGCACAGGCTTCGCAGGTTCGCGACGGGGGCTGTCTGAAACCGCCAAGCGGTCGCACCTTGCGATAAGCCCGCGCACCTCTTCAGACAGGGCATTCAAGGTGTCTGCCGACGAGGCGAGCTGAGCAATGGTGTTCAGGGAAGAGATGACGGCTTCGATCTGGGGTTTCGGCGAGACCTGGCGGGTACCCTGTCCCGGGCTGAGGCGCAGCGTGAGGTTCTGCAGCGCTGTGTGGAACGCCGCGAGACTTTCGCGCGGCTTCAAGTGGTGGAGAACCTCGCGAACGTCGCTCAATCCCTGTTCGATCGGCGCGAGACGGTCGGGCTCGACACCCGACTTTCGGCTTGCGTCGATACGCTGAACCAGCGTGGCGATGCCGCCTTCGAGAGTCTCGATCGTGCGGAACGGGATCGCGCGCATCAGCGGCGCGACAATGTCATCCAGGGTCTGTTGCACCTGTCCCGTGGCGGCTGCCGGAGCGGCGGAGTGATGCCGCACCGCTTCGATCCCGGCGGTCAAGGCTCGCAATTGTCCGTCCAGTGCCGGCTGTGTCTGAGCGACCGGCATCGCATGGGACCTGCTGTCGGAAGCCCGGGCGCGAGACTGCAGCCACCACAAGCCGGTCCGACGCGTGGTGTCTGATTGAACGGCTGCGACATAGGCGCCGTGAGAGGGCTGCGGTTCGGTCCGGTCCCGGCTTGGGAAAAGATATGCAGACGGACCCGCCGGCGCCGGCTGGCGCGTTTGTGCCGTGCCGGGAAATGCGACGCTGGGGGCTACTTCGACGGCGTATTGGCGCGGATATCCGAAGGCGGCGTCCGGCTGACCCTGCTGCCGTCGCGTAGCGGCAGGGGCGATGCGGTCATCGGTCGGACCATACGGATGCGTAACGGGCGCCCGCCATCCATTCTGCGCGAAATGCTCGTTTGTCGACCCGCGCCTGTTCATGCTCTCGACCCGCTCAGCTTCAACGACCGGCGGCCCGCACGCGCAGAATTCTAAAGATTGGCTTGCGCCGCGAAGCAGGGGCTGCCTTCAGCGCTCACCTTTTTCTCTTATGGTAAAGAAGAGGTTAAATAGCGTTGCGACCCGGAGAAATCCGCCGGACACGCGTTAGCGGTTCCTTAACGATTGTTTTTTGCCGCTGCAGGTCGGGCGGACTCAGGCGGGCCGGCCCGCTGAATCAGAAATACAGGGCGACCACGCCGCCGGCGCCTGCGATCATCGACATCGACACGACCAGCCAACCGACAAGCAGCCAGACCGACCGCGTATACGGACGCCGCGTGCGCTTTCCGGGGCGGCGACCGATCCCTGCACGAGGGTGGCTGACGACCAGCGCTTCGGCTGCGAGAGCGGAAGAGCTGGGCATATATTCCTCGGACAGATCGGCAATCGCGAGGGCGCGTTCCGGCGCTTTCGATGACGCTGCGCGCGCCGCAATTACCCCACGGATATGCTTTGACATGGCAAGGATCTCGTTCGACCGCGCCACAATACCCGCATCCGCATGGGTGGAGCGATCAACTTGCCGCTACGGTAAATAACGAAAATTTAACCATAGGGCGTCGCTGCACGATTGCCTGGCAAGAGGCGGATGGTGTTGGCCGCGGTCAATAGGCGTTCTTGTGGGCGGCTTTAGAGAATACCGTCGAGAACAGGATCTTGATGTCGAGCCAGATCGACCAATTGTCGATGTAATAAAGGTCGCACAGGATGCGGCCCTGGAGTTGCTCCTCGGCGACAATCCCGCCCCGGAAGCCGTTGATCTGGGCCCAGCCGGTGATGCCGGGTTTGACATTGTGCCGCCGCGCATACAGCGCGATCTTCGATCCCCATGCGCGATCGTGAGCGAGGGCGTGCGGGCGCGGGCCGACAAGCGACATGTCGCCTCTGATTACATTGAGGATCTGCGGCAATTCGTCGATGCTCCACCGGCGCATGAAGTGGCCCAGGCGGGTGACGCGCTCATCGTGACGCGTTGCCTGACGGACATGCGCTCCGTCTTCCAGCGCGGACATCGTCCGGAATTTGTAGATCAGGAAAGACTTCTGATTGAAGCCGTAACGTTGCTGCCGGAACAGCACCGGGCCCGGACTATCGAGTTTGATCAGGATCGCGATCACGAGAAAGAACGGCAGAAGCGCCAGCAGCAGAAGCGACGCAACCAGTATGTCGAACACCCGCTTGATGGTGGTGGCTGCGCCCGACATCGGCGGATTCAGCAGATGGAGACTTGCGATCGGTCCGAGCTTCTCGATCGTGATGTGATCGAAGCGCTCCAGAATCCGTTCCGGCGCGAGGCTGATCGAGCACGGCAGCGTCATGAATGCATCGATGCAGCGATCGATCGTGGCCTGGTTCGACCACGGTGCAATCAACATGATGTTGTCCGGGGACAGCGCGCGCGCTTTTGCGACGGCGCTGTTCAGCGAGTCGCCTGTCTGGTCCTCGGTCGGCGACAAATAGCCAATGCCTGCGATCTGACACCCCAGGGAGCGGAGATTGTAGCGCTGGGTGAAATCGCGGACATCGGCCTCGTGTCCGACCAGAAACAGGCGCTGCCCGGAAATCAGCCCGAGCCGGCTTGCGGCATCGAAGGCGAGAACGCGCAGCACATACACGCTGGTGAGCGAGACCAGCCCGGCGACATAGAACAGGACCAGCCATCCGCGCGAATAGAGAATGCTCGTCTTCGACAGGAAGCCGAGGATCACCAGGCAGATGAAGGCGAATGTCCAATAGCGTGCAATCTGCGCGGGACGCAGATCGAATTTCAGGTGCTTCGAGAACAGATACTCGTCACGGTAGAGGCAGGGAATAAGATAAAGCAGCGCGGTCATCAGTCCGACCTTGACATAGTCGGTGAGCGGCCCCGCGTCCTGATAAACGAATGTGTGATAGAGAACTCCCGTGCCGACCGAGACGAGGATCACGGTGGCCGCGTCTGCGCCGCCGGCGATCAGGGCAAGGGTGAAACGGCGCAGAGATGGCCGTGACACGATTGACGGGCCCGTTCCCGACCTTTGGTTCAACCAGGTATTCGTCACCGCAAACGCCGCCTGTTTCAAAAAGAGGCGGTTTGCGCGACCGCCATCGCTTGTGATGACGAGTCAGCAATTGCGGGGCCGCGGCCGCGTTTACCAATGGCGTCCGAGCGCGCGACTTCTGTTGCGCCTGAAAAATGCGGGTTCGTCTGAGTTGACGTGCGCCGTGCGCTGAGAGGCCGCGCCGCCCAGGCCGCCGCGACGCTGTGCCGGATGTCCTAAGCTGGCACGCGAACGCGAAGCGCCGTGGCAGCGTTAATTCATGGCGTCATTAATTGACGGACTTAACGTTGATCGTGTTCCGAAGCGCGAAGCCGTCGCCGGCCGTCGCAATCATGGTGCGGACGAATGTCAGGAACTTGGTGAAGTCGACGGTCGCCGCATTCGAGATGTAGATGACGTCCTTGTTCTGGATCGGCGTTGAGGTCGCGAGAAAGTATCCGGCCGGATCGCCGAAATTCGCCCAGTAGATCACCGGAACCTGGCGGGTGTTGCCCCAGCGGCTGATGTCGACGCCTAGCTCGGCGAGATACTCGGTCGGCTCCACGCGATAGATGAAGACTGTCCGCGGATCGGCCTGGGAGTCAATCAGGCCGCCGGCCTTGCCGACGGCTTCGGCCAGCGACAGGCGGTCCTGGTCGAAATTGAACTGGCCCTGCTGTCCGGTCGCGCCGAAGGCGAGAAATGTCTGCTGCTCGCTGAAGACGTAGATGGTGTCGCCGGGCTGCACGTTGATGTTGTTGTCCGGTTCCGCGATCAGCCGGTTAAAGCCGACCGTCTGCTTGTGGCCACGCCGCTGCAATGTGACAAATGTCTGCCAGCCTTGGTTCTTCGGACCGCCCGCGCGGGCAATCGAGTCGAGAATGCGTTCTCCCGGCAGCGACAGCGCAAATTTGAGCGGGCTGTTGACGTCTCCCATGACGCTGACGAGGTTCGAGCGTTGCTCGGCGATCGTGATGACGACTTGCGGCTCGATCGCCCGGTTTTTCAGGCGGCTGACGATGTCGCTTTGAACCTCCGGCACGGTCCGGCCGGAGGCGCGAACCTGCCCCGCATAGGGAACGGTGATGTTTCCGGCGCGATCGACGGTCTGGTTGGGGATCTGGACGAAATTGCCGGGACGCGATGCCGCCTGCAATGGAATGAACAGGCCGCCGGCTTGCGCCTCGAAGACCGTGACTGCGACAACGTCGCCGACGCCGAGCCGGATGTCGGGCGCCGGCGGCCGGTCGGAAAACATACCTACGCCCTTGAGACCGCCGCGGCGCGAGAGCGCAGTCGCCACGCGAGGCGACAGCGGCACGAGTTCGTATTGAGCGTCCGGCCCGCCATTATAGGCCATGATGTCGGGGCTGTAGGGGCCCGATGCCGAGAACAGGCCGCAACCGGTCGTCAGCAACGGAACGAGCGCGACCGAGATGCGCGCCAGCCAGGTTCGTGCCCAAGCGGATTGCGGACGGGAACCGGCGCGGCTCGCACCCTCGCGGGGCAACCGGTCGCGCGGACCCACCGCAACAATGGGGCACCTGAAAATCGTCATCGAACCCAGTTCGGCATGCGAGCACTGGGGCGATAATTCGAAGTTTATGGTTAATGGAGCTTTAAGAAGCGCGACCGCGTCCGCCGCGGGCGACCGTATTCCGCCGCTTGATGCTATTCGGCCGTGTCCGGCGCGGGCCGGCAGTTAATCATTCAAGGGCTGTTTGCTTGCGCCGCAAGAGGCGATGCCATATCCGGCTTTGGGGGGTAGGCCTTTGTCGGGCGGCCGTTTTTCGAACCGACAACGTCTCACGGCACGGGACGTAAGTGTGTGAGTAGGTCATCGCCATGCTTAACGCCAGCCCGCTCAGGCGACAGGAGATCAGCGCACCGACCGCGCCGGGGTCGGACGGCAACGTTGCGATCGACCTCCACGGTATCTTCCGGTTCTTGCGCCGGCGTGCGGTTGTCATTGTCGCCGTTGCTGCAGTGACAGGCCTGATGGGTCTGATCTACAGCCTGACGGCAACTCCCAAATATACGGCAGCTTCCCGGGTTCTGGTCGACAACAGCAGCATCAAGGCGTTGCGCGACCAGTCTGCGACGTCGGATTCGCCGGTGTCGGTCACGCTCGACAGCCAGGTCGAGATCATCAAGTCCGAGCGGGTGCTCCAGCGCGTCGTGAAGCAGCTGAACCTCGCGAAAGAGCCGGAGTTCCAGAAGCAGCCGGGTCTGGTGACGAAACTCAAGAACACGATCGCCGGGCTGATTTTACCCGGAGAAGTCGAGCGGGCGGAGCCTTTCGAGGACGAACTGCTGGTCGACTGGCTGAGAAGCGATCTCGATGTCCGGCGGGTCGGCTTCACCAATGTGATCGAGATCAGGTTTACATCGCGCAATCCGGAACAGGCGGCGCGAGTCGCGAACGCCGTCGCCGATGCCTATCTCGCCGATATCCTGGAAGCAAAACACGAGATGGGCCGGCGTGCCGGACTCTGGCTCGAAGAGCGTTTGAAGCAATTGTCGGAACAGACCTCGGAGTCCGACAAGGCGGTCCAGAAGTTCAAGTCGGACAACAACATCGTCAACACCGGGCGCGGCCTGATCAACGAGCAGCAGATCGCCGAGGTCAGCACGCAGATCATTCTGGCGCGGACACAGGTTGCCGAGGCGAAGGCCCGGTGGGACCGTGTGGAAGAAATCCTGAAGGGCGACGCCAGCGACGCGACGATTACCGAGTCGCTGCGCAACGACGTCATCGTCAGGCTGCGCCAGCAATATCTGGAAGTCGCGCGGCGCGAAGCCGAGCTGTCGGCGCGCTATGGCTTCAAGCACATGGCCGCGGTCAATCTGCGCACCGAAAAGAACCAGCTTCTCGACAACATCAAGGATGAGCTCCGGCGCATCGCGCAGAGCTACAAAAGCGATTACGAAATCGCAAAGCTTCGCGAGACGACCCTGCAGAACAGTCTCGACGCGCTCGTGTCGCAGACACAGAACACCAATCAGGCGCAGGTCAAGCTTCGCGCCCTGGAAAGCGCCGTCCAGACGTCGCGCGAAGTGCAGGAAAATTTCCTCAAGAAATACATGGAAATCGCGCAGCAGGAATCCTTCCCGGTCACCGAGGCGCGGATCATCTCGACGGCGAAGACACCTCGCTACAAGAGTTCGCCCGCGACCACCCGCATCACATTGGGAAGCGGCTTTCTCGGTCTGTTTCTCGGCCTGATTTTCGCTCTCGGCCTCGAGGCGACCGACTCGACCTTCCGCACACAGGGTCAAGTCGAAGACGTTCTCGGCTGCAAGGCGCTGGGAATCTTGCCGGACATTGGCCATCCGACATTGCCGTACCGCACGCTGCGCAGCGGCTCGATGGCGCGCGCCGGTCCCGGAAAACGCTTGCTCAGCGACGATCTCGGATCGCTGCGCTATGCAGTCGACAATCCCACGTCGCACTTCGCCGAGACGTTGCGCCACGTCAAGCTCGAGGCGGCCGCCATTGCGCCGGTCGCAAGTGGCGGTCAGGTGATCGGCTTCTGCTCGACCAGACCAGGTGAAGGCAAGAGCTTCGTCGCCGCGAACTTCGCCGAGGCGATGGCCGATAGCGGCCGGAGTTGCATTCTGGTCGACTGCGATCTGCGATATCCGGCGCTGACCTATATGCTCAGCCCGGAAGCGGATTACGGTTTGGCCGAAATCGTCAAGGGGCGGGCGGCGCTGGACGGCGCGGTCTGGACGGACAGTCTGACAAGAATGGCGTTCATGCCTGCCGCCTCGCAGGGGCAGGTTCACAATCCGCACGATCTGCTCACTTCGGCAGGCCTGCAGGATCTCGTCGAGGCGCTCCGCAAACGGTACGATTTCGTCGTGCTCGATCTTCCGCCCATCGTTCCATTCGCGGATGTTCGCGCCATGATCGACGTCGTCGATTCGTTCGTCTTCATCGTCGAATGGGGCAATACGAGCCGCGACGCGGCGTTGTCCGCGCTCCGGGCCGCGCCCGGCATTGAGGACAAGCTTCTCGGTTGTCTTCTGAACAAGGCCGACGTGGACAAGCTCAGTCACTATTGCCGCCACGGAGAGAGCAACTATTACGATCGGTATCGCGCGGGCCAGGTCTACAAGCGGGGCATGCGGGCATGATACGGGCCAGCGCGTTCATTCTGTTGTCGCCCGTGGGATTGTGTCCGCGATGACCGGCACAATTCTCGTCAATCATCTGCTTGAGCCGCCGAACCTGATTTCCGGCATCTCGCGCTATCTGTTTGCCTTGCTCGAGGAACTGGCGCAGTCGCGGCGCTACCGCTATGTGCTCGCGACCACATGGGATGCCGAAAGTCTTCCGGCATCGTTGCGGCAGACGGCGATCGACATCCGCACTCTTCCCTATCATCCGAAGACGCCGGTCAACGTCCTGAGCCAGGTCGCGACCGTGCCGCGGCTGATGCGCGAGACCGGCGCCGCGCTCGAATTCAACTGCAATCCGGTCGGGTGTTTCTGGGGAGGCTGGCCGCGCGTCATCACCGTGCACGACATGTACATGGAGACGATGCCGGCTTCCTATCCGTTGAGGCATCGCCTGTGGTGGAAAGTACTGTTTCCGCTCAGCCTGCGAGCGGCCTCGGCGGTCGTCTGCGTGTCGCAGGCCACGCGGCGCGACGTCGAGACGCGATATCCGTTCGCCCGGGACAAGCTCGCTGTGGTCCATGAAGCGCCGATCATCGATGCTGCGCAACCCGGCGTGCCGCAGCCTGATGGCCGGTTCGATGCGCCCTATGGCCTTTATGTCGGCAATGTCTCGCCGAACAAGAATGTCGCCGTTCTCGTCGAAGCGTTGACGCAGATGAAGCGGGATGGAGATGCACCGGTCATCTGTCACATCGGTCGTGACCAGGCCGGGCTTCTGGCCGAGGCGGAACGGCGCGCGGGCGGCAACATCATCCGCAAGATGGGCACGCTCTCGGATGCTGACCTCGTCAGCGCCTATCGCGGCGCGACCTGCTTCATCAATACGTCGCTGAACGAAGGCTTCTGCCTTCCGGTGGTCGAGGCGCAGTCTCTCGGCGCGCCGGTCATCTGTGCCGATATTCCGGTGCTGCGCGAGGTCGCCGGCGAGGGTGCGCTGTTCTTTCCGCCGCATGACGCAGCGGCACTGGCGAGCCGCATCCGATCGATCTTCGGCGATGCGCAATTGCAGCGGCGGATGTCTCGAGCCAGTCTCGACAATGCCGCGCGCTTCTCGTGGCGCAAGGCGGCGGGCGAGACCGAAGCGATATTCGATGCGGCCCTCAGCGGATACACGCGGCCGGCAACTGCTGATCTGCCGCAACGGGCGGGAGCGTTCGGTGACCGGTAAACGCGAGCCCGTTCAGCGCCGCCTGCGGATCGATCATACCCATATGGGCCGGCGCTCGACCGGTATCGAACGCATCACCCGCGAGTTATTCAGTCCATCGGTGTTGTCGCCGCTGCCGGTGGAGACCGTCACCGCGGGGAGCGGGCGCCTCGGCGTGGTCATGGCGCAAAATATGACGCTGCCGCGCGAGGCGCTGCGGCATAGCGGCGATGTCTTCGTGTTTCCGGGATTTCCGCCGTCTCCCTATTTTTCTCTCGCGCGCCGCGACAAGGCGATTCTTTACGTGCACGACGTGTTTCTCCTGACGCGGCGTGCCGAACTGAATCTCGCCGCGCGTCTCTATTTCGCACCGCTGTTCGCGCTCGCGGTGCGTTCGCTAAAATACTTCCTGACCAATTCCGAATACACGGCGTCGACGCTACGGCCGTTCTGCCGAGCCGATGCGAGCATCACGCTGTGCCGCCCCTCGGTGCGCAATGTGTTCGGGCTCAAAGTCGGGGACCGTGCATCCCGCACTGACGCGCCGGGCTCGCTGACCATGTGCGCGATCGGGACGATCGAACCCCGCAAGAATTTCCGGGCGGCGGCGGAGATCTGCGGCGCTCTCTCGGCCCGCCTCGGTATTCCGGTGCATCTGCACATTATCGGACGCCCGGGCTGGGGCCCCGATGCGGAATGGCTGGCGCAGCAGCCGCATGTGAAGCTGCTCGGTCCGCTGTCTGACCAGGACGCGCGCGCTGCGATCGAGGCCGCCGACTTTCTGATCTGCACTTCGCGCGACGAAGGGCTCGGCCTTCCGCTGCTCGAGGTCCAGCATGGCGGCGTGCCGGTGATCGCGCCGGATATGCCGGTGTTTCGTGAAGTGCTGGGACGTTCGGGCCTGCTGGTCGATGCGGAGAATGCAGGCGCAGCGGCGGCCGCGATCGCGTCGCTGTACGCGTCGGAGGGCTGGCGCGCCCGATCCACCGAGGCGGCTCTGGCCAATGTCGCGCGCTGGAACGCGCTGGCCGAGAGCGATCATGCGGCGGTGTGCGGCATGTTCGCGCAGATGCTGGGCCTGGAGCGGCCAATGCGCGATATCGCCGACGCCGCGCCGGCGCACTCCCGCGCTGCGTAAGTTGCCACCAGCGCCTGCGGGCGGCTGTTTAGATTTCGTTAACCATACCGGCAGCAGATTGCGCGCTGAATCACCGTCTCGGGAGGCGCTCGCATGAAGCCATTTCTTCTCGCCGGAGCTTTTCTGATCGCGGCGTCCGCTTATGCCGAAGCGCAAACCGCGCCGACGCCGGCTCGGATCAATTCCCGCGTTGATTCGCTGAGATACAATTCCAATCCGAGCACACTCGGGCCGAACGATTCGCAAAGCCAGTATGGGCTGAGCAACCGGACGGATTCGCGAATTCGCTCGCGGGTCGACTCGCTCAACTACAACACTAATCCGAGCCAGTTCCGGATTGTCGATCCGCGATTCAACGTTCAGCGCTTCTGAACCGCGCCGGTTTCGCCGGCCCAAACATGCCGGTCTCCCGCTCTTGCGGCGGTTAGGCTTAACACGCCAATCCTCCCTGTTCCGGCTGAAACGCCGATAAAATTCGACATGGTCCGGACCAGCGCTCCGGGCGCGATGACGTCGCGCCGGGTGCGCTCCAGATCGCTCGTTCGTGTTTGCAATGGAATGCCAGTCTATGCGTAGCCGTTACGGACTCGTTGAAATCGACGGCCAGGTCATCACGACACGCAATCTCTCCGACTCGGTCGGCGCGATCGTGCGGCGTCTCGGTGAGATGAAGTCGTTTCTGGTCTGCACTCTCAATCTCGACCATCTCGTGAAGCTGCGCAGCGATCCGCGTTTTCGCGATGCTTACGCAAAGGCCGAGATCGTAATGCCGGACGGATTCCCGATCGTCGCCTTCGCAAAGATGGAGGGCGTGTCTCTCGAACGGGCGACTGGCGCCGACCTGATCGTGCCGTTATGCCGCGAGGCCGCTGCGCTGGGCTATCCGGTCTATCTGTTCGGCTCGACATTCGAAACGCTGCGCGTTGCCGGCCGCAATCTTTCGGCGACGATCCCGGGCCTGCAGATCGCGGGAATCATGGCGCCGCCGCAAAACTTCGACGTCGCCTCGCCGATGTCGGACGACGCCATCGCCATCATCGGACAATCCGGCGCCCGCATCTGCCTTGTTGCCCTGGGAGCGCCGCGGCAGGAGTTGTTCTCGGCACGCGCGGTCGACAAGACAGCGGGCCAGGCATTCCTGGGAATCGGCGCGTCGCTCGATTTCATTGCCGGCAGTCAGACGCGCTGCCCGCTTCTGGTGCGTAAACTCAATCTCGAATGGGCTTGGCGCGCTGCGTCCAATCCGCGTCGTCTGGTACCGCGCTATGCGGCCTGCGCTGCGCTGTTCGCGAGGCTCTACGCCGGTTATGCATGGCGCAACTGGTGGTCGGCTCAGTCCCGCCCCTGAGGCGAGGCTGAGGTCAGAGCATCAACATCTTGCGCGCGAAGAAGCCTTCGGCAAATCGCTCAGGCGCGCGGCACTCCATTCCCCGCAACCGTGCGAGGCCCTGGAAGGTATCGGCATCGAACCATTGCTTGGAACGCTGGGTCGCGAAATGCTTGTCCAGCAGCTCGATCTTGCGTTGCAGGATTGCGGCCGGCATCGACACGAAAAGGTTCGGCTGCCCTAGATCTCCATCCCATTTCGGGATTTCGTATTCGAGGATGAAGTGATCGCGGAACGTGTTCCAGGTCAGCCGGCACACCTCGCGATGATCCTGATGCGCATCGTCCTTCCGATGCGTGAAGATCAGATCGGGTGACACACGCGCCTTGAGGTCTTCAAACCACGATTTGATGGCCTCACCCTGTTGGGGGAAAAAGCCGTCGCGGAACGCGAGGGTTTGGATGCTTTGCCCAGCCGCGCCGACAAGGAAGTCGGTCGCCGAGTTGCGCGCTTCCGCTTCACGATCGCCGGCGGCGCTCAGGACGCACCAATGCACGTCGAGCCGGATTCCGCGAGCAATCAGGCCGAGCAGGGTGCCGCCCAGTCCGATCTCGATATCGTCGGAATGGGCGCCCAGGCACAGAACGGACAAACGCTCACCGGGAGCGGGCAGATTGAGGAAGAGCATGTGAGCGTCAGATCCGCCGGACCAGATTGCGTTCGCGCTGGTTCTCGCTTTCGGGCGCCCACGGCATCTGGCCGTTCTCGACCATTTCCTCCAGCACCTGTCGGTCCCGCAGCGTGTCCATGGCGCGCCAGAACCCTTCGTATTTGAAGGCGACCAGGTTGTTGTCCTTGATCAACCGGTTGAAGGGTTGCAGCACAAGTTCCTCGCCATCCTGGATGTAGTCGAAGATCTCGTTGCGGAAGATGAAGTAGCCGCCGTTGATCCAGACTTCGGATTCGGTGTTTGCCCGAAGTCGCTTGACCAGGCCGCCTTCGTCGAATTCGGCGAGATGGAAGTTGAACGGCGGGCGGACCGCGATGAAGCAGGCGAGCTTACCGCTGGCCTTGAAGAAGTCGATCATCTCGGGCAACGGCGCGTCGGTGAGCCCGTCGCTGTAGTTCGCCAGAAAAATCTCTTCGTCCTTGACGTGTTCCTTCACCGCAACCAGCCGCTGGCCGATGTTGCGCCACACGCCGGTGTCGATCATCGTCAGGCGCCAGTCCGGTTGCTGTTCGCCGAGGATCTCGATTTTCTTGCCGAATTGCGACACCACGCAATTGTGGGTGGCGGCGGAATCGAGGTGCAGGAAATAATCCTTGATGACGTTGGCCTTGTAGCCGAGGCAGAGCACGAAATCGCGATGCCCGTACCGGCTGTAATATTGCATGACGTGCCACATGATCGGATGCGATCCGACCGGGATCATCGGCTTCGGAATGCTTTCGGAATACTCCCGAATGCGGGTTCCGAGGCCTCCGCAGAACAATACGACCTTCATCGGTGATCCGCCTGCTTTTGTCCCGGTGGCGATGAGTAACGCGTTGTTGAACTCACGCCGCAGCGCCGGTTTTCTCTTTGTCATTTCGCACGACAATCTCTGCGCAAGCGGCGGTGCGGAATCAAGTGTTGCACGCATCGTAGTCGCAGGATGTGAGCGTTAGCGTAAACAGCAATAACGACCGGTGTTTTCAGCGCCTCGTTGATCGAGCGCGTTTATCGTAGATTGGTGCGCACCACAAAAGAGCAAGTCCGAGAAGCGCGTTGAAGCATCGATAAAATTGCAACGTCCTGCTTAAGGTTAATGTGCGGCTGTCCAGCCGCTTCGCGCGCCGCGTGATAGCAGATCATCAGATATCGACGAGGAGGCCAACGTGATCTTCACGGAAACCAAGCTGAAGGGCGCATACATTATCGAGCTCGAGCGGCGCGAGGATTCGCGCGGCTTTTTTGCGCGCGGCTTCTGCCAGAACGAGTTCAGGGCGCATGGCCTGAAGCCGACAATAGCTCAGGGCAACATCGCCTCGAATATCAAGGCCGGTACGCTTCGCGGCATGCATTTTCAGTATCCGCCCGCGGCGGAGAGCAAGCTCGTTCGCTGTACGCGCGGCGCGATCTACGACATCATCGTCGACCTCAGACCGGAAAGCCCGACCTATCTCCAGCATATCGGCGTCGAGCTGAACGAGGACAATCAGCGCGCGCTCTATGTGCCGGAGCGTTTCGCGCACGGCTATCAGACCCTGACCGACAAGACCGATACCAGCTATCTGGTCGGCGAATTTTATACGCCGGATGCGGAGGGCGGGCTGCTCTATGACGATCCGAGCCTGAAACTGAACTGGCCGCTGCCGGTAAGCGTGATCTCCGAGAAGGACCAGAAATTCCCGCTCTATCGCGAGATCGAGGGTGGACTGAAGCGCAGGATGAGCCGCGTGCTCGAACCGGCATGAGCCGGGACCGATCGATCACAGGCCTGTGCTGACAAGGGATATGACATGATACTCGTCGATGACGCTCTCCAGGCCCGCGAGGCCGCCGGCAATCCGATCCGCGTTGGCGTGGTTGGCGCTGGCTTCATGTGCCAGGGCCTTACCAATCAGATCGCGCATAGCGTTGCGGGGATGCAGGTCGTCGCGATCTCGAACCGGAAGGTCGAGCGCGCCGCCGGCGTGTTCAGGTATTCCGGCTATCAGGACGTCGCATTCGCCGATACACAGCGCGCGCTTGACGACGCGATTGCGTGCGGGCGGCCGGTGGTCACCGAGGATGCGTTCCTGCTTGCACGATCCGGCCTGGTCGATGTTCTGGTCGACGCCACCGGCTCGGTCGAATTCGGCGCCCGGGTGACGCTTGAAGCGTTCAAGCACGGCAAGGATGTCGTGCTGTTGAATGCGGAGATCGACGCCACGATCGGTCCCATTCTCCAGACCTATGCGGCAAAGCACGGCGTCATCCTGTCGGCCTGCGACGGCGACGAGCCGGGCGCGCAGATGAACCTGTATCGGTGGGTGAAGGGTCTCGGCCTGACGCCGCGGGTGATCGGCAACGTCAAGGGGCTGCAGGATCCTTATCGCAATCCGACGACGCAGCAGGGATTCGCCGAGAAGTGGGGCCAGAATCCGGCGATGGTCACGAGCTTTGCCGATGGCTCCAAGATCAGCTTTGAACAGGCGATCGTGGCGAATGCGACCGGCTTCAAGGTGCGGTCGCGCGGCATGTCACGCGGGCTAGAATATCGCGGCGACGTCATGCAGATCGGCCAGCTCTACGACATCGACGAGTGCCGTCGGCTCGGTGGCATCATCGATTACGTGGTCGGTACGCCGCTGACCAAGGTCTATGTGCTCGCGGAACACACCGATCCGAAGCAGCAGCACTATCTCAATCTCTACAAGATGGGCGAGGGGCCGCTCTATTCCTTCTTCGTTCCGTATCATCTGGTGCATTTCGAAGTGCCGAACGCGATCGCCCGCGTCGCGCTGTTCCGCGATCCGGTCGCCAAGCCGCTCGGCGGTCCGGTGGTGGAGGTCTGTGCGGTTGCCAAGCGCGATCTGAAGGCCGGCGAAGTTCTCGACGATTACGGCATGTACATGACCTATGGCGAAGCCGTGAATGCCGAGGAGATGTGCGAGCAGCGCTACCTGCCGGAAGGATTGGTCGAAGGCTGCAAGCTGGTTCGCGACATCAGCAAGGACGGCGTGATCCGGTATGACGATGTGGTGCTGCCGCAGGGCCGCCTGTCGGATCGCCTGCGCGCCGAACAATACCGACATTTCCGCGCAGCGACCTGGCTGGAAGACGCCTTGAAAGTCGCCGCCTGATCATTGCCCCGGTCAGCGAAGCCGCCGGCATCTCCATCTGAGATCCGGCGGGCCTTCGATCGTGCGCGGTGTTACGAGCTTTCGAGCCAAGGCGACTGGCGTGGCCAGAAATTGCGGTAGCGCTCACGTACCGCAGAGGAGGCACTCAAGGTTTACGGGCAGGAAGAGACGTCGGAAGACAGTCCGGCCGCGCGTGTTTCCGCGCGGCCATATCGTCTGTCAGGCGGCGGCGAGCTGGGTGTGGCGGAGGCGGGAGTCGAGAACGCCATCCGACAGCAGCATCTTGATATGGCTGATGCGCTGATAGCGCGGCCCCTCGAAATCCTCCAGCGTCAGGCGCGCCTCGCGATAGGCCTTGTAAAGCTGTTCCGCACCCCTTTGCGCGTCCCATTGCGGCTTGAACGCAGGCAGCTTGCGTCGGATCTTGTCGAAGTTCACGCGATAGGAACGCTTGTCCGGGCCGGCATCGTCGGCAAATGCAAGCTTGCATCCGGGCACGGTCCTGGCGACGATTTCCGCGAGGTCGCGGATGCGGTAATTGTGTTCGGTCTGGCCGACATTGAAGGCTTCGTTGAACACGGCGTCTTCCGGGGCCTCGAGCGCGGCGATGAAGGCGCGTGAAATATCCTCGATATGAACAATCGGGCGCCAGGGCGTGCCGTCCGATTTCAGGAAGATGTTTCCCGTGGTGAGGGCGAAGGCCACAAGATTGTTCAGGACGATGTCGAACCGAAGCCGCGGCGAAACGCCATAAGCGGTGGCGGGGCGCAGATAGACCGGGCAGAAGCCGTCACCGGCCAGCCGCGATATGCCCCGTTCGGACATCACCTTGGATTCGCCGTACGCGGTAACCGGGTTGAGCGGGGCGGTTTCGTCGATCATCGTATCCCCGGCCTGGCCATAATTGCTGCACGAGGATGCAAACAGGAAGCGCCGGACGCCGGCGCTTTTCGCCAGCTCAGCGAGCCGAACGCTTGCGCGGTGATTGATATCGTCTGTCAGGCCGGGCTGCAGGTCGCCGAGGGGATCGTTCGAAAGCGCTGCCAGATGCACGACTGCGTCGATGCCTGCGAGATCGCTGGCCGTGATGTCTCGCGTGTCTTTGCGGATCGCGGGAACCTTTACGATACCGCCACCGTTCGCGAACGTGCATCGCGAATACAGATCGCTGTCCAGACCGACGACGTCATGTCCCGCCTTGATCAGCATCGGCGTCATAACGGTGCCGATATATCCCATATGGCCGGTGAGAAGAACGCGCATCATTCACTCCATATACTAGGCTCGGGGCCATTCTTCATGCAGCGTCCGCGCGACAATCGTGCTGCGGGAGGACGCCATGCGGCCATCGTCGTCGCGAAGCGACGTCTCGGATCGGCGGAGGGGAGCGCAATTCTCGCCAGTCAGTCAATGGTGCCGGTCAATTAAGACTAACGTGACGTCGTGGCGGCTGTGTGAAGCAAAGCCCTGCGCGCACTTGCCCGTATGAGATCGTTGTCGGCACGAGCAGCGCTGCCTCGCATCCACGCTTGCCCGGCCGCGCGACCGTTTAGGTTAACGCGCATTTGGCGGCGCGGCGGAAGTTTCGCCCCACATTGAGCGGCATTGTCATGCGATAGGTTCAGGCGAAAGCCCATCCAAGCCTTGTTGCTGGACAACTCAATTGATGATCAACGCCGGCCGGCCCCCGATCGTTACCGGATATGGTCACGAGCACGTGACAGGATCGCGGCTGGCCATGTCGCCGGCCTCGGCAATCATGCTCTTCGTGGCGCTGTTCTTCCTGCTTCCGGGCAGCCTTCTTCCATCCCTTGGATGGCACTATTTTGGCGGCGGACCTGAATTCCAGAAGCTCCATCCGGCCACTTACCTGCTGGTGGCCGTGTTTCCGCTTGCGCTGATTGTCGATGGTGCGTTCCGTCGGCGCTGCATGGTTCAGCTGACCACGGATTACGCTTTCGTCGCGTTTGGCATCGCCGCGCTCGCAACGTCGCTGTTTGCAATCGTCGCGCGGGGTGCATCGGCCGCGAATTTGATCGAGACATTTGCCCTCGCCCTGATCGTGAGGTTGTCCATCGTGGCGATGCCACGCGGGCCGATGATCTGGTTCCGGCGATTTATCGATCTGCTCTTCATTGTCGGGGTCGTGACCGTCCTTGGCGAGTTCGTTCTTCGTCGCAGCATCATTTTCGAGAACGTGGCATTCTACGATCCCATCACCCAGCAGATCGTGACCACGGAATTCCGAGCCGCCGGCATTTTCGGCCACCCGCTTGCCGCAGCCGGGTTCTTCGCCTTGTACGCCATCCTGAATCTCGTATCGACGCCGATGCGACTGACAATCGGGTGTATGACCAGACTGCTGCTATCCGCCCTTGCATTTCTGGCGATCTTCCCGACCGGCGGCCGTTCCGGACTCCTGGTCGGTGGGCTGATCATGGCTGCGTTTGTCGCATTGGCGGCCTTTCGCAGCCTGGCAAGAGGGTCTTTCAGCAAGGCAGGACTTGTCTGGTTCGTCCTGTTCCTGACCTGCGTGATCCTGATGCTGCCAGTCATGTATCATTTCGATGTTTTCGATACCATGCTCGCGCGCTTCGCGAGAGACGACGGCAGTACGTTGAGCCGCGAATATGCGTTGCAAATCTTGCTGGAGTCGCGCCCCGAAGATCTCTGGTTTGGAATGCCGTTGGCGGATGTTGTGAACCTGCAGAGGCAATTCGGGCTGGTCGCGATCGAGAATGGCTGGATCAATTTCGCACTGATCTGCGGCCTCGTATTCACGATCCCGCTGCTGGTCAGCTATCTCCTGTTCATGTTCAAGTCCAACCCGCGCTATTGCACCTCCGGAATTTATTACGTCGCGCTGCTTCAACTTATTCTGTCAAACGCGACCAACGATCTATGGGCGAAGAATACCGCCTTTGCCACCGGCCTCGCGGTCATTTTCGCGTTCCTGCGAAAAGATCTGGCCGTTCCGCAGGAGGAGCGGCGTGCGTCCGGGCTTCGTAAGGCTCCGGTCGGTCGACACGCGGTGTCTCGCCAGTCGGCGCGGATAATCGGCCATCCTGCCGGCGCGCAGCGGTTCGGAGAGCGATGATGCAGCCGGTCTCGATTGCGGCGGAGTCGACCGCGAACCCGATGATTACGATTGCGATCCCAACGTTCAATCGTGCGTCATGGCTCGGCGATTGCGTGCGCTCCGCACTTTCGCAGTCCTACCGGAATATCGAAGTGCTGGTGTCGGACAATGCGTCGACCGACGACACGCAGAGCGTTCTGAGGGAGTTTAGCGATCCGCGGCTGCGAGCGATCGCTCACCCGACCAATATCGGGCTGATGCCGAACTGGAATGCCTGTCTGATGGCCGCGAAGGGCGAACTTATCGTCTTCCTTCCCGACGACGATCGAATGTCGCCATGGATGCTTGAGAGCTGTGTCAATCTGCTGAAGCAGGAGCCCGGGCTTGTGGCGGTCGTCGCGTTAAGCGATGTCCGGCTGACCGAGGAACGCAGAACGCTGCCCGCTATCGCCAGCCGGTCGCTCGATACGGGCATTCACGAGGGTGTCGAGATCTTCCTCGAATATCTGAGGGGCCATTTGTCTGTGCAGCTCTGCGGAATCGTGATGCGCACGGATGCTCTTCGCAAGGACGGCGGGTTCGTCAACGATTGGCCCTATGCGGGCGACACCGCCATGTGGGGCCGGCTGCTGATGTCCGGCCGGGCGGGGCTGGTCAACACGAGTTGCGGGACCTTCGCGTGGCACAGCGAGAATGCAACGTCGCATTTCTCGATCGATCTGCGGTTTGATGCCGATCGTCAGTTTGTCGATACGATTGACGCCGCGGCGGAGCGATATGTTCACGACCCGAAGGTGCGGGCCAGGGTCAAGCGGCAGGCGCGCCGTTATGTGGCGCGCGACGTGGTCGCCATTCTTGCGTCATACCGCAAGATTGGTGCTTCGCTGAAGTCTGTGTTGCCTGTGGTCTGGCGATGCAGGGGTGAGCTCGCATATCTCGGCCTGGAGCCGGGCGCTATCGGTAACCTGGCAAGACCTGCCGCAATTATCCTGTTTCCACGTTTCGTCACGAACTGGATCGGGCAGATCAGCCACGCGCTGCGATCATGGAAGCGCCCCGCGGTCTCAAGCTACCGGGGCACCAATGCGTGATTGGTCGATCTCGGTCGTCATCAACAATTACAATTACGCCGAGTATGTCGGGGCGGCGATCGAGTCCGTGCTCGCGCAGACCGGCGTCGAGGTGGAATGCATCGTCGTGGATGACGGGTCGACGGACGGATCGCGATCCGTCATCGAGTCCTATCCGGGCGTCAAACGCGTCTACAAAAGCAATGGCGGTCAATTGTCTGCCCTGCAGGCGGGCTTCGCGCAGGCGAGCGGAGACATTATTGTCTATCTGGACTCCGACGATTTTCTCGCACCCGATGCGTGCCGTGACATCAGGCAGGCGTGGCGCCCGGAATTATCGCTTCTGCAATATGGCCTCGAGATCATCGACGGCGCAGGCAGGACGATCGGTTCCTATCCCAACCAGAAATTTGTCGCCGACGGTCATCTGCGCTTCCTGTTGCGCTATGGATATATCCCGTCTTCCCCGATGTCGGGAAATGCGTTCTCGCGAGCGTATCTTGCCAGCTTGTTCTCGATGCCTGCGCCCAGCGAGCACATGGCCGCTGACGGATACCTCGTGTATTGCGCGCCGCTCTACGGCGAGGTGGGACAGATCGACCGGAACCTGGGATACTATCGTGTCCATGGGCGGAACGCGTCCCCGTCCGCAAGCATCAACGCGCAGTCTCTTCAGCGTCAGCTTCTGAATGACATCAAGTTTCGGGAGGGGCTGGTCCGCAACATGGCTCGCTTCGGACTGAACGCGGACGCGCCTTTGCAATATCTCGGGCCTTATGACTTCCGGACGATCCTGCTCCTGAACAGGGGCTATCGCGACATTTCGAAAGTCGGCGACATTGGATACTCGTTCGCAGCCGCGCAGGCGATCAAGAAGTTCATCACTTATCCCGGCATTCCGCTCTGGAAGCGCGCGAAGAATATCCTGGCGGTGGTTGCAATTGCAGGGCTTCCGCCCGCCATGGTTCGCCGCTTCCTGCCCGGCAAGCCCGCCGGTTCGGCGGGGCTTTGAGGCGGGACGTCATGGATAATTTGAAAGGGCGGACACTTCGCGGGGGCCTTGCCAAGGTTTGCGGCCAGGGCGCGAACTTTGCTTTGCGTTTCGCCTATATCATGATCCTCGCCCGGCTGCTGACACCGGAAGACTTTGGCCTTGTTGCCATGGTCACCGTGGTGACGGGTGTCTTTGAGCTTTTTACGTCTGCCGGGTTGTCGTCTGCGATGGTTCAGCAAGCGACGATCACCAACCAGCAGATTTCCAAATTGTTCTGGGTCAACCTGCTGGTTGGCGCCTTACTCGCGCTTCTGTGCGTCGCAACGGCGCCGTTGCTCGTGCGCTTCTTCCATGAACCGCGGCTGTTGTGGGTCACGATCGCGATGGCCCCCGCCTTCCTGTTCGGTGCGGCCGGCGTACAGCACATGGCGATCCTGCAGCGCCAGTTGCGCTATGTTACCATCACGGTGATCGAGATCGTTGCATTGCTGTCCAGCATCGCCGTCGGAATCGGGATGGCGCTCACCGGATTCGGCTATTGGGCAATTGTGGGCGCAGCCGTCACGGTGCAGGCGGTGTCGACCATTTGTGCGGTCGCGGTCACCAGGTGGATCCCCGGCCGATTCGATGCGTCGACGAATATCGGTTCGATGCTGCGCTATGGCGGGACGGTGACCCTGAGCGGCGTGGTCGTCTATATCGCCTACAATTTCGATAAGGTGCTGCTCGGCCGGGTGTGGGGCGTCGAAGCACTCGGCGTCTACGGAAGGGCCTATCAGCTTATCAATATCCCGATCTCAAATCTGAACGTGGCAGTGGGCGGGGTCGCCTTTTCCGCGCTGTCGCGGCTTCAGGATGACCCGGTTCGCTTCAAGGCCTATTTCCTCAAGGGTTATTCACTGGTCGTGTCGATGACGATTCCGGTCACGATTTTCTGCGGCGTATTCGCCGACGAGATTGTGACGATCGTGCTGGGGCGGCAATGGAGTGAAGCGGCGCCGATTTTCCGCCTGATGTCTCCGACCATTCTGATATTCGCGATGATCAACCCGCTGTCGTGGGTGCTGTTCTCGGTTGGATTGCAGCGCAGGAGCTTGAAAATAGCGCTGACGATGACGCCGCTGCTGGTAGTCGCATATCTGATCGGCCTGCCTTACGGCGCGAATGGCGTCGCGGCCGCGTATTCCGCGGTAATGGCGCTCTGGCTTGTCCCGCATATCGCGTGGTGTCTGCACGGCACGTCGATCTCTCTGAAGGATCTGTTCTCAGCCATCAGTCGCCCGCTGCTGTCAGGGCTCATCGCCGCCGGCGCAGTAATCGGGATCGGTCTTTACGTTAACGACGCTTACGCGCTGTCGCCGCTGATGAGGCTGTGCCTCGGCGGTGGCGCGATGGCCGTGATCTACGCTGTCGTTCTGCTGTTTATCTTAAGACAGAAAGACCTCTATCTGGATGTGCTTCGTGGCTTGAAACAACCGTCAAGTGCTAATACCTACGGATCTCTACTGTAGTTTTTATGAGCGCGGGGCGGCGAAACGAAAGCTGGCCATCCGAGATCTCCCTGACGGAGCGTCTCTGATCTGGCCGACACTGGGACGTTAGTGATGTTGCGTGCAGGTGATTGGATTGAAGTCCGCGGTAAGGATGAAATCCTGAAAACCCTCGACAAGCAGGGTCGCCTTGAAGGACTTCCGTTCATGCCGCAGATGTTCGGCTTTTGCGGAAAGCGCTTTCAGGTCTTCAAACGGGCGCACAAGACCTGCGATACTGTGGATCGAACCGGCGGCCGCGGTCTTCCCGACACTGTCCATCTGGACCTTCGTTGCGACGGCAAGGCTTATGGCGGCTGTCAGGCTGCGTGCCTGATCTTCTGGAAGGAAGCCTGGCTCAAAACAGTCGATGCCGCGGACGTGTCCATGGCGGCGTCGAGTGACCGGGCTCTGAATGCGAGCAAGGGCGCGGTCTGCACGGAAGACGATGTCTGGAAGGCCGTTCGACGCGTCGACAGCGCAAATCCCAAAGAGATCCGCTACGCGTGCCAGGCAACCGAGCTGCCGCGCTTCACAACGCCGTTGCCGTGGTGGGACCTCAGGCAATATGTCGAGGACTATACGTCCGGCAACACATCGCTCGGCCGGATCGTGAGCGGGGCTCTGTACGCTGCCTATTATAACGGAACCTTGGCCTATCGTGACAAAATCGGCCGGCCGGCCCGTTGGCTCTACGATGTCACTCAATCCCTGTGGCAGGGCGTGCCGTTTCCTCGAAAGAAGGGCCGGCTACCGGACGGGATGCCGGCGACAGACGAGCAGCAGTTTGAGCCGGGCGATGTTGTTCGGATCAAATCCTATGACGAGATTCTGTCGACGCTCGACCGGGGCAATAAACTTGGTGGCTTGTTCTTCGATGCTGAGATGGTGCCGTTCTGCGGCGGCACCTATCGCGTCAGGTCCAGAGTCAAAAATTTTCTGAACGAAAAAACCGGCAAGCTGGTCGCGCTCAAGGCCGGCGCCGTCATGCTGGAGAATGTCTGGTGTCAATCCCGCTACAGTGATTGCCGGATGTTCTGTCCGCGCGCAATTTATCCGTGGTGGCGCGAAGAATGGCTGGAGAAGGTGTCCGACAGCCCCGCGCGCGCGGTGGACGGCAGACGTCAGATGCCGGACGCGGCCTGACGCAAGGCCATCACGAGGTCGGGGCCGGCGCATCGGCCGCCGGCTGTGCTACGTCAATCCGGTTTCCTCGCGCGCGCCGGTGCTTCGCCTATTTGCCCATGAGCGCCGAGACGATGGCGTTATAGGCTGGCTTCGGCCGCATGTCGAAATCGAACGGCAGGGTGCGCGGCATCCTCACATCGGAGAGGCGCCCGGCCATGATGTTTTCGGCGACCGATGTGTGCCTGTCGCTGAGCTCCCAGGTAACGAGCAGCTTGACTGCGTCGACCGACAGGACATCCCTGAGATACATCTGGTAAAAATCCGCGACGCCCTTGTCGCGCTTTGCGAAATCGTCGGGAAACGGCGAATCGTCCACATCGAGTTCGGTGATGTAGATGTCGAGGCCCATCGCCTTGATCGCATGCATGAACGCGAGCAGGGAATCGCGATCATATTCGTCGCGGAATTTCGGCGACATGTGCGATTCCATGCCGATCGCGTCGAGCGGCACATTCTCGTCACGCAGGCGCCTGACCAGGTCGAGGAAGTGGCCGCGGAATTTCGACCATGGCGAGTCCGGCTTGCGGGACCGGTTCTTCGCGAACGGCGAGTCGTACCATTTGTATTCGAGGAAGGCCTCGTTCAGCACCAGTTTGGCGGCCGGGTCGGCCTGCCTGGCGCGCCTGAAGCTTCGGGCAATGTAATCGCGGCCCATGGCATTGTACCACGGTCCGCCACGCAGGCCGCCCTCATGCCCGCTCTCGATCCAGATCGGCTCGTTGACTACGTCCCACGAATGCACGCGCCCGGCATAGCGGCCGGCCACGTCGTCGATATGGCGATCCAGCAGCCGTTCCATCTCGCGTGCGGACATGCGGCGCGTCCAGTCCGGCATGAAGTCGTTCCAGATCAGCGTGTGTCCGCGCATCTTCAGATTGCATGTCGCCGCGAACGCGAACAGGCGGTCGGCAACCGTGAAGTCGATCGTATCCGGGCCACCACGCAGCGCGCCGAATTTCAGGCTGTAGTCGGGTGTCAGGATCGCGCATTCGTCGCAGAGAAGCTTCGCATAGGGTGGGTTCGCGTAAATGTGCTGGTCGAATGCCGACCCGAACAGGATGCCGCGCGCCGCCGCGACGTCGCGCGCTTTCTTTGCAGGAGCGACCACGCTGCGCGCTGGGGATGCGCCGAGAAACGTCGCTCCGGCGAGGGCTGCCATGCCGCGCAGGACGTTCCGGCGATTGCTGGGGATTTCCGGGTGCATGGCGGTCGCTATCACGCACCGTGAAGGCGGTCAAAACAACGAAAAGTCAGCCGCTGCGGCGGCGCGCATTAAGGTAAAGGCTATGGCGTTTTGGTTAATCCGCCAATTGGGCTGTCGTGAGCGAAAGGAGGTCATATAAAACCACGATGCGTGCGATGCCCGGTTCAATCGCGCGCGGGGGACGACGCAGGAACCTTACAAATCAGCAATGATTGGCTGATGCGAGCGGCGAAATTTGGTGATGCTCAATTTGTCAGCCGATGTTGAAATAGTGAAAAGTGCCGTATCCCCCATGACAACGTATGACGTCGAACTGGGCCGTCTCAACAGCCCAAAGCAGAAACTGCTGTCCCGTTTCCCGAAGCAGGCCGTGTACGCGCGATACATCAAGGCGCTGTTCCGCGGCGAAGTCGAATTGCGGCTGCTGCCGCTGTTGTGTAACCGCTCGCTCGTGTCGCTGGATATCGGCGCGCATCACGGAATCTATACGCTCGGCACCAGTCTGTTCTCCCGCCGCGTGGTTTCGGTCGAACCGCAATATCATCTGGCGCAGACGCTGCGGAAGTCGATGCCGCCTCGCACGACGCTGATCGAGGGTGCTTTGTCGCGCGAGGCCGGCGAGGCGACGCTGCGTATTCCCTTGCGCGAATGGGACTCGCTGTCGCATCTGGATTTCGGCGGCGAGGACGACAGCCGGTGGCGCTCACAGCGGGTGCGGCTGTTCCGTATGGACGACATCGTTCAGGAGCCGGTCGGCTTTGTGAAGGTCGATGTCGAGGGCCATGAACGCGAAGTGCTCGAGGGCGCGCTCCGGATCGTTGAACAAGACAAGCCGGTCTTCCTGATCGAGATCGAGGAACGGCACCGTCCCGGATCGGTTGCGGACATCGTGGCTTTCATGGAGGGGCACGGCTATCGCAGCTATTTCGTCGAAGGCAATCTGATCCACCCGATCCATGAATTCGACATCGCGCGCCATCAATCGACATCGCTGATCGGCGCGGGCGATCGCGCAAGCTACAAGGACTACATCAACAATTTCATTTTCGTCCCGCCGCATGTGAGCGTGCCGGCGTCGGTGCCGTCTCCTTGGCAGGCTTTGTCAGTCAGCCTCGGTCGAATTCTGGCGGGCTGATCGCCTGAAACGCAAGCGGGCAGATTGCAGGCGCTGCCAACTATCGAATCGCAAGGGCGGTGATTGAGATGCTGGCAAGACAGGAACTGCCGGACGTTATGAATGAGGCGGATGGCGTTCAGGCGTCACGGGCCTCGCGTCCGCACATGCTCTGCCTGATCCATCCGATCGATCCGCGCGGCAACAAGGTCGGCGGCATCGAGACCCATGTTCGCATGCTGCTGGCGCACGCGCCGCGCGACTGGCAAGTCCTGCTCGTCGGCGTCGATGGGCGCGGCGATTGCCGGCTCGGCGAAATGCAGCGCCTGACGGTGGAAGGGCGGAGTTTCGACTTCCTGCCGGTGCTGCATTTTCCGGACGACCAGACGCAGGCGGCGCGATCGATCTTTGCCTCGCTGACGTTCCGGTTTGGGGCCGGCTTGCTCAGGCATTTCGCAACGCTGCGGCGCGCGATCCGGGCAACGCCCAGCGCCACCATCGAACTGCAGCGGTTCGAATTCGCGGCTCTTGGACCGCTGCTCGGCCGTCCGACCGTTCAGGTGATCCACGGCGAAGGCTCGAAGTCCGACAAGATGGATTCGCTGATCAAGAAATTCTGGTTCCTGCACCGCATGAACGAGGAGATCGCGATCCGGCTGGCTGGCGGAATCATTTGCGTTAATCCGAACATCCTCGCACGTCTCGAGCGCGAGAAGCCGGACGCAGCGAGGCGCGCGGTGTTCATGCCGGTCGCGGTCGATGCTGAGATTTTCAAGGCGGCGGCGTTCGACAAGGCGGATGGCATCTTTCGTGTGGTGTTCGCAGGCCGGTTCGACGAGTTCAAGAATCCGCCCTTGATGTTCAAGAGCCTCCGGCGACTTCACGAGCGTCTGGGCGGCAAGGTCGAGTTTCATTACATCGGCACCAGCGACCCGTCGCGCTATCCCGAATTCGAACTGGTGCGGCCGTTCACGACGTTCCATGGCTTCCGGACGTCGCGCGAGGTGGCTGACATCGTGAAGCGGTGTCACGCCGGCATTCTGACCTCATGGTTCGAGGGGATGCCGTGCTACCTGCTTGAACTGCTGTCGGTCGGACGGCCGGTCGTTGCGGTGACATTGCCGCAATACAAGCTGGTGATCGCGCCGGGCAAGAGTGGCTATCTGGTCGAGCGCCAGGACGAGGCCGGGCGCGTGATCGACGACGAGCGCCTCGCCGACGCATTGGCGGACCGGCTGGCTGCTGTCTGGTCGGCGATCCAGCGTGACGCGCTGTCCGTCGATGCGATTCGGGACTGCGCGATGCCGTTTTCGGTCGACGTGCAACTCGACCGGCATTTCGCGCGGCATCGGCAGCTCATTGCCGGACCGGCGGCCTGACGCACGCAAGGCGCATTTCACCCGCATGACGCGGCAACTGCAACGCTTGTCTATTCGCTTTGCGCGCCGGATCGAAGGATTGCGATCCCGATTTCGTTTTCCGAACGCCACACGACCTGGCATTGCCAGAGTCCGTCCTCATGGCCTTTGACCCGCAACTGAAACACGTCGGGCATGTCAGCGACGCTTCGGCCCATCAATCTCGCGCCGCGCGCCGACACGTCCGTGAGCCAGAACGGACTGGTCTGCGTGCCATCACCGCTATCGACGCAGTAGAAGGTCGGCGTTTCCAAGCGCGTCTGGTGCGGCGAGTGACTCGGCGAAGGCTTCATTGATTTCGTTTCGGGCCGCGTTTTGCGGCGGACGAAAACTCATACTGGTGCCGCCGGACCGGTTCCATGCGTGGCTGAGGTTAACCTTACTTGCCGCGGCTGGCGCTCGTGTCACCAGCCGGCGTCGCACCAGGAGTCGGGCGGCGCTAGGGGATCAGCAGAACCTTGCCGAAGTGCTTGTTCGCCCGCATGTAGGCATGCGCTTCGGCGGCTTGTGCGAGGCTGAAGCTGCGGTCGACCGGCACGCCGAGGCGGCCGGCCTTGACGTGATCCCACAGATCGTCGCGCATCCGGACCATGATGTCGTGAACCTCATCGATGTTGCGTGTCCGGAACGTCACGCCGATATAATCGATGCGGCGGCGTGCATGCTCGTCGAAGTCGAGTTCGGCACGCGCGCCGGCGAGGCGTCCGATATTGACGATACGGCCCTTGAGCGCCGTGCAGCGCATGGTCTGGTTGACGGTCGGACCGGACAGCATGTCGACGGTCAGATCAAGACCTCGGCCGTCGGTCGCCTGGAGAACCTGCTCGGGCCAGTCGGCATCGGCCGTGTTGAGCGCGACGTCTGCGCCGAATTCCGTCAGTCGCGCGCGCCTGGCGTCATTGGTCGAGGTGCCGATCACGCATTTCGCGCCGAGCAGCTTCGCCATTTGCAGCCCGATGATGCCGACGCCGGAACTCGCACCTTGCACCAGCACGTTCTCGTCGGGTTTGAGACGGCCGGCCGTGACCAGCGCATTGTGCAGCGTGTTGAGGCCGACCGGCAGCGTCGCGGCCGTCTCGTAGCTCATGCCCTCCGGAATCTTGAGCGCGCGGCGGTAGTCGCACAGCGCAAACTCGGCGTGACTGCCGGTCGCGTGGCACATGATGCGGTCGCCGGTGGCGAAGCCTTGCACCTCGGCGCCGGTCGCGACGACCTCGCCGGCAAATTCGATTCCGATCGGCTTGCCGCCGTCGCTCACCCCGGCTTTGGCAGCGCCGAGGTCGGCGCGGTTCAGCCCGATAGCCTTCACTCCGATCAGAAGGTCGGCCGGGCCTGGGGCCGGTTGCGGCACGTCGTGAATTGTAATGCCGTTCGGGGAGGCAAGGCCGGCCTTCATCAGTCGCTCCTGGGTGCGGGTAGGAATTCCCTGGCAAACGCATATCAGACGGTGGCAGCGGCGGAAGCGTCCTTTGGCTGAATCGTCGCGGAGGCGCGATATTGTCACAGGCCCGGCTTGATCTGACGCAAAACCTTTATCGGCCACGAAGAGGATGTTGCGGGTCTGGTCCGCAGGTCCTTCATCGGCCTCGGAATGGGAGCGATCGATGGCCTTGCACGACGATCGGCAGACGTTGAGCGTCATGAACCTGCCGGCGCGGACGGAGACCCGTGTCGCGGCGGCGTCGCAGGCGGCGCCCGCTGCCGATGCGGACGATGGCATTTCGGTGCCGTCGTTTGAGAACTGGAATCGCGTCCTGCGGGCGACGGCCGCGCGCCTGACGCAGGGATTGTCGCCCCACGCACAGGCGGCGGCGTGGTTCGACTGGGCATCGCATCTCGCGCGCGCGCCCGGCCGGCAAGCGGAACTGGGCATCGCCGCTGCGCAGATCGCAACGCTGTATTCGCGCTTCGTCGCGCAGGCGCTGACCGGCGCAATGCCGCCGCCGCCGTTTCATATCCAGTCGCACGACCGGCGCTTCCAGCACGAGGCGTGGAGCAAGGCGCCGCTTGTTTTCTGGCAGCAGGCGCAACTCGCTCAGGAGCGATGGTGGTGCGAGGCGACCCGCGAGGTGCGGGGTATGAGTCCGATCAGGGCCAAACGCGTCCGCTTCATGGTCAATCAAATTCTCAATGCAGCCTCGCCGTCCAACAACCCGTGGCTCAATCCCGAGATTGTGGAGACCACCCTGCGCGAGAGTGGCGCCAATCTCGTGCGCGGCGCGAAGAACTACACCGAGGATATTTTTGCCCTGCTGTCGTCGAAGGAGCTGCCGATCCGCGACGGCTTCGAAGTCGGCAAGCATGTGGCTGCGACGCCGGGCGAGGTCGTGTTCCGCAATCACCTGATGGAGCTGATCCAGTACCGTCCGGCCGGCGATGCGGTCGTCGCCGAGCCGCTGCTGATCGTTCCGGCCTGGATCATGAAATATTATGTCCTCGATCTGGAGGCGCATAATTCCCTGGTCCGCTATCTGGTCGAGCGCGGCTTCACCGTGTTCATGATCTCCTGGCGCAATCCGGACGCCGACGATCGCGATGTGTCGTTCGACGATTACCGCCTGTCCGGCGTGATGGCCGCGCTCGATGCCATCAATGCGATCGTTCCCGACCGCAAGGTGCATGCCTGCGGCTATTGCATCGGCGGCACGCTGCTGTCGATCGCGGCCGCGACGATGGCGCGCGATGGCGACGAGCGGCTTGCGACCATCGCGCTGCTCGCCGCGCAGATCGATTTCAGCGAAGCCGGCGACCTGATGCTATTCGTGGACGAGAGCCAGATCGCATTCCTCGAAGACATGATGTGGGATCAGGGCGTGCTCGATACCCGCCAAATGGCGGGCGCTTTCCGGATTCTGCGCGCGAACGACCTGATCTGGCGGACGATGCTGAAGGAATACTGGCTGGGCGAGCGCGAGAAGGCGAATGCGCTGACATCGTGGAACGCCGATCGGACGCGGATGCCAGCCCGCATGCACTCGCAATATCTTCGCGCGCTGTTCCTGGAGAACAGGATCACGGCCGGGCGCTATGCCGTCGACGGGCGAGTGATTGCCCTGAAGGATATCCACGCGCCGATGTTCGTCGTGGGCACGGAAAGCGACCACATCGCGCCGTGGCGTTCGGTCTACAAAATCAGTCTCTTCACGGACAACGAGCTGACCTTCGTGCTGACCAACGGCGGGCACAATGTCGGCATCGTGTCCGAGCCCGGCCGCACCGACCGGCATTATTCCTTCGGGATGCGGCGTCCGTTCGATCGTTATCTCGACCCCGATAGCTGGCTTGCACAGGCGACGCGGGCCGAAGGATCGTGGTGGCCGGCTCTGGCCGACTGGCTGCTGACGCGCAGCAGCAGCGGCCGCGTTGCGCCGCCGCCGATGGGCGCGGTGCATCGCGGGCTTGCGCCGCTATGCCCTGCGCCGGGCACTTACGTCCACCAGCGCTGAATGGCGTCTCAGCGCGCGATTCGCATCACCCGTCCGTCGAGGTCGGACGGATCGCGCGATCCAAGGAACGCGAGATTGCGGTGGATCTCGCTGCGCAGCAGATCGATCGCGCGGCGCACGCCGGCTTCCTGTCCGATTGCCGCAGCATAAAGAAACGGCCGCCCGGCAAACACGAAAGCGGCGCCGAGTGCGAGCGCCTTGATCACGTCGCTGCCGCGGCGGATGCCGCTATCCATCATCACCGTCATGCCCTGCGCCGCTTCGGCGATGCGGGGCAGCACGCGCAACGGGGCGGCTGCGCCATCGAGTTGCCGCCCGCCATGGTTCGAGACGATAACACCGTCGCAGCCGATCCGGCGCGCGGTCTCCGCATCCGGCGCAGACAGGATGCCCTTGATGATCAGCTTGCCTTGCCAGCGCTCGCGGATCCATTCGAGGTCTTGCCACGACAACGAGTCACGCAGATGCGCGCGCGTTGCCGCATTGGAGAACACCGCCATGCCGCGTTCGACGCTCGAATTCTCGTAATAGGGCATGCCGTGATGGCGCAATGTGCGCAGCGCCGTGCCGAACAGCCAGCGCGGATGGGCGATCCCATCGAGCGCGAGTTTCAGCGTCGGACGCAGCGGCGAGGTATAGCCGGCGCGCACCAGGTTTTCGCGATTGCCGCCGACCGGTACGTCGGCGGTGACGACCAGGTGCCTGTAGCCGGCGGCTGAGACGCGATCGATCAAGCCGCCGATGGCGCCACGATCGACCGGCAGATAGGCTTGAAACCAGGCCTGCGGATTGGCTTTTGCGATCTCCTCCAGCCGCACCAGGGACGCGCCGCTCAGGATGAACGGGACATTCTCGGCCGCAGCGGCAGATGCCAGCGCAAGATCGGCGCGATAGCCGGCCAGTCCCGATCCGCCCATCGGCGCGATGCCGAACGGCGCACTGAATGTCTCCCCGAACAGCGTTGTCGCGGTGGTTCGCGCCGACACGTCGATCAGAACGCGAGGATGAAAGTCGTAGTCCTGGAACGCGGCGCGGTTCTCATGCCGGGAGGCGTTGGTCTCCACCGCGCCCGAGATGAAGCTGTAGATGCAATGCGGCAGATAGCGTTCTGCGACAGACTCCAGATCCTCGAGCGACAGGATATCGAGCAGCCGCCGGTTCAGCGCAGGCGGCGCCGCCGCCGCGGGATTGCGGGTGACGTCACGCATGTGCGAACACCTGCGCGAATCTCTCGCGGAAGCGCGGCAATGCCTCGGCGTTCAGCATGCGTTGCGGCTGGCCTCCGCGCAGGATGTCGATGAGCTGTTCGGCCGCCATCAAGGCGAGACGCTGCCTCGCGGCATGAGTCACGCCGGCGGTGTGCGGGCTCGCGATCACATTGCGCAATGTCAGCAGCGGATGATCGGCCGGCGGCGGTTCCTGCTCCCAGACGTCGACGCCGGCGCCGGCAAGATGGCCGGATTTCAAGGCATCATAGAGCGCCTTTTCGTCGTGGATGCCGCCGCGCGCAGCGGTGACGAAGAATGCGCCCTTCTTCATCTGTGCGTATTCGGTCGCGCCGATCATGCGCGTGGTCTCGGCGGTGAGCGGGCAATGCAGCGACACGAAATCCGACTGTTGCAGAAGCTCGTGTAGATCGACCTTGCGGGCACCGCGAGCGGTCATCACGTTTTCGCCGACATACGGGTCATAGGCCAGCACCGTCATGGCGAACAGGCCGCTGCACAATTCCGCGACCCGCGTTCCGGTATTGCCGAAGCCGACGATGCCTACGGTCTTGCCGTAGAGATCGTCGCCCATATAGGCGATGCGGTCGACCACCTCGCCGGATCGCAGCGCCTTGTCGACCTCTCCGATGCGCTTGGTCAGCGACAGCATCATGCCGAGCGTATGCTCGCCGACGGCTTCGCGGTTGCCGCCGGTCTGGTTGACCGCGATCACGGCGGCTTCGGTACAGGCGTCGACATCGATGGCGTCGAAGCCTGCGCCGCTTGCCGACACCACCAGCACATTCGGGCATCGCGACAGGAAGTCGCATCCGACCCGCAGATGTTCGGGAATGTCGAGACGTGCGGAATCGATCTGGATTGCGTGCGACGCAGCAAGCGTCGCATGGAGAGCTTCGAACGGTTGCGACTTGTCGATCCGGACAAGCGAGAGATCGGTGCAGGCCTCGATGCTACGATCGAATCCCGGATCGATATAGCCGCCGATATAGGAAATCTGCTTGCGCGCGCTCATGGGACCTCGCTCGTGGGATTGTGTGTAGCAGGCGCCCGCATGGCGTCAATCGCGAGCCGCGTTGCGAGCGGCGTTGCAAGCCGCTTTGGCATTCGGCCCATTCATTGTATGCATCGCAGGTATCGCGATGGCTTCCGGGGGCGACCAGAGCATGTCCAAGATCGTCGAGCGGACGCTGGATTTCATCGAATTATTTGCAACCGAGCGACGGCCGTTGTCGCTGTCTGACATTTCGCGGCTGCTCGGCATTCCGGCGTCGAGCTGCCACGATGTGCTGCGGGCGCTGCTGGCGCGCGGTTATATCTACGAGATCGGACCGCGTGCGGGCTTCTATCCCACGGTGCGGCTGCTGAATCTGTCAACGACCATATCGCAGCACGATCCGATCCTGCTGCGCGCCGAATTGCTGCTGAGAAAGATACGCGACGCCATCGACGAGTCGGTGTCGCTGGCGAAGGCGGGCAAGACCAACGCGACCTATCTGCTGGTGTTCGAACCCAGCCATCCGCTGCGCTTTATCGTCGATGCCGGCGGCCAGGTGCGCAGCCTGCATGCGACCTCGGCCGGCAAGGCCTTTCTCGGCAGCCTTGGCCAAGAAGAATTCGACGCCTGGCTGAAAGCCGCAAAGCTCGTTCCGATGACGGCGAAAACCATCCGCTCGAAGCAGGACTTGCGCGAGGATATCGAGGCGTCCCGACGCCGCGGCTATTTCCTCAATCAGGCGGAAAGCTTCGAGGACGCCACCACGGTGTCCTCGCTGTTCCGGTGGCAGGGCGCCGATTACATCGTGACCATTGCCGGGCCGACGTCACGCATGACGGGCAAATTCGATCAGGCGATCAAGCTCGTCACCGAAGCATGCAAAACGCTGGGGCAGGGTGGATAGGGCGCCTGGTGGAGCGACGCAGTCGATTGACTCCGGCGTCGCGCGGCCATAGAAATATTCGAAATAGCGATAGTTCTTTCGGTATAGCGAAATATGACGAAGCGGGTGGAAGCGTCCGGGGCGGCTGAAGCGCGGGACGCACGTGGCCCAAGGGGCCCATTGTCCGGCATTCGCGTCATCGATCTGACGACGGTCATCATGGGGCCGTCGGCGACGCAGATTCTCGGCGATCTCGGCGCCGACGTGATCAAGATCGAGTCCGCCGGCGGCGATTCCCTGCGCTGGATCGGTCCGAACCGCACCGACGGCATGGGGCCGCTCTACCTCAATGCCAACCGCAACAAGCGCAGCGTCGTTCTCGATCTGAAGGATGCCGAGGATCGCGGGGCGCTGCTGTCGCTTGTGTCCGATGCCGACGTGTTCGTCTCCAACGTGCGGCCGCAGGCGATGGCGCGGCTCGGGCTTGGTTACGGCGAGGTCCGGGCTGTGAATCCCGAGATCGTGTACTGCCTCGCGGTCGGATACGGTTCCGATGGACCGAAATCCGGTCAGGCCGTGTATGACGATCTCACCCAGGCTGGCTCGGGCGTCGCCGGATTGTTCGGTGCGATCGATGGTACGCCACGCTACACGCCGGTGAATATGTGCGACCGCGTGGTCGGCCTCTATGTCGCGATCTCCATCATTGCGGCCTTGCATCATCGCGCCGTGACGGGCGAAGGGCAGGAAATCGAAGTGCCGATGCTGGAGACCATGGCGCAATTCGTGCTCGCCGATCACATGGGCGGAGGCGCGTTCGTTCCGCCGCTCGACACGATGGGCTACAAGCGCCTGATGTCACGCGTGCGCGGGCCTTATCCGACCAAGGACAGCCATCTTTCGCTCGTGGTCTATACCGACAAACACTGGCGCGCATTCTCGACGATGGTCGGCAAGCCCGATCTGCTCGATACCGATCCGAGGTTCAGGACGCAGGAAACCCGCACCCGGCATTCCGAGGATATGGGGCATTTCCTGAAAGAGCATTTGCCGCAAAAGACCACAGCCGAGTGGATCGCAGCGTTGCACTTAGCCGACATACCGGCGCATGCGGTGAATCGCCTGGAAGATCTGTTCGACGATCCGCACCTCAAAGCGGTGGGGATGTTCCCCGAGATGGAGCATCCGACGGAAGGCAGGGTGAAGGTTTCGCGCTTCCCGGTGAAATTTTCGAAGACGCCGGCCCGGATCCGCTGTCTTGCGCCGAATCTCGGCGAGCACACCGACGCAATCCTGCCCGAGCGTGCGAAGAAGCGCGCCGCCATATCAAAAGTAAAGCCGAAAACCAGCACCGGGAGCTGACGCAAGTGAAGACCTTCGACGCGCTGTGCAACACGCCGGAACGGCGCGAAATCCGTGACGCCGTTCGCGCGATCTGCGACCGCTTCAACGACGATTACTGGCTTGAAAAAGACAAGGCGCACGCCTTTCCGTTCGAATTCGCCAAGGCGATGGCCGATGGCGGATGGCTCGGCATTGCGATGCCGGAGGAATATGGCGGTGCGGGACTTGGCGTCACCGAAGCTGCGATCATGATGCAGGAGGTGGCGCATTCGGCTGGCGCGTTTGCCGCCTGCTCGACCGTCCATATCAATATTTTCGGACTGCATTCGATCGTCAAGCACGGCGCCGATGCGCAGAAAAAGGCGTGGCTGCCCTCGATCATCGACGGCTCGTCGCGTACCTGTTTCGGCGTGACCGAACCGGATGCGGGGCTCGATACATCCAAGATCAAGACGCGCGCGGTGCTGAAGGGCGACCATTATGTCGTCAACGGTCAGAAGATCTGGACCTCGACCGCCCAGCAGGCCGACAAGATCGTGCTGCTGGCGCGCACCATCCCGATCGAGGAGTGCAAGAAGCCGACCGACGGATTGACGCTGTTCTATACCGACTTCGACCGCTCGAAGATCGAGGTGCGCGAGATCCTGAAAATGGGGCGGCACGCGGTCAATTCGAACCAGACCTTCTACGACAACCTCGAAGTGCCGGTGGAGCATCGCATCGGCGAGGACGGCAAGGGCTTCCGCTACATCCTCGACAGCCTCAATCCCGAGCGCATCCTGAACGCCGCCGAGTGCGTCGGCATCGGCCGGCGCTGCCTCGAGCGTGCGGTGAACTATGCCGGCCAGCGTGTGGTGTTCGGCCGTCCGATCGGCCAGAATCAGTCGATCCAGCATCCGCTGGCGGAGAACTGGACGGAATTGCTGGCCGCCGAGTTGCTCACGCTTCGCGCGGCGGAACTGTATGACAGCGGACAGCCATGCGGCGCGGAAGCGAACGCGGCGAAATATTTCGCCGGCGACGCAGCCTTCAAGGCCGCTGACCAGGCGGTGCGCACGCATGGCGGCATGGGCTATGCCGCGGAATTCCACGTCGAGCGTTATTTTCGTGAGGCGGTGGTGATGCGGCTTGCGCCGGTGTCGCGCGAGATGGTGCTCAACTTCCTTGCCGAGCGCGAACTCGGCCTGCCGAAGTCTTACTGACAGAACGCGCGGGGCACGACATGGCCGAAAAGGTCATCAATATCGGTGGCGCGTCGGGGGCCTGGGGCGACAGCCCGATGGCGATTCCGCAATTGCTGACCGCGGATGTCCATTACCTGATGATGGATTATCTCGCCGAAGTGACGATGTCGCTCCTGGCGCGCGCGCGCATGAAGGATCCCAATGCTGGCTTTCCGCCGGATTTCGTCGCATATCTCAGGCGCTCGCTGCCGGAGATCGCCAAGCGCAAGATCAAGGTCGTCAGCAATGGCGGCGCGGTCAATCCGCAAGGCGCCAAGCGCGCGCTGGACGCAGCTTGTGCCGAACTTGGACTGTCGCTGAAGGTCGCGGTGGTCGAAGGCGACGATGTGATGCCGCGCATTGACGCGCTGCGTGCAACAACGCGCGAGGCCGCGACCGGTGAGGCGCTGCCGCCGAAACTGCTCACCGCCAATGCCTATCTTGGGGCGCTGCCGATCGCCGCTGCGCTTGATCGCGGCGCCGACATCGTCATCACCGGCCGTTGCGCGGATTCGGCGCTCGCGCTCGGCATCCTGATGCATGAATTCGGCTGGACCGCCGACGATTACGACAAGCTCGCTGCCGGCAGCCTCGTCGGGCACATCCTGGAATGCGGCCCGCAATCGACCGGCGGCGTGCACACCGACTGGGACAAGGTGCCTGGCTGGGAGAACATCGGTTACCCGATTGCCTCGTGCAAAATCGACGGCAGCTTCACGCTGTGGAAGCCCGACGATACCGGCGGGTTGATCGTGCCGGCCTCCGTTGCCGAGCAGGTGCTGTACGAAGTCGGCGATCCGGCCGCTTACATGCTGCCGGACGTTGTCGCCGATTTCACGCAGGTCACACTCGAACAGGTGGGTGAGAACCGCGTGCGCATCTCGGGCGCGAAAGGTTATCCGCCGACATCGCAATACAAGGTCTCGGCTACTTGGCAGGATGGCTGGCGCGGCGTGGCCACGGTCTCCATCGTCGGACCGGATGCGGTCGCGAAGGCCGAACGCACCGCGGAGGCATTGCTGGCGCGTGCGCGCATGCTGTTCCGGCAGCGTCAGCTTCCCGATTTCACGGCAACGCACACCGAGGTGCTGGGCTCGGAATCCGCCTACGGCCCGAAAGCAAACGCGCGCGGCGTGCGCGAAGTGCTGTTGCGGCTGGTGGTCGACCATGCCGACCGCGAAGCGATCGATATTTTCGCGCGCGAACTCGGCTCCGTCGGCATCAGCTTCGCGCAGGGCACGACCGGGATTTTGTCCGGGCGTCCCAAGCCGACGCCGGTCGTCCGTTTGTTCACGTTCTTTGTCGACAAGTCGGTGCTTGGCGCGCCGAAAGTCCAGATCGGCGATGGCGAGCCGTTCGATGTGGATGTTCCTGCGCAAGGCGGCTATGCCGCGCCAGCGGGCGCGCCGCCTGCTTCGGAGCCAAGCGAGCAAAACGATGGTGAATCCGAAGTCACCTTGCGCTCGCTCGCCGTGGCGCGCTCTGGCGACAAGGGCAATTCATCCAACATCGCGATCATCGCGCGCGATCCGAAATATGTGTCGCTGATCCGCCGTGAGTTGACGCCCGAGAAAATGGCGGCCCATTTCGAGGGCCTCGTCCATGGCAAGGTCACGCGATACGAAGCGCCGGGACTCAACGCCTTCAATTTCCTGCTCGAAGATGCGCTGGGTGGCGGCGGCATGGCCTCGCGGCGCATCGATTCGCAGGGCAAGGCCTTCGGTCAGATGGCGCTGGAAATGAAGATCAAGGTGCCGCGCGCGACGGCTCAGGAACTTGAAGCGCTTAAATCCACCACCGTTTGAGGAGTAAGGCGATGAAGCAGTTGGTGGGCTTGCTGATCTCACTTGGCGTGGCTTGTGCCGCCGCCGCCTCCTCGGTCAATGCGCAAAGCTACCCTACGCGCCCGATTACGATCATCGTGCCGTTTCCGGCTGGTGCGCTATCGGATGCCGCCGCGCGGATCCTTCAGCCGAAACTCGCCGAGGCGCTCGGTCAGTCGGTGGTGATCGAGAACCGGGGCGGCGCCGGCGGCGTGACCGGCACGGCCGCAGTCGCCCGCGCGCAGCCGGATGGATACACGCTGCTCGTCAGCGTCAACGCTCCTGTCGTCATGGGGCCTGCGCTGCAGAAGAGCTATCCGTTCGATCCGTCGAATGGATTGGCCGGGGTGTCGTTGCTGACCGAGACCTACCTTGCGCTGGTCGTTCGCAGCGACTCGCCGATCAAGTCGGTGGCGGATGTGATCAAGCTTGCCAAGGAGAAGCCCGGTCAGCTTACATTTGGTAGCGCCGGTGTTGGCTCCGCGCACCAGATCGCAGGCGCGCTGCTCAACGCCAAGGCTGGGATCAATGTAAATCACGTGCCGTTTCAGGGTGGCGCACCGGCCGTGCAAAATCTCGCCGGCGGCCATATCGACATGAGCTTTGCCACGCTGCCGTCGGTGATGCCGCTCGTGACCGGCGGGCAGTTGCGCCTTGTGGCTCTGGCGGAGCCGAAGCGCTATCCCGGTCTGCCCGACCTGCCGACGATCAACGAGACCATTGCGGGCGTGGAGACAACCTCGTGGGTCGGGATGCTCGCACCCGCAGGAACCCCGATGGACATCCGGGAGCGTCTGGCGAAGATCGTGGCCGCCGCGATGGCGATGCCGGACGTGCGAGAGAAGATGCTTGCGCTCGGCATGACACCCGTTCCCATGGGGCCGGTGGCGTTCGACCGGCTGATCGCGGACGATCTGAAATTCTGGCGCGGAGCCGTCGAGACCGCGAAGATCGAAAAGCAATAGGTGAGCCGTGCGCATCTGCATTTTCGGAGCCGGGGCCAGCGGCGGGCATTTCGCGGTGCGGCTTGCGCGCGCGGGCCACGACGTCTCGGTGATCGCGCGCGGGCCGCATCTGGCGGCGATCCGCGAGCGCGGCCTGCAACTCAAGACCGGCGCTGATCTTCTGGCGGCAGAGGTTACAGCCACGGACACGCCGGGCGATCTCGGTCCGCAGGATCTCGTGATTGTCGCCACCAAGGCGACGGCGTTACCGGCGATCGCTCCGCACATCGCGCCGCTGGTCGGCAAGAACACGCTGGTGCTGTTTCCGCAAAACGGGATGACCTGGTGGTATCCGGTCGGGCTGCCGTCGCAGCATCCACAGCCGCCGGCGCTCCCCATCTTCGAGCTGGCGAAGCCGTTTCTTGCGGCGATGCGCATGGATCAGGTGCTCGGCGGCATCATCTATTCCGCCAACGAAGTCGAGGCGCCGGGCGTCATCAAGAACAATTCGCCCACGCATAACCGGCTGGAATTGGCTTCGATTGCCGACAATGCCGCGCCAGGACGCGCGGATGCACCCGGGCGGATCGCCGAAGTCCGCGAAGCGCTCCAGCAGGCCGGCATTCTGTCGCCCGATCCCGGCGACATCCGCGTTGCGGTCTGGACCAAGCTCGTCAACAACATGAGCGGATCGACCATCGGCCTGGCGACCGCGAGCCCGTCCGATGGTGCGCGCAAGGATCCGGCGCTGGCTGAAATCTACTGCCGCGTGATGCGCGAAGGTCTCAGCGTTTCCGCCGCGCATGGCTATGCCCTCGATATAGAACCGAAGCGCATGCTGAAGCGTCTGCTCGACCACAAGGCGTCGATACTGCAAGACTACGAGCAGCATCGTCCGATGGAGATTGCCGAGATCGTGCTGGCGCCGGTTGCGTTCGCGCGCGCGGCGAATATCGCAACGCCGACGCTCGACACGGTGGCCGCGATCGTGACCAAGCTGGCACGGGATCGCGGCCTGCTGCCGGCGGAGATTGACGGGCCGTCATTGACGAAGTCTTGAACGGGATCAGGTGACGCCATGTCGCAGCGTTCGAAATACATCATTCGGTCCGAAGAGATCGAAGCCTATTCACCGGCCAATCACACCGGCACCCGCAACAAGCGGCTGATCGGACCGCGCGTCAATGGCGCGCGGCATCTCGAAATCGTACTGGGCGAGATCGAGCGCAACGAAGGCGCGATTGCGCATATGCATCCCGATCTCGAACAGGCGGTTTATGTGCTTGAGGGCGAGGCGGTGGTGCGGATCGACGACGTCCCGCATGACATCAGGGCCGGCGATCTCGTGTACTTTCCGGCAAAGGTGTTTCACGACATCAAGGTCACCAGCCCGGTGATCCGGATGCTGGTGATTTACGGGCTGCCCTATGACGAGCAGCCGCATCAGGTGGTGCGGAAGGAATGACGCGGGCCGCCGCGCGGCTTACCGCGTCACCACGATGAAGTCGGTGTAAAGCCCGGTCTCGTGGCCAAGCCCATGGTCCGAGACGATCAGCGAGGCGCCGGGAGTGACATATTCCGAGATGCGCTCGATCACCTCGGGCGCGATTTCGATCCGGTCCAGTACCGCCGCTGCGCCGAGGCTCTGCGTCGGTTCGGGGGCCTTGCTCAGCCGCTTCGCCGAAACTTCGATCGGACGGCCGCGACGATCGGTTTCGACGCGGGTCTTGACGTTCTCGGCTTTCGGCAGTTCCGGCGGCATAGTGACCGCCTTCCAGTTTACCTCGGTGTCGCTGCCGTCTTTCGCCAGCGCAGTAAAGACATGGGTGCCGAAACTCGGCTTGTCGTCCTTGAAAGTCACCGGTGCGCTGAACAGCGGAATGAAGTGCTGGCGCACGTACAGTGTCTTGTCCTTCTTGCTGATGAAGACCGTGATCGCGCCCTTGGGTGGCGCTTTCTTTTGCTTGGCGTCCAGCGATTGCGCGAAGCTAGCGAGGATCGGCCCCGGGATATTCGCAGGCTGCGGATAGATCGAGGCGGTCGTGTCGGAATTGCGCTCGCTATCCTGAACCTCAGCCGCGGTTTTGGCTTCAGGGGTGGCCTCAGCTTCCACATGCGTGCCGGCCTGTTCGACCGAGGACGTCAGGTCGCGCATGGCAGGCTTCGCATCCGTGCCCTCGGCGGCTTCACCGGCGCCGTCGGTGGCGATCAGTGCGGCACTGGCGGTTCGCACCCGTTCCGGCATCGTGGTGTCCAGCGTCTTGCGCAGGTCCGGCAGCGTCTCGACGGCGGCAACCGGCGGCTTGGGCTGGAACAGCAACGGATGCGTCACGTCGACGGGTTCGACATCCTCGCGTGACACGATCACGCGCGTGTTCATCCGGATGGTGCGCCACAGGTAATCCGCATAGCGCTCCGGCAGCCGGATGCAGCCATGAGAGGCGGGGTAGCCCGGCAGCTTTCCTTCATGCAGGGCGATGCCCGACCAGGTCAGCCGCTGCATGTAGGGCATCGGCGCGCCGCTATAGATATTGGAGCGGTGGTGCCGGTTGCGCTGGATGACGCTGAATACGCCAAAAGGTGTGGGATTGGAGGCTTTGCCGGTTGAAACCGGGGATTGCGAGACCAGCTTGCCGTTGGCGTAGAATGACACATTCTGCGACTTCACCGACACGATCAGCATGTGCGGGCCGGCGGGAGGCGGTGCCTCCTTCGCAGGTCTGGCGGTCTCCGACTTGGGCGGTTTGCCGGCCGAGCGGGCCGGCTGCCGGGGGGTGAGGCGCTGGCGCGGTTCCGGCCTGCGGCTTTCGAGGCGCGGCGGCGGCCCGTCATACCGGTCATAACGGGGGCTATCCCGGAAGAATAAAAAGTCCTGCGCCACGGCCGGGGACACCGACCCGGCCGCGAATGCCAGGGTCAGCATGCTGGCCCCGCCGAGCGCTCCAGCTTTCAGGCGGAAAAACGCACTCTTGATAAACACGGTCCTAACCCTCGCCCCCGGAAAGCCGCATCTTAGGTGCCGATTCCGAACATAATGTTAGTGGATGCAACTTTCAGGATCATGTCCGGTCGTTTGGCGGCCAGCATTCGCATCGTTAGTGTTGCATTTACGGTGAATATCTGACGGATAGCCGGCAGACAGGCTCCTGCAGGGAGAGAAAGCATCATGAGTCAGGCCGCAGAAAAGCTTACAGCCCAGCGCCCCGGGTCCATCAAGGACGCGCATTTCAATTGGGAAGACCCGCTCGATCTGGAGGGGGAACTGACCGAAGAGGAGCGCATGGTCCGCGATACCGCGCGGGGCTATGCTCAAGACAAATTGATGCCGCGGGTGATCGAGGCCTATCGCGACGAAAAGGTCGACCGCACCCTGCTGCCCGAGATGGGCGAACTCGGCCTTCTGGGCCCGACGCTTCCGGAGGAGTATGGCGGTGCGGGCCTGGGCTATGTTGCCTACGGTTTGATCAATCGCGAGATCGAGCGGGTCGATTCCGGCTACCGCTCGACCCTGTCGGTGCAATCCTCGCTGGTGATGCACCCGATCTACGCCTACGGAACCGAGGCGCAGAAGAAGAAATACCTGCCGAAGCTCGCCTCAGGCCAGATGGTCGGCTGCTTCGGCCTGACCGAGCCGGATCACGGCTCCGATCCCGGCTCGATGGTCACCCGCGCCGAAAAGGTGCCGAACGGCTACCGGCTGACCGGCGCCAAGATGTGGATCTCGAACTCGCCGATCGCCGACATCGCCATCGTCTGGGCGAAGCTGGACGGCAAGATCCGCGGCTTCGTGGTCGAGCGCGGCACCGAGGGTTTCTCCACCCCGAAGATCGAGGGCAAGCTGTCGTTGCGGGCCTCGGTGACCGGCGAGATCGTGCTCGATAACGCCTTCGTGCCGGAGGATGCGCTGCTGCCGAATGTGTCCGGCCTCGCGGGGCCGTTCGGCTGCCTCAACAATGCGCGCTACGGCATCGCCTGGGGTTCGCTGGGCGCCGCGGAATTCTGTTGGCATGCCGCGCGTCAATACACCCTCGACCGCAAGCAGTTCGGCCGGCCGCTCGCAGCGAACCAGCTGATCCAGAAAAAGCTCGCGGATATGCAGACCGAAATCACGCTCGGCCTGCACGGCGTGTTGCGTCTCGGCCGCCTGATCGAGGAGGGCCGTGCGGGTCCGCCTGCAATCTCGCTGATGAAGCGCAACAATTGCGGCAAGGCGCTCGATATCGCCCGCGTCGCCCGCGACATGCATGGCGGCAACGGTATTGCCGACGAGTTCCATGTCATGCGCCACGTCGCCAACCTGGAGACGGTCAATACCTACGAGGGCACGCACGACATCCATGCGCTGATCCTCGGCCGTGCGCAGACCGGTATTCAGGCGTTCTTCTGATCGTCTGCCTGTCGCTCTGCTGGAAAGCATAACCCTCCTGTGATGCCCGGCCTTGCGCCGGGCATTCATGTCTTTACAGGTCGGATTGCCCCGGCATGTGTCGCCGTCGCGGCAGGCTTTTTTCCCGACTGGTTGAATCATGGACATCGCGTCGACCGCATTGCTGGCAACGGCCGGGCTCGCCGGCGGCACGATTGCGAGCCTCGCTGGCGGCGCGGCGCTGATCACCTTTCCGACCTTTCTCGCCGTCGGACTGACCCCGATTGCCGCCATCGCCACCAACATCGCGGCCCTGACTCCGGGCAGCCTGATCGCGGCCCTGTCCGACCGGACCCAATTGCCGCCGCTCGACCGCGGCTTTATCGGTCTGGTTCTCGCCTCGGTGCTCGGTGCCGGCATCGGCGCGCTGCTGCTGATGCTGACCTCGAACCGGGTGTTCGAGATCCTGGTGCCGCTCCTGATCGGCTTTGCGACCATCCTGTTCGCGTTCGGGGAAAAAATCAGTGCGGTGGTGCGTGCGCGCGCGCTCGCGAAGCACGGCCGCGAGCCCGAGATCAAGCTCACCTCGATTCCGATGCTGTTGCCGGTCTCCGTCTATGGCGGCTATTTCGGCGCCGGGCTCGGCGTGCTGCTGATCGCGGTGCTGCAGCTCGCGACCTCCGGCGAATACCGGCCGGCCAACGCCACCAAGAATCTGGTCGCCGCCCTGAACGGATCGGTGGCAATGACGGTGTTTGCGGTTCAGGGCAGCATCAACTGGCCGGCCGCGCTCGCCATGATGTGCGGTGCCCTGGTCGGATCGGTAATCGGCGCGCGGATCGCCCGGCACGCGCCGCGCGAATTGATGCGCTGGGTGGTCACCGGCATCGGCGTGGTGCTGACCACCGTCTATGCGTGGCGCTACTGGTTCTGAAGCGCCCCTTGCGTGACGCGACTATCTCCGCGTCAGCTCGCACAATTCGACGAGGCGTCCGGTCATCGTGCTGAGCGGGTCCGCGAACGGCGCCACCACGTTGAAATGATGCGTACCGGGCACCGCCTCGTATCGCGTTTCGACGCCGGCGGCGCCCCATGTGTCGGCCATGACATGCGACAGCCGGATGAATTCTGGCAATTCGTCGGCGCCGACCACGACATCGAGCACGCGGCCCTTCGGCGCCGGCCAGAATAGCGGCGAACTCGCCCGCGCCGAGGCCTCGTCCAGCTTGAAATCCGCGTTCATGTCGGTGGTGACGAGCCCGGTCAGGTCGAACACGCCGGAGATCGCGGAGCCCGCCGGGATCAGGTCGGCTGGCGCGGTCGGATCGAGCGCCTGCCAGTCGGTCGCCATCATGCAGGCGGTGAGATGGCCGCCGGCCGAATGGCCATAGACCATGATGCGCTTGCCGAACCGCTTCCACAGGAACAGCACGGCGGCGCGCATCTCGTCCACGATCTGCGCGATCGACACCTGCGGCGTCAGGTCATAGCCGGCGACCGCAACGGTGACGCCGTTGCCGGTCAGCCCACGCGCCAGATGGCTGTGTTCCTTCGGGCTCATCGCGCGCCAATAGCCGCCATGAATGAACAGTGCGACCGGCGCCTCGTCGTCCTTGGCCTTAAACAAATCGATATATTGACGCTCGCTCGGCCCGTAGCGGATATCGAGTTCGGCGCGGCCGTCCTTGATCATCATCTCGCGATAGGCGGCGGCATCGCGCTGCCACTGCGTCACGATATTCGGGAAATCGGGCACCGCCGCGCGGTTGTTATAGGCTGCGCTGTTGTCGATCGCCATTCCGGGAAGCTCCGCCAGATAAAATCCGGCGGGAGATTGCGTCAGCGAAAGGCCCGGTGCAAGCGATCAGCGCTCATGGCCGGGCCGCAAAAATGTCCCGGCATTCAAGCATCTGCGGCCGATATTTGGCCCCGGAAACCGGAGGTTCCTCCGGGTCCTGCGAAATCGCTTTCGCTTGCGCGCTGAACCGGTTTATCTCTGGCTCATGAAGGTGAACGGCATCGCGACGCGGAGCATCTGGCTCGAGCCGGATGGCTGGTCGGTCGGCATTTTCGACCAGACCCTGCTGCCGTGGCGGATCGAGCGGCTGACGCTGCAAAGCGTCGGCGACGCCGTGCATGCAATCGCCAGCATGCAGACGCGCGGCGCGCCGCTGATCGGTGCGGTCGCGGCCTACGGGCTCTCACTGGCGCTGCGCGAGGACGCCTTCGACGACAATCTTGAACGCGCTTACGCGGCGCTGCTCGCCGCCCGGCCGACCGCAATCAACCTGAAATGGGCGCTGGACCAGATCTCGGCAGAGGTCCGGCATCTCCCGCCTGCGCAGCGGATGGACGCGGCCTACCGGCGCGCTGCCGCGATCTGCGACGAGGATGTCGCCATCAACCAGGCGATCGGCCGGCACGGGCTGCCGCTGATCGAAGCCATCGCCGCGCGCAAGAAACCGGGCGAGCCGGTCAACATCCTCACCCATTGCAATGCCGGATGGCTTGCGACCGTCGATCTCGGCACCGCGACCGCGCCGATCTACACCGCACATGACAAGGGTATTGCCGTTCACGTCTTTGTCGACGAAACCCGCCCGCGCAATCAGGGCGCCTCGCTCACGGCTTTCGAGCTGGGTCAGCATGGCGTGCCGCACACCGTCATCGCCGACAATGTCGGCGGGCATCTGATGCAGCATGGCCAGGTGGACATGGTGATCGTCGGCACCGACCGGACCACCGGCGACGGCGATGTCTGCAACAAGATCGGCACTTACCTGAAAGCGCTTGCAGCGCGCGACAATGGCGTGCCGTTCTATGTCGGCCTGCCATCGCCGACGATCGATTTCTCGCTCGGTGACGGCATAGCCGAAATTCCGATCGAGCAGCGCGGCGCTGCGGAGGTTGCGACGATGACCGGCCGCGCCGCCGATGGCCGAGTCGAAACGGTAACGATCGTGCCGGATGGCTCGGCCGTCGCTAACCACGCCTTCGATGTCACGCCGGCGCGGCTTGTCACCGGGCTGATCACCGAACGCGGCGTGCTCGCGGCCTCGCGCGAGGCGCTGGAGGCGGCATTTCCGGATCATCCGTCGATGCAACAGCCGCGGCAGGCTGCCGAATGAGCGAACTGATCCGCCGCATCGCCGAGATGCCGGTGGACGGCCGGCAGTCGCAGACCGCGCTCACGGTGGCGCGCGGCACCATGCGATTGCTGCTCTCGCACGGCTTTACCTGCGTGAGTGAGTTGCCGCTGCCGTCGGGCCGCCGCGCCGATCTCGTCGGCATCGGCCGCAGCGGCGAAATCTGGATCGTCGAGATCAAGTCGTCCATCGCGGACTTTCGTGCGGACCAGAAATGGATGGATTACCGCATGCATTGCGACCGGCTGTTCTTTGCAACGACGGTCGAGGTGCCCTGCGAGATCTTTCCGAAGGATACCGGGCTGATTGTCGCCGACGGCTTCGGCGGGGAATTCGTTTGCGACGCGCCAGAGCACAAGCTGCCGGGGCCCACGCGCAAGGTGATGACGCTGCGGGTCGCGCAATGCGCATCGCTGCGGCTGCAATCGCTGATTGATCCCGCCGGACCTTATGGGAATGAGATGGGGTGATCCTGCGCGCTAGCAGGCGGCAGCGGTCATGAGCGGCCTCTTGTGCTGTGCGCATGAATGCGCCCTCTCCCCTTGAGGGAGAGGGCTACACAATAGGCTCCACGAGTCGTGACGGGTGAGGGGTCACTGTCCATTGGCAGACCGTGACCCCTCACCCATCAGAAAATATTGGGACTTCGGCGTAGCCCTCTCCCTCAAGGGGAGAGGGCGCAAATGCGAGCACCGTGTTTGCGGAGACTACCGCGGCGCGCGCTTCGCCAGAATGCGCTGCAAGGTGCGGCGATGCATGTTGAGCTGGCGCGCGGTTTCGGAGACGTTGCGGCCACACAATTCGTAGATGCGCTGGATATGCTCCCAGCGCACGCGATCGGCCGACATCGGATTTTCCGGCGGCTCCGGCTTGCGGCCCTCGATCGAGAGCAGGGCGTTGATGACATCGTCGGCGTCGGCCGGCTTGGCGAGATAATCGACGGCGCCGAGCTTCACCGCATTCACCGCGGTGGCGATATTGCCGTATCCTGTCAGCACGATGCCGCGCGCATCGGGGCGCCGGCGTTTCAGGGCGGAAATGACGTCGAGGCCGTTGCCGTCGCCGAGCCGCATATCGACCACGGCAAAGGCGGGCGCGGAGCGCTCGACCTGCATCAGGCCTTCCGACACCGTTTCCGCAGTGGTGACAGTGAAACCGCGGCCTTCCATGGCGCGGGCGAGCCGCATCAGGAAGGACTTGTCGTCCTCGACGATCAGGAGCGAGCGCTCGCTCGAAATGGCCGGTTGCAGGGTCATGGAACTCTCCGAAGCCGCCAATCTTCCATAATTAGGCACTTGCAGCCTTCTGCTCAAGCTCGGCCGGGCCGGTAAACTCGAAAACAGAACGCGGCCAGCGAATGGCAACCACCGCACCGCTTTCGGGCACGGCTTTGTTGACAAAAGTTAATTTGGCGCCGGTGCGCTCCAGCAGGGTCTTGGCGATGAAGAAGCCGAGCCCCATCCCGGTTTCGCCGGTGGCGTACATGCGGCGCAGCCTGCGGCTGCGGACATAGGGCTCCCCGATGCGGCTGATGACCTCCGGAGCGAAGCCCGGGCCGTCGTCGCTGACGACGACCGTCACCGTGTCGGCGGTCCAATCCGCTGCAATCTCGACGCGCTCGCGGGCGAAATCGACGGCATTCTCAACCAGGTTTCCCAGCCCGTAGACGATCGCCGGATTGCGGGCGGCCACCGGCGAAGGCTGGCCGGCGGGCAATTTGACGTCGATGGCGATACCGAAATGCCGGTGCGGCTCTGCGACCTCCTCCAGCAGGTTCGACAGCGGCAGGCCGTCGAACGGGACGCCTTCGGCCTGCAATTCGTTGAGCTTGGCGAGAATGTCGCGGCAGCGCTGCGCCTGCTCGCGCAGCATTTTGACATCGTCCGCATGCGGCGATTTCGGGTCGATCTCGCGCTCCAGTTCGCGCGCGATCAGCGAGATCGTGGATAGCGGCGTGCCCAGCGCATGCGCGGCCGCGGCGGCCAGTCCATCGATCTGGGTGATGTGCTGTTCGCGGGCGAGCACCAGTTCGGTCGCCGCGAGCGCATTGATGAGCTGGCGCGATTCCTCACTGATCTGCCACGCATAGATGCTGATGAAGAAGATCGCCAGCGCGATCGAGAACCAGACGCCCATCATGTAGAGATTCGGCAGCACCGGCATCGGTCCGTAATCTTCCGACCAGGGCAGCGGCTCGTGGAAGAAGATCAGCAGCGTCGCGCAGGTGATCGCCAGCAGGCCGATCAGAATGGTCATGCGCGCCGGCAGCGCGGTGGCCGACAGCAGCACCGGACCGGCAAAGAAGAACGAGAACGGATTGTCGAGCCCGCCGGTGAGATACATCAGGACGGCAAGCTGGCCGATATCGAAGGCCAGCAGCCAGGCGGCGCGGCTCGGTTCCAGCCGGCGCGCCTGCTGGAACCGGATCCGGAGCGCGATGTTCAGCCACGCCGACAGCGCGATCACCGACAGGCAGGCATAGATCGGCAGGTCGAATTCCAGCCCGAAATAGACCACCAGCACCGCGGCGGTCTGCCCGATGATCGACAGCCAGCGCAGCCGCACCAGCGTGTCGAGCCGCACGTTGCGGCGGGGCATGGGCAGGCGCTCGAGGTCCATCGGTAACATGCCTCACGTTCTAGTCAGGCGGCTCGTAGCATAAAACGAGGCCATTGCGCGCAGCGTCAATGAGCGCGGCCCCGGCCTCTTGTGTTCCGTCCGTTTGCGTCCCATGCGCCCCGTACCCTTGCGCTTCCGAAAGCGGGAGGGCACATGGTCGGGACCAGCCGCCCGGGTCTCAATGAACGCTGCCGAACCTGCCATTTCGCTCGACCGCGCCGTCAAGATCTACAAGGGCGGCATGGCGGTCGGCGGCATCTCCTTCGCGCTTCCGGCGGGGTCGGTGACCGCCCTGCTCGGCGGCAACGGCGCCGGCAAGACCACCACCATCGCCATGATCATGGGACTGGTGACGCCGACCTCCGGCCGTGTCGCCGTGCTCGGCGCGCAGATGCCGAGCCAGCGCCACCGCGTGCTGCACCGCATGAATTTCGAGAGCCCCTATGTCGACATGCCGATGCGGCTCACGGTGCGTCAGAACCTGACCGTGTTCGGCAGGCTCTATGGTGTGTCACCGGTCCGCGAACGCATCCGCGAACTCGCGGCGCAATTCGATCTCAACGCTTTCCTGGATCGTCCCACGGGCAAGCTGTCGTCCGGACAGAAGACCCGCGTGTCGCTGGCCAAGGCGCTGCTCAACCATCCGGAAATCCTGCTGCTCGACGAGCCGACCGCCTCGCTCGATCCCGATACCGCGGACTGGGTGCGCGCCGAACTCGAGCGCTATCGCCGCGAGCGCGGCGCCACCATCCTGCTCGCGTCGCATAACATGGCTGAAGTGGAGCGGCTGTGCGATCGCGTTATCATGATGAAGCGCGGCGAAATCGTCGATGACGAAGCCCCCGCAAAGCTGCTGGCGCGCTACGGCCGCGAGAGCCTGGAAGAGGTGTTCCTCGACATCGCACGCGACCGGCGGCAGGCGCAGGATCTCGCAGCCGGAGCGGCGACATGACGAGCGAGCCGCGGCAATATCCGGTGCGCGAGGCGATCGCGTTCTCGCCCGCCCGCATCTTCGCGATGGTCCTGCGCTACTGGTATCTGCTGCGCTCGTCGTGGCCGCGCGTGCTCGAACTGGTCTACTGGCCAGCGGTGCAGATGCTGATGTGGGGCTTCCTGCAGCTTTACGTGTCGGAGAATGCCGGCTTCTTCGCCAAGGCGGGCGGCACCTTCATCGGCGCCGTGCTGCTGTGGGATATCCTGTTTCGCGGCCAGCTCGGATTCTCCATCTCGTTTCTGGAGGAGATGTGGGCGCGCAACATGGGCAATCTGATGATGAGCCCGCTGCGCCCCGTCGAGTTCATCTGCGCGCTGATGATCATGAGCATCGTGCGGCTCGCCATCGGCATGGTGCCGGTCACGATCATGGCGTTCGCTTTTTTCGACTTCAATCTCTATAGCCTCGGATTCGCGCTCGCGGTGTTCTTCATGAACCTGATCCTGACCAGCTGGGCGGTCGGAATCCTGGTATCCGGCATCGTCCTGCGCAATGGCATGGGCGCGGAGAGCATGGCCTGGACCATCATGTTCCTGCTGCTGCCGCTGGCCTGCGTGTATTATCCCGTCGCGGTGTTGCCGGCATGGTTGCAGCCGGTGGCCTGGCTGCTGCCGCCGACCTATGTGTTCGAGGGCATGCGCGCGTTGCTGATCGACCACACCTTCCGGGCGGACCTGATGGTGTGGGCCTTCGCGCTCAATGCGGCCTATTTTATCGCCGCGATCATTGGGTTTCTGGCACTTCTCCACAGCGCGAGGATTGCGGGATCGCTGGTGCAGAGCGGCGAATGATGATTTCGTAAGCACTTGGGAATGTATTTCGCCTATATTGACGTCTTGAACAAAAGGCCGGATGTTGCGTTGCAAAATGACCCGGGGCCGAGAAAAAGCCGAGAGAACGCAAAGAATGCCGGAAAAGAACATCGCAATCGGGGAATTCGGCGCCGCACCTGACCTGCCCGTCGAGGCCGGCCCCGTCGTTTCCACCGGCATGTACTGGCTCTATGAGATGAGCCACGCCGCGCTCAATCCGGCGCGGGCGTTCTCCGATGTCACCCGCCTCTATCTCAAGAATCCCTTCAATCCGTGGTCGCACACCACGTTCGGCAAGACCGTCGCCGCGTCGGCGGAAATGTTCGAGCGCTTCACCCGCCGCTACAGCAAGCCGGACTGGGGCATCGACAGCACCGTCGTCGGCGGCGAGCGCGTCGACGTGCATATCACGCCGGTCTGGGAGCGGCCGTTCTGCCGGCTGCTGCATTTCGAGCGGGTGTTGAAATCGCCGCCGCGCCGACCGCAGCCGAAGGTAGTGATCGTGGCGCCGATGTCCGGGCATTACGCGACGCTGTTGCGCGGCACGGTCGAGGCCTTCCTGCCGAACCATGACGTCTACATCACCGAATGGGTGGACGCGCGTCTGGTGCCGCTCGCCGAAGGCCGTTTCGACCTCGACGATTATATCGATTACATCATCTCGATCCTGCATGCGCTTGGCGGCGATTGTCATCTGATCGCGGTGTGCCAGCCGTCGGTTCCGGTTCTGGCCGCGGTCGCGCGGATGGAAGCGGAGCGCGATCCGTATGTGCCGCATTCGATGACGCTGATGGGCGGGCCGATCGATACCCGCGTCAACCCGACAGGCGTCAACAAGCTCGCCGAGGACCGCGGCATCGACTGGTTCCGCCGCAATGTCATCACCAAGGTGCCTTTCCCGCATCCGGGTGTGATGCGCGAAGTCTATCCGGGCTTTCTGCAGCTCAACGGCTTCGTCAGCATGAATCTCGACCGGCATCTCGATGCGCACAAGAACCTGTTCTTCAACCTGGTGAAGGGCGACGGCGATTCCGCGCAGAAGCATCGCGAGTTCTACGACGAGTATCTCGCCGTCATGGACCTGACCGCCGAGTTCTATCTGCAGACGGTGGACACGGTATTCGTCAAGCACCTGCTGCCGAAAGGCGAGATGATGCACCGCGGCGTGCGGATCGATCCGTCGGCCATCCGCAATGTCGCGCTGCTCACGATCGAGGGCGAGAAGGACGACATCTCCGGTCTCGGACAGACCGAAGCGGCGCACAAGCTCTGCACCAACATTCCGCCGGATCGCAAGGCGCATTACGTGCAGCCGGGCGTCGGGCATTACGGCGTGTTCAACGGCTCGCGCTTCCGCTCCGAAATCGCGCCGCGCATCTCAGACTTCATGCTGACCAGCCAGAGCAAGCAGGGCAAGGCGGCTGCGAAATTCCCCCGCGTGGTCGAACGCGCAGCGTCGTAACCGACCGCTGTTTCTCTCGCGTCCTTTCGAGCGCAGCGAAGCAATCCATTAGATTTTCCGTCCACGGCGCCGCGATGGATTGCGTCGTCGCTCAGCTGATTGCGTCCCAGAATTTCGATGGTTCGCCGGCACCATTTCTTGCCACCGGGGTCCGGGATCGTGCGGTCTGGCTTGCGCCGCGCACAAACGCCGCCAGGACGGTGCGCCGAGAGGCGGCTGCGTCTCAGCAATGGGGCGCGGCATTCAGGAACGGCCCTGCGTCTGTCGGCGCGCCGTCCGCCCCTCTCCCTGCAGCCGGGTGTTCCGGTTTGCGTCCACCCATCGCAACCCGGATGCTGCAAAGCATCGCGGCGGCGATGATTCGCGCCCGCCCGCCAGAGGGCACCCCCGGCCGGACGAAGGAATGAATCTTTATCCACTTTTTCAATCAAGATATGGTGTGTCCGCCGCCGCCTCCTACCTTGGCCGGCGTCTGTTTTATTTTTTGCCCGAAGGGATGTTTGGCAACCGGTCTATGGCAGTATCGCAGGCCGAAGCAGTCGAGGGTGACATGCCGCTCCGCGCGCTCCTGTACCGGCGACCGGCCGAACCGAAGGCGATCCAGGTCGTCCACGACAAGAATATCTATCTGGTGCGCGTGCGCCGGCACAGGCAGGCGCGCCGCTACACGCTGCGCATCCAGGCGGCGACCCGCGAGGTCGTGCTGACCATGCCGCCGCGCGGCTGTCTCAAGGAAGCCAGGGAATTCGCGCAGAAGCACGGCGGCTGGATCGCGTCGCGGCTGCATCACCTGCCCGCGGCCGAACCGTTCGCGCATGGCGGCGTGGTGCCGCTGCGCGGGCAGCCGCACCGCATCGTGCATCGCAAGGGCGAGCGCGGCACGGCCTGGGTCGAGACTGGCGACGATGGTGAGCGACGGCTGTGCGTCGCCGGCGAGGTGCCGCATATCGACCGGCGGGTCGGCGATTTCCTGCGCAAGGAGGCGCGGCGCGATCTCGAACAGGCCAGCCGCGCGCTGGCTCAGAAGCTCGGCGTGTCGGTGAAGACGGTCTCGATCCGCGATCCGTCGAGCCGCTGGGGTTCGTGCTCCACCACCGGGGTGCTGTCCTATTCCTGGCGGCTCATTCTCGCGCCACCCTTCGTGCTCGATTATCTCGCCGCCCATGAAGTTGCCCATCTGGTCGAGATGAATCACTCACAGCGTTTCTGGCGGGTGGTGGACCGGCTGTGCCCGAATGTGAGGCGTGCAAAAGCGTGGCTTGACATGCACGGCCCCGAGCTTCACCGCTATGGTTCGCCGCGGGCAAGGATCGAGCCCGACGTCCCGGTCGATGGAAGACGCCAGCCGCGGCGTTGAGACGCCGTCACTCTTCGATGCTGAAGCCCGACACCTTCGCGCTGACTGCGCTGCTCGCAGCATTGACCGCGCTCGCGCCGCTGTCGACCGATCTGTATCTGCCGACCTTGCCGGATATCGGCCGCGCCTTCGGAGTGTCGCCGTCGCAGGTACAACTGACCTTGTCGGGCTATCTCGTCGGCTTCGCGCTCGGCCAGATCAGCTATGGCCCGATATCGGACTGGTACGGCCGGCGCTCCGGCCTAATGGTGGCTTTGTGCTGCTATTGCCTCGGCAGCCTGATCTGTCTGCTGTCGCCGTCGATCGACGTGCTGATCGGCGCGCGGGTGCTGCAGGCCTTCGGCGGCTCCGGTGCGATCGTGCTGGCGCGGGCCGTGGTGCGCGATTTCTACAGCGGTGCGCGCGCCGGCAAGGAATTGTCGATGATGGGCCTGGTCATGGCCTTCGGTCCGGTCTCGGCGCCGCTGATCGGCGGCGCCTTGCATGCGATGTTCGGCTGGCGTTCGGCTTTTGCCGCGCTGCTCGTATTCGGGGTCACGCTGACGGTGATGGTGGTGCGCAAGATGCCGGAGACGCTCACCGAAAAGCCGGACGTGGCGATGTCGCTGTCATCGATGCTGGCAGGCTACCGCGACCTGATCCGCATCCGCGACTTCAATCTGTATCTGATGATCGGCGCCGCTTCCTATACCGGGCTGATCGCGTGGCTGGCGTCGATGCCGTTCCTCTATCAGACGCGATACGGCCTGACGCCGTTCCTGATGTCGCTATCGATTTCCGCGAGCGCCGTGGGCTATCTGATCGGCACCATGATCGCGACCCGGATCGTAGTCAGGACCGGGATCGTCCGCACCATGGGCATGGGCGCGGTGGTGATGCTGGCAGGCGCGCTGGCGATCTGCGCCGCGGTCGCGCTCGACCTGAATTCGGTGATCCCGGTCACCATCGCGGTCGGGATCAATCTGGTCGGGTTCGGTCTCTTGTTTCCGCAGACGATGGCGGGCGGGCTGTCCTGTGCGGCGGAGCGCGCTGGGGCTGCGTCGTCGCTGCTCGGCTTTGCGCCGCAGGTGAGTGCAGCCACCCTGAGCGCCTGGGTGGTGGCCTCGATCGCGTCCGGCGCCTGGCCAGCGGCGCTGGCCGTGCTGGCGATGGCGGCGCTCGTACTGCTGCTGTGGCTGGTCCTGTGGCTGGCGCCATCGCGGCGGGTCTAAAGCGTTTTCGAGCGAAGTGGGTACCGGTTCGCGTGAAGAAAACGCGTCAATGCAAAGAAACCTAGCGGCGGCCGAACAGGCGGTCGAGCAGCCAGCTGTCCATGCCATCGTTGCGGCCGACCGGTGCAGGGGCGCCGCGTCCGGGGATCGAGCCCGGCGGCACCGGACGAGAGTCCTGATACGAGCCCTGATACGAATCTTGCGCACCCTGGCCATAGGTCTGCGACGGCGCACCGGGAAAGGGCGTGGCGATGCCGCCATGGACGCCGGGCAGGCTGGCGACCGGCACGTTGCGATGCGCATTCTTCATGAAGCGCGCCCAGATTTCCGACGGCAATCCGCCGCCGGTCATCTTCTTGGTCGGCGAGGAATCGTCATTACCGAGCCAGACCGCGGTGACGAGCTGCGCGGTGTAGCCGACGAACCAGCCGTCGCGGAAATCCTGGCTGGTGCCGGTCTTCCCGGCGGCAGGCCGCCCGCCGAGATCGGCCTTACGGCCGGTGCCGGTCAGCAGCGTTTCCTGCATCATCGTATTCATCATCGCGACATAACGCGGCTCGACGATCTGGCCGAGGCTTTGCGGCCTTCGCTGGAAGCGGACCTTGCCGTCCTTGCCGCGAATGCTTTCCACCACATGCGGCGTGATCGCCATGCCGTTATTGGCGAAGGTTGCGAAAGCCGACGCCATTTCAAGGACGGAGACTTCGGAGGTGCCGAGCGCGATCGAGGCATTGGGCTCGAGCTTCGATGCGATGCCGAGCCGGTGCGCGGTGCGCGTCACGGCGGTCGCTCCGAACTCAAGCGTGAGGCGCACCGACACCGTATTCAGCGACATCGCCAGCGCCTGGGTCAGCGTCACCGGACCGTAATATTCGCGCGTGTAGTTTTCCGGGCGCCAGCCTCTCACCACGATCGGGCGATCCTCGCGCACCGTGTCCGGCGTCAGGCCCCGCTCAAGCGCGGTGAGATAGACGAACGGCTTGAATGCGGAGCCGGGCTGCCGCTTTGCCGCAACCGCGCGGTTGAACTGGCTTTCCGAATAATCCTTGCCACCGATCATGGCCCGCACTGCGCCATCGGGCGACATGGACAGCACGGCGCCCTGTTCGACGCCGAGTTTGCCGCCGCGCATGGCGAGTTCTTCTGACAGCGCCTGTTCGGCCAGCAGTTGCAGCGCCGGATCGATCGTGGTCTCGACCACGATGTCGTCCTCGACCCGGCCGATCAGGTCGTCGAGCACATCCATGATCCAGTCGGCGACGTAATTGATCGAGCCGGTGGTCTTCTGCTTGAGCGCGTGCGCTGGCTGCAGGATCGCCATCTTGGCCGCCTGGTCACCGATGAAGCCCGCATCGGCCATCGCCGAGATCACCACCTGCGCGCGCCGCTCGGCCCCGTTCGGGTTGCGGGTCGGCGCAAGACGCGACGGCGAGCGGACCAGGCCCGCCAGCATGGCGGCTTCCGACAAGGTCGTGTGGCGCGCATGCTTGCCGAAATAGCGCTGCGCGGCAGCCTCCACCCCATAGGCGCCGGCGCCGAAATAGACCCGGTTCAAATACAGTTCGAGAATCTCGTCCTTGGTGAATTTGCGCTCGAGCCACAGCGCCAGAGCGATTTCCTGCAGCTTGCGCGTCCAGGTCCGGTCCTGGGTCAGGAACAGGTTCTTGGCCAATTGCTGCGTGATCGTGGAGCCGCCTTGCGAAACGCCGCGGTGCATAACATTGGCGACGGCCGCTCGCAGGATGCCGATCGGGTCGATGCCGAAATGCGACTTGAATCTGCGGTCCTCGATCGCGATGAAGGCCTGCGGCACGTGGGCGGGCAGCTCCGTCAGCTTCGCCGAGACGCCGCTGTCGCCGCGCACGGCGAGAATGCGGCCGTCGGTGCCCGCGATCTGGATCGAGGGCGGGCGCTTGGGAACTTCGAGCGACTGGATCGACGGCAGATGCGCGCCGACCCACGCCACGAGGCCGATCAGGGCGATGGTGCCCCACAGCGCGAGCACGATGCTCCAATAGATCAAGCGGCCCAGAACCGAACGCCGCCGCCCCTTCTTCCCGGCGGGTTTTTGCTGTGGTTTCGACGATGCAGGCTTGGCGGCACGGCTGCGCGTGCGCGCGCTTTTCAAGCGGCGCTCCTGGTCTTCGTTGCCGGCAAGCCTGTCCTGCGGATCGGCGCGCAACTCGCGGTTGGGAGCGCCGACATCGAACTTTGGCTCGCGGCGTACGGACTTGCTTCGCCGTCCCAAAGCCATCCCCCGCCGGACCCCGCGGCGGGGGCACCGCGCGGCTCGGCAGCCAACGCTACGGGACCCGGTTTAAGGGCCGGTTAAGGGAGCGGCCTGGGCACGGTGACGCGCATGCGACGCATTCAACTCAGTGATGAGAATGGCTGTAAACAGAGGACTTTCGTGTTCTCAAGACCGCGGATTTATGCATGATCCCCGACCGCACCGGACCTGCCGGTGGTTCAAACTCTGGGGGATTGAAACCATGCGCAAAGGCGCTCTACTGCTCGCTCTTGTTGTGCTCGCTGCTGCACCGACCGCTGCTTTCGCGGCGAAGAAGGCCAAGGCACCGTCCGACCCGAATGCTGCCGGCCAGAAGCTGGTCTATGCCGCGATGATGCAGCCGTATTACGCTTGGCAGAGTATCTGGGTCGTCAAGCCGGCCCCCAAGAAGAAATAATCGGCCAAGCGGCTGGAATCTTGCGGCGCCGGGGCAATGCTTCGGCGCCTTTTTCTTGCTCCCCGGGAAAGCCGGGATCGGCCTATCGGCTTGCGGTCTCCGATGCAGGCCGGGCGAACAGGGCGAGCAGCGCGCGCTTGATCGCAGCCTGCCGCGTCGGCGAGGCGACTTTCGCGCCGAGCAGGTCGGTGACATAGAACACGTCGACCACACGTTCGCCAAACGTCGCGACATGCGCCGACGTGATGTTGAGCGAAAGCTTGGAGATGGTCGCGGTCAGTTCATAAAGCAGTCCCGGCCGGTCGAGGCCGGTGACTTCCACGACCGTATAGCGGTTCGACCATTCGTTATTGATATTGACTTCCGGCTCGAGCACGAACGCCTTGAGCCGCCCTTTCGGGATGGCCCGCCGCGCCACGACATCGGGCATCTTGATTTCGCCCCGCAGGGCCTTCTCGATGGTATCGGCGATCCTGCCGGCACGGCGGCCTTCGTCCTCGTCGTGCTCGAATTCGCGCGTCAGTGAGATAGTGTCGAGCGCCAGTCCGTCGGTGGTGGTGTAGATCTGCGCATCCACGATGTTGCCACCCGCCGCAGCGCAGGCGCCTGCAATGATCGAGAGCAGACGGGGGTGATCGGGTGCGATGACGGTCAACTCGGTCACGCCGCGGGCGGCGTCGAACGAGACCTGGGTTGCGAGCGTCTTTCCCGAATTCCAGGCCTCGCGCAGGAAATGCGCATGCGCGACTTTGTGCGGCAGATCGACCTTGAGCCAATAGGCCGGGTAGTGACGTGCGATATAGCCGTCCACTTCTTGGGCCGGCCAATCCGTCATCGTTTCGCGGAATTCGGCCTGGGCCATTGCAACACGCCGCTCGCGATTGACCTCCGAGAAGCCACCGGTCAGCGCCGGTTCGGTTTCATAATACAGGGTTCGTAGAAGCTGCGCCTTCCATCCGTTCCAGACGCCCGGTCCGACCGCGCGGATGTCCGCCGTCGTCAGCACCAGCAGAAGCTTCAGCCGATCGAGCGATTGAGCGATCGCCGCGAAATTCTCGATGGTCTTGCGGTCGGACAGATCGCGCGATTGCGCCACGGTGGACATCACGAGATGGTTTTCGATCAGCCATGCGACGGTTTCGGTCTCGGCATTGGTGAGACCAAGGCGCGGACAGAAACGCCGCGCCACCCGAGCGCCGGCGATCGAGTGATCCTCCACCCGTCCTTTCGCAATATCGTGCAAGAATAAAGTGATGCGCAGCAGCGCGCGTTGCCGCGGCGGCAGTTTTTTTACCAGCTCGTTGGCGAGCCCGTATTCTTCGTTGGTGCCGGCCTCGATTTCGGAGATCACGCCCATGCAGCGGATCAGGTGCTCGTCGACCGTATAGTGATGATACATGTTGAACTGCATCATCGCCACGACCCGGCCGAACGCGCGAACGAAAGCACCCAGCACGCCGGCCTCGTTCATGCGGCGCAATACCGTCTCGACATCGTTGCGCGACGTCAGGATTTCGAAGAACAGCCGGTTGGCCTCGGCGTTCTCGCGCACCTCCTTGTTGACCAGCGACAGCGACCGTGTGGCGGTCCGCATCGCGTCGGGATGGAACGCGAGATTGTGCTTCTGCGCGAGATAGAATATCCGAATGAGATTGACCGGATCGCGTTCGAAGACATCGGGCCTGACGATATTGATCCGGTTATTGTCGACGATGAAGTCGTCGGATTCGGAAAGCGCCCGGCGTCCGGTATTAGGCCGCAGACGCGCCATCATCCGACCGAGCATCGGTGCCGATTTGGTGTGATTGGCTTCAAGGGCCGCGCACAGGATGGCGGTCAGATCGCCGACATTCTTGGCGGTCAGGAAGTAGTGCTTCATGAACCGTTCGACGTCGCGCATGCCGGGATGTTCGGTATAGCCGAGCCGGACTGCGATCTCGCGCTGGATGTCGAAAGACAGCCGCTCCTCCGGACGGTCGGTGACGAAATGCAGGTGGCATCGCACCGACCACAGGAATTCTTCGCAGCGCCGGAACAGTTTCAGTTCGTCCTTGTCGAATACGCCGTGATCGACGAGCTCTTCGACATTGCGCACGCGGTAAACATACTTGCCGATCCAGAACAGCGTGTGCAAATCGCGCAGGCCGCCTTTGCCGTCCTTGACATTGGGCTCGACCAGGTAGCGCGATTGGCCGGTGCGGCGCAGGCGTTCTTCGCGCTCGGCGAGTTTGGCCGCGACGAATTCCGGACCGGTGCCGCGCACTACGTCGTGGTCGAAGCGGGTCACGAGTTCGTCGAACAGAGTGCGATCGCCGTTCAGGAATCGGGATTCCAGAACGGCCGTGCGGATTGTCATGTCGGCCTTTGCCTGGCGAACGCATTCATCCACCGAGCGCGTTGCATGCCCGACCTTGAGGCCCATGTCCCAGAGGCAATAGAGGATCGCTTCGGCGATGGATTCGCCCCAGGCGGTCTGCTTGTAAGGCAGCAGGAACAGGAGATCGATGTCGGATCCCGGAGCCAGCAATCCGCGTCCATAGCCGCCGGTCGCGACGATGGCCATACGCTCGGCTTCCGACGGATTCTCGGACGGGTAAAGATGCTTGCTCGCGAATTCGAACAGGACGCGAATGATCTCGTCCTGCATCGCACAAAGCCGCTCGGCGCAACGGCGCCCCTGGCGTTCCTTCAGCAGGAGTTGCTCAGCCTTTTCCCGGCCTCGGATCAGTTCGCCTTTCATGAACTGGGCAACAGCCGTGCGCAGTTCGCGGTCGCGCCCCGAATAGGTCGCGGCCAGCGCCTCGATCTCAAGCGCGGCGGCGGTGGAGTCAAAAATCTCCCCTGCGGCGCGGGATGTCTGGTCCGGTGACAGCATGCCGAAGGGGATACCGGAGCGCTTGGCGGCTGTCACGGGCTTAAGCGCGCCGGTTGACGAACTTTAATGTGTCTCGTCGGTTGGAGGTGCTATGAAAAGCCCTGCAGTATCAGTGGTTAACGGCAACAAAAGAAGCGGGCGCCCGGGAGCGGGCACGCCTTTCGCCGAAACGGGGGAGCGAACATGCGATCCTACGAAGTATGCGAATGTGGCGCGCCGCTGCAACTGCGCGAGCAGCCAACGCCGGTACCGGTGGGCACCGAAGTTCTGTTGCAGGTGACTGCAGCCGGGATTTGCCATAGCGACATCCATTTCTGGGAGGGCGTCTACGACATTGGCGGCGGCAAGGTGATGCGGCTGACCGACCGCGGGCTCAAGCTTCCCCTGACGCTTGGACACGAGAATGTCGGACGGGTGGTTGCGGTCGGTCCTGAAGTCAGCGGCGTCGCGATCGGCGACGAACGTCTGGTCTATCCATGGATCGGGTGCGGTGCCTGCGCGGTCTGCCGGCGCGGCGACGAACAGCTTTGTCTCAAGCCGCAGTTCGTCGGCGCATTCCGGCCCGGCGGCTTCAGCGATCATCTCATGGTGCCTCATCCGCGGTGCCTCGTCGATTACGGCGATCTGGCTCCCGAGCAGGCCGCGCCACTCGCCTGTTCCGGCCTGACGGCCTACGGCGCCCTGAAGAAATTCGGCGATCTGCTGAAGGCCGAACCGGTCGTGGTGATCGGGGCCGGCGGCGTGGGGCTGATGGCGCTTGCCATTCTGCGGGCCATGGGCGCGCGCGGCGCGATCGTCGTCGATATCGACCCGGCAAAGCGCGAGGCCGCGATGCGGGCAGGCGCGCTTGCGGTAGTTGACGGGCGGGCCCCCGATGCTGCGGCGCAAGTTCAGGCGCTCGTCAATGACAGGATCTGGACGGTGGTCGATTTCGTCGGCTCGGGTTCCTCCGTGACACTGGGAATCGATCTGCTGACCAAGGGCGGCCATCTGGTCGTGGTCGGTCTGTATGGCGGCGAAATCACATTGCCGACGCCGTATATTCCGATGCGGGCGATGACATTGCAGGGCTCCTATACCGGTAGCCTGCCCGAGCTGAAGGAACTCATCGCGCTTCTTGGGAAAACATCATTGCCATGGATGCCGGTTGAGGTCCGCCCGCTCGATAGCGTCAATGCAAGCCTGACCGATCTGAAGGACGGTAAGGTCATAGGCCGCCTCGTGCTCGCGCCGAATTGAGTTTTCGAAATGACCAGTCCTGCTCATAAACACGCTTCGCTGGCTGGCGAGGGCTGGCATACGCGGCTTGGCTCCGATACATAACAACAACCTCCGGTTTCAAACGTCCGCATGTCCCCGTCCGATTACTTTTGGCTCTCGCTGCTGATCAAGGCAGCGCTGACGTCAACCATCATCGTCACCGCCTCGTTGATCGTCGAGCGCGGCGGCGCCTTTCTGGGTGCGATGATTGCGTCGCTGCCGACATCGGTCGGTGCGGCCTATATCGTGATGTCTGTCGAGCATTCGTCTGACTTCATCGCCAAGTCGGCGCTCGGCAGTTTGACGGCGAACGCTGCCGGCGTGACCTTTGCAGCGATCTATGCGCTGCTGGCTCGGAAGTCGTCGCTGATCGTCAGCCTCGGTGGCGCGCTAGTTATTTGGTTCGCGAGCGCGCTGACATTGAGCCGCGTCGATTTCACGATGTGGCAAGCGATCGCATTGAATTTGGCGGTCGGCGCAGTCGCGATCTGGGCGACGGCGCAGGCGCGGGCAGCCTCGTTCCCGAAAGCTGCGGTGGTGCGGCGTCGCTATGACATCCCGCTGCGCGCCGCCGCCGTGTCCGTCTTTGTGATCATCGTGACCACGTTGAGCCATTCGATCGGCGCGACTGCATCCGGTATTTTCGCCGTGTTCCCGATTGCGATGTCGAGTTTCATCGTCATCCTGCACAACCGCATCGGCGGGCCTGCGACCTCGAATGTCATCGCCCATGCCCAGATCCCGATGCTGGGACTGATCCCGGCCTTCCTCGCGGTCCATTTGCTCTCGGTGCCGCTCGGTAAAGGGTGGGCGTTGCTGGTCTCGCTGATGGCGTCGCTGCTGTGGAATGCGCTGCTCTGGGCCTGGCGCACGCAACTCAGCGCGCGCCTGCCGATGGATTAATCTTTTGCCGAGGACAGCTTGGCCTTCAGTGCGTAAAGCGCCTCCATCGCCTCGCGCGGTGACATCTCGTCGGGGTGCAACGCCTGCAGCGCCGCGATCACCGTGTCGAGCGGCGCCGGCTGGGCCGCCGATGATGCGGGCCGCGCCGCCTGGAACAGCGGCAGATCCTCGAAGCCTCGCACTGGTCTGCCGCGATCCTCGGCCTCAAGCTCGGCCAGCACCACCTTGGCGCGTTCGATGACGCTCGCCGGCAAGCCTGCAAGCTTGGCGACCTGAATGCCATAGGACCGGTCGGCGGCGCCCGGCACGACTTCATGCAGAAACACGACTTCGCCCTGCCATTCCTTAACCCGCATGGTGGCGTTATGAATGCGCGGCAGTTTCGCGGCCAGCGCGGTGAGTTCGTGGAAATGCGTGGCGAACAGCGCGCGGCAGCGATTGACCTCGTGCAGATGTTCGACGCTGGCCCAGGCGATCGACAAGCCGTCGAACGTCGCGGTGCCCCGCCCGATCTCGTCGAGAATGACAAGTGAGCGCTCGGTCGCCTGATTGAGGATCGCGGCAGTCTCCACCATCTCGACCATGAAGGTGGAGCGGCCGCGGGCGAGATCGTCGGCGGCGCCGACGCGCGAGAACAGCCGGTCGACGATCCCGATCCGCGCGCGCCGCGCCGGTACGAAGCTTCCCATCTGTGCAAGAATTGCAATGAGCGCATTCTGACGCAGGAAGGTCGACTTGCCGGCCATGTTCGGCCCGGTGAGCAGCCAGATGCGGCCGGTTTCGCGAGCCTCCTGACCGGCTTTGGGCGGTGGCGCCGACAGGTCGCAATCATTGGCGATAAAAGGCTCGCTCAGGGATTGTTCGACCACGGGATGGCGGCCGGCTTCGATCACAAAGGCCTGCGACCGGTCGATCACGGGCCTCACGTAGTCGCGTTCGACGGCCAGCGCCGCCAGCGCGGTTGCAACATCGAGTGCCGCGAGCGCTCCGGCTGCCGCCATGATGTCGTCGCTCGCCGCCTGCACCTGCGCTGCCAGCCGGTCAAATATTTCGATTTCAAGTCCGAGCGCGCGGTCGGCGGCGCTGACGATCTTCGCTTCGAGTTCGCCGAGTTCGGTGGTGGTGAAGCGCACCTGACCGGACAGCGTCTGGCGATGGATGAAGCGCGCATTGAGCGGTGCGGTCATCAGCTTTTCGCCGTGCTGCGCGGTGACCTCGACGAAATAGCCCAGTACGTTGTTGTGCCGGATCTTGAGAATGCGGATGCCGGTCTCCTCGGCATAGCCGGCCTGCAATTGCGCGATCACCTTGCGCGAGCGGTCGCGCAGCGCACGCGTTTCGTCGAGCGCGCCGTCATAGCCCTCGCGGATGAAGCCGCCGTCACGCCTGAGGGCCGGCAATTCGTCAGCGAGCGCCGCCGACAAATCAGTGAGCAGGCTTTGCGCGGGCCGTCCCAATCCGCGAGCGATCTCCGTAATCTCGTGCGGCAGATCGGGAAGGCTTGAGAGCTGCGTCGCCAGCGTCGACGCGGCCGCAAGACCGTCGCGGATCGCGGCAAGGTCGCGCGGTCCGCCGCGTCCGATGACAAGCCGCGACAGCGCGCGCGCCAGATCGGGCGCGGAGTTCAGACTCGCGCGCATATCGCCGCGTATCGCGGGATCGGACACGAACAGTGCCACCGCATCCAGCCGGCGTTCGATTGCATCCGCATCGGTGAGCGGTGCGGCCAGGCGTTGCGCCAAATGACGCGAGCCGGCCGCGGTGACCGTCCGGTCGATGGCCGCCAGCAGTGAGCCCCGGCGTTCTCCGGAAAGCGTGCGGATCAGTTCGAGATTGGCGCGCGTGGCGGCATCGATCGCCAGTGCCGCACCGGCGCTTTCGCGCAACGGCGGCGACAATGGCGGCCGCTTGCCGAACTGGGTGCGCTCGACATAGGTGACGCAGGCCGCGGCCGCGGTCAGTTCGAGCCGCGATAGCGGGCCGAAGCTCTCCGTGGTCGCGACCTTGAAATAGTCCGCCAGCCGGCGCTCGGCTGTCGCGCCATCGAATACGTCGCGCGTCAGTGGCATCACATGCTCGAACGCGCGCAACAGCGGTGCGATGTCTGCGTCGGCATAGAGTGCGTCGGAAACGATGATCTCGCCCGGATCAATACGGGCGATTTCGGCGCCGAGCTGACCCGCGTCGCTCTCGGTGACCTTGAAATCGCCGGTCGAGATGTCGATCCAGGCCAGCGCAAAGCGGCCCTGGTCTTCCACCGACGAGGCGCGGGCGCGGGCCAGTGCAAGGAGATAGTTGTTGCGCCTGGCGTCCAGCAGCGTGTCTTCGGTGAGCGTGCCGGGCGTCACGAGCCGGACCACGCCGCGCTGCACGACGCTCTTGCCGCCGCGCTTCTTCGCTTCTGCCGGGTCCTCGAGTTGCTCACAGACCGCGACGCGATGGCCGAGCGCGATCAGCTTGTGCAAATATTCGTCGGAGCGCTCGACCGGAACCCCGCACATCGGAATGTCGTTGCCGAGATGTTTGCCCCGCTTGGTGAGCACGATGCCCAGCGCGCGCGACGCGATTTCGGCGTCCTCGAAGAACATCTCGTAGAAATCGCCCATCCGGTAGAACAGCAGGCAATCCGGATTGGCGGCCTTGATCTCGATGAATTGCTCCATCATTGGCGTGACGCGACCCGCGTCGGACGCGGACTCGGCCGGTATTGGCTTGTGTGGGGCATCCATGGTGGCGGGCACGCTAGCAGAACAAGACCGCACAGGCATGAGTTTTGGGAGCGGCGTTCACAGGCGGCGTCGCCCGCAAAAGAAAACGCCGGGGCAAGCCCGGCGCAGTCTTCAGAGGTCGGCTTCTTGTGGCCGGAATCGCTATTTCACAAAGGTCTTGCCGGTGATCCGTTCCAGGTTCTTGTAATAGACCTTGTCGAGGTCTTCCTTCGGCATGCCGTATTCGTCGAGGATGCGGAGGGTCTCGCGGATATACATCGTGCCCTTTTCCGGATCGAACGGGCAGTCCGACGCGAAGATCACCTTGTCGAAATCGAAGAAGCCGAAGCCGATCTTCATCGCGCCTTCCGACGTGAAGGTCGCGGTGTCCGGATAGAAGTCGTGCTTGAAATAATCGAGCGGCCGCTTCTTGAGGCTCTTGAGCAGCGCGCCGTAATCCTCATCCGACGTGCGGGCGCCGAACTGATCCCAGCCAGGCCCGATGCGGCCTTCCAGAGTCGGCACGATCGAGCCGAAATGGTGGACGATGACCTTCAGCTTCGGCATGTCGTCCAGCATCTTCGAAAAGACCAGGCGCGACATCATCGCCGCGGTCTCGTAGGCCCAGCCGAAGGTCCACCAGATTTCATAAAGCGATTTTTTCTCGTCGAGATAATCCGGGAAGTTCGCGGCACGCGAGGGATGCACCCAGATCGGCTTGTCGAGCTTCTCCATCGCCGCGAAGAACGGCCGGAATTCCGGGCGATCGAGCGGCTTGCCGTTGACGTTGGTGAAAATCTGCGTGCCACAGGCGCCGAGTTCGTTGATAGCGCGCGTGGTTTCGGCAACGCCGGCATCCTTCGCGGTGAGTGGCGTCTGCGCAACGAAGCCCGCGAACTCGTCCGGATATTTCTGACACAGCTCGGCCATGCCGTCGTTGCCGATCTTCGCATACTCGACCGCGAGATCTGGATCGCCCTTGGAGAGCTGCTCGAGCGAGGGGGCCGCGAGCGAGATCACCTGCTTGTAGTCCTTGAAGCCGCCGATGATCCTGCGGCGGTGCTCGATGTCGTGCAGCGCCGGCAATTCGGTGGCGCGCTTGCCGATATCGGGCAGGCCGCTGGCCAGCAGTTTCTCGAAATAGGCTTTCGGGAAGAAGTGATTGAAGGCGTCGATACGCATGCGGAGAGAACCTCGTTAGGACGGATTGGTGGTCGAGTGGTTTCAGTACGGGGTGATGACGTTCAGCAGGGCCTGTTTCTTGTCTTTCATGACGGCGTCGCGGGCGCGTGCCAGCGCAGCCGGCACATCCTCGGGGCGCTCGACGCGCTCGCCATGTCCGCCCTGGGCCGTCACGAATTCGTCGAAGGGCGGGGACGGGTCGAGATCGGCAAGGAAGCGGCCGTCGGTCTCGCCGGCAACGCCGTCCTTGAACATCGACAACGTAGCTTTGCGCACGGCGCCGTAGCGACTGTTGTTGAAAATGATCGACAGGATCGGAAGGTTGAACTTCTGCTGCACCCAGTGGCTCACCGTCGGATTGCCGAACATGTAGCTGCCATCGCCGAGGGTGGCGACGATCAGCTTCTCGGGGGCTGCGAGCTTCGCGCCGATGGCAGCGCCGAGGCCCCAGCCGAGCCCTCCAGCGGGTCCAAGCGAATAGAAGCTTTCGGCCTTGTCGCGCGGACAATGCTCGAGCGAGAGCGGGTATTCGTTGAAGATGATGGCGTCGGTGCCGAACGCTTCGCCGATGCAATGGCTGAGATAGGCCGGCGTAATCTTGTCGGCGGCGCCACGCGCCTCCGTCGCCGATTTCTCCGTGCGAAGCTTGCGGCGCTCGGCCATCCTGTTGCGGCGTGTCTCGATGGCCGACGCCATGGCGGAGCGGTGCTTGTCCAGCGCCGCGTGCAGCGCCTCATAGACATCCGCTGAACGCGCCACCAGCGACAGATCGCTCGGGAACGACCGCATTGGGTAGCGCTGATAGACCGGGTCTTCGCCGACATGCGCGACCTGGCAGCCGCTCTTGACCTTGTCGTATTGCGGATACCACGGCACGTCGCATTCGGCGTTGATGATGAGATCGGCCTCCGGCACCAGCGGTCCGGAATCGTAGCCCGCATGCATCGGATGGCTCGACGGCAACGTGACCACGCGCGCATTGTGATTGACCACGGGCAGCGCATAAGTCTCCGCGAGCTTTGCAAGCGCCGCGACCGCGCGTGGGTCACCGTCGGACGAGGTGATGATCAGCGGCAATTGCGCCTTGGCGATCCACTCCGCAAGCGTTTCGATCGCACGCGGGTCGGGATGTCCCAGAGACGGCAATTGCCGTGGCGCGGATGACAGCGTGTCCGAAACGGGCGCGGACAGCGGCTCGCGCGGCAGCACCAGATAGACCGGGCCGCGCGGCGATGTCATCGTCATCTCGAACGCGCGGGCGGCCACGTCGGCGGCCTGTTCCGGGACTTTCATCTCGTAGTCCCACTTCACCAGTTCGCGGAGCATGCCGGCCTGGTCGAACATTTCCTGCGCCCAGTGGATCGAGCGGCTGCGCGAGCCGAAGCTGCCTTTCTCGGTGAAGGGGGTGCGCCCGGCGGCGAGGATCAGCGGCGCCCGGTCGCGGGCGGCATTTGTGACGTTGTTGATGGTGTTGCCGGTGCCGACATTGACGTGGACCATGACGGCCTGCGGACGGCCGGTCATCAGATAGGCGCCATGCGCCATCGCCACCGCGAGGTTTTCGTGCGGCACCAGCACCGGCTGCGGGAGCTTGGCGTTGCTGCCTTCCGCGCGCGTGAAGGCTTCGACGATCGGCGGGAAATCGGTTCCGGGATTACAGAAGAAATAATCGACGCCATGCTCGGACAGCGTCTTCAGGAAAATCTCGGCCGCGATCGGGGCGCGGTCAGCTTGCTGTTTGGCCATGCGTGTTCGCGCTTCCTCGACGGCGCCCCGGCTTTCGGCATTCCAGGCAGCCTCGCTGCGCGAAACGGGCCGGGGCTTTGATCTTGCGGCGCTAGCTCTAGCGGACGGCCGGAGGGGTTACAATGCCGCCCGGGAATGCGGGCTATTCCGCAGCGATGCGGAATGAGAGGCGCGCATCGAACTCGTCCAGACACTTGGCCAGCGATTGGCCTTCGGGGTCCAGAAGCGCCGCGGTGCGGGCGCTGGCAATGCCGTCGATGGCGTCCTGAACCGGGATCTGGCCTTGCAGGGCGGGATGGATCAGGCGCGTTTCGATGGTCTGAAAGTTCTCGGTCCCGCGCTTGTGGGTCGAGCCGTAGCCCTTGATCAGCCGCGCGCATTCGGCGACTTCGAGCGCCAGCGCGGGCGACAGCCGCGCCGCCTGCAGGATCGTCGCCAGCCAGGACTCGATCTGCGCTTGCTCGACGACATAGCGATGCATGAAGCGGCGCAGGGGGCGCAGCTTTGCGAGCAGCCAGAAACGCAGGTAGCCGGTGACCGACGTGGTTTTCACGTACATGCCAACATGCACTTTATCGAGCCAGCCGCGCTTCTCGGAATAGGCGATGATCCGGCGCGCCAGTCCATGCGGCAGCACCTGGCACATCTCCTCGATGCCCGGCTTGAGAAATTCCGTGACGCTGTACGGCTCGCCGTTATTGGCGCCCAGCTCCTGCTCGATCCGCTGCATGCGCGCCGGGTCGATCTTCGCTTGCGCCACGCGGATCAGGTCCTCGAACGACATCCGTACCGCGAGATGGCGCGCGGTTTCGCGCAGCAGCTTGCCGTCGCCATGCATCTGCGCCTCGATATCGCGCACCGGAGCAAGCCGGTCGAGGAGCAGGCGGGCGTAATTGTCGTCCTGGAAACGGGTAAGCCGCCGCACGCCTTCGATCACGACGTCCTGTGCCGATTGCGGCATGGTCTCGCGGATTTCGCGCTCCAGGCTGGCGAGATCGTTGCGCGGCTTCTCGCGGCGCTTGCCTTCGGACGCCCGGCGGAAGGTCGTGGCTTCGGTGCGGGCCGCGGTCAGCCCCGCCTTGAAGCCGCGCAGGTTGGCGTCCGCCGCCTTGCCCTCGGCGCGAATTGCGCGCTCGAAGGCCTCCACCGGGATCGGCAGTTTGCCGCAGCCGGCAATGGCTCCGAGCATCACCGCGTTGATCATGGCGCCGGCTTCCTTGGCGACCGATTCCATGTCGAACAGGATGCGCGACTGCGCATTCTTCTCTGCAACATCGAGCAGCCGCGCATCGTCGAAGCGGCCGTCGCCCAGCGCCATCTTCTCGTTGATCACGTAGAAGCGGCTGGTCGAGGAAATCAGCAATGTGCGGTCGGGCGTGCAGAAGCCGTTGGCGATGCAGCGCCCCGCTTCCATGAACTCCGAGGATACCAGCACGTCGATGTCGCCGATGCCGGGGGCGAGCGCCAGCACCGGGCGGCGCAGTCCGAGTTCACGCCAGGGCGTCGGGTAGATCTCGATATAATAGGTCGTGCCGCCGGTGCGCTGGGCGACCCCTGGGATCGAGGTCGATTGCGCCGGCAAGCCGAGATCGGCCGCGGCCGACATGATCCAGTTGGTGAGCACGCCACCGCCTTCGCCGCCAAGCGCGGCGATCAACATGGTGACGGGACGCTGCTCTTTCGTCATGCGGTCACCTGTTCGCGCGCAGCGGCAGGCACCGCGCCTGCGGGCATATCGGCCTCACGCGGACGACCGCCGAACCAGCCGATCACGGTGCGGCGGATGCCGAACAGGGTGCGATCCCACCAGGTGGCGTTGCGCACGAGCTCGGCGCGATAGAAAGACGGGCAGAGCACGGCGGCATGTGCGACCTCGCCGCAGAGACCGCAGCCGACGCAGGATTCGATCACGCTGGCGACCGGATCGGTGCGCAGCGGATCGGGCGACGGCTTCACGGTCAGCGAGGGACAACCGGACAGACGGATGCAGGAATGGTCGCCGGTACAGATTTCGTCATCGACGCCGAACTTGGTGCGGACCACGCGCTCGCCGCGCGTCAGCTTTGCAGCATCCTCGGCGCGCACCCGGCGTTGCCGCGCGAGCTGGCATTCACCGTCGGCGATGATGACCTTCAGGCCGTGCTCGGCGCTGGCCAGCGCTTCCTTGATGGCCGCCATCATCTTGCCGACCGAATAGGTGCGCACCTTGCGCAGCCATTTGACGCCCATGGTCTTCAGCGTCTGCTCAATATCGGCGGTTTGGCCTTCGCCGGAGCGGCTGGCCTTGGATGAAGGCATGTATTGCAGGCCGGTCGCCGAGGTGTAGCCGTTCTGGAACACGATCAGCAGGCCGTCGCCCTTGTTGAACAGGTTCGAGGTGACGCCGGTGATCAGGCCGTTGTGCCAGAAGCCGCCATCGCCCATCACCGCGATCGGGCGCTTGTTGGTATTGGGGCCGACCGCGGCCGCACTCGCCAGCGACATGCCGTAGCCAAGAACGGAATTGCCCATGCTGAACGGTGCGAAAAGTCCGAAGCAATGGCAGCCGATATCGGCCGAGATATGCGCGTTGCCGGTTTCCTGCTGCGTCAGCTTGAGAGCGGAGAAGACCGGACGCTCCGGACAACCGGTGCAGAATGTCGGCGGCCGCGGCGGCATGTCGCGCAAGGCATGCGACACGGCTGGAAGATGCGCGGTCAGCTTGTTGATGCGATCGCCCACGGCTGCGGTATCGAGACGGGCGGGGCGAGCCTCGATCAGGAATTGCGCGAGGCCGCGCATCAGCACTTCCTGGGTATATTCACCGGCCGGCGGCAGCACGTCTTTGCCGTAAAGCCTGGTCTGGATGTCGCCGCGCCGCAACTCGGTCGCGACCATCTGCTCGATATATTCCGGGAAGCCTTCCTCAACGATCAGCACCGCTTTCTTGTCGGCGCAGAAGGAGCGGATCTCCTGCGGCACCAGCGGATAGGTAACGTTGAGGCAGAGCACCGGCACGCGGCATTCGCCGAACGTGTCGGCTAGGCCCAGCCGCTCCAGCGCGCGCAGCGTGCCGTTGAACAGGCCGCCCTGCACGATGATGCCGATATCCTTCAGGTCGCCGGGGAAGAACTCGTTCAGCTTCTCGCGCTGGATGAAGTCGCGCGCCACCGGCATGCGCTGCTCGACCTTCAGCTTCTCGTGGACGAAGGTGACCGGCGGATGCGAGAGGCGCGCGAAGTTATGCGGTGCGGGCGAAGTGCGGTTAAGTTCCGAGATGGCCGGCTTGATGTTGTCCTTTGCCTCGAACGCACCGGTGACATGGCAGGCGCGGATGCGCAATTCGAGCATCACAGGGGCGTGGCTCGCCTCCGACAATTCGAAGCCCTTCTCGACGATGCGCACGATGCTCGGCAGGTTCGGACGGGGATCGAGCAGCCAGATCGAGGATTTGAGCGCATACGCATGCGAGCGCTCCTGGATCACCGCGCCGCCTTCGCCGTAATCCTCGCCGACGATGATCATGGCGCCACCCATGACGCCGGGCGAGGCGAGGTTGGAGAGCGCGTCGGAGGCGACGTTGGTGCCGACAATCGCCTTCCAGGTCACCGCGCCGCGGATCGGGTAGTTGATCGAGGCGCCGAGCATGGCGGCGGCGGAGGCCTCGTTGGTGCAGGTCTCGACATGGACGCCGAGTTCCTTGAGGTAATCCTCAGCGTCCACCATGACGTCGAGCAAGTGCGATACCGGCGCGCCCTGATAGCCGCCGACATAAGACACCCCGGATTGCAGAAGCGCCTTGGTCACGGCCAGGATGCCCTCGCCGTGGAAGGTCTGGCCCTCGCCGAGCCGCAGGGACTGCACTTCCTTCTTGAATGAACGTTCCATGAGCCTCTGCCGCCGGACAATCGTGAGCTGTCTGTCCGGTATTTAGCACCTTGGCACAATTATAAAAGGCAGCGGTTTGGCCCCTCAAACCGCCGCGCCATGGTGCGACAAGCTGCCCGCTACATATGCGACGGCAGCCAGGTCGCCAGCGCCGGGAACAGGACGAGGATGACCAGCCGGATCAGGTCGGTGATAATGAACGGGATCACCCCGATGAAAATCGTCGATATCTTGATGTCCTCGAGAACACTCTTGATGACGAATATATTCATGCCCACCGGCGGGTGAATCAGGCCGAGCTCCACCGTCATGACGATGATGATGCCGAACCAGATTGGGTCGAATCCCATCTCCTTGATGAGCGGGAAGATGATCGGGACGGTCAGGATCACGATCGCCAGCGCGTCCATCAGGCAGCCCAGCAGCAGGTACATGAGCAGGATCAGCGTCAGCACGCCGTAATTGCCGATGCCGAGACCGGTCAGGAAGGCGGTGACCTTCTGCGGGGTCTGGGTGATGGTGAGGAAATAGCCGAACAGCAGCGCGCCGATCAGGATCGTAAACACCGCCGCCGTGGTGCGGGTGGTCTCGAGAAGGCATTGCAGGATTTGCTTGCCGTTAAGCCGCCCGCGAGCGACGCCGATGATGAAGGCACCCCCGGCGCCGGCGCCGGCCGCTTCGGTCGCGGTGAACATGCCGCCATAGAGGCCACCGATCACGAACGCGAACAGCAGCAAGGTGGCCCAGACGCCCTTGATGCTTTCCACGCGCTCGCTCCAGGACGAACGCGGGCCCGCCGGCAGGAAGCCTGGCTTTGTCCAGCCGATGATCGACACCGTGGCGGCGTACATGATGACGGCGAGGATGCCGGGAATGACGCCGGCGATGAACAGCTTGCCGATATCCTGTTCGGTGATGATGCCGTAGATCGCCAGAACCGTCGACGGCGGGATCATGATGCCAAGCGTGCCGCCGGCCGCGATGACGCCGGCAGAAAAACTCTCGGGGTAATTATGCCGGCGCATCTCAGGATAGGCGACGCGCGAGAAGGTGGCTGCGGTGGCGACGGAAGAGCCGCAGATTGCGGAAAAGCCGCCGCATGCAAGAATGGTGGCGATACCAAGCCCGCCGCGCAGATGGCCGATGAAGGCATTCGCGGCGCGGAACAGTTCGCGGCTCATGCCCGAGGTGGTTGCAAATGCGCCCATCAGCAGGAACAGCGGCACCACCGCGTAGTTGAAGTCGGTGACCGTCCGCATGGTTGTGTGGCCGACGATCTTCAGCGCCGGGCTCATCGACGTGAGATAACCGAAGCCGGTCACCCCGACGAGGCCGAGCGCCATGCCGATCGGCACGCGCAGCAGCATCAGCGTGAACAGCGAGACGAACCCGATTACGGCAACTGCGTCAGTAGACATCGGAATATCTCACTCGCCCGACTTCGAAATTTCGTCGACTGGCTTCATCAATTCGGGATGGAAAATCAGCCGATAGGTGCGAACGGCAATCAACAGAACGGCGGCCAGATCGCCGATCCATGCGATCGCGAAGAACGGCCAGACCGGGATGCGCATGTCGAACGTCTGCACGTTGGCGCCGTAGGTGGTCGAAACCTTGTCGAACAGGGTGTAAGTCTGCACCGAGACCACGAACAGCAGCACCAGCGTTGCGAACACGTCGATCACGCGCTGCCAGGTCTTGTTCACGTTGGCCCAGAGCAAATCGACGGTGATATGGGTTCCGCGATAGCTGGTCGCGGCAATGCCCCAGAAAATCACGATGCCGAGCAGCAGCTGTCCGAAATCATAGGCGTCGGGGATGGTGTATCCGAAGAAGTAGCGCAGGATCACCGAGATAAAGACGTCGAATGCCACCAGGCCGATGAAGAACGCGGCGACCCATTCGATCGAATCGATGAAGCCGTCCATCCATCTGCTGACTCTGCTCATCCCCCAACCTCACGGCGCCGTACCGACGGCGGCAAAATATCTGCGGCTCTCTCGGCATAACGGCGGGAGAAAAGTCCCCCGCCGTCGGTTGCATATCGCCTGGAACGCGTAGCGCGATCAATAGGCCGCGTTGAACTTCGAAAGCGAATCCCGCAGTTCCTTCATGACCGCGTCCGGATCGCCGCCCGCCTTTTTCACATTGGCTGCCCACGCCTTCTCGAGCGGTTCGGCGGCCTTCTTCCATTCGGCGAGCTGTTCGGGCGTCAGCGGGTAGACCTCGCGGGACGAGTCCGCCTTCAGCTTGCCGATGCCGGCATGCTCATAGTCTGCCCACGGGGCTGCGACCCGCAATGCCCACTCGTTGGTGCAGTGATCGTCGATCACCTTCTTCTGCGCCGCCGACATCTGGTTGTAGGTCGTCGGGCTGAAGACGAAGGCGAAGGTGGTCGCGTACATCGGTGCGTCGATGTGATACTTCGTCACCTTGTCGATGCCGAAGAGCGGCACCGAGCCCCAAGGGAAGGTCACGGCCTCGGCCACGCCCTTTTCGAGGATGTCACGCACTTCCGGTGCGCTGGACTGCACATTCGATCCGCCAAGCAGCGAAATATATTGCGCCATGGTCGCATGCGCCGGCCGCACCTTCATGCCCTTGATGTCGCCGGGGACGGTGATCTTCTTCTTCACGGAGTGGAAGGTGCCGGGATCGTGCATGAAAGCGAGGCAGAATTTGACGTCCTTCATCTCCTTGCCCGCGTATTTGCGGTACCAGGCGTCGAGCGCCTGCGAGCCGCCCTTGGCATTGGTGACTAGGAACGGCAATTCACCGGCGCCGATGATCGGGAAGCGGCCCGGCTGATAGCCCGGATTGATGTAGGTGAGGTCGGCAATGCCATCGCGCGCCATGTCGTAATGGTCGAAGGCCTTGCCGAGCTGCTGCGACGGATAGACCTTGAACTTGATGGTTCCGCCCGAGGCCTTCTCGACCGACGAGCCCCAGTCTTCCAGGGCTTTCTGCAGCGGGTGAGACGGCGGAACCCAGTGGGCAAGTTTGAGATCGAAGGTCTTGTCCTGCGCCATCGCGGGCGAAGCCAGCGCCAGCAAGGCGCCGGCGGCAACGAGCGAGCAAATGGATTGTCTGGATATCATTCGGATGTTTCTCCCTCGGGTCTGAGATCGCGGTTCTTTATGCATCTCGCAAATGCGAGATGTTTCCCGGCATTGTAGGGGAGAATAGTTGGATATAAAACAATTTTCAGGTTGATCTTTCGACGCATCGAGGGGGACATTTTGGCGCGCGATACGGTCGCACTGAGCAGCGCCGAAAGCGATGTCAATCCGCGCGCCAGCGTGGATGACACCCTCGATTTCGGTCCGTTCGACGACTGGATCGGTTTCCGGCTTCGGATCGCGCAGATCGCTTCTTTCCAATCCTTCGCGCGGCATGCCCAATCCGTGGGCTTGAGCCCTGGACGATTTGCCGCTCTGGCTCTGATCGATCGCAATCCCGGGATCAGCCAGACCGCACTCGCGCGCGCAATCGGCAGCGACAAATCCACGCTCACGCCGGTGCTCGACAATCTGGTCAAGCGCGGGCTGATCAGCCGGGTTCGGACGCGCAGCGATCGCAGGCTTTACGAGCTGTCGCTAACCGATGCCGGCCGCAAAGTGATGCGGGCGATGCACGAATGCGCTCAGCGTCACGAGAGCGAACTCGACGCGATCGTCGGGCCGGCGGAGCGTGAGCAGTTCGTCAGGACGTTGCGGAAGATATCGACGGCGTTGGGTCTGTAGCGCTCGCGCCGCGCTTTTCGAGGCGGCGCTCAGAACTCGCCGCGGAACCGCGCCGCCAGTTCCTCCGGCAGCGGATGCGACTTGATCTTCGTCTTGTCGTGGGCTTCGCGTTTCACCCAGGCGCGCGTTTCCTGGCCTTCGACGGCGACCTGGTTGTTCTTCCGGATTTGATGCTTGATTTCGAAGCTGGAGCGGCCGACCCGCACGAAGGTCGACTGGATGATGACATCGTCCCCGAACCGGGTCGGGACGATGAATTTGGCCTGGGTCGCGACCAGCGGATAGCCGTCGAACTCGTACCGCTTGAGCAGTTCGGCCTTGCTCACGCCGGACGCGGCGGTGATCAGCATGGTGACCGAATGGTCGAACATCGCGAAATAGCGCGGATAGAAAATGATGCCGGCGGGATCGCAATCCCCCCACTCGATCCTGACGCTGCGGCTGTTGCTGAGCATTGACGTATTCTCGCGCAGCGATGCGGGGTGTTTGGACTCCCTCCCCCTGAAAGGGGGAGGGTTGGGGAGGGGTCGTAAGGTGACCCCCACCCGACCGTCTTCGCTGCGCTCGACGGTCGACCTCCCCCTTTCAGGGGGAGGTGAGGGAAAAAGTCAACGCGGCGCCATGCGCAAGGCGCCGTCGATGCGGATGGTCTCGCCGTTCATATAACCGTTTCGCACAATGAACATCGCCAGATCGGCATATTCCTCTGGCCGCCCGAGCCGCGGCGGGAACGGTACCGACGCGCCGAGGCTCTTTTGTGCCTCTTCCGGCAAGGCGTCGAGCATCGGCGTATGGAAAATGCCGGGAGCGATCGTCATCACGCGAATGCCGAATTGGGCGAATTCGCGCGCCGCCGGCATGGTCAGTGCCACCACACCGCCCTTCGACGACGAATAGGCGGCCTGGCCGATCTGTCCTTCGAAAGCCGCGACCGATGCGGTCGAAATGATGACGCCGCGCTCGCCGCCGGCCAGCGGTTCGGCCTTGCTCAACGCCGCCGCGAACAGACGCATCATGTTGAAGGTGCCGATCAGGTTAATCTCGATCACCTTCTTGTAGTCGGCAAGCGGCATCGGCCCGTCGCGGCCGACGATGCGCTTGGGCGGGCCGACGCCGGCGCAATTCACCAGCACGCGGCCGATGCCGTATTTCTTCTGCACCTCGGACAGCGCGTCCGCCGCGCTCTGATCGTTGGTGACGTCGCATTTGACTGCGATGCCGCCCAGCTTGTCAGCAACCTGTTGGGCTGCGGCCAGATTGATGTCGAGCAGCGCCACCTTGGCGCCCGCCTTGACGAAGGCTTGCGCGGTCGCGGCGCCCAGCCCCGATGCGCCGCCGGTGATGATTGCGACTTGTCCGTTGATGTCCATGTGACCGCCTAATTCTTCGAGGCTTCGGTATTCTCGATCAGCAACGCGATGCCCTGGCCGCCGCCGATACAGGCCGAGGAGATGCCGTAGCGCAGGCCCTTGCGCTTCAATTCGCGGGCGAGCGTCGTGGTGATGCGAATGCCGGTCGCGCCGAGCGGATGGCCGATGGCGATGGCGCCGCCATTGACGTTGAGCTTGTCCTCGTCGATGCCGAGTTCGCGGGCGCAGGCCATGACCTGCGCGCCGAAGGCCTCGTTGATCTCGATGCGGTCGATGTCGGACAGCTTCAGCCCGGCGCGCTCCAGCACCGCCTTGATGGCCGGCACAGGTCCGATCCCCATCACCTCCGGCGGCACGCCGACAGCCGCGGACGCCACGAGGCGCGCGAGCGGCGTCTTTCCGTTCTTCTTCAGATAATCGCCGCTCGCGACCAGCGCCGCCGCGGCGCCATCGACAATCGCCGACGAATTGCCGCCGGTCTGCACGCCACCAAAGGCCGGCGGGATTTTCGCGAGCGTATCCACCGGCGAGGGCCGCACATGGGTGTCGGTTTTCACTTCCGGGGTCTTGCGCGACAATTTGATGCCGCGCGGTTCGTAGCCTTCCAGTTCGAACGTCTCGGTCGTGACCGGGACGATCTCGCCATCGAGAAAACCGTCCTTCTGGGCGGCGAGCGCGCGATCGAACGAACGGGCGGCGAATTCGTCCACGTCCTTGCGGGTGATCTGATATTGCCGCGCGAGATTTTCCGCGGTGTCTCCCATCGTGACCTTGGCAGCGGGATCGAGCAAAGCCTCCCACAGGAAATCCTTGAACTCGACCTGGCCGAGGCGGAAGCCGCTGCGGCTGGTATAGGACGCGACCGGATTGCGGCTCATCGATTCCGTGCCGACGCAGAGCGCGACATCCGCGCGTCCGAGCGACACCGCATCGGCGCCCTGCGAAAGCACTTCGATCCCGGTGCCGCAGACCCGCTGCACATGATGCGCCGGCGTCTCGATCGGAGCGCCGGAATAAAGCGCCACATGGCGCGGCAGGCAGAACACGTCGAAGCTCGCCTGCGCCATGTTGCCTGTGATGACGGTGTCGATATCCTCGCCCTTGACGCCGGCGCGCTTCAGCACCTCGCGCCCTACCTTGATGCCGAGATCGGTCGGCGAGATCGCCGCCAGCGGTCCGTTGTAATCGGCGAACGGTGTGCGCACGCCCTCGACCAGCCATGCATCGGTGAACGTGGCGCCGATGCCGCGTGTTTTTTCAGACATATCAGGCCTTTTTGTCGATGGTGATCACGCGCGGCGAGGGCGGATCGGAATACATTTCCGCCACCATCGCCTTGCGATGGCTCAACACCGCGCGCTGGTTGATCGAGCCCTTGTCGGTGATTTCACCGACATCGAGCGATGGCGGCTCGGCCAGCAGGATCGCCCGCATCACGCGATTGGACGAGCCGGTGGAGGACTTTGCGAACTCCGCCAGCAAGTCCCTGAACTTCGCTTTCACGCCGGCATGGTCCAGCACGTCGGCCGCGGCTGCGTCCTTCGGCAGGTCCGGTGCATATTTGCGCAGTGCTTCTACGTCGGGGATGACGATGACGCCGATATAGTCGCGGTCGGCGCCGCCGATCACCACGTCGCGGACATACGGCGCAAAGTGCGAGATGAAGGCTGCCCGCAGCGGTCCGACGCTGACCCATGTGCCGGTGCCAAGCTTGAAATCCTCGGCGATGCGGCCGTCGAAGAGCAGGCCCTGCAGCGGATTGTTCTCATCCTCGAATTTCAGCGCGTCGCCGATCTTGTAGAAGCCTTCCTCGTCGAAGGCTTTCGCGGTCAGGTCCGGCTGGCGCCAGTAACCCGGCGTGATATGCGGCCCCTTGAAGCGCGCCTCAAGCTTGCCGTCGACCGGCACCAGTTTCAGCGTCGAGCCGCGCGCCGGCAGGCCCATATTGACCCCGTGGACGCTCTCCCACATCCGGCTCATAGCGAAGGGCGCGGTTTCGGTCGAACCCAGACCGGTGAGGAACAGGACGCGCTGCCCGATCGTCTGCATCGCGAGGTCCTGATACTCGTCATAGACGTGCTGCGCGATGGCGGCGCCCGCGTACCACAGCACTTTGAGGCGGCTGAAGAAGTTGCGCCGGAGTTGCTCGTCCGAACGGAAGAACGGCAGTAATGCCTCGTATCCTTTCGGTACGTTGAAATACCACGTGCAGGCGACGTCCTTCAGATTGCGCACGGTGTGCTCGATCGCGCCCGGCAGCGGCTTGCCCTCGTCGATATAGAAGGTGCCGCCATTATAGAGCGCGAGGCCAACGTCGTGGTTGCCGCCGGCGGTGTGATGCCACGGCGCCCAGTCCAGCACCGTGGGCGGCTCGTCCTGCAGATACTGCAGCGCCGAGCGCACCATGATCTGGTTCGAGCACCACATCCGCTGGGTGTTGATCACACCCTTCGGCATGCCAGTCGAGCCCGAGGTGAACAGGAATTTCGCGATGGTGTCGGGTCCCACCTTGTCATGCGCGTCTTCGACCGCATCGGTCGGGATGGTGGCGGCGAGATGATTGAAGTCGATCGAGTGACGGCCCGGGATCGGGTTGCGCGTGAAGACCAGTTCGGTCTCTTTCGGAACGATCGCTTCGATCGCCTTGGAATATTGCTGGCCGTCGCAGGCGAATACCATGCCCGGCGTGAGCAGATCGAGGATGTAGCGCAGCTTGCCGAAATCCGATGAGACCAGCGAATAAGCCGGCGAGATCGGCGCATAGGGAATGCCGACATAGAGGCAGCCCAGCGCGAGCATCGCGTGTTCGAGATCGTTGCCGGACAGGATCGCGACCGGCCGCTCGGCGGACAGGTTGCGCGTGAGCAGGGCCTGACCGATGCATTTGGCGTATTGCAGCGCCTGCGCGTAGCTGATGTGACGCCATTCGCCGTTGGCATCGCGCGCCGCCATGAAGGTACGGTCGGGCGTTTTGTTAGCCCAATGCACCAATCGGTCCGTGATCCGCGCCGGATAATCGTCGAGGGGATAGCGCGAACGGATCAGCATGGTGCCGTCCGGCCGCCGCTCGATGTCGATCTCCGGCTTTTCGAGCTTCACCGGCCGGATCGGAGCGGATGTATCGGTACGCGTCGTCTGAGGCGCTTGCGCCATGGCTATCCCACCCTGCCGGCGCCTTCTCGTCAGCCCTTGTGCAGAGCCTTGGGCGCCCGTTTCTCAAGAAAATCTTTCAGCCGCGACTGCGCTTCCTCGCTGCCGGAGGAAATCGCAGCCATCAGCGCTTCCATCATATAGCCGCCCGGACGGTCGATGTCCGCAATTCGTGGCAGCGCATGCATCACGGCATAATTGGTCATCGGGGTATTGGCCGCGCAGCGCTTGGCCAGTTCGATACCCTTCTCCAGGCCGGTGCCGTTTTCCACCAGATAGTGGGACAGGCCCATCGTCAGCCCGTCTTCGGCGCCATAGGTGCGGCCCGTCAGCATCATGTCCATCATGCGCGAGGCGCCGATCAGGCGTGGAATGCGAACCGAGCCGCCGCCGCCGACATAGATGCCGCGTACGCCTTCCGGCAGCGCGTAATAGGTCGACTTTTCCGCCACCCGCACATGGCAGGCCGAGGCCAGTTCGAGGCCGCCGCCAACCACCGCGCCATGCAGCACCGCGATCACCGGCACCTTGCCGAATTCGAACATGTCGAAGACGCGATGCCAGTTGCGCGAGTGATGCACAGACTCGACCGTGCCGCGAACCGTCAGTTCGGACAGATCGAGGCCGGCGGAGAAATGGTCGCCATCGCCGGTCAGCACCACGGCGCGGATGTCGGAGGGCAGGCCGGCAAAATAGGCCTCGATGCCCATCACCAGCGTGTCGTTCAGGGCATTGCGCTTTTCCGGTCGCGACAGCCGCAGGAATCCGATCTCGCCGTCACGTTCGGCGGTAATCGAGGCAGGCAGGTTTGGAATGTCGATCTTGGTCCTTGGCATCGGTCCCCGAGACGGCCTGTCCGGCCTTGGTCTAATCGTTGTCGTTGACAACAAATTCCCGAAAACCGGCCCGGGGTCAATCCCCATCCTTGGAGGTATGGAGAAAAAAGCCACCAAATAGAGGGATTTCTGCCCACTGAGCCTGCCGAAACGCCGGTATGGCGGTTGGCAGGGACGGGCTAAAGGACCTCGTATACCTCCAGCTTCACCGCATTCTTCTCGCGCTGCCCGCGGGCGATGGTGATGACGCGGTTCAGCCAGTCCAGGTCCTCGTCGCCGGTCTCGAACCGCATGCAGGTGCGGAAATAATAAAGCGAGGGATCGACCTGCTCTCCGGTCAGGAGGCGCGCCAGCACCTCAGGCGGTCCATGCCGGATGCCCTCGCTATAGACCAGAATATAGGCGCCGCTGTCGGCCTGGATGGTGTAGCGCGCCTCGACATGGGCAGCGCCGTCGGCACGGATGAACTGCCAGTCGGCGCCACCGGGCAGGATTTTGCCTGTCACCTTGCCGGTGACGGTTCCGCCAAGAATGTTGATGACGCGCCGTTCGCCGATCGGCGTCGCCCCGAACTGGAGAATGTCGGCAAGTTCGGCGTGGACGGTCAGGATGGGCGCGGGCGAGATCAGGTTCATGTTATTTCCGGCTGGCGGTCATGCGATGCGGCGGGCGTGCGTCAGGGCAGGGCGTTCCGCAGCCAAAAATATTGGACTTGGCGCGAATTCGCTGGCATTTGACCCTCCGAAACCCGCTCCGTAAATAGAATAAAGCAAACCGGCGCGACAACGCGCCCGAGGAACCGCTTGATATGTCGCGTGTGATGTCGCTTGCCGAGGCCGTGTCATCGACCATCAAGGATGGCGATACGGTTGCGATGGAAGGCTTTACCCATCTGATCCCGCATGCCGCGGGGCACGAAATCATTCGTCAGGGCAAGAAGCATCTGACGCTTCTGCGGATGACGCCGGATCTGATCTACGACCAGATGATCGGGATGGGCTGCGCCGACAAGATCATCTTCTCCTGGGGCGGCAATCCGGGCGTGGGCTCGCTGCACCGGCTGCGCGATGCGGTCGAGAACGGATGGCCCAACAAGCTCGAGATCGTCGAGCATTCGCATGCCGCGATGGCGAATGCCTATGCCGCCGGCGCCGCGGGCCTGCCGTTCACGACGTTCCGCGGTTACATCGGCACCGATCTGCCGAAGGTGAATCCGGCGATCAAGTTCATCGAATGCCCGTATACCGGCGAAAAGCTCGCGACGATTCCTGCGCACCGGCCGGACGTCGCGGTGATTCATGCGTTGCGCGCCGACAAGGGCGGCAATGTGCTGCTCGAAGGCATTCTCGGCGTACAGAAGGAAGCGGTGCTGGCGGCGAAGAAGTCGATCGTCACCGTCGAGGAGATCGTCGACGATTTCGGCCCGCGCAATCTCAACGCGGTGATCATTCCGGGCTGGGCGCTCGGCGCAATCGCGGTGGTGCCGGGCGGCGCGTTCCCGTCCTATGCGCAGGGCTATTACAAGCGCTTCAACGCTTTCTACAAGCAATGGGACAGCATCGCGCGCGATCGCGACAGCTTCCTCGCCTGGATGAAGGAGAATGTGCTCGACAAGCGGCCGGAGGATTTCGCCCGCCATGTCGAAGGCCTGAGGACGGCGGCGGAGTGAGAGTCATGAATTACAAGCCTAATGAGATGATGACCATCGCCGCGGCGCGTGCGCTCAAGAACACCGATGTCACCTTTGTCGGCATCGGCATGCCCTCGGCGGCATCGAACCTCGCGCGCCTCACCCACGCGCCCGACATCACCCTGATCTACGAGTCCGGCACGCTCGCGACCAAGCCGACCGTGCTGCCGCTGTCGATCGGCGATGGCGAACTCTGCGAGACCGCGCTGACCACGGTGTCGGTGCCGGAAATGTTCCGCTACTGGCTGCAGGGCGGACGCATCACCGTCGGATTTTTGGGCGGCGCGCAGATCGACAAATATGCCAACCTCAACACCACAGTGGTCGGCCCCTATGACAAGCCGAAGGTGCGGCTGCCGGGCGGCGGCGGCGCGCCGGAGATCGCGACCTCGTGCGGCGAAATCTTCATCATCATGGCGCAGGGCAAGCGCTCCTTCGTCGAGAAGCTTGATTTCATCACCTCGCTCGGTTTTGGCGAGGGCGGCGATCATCGCGAGCGGCTTGGCGTCAAGACCAAGGGCCCGACCAAGCTCGTCACCGATCTGTGCATCTTCGAGCCGGACCCGGTCACCAAGGAAATGACGGTCACCTCGATCCATCCCGGCGTGACCCGCGAGCAGATCCAGGAAAACACCGGCTGGACCGTGAAATACGCCGACAAGGTCGCGGAAACACCGCCGCCGACCGAGAAGGAATTGTCGGTGCTGCGTGAATTGCATGCCCGCACTGCGCGCGCCCACGGCGAGGCGGCCTGAGCGGCGATTATATGTAACTCGACTATCCGTCATCCTGAGGTGCGAGCGAAGCGAGCCTCGAAGGATGAGCGGCCCGGATCTTGAGACAATGGCCGTCGCCCTTCGAGGCTTGCGCTTACGCGCAAGCACCTCAGGGTGACGGGGAAAGGTATGACAAAGCATGCGTGACGTATTCCTCTGCGACGCCGCCCGTACCGCCATCGGCCGTTATGGCGGTTCGCTGTCGAAGGTGCGGGCCGACGATCTCGCCGCCGTGCCGATCAAGGCGCTGATGAAGCGCAATCCGAATGTCGACTGGTCGGCAATCGACGAGGTGATCTTCGGCTGCGCCAATCAGGCCGGCGAGGATAACCGCAACGTTGCGCGCATGGCGCTGCTGCTGGCGGGACTTCCAGATTCCGTGCCCGGCATCACCGTCAACCGGCTCTGTGCCTCAGGGCTGAATGCGGTGGGCGATGCCGCGCGCGGTATCCGCGCCGGCGAAATCGATTTTGCGATCGCGGGCGGCGTCGAATCCATGACCCGCGCCCCGTTCGTGATGGGCAAGTCGCAGGAAGCCTTCGCGCGCCAGGCCGACATTTTCGATACGACCATCGGCTGGCGTTTCATCAATCCGCTGATGAAGAAGCAATACGGCGTCGACTCCATGCCGGAGACCGGCGAGAACGTCGCGGAAGATTATCAGGTGACGCGCGCCGACCAGGACGCTTTCGCTTATCGCTCGCAGCAGCGCGCTGCCAAGGCGCAGGCGGCCGGTTTCTTCGCCGAGGAGATCGTTCCGGTCGAGATTGCCGGGCGCAAGGGCGAGGTCACGATCTTCGACAAGGACGAACACCCGCGCGCCGATACTACGCTGGAACAGCTCGCCAAGCTGAAGACGCCGTTCCGTGAAAATGGCACCGTCACCGCCGGCAATGCGTCTGGCGTGAACGATGGTGCCGCGGCGATGATCCTCGCTTCGGAAGAGGCGGTGAAGAAATACGGTCTGACGCCACGCGCGCGGATCCTCGGCATGGCGTCGGCCGGCGTGCCGCCGCGCATCATGGGCATCGGCCCGGTACCGTCCACGCGCAAGCTGATGGACAAGCTCGGCCTGAAGATCACCGATTTCGACGTGATCGAGCTGAACGAAGCGTTTGCCTCGCAGGGTCTGGCGGTGATGCGCCAGCTCGGGCTGCCTGACGATGCCGAGCAGGTCAATCCGCATGGCGGCGCGATTGCGCTCGGCCATCCGCTGGGCATGTCGGGCGCGCGGATTGCAATGACCGCGGCGCATGCGCTCGAAAAGCGTGGCGGCAAGAAGGCGCTGGCGACCATGTGCGTTGGTGTCGGTCAGGGCGTATCGCTCGCCCTGGAAAAGATTTGAGAAAAACTCCGCTCGTCCCTGCGAAGGCGGGGACCCCGAGTCAAAAGACTGGAGTCCCGCTTTCGCGGGAATGAGCGGGCGAGATACGAGGGGAAGTAAAACGATGTCCTTGATCTATCCATTGGACGGCCTGTCGGCCTATCCGAAACACCTGACGCCGGAATACAAAAGCACGGTCAAACGCTCGCCGACCAAGCCGCTCATTCTGGCGCCGCATACGCTGTCGGAACTGACCGGCCCGGTCTACGGCCACGATGCGATCCAGGAAAACGACAACGACCTGACCAAGCAAGGCAAGGGCGGCGAGCCGCTCGGCGAACGCATCATCGTGCATGGCTACGTACTCGACGAGGACAAGCGGCCGGTCGCGGATTCGCTCGTGGAAATCTGGCAGGCCAATGCCTGTGGCCGCTATGTGCATATCGTCGATCAGCATCCGGCGCCGCTCGATCCGAACTTCACCGGCGCGGGCCGCACCGTCACCGACAAGAACGGCTATTACAAATTCATCACCGTGAAGCCCGGCGCTTACCCCTGGGGCAACCACCACAATGCGTGGCGGCCGAACCACATCCATTTCTCGGTGTTCGGCCATTCGTTCCTGTCGCGTCTGGTGACGCAGATGTATTTCCCGGGCGACTACCTGTTCCCGTTCGATCCGATCTTCAATTCGGTGACCGACCCGAAGGACCGGGATCGCATGGTCTCGACCTTCGATCTCGAAAACACCATCCCCGACTGGGCGCTGTGCTTCCGCTTCGACATCGTGCTGCGCGGCCGCGAACAGACTCCTCCGGATCTCGATTAAAACGAACGGGATTTCACATCATGTCAGTGCTCACACCTTCGCAGACCGTCGGCCCGTTCTATGCCTACGGCCTCACCCCCAAGGGCCGCGCCCACTGGGATCCGGATGGCACCTATTCCTGGAAGGAGACCATCGGCTCGAACCTCGTCACCGCCGATGTTGTCGGCGATCGCATCCGTATCGAGGGCGGTATCTATGACGGCGACGGCAAGCCAATTCCCGACGCGATGCTGGAAATCTGGCAGGCCGACGGCAACGGCAAATACTCCAACGAGCCGGGCAGCCGCCGGCTGCCGAACACAGCGTTCAAAGGTCACGGCCGCTCGGCCTGCGACGGGTCGGGCGTGTTTCAATTCGACACGGTGAAGCCCGGTGCGGTGGCCGGTCCCGACGGCAAGGTGCAGGCGCCGCATATCGTGGTCGCCATCTTCGCGCGCGGCATGCTGCGGCAGGTTTATACCCGCGTCTATTTCGACGGCGAGGCCGCAAATGCAACCGATCCGGTGCTCAACCTCGTGCCGTCCGATCGTCGCGCCACGCTGATGGCGAAGAAGCACGGCGATGTGTGGCGCTGGGACATCCACATGCAGGGCGACAAGGAGACAGTGTTCTTCGCGGTGTAGCCCGCTGCAGCGCAGCCACTGCGCCAGCGGATCTGTTGTTTCGGAGTCCACGCGAACGGCCCGGCAGCTCAAGGCGCCGGGCCGTATGCGTTTCAGCTATAACTCGCCCGTCGATCAGAGCTTGTCGGCGCCGGTTGCGAAAATCACCTTCCAGTTGGATTCGCCTTTCCGGATCACATTCGACGTATCGGCGAGAAACAGTTTTGTATGCGCAGCGTCCGAGCTGTTCAGATACAGCTGGCCGTCGACGATTTTCCAGAATTCCGGCTTGGTCGCGACTTTCTTGCCCTTGCTGGCCCCGGCCGAGCACCACCCGCCATAAGCGGGAGCATATTTCGCAGGGTCCGCAGCAAACAGATCGCGGTTCGCAGCAGACGCAAAGCGCCAGGTCGCGCCCTGATATTCGGCAGTGAACTGGTTCGATCCCATCGTCGGTTGCCCGACGGTGTGATAGGCGACCACATCGTAGCCGGCTACGGCTGCGCCATCCTTGACGTAATGCTCGTCGGCCGCGAGAGCCGATGTAGCGGGAAAGAACAGCACGGCGACAGCGACAAGCGCTGCATTCAAAGCGGAAAATCGCATTCGTAAACCTCCCATACGCTGACATGCCTGAGATCGCAGGGCCGACCGGCGCATATGCAGTCGACGAACTATCATTCGTGGCGGGTTGCCCCGCTGTTACAGCGGGCGGCCCATCGCGGTTCACGACTTCGAGAGGAGGCGCATTGCCCTGCGAATTTACGTGGTCGGTGCTACTGCAATATTCCGACCGCGCGCGCCGCGACGAACGCGACCGTCAGCAGCGAGATCATGGCCTCAGCCATCATCAACAGCTTGGCACGTTGCGACAGCGGCATGGTATCGGCCGGCGAAAACGCGGTCGCGTTGGTGAATGCCAGGAACAGATAGTCGATAAAGCCGGGCGAAAACGAAGTTGCTTTCGCGCGGTGGACCGTCGCCTGCGGGAAGACGAACTCGTAATAGGGCTGGCCCAGCGCATGCCGCATCGCCGGGCCGCCGCCGTCCAGTCCCCAGAACCACAATCCGAAAACGATCACGTTGATCACCCAGATGATCACCGCATCGACCAGCAGCGTCCGCGCATTTTCCGCCTTTCCGTCGAGCAGCGCCTGCACGAGCTCGCTCAGCGCGACGAAATTCATGACGGTCATGACCAGGATCAGCGCCAGCGCGAAGTGGCGGATGGTGCGTCGCTTCGGGTCGACGATCTTGCCATCGGCGACCGCAACCAGCGCCTGTTTCTCCTCGATCCGGAACATCACGGCGAGCGGAATCAAAAGGGCGATCTCCATAGCCGGCGCGAGCCAGCGCGGCCCGAGCGAGAGATCGTTGATCAGAAAGAATTGCAGGATCGCCACCACGACGATTGCGCCGCAGGCCAGCCAGAAGTCGGCGGCATGGGAGTCGAGAGGTGCTGGTTGATTTTGCACGTCAGAGATCCTGTGGGGTGGATGCGCGAGAGCCAGATCAAGCGTCGGAAATTCGGGAGCGGTCGGCTCCCATAACTTGTTACACATCTCTATTGATGAAAACAAAAGGCACTTCACCAATAGCGAGACAGCTTGTCTTCACCTTACGAGCCGACGTGCGTCTTTTGACGTGCATCCAGGTTTCCTCAGGAACCGTAATATAAAATTCGGGGCCGGAACGAGCAGGACCAAGGCGCGTTCGCCTAAGTCCACTATTTCCGCGTTTTACAAAGGCACGTCATGTATCATCACGTCAAAAAACTCATGTACACGGTTCGCGTGGATGAGCCCGACCCCCGGTTCGGCAACATGTTGCTGGAGCAGTTTGGCGGCGCCAATGGTGAGCTCGCTGCGGCGATGCAGTATTCGATCCAGGGTCTGAACTGCGAGGATCCTGCTCGCAAGGATCTGCTGATGGACATCGGAACCGAAGAATTGAGCCATCTCGAGATTGTCGGGACATTGGCGCGGATGCATCTCAAGCCGATGAAATCCATCCGGGAAGAAGCGGAGGCCGATCCCCTGATCGCGATCGCGGGCGGGGGCGGCGTGAACCTGTTCAATTCTATGGGCAATCCGTGGACGGCCGATTACCTGAAGGTCACTGGCGAACTCGACGTCGATTTGCGCAGCAACATTGCGGCCGAAGCCCGTGCCAAAATCGTTTATGAGCGCCTGATCAACTTCTGTCGGGACTCCGGCACCAAAGACGCGCTTCAGTTTCTGATGACCCGCGAGATCACGCATATGCAGGCGTTCGCTGCCGCGTTGGAGAGCATGGGCAAGCCGCCTTTCTCCATTGGTCGAATCGCGCCGACGCCCCAATTGGTCGATCAATATTTCAACGACTCGACGGGAGAAGGCGATCACGGTGAAATCGATGCGCGGGGCCCTTGGAACGAGGGAGAGCCGTGGGAGTATGTGGAAGCACCTGCCTTCCAGGATTTGGCTCAGGATGGCGAAAACCCTTCAATCCATGCTGCGAGCTCGGAAGGTAGCTCGGACGTTCTGGAAGCCCTTCTCGTCGACCAGTTGAGGGACATACTTCATGCCGAAAAGCAGCTCCTGAAAGCCTTGCCGAAGATGGCAAAGGCCGCACGTGCGTCCCAACTCACGACGCTGTTCGAAACCCACCTTGCCGAGACGGAGATGCAAGTCGAGCGTCTCAACGAAAGCCTTAAAATGCTGGGAGGTGCAGCGAGGGCCAAGCCCTGCAAGGGCATGGCGGGGCTGGTCGACGAAGGTGAAGAGGTGATGAGCGAGGGTAAGGAGAAGGAAGATGCGCCGGCCGACATCGCACTCATCGGAGCGGCCCAGCGTGTCGAGCATTACGAAATCGCCGCCTATACCGCTGCGCGAAACCTTGCATTGCAGCTCCACCTTCCCGTGATCGTGCATCTGCTGACGCAGTCACTTGGCGAAGAGCAAAACGCTGATCAGCTTCTCGACCAGGTTGCTCAGCCGCTGATGTCAGTGGCGAGGATGCCGGCCGCTGTCGAATAAGGCTAAGCCGAATGCCCTCGAAACGGTTCTCGCAGACGGCGGTCGAGGGTCCAAAGTGAAAGACTAAAAAAAGCCCCCGTGCATCGCACGGGGGCTTCGTCATTCCGGTACGTGAGCTGAAAGCTTATGCCGCCTGATGGCGCCACTTGCCCTCATAGCCCTCGCGGACTTCAGCCGCGTACGGGGTCGGGCCGACCACGACCTTCACTTCGGTCTGCTTGTGGCGCTCGACTGTGGTCTTCTTGGTGCCGCCATTCTCCTCGCCCCACACCAGGGTGAGTTCGGTGCCGGGCTTGGCGTATTCGGCTTCCACCCAGCCGAGCGACAGCATCTTGCGCTCGTTGAAGGAATAGCCCGAGAACATCGAGGCGCCGGCCATCTTGCCGCCCTTCGCCATCACCGAGTCGTAGGACGACGAGGCGTAGTTCGACAGCGGCAGGTCGATGAACTTGAAGTTCTCGCCATGCGGGGCGAACATCGACGCGTTGATGCGATTCACGTCGTCGTTATCCCACGCGAAGGTCACCTTCTTGCGGTGGTTCTTGCCTTCCATCGCCTTCAGCGCATCCGAGCCGATGAAGTCGTGGTCGAACTTGGTGAAGGTGTTGTAGCCGAGCTCATACGGGGTCGTGTAATAGTCCTCGATGTTCTTCGACACGAACGAACCGCCGAGACCGGCGACCGCCTCGTAGCTCGTTTCCGGCAGCCACTCGCGATAGGCCTTCAGCTTGTCGCCGGAATAGATCGCCGGCACCGGCGACGGGATCCAGCCCGATTCCAGGGTGTTGGTCGCATAGGCGCGGGCGCCGACCGGCACAATGCCGAAATCCTTGCCGGCTTCGAGGATGGCGTTGCGAACTTCATCGCCCTCGGCATACGGACCCCAGATTTCGAGACCGGGCGCGCCGGCCATTCCGTGACGCAGCGCGCGGATCTTGCGGCCGGCCATGGTCACGTAGCCCATGTTGAAGAACTTGATGTCCGGGAAGGTGCCGCCGGTCAGCTTCTTGATCACGCCTTCGGCGTTCGGGCCCTGGATCTGATAGCGATAATAGCTGCGGGTCACCGGCTTGCCCATCGGACGCGACGGCGAGCGATCGTCGTATTCGGTCTGCACGTCGAAGCCGCCGGTCTTGGCGTGGAATTCGATCCAGTTCGCCGCCGGGTTACGGCCGACATACACCATCTCGTTTTCGGCAAGATAGAACAGGATGCCGTCGCCGATCACATGGCCATACGGCGTCACCGGTGCGAATTGCTTCGCCTTGTCGACGGTGAAATTCTTGAACGAGTTGGTGGAGAGATAGGACAAGAGCTTCACGGTGTCCTTGCCGCGCACGAACAGGTTCACCATGTGGTGCGACTGGTCGAACAGCACGCAGGTCTCGCGCCATGCACGCTGCTCGTCGCGCCAGTTGGTGAATTCGGGCGCAACGACCGGATACACATAGGCGCCGATCTGCGAATTGCGCATCATCTCGACCGTATTGCCGGCCGCTTTCAACTTCTCTTCCAGGTTCTTGTAAGCCATCTGATGTTCCTCCGAATGATGGTTCGATAGTGTTGCGTGGCGGACCGCAAGGCGGCCGGTTGCGCGAGGCGAGGCGTTTCCGCCTTGGCCCTGAGACCGGCAAATCCGTCTGTGCCTGTATACAGAGGCGCGAAAAGCCGCCGCTCCCACCCTCTGCCTGTTTCGTCCCTGTTTGGAAAACTTAGCGTTGGATTGACGTTTCTTGGCGCTCCGGATGGACTAACCACCCCTCCTGCCTGTATTGTATACAGCATGAATTCCCGGCAATCTCAAGGCCGGGAAAGCGGGGAGGCATCTGTGCCGGTTCAGGCAGCCGACAACGAGCGGTCGTCGTCGCAGACGGTCAAGGCGCAGCTGTCGCTACGCGACCTGATCCTGTCCGGCGATTTGAAGCCGGGGGACCGGATTTCCGAGCTTTCCGTCGTGGAGCGGCTTGGCATTTCGCGTACTCCCATCCGGATGGCCCTTGTCAGGCTCGAAGAAGAAGGTTTCCTCGAAGCCATACCGTCCGGAGGATTTGCCGTGAAGGCATTCTCCGAGCGCGACATTCATGACGCGATCGAGATGCGCGGCACGCTGGAAGGTTTTGCGGCGCGGCTCGCGGCCGAACGTGGCGTACGCAATGCTGTCATGCTCGAGATCAAGGACCGGCTGACGCAGCTCGACGAGCTGGTGGGCAGGCCCACTTTGAGCGTCGACGACTTCTCACAATATGTGGGACTGAATGGGCAGTTTCACGCGCTGCTGATCGATGCCGCGGACTCGCCCGTGCTTGCGCGCCAGATCGATCGCGCGCTCAATCTTCCGTTCGCTTCGCCGAGCGGTTTCGTTATGGTTCAGGCCATGTTGCCGGAAGCCCGAAAGATTCTGACCATCGCCCAGGACCATCATCATTGCGTCGTGCGTGCGATCGAGGAACGCGAAGGCGCGCGCGCGGAAGCGCTGATGCGCGAACATGCGCGGCTGGCGCATCGTAATCTGCAACTGGCCTTCCGCAACCAGGGCACCCGCGATCTCGTGCCCGGCGCGGTTCTCATCAGGAAGGCCGTGCCGGCGCGCTACTGATCTTCAAGAAAACACGCACAAAAGAATGGGAGTGAACGCTTCATGACGCAACGTACAAGGCCGCCTTTCCGCGCCGACCAGGTCGGCAGCTTCCTGCGCCCCGAGCGCCTGAAGGAGGCTCGCGCCAGGCGCGACAAGGGCGAGATCACCGAGGCGCAGCTCAAGGCCGTCGAGGATGAAGAGATCAAGAAGGTTATCAAGAAGCAGGAAGAGGTCGGCATGCAGCTCGCCACCGACGGCGAGTTCCGGCGCACCTTCTGGCACTTCGACTTTCTCGGCGGCATGACCGGCATCGATCTCTACGACCATTCGCAGGGAATCAAGTTTCAGGGCGCCGAGACCAAGGCCTGGGACATCCGCACCACGGGCAAGATCGATTTTCCGGACGATCATCCGTTTCTCGACCACTTCCGCTTCCTGAAGGCCAATACCAGCGTGGTGCCGAAGATGACGATCCCGTCGCCGACGGTGGCGCATTTCCGCGGCGGGCGGGCCAAGATCAGCAAGGATGTGTACCCCGATCTCGACCTCTTCTATGAGGATTTGGGCAAGGCTTACGCCAAGGTGGTGAAGGCCTTCTACGACGCCGGATGCCGCTATCTGCAATTCGACGACACGGTCTGGGCCTATCTCTGCTCGGAGAAGGAATTGGCGCAATCGCGCGAGCGCGGCGACAAGACCGACGACCTGCAGCAGAAATATCGCGACATGATCAACCTGTCGCTCAAGGACAAGCCGGCGGACATGACCGTGACCATGCATGCCTGCCGCGGCAATTTCCGCTCCACGTTCATCTCCTCGGGCGGCTACGAGCCGGTGGCCAAGGTGCTGCTGGGCGAGGTGAATTTCGACGGTTATTTCCTGGAATACGATTCCGACCGCGCCGGCGGCTTCGAGCCGCTGCGCTTCCTGCCAAAGGGCGAGAAGCAGGTGGTTCTTGGACTGATCACCTCCAAGAGCGGCACCCTGGAAAGCAAGGACGAGGTGAAGCGCCGCATCGACGAGGCGACGAAATTCGGGCCGCTGGAGCAATTCTGCCTGTCGCCGCAATGCGGCTTCGCCTCGACCGAGGAGGGCAACATCCTCACCGAGGACCAGCAATGGGCCAAGATGCGGGAGATCGTCGAATTGTCCCACGAGGTATGGGGCAAATAGGCCGAGCCCGGCTTCGCGCCGGCAGGGTGTAATCCATGCCGGGTGGCTCGCCGCCGCCCGGCAGGTCCTCCGTATTACCAAAAGATAACCCCATCGCGCGAGGCGGCCGGAGGCAACGATCCCGAGGGCTTGCAGCGGGCGGGTTAACCGCTGTCGCGCGATGTCGAGTTTTAGAGCTTGAAGCCGCCGGTCGGATCGGGAAGAATCCCTCCATAAATCAATAAGGGCCTTTAAGGGAGGAACCCATGTTACGAAACCTGACCGGCATGCTTGCGGCGGGTGCAGCGGCTCTGTCGTTGCTCGCAAGCCCGCAAGCGAACGCGCAATCCGGCGAACCGATCAAGATCGGTCTCGGCATCGCAATGACCGGCGGTCTGGCCGGCCCCGGCAAGCAGGCGCTGCTCGGCGTTAAAATCTGGGAAGACCAGATCAACAAGAAGGGCGGCCTGCTCGGGCGTCCGGTCCGGATCATCGCGTATGACGATCAGACCAACGCCTCGACCGTGCCGGGCATCTACACCAAGCTGATCGACGTCGACAAAGTCGACCTCATCCTCGGACCCTATGCCACCAACATGATCGCACCGGCGATGCCGGTCGTCATGCAGAAGGGCAAGACGATCGTCGGCCTGTTCGGTCTCGCGGTGAACAGCGAATTCAACTACCCGAAATATTTCGCGATGATCCCGACCGGGCAGAACACCAAGCCGTCCTTCACCGAGGGCTTCTTCGAAGTCGCCGCCAAGAACAAGATCCAGACCGTTGCGCTGGTGGCGGCTGACGCCGAGTTCGCGAACAACGCGTGCGAAGGCGCGCGGACGAACGCGAAGAAGCACAACATCAAGGTGGTGTACGATCGGAAATATCCGCCGGCCACAACGGACTTCACGCCGATCGTTCGCGCGATCCAGGCGGCGAATCCGGAAGCTGTCGTCATCTGCTCCTATCCGCCGGACTCGGTCGGCATGGTGCGTGCGGTCAACGAAGTCGGCTTCAAGCCGAAGATGATCGGCGGTTCGATGGTCGGCCTGCAGATCAGCGCGATCAAGACCCAGCTTGGCCCGTTGATGAATGGCTGGATCAACTACGAGACCTGGGCGCCGACCAAGCATTTCCTGAATCCGGACGCCGAGGCGTTCCTGAAGGAATATCAGGCACGCGCCAAGGCCGAGGGCGTCGATCCGCTGGGCTACTATCTCGGTACCTGGGGCTATGCCTATGCAGAGTTGCTCGGCAAGGCGGTCGAAGGCGCCAAGAGCCTGAACGACGACAAGATCGCGGAATATCTTCGCCAGAACACCATCAACACCATCATGGGTCCGGTGAAGTTCGGCAAGAATGGCGAATGGACCGAGTCTGGAATGATGCAGGTCCAGTACAAGGGCATCAAGGGTAACGACCTCGAGCAGTTCCGCGGCCTGGATACCCAGATCATCCTGACGCCGGATCAGCACAAGACCGGTGAAGCGGTGCTGCCGTTCGAAAAGGCGCAGCAGCAGTAACGCGCTGAGGGTTGAAACCATCGCGGCGCCGTGCGAGCCATCGTGCGGCGCCGTTTTCTTCTGAACCCAAGCCTGCAAGTCTCTCGTCGTCCCCGCGGAAAGCGGGGACCCATATTCCGGAGCGCTGATGATGGGTCCCTGCCTTCGCAGGGACGACCAAGAAATGGTGGATCGTCTTGCTGCTGCTGCCCACAAGTCTCGTCGGCTCCTACCCCCAACCCGAATGGCTGATCGACCGCGAGCGGCTGTCCAAGCAGGTGCCGCGGGTGCGCATGCACGACCTGTGGCTCATCCCCGAAAAGCACCTTGAGGCCGCGCAGGACGACGCGACGCTGCTCGCGATCCGCGACCAGGAGCGGGCCGGGCTTGATATCATCTGCGACGGCGAACAGCGCCGCGAGAGCTATTCCAACCGCTTCGCCACCGCGCTCGAAGGCATTGACCTCGACAAACCCGGCACCACTATCAACCGCACCGGCAAGACCATTCCGGTGCCGCGCGTCGCCGGCAAGATCCGGCGCATGCATCCGGTCGAGGTGCGCGACGTCAAGATTTTGCGCGCCAATACCGACCGCACAATCAAGGCGACGGTGCCGGGCCCCTTCACCATGGGCAAGCAGGCGCAGGACGACTTCTACGGCAGCGAGGAAGCAGTGGCGATGGATTACGCCGCTGCCGTGAATGAGGAGATCAAGGACCTGTTCGCGGCCGGCGCCGACATCGTGCAGATCGACGAGCCGTGGATGCAGCAGCATCCGGAGAAGGCGCGGCAATACGGGTTGAAGACATTGGCCCGCGCGCTCGACGGCGTGACCGGCACGATCGCGATCCATCTGTGCTTCGGTTACGCGCAGGTCGTGCATGAGAAGCCGACCGGATATTCCTTCCTGGGCGAGCTCGAGAATAGCGGCGTGCATCAGGTCTCGATCGAGGCGGCGCAGCCGAAGCTCGATCTCAATGTGCTGAAGCAATTGCCGTCGAAGACCATCATCCTCGGCGTCATCGACCTTGGCGATCTTGTCGTTGAGCGGCCGGAAACGGTCGCGGACCGCATTCGTGCCGCGCTCAAGGTGGTGCCGGCCGAGCGCCTCGTGATCGCACCCGATTGCGGCATGAAATATCTGCCGCGGCCTGTCGCGTTCGCCAAGATGAAGGCGATGGTCGAGGGCACCAGAATGGTGCGGAACGAATTGACGGGGGCTTGAGAACAATCTCTCCGTTCGTCCCCGCGGAAGCGGGGACCCAGAGCCACTGTACAAGCCTCCCTGGGTTCCGGCTTTCGCGGGAACGAGCGGCAAAACGATAGGGCGGAACCTCATATGATGAACGATACCAAGCCCCCCTTCCGTGCCGACCATGTCGGCAGCCTGCTGCGCCCGAAGGCGATCCATGACGCGCGTACCAAACACGCCAAGGGAGAAATCAGCGCCGGGCAATTGAAGGAAATCGAGGATCGCGAGATCGAGCGCGTCATCAAAAAGCAGGAAGAGGTCGGGCTGAAAGCGATCACCGACGGCGAATTCCGCCGCTCCTGGTGGCATCTCGATTTTCTCTGGGGACTCGACGGCGCCGAGAAGCACGTGATGGACACCGGCGTCAAATTCGCCGCGGTCAACACCCGCAATGAAGGCGTAGCGGTCACCGGCAAGCTTGGTATGTCGGGTCCGCATGCGATGGTCGAGCATTTCAAGTTCGTCGCCGCGCACACGAAGCAGACGCCGAAGATCACCATCCCGTCGCCGTCGGCGATCTACGGGCGGCCGGTCGCAACGCCGATCGACAAGAGCGCCTATCCCGACATGGACGCGTTCTGGGCCGATCTCGGCAATGCCTACAAGAAGGCGGTGCGCGGCTTCGCGGACGCCGGCTGCCGCTATCTGCAGCTCGACGAGGTCTTCATCGCGATGCTGTGCGATCCCAAATATCGAGATCAGATGAAGGCGCGCGGCGACGATCCGGACAAGCTCGGGCCGCTCTACGGCGATCTCATCAACGCGGCGATGTCGGATATCCCCTCCGACATGACGATCACCATGCATCTGTGCCGCGGCAACTACAAATCGACCTTCATGGGGGCGGGCGGATACGACGCCGAGGCCGAGGTGCTGTTCGATCGCATCAAGGTGCATGGCTATTTCATGGAATACGACACCGAGCGCGCCGGCGGCTTCGAACCGCTGCGGATGGTGCCGAAGGATCGCCGCGTAGTGCTGGGTCTGATCACGACCAAGACCGGCGAACTAGAGAGCAAGGATGTCATAAAGCGCCGGATTGACGAGGCCTCGAAATACATCTCGCTCGATCAGCTCTGCCTGTCGCCGCAATGCGGCTTCGCCTCGACCGAGGAAGGCAACACCCTGACCGAGGAGCAGCAATGGGGCAAGCTGCGGCTGATCGTGGAGATCGCCGACGAGGTTTGGGGTTCCAGGTAATCCGTCACCCTGAGGTACGCGCGCATATGCGCGCGCCTCGAAGGGCGACGGCCCGGATGTGCCCCGGCATCCTTCGAGGCTCGCTTCGCTCGCGCCTCAGGATGACGAGATCGAATTTCAAGCAAGTGACAAGGAAACATTGCGAATGAACACCACTGCCCCCTTCCGCGCCGATCATGTCGGCTCGTTGCTGCGCACCGCGCCGCTGAAAGAAGCGCGATTGAAACGCGAGAAGGGCGAGATCGACGCCGCTGCACTGAAAGCGGTTGAAGATGAAGAGATCAGGAAGATCATCAAGAAGCAGGAAGAGGTGGGCTTGAAGCTTGCGACCGACGGCGAGTTCCGCCGCTCGTGGTGGCAGTTCGATTTCTTCAAGCTGCTGGATGGCGCCGAGCTGGTGCGTACCGCTCATGGCATCAAGTTTGCCGGCGTCGAGACCCGGCCTGAGGATATCGCCGTCACCGGCAAGCTCGGCTATTCCGGCGCGCCGATGATCGACCATTTCGAATTCCTGAAGGCGAATTGCAAGGTCACGCCGAAGATGACGCTGCCGTCGCCGACGGTGCTGCAATATCGCGTCGGTCCGAAGCCCATTCAGGACGGCCTCTACAAGTCGACGGAAGAATTGCTGCACGATCTGGGATTGGCCTATCGCAAGGCGATCAAGGCGTTCGGCGATGCCGGTTGCCGCTACCTGCAGCTCGACGACACCTCCTACGCGCATCTGTGCGACAAGGAGCGCCGCGCGGCGCTGCAGGCGCGCGGCGAGGACCCGATCTGGCTCGCCGATGCCTGGGCCGAGATGATCAATTCCGCGCTCAAGGACAAGCCGGCCGACATGGTGACGGCGATGCATCTGTGCCGCGGCAATTTCCGCTCGACCTTCGTGTCGTCCGGCGGTTACGAGCCGGTGGCCGATGTGCTGTTCAACAAGATCGGCATCGACGGCTATTTCCTGGAATACGATTCCGATCGCGCCGGCGATTTCGCGCCGTTGCGATTTTTGCCGAAGGGCAAGAAGCGCGTGGTGCTCGGATTGGTCACTTCGAAGACCGGCACGCTGGAAAGCAAGGACCTGCTCAAAAGGCGCATCGAGGAAGCGACAAAGGTGGTGCCGCTCGAGCAGCTGTGCCTGTCGCCGCAATGCGGCTTCGCCTCGACCGAGGAAGGCAACGTGCTGGCCGAGGACGAGCAATGGGCCAAGCTGCGGCTCTGCGTCGAAGTCGCCGAAGAGGTATGGGGGAATTAATCCCCCTCACTCTTCTAGGATTGCCACCGCGCGCGTCCAGCCGGCCGAGCCGCCCTTCACCTTGACCGGGAAGCACGACACGGTGAAGCCGGTCGCGGGCAGGCTTTCGAGATTGTGCAGCTTCTCGATATGGCAATAGCCGATATCGCGGCCGGCCTTGTGGCCCTCCCAGATGATCGATGCGTCGTGATCCTTCGCGTAGCGCTGCGCGGTGAAGGAGAACGGCGCGTCCCAGCTCCAGCCATCGATGCCGGTGACGCGCACGCCGCGCTCGGTCAGATAGAGCGTGGCGTCGCGACCCATGCCGCAGCCTGAATCGACGTAATCGTCAGCGCCGTATTTCATCCCGGCCGCGGTGTTGACCAGCACGATTTCGAGCGGCTTGAGCGTATGGCCGATGCGCTTGAGTTCTGCTTCGACATCCGCCGCCGTCACCACATAGCCTGCGGGGAAATGCCTGAAGTCGAGTTTCACGCCCGGCTGCAGGCACCAGTCGAGCGGAACCTGGTCGATGGTCATCGCCGGCTTGGGAGCGCCAAGCGCATGATCCATGGTCGGGTGATAATGCCAGGGCGCGTCGAGATGCGTGCCATTGTGGGTGGTGATCTCGACCTTCTCAAGGGCCCACCCCGCGCCGTCCGGCAGATCGTCCGCCTGCAATCCGGGGAAGAAGCCGCGGATGCGCTCAATCGTCTCATGATGCCGCAGATGCTGGATCTTTGGCAGCGCAACCGGCGGATCGCTGGCGACATCGCTTTCGAGCGGGATCGAGATATCGATGATGCGGCGCGGCATGTCCTGTCCTCAACGTTCCGAGGCTTGCAAACCACGGCCTGAGAAGGGATACAAGCGCCCAAGCTGGATACGAGCCTTACGAGAAACGGGAGTGAAACAATGATCAGGACGATGCTGTCAGCGGCAGCGGCCCTGCTGGTGATGACCGGCGTGGCCCCCGCGCAGAAATATCCCTCCCGCAATATCGAGGTCATCATTCCCTTCGCCGCCGGCGGCGGCGTGGACCTGATCGGCCGCTCCATCGCAGCGTCGCTGGCCGAGCAGCTCGGGCAAAGCGTCATCGTGCAGAACCGCGATGGCGCCGGCGGTACCATCGGCTTCGGCGCGCTCGCGGCCGCGGCGCCGGATGGCTACACGCTCGGCTTCGGTCCCTCGACGCCGATTGCCAATGCGCCTTATCTCGTCAAGGGCGTCCGCTACAATCCGGAATCGTTCGAATATATCTGCCAGGTGTTCGAGAATCCGTTCTCGATCGCCGTGGGGCCAAACTCGCCCTACAAGACCGCGCAGGATCTGCTGGCCGCGGCCAAGGACAAGAGCCTGAATTTCGGCCATGCGGGCCTGGGCTCGATTCCGCATCTCTCGGTCGAGAATTTTGCCGATGCGATGAAAATCAAGGTGCAGCATCTGCCGTTCCGCGGCGATGCCGGAATGCTGCCGGTGCTGATCAAGGGCGATCTCGATTTCGGCGCGCCGGCGCTGTCGTCGATCCGCGGCAACGACCAGATCCGTCCGCTTGTGATCTTCGCAGGCAAGCGCAGCGCGTCCTATCCGGATGTGCCGACCGCGGGCGAACTCGGTGTGAAGACGTCGGTGCCGCCCGGACAGAACGGGCTGTATGCGCCGAAGGGATTGCCGGCCGAGGTGAAGGCCGCGCTCGAGAAGGCGTGCGCGACCGCCGTCAAGTCCGACGGCGTGCTGAAAGTTGCCGGCAATACCGGCACGCCGATCGTCTATCTCGAAGGAAAGGAGTTCCGCGATCAAACCGTCGCCGATTACAAGTTCAAGGGCGAACTGATCAAGCGGCTTGGGCTCGGCGCGAACTAGCGCCTTGTCGCGCCTGCAGGCCTGGCGATGCCGCTCGATCCCGAAAGGCTTCTGTCGCTGAAGCTGCCGGATATCGAGCAGCATTACACCGAAAAGGACGCCATGCTTTACGCGCTTGGCGTCGGCCTCGGGCACGATCCGGTCGACGAGCGCGAACTCGCCTTCGTCTATGAAAAAAACCTGAAGGTGCTGCCGACCTTTCCGGTGGTGCTCGGCTTCGAGCCGTTCCTGCTGCGCGATATCGATGCCGGCGTGAATTTCGAAATGACGGTGCATGGCGAGGAGCACCTCACCCTGCACCGATCGCTCGCCACCTCCGGCACCATCCTTGCGCGCCTTCGCATCCTCGACGTCATCGACAAGGGCGCGGGCAAGGGCGCGCTGCTGTTGATGGAGCGCGCGATCTCCGACAAGGCGACCGGCCAACCGCTCGCCACCATTCGCCAGACCGTGTTCTGCCGTGCCGATGGCGGCTTCAGCGGTGGCACGCGGCCATCGCCGCCGGTTCATGCGCTCCCGGACCGCGCGCCGGACCTGATCTGCGATCTTCAGACGCGTCCCGAAATGGCGCTGATCTACCGGCTGTCTGCGGATGTGAACCCGCTGCATGCCGATCCCGCGGTTGCGCGTGCCGCAGGCTTCGAGCGGCCGATCCTGCAGGGGCTCGGCACCTTCGGCGTGGCAGGCCATGCAATCCTGCGCAGCGTCTGCGATTACGATCCCGCTCGCTTGAGGTCCATCGCCGGGCGCTTCTCCGCGCCGGTTTATCCCGGCGAGACCGTCCGCACGGAGATGTGGCGCGACGGCGATGTCGTGAGTTTCCGCGCGCGTGTGGTCGAGCGCGATGCGATCGCGATCAACAATGGCCGCGCCGAGGTGGATTGATGCGTGACAACGATGACGATCTTGCCGCGATCCGCAGCAGCGTGCGCGCATTATGCGCCGATTTTCCCGGCGAATACTGGCGCGCACTCGATCGCGAGCGCACTTATCCCACCGCATTCGTCGACGCGCTGACCAAAGCCGGATTCCTCGCGGCGCTGATCCCGGAGCAATATGGCGGCAGCGGATTGTCGATGCGCGCCGCGGCGGCAATCATGGAAGAAATCCATGCGTCTGGCTGCAACGGCGCGGCCTGTCACGCGCAGATGTACACGATGGGCACCGTGCTGCGTCACGGCAGCGACGCCCAGAAGCGCGATTATCTGCCGGCGATCGCGCGCGGCGAATTGCGGCTGCAGGCCTTCGGCGTCACCGAGCCGACCTCGGGGACGGACACGCTGTCGCTGCGCACCACCGCGACCCGAGACGAAGAAGAGTACATCATCAACGGTCAGAAAATCTGGACCTCGCGCGCGGAATATTCCGACCTGATGCTCCTGCTGGCGCGCACCACGCCGCGCGACCAGGTGCAGAAACGCACCGACGGCCTCTCCGTATTGCTGGTCGACATGCGCGCGGTGAAGGGTCGGGGTCTCGACATCCGCCCGATCCGCACCATGATGAATCACGCCACCACCGAAGTCTTCTTCGACAACATGCGGGTCCCGGCGTCGTCGCTGATTGGCGAGGAGGGCAGGGGTTTCCGCTACATCCTGTCCGGCATGAATGCCGAGCGCATCCTGATCGCGGCCGAATGCATCGGCGATGCGAAATGGTTCATCGCGAAGGCATCGGCCTATGCGAAAGACCGCAACGTGTTCGGCCGGCCGATCGGCCAGAACCAGGGCGTGCAGTTTCCGATCGCGCGTGCCTATGCACAGATGCGTGCCGCCGAATTGATGGTGCGCGAGGCCGCCGAGCGTTATGAAAGCGGCGCCGATATCGGCGAGGAAGCCAATATTGCGAAGCTGCTCGCGGCCGATGCATCATGGGCCGCGGCCGACATGTGCGTGCAAACTTTCGGCGGCTTCGGCTTCGCCGAGGAATACGACATCGAGCGAAAATTTCGCGAGACGCGGCTGTATCAGGTGGCGCCGATCTCGACCAACCTGATCCTGTCCTATATTGCCGAGCATGTGCTCGGCTTGCCGCGCTCGTATTGAGGGACCGTTCCCATGTCCGTCACCGCCGCCGATATCATTCGCCTGCTCGATCTCAAGCCGCATCCCGAAGGCGGGCATTATTGCGAGACCTTCCGCGACAGCCGCACCGATCACACCGGCCGCGCATACTCGACCGCGATCTATTTCCTGCTGGCGCGCGGCGAGCGCTCGCACTGGCACAAGGTGGATGCGGTCGAGACCTGGCACTGGCATGCCGGCGCCCCGCTCCGGCTCGACATCCACGAGAACGGCAAGCCCACCACGCTTATCCTGGGTTCCGATCTTGCGGCCGGTGAGCGACCGCAGGGCGTCGTGCCGACGAATGCGTGGCAGGCCGCGGAATCGCTGGGGGACTGGACGCTGGTCGGCTGCACCGTCGCGCCCGGATTTGAGTTTTCCGGCTTCGAACTCGCCCCAAAGGGTTGGTCGCCGGGTTAGAGCGTTATCGAGATGTTTCAGCTGCGCGTGCGCAGCGCCGAGCGGTAGACGCGCGGTCCGTAATAGCTGAGCCGCGGCGTCAGCAGCCGCAATGCCGGCAGCATCACCAGCCCGGCGAGCGATGCCTGCAATACCATGCAGGCGGCATGAACGGTGCCGGCCTGGAACGCGGTCACGGCAACCGGTGCGGCGAACGCTGCGGCAGCCGTGGCTGCGACATGCCCGGTCCCCCAGGCGAAGCCGGACAGCATGGCCCAGCCGAACAATCCGAAGGCCGCGCGTCGCAGGCTCAGCGCCTCGGCAGCGCCGATGACGATTCCATAAACGAATCCGGACAGCAGAATCGGAGTCGCGGTACGGGCGGCAGCTTGCAGGTTTGACACGGCAGAGGTGAGACCGGGGAGCGCCTCCGGTGCCGGCGGGAGAAAGAACACGCTGACCGCCGCGATCGCGCCGCACCACAACAGCATCGAGAAGCGTGCGAGGTGTTCGCGCAGCAGGCCGCCGCGCAGATATCCGAAGGTCAGGCCATAGACGCAGGCGACCGCAAGGCCGGTTGCGTACGTCACCGTCGAGGCGTCCACGTCCTGCGATACGTGCTGCAGGCCGCGCCCCAATGCGCCAATGGCCGCCGCCGCGCCGAGGCACAGGACCTGCGCCACCGGATAGGCCAGGAGCCAACGCTTCGCTCGTCCGGACGAGGATCGCTCGCCCGGAAGGACGTAGGAATAGGACATGGACTGCGCCTCCGGCACAACTGATGTGCCTGAGTCGCAGCAAGCTTAGCGAAGGTTCAATGACGCGCGATGGACCATGTGCCGCATCGTTGCGGCACTGCGCTCAGTCGGCGCGACGGATTGTCCCGCCGGTGGAAACATCCGATGCGGGACGAGTTCAGTTTCCTGACCAGGTCACACCAGGAGACAGTCAATGCTGAAGCCGGCACTCGCCATCGCCATGATCGGATTCGTTGCCATCGCGGCGGGATGGCCGGCCTCCGCACAGACGCCGCAGGCTCCGGCCATCTCGGTCGAGCAGGCCACCAAGATCGCGCGCGATGCCGGCCTGGTGATGATCCGCGAGATCGAGCTCGACGACGGCAAGTGGGAGATCGAGGGCAGAACGCAGGCCGGCGAGCGCCGCGAACTGCATATCGACGCTACCAGCGGCAAGACGTTGCGCAACGAGCGCGACTGACGCGCCGCTCGCCACGCCGCGTTCGGGCGGTCAGGACATATACTGCCCGCCATTCGCCGACAGCGTCGATCCGGTGATGAATCCGGATCCGTCGGCGGCGAGGAACACCACGCAGCGCGCGATTTCCTCCGGCTCGCCGAGCCGCCCCATCGGAATATGCGGCAGGATGCTTTTCTCGAGCACGTCCTGCGGCACCGCCTTCACCATCTCCGTGCCGATATAGCCGGGACAGATCGCGTTCACGGTGATGCCGCTCTTGGCGCCTTCCTGCGCGAGCGCCTTGGTGAAGCCGATCTCGCCAGCCTTGGCGGCGGAATAATTGACCTGGCCCATCTGGCCCTTCTGGCCGTTGATCGAGGAGATATTGACGATGCGGCCGAACTTGCGCGCACGCATGCCCTCGATGACGTTTCGCGTCATGTTGAACAGCGAACCGAGATTGGTGCCGATCACCGCATTCCATTGATCCGCTGTCATGCGGTGGAACATCGTGTCCTTGGTGATGCCTGCGTTATTGACCAGCACCTCGACCGGCCCGAGTTCGGCTTCGACCTGCTTGATGCCCGCGGCGCAGGCCTCGAAATTCGACACGTCCCATTTGAACACCGGGATGCCGGTTTCTGATTTGAATTTCTGTGCGGCCTCGTCGTTACCGGCATAGCTCGCCGCGACCTTGTAGCCGGCCGCCTTCAGCGCCTTGCAGATCGCTTCGCCGATCCCGCGCGTTCCCCCCGTTACCAGCGCCACCCGAGACATCTGTTCCCCCTGTTTCTTGGCCGGACGACCGATCCGGACCGCCTACACTAGAGACGTAAATGGCCGGGGCAAGCCCCGGCCATGACGCAACTCAAACTGCGGCGAAAAGCGCCGGGGCGCTGCGTCCTACGGACGCTCCAGGCACATGGCGATCCCCATGCCGCCGCCGATGCACAACGTGGCGAGGCCCTTCTTGGCGTCGCGCTTCTGCATCTCGTACAGCAGCGTGGTCAGAACCCGCGCGCCGGAGGCGCCGATCGGGTGGCCGATGGCGATGGCGCCGCCATTGACGTTGACCTTTGAGGTGTCGAGCCCGAGCTCCTTGTTCACCGCGCAGGCCTGGGCCGCGAAGGCCTCGTTGGCCTCGATCAGGTCGAGGTCGCCGACCTTCCAGCCGGCCTTTTCCAGCGCCGCGCGCGACGCCGGGATCGGGCCGGTCCCCATGATCGAGGGATCGACGCCGGCATGCGCCCAGGAGGCGATGCGGGCGAGGATCGGCCGGCCTTCCTTCTTGGCCCGCGATGCCTTCATCAGCACGACGGCGGCGGCGCCATCGTTGATGCCGGAGGCATTGGCTGCCGTCACGGTGCCTTCCTTGTCGAAGGCCGGGCGCAGCTTGCCGATCGAGTCCGGGGTCACGCCGGCCTTCGGATATTCGTCGGTATCGACCACGACATCGCCCTTGCGGGTCTTGATCGTGACCGGCGCGATCTCGTCCTTGAACTTGCCGGCTTTCATGGCGGCTTCGGCCTTGTTCTGCGAGCTGGCCGCGAACTCATCCTGCTGCTGGCGGGTGATCTGATATTGCTTGGCCACGTTCTCGGCGGTGGTCCCCATGTGATAGCCGTTGAAGGCGTCCCAGAGGCCGTCCTTGATCATGGTGTCGACCATGGCGAAATCGCCCATCTTCACGCCAGAGCGCAGATGTGCGCAATGCGGCGCCATGCTCATGGATTCCTGGCCGCCGGCGACCACGATGTCGGAATCGCCGTTGAGGATGGCCTGATAGCCGAGCGCAACCGCCCGCAATCCCGAGCCGCAGAGCTGGTTAACGCCCCAGGCCGGGCTTTCGACCGGGATTCCGGCGGCGATAGAGGCCTGCCGTGCCGGGTTCTGGCCCTGACCGGCGGTCAGGATCTGTCCCATAATGACCTCGGAGACGTCCTTTCCGTCCACTCCGGCGCGCTTCAATGCCGCCTCGATGGCGACCTTACCGAGCTCATGCGCCGGCAGGTTCGCGAAAGCTCCGTTGAAGGCGCCGACCGGCGTGCGCGCGGCACCCACAATGACGATGTCGTCCTGCATGAAGTTGCTCCCTGTCTGTTGGGCATCGCCATAGCATGGCGCGTTCAGCCCTCAAAACCTCCGGCCATGCGATATGGCCGGATTTGACCCGCATAAAACGGTGGCTAGGTGGATTGAAACCGCCTACTCTTTAGGTCTTGGAACCTATTCCGCATGTCAACGGGCGCCCGCAAGCGAAATCATGGCAAAATCCGACGATCCCATCACGATCAAGAAATACGCCAACCGCCGTCTCTACAATACCGGGACCAGCACCTATGTGACGCTGGAAGATCTGGCGACCATGGTGAAAGCCGGCGAAAATTTCGTCGTTTTCGACGCCAAGAGCTCCGAGGACATCACCCGCTCGGTGCTCGCCCAGATCATCTTCGAGCAGGAAAACAAGGAAGGTCAGAACCTTCTGCCGATCAATTTCCTGCGCCAGCTGATCCGGTTCTATGGCGATTCCATGCAGATGATGGTGCCGCGCTATCTTGAGGTCTCGCTGGAATCCTTCACCAAGGAACAGGAAAAGATGCGCCAGCAGATGGCGCAGGCCTTCGGTGTCGGCGTCGGCGCCAGTCCGTTCGGTCCGATGGAGGATCAGGTCCGGCGCAACATGGAGATGTTCGAAAAGGCGTTTTCCATGTTCACGCCGTTCGCCCGGGGCGGCGCCGCCGCCAATCAGGTCAAGCCCGAATCCGACAAGACAGCCGGCGCATCAGAAGACATCGACGCGCTCAAGCGTCAGATCGAAGAGATGCAGCGGCGCATCGACCAGATCAGCGACAAGAGCTGAGCGGTCCAGCGGAGCGGGGTCAGGTCCGCGTCTGGTTCGGGCGCGGGGCCGGCTGATCGTGCCGCGTTTGATACCAGTCGAGCCGCGCCAGCGCGATATGCTCTCCCTGCAGATAGTCGCAACCCCAGGCCGCGAGAATGGCGGCCGACTGTTCGTCCTGCACCCATTCGGCGACGGTTTTCAGCTTCAGACCGCGCGCGAGGTCGAGCATGGTGCGAACGAAGGTGCGGTCGTCTTCGGACCGCGCCAGGTTCTGCACGAAGGCGCCGTCGATCTTGATCATGTCGACGCCGAGCTCGCGCAGATTGCGGAATGAGGTAAAGCCGGCGCCGAAATCGTCGATCGCGATATGCGCGCCCAGATCCTTCACGCGCTGCACGAAGCCGCGGGCATTGTCGATGTCGTGGATGGCGGTGGTTTCCGTGATCTCCACGATCAGGCGCTCAGCGACATTGTCGTGCATCCGCAATGACGCCTCGAGCCGCGACCACCAATCAGGGTCCATGGTCGACGAGGCCGACACGTTGAGGCTCGCACGAAAGTCCGGATGCGCGACCATCTCCGCGACCACGAGCTCCAGTACGCGCTGATCGAGCAGGCGCGCGAGCCCGAGCGGTTCCGCGATCGGCATGATATCCGCGGCCGGCACAAGCGTGCCGTCGGGCCGGCGGATACGCAGCAGGCATTCGTGAAAGGCCACCTCCCGGGTTTGCGCGTCGACCACCGGTTCGTAGGCGATAAGGATGCGCCGTTCGTTCAGCGCATTGATGATCGTGTCGGTGGCGCGGATATTCGCGCGCCGCTGGGTCTCGCGTTCGATGCTGGGTTGATAGGACAGAAACGAACCCGGCCGCTTGTTCTTGGCGAGGTCGAGCGTTTCCTGCGCTCGCACCAGAACCTCGTCGACGGTGGCGGCGTGGCGCGGTGCGGTCACGCCACCGATCGTGCCGGTGACCGAGACCGGACCCGCCGTGGTCATCACGACGTCGTCGCGGATGGCGGTCAGAAAGCGCTCGGCGGCAACGCCGATTTCGTCCGGCGTACAGTTCTTCAGGATGATGCCGAACTTGTTGCCGGAAAAGCGGCCGATGACGTCAAGGCCACGCATGCGACCGCGCAGGCGCTTGGCAATCACGCCGATCACCTCGTCGGCCACGTCATATCCGTAAGCCCGGTTGATGCGCCCGAGATTGTCGATGGCGACCAGCAGAAAGCCGCAGCAGGTTCGTGACAGCAATGCCTCGCGCAACGCTTCGGCCAGTTGCTCGGTCAGGTTCCAGCGATTGATCTCGCCGGACAGCACATCGAAGCGCGACAGATAGGTGAGTTTCTGTTCGCGTTCGTGACGGTCGTTGATCGCGCGGATGATGCCATGCGCCTTGCATGGCTTGCCGTCCGGACCGGCGAACCAGCGGCCGGTATCCTCGATCCACAGCTTGGGTGACCGCGGATCGGACCGGATGGCATATTGCAGCTGATAGGGAATTCCGGCGCCCATGTCGGCTTTTGCCGAATGCATGATCGCGTCAAACGGGGTGGTGTCGTTGGCCGGGTCGAGCAGCTTGGCGAAGCCGCGGCCGGTAGCGATCGGGGCGGTATCGTGCAGGCCGAACAGGCGGGCCGCGCCTGCACCCCAGATCAGTGCGTCGGTATCGAGCGTCCATTCATAGGGAATTTCGCCCGCCGACTGCAGGATCGCAGCGCAGTTCAGCGTGTCCCTTAATTGAGGGCCGCCAGCAGCAACGTCGCGCTGTTGCTCACCCGGCATGGGGCGCGGCCTGTTTGCTGCTCCGGTCAACATTGGCCTCGTTGATGCGCGCGTCACGATCAGGGCGGCGCAGTGACAACGGAAAAGTAGTAGCGAACTCTAAAGAATCGGGAAAATCAGACGGTTGCATTCTAGGAACAACCGGGCCGTTGTGGCGTTCGTCGCATGGGGCTCGCGGCAGAAGGCTTTGCGGCATAGCCCTTGCGGCATAGCCCTTGCGAGATGGGGGTTCAGGGGACGCCGATGTCCCAGTTTGACGCAGGAGCGGCCCGTGTTCGCCGACAGGATCAAACGTCCGCCCGCATTATCGCTCCCCAGCGAGGCTGCAAGCGCCCGCGCGGACGATGCCGCCTTGGACAACGCGGCGGCCGGCACCGGGTCGCGTGATCTTGCCGTGGTTAATCCGAAGCAAACGGCGCCCAGGGGAAAGCCATCGCGTTATGCCGATGCGCTGTTCCTCGCCCACGTCTTTGCCAGCAAGTTCGATGCGCCGCAGCAACGCGAGAAGCGCCGGGCCGATCCCGCCGACGCCAATGCCTCTTATCGCAAGAGCGCGAAGAAGCCGTCGAAGCTCGGACGCGTGTTGTCGAAGAAAATCTGACGCCGCCTCGCGCTAATAGCCCAGCGCGAGACCGTCCTTGCGCGGATCGGATGCGCCGATCAGCACCCCGCGGTCCCAATCGATGCGGATGGCCTGGCCGCCGCCATGCGGCAGCGGGCGGCGGGATACGTCGTGACCCATGGCACGCATTGCCTGCATCGCGTCATCGCTGACGCCGTTCTCCACCTCGACACGCTCCCCTTCGAAGAAGACACGCGGCCAGTCGATCGCGGTTTGAAGGTCCATGCCGTGATCGACGATGTTGGAGATGACATGCGCGTGCCCCATGGCCTGATAGGCGCCGCCCATCACCCCGAATGCCATGTCGACACGGCCGTCGCGCATGGCCAAAGCGGGAATGATCGTATGCACCGGACGCTTCGACGGCCCGATGCAATTCGGATGACCCGGCGTGAGATTGAAGCCCGAGCCGCGGTGATGCAGCAGGATGCCGGTCTTGTCGGTCGCGATGCCTGAGCCGAATGCCGAGAACAGCGAGTTGATCATGGTCACCGCATTGCGGTCCTTGTCGACCACGCAGACCAGCACCGTCGATCCCATCGGCTTGACCGCCTTCGGAAAGGGCGAGCGCTTCGCCGGATCGATCATGCCGGCGAGCTTTGCCGCGAAGCCGCGATCGAGCAGCGCGTCCACACTCTCGGTCATGAAAGCAGGGTCTGCGATATTGGTGTTGCGTATCGCATAGGCGAGGCGGCTGGCTTCGATCAGGAGATGCAGCCGCTTCGCGCCATTGGCGTCAAGCGCGCTCATGTCGAAGCGCTCGAGGATATTCAGCATCACCAGCGCAGCCAGGCCCTGCCCGTTGGGCGGTAATTCGATCACATCCAGACCGCGGTAGCTCGTCGAGATCGGCGTCACCTCGTCGCCGCGATGCGCTGCGAAATCCGCCGCGGTCAGAACGCCCCCAAGCGATTGAAGCGTCGCCACCATGTCGTCGGCGATCTCGCCCTCGTAGAAGGCGCGGGCGCCGTCTTTCGCCAACGCCCGCAACGTGCGGGCCAGCGCCGGAAATCTCACGACATCGCCGGCCTTTGGCGCATGTCCGTCGACCAGCAGATGCTTCGCGGTGGCCGCGTGCTTGCTGAGCTTGGCGACCGCAAGCGACCAGTCGAGCGCGACCCGCGGCTGCACCGCGACGCCGGCTTCGGCCGCGTCGATCGCCGGCTGCAGCACGCGGTCCAGGCTGAGACGGCCATGCGTCTTTAGGATTTTGTCCCAGGCCTCGATCGCGCCCGGCACCGTCACGGCGTGGACCGAATCGACCGCGACGTCCTTTAGCCCCTGCTCGACAAGTATTTCGGCGCGCATCGCCGCGCCGCTGCGGCCGGAGCCGTTATAGCCCCAGACCGGCTGGCCGGGCCGCGCCACCAGACAGAAGCAGTCGCCGCCGATGCCGGTCATATGCGGCTCGCCGACACAGGCAACCGCCATCGCGGCAACCGCCGAATCGGCGGCATTGCCGCCAGCGCGCATGATCTCCACCGCGGTCAGCGAGGCGAGCGGGTGCGAGGTCGCGACCATGCCGCCTGTGGCATAGGCCGGCGAACGGCCGGGCAGGTGAAAATCACGGGTCATGGGAGCAGCGCCGGAGGTGTTGGCACCAATCAATGCGCCATCGGAGGATGGCCATCGACGGAATAGTCGCGCGAGGCCGCGCGGATCGAGATCGAGAAGCCGCCGATCACATCGACGGCGCAGATCACGAGAAAGATCAGGAAGGTCGAGGTCGCGGCCTGCTTCACCATGATGAATTCGAGCAGGGCAGCGACGAACACCACGAACGACAAAAGGTGGTCGACGATCGACTTCACGCCGAAGCGGGTGGCTTTCAGGATTTCAATGAACAGCAGCAGGATCGACAGGATGATCAGCAGATCGCCGGTGGTGACGCCGAGCGTGGCGCCGGACATCATCGGGATCGAGAACGCCGTGTCGCTGAAGCCGAGGCTGAACAGGAACGCGATCATGTTGTAGATCGCGAGCGGAACCAGCAGGAGAGGAAAGCCGACGAGATACATGGATCATGTCCTCCGGGACTTTCCCGTCCACGGCGCAATCAGCAATGTGGGCGCCGGTTTCGCGCCCACAGGACCGGTCGATCAGGCTTCGGCGCTCTTCACCTTCAGCACCTGCCGGCCCTTGTACATGCCGGTCTTCAGGTCGAGGTGGTGCGGGCGGCGGAACTCACCGGAGTCCTTGTCCTCGACATAGGCGGGCTGCTTGAGGGCGTCGGCGGACCGGCGCATCCCGCGCCGCGACGGCGAGGTTTTTCGTTTAGGAACGGCCATTTGCGGAACTCCCGAAAAAAGACAATCCGGCCGGGACATCCCATTCAGGGGAACCCTGCCGGACCGGATGTAATGGATTGCGGCGGCTTATAGAGGAATGGAGGCGTTTGCGCTAGCGCTTTTGGCCTCCGGCCCTCACCACCCGGGACTTCCCTTTGAGGCAGGCGTCAAGGCCCGCATTATTGGCCCGGCGCTGGTAAATTCCGGCCAGCCGGCGGACCGCAGGTCCGGGCTTTTGGGCGTCGCGGCGTCTCGGATTGGGCAGCATGGCGGCCATCAGGGCGGCCTGACGGGCGTCCAGATCGGCCGCGGAGGTCTTGAAGGCCCGGCGGGCGCCGGCTTCGGCCCCGAACTGCCCGCTCGGGCCCCACTCGGCCACGTTGAGGTAGATTTCCATGACCCTGCGTTTACCCAGGATCAGGTCCATCCAGACCGCCAGCGGCAGCTCCAGCGCCTTGCGGACATAGGAGCGGCCCTGCCACAGGAACAGGTTCTTGGCGGTCTGCTGGGTGATGGTCGAGCCGCCTCGCAGGTCCTCCAGATCCTCCGCCTCCTTGAGGATGTCGCGCAGGCTCCGCCAGTCGATGCCGCGATGGTTACAGAATTGCCCATCCTCGGACGCGATCACGGTGCGCGGCAGCACCGGGGCGATATCCTCGAGCGGGCGCCAGATCCGCGTCACCGGCTGGAATGTCACATAGCGCCAGACCATCAGCGTGGAAACCGGGCGCACCACAAGGTAAAGCGGTGTCAGCAGATAGGGCAGCAGCAGGGCGGCGAGGACCACAAGCACCGCGACCTTCACGGCGCGGCGGAGGCGCGGACTGGAACCCGTCCCTCGTTGCTGCAATAACGTCATTAAACCGGGCCCCGGCAGACAGTCCCCCGTAGAGACTCTCCGTTAACGTGACAAGACAAGGAATGCGGCGCTGTGCCGCGAATATGGCGAATATGAAAACCAGCTTTACCAACGCACTCGATGCCGCCGCGTCCGAAACCGAAGATCTGCTCGGCACGCTGCTGTCGACGCAACCGGCTTCCGGTGAGATCGAACGCCCACAGCGGCTGCTCGATGCGATGCGCTATTCCAGCCTCGGCGGCGGCAAACGGCTGCGACCCTTCCTGGTCGTGGAAAGCGCGGCCCTGTTCGATGTTCCCCGCCAGCGCGGGTTGATGGCGGGCGCCGCGCTCGAATGCGTCCATTGCTATTCACTGGTCCATGACGACCTGCCGTCGATGGACAATGACGATCTGCGGCGCGGCCGGCCGACGCTGCATCGCGCCTACGACGACGCCACCGCGATCCTTGCCGGCGACTCGCTGCTCACCTTTGCCTTCGACATTCTCTCGCGTGACGAAACCCATCCCGATCCGGCGGTGCGGATCGCGCTGGTGCGCGAACTGGCGCGCGGGTCGGGGCTCGGCGGTATGGCGGGCGGACAGATGCTCGATCTCGCTGCGGAGGGCCGGTTCGGTGCGATGCCCGCGGGCGAAGAGACATTCATCATCACCATGCAGGCGATGAAGACCGGCGCGCTGCTGCACTTCGCCTGCATCGCCGGCGGCATTCTCGGCGGCGCATCGGCGGAGCAACTTCACGCGCTGTCGGCATACGGCCGCGCTGTCGGCACGGCCTTCCAGATTGCCGACGACCTCCTCGATGTCGAAGGCGATGCCGCGACCGTCGGCAAGGCGACCGGCAAGGATGCCGCCGTGGGCAAGGCCACGCTGGTTTCGGTGCTCGGCATCGAGGCGGCGCGGAAGCGGCTCGCGGGCGTGGTGGCGGACGCGGAGGCCGCTCTGGCGCCGTTCGGAGAGCGCGGCGCCATCCTGCGCGAAACCGCACGATTCATTGCCGCGCGTGAGAAATGAGCGTGGCCGGCATCGCCGCCGATGTGGACGCGGTTGGCGATTTTGTGTCCAATTGTGTCCGCAGGCTATCGAAAACGTAAGGTGACGACGCGCGGGTCGAGCACTACATCTGGTTCCCCGGGGTAGACGAAGATGCGCAAGTTGCCGACGATCGTTCTGGTGCTGGCCGCGCTCGGCGGCGCCGCGCTCTATTTCGTGCCCGGCTGGAATGTCGCGCCGGCGGAAGGCAGCTACCGCACCGCCAAGGCCGAACGCGGCGAGATCGTCGCCACCGTCAGCGCCACCGGCACCATCAACCCGACCACGACGGTGATCGTCGGCTCGCAATTGTCTGGGCAGGTGGTCGAGATTCTCGCCGACTACAATTCCGAAGTGAAAGCCGGCCAGGTGGTGGCGCGGCTCAATCAGGATCAGATCCGGGCACGGCTCGATGCAGCGCGCGCCGATCTCGCGCAGATGCGCGCACAGCGGATGGTGACCGAGGGTCAGATCGAAAAGGTCAAGGCCGAGACCGAGAAGGCGCGCGCGGCTCAGGTCGACATGGAGGCGCAGGTCACGCGCAACGAGGCGCTGCTGGCCGATGCCGACCGCATCTACAGGCGCCAGAGCGATCTGCGCACGCGCGGCTTCGCCGCCGATGCCGCGGTCGATACCGCACGCGCCACCCGCGACGCGCAGGAAGCGGCGCTCGCCTCCGCGCGGGCCCAGGTCAATTCGGCAAAGGCAGCGCTGCTTGGCCTTGCCGCCGATCTGCAGGTGGCGAAAGCCAATCTCGCCGCGGTCACTGCGCAGGGCCAGCAGCGTGAGGCGGCGGTGCGGCAGATCGAGGTCGATCTCTCGAATTCGGAAATCAAGTCGCCGGTTAACGGCGTGATCGTGCAGCGTAATGTCGAACTCGGCGCAACGGTCGCCGCGTCGCTGCAGGCGCCGGAACTGTTCCGCATCGCCGACGATCTCCGCAAGATGGAGATTTCCGCCAATATCGACGAGACCGATATCGGCCGCATCAAGCCAGGCCAGCGCGTGACCTTCACCGTCAATGCGTTTCCGGGCCGGACCTTCGACGGCACCGTCAAGCAGGTGCGGCTCGGCTCGCAGAATGTGCAGAATGTGGTGATCTACACCACCATAATCTCCATCGAGAATCCGCGGCGTGAGTTGCTGCCGGGGATGACCGCCAACCTGCGTGTCGAGACCGAGCGGCGCGAAGACGTGGTGAGGATCCCGAATGCGGCGTTGCGCTGGCGGCCGCCATCTCTTGCCGATCAGCCGCTGGTCAGGAACGCCGCTGCACCCGGTGCGCCGGCTGGCGCGCCCGCCGGAGCGCCGCGCCGCCCCAGCGGTGGAAACAGCGGTGAATTCCTCGACGCGATCAAGGCCGAGATCAAGCCCGGCGCCGACCAGCTGCGCGAGATCGAAGCCGCGTTCGGCGACATGCGCAAGACCTTCATGGCGGGCGCCGGCGACAGCGACCAGAATGCGCGGCGCGAGCGTATCCTTGCCGCGCGCCGCGAGCTGGAGCAGCGCATCGCCAGTATCCTGACGCCCGAGCAGAAGTCCGCCTTCGACGAGATCGTGAAGCGGCAGGCGGCGGGCGCGGGTCAGGGGGCGGCTCAATCCGGCCGGGTCTTCATCGTCGGCCGAGACGGCGAGCCGCAGGGCGTCACCATTCGCATCGGTGCGACCGATGGCGGTTCGACCGAAGTGATCGCGGGGCTGGATGCCGGCGCCGAGGTCATCGTCGGTGGCGCCGGACGGCCCGGCAGCGCGCAGAAGCGCGGGCCGAGCTTCGGATTCTGACGATGACAGCGCGTCGGGCACCGACATGCCGCTGATCGAGACCGATCAACTGACGCGGCTCTACAGGCTCGGCGGCGAGACCGTCACCGCGCTCGATGGCGTATCGGTATCCGTCGACGAGGGCGATTTCGTCGCGGTGATGGGACCGTCCGGATCCGGCAAGTCGACCTTCATGAATGTCATCGGTTGTCTCGACAAGCCGAGTTCCGGGACCTACCGGCTTGACGGCGAGTTGGTATCGACGCTCAGCGCAGACGCGCTCGCCACCGTCCGCAACAAAAAGATCGGCTTCGTCTTCCAGCAATTCCATCTGCTCGACCGGCTCGATGCGTTGTCCAATGTCGAGCTGCCGATGATCTATGCCGAGACCGACCGCGCCGGCCGCAAGGAGAAAGCTGTCGCTGCGCTGCAGCGGGTCGGATTGGGCGAACGCATCCATCATCGTCCGACGCAATTGTCCGGCGGCCAGCAGCAGCGCGTGGCGGTGGCGCGCGCGCTGGTCAACAATCCGAAAATGCTGCTCGCCGACGAGCCGACCGGCGCGCTCGACAGCCGGACGTCGGTCGAGATCATGGCGCTGTTCCAGGAACTGAACCGCGAGGGCACCACGGTGGTGATCGTGACGCATGAGCCGGACATCGCGGCCTATGCCAACCGGCTGATCCGCTTCCTCGACGGTCACATGGTGTCTGATCGCCGGCACATTCCCGTCAATGCCGACGAACGCCTGGCCGAACTGATGAAGCAGCCCCATCCGCATCATGAGGCCGCCGAATGACCAACCGCGATGCGATCGTCTCCGCGCTCGACGCGCTGCGCCTGCACAAGCTGCGCAGTGCGCTGACTATGCTCGGCATCATCATCGGTGTCGGCGCCGTCATTGCGATGGTCGCGGTCGGCGGCGGCGCGCGCGAACAGGTGGTGGCGCAGATCAGAAGCCTCGGCTCGAACCTGCTGATCGTGACGCCGGGCAACGTGACGGCCGGTGGCGTGCGCATGGGGTCGGGCGCGGCGTCGACGCTCACCGACGACGATGCCGCGGCGATCATGGCGGAAGTGCCGGGGGTTCAGGTCACCGCGCCCAATATGCGCGGCTCCGGCCAGCTCGTGGCCGGCGGCATGAACTGGGCGAGTGCGCTGATCGGCATCGATGCTGGCTGGTTCGAGGCGCGTGACTGGGATGTCGAACTTGGCCGCGGCTTCGATCCCGAAGAGATCGCGCGCGGTGCGCAGGTCGCTGTCCTGGGCCAGACCGTGGCCCGCAATCTATTCGGCGGGCTCGATCCAGTCGGGCAGGAGTTGCGTATCCGCAACGTGCCGTTCCGCATCGTCGGCGTGGCCGGCCGCAAGGGACAGACAACCTGGGGCCAGGACCAGGACGACGTTGTGTTCGTGCCGCTCAACACCGCGCGGCAGCGCGTGCTCGGCCGCAATCTCGCCAATGCGCGCGCGGTTGGCTCGATCTATGTGAAGGCGCTGGACGGCGAGAATTTGAGCCTGATGGAGGAGGAGGTGAAAAGTCTCCTGCGCCAGCGGCATCGTTTGCAGCCCGGTCAGGACGACGATTTCTCGATCCGCAATCTCGCCGATATCGCCGCCACCCGCGAAGCCTCGGCCCGCACGCTCGCGATCCTGCTGGCCGCTGTCGCCGGCGTGTCGCTCGCGGTTGGGGGCATCGGCATCATGAATATCATGCTGGTGTCGGTCACCGAACGCACCCGCGAGATCGGGCTTCGGCTCGCACTCGGTGCGCGGCAATGGGACATCCTGCGGCAATTCCTGTTCGAGGCGACAGGCCTTGCCGCGATCGGCGGACTGATCGGGGTGATGCTGGGCGTCGGCGCAGCCTATCTGATCTCGAATGCTGCCGGCTGGCCGCTTCTGGTCGAGCCGGCCTCGATCGTTATCGCGGTGGTGTTCTCAGGACTGGTCGGCGTGTTCTTCGGCTGGTATCCGGCGCTGCGCGCGTCACGCCTCGATCCGATCGAGGCGCTGCGGCATACGTGAGGCGCGGCGCCGCATTACGCAGGCGCTCACGGCCACGAATTTACTTGCAGCCGTCGGCGTCCTGCGCGCCGGCAAAGCGGTCAGCGAGCCACTGGACATACATGGATTTTGCGGCACCGGGCGTCGAGAAATGCGTCTGCTCGCCGGGCAATTGCACACGCGCGACATTGCCGCCCATGCCGCACATCTGCTCGCGATAAAGCTGACCCATCACCGGAGGGACCACGGTGTCTTTCGTTCCCCAGTAAATGATTACGGGTGCGATCGGCTTGACTGCCGGGACGCTGCCGTCCAACAGCGTTTTGACCCATTGCTCGGATCGCGCGGGGTTTTCTTTCAGGAACGACTTGTAGGCGTCTCCGAATGCGAAGTTCATCGTATCGGCAGCAGCGTGCATACATTTTTTGCTGAAGATCGCATCGAGCGCGTTCACGCCTTCGGCCGAGAACAGATCCGACAGCGCAACTTCGGGAAATGCCGCAGGCGTCGCCCACATCATCATCGCGAAATGGGTGAAGTTGAAGACGTTGTCGGAAAAGCTCTTTGCCAGACCCTGGAGGAGCGCGTCGGCGGCCTTAGCATCCGGCGTTTCCCTGGGAAGGATCGCTGCGACATCCTGCGGCGCTAACGCTGCGAAGCCGACGATGTCTATTGCGTCAAAGGCCGTTCCGGCCTTCCTGACATAGTCACCCAGGCCGGCTGCGCTGAGCGTCGCTCCGCCGCCCTGTGACCAGCCATAGACCGCGGCCTTTCGGTTCTGGCCTGAAAGACCTATGCTCCCGACGGCGCGAATTGAGTTGATGACGTCGCGTGCCTGCGTGGCGGCGATTGCATATTGGTGGCGCCCGCCACCACCCAATCCCTGATAGTCGGTTGCGACCACGACATAGCCTCGTCCGATGAATTCCGACAGCGCGGGTACTCCGAAATCGGTCCAGGACGTTCCACCGACGAGGAAATACTGGTTGAGATCCTGCGCCGGATCGAGAACCTGCGACGGGCCGCAATTCTGCGCCGTGCCGGTTGTCCCGTGTGCCCATGCCAGGATCGGCCGGCCACCTGTCGGGGCCTCACCCTTTGGCGCGATGACCAGTGCAGTGGAGATCGTTGGCCGCTCACGTACGTCGGAGGAGATGTAGGCGATGCGCCAGGCCTGCGCGGTTGCGAGTGACGTTTCGACGGGCTCTTGCGCGATCACCGTTCCCAACGGGCCTTGCGGCTTCATCGCCATGACATTGGCGTAGAAGGGCGCCACGGCCACGTCGGCGGCGTACAGCGGCAAGGTTGCCGGCAACATCGCCGCGGATAGGCAAACAGCTCCAATCAGTCGATGAAGGCATTTCATGGTGTCCGATCCTTGCGATCAAACCAGGCGCGCGGCGCCAGCGACGGGTGCGGCGTCCCGTCTTCAATGAACCGATCGGGTTAAAATCTTGTCGACCGCAAAATTTGGGCGCGACCAAGAGCTTTGGTAACGCAGCCGCGCGCGGCGGCCCCCAGTCAGATTCAAATTGATTCAATTGCTGGCAAATCTGACGGCCGAATCTTCCGGGAAACTCGGCAACTCCATCTCGATGACGAGATGCCAGCGCAAATACCTCGCCGGATGAGGCTCCGCAGCCGGCTTGACCGATGCGAGCGCACGCATTCTCCGCGAGCGAGCGGAGAATGCGCGCGGTGCCACCGCTCACGGCAATGTCGTGATGCCGTCGATCGGACTGATATCGCCGACCAGCCGCAACAGGTCGGTCATCGTGAAGGTGCCGGGCACCTTGGCGGGCAGATCGGGCTTCCAGTTCACGCCCTTCTGCCACAGATACGATTCATGATCGCCGTGGACGAGGCCGACAAACACCTCGGCAACGATGGTCGAGCCCACCGGCCCGAGTTTCTTGCCGCCACCTCTGATCTGCGCCTCCTTGAGAATGTAATACCAGAGCGGCGTCTGCTTATGCAGGCCGCCCTCGCGCGCGGCGCTTCCATCCGGGCCGGTCGATATTTCGTCCGGGGTCAGAGCGGCGACGCCGATCGCCCCTGCAATGGCCTGTCCGGACGGCAAGCCGAGAAAAACGCCGCGTTGCAGGTTGCGGAGTGCGAGGTTGCCGCCGCCACCAGGCAGCGTGTGCAATTGTGGAATGAGAAACGGATCGATCTTGCGTGACGGATTCAGCCTGACGCCCTCCGGATTGTTGGGCGGGCTGAAATCGTAATAGCGGCGCCAGTCGATTATCCAGTTGCTCGGCAATGTCGGCAACAGCAGGGGCGGAGGCGGTGGTGCGTTGGCTGCGAGGTCGCCGACGATACCGCCGGACAGTCCGGTGAAGTCGAACAATTGCTGCAGCGTCGCGCCCGGAAACAGGCGGTTGTGGCTGTAACGCTCGCGCACCATGCTGTGGCCGAAGCGATAGGCCGCCGCCGAGAACTCGACCGGCATATAGGGCAGCCGCTTGAACCGGTAGAATTTACGGCCCTGATGCAGGATCTTCGCAACGATGCCGCGCTCGGTGACGCGCTCGACAAAGTCGTGCAGCACCATCCATTGGTAATGCCAAGTGACGATGCGGCGCGCCTCGAGGAAAACACTCTCCGCGCTCTTTCCCGGCGCAGCAATCCTGTCGCAGACGACGTTGTGCAGTTTCAGGAAGGCGAGGTGCGTTTGCGCAACGATGAGATTTTCGTCGTTGCGATGATCGCCGATCAGCGCAAATCCTTCCGGATTGCGCGGCAGGTCGTTGCGGAGTTGGCCTTCGATCCCGGTGCCCGGGACATTGAAGGTCTTGCCGATCAGGAGTTTGGGGCCGGAGCCCTTCCCGGTGCCGCTGCCCGGGTTGCGCGCATAAAGCTGCCGGCTGCCGTCGGGTCCGAGTCCGTAGACGGCATCGAGGTCCAGCGCGGGCGTTCGAAAATTTTCGATGCCGTCGGGATCGGCCGCCTTGTCGCCGATCGAAGTGAGGTCGAGCGTGATGTCGTGATCGACGAACTGTCCGAGATAGGTAAAGCCCGCGGGAATATCGGCGTTGTTGCCGTCGGCGCTCCCCGGATCGCCGTCCTTCATGGCAGTGGCAAGCGCCTTCAGCGCGTCGGCGGGTGCTTTGAGAGGGGGCAGGTCAGGAAACATGCGGCCGAACATGCCAGGGTCGTCGTGTCCCTGTAGCCGCTGCCGTGCCAGCAATTCTGGATTGGGCTGACGTCCGGCGGTGCCGTGGCCGGGTTGAATACTGATTTTTTCAGACATCGAAGAACCGCCTCCCGCGCGGTGCTGCGCGCTGCCGGCACGGCGGCTCGGCCATCCAGTCGACGCGCGCAAAGAGGCATGCGCCGCAACGCGAAAGCGTGATGGCGGAGACCGAAATCCGATGTGTGAAGGCAGCGCAGGTGCAATCAAGAACAAATACAATCTTAGATAGTGATTATAAAAATGCAACCAAAAAGTGTATTTGGGCTGACGGCTCGTCGGCGCCGCCAGACATTGCTCGGCCTTGCGGAATGCGTGTCGCCCGTCAGAGAGGGGCCGACATCAGAGAGATGAAAATGTTCGGTGTCAGCGGCCGGTGCGTCCGCCGAAAAAGCCCTGGACGCGGCGCCACATGTCGCGCGCCGACACCGAGAACAGGGCGAACAGGATGCCGATGATCACGATCGGAATCCACAGCAGCACCAGGCCGGCCAGCAGCAGAAACACGATGCCGACCGCGAGTCCGACCCCGAGCAGGATCATCGCCAGCGTGAACGGACCGATCTTCTTGATCTGAACGCGGCGGAAACCGTCGTCGCCCTCCTCGACCCGCACGAACAGATTTTCGAACCCGCCGCCACCGCGCCTGGCATTGGGCGGGATGATCTCGGGCTCGACGCGCGGGCGTTCCACCGGTGGCTTCGTTGGATCGGTGTAGGACATGGCGAGGATATGGGACCTGAGCCGCGTGGCCGCAATGCGGCATCGTCAGGGGACAAAATGACGCGACCCTGATTGTGTACACAAGCGACAGCAGCATCTGCGTCGCGGCTTGTTCGCATGGTCGCAGTAAGGCCGCGCTTTGTGCGCCGCAACTATTACCGACTGGTCATGATGCGCTTTTTCCGGAACGCGGATAAGGAGCAATTGTTTTCATCGCAGAGGCGACAGGAGGACCGCCCATGGTTGAAAACCTGATTCCGTTGACGATTCTGATCGCAGTTATTTTCGGCGTGCTTTGGTTTGTGATCGAAGCGGCGTCGCTGCATGGCGACCGCAGAAGCTGAGTTGGACATCACTTGCGGAAAAAGAACGCCTCGCTCGGCAGCGACCCGTAGGTGAATGGCTCCTGCTTTCGGTTGGTCGCGGTCAACACCTCGTCGCGCACCTTTCGGAACACCAGGTTGATTTCGAGGCCGGGTGTTAGGATGGCGCGGGCGAGCGCAGATGCGAATGGCGAGTTGCCCTGGCTGCCGTCCAGAGCCGTCTGCCCATGCTTCGCTGCGTAGGCGACAAGAGTAGCCCCTTCCGGTTCGATGTTGCCCAGTCCTCTGCCGAGCGAACGGGTTCCGAGACTTCTCGTCATGCTGGTAGCGAACGGATTGTCCCTGCAGGCATCGAGGATGACAAGCTTCAGCTTGCTAGCACCCTCGACGGAACGCAGCAACTGATCCAGGGATATCGCCTCGAACGACGTGTCCCTGTCAGATTTGAGCCGCGCATCGACCGGAACCAGATAATTGGTCCCGGCGACTTCGATTCCGTGGCCCGCATAATAGATGACTGCCCATTCGGCGCGGTCGGCAAGCGCTGCAAAATCCTTCAGGGCAGTCGCAAGCTGCTCGCGCGTGAGGTCGAGCTTCAGATCGACGCGATTGAAGCCGACCGCCGTCAGGGCCTTGCTCAGCGTTTCCGCGTCGCTTCTGGGATTCACGAGGGGAGCTACGTTGCGGTATTGGCTGTTGCCGATGATCAGCGCGACACGTGCGTTGCTGCCCGCCGGGGCTTTGGCGGTTCCGCTTTGCTGTGCGAGTCTGGCCTCGAGCCTTGCAAGCGATCGGGTCAGCGACGCGTTGCTGGGATCGATGCTTGCGGCTTGCCTGATATCGGTCAGCGCAGAGCGGTAATCCTGCGCGGCTTCGCTGGTACGGGCGCGTTCGGCGTAGTTCAGCCAGTTCTTGGCATCGAGTTTGATCGATATATCATGATCCGCGCGGGCGCGGGCAAAATCGCCCTTTAACCGGTACACGATCGCTCTTTCGACATGGCCCCGTGTCTCGGTCGGCTTCATGCCGATCAGCGTATTCAGATCGGCAAGAGCCTTGTCGTAATCGCGCTTGTACCGATAGGCGACACCCCTGTTAAGATAGTGCACCGATACTTTTGGGTTCAATGCGATGGCGGCGGTGTAGCTTTCGACGGCTTGTTCGTAATCACCTTTCTTCCTGAGAATGATGCCTTTGCCGTTGTGGTGCAGGTAGTTTTGCGGATCGAGTTTGATCGCCGCGTCAATGTCCGTCAGTGCCGCATCGAGCTTCTCAAGCCGGTAAAGCGCGTGGGCGCGGATTCTCAGAAAGGTCCCGCGTTCTTGGGACGATCTGCGCTTGTCAGTCAGCGCGCTCGTGCACTCCTTGACAATCTGTTCCGGTTCGCCGGAGCTTGAGACGGAGCAGGCTGGTTGCGCCGCGACTTTCGGATTCGCCTCCACGCCGGAAGCAAATTGGACAACAGCCGCCAGCGCGAGGGCAAGAACCGGTAGCCACCGCATCGTTCGCTCCGTTTCGGCATTTGTCGAGTCCGCCCGATACCGGGTTCATCGGGCGGCCGCCAAGCTGCGCTCAATTTCGCATCATCCGTTGCAGTTGAAAAATGAAATTGAAGCGGCGACACAGGTCATATGAAAGCCGGCCCGCTGAAAGCCGGCCTGCGGTCGATCGCGCCAGGGAGATCCGGTCGATCGTGGGGGCTAACCGCGCGCTTACTCCGCCGCCGTGCGTCCCGCGCCGCCGCGACCATAGCGCTGCTCGATGTAATCGATCACCATGGTCTTGAATTCCGCGGCGACATTGGCGCCGCGCAAGGTCACCGCCTTCTTGCCGTCGATGAACACCGGGGCGGCCGGCGCTTCGCCGGTGCCCGGCAGCGAAATGCCGATATCGGCATGCTTGCTCTCGCCCGGACCGTTCACGATGCAGCCCATCACCGCAACATTGAGCGCCTCCACGCCGGGATAGCGTGTCTTCCATTCCGGCATCGAGGTGTGGATGAACGACTGGATGTCGCGCGCCAGTTCCTGGAACGTGGTCGAAGTCGTGCGGCCGCAACCGGGGCAGGCTGCGACCAGCGGCACGAAGGTGCGAAAGCCCATGGTCTGCAGGATTTCCTGCGCCACCTTCACCTCGACAGTGCGGTCGCCGCCCGGCTCCGGCGTCAACGATACGCGGATGGTATCGCCGATGCCCTGCTGCAGCAGGATGCCGAGCGCGGCGGATGACGCGACGATGCCCTTCGATCCCATGCCGGCTTCGGTGAGGCCGAGGTGGATCGCGTAATCGGAGCGTGTCGCCAGCACCTGATAGACTGCGATCAGATCCTGCACCGCCGACACTTTGGCCGAGAGGACGATGCGGTTCTTCGGCAATCCCATTTCGACGGCACGATCGGCGGACAGCAAGGCGGACTGCACCATCGCTTCGCGCATCACCGCGCGCGCTTCCAGCGGCGCCGCCGAGTTGGCGTTCTCGTCCATCAGATGCGTCAGCAATTCCTGGTCGAGCGAGCCCCAATTGGCGCCGATGCGAACCGGCTTGTTGTGGCGGATCGCGGTCTCGATGATGGCGCCGAACTGCTTGTCCTTCTTATCCTTGAAGCCGACATTGCCGGGATTGATGCGATACTTGTCGAGCGCCTCGGCGCAGGCCGGGTGGTCCGCCAGCAGCTTGTGGCCGATGTAATGGAAGTCGCCGATCAGCGGCACCCGCACATTCATCTTGGCGAGGCGGTCGCGGATATGCGGAACGGCTGCGGCGGCTTCGTCGCGATCGACGGTGATGCGCACGAGTTCCGAGCCGGCACGGGCGAGGGCGGCAACCTGCCGCGTGGTCTGTTCGACGTCGGCGGTGTCGGTGTTGGTCATCGACTGCACGACGATCGGCGCGCCGCCGCCGACGGTTACGCCGCCGACATCGACGGCAACCGAGGAGTGGCGCGGTGCGGGGCCGCCGAGAACGTCCGTGGTGGTAATCTGATCCATAACCCTAATCTAGCATCTCAATGTGAAAACGGGAGGTCGATCTGCCCGCTGTTTCCGGCCGGAACCGGGAGGTATAGGTGCTCCGGCCGCTAAAGAAAGCCTCAACGCGGCCGATTCACCAGGATCAGCCCGCCGATCACCAGCGCCACGGCGCCCGCGAAAGGCGGCGTGATCGGGTCGCCCATGACCAGGTGACCCGCGAATACCCCGAATAATGGCGTCAGAAATGTGAAGGCCGAAAGACGGCTGGCCGAGTATTTTGACACCATTGTGAACCAGATCAGAAACGTCAGGGAAACCACCCAGACAGTCTGGTAGACGAGCGAGGTCAGCGCGAGGGCGCCCGGCACGCGGGTGATGGTTTCGCCCATCAGCCACGCCGCCACGGCCAGCATCGGCGCCGAGATCACCAGCTGATATTGCAGCGTCTTTTCGGGTGCGGCGCGCGAAAGCGAGGTCGATTTCACCACCAGCGTGGTGAGGCCCCAGGCGATGCCGCCGGCCAGCGCCAGCAGGTCGCCCAGGAACTGGTTCGCGTTGGCGGACGGCGTCGGCACCCCGAAAGCCAGCACCAGGCCGGAAAATGACATCAGCAGGCCGGCCCATTGGGTCCAGCGGAAGCGGTCGCTCGGCACCAGGAAATGCGCGCCGAGCACGACCACGAAGGGCGCGACGTAGATGAACAGGGTGGCGCGGCTCGCCGTCGTGTAGAGCAGGGACGGATAGATGAAGATGAATTCCAGCCCGAACAGGAAGCCGGCCAGCAGGCCGGCGTTCATCGTCTCGCCGCCCAGGTCGAGCGAGATGCCGCGCGTGCGCGCATAGATCCAGATGATCAGCGCCGCGCCCGCCGAGCGGATCGCCGCCTGCGTGAGCGGCGGAATGTCGGGCAGTGCGAGCTTCACCGCCACCTGGTTGAAGCCCCAGCACAGGCACAGGAACACCACGACCGCGGCCGCACCGAGTTCGAGCGGGCGTGTGGCCGCCGTATGCGGCGCCTGCGTTGTGGTGGTCATGGTCGCGTTCCCGGCGGGGAATGATCAGCGACTTTCGTACCGTTTATGAGCCGGCGCCGGAAGCGGGCATGTGCATGGCGGGCATGTGCGGTGTTTCCCTCTCCCCGTTCTGACGGGGAGAGGGTGCCGAGCGGCGAAGCGCGAGGCGGGTGAGGGGCGATGATGGAACCAAGGCCCCTCATCCGGCTCGCATACGCTCGCCACCTTCTCCCCGCAGGCGGGGAGAAGGACACTCACTGCAACATTCAATTTACCGGCAATGCGCGCAAATGCCGGTGATCTCGATCACCGGAGCCTTCGGGGTGAAGCCGGCGGCGCGGGTTGCGGCTTTCAGCGAGTCCGCCACCGCCTGCGACGGCGCCTCGCCGACTTCGCCGCAGCGTTCGCAGATCAGGAACACCACGAGGTCATCGGCGTCGTGGCGATGCACGCAGGCGATATAGGCATTGCGGCTTTCGATCCGGTGAGCGAGCCCGTTCTCGATCAGGAAATCGAGCGCGCGATACACCGTGATCGGCGCGTGCCGTGTGTCATGCTTTTTCGCCGCCCGGTCGATGATCTCGTAGGCGCCGAGCGGCTTGTGGTTTTCCAGCAGCGCCTCGAGCACCTGACGGCGTGTCGGCGTCAGCTTCTGCGCGCGCTGATCGCACAGCGTTTCCGCATAACGAAGCGCGTCGACGCTGCAGCGATTGTGGTCGTGATCCGGCGCGGGGAAGATCGGGCTGCTCATGCTTCTCTCATATAGGCCCCGTTTCGAACCGCAAGACGGCGAGATGTGGCGAAATCCTGTTGTGCAATGCACAATAAAGATTATTGCAATGCAACAAACCGGGCCTAGTTTCGTTCGAGCGGGGTGGCACCATTCTGGGAAGCTGAATGCTGAAAGACATGTCCGCCGGCGTTAACCGTATTCTGACGGGCTTCCGGCCCCGTCCGGGCGTCAAACGGGTGAACTTGGCGCTGCAGGGCGGCGGCGCGCATGGCGCCTTCACCTGGGGCGTACTCGACCATCTGCTGGAGGACGGCCGGCTTGCCTTTTCCGGCGTGTCCGGCGCGTCGGCCGGTGCAATCAATGCGGTGATGCTGGCCGACGGGCTCGCGCGCGGCGGTCCCGATGAGGCGCGCACCCGGCTGGCGGAATTCTGGCGCAGCGCCAGCCTCGGCGGCGATCTTCCCGCACCGCAGCGCGCCGCGCTCGACCGTCTGCTGGCGTTGTTCCCCGCAGGCGGCTCGCCGGTACAGATGTTCGTCGACGCGATGTCGCGGCTGATGAGTCCGTATGATTTCAACCCGCTCAACATCAATCCGCTGAAGGGACTAATCGAGCGCTTCGTAGACTTCGAAGCGATCCGCAATCATGCGCCGATGGAATTGTTCGTCTCGGCCACCAATGTGCATAGCGGCCGATTGCGGGTGTTCCGGCGCGAGGATATCACCGCCGATGTGGTGATGGCGTCGGCGGCGTTGCCGCATGTGTTCCGCGCCGTCGAGATCGACGGCGAGCCTTACTGGGATGGCGGCTTCACCGGCAATCCGGCGATCCTGCCGTTGGTCGCATCCAATGCGGACGACGTGCTGCTGGTGCAGATCGCGCCGTTGCGGCGCGACGACACGCCCACATCGGCGCGCGATATTCTCAACCGCGTCAACGAGATTTCGTTTTCGTCCTCGCTGGCGGCGGAATTGCGCGCGCTGGAATTCGTCGGACGCGGTGCACGCGGCAACGCGCCCGGCATCAACGTGCATCGCATCCTGCTCGATGGTCTCGACAAGCGGCTGAACGGGTCGCGTCTCAAGACCGATTTCGACTTCTTCAAGCTGCTGCATCGCGCCGGGCGACGCGCCGCGCGCCGCTTTCTCGACCGCCATTTCGCCGATATCGGGCACCGGTCGACGCTCGATCTGGTGAAGGAGACGGCGGCCTGACAAATCCGCAGCGTGACGGATCGAAGGCAGGCGAATACATTCGCCGGATGCCTGTCCCCACGCCGCTCATCACCCACGACATCGGCGCCGCGCAACTCGACCTCGTCATCGCCGACATCACGACGCTGGACGTCGATGCCATCGTCAACGCGGCAAATGCGCAGTTGCTTCGGGGTGGCGGCGTGTGCGGCGCGATCTTCCGTGCGGCCGGCCCGGAGCTCGACGGGGAATGCGGGAGCCTCGGCGGCTGCGACACCGGCGACGCAAAAATCACTGAAGGCTACATGCTTCCCGCGCGGCATGTGATTCATGCCGTGGGGCCGGTCTGGGACGATGGCGAACACAATGAGGATGCACTGCTCGCGTCCTGCTATCGCCGCTCGCTGGAGATTGCCGCCGAATACGGGCTCAACAGCATTGCGTTTCCGGCGATCTCGACTGGTATCTATGGCTTTCCGCCCGAACGCGCCGCGCGCATCGCCGTCGGAACGGTGGTGTCGGAGCTGTCGGCCAAATCGCGTGGCATCACCCGCGTGGTGCTGTGCTGCTTCGACGCGAAATCCGCGCAGTGCCATATCGAGGCGCTGGCGGAGATGGGGCTGGGATAAATCAAGCCTTCATCAGCCGCTCCGCCACCGCGACGCAGCCGATCAGTCCCGGCTCTTTGCAGGTGATCAGCGCCGACGGAATCTCCTTCAGCATCGCTTCGTACGGCGGGTGCCGTTCGAACGCCGCGCGGAACAGCCGCGCATCGAACAGCGGGCCGAGCCCGGTGGCGACACCGCCTCCAATATACACGCCGCCGGTCGCGCGGAACGCGAGCGCCATGTCGCCGGCAAAGCGTCCGAGCAGGCGAACGAACATCGCCACGGTCGCGCGCGCCTCGCGATCGCCCGCGCGGGCCTGGCGCGCGATCATTTCCGGTTTCACCTTCAGCGTCCCGGGATGCATCGCCTCATGCAGCGCCGCAAGACCTGTGCCCGACAGCACGCTTTCCGCGGAGAGCGGCGTGCGTGTCTCGGCCAGCCGGTGGAAGATGGCCTCCTCATCGGCATAAGCCGGGCCGAAAGAGATGTGCCCGGCCTCGCTGGCGATCACATGCAGTCCATCGCGCGTTGGCACCAGCGCGGCCACGCCGAGTCCCGTGCCGGGTCCGACCACGAGCTTCACGCCGTCGGTAAAAGCGCAAGTCTCGCCGATCGGTTGCAGATCGTCCCGCTGCAGATGCGGCAGCGCCCAGGCCAGCGCCTCGAAATCGTTGACCGCATGGATCGCCGAAATCCCCAAACGCGCCGACAGGTCCGGCAGCCGCACACACCAGTTGCGATTGGTGAGCGCGATCTCCTCGCCATCGACCGGCGCGGCGAAGGCGAGCACTGCCATACGCGGCCGCTGGTTGGCGCCATCGAGCAGCCGCGCCAGCACGCCCTCCGGTCCCTCGACGCTGTCATTGGCGATGGTGACGATGCGCTCCGGCCGGCCGCCCTGCGACGCCAGCGCCGCACGGCTGGTGGTGCCGCCGATATCGGCGATCAGGAAGTCAGCCATGTTGCCCGCGGTGTGGCGTCATGCCTTCTCCTCCGCCGCGAACACTTCGCGGGCGATGCGGAACGAATCCACCGCGCAGGGCACGCCGGCATAGATCGCGACCTGCAGGAACACTTCCATGATCTCGTCCTTGGTGACGCCGTTGGTCAGCGCGCCCTTGATATGCGCCTTTAGTTCGTGCGGCCGGTTCAGGATCGAGATCATCGCCAGGTTCAGCATCGAGCGCTGCTTCGGCGGCAACCCTTCGCGGCCCCAGACATAGCCCCAGCAATATTCGGTCACGAGTTCCTGCAGCGGCCGGTTGAAATCGTCGGCGTTCTTCAGCGCCGCATCGACATAGGCGTCGCCCAGCACCTTGCGGCGGATCGACAGGCCCTTGTCGTACATGTCCTGGTTCATGGTCGCTTCCCTTCGTTGGTGTTTCCCAGAAATTCTTTTCGGATTGTGTCGCTGTGCTGGCCAAGCGCTGGCACGGCGCCAAAACGCCGCTGCGCGTCGACGATCGGCGCCGGCGCCGGCATCGCCGCCGGTCCGCTTGGCGTGCCGACTTCGATCCGGCGCAGATGCGGATGCGACGACAACAGCGCACAGTCGTTGACGCGTGCGAAGGCGATATCTGCCGTCTCCAGCATCGTCATCAATTCCGCCACGTCATGAGACGCGAAGGCCGCGGCGACCGCAGCGTCGGTTTCGCTGCGATGAGCGACGCGCTGGATGCTGGTGGCGAATTTCGGATCGCTGCCGAGCGCGGCGTTGCCCAGCACCTTGTCGGCCAGCACGCGCCATTCGCGATCGTTCTGGATCGAGATCAGGATGTCGGCGCCGTCGCGGCTCTTGAATACGCCGTAGGGCGCGATCGCCGCATGCGCCAGCCCGATGCGCCGGAACGGATGACCGCCTTCATGCGACAGTAGCGGCACCGTCATCCATTCCGCCATCGCGTCGAACAGCGAAACGGCAATCGCAGCGCCTTCGCCGGTGCGATCGCGCGCGATCAGCGCTTCGAGAATCGCCTGATAGGCATTCATGCCGGCGCCGATATCGGCGACGGAAAACCCGACCCGCGCCGGGGCCTCCGGACCCCCGGTGATCGAGGCTAGGCCGGACTCCGCCTGCACCAGCAAATCATACGCCTTGCGCGTCCGGTAGGGACCGCTCTCGCCATAGCCCGAGATCGAGCAGCAGATCAGCCGCGGATATGTCTTGCGCAGTTCGGCGATCGGAAAGCCGAGTTTGGCAATCGCGCCGGGCTTGAGGTTCTGCACAAACACATCCGCTTTCGCCAGCATCGCGGCGAACAGCGTCTTGTCCTCGGCGCGGCCGAGATCGAGCACCACCGATTCCTTGCCGCGATTCAGCCAGACGAAATTGGCGCTCTCGCCATGCACATAGCCGTCATAGCCGCGGGCGAAATCGCCCTCCGGCCGCTCGATCTTGATCACGCGCGCGCCGGCATCCGCCAGCCGGCAGGTTGCCTGCGGCGCTGCCACAGCCTGTTCGAGCGATACAACGAGGATGCCGGAGAGCGGGAGGGTCATGGAACGCTCTCTCCGTTCGTCCCCGCGAAAGCGGGGACCCAGAGCCACGAACACTGGATTCCCGCTTTCGCGGGAATGAACGGAGTATGCATCTCCTGCCGCCCGAATAACGCGGAGCTAAAACTTGTTCTTCCGCGCACGGACCTCGGTGAACACCTCGACGGCCGGCTTGCCGCTCAAGCCGACCGCGTCCGCGACCGACGGCATGTCCGCGCGCAGGAATACGTTCGCCGCCTTCTCGGCGCCGAGCGTCTGCGGCAGCGTCGGCTTGTCCGCCGCCCGCAATTCCTCGACTTCGGCCGCGCGCTTCTGCAACGCCGGATTGTCCGGCTCGATGGTCAGCGCGAACTTGATGTTCGCCTGCGTGTATTCGTGTCCGCAATAGAAGCTGATGTCGTCCGGCAGCGCGCGGATCTTCAACAGCGAGTCCCACATCTGCGCGGGTGTGCCCTCGATCACCCGGCCGCAGCCGATCGAGAACAGCGTGTCACCGAAAAATCCGATCTTCTCCTTGTCGAAGACGAGCGAGATATGGCCGGCGGTATGGCCAGGCGTGTCGATCACCCGCGCCTCCAGGGAGCCGACCCTCACGCTGTCGCCCTCGCCATAGGTCGCGTCGGTATCCGGAATTTTCGCCGCCTCGTTTTTTGGCGAGGTCACCCGGCATTTGTGCTTCGCCTTCAGTTCCGGAATCCCCTGGGTGTGGTCGGCATGATGATGCGTCACCAGAATGTCGGTCAGGGTCCAGCCGGTGTCCTTCAATGCCTGGTCCACCGCGGCCGCCTCCGGCGCGTCGATCGCGGCCGTGGCGCCGGTCTCGGGATCGTGGATCAGGACGCCGAAATTGTCTGAAAGACAGGGGAATTGGTGGATTTTCGCCGGCATGTCGGTTCCGTCTTGTGGGAGTGATCGTCAACGCTAACACGGCCGCACGGGTTCGAGAATGCGGGCCGCCGCCTCTGGATGCGGGGTCCGGCCCCGCGTTTCATGCTAGCATGATCGCATGTTCATCGACGTCGTGGACCTGCGGAATTTCTACGCCCAGCCGCTCGGCACCGTGGCCCGGCGCCATGTCGGACAGGCCATCCGCGCGCACTGGAACGACGTTCGCGGCGAGCGCCTTGCAGGCGTCGGCTACACCACGCCGTATCTCGGCATTTTCCGCGAAGATGCGGAGCGTTGCCTGGCGTTCATGCCGGCCTCGCAGGGCGTGGTGAAATGGCCGTCGAACCGGCCCGGCCTCGCGGCGCTGGTCGACGAGACCGAATTGCCGCTCACCGATTCCGCGGTCGATCGCGTGCTGCTCGTGCATGCTCTGGAAATGGCGGACGATCCGGTGCGGCTGTTGCGTGAAGTGTGGCGGGTGCTGTCAGCGAATGGGCGGCTGCTCGCGGTTGTGCCAAATCGCCGCGGCCTGTGGGCGCGGATGGACACGACGCCGTTCGGCCACGGCCGGCCCTATTCGCGCTCGCAGATCACCCGCATCCTGCGCGAGACCATGTTCACGCCGAAAGGCTGGGGCGAGGCACTGTTCGTGCCGCCGGTTCAGCGCGGCTGGTTCCTGCGGTCGGCCGGTATGTGGGAGCGTCTGGGGCCGACGCTGCTGTCGCCATTTCCCGGCGTGCATATCGTAGAAGCGACCAAGCAGGCCTATCGGGCGATTCCGGTGCGACGCGAAAAGCGTGTGCTGGTGCCACGGCTCGAACCGGCGCTGGCGCCGTCGGCGGGCGGGGCGGCGCGCGATTCAGTTCTCCCCGCGAGCGAGGAGAACTGAAAACGCGAAGCCTTATTCTCCGGCCGGCGGCTGGGTCTGCGCCTCGTCGCCGCCTTCGCCAACGCCCTCGGGTCGCGGTCCACGCGGACCGCGGCGGCGACGGCGATGCAACGGGAAGCGGTCGCCCTGGGCCTCATGGCCGCCATTGGGCTGGTCGCCGGCGGCGGCAGGCGCTGCGCCGGTAATGAAGGACGGCAAGCGATCGACAGTCTCGTCCTGATTGCCGTTGGCCTGTTGCGGCGGACGGCTGTCATGCTGGCGAGTGTCGTTCTGCCGGTTGTCGTGACGGTCCTGACGGTTGTCGCGATTGCGATCCTGCCGCGGCTGGTAATCCCCGCGCGGCTGATGATCGCGCTGCTCGCGCTGCTGGTAAGGCTGCGCATCGCGCGGCTGCTGCTGTTGCTGATAGGGCTGCTCGCGAGGCGAATAGGGCTCGGCGCTGCCGTAATTCGGCTGCGAGTCGTCGTCGTCGTAGCTCTCGTCGTTGCTGCGCTGCTCGCCGCCTTCGCGTTGCTGGAACGGCTGGCTCTGACGGAATTGCTCCTGCGCCGCCGCGATCAGACGAAAATAATGCTCGGCGTGCTGATAGTAGTTTTCGGCGGCCACCGGATCGCCGGACGCGGTCGCGTCGCGCGCCAGCTGGATGTATTTCTCGGCCACGTGATTCGCGGTGCCGCGGATCTTCACGTCAGGCCCGTTCGATTCGTAAACCCGGGTCAGCGGGTTGTGGCTTTTGCCACCGCCGCCGCGATTGTTACGACCCCGCATCCGATGCTTGTTGTTCTGACCGTTTCTCATGGCTCGCCTGTTTGCCAACTCCTGATGCGCGGCCTGCGGCCGCGTTGCGGATCACTCGAACCTCAATTCATCGTGTCGCAACGACCCAGCTTCCGCTCGCACTTGCGGCGGACCGCGTCTCCTTGGATCGCTATCGCTCCGACAGTTCTCAACCCCCGGCGCGACAAACACGCGCCACCTTGAGCCGATGTGGATCGGGTCGCCGATGGTCCTAATCGTCATCGGCCCGATGCTGCCGGAGCTGCACCCGATCAAATCGGCAAAATCGTCTTTTGTTCGGCCTTATTTCGTCGTTCGACCCGTTGCGTCGATCAATGCCCGTTTCGGCTACATGCCCGTTTCGGCTACGCCCGTGATGCTGATTTGCCGCCGCCTTCGCGGGAGCCGGTTCGGGGAAGCCCTCTTCCCTCGGGAACCACGCCCGGGCCTCAATTGGCGGCCCTGCGTCAGGGCCGATATCTGCAGCGGAAGCTAGTCTGTCCGATCCGATAATCCAAGCGTTATTTTTGCGGGACGGGATGCGGTCAGGGTATGGCAAATCGACCGGTTTTCAACCGCTTAGGGCGTCCGGCGGCGGAAACTGAGAGCCCGCTCGCGGCCCGACAGGTCGCGGTGGATCGCGCGCTGTTCCAGGCCGGCCCTGGTCAGGATGGCGGCCACGTCGTCGCTCTGACCCGCCCCGATCTCGACGATCAGGACGCCGTCATCGTGCAGCAGGTGCGGCGCCTCCCGCGCAATCGCGCGGTAGGCATCGAGCCCGTCGAGGCCGCCATCCAGCGCGCGCATCGGATCGTGGTCGCGGACCTCGGCCGCCAGCGCCCCGATCTCGGCCGTCGGGATATAGGGCGGATTCGACACCACGAGATCGAACGTCTCGTTCAGCGCGGTGCCGAAATCGGCAAGCACGAAGCCGGTGCGCGATTGCAGCCCGAGCGCCGACGCATTGGCATGCGCGGTCTCCAGCGCCTGCGGTTCGATATCGGTGCCGAGCCCGGTCGCGTGCGGGTATTCATGCAGCAGCGCGAACAGGATCGCGCCCGATCCGGTGCCCAGATCGGCGATGCGCAACGGATCGCGCTTGCGGCTTTCGCCGATCGCGTCCAGCGCCGCTTCGACCACGGTCTCGGTATCGGGGCGCGGCACCAGCGTCGCCGGCGATAGATTGAGCGGCAGCCCCCAGAATTCCTTCACGCCGAGAATGCGCGCCACCGGCTCGCCGCGCATTCGCCGCGTGGCAAGCTGTGCGATCGTCGCGCGTTCGGCGGCGGTCAATGCACGCGAGGCCTGCGAGGCCAGCGCGGTGTGATCGAGCGCCAGCGCATGTCCGACCAGCAGTCGCGCGTCGAGCGCCGGCGTATCGATGCCGGCCGCCTCGAAACGCGCCGCCACCAGCCGGCGCGCGCTCGCGATATCCGCGGCGGCCGCGAGATCGATCAGGCTCATGCCGCGTCGTTCTGCGCCGCCAGCAGGGCGGCCTGGTTTTCCGCCACCAGCGCGTCGATGATTTCGCCCAGCGCTTCGCCTTCGACGATTTCCGGCAGCTTGTAGAGCGTGAGATTGATGCGGTGGTCGGTGACGCGGCCTTGCGGGAAATTGTAGGTGCGGATGCGTTCCGAGCGGTCGCCGGAACCGACCTGCACCTTGCGGTCTGCGGCGCGCGCGCTATCGAGCTTCTCCCGCTCGGAATCGTAGAGTTTGGTGCGCAGCAACGCCATCGCCTTGGCCTTGTTCTTGTGCTGCGAGCGGTCCTCCTGCACGGCGACCACGATTCCCGACGGCAGATGGGTGATGCGGATCGCCGATTCGGTCTTGTTGACGTGCTGGCCGCCGGCGCCCTGCGCGCGCATGGTGTCGATCTTCAGGTCGTCGTCGCGGATATCGATATCGACATCCTCTGCCTGCGGCAGCACCGCGACTGTCGCGGCCGAGGTATGGATGCGTCCCGACGCTTCGGTCTCCGGCACGCGCTGCACCCGGTGTACGCCGGATTCGTATTTCAGCTTGGCATAGACGCCGCGGCCGGTGATGTCGGCAATGATTTCCTTGTAGCCGCCGACCGCGCCTTCGCTCGCCGACACGATCTCGACCTTCCAGCCCTGCTTGGCGGCATAGCGCTCGTACATGCGAAACAGCACGCCCGCGAACAGCGAGGCCTCGTCGCCGCCGGTGCCGGCGCGGATTTCGATGACGACACTGCGCTCGTCCATCGCATCCTTGGGCAGCAATTGCAGCTGGATTTCGTGTTCCAGCTGCTCGAGCTTGTCGCGCAGGCTGCGGCGCTCGGCATCGGCGATGTCGCGCATCTCGCCGTCGGAATCGGCATCGGCAAACAGCGCCTCGACATCCTCCAGTTCCGCCGAGGCCGCGCGGTAATTGCGGATTGCCTCCACCACCGGCGAGAGGTCGGACAATTCGCGCGACAGCTTGACGAAATCGTCGGCGGCGAGCTGGCCGCTCAGCCGTGCTTCGATTTCAGCGTGACGCACGATCAGGGCGTCGAGTTTGACTTGCGGTAACATGGACTAAAGCTGCAGATTCTCGGAGGCGGCGAATTGCTCGATCCGCTGGCGCAGCGTCATGCCGGTTTCCGAGTGATCGAGCAATGGGCCGATCGCCGCCAGCGCCTTTTCCGCGTCCAGTTCGAGCAGCATGGATTTGACCGGACCGACCGCGGACGGGGTCAGCGACAGCGCGCGGTAGCCGATGGCGATCAGCGCCAGCGCGCCGATCGGCTTGGAGGCGAGTTCGCCGCACAGGGTGACCGGCTTCTTGTGTTCGCGGCCCTTGCGCGCGATCAGTCGCAGCGCGCGCACCACTGGCACCGAGATCGGATCGTAGCGTTCCGCCACCCGCGAATTGCCGCGGTCGGCCGCGAACAGGAACTGGCACAGATCGTTCGAACCGACCGACAGGAAATCGACCTGCGGCAACAGATCGTCGAGCTGGAACAGCAGCGACGGCACCTCGACCATGACGCCGATCTCCACCCGCTCGGGCAGGGTATGGCCGTGCCGGCGCAGATAGGTGAGTTCGTGTTCGACCATGGCCTTGCCCTGATTGAACTCGTCGACCACCGCCACCATCGGAAACATGATCTTCAGCGCCTTGCCGGAGGCGGCGCGCAGCAGCGCGCGGATCTGACTGCGCATCAGACCGGGCCGGTCGAGCCCGAGCCGGATCGCGCGCCAGCCCATGGCCGGGTTCTCTTCCTCGAAGGCGCTCATATAGGGCAGCACCTTGTCGCCGCCGATATCGAGCGTGCGGAAGGTCACCGGCTTCTCGCCGGCCGTTTCCAGGACCGAGCGGTACAGCGCCAGCTGTTCGCCGATCCGCGGAAATGTCGGCGCGACCATGAATTGCAGCTCGGTGCGGAACAGGCCGATGCCGGCGGCTCCGGTCTCCTCGATATGGGGGAGATCGACCAGAAGCCCGGCATTGAGATGCAGCGCGATTTCGTGCCCGTCCCGGGTGATGCAGGGCTTGCCGCGCAGCGTCTGGTATTGCGCCTGCTTGCGCGCGCGCAGCTTCACCCGCTCGACATAGGCCGCTTCGATATCGGGCGGCGGCCGCAGATAGACGTCGCCAGAAATGCCGTCGACGATCATCGGGTCGCCGGGCTCGACCAGGCCCGCCGCATTCTCGACCTCGCCGACGGCGGGAATGCCGAGCGCGCGCGCCACGATGGCGATATGCGAGGTCGGGCCGCCTTCCTCCAGGATCACCCCGCGCAGCCGCTTGCGGTCGTAGTCGAGCAGCGCCGCCGGTCCCATCATGCGCGCGACGACGATGGCATTGTCGGGCAGCTGGTCGCGGTGCGGTGCGTGCTGCACGCCCATGAGCTGGCGCATCAGCCGGTTGGCGAGATCGTCGAGATCGTGCAGCCGCTCGCGCAGATACGGATCGGTGGCGCGCAGCATGCGCGCGCGGGTATCGGACTGCACGCGCTCGACGCCGGCTTCCGCGGTCAGGCCGGTGCGGATCGCCTCGCGCATGCGCGACAGCCAGCCGCGGTCATGCGCGAACATCCGGTAGGTTTCGAGAATATCCTTGTGCTCCCCGCCATCGGCGATCTCGCCGCGCTCCAGCATCACGTCGACATCGGAGCGCATCGCGCCGATCGCGTCGTCGAGCCGCTTCAATTCGCCCGGCACGTCGTCGGCCACGAAATTCTTGATCACCACGCGCGGCTCATGCAGCACCGCATGCCCGAGTGCGATGCCTTCTGCCAGCACGGTACCGGACAGATGCCGCCGCGGATGCACCGCAGGTTCCGCGCCGGGCTTGGCGAGCGAGGTCAACTCGCCGGACGCGATCATCTCGGCGAGCACCATGGCGGTGGTCTGGAGCGCTTCTTCCTCTTCCTCGGAATAATTGCGGTGGGCGCGGTTCTGCACCACCAGCACGCCTAACGTGTTGCCGGCGCGCAGGATCGGCACGCCGAGATAGGAATGGTAGATTTCCTCGCCGGTTTCCGGGCGGTAGGAGAAGGCCGGATGGGTCTGCGCGTCCGACAGGTTGATCGGATTGGCCTGGCTGGCGACCAGGCCGACAAGGCCCTCGTCGATCCGCATCACGGTCTGGTGGACGGCTTCCTTGTTGAGGCCCTCGGTCGCGTACAGCTCCAGCGTGCCGTCCACGCGCAAGACGTACACGGAACAGACCTCCGCAACCATGTTGGCGGCGATCAGCACGACGATCCGGTCGAGCCGGTCCTGCGCGCTGACCGGCTCCGCCATCACTTCGCGGAGCCTTCGCAGCAGCACGCGCGGGCCGCCCATTGCGCCTCGCATGGGCAAATCCTTCCAGGGGTGGCCGGCGAAACCGGCTATGCCGGGCTATAGCCGTTGTCCGCCGCTGGCCGCAAGCGAAGGCTCGTAAAAGCGATTTTTTCGCTATTTCTTGTCGAAAAACTTCGCCAGCGCGCCGATATCGGCTTTTTCGCTGCGATTGTCGGCGGCCAGCCGTTCGTACAGGTCGGCGATTGCCTCGTACATCTCGCGTGAGGGACCGCCGCCGGTGTACTGGGCGATCTCTTCCATCTCGGCCACCCAGCGATAGGCCTTGCCGAACATGTCCGGCACGCTGCGCTGGAAATAGGCCAGCAGATTCGGCTGGCTGGCGCTGAGCTCGGCATGCAGCGCCTCGGCGACGCCGGCCCGTTCGGCGGCGAGCAGCATCGCTGAACCGACCGCGGTCAGCCCCTTGGTGATCCCGCCATAGCTCATCTTGAGCGCCGAGGCGGCGCCGATCCCGCCCTCGACCCGCCGGAGCACCAGTCCGACATCGTTCAGCCGTGCGAGCGGCTCAGCGTCGGCGCCTGAATAATAGAAGACCGGTCCGCCGTAGCCCGCGCGCGGCGGTCCGCCGATGATGCCGGCATCGGCGAACGGGGCGCCGGTGCGAGCAACAGCCGCGCCGATCTGCTTCACGGTGTCCGGGTTGACCGCATTGCAATCGGCATAGAGCGGCTTGGTGGCCGCGGCGGTGAGCGCGGGCGCGAGGCGCTGCGCCAGCGCCGCGGCATCGCCGGGCGGCACGATCGAGAGAATGACATCGGCCGCCGCGATTTCGGCGTCGCTCGCATCGATCATGCCTGCGGCTTGGGCGCGCCTGGCGCTGGCTTCGCTGCGGCCGTGAAGCGAGGTGAGCACGCGCACGCCGTTGTCGGTCAGCCGCTTCGCGACGCCTGCGCCCATGCTGCCCTGCGCGATGATGGCGATTGTGGGTGTCATCGGTTTCTCCATTCACGCCAAATTCACGCCAGGACCAGCCGAATTGCGCGTCCGCAGGGCTGGGCCGCGCCGCGCAGCAGCGCCGTGCCGGGCGGTTCCATTCGCCACCGGAACCGTCAATTGATGTCACTGCCGCCATCTCGCGGCAAGGCGCCGTTGCGACTACGGGCGCGCCCGCGCCTTTAAAACAACAGGGCCGCGCAAGCGCGTCCGCTGCAAAGAACAGGGACGGCGGAGCTTTGTCTGCGAGTCGTCCCGCGCAAAAGCGCGCAGCGCGTCTTCAATCGAAACGCCGGGATCCATACGCCGAAGCGGTGGTTATAGGCCCCCGCTTTCGCGGGGGCGACAGATCTCAAGCCTTGTCCAGCCCGTACAGCGAATGCAGCGTGCGCACCGCAAGCTCGGTATAGGCGGCATCGATCAGCACCGAGAACTTGATCTCCGACGTGGTGATCGCGCGGATGTTGATGTTGCGTTCGGCCAGCGCCTTGAACGCGCGCGCGGCAACGCCGGCATGACTGCGCATGCCGATGCCGATCACCGAGACCTTCGCCACATCGGTGGCGCCGTCGACGCGCTGGAAGCCGATCGCCTCCTTCGATTTCTGGATCACGTCCATGGCGCGCTGATAATCGCTCGCCGGCACCGTGAAGGTCAGGTCGGTGGTCTTGCCGTCGGCGGAGACATTCTGGACGATCATGTCCACATTGACGCTGGAATCGGCAAGCGGCCCGAAGATCGCGGCGGCAATGCCGGGCTTGTCCTCGACATTGCGGATCGAAATCTGCGCTTCGTCCTTCGAGAACGCGATTCCCGTGACGACCTGTTGCTCCACGATATCCTCCTCGTCGCAGATCAGCGTGCCCGGAGGCATGCCGTGCGGATCGATGTCTTCCGGCTTGTCGAAACTGGAGCGCACGAAGATCTTCACCTTGTGCACCATGCCGAGCTCGACCGAGCGGACCTGCAGAACCTTGGCGCCGAGCGAGGCCAGTTCCAGCATCTCCTCGAACGCGACCTTGTCGAGCCGGCGCGCCTTCGGCACCACGCGCGGATCGGTGGTGTAGACGCCGTCGACGTCGGTATAGATATCGCAGCGGTCGGCCTCGATCGCAGCCGCGATCGCCACCGCCGAGGTATCCGAGCCGCCGCGGCCCAGCGTGGTGATGCGGCCGGTCTCCTTGTGGATGCCCTGGAAGCCCGCGATCACCGCGACCTCCTTGCGTTCGCGGAAGCGCTTGACGATCTCGGAGCCATTCAGTTCGGAAATGCGGGCCGAGCCGTGCGCATTCGAGGTGTACATCGGCAATTGCCAGCCCTGCCAGGAGCGCGCGGTGATGCCCATATTCTGCAGGACGATGGCAAGGAGCCCGGCGGTGACATTCTCGCCCGAGGACACGATCGCGTCGTATTCGCGCGCGTCATGCATCGGCGAGGCGTCCTTGCACCAGGCCACCAGTTCATTGGTCTTGCCGGCCATGGCGGAGACCACCACCGCCACATCGTGGCCGGCCTTGTATTCGCGCTGCACATGGCGCGCGACGTTGCGGATGCGGTCGAGATCGGCGACCGACGTTCCGCCGAATTTCAGCACGAGACGTGACATGAAAGGATCGGCGCCCCTGACAAAGTTAGCGCGCGGCGGCTGGGGCGGACGCCCGGCGCGGCGCAGTCATAGCGATGCGGTGCGCCGCCCGCAAGGCGCAGGCCTCCGCGAAAAGTGATGGGCCGCGCTCTGACGGGAGGATAGAAGGACAAGGTCTGGACCGGGCTGCTTTGCATGTCGGGTCGTCAGGCCGGTGGGAATGCGGGTGAAACGATGCCGAAGCGGGGTGAGACCACAATCGACCGGGCCGAGGTCGAGCAGTTTTCGAAGCTCGCCGCGCAATGGTGGGACGAGCGCGGCCCGATGGCCATGCTGCACAAGTTCAATCCGGTGCGGCTCGCCTATATCCGCGACCAGGCCGCCACCCATTTCGGGCGGAACCCGCGGCAGATCGGCTGCCTGTCGAACTTGCGCATTCTCGATATTGGCTGCGGCGGCGGCATCCTGTCGGAGCCGCTGGCGCGGCTGGGCGCCAGCGTGGTCGGGGCCGATCCGGCCGAGGCCAATATCGAGGTGGCTCGCAAGCATGCGGCGCTGGCCGACCTCGTGATCGATTACCGGGCGGTGACGGCGGAGGACCTCGCCGACAAGAACGAGACATTCGACGTGGTGCTGGCGATGGAGGTGGTCGAGCATGTCGCCGATGTCGGCCTGTTCATGCGCCGCTGCGCCGAGATGGTGCGGCCGAACGGCCTGATGATCGCAGCCACCCTCAACCGCACCATGAAAAGCTTCGCGCTCGCCATCGTCGGCGCCGAATATGTGCTGCGTTGGCTGCCGCGCGGCACCCATCGCTGGGACAAGTTCGTCACTCCGGCCGAACTGGAGGGCGCGATGAAGACTGCCGGGCTCAACGTGGTGGACGAGCGCGGCGTGGTGTACCGCGTGGTGGGCGACCGCTGGGAGTTGTCGTCCGACATGGACGTGAACTACATGCTGACCGCTGCGCGCGGTGCATGATCGCGTTGCAATACAGGCAGGCGCAACGCGGCCAGAAAAATTATCCCCCCGGGCTGGAGCTGTGCGATGATGCGAGGCCATCGCTTAAGGAGCAGCCCATGATCGTCGAACTCGTGACCTTCAATTTCCCCGCCGGCCATGATCGCGACAGCGAACTGGAAGCTGTGCGCGGTGTCACCGCGAAATGGGCCGCCAACAAGGATCTGGTGCGTAAGCATTTCCTGTGGGGTGTCGGCGAGGCCGAAGGCACCGGGGCCGGTGTCTATATCTGGCCGTCGATCGAGGCCGCCGAACGGGCCCATGGTGACGAGTGGCGCGAAGGCGTCAAGAAGCGCACCGGCGGTTATCCGACCATCCGTTATTTCGATCTCATGACGCTCGTGGACAACGAGAACGGCACAGTCACGGAGTGGGACGCGAGCGGCAAGGCACGTCAGCTCGAGACCGCGTGATCGTCCCGATGCTTTACCGCACGAACGGAAATCATGCAGTTCTCTTCGAATTGAACCTGTTCTGAATCCGGATGCCCGATACCGGCTGGCTGTGGATCGTGTTCACGCTGCTGGCGGCCGCCGGACAGACGATCCGCAATGCAATGCAGCGCGAACTGACCGCGACGCTCGGCACCGCGGGTGCCACCCATGTGCGGTTTCTGTTCGGCTTTCCATTCGCGGTTCTCTTCCTGGCTGGACTGATGCTGGTCACCGGTGCGCGGCTGCCATCGCCGCCGCCGGTCTTCTGGCCGTGGGCGCTTCTCGGCATGGGCGCGCAGATCCTGGCGACCGCGCTGATGCTGATGGCGATGGGGGAGCGCTCGTTCGTCGTCACCATCGCCTATATCAAGACCGAACCGGTGCAGGTGGCGCTGTTCGGGCTGATCTTTCTCGGTGACCGGCTCACGCCCGGCATGGTGGCCGCGATCCTGATCGCGACCTCCGGCGTGATCGTGATGTCGCTGAAGCCCGGCGGCGCCGCGAATGACAGCTGGCGGCCGATGCTGCTCGGGCTTGCATCCGGCGCCGCGTTCGCATTGTCGGCGATCGGCTATCGCGGCGGCATCCTCAGCCTCGGGCTATCCGACTTCGTGATGGCCGCGACCTTCACGTTGACGGCGGGCCTGCTGATGCAGGCGGTGCTGCTGTCGGGCTATCTGATGCTGCGCAGCCCGGAGGTCATGCGCGCGATCGTGAAGGCCTGGCGGCCGTCGCTGTTCGCCGGTTTCATGGGCGCGACCGCCTCGCAATTCTGGTTTCTCGCCTTCGCGCTGGCGACGGCGGCGAGCGTCCGCACGCTGGCGCTGGTCGAAGTGCTGTTCGCGCAGGCGATATCGAGCTTCGTGTTCGGGCACAAGACCACGGCCCGCGAAGCCTGCGGGATTGCGCTGATCGTGATTGGCGTGGTGCTGTTGATATGGGCGCACTGAAAAAGCAGAAGCCCCCGTTCACAGGTGAACGAGGGCTTCTCAAATTCGAGGCTCGCGATGAATGTCAGCGAGCCAGTGAGACCGGCGCGAGACCTGCAAAGCCGAGCGCACGGGCCGCAGCCGGAGACAGGTCGATGACGCGTCCGCGCACGAACGGTCCGCGGTCGTTGATCCGGACCGTGACGGAGCGTCCGTTCTTCTTGTTGGTGACGCGCACGCGGCTACCGAACGGAAGCGACTTGTGTGCGGCTGTCATTGCGCCGGGATTCATTCGCTCCCCGCTGGCAGTCTTCCGGCCGGCGTAACCGTCGCCAGATCCGTAGACCGATGCAATACCGGATTCAGCTTGAGCGCCCCCTGCGAAGGAAAGACAAACTACAAACGCCAATGCGTAGGCTCGTGCCTGCATCCAAAAAAGTCCCTCTTTTGTTGGAGAAGGCGCGCGCTTGCCGGTCGAATGCGACCACGATGTGGCAGGCTTACTGCTTTGTTACCGGCGGAAAGAAATCTTGAGCGAACGTTTTCCGCGTCTCAATTCGGGCCTGCATAGAGCGGAAATGTGTCCCGCCTGTGCCGAAATCAGTTTCGCTCGTCCGGCAAAATCGGCAGCGGATGAAATTCGATGCCTTCGTCGAGCAATTCCTTCGCCTCGTCCGGCGATGCCTCGCCATAGATCGAACGATGCTCGGCCTCGCCGTAATGCATCTTGCGCGCTTCCTCCGGAAATTTCTTGCCGACATTGTCGGCATTCGCCGTGAGGTGGTCTCGCAGCTCCTTCAGCTTCGCCCGGAATTCCTGCTCCTGCGGCGAGATCATCGCCACCTGTTCTGGCGCGGGAGCGGATGGTGCTTCGGCTGCCGGCATCGGCGCCTCGATACGGGCGCTGCGCTTCTTTGCGCCGCGGCCGAGCGCGGGCGCCATGATCGCCTTTTCGACCTTCTTGGAATCGCAGACCGGGCAAGTGACAAGCCCGCGCTTGCGCTGCTTGTCGTAGTCCCCTGAGTCGCTGAACCAGATTTCGAAGTTATGCTTCCGCTCGCAGACGAGCGCGTATTTGATCATGCCGGATCACCAACGACATGAAGATGCGCAGGCTCCGCCATCGGCTCGATGATGTCGAAGCGGCGGCCGTGCTGCAGCGAGGGTACTTTGGCCCGCGCAGCCGCCACCGCGGCGGGATCGATCTCCGCCATGATGACGCCGGGCTCGGTGCCGCCTTCCGCGAGGATGCGGCCCCAGGGGTCGACGACAAGGGAATGGCCGTATGTGGCTCGTCCGTTTTCGTGTTCGCCGCCCTGCGCCGCGGCCAGCACGAACGATCCGTTCTCGATCGCGCGCGCGCGGATCAGCGTATGCCAATGCGCTTCTCCGGTCTGGCGCGTGAACGCCGCCGGGATCGCCAGCATCGTCGCGCCCGCTTCGGCAAGCGCACGATAGAGCGCAGGAAAGCGAAGGTCGTAACAGATGGTCAGTCCGAACCGTGCGAACGGCAGATCGACCGCAACGGCGTTTTCGCCCGGACGGAAATTGTTCGATTCGCGATAGCTCTCGCCGCCGGCGAGGTCGACGTCGAACATATGGATCTTGTCATAGCGGGCGACGATCTGGCCGCGCGGATCGATGACGAATGCGCGGTTGGCCGCTTTTTCGGGCGACACCTTGATGGCAAGCGAACCGATATGCAGATGGATTTTCAGCTCGCGCGCAAGCTTGCGGAAGGCGGCGAGGCAAATGTCCTTCTCCTCTTCCGCGATGGCGGCGAACAGATTCTCGCGCGACAGCTCCATGATGTTGGTCATCTCGGGAGTCTGCACATATTGCGCGCCGGCTGCCGCGGCCTCGCGAATGAGCGCCGTCGCCGCATTGAGATTGTTTTCCGGCTTCCGCCCGGACCGCATCTGCACCAGGCCGGCAAGAAACTTGCCGCCACCGTGATCGGGAGATTGGCTCATGCTGCGGAACCGGGCTGCGCGAGCAGCGGATCGAGTTTACCGGAATCTTCCAGTGCATAGAGGTCGTCGCAGCCGCCGACATGGGTCGCGCCGATGAAGATCTGCGGCACCGAGGTACGGCCGTTGGCGCGCGCGCTCATCTCGGCCCGCAATGCGGAATTGCCGCCAACATCGATCTCCTTGAAGGTGACACGCTTCTTCACCAGCAAGTCCTTCGCCCAGGCGCAGTAGGGGCAATATGCGGTTGTATAGATTTCGACCGGAGGCATGGGATTCACTTTGATGAAATTACTATATGGGCGTGCGCACGCTGTCGACAACCCGCGCGAAGACCAGCACATCCACCTGGCGGGCGCCCGCCCGCAGCAGCGCGCGCGAACACGCATCCACGGTTGCGCCGGAGGTCAGGACGTCGTCGACCAGGACCACATGCCGCCGGGCGATGTCGGCTTTGCCGGAAGGGTCGACCCGGAATGCCCCCTGCACATTGGCGGCCCGTTCGGCCTTCGACAGGCCGACCTGCTGCGGGGTGGCCTTGACCCGGCGCAACGCTGCGTAGCTCACCGGCAAGTCCCGCGACGCGGCGAGAAGCGTCGCCAGCGCAGCCGACTGATTGAACCGGCGGGCCCAGATGCGGCGCCAGTGCAGCGGAACCGGCACCACGACCTCGGCGTCGGCCAGCAAGTCGGTCCCGGCGCGGGCCATCCAGCGGGACATGACCGGCGCGAGGTCGAGCCGGTCGCCATATTTCAGAGCGTGGACCATGGCCCGGGAAATGTCGTCATAGCGGACCGCGGCGCGGGCGCGGGTATAGGCAGGCGGACTGGCAATCGCCTGCATCGACAGAATGCCAGGGCCGGGGTCATATGTGAACGGGATGCCAAGCCTCTCGCAGAACGGGCGTTCGATCGGCGAAAGCTTCGACCAGCATGATGCGCAAAGGCCCGCCCCATCGCCGACCGGATCGCGACAGGATGGGCACAACGGCGGCAGCGCCAAATCGAGCACCAGCCGGACCGGCAACCGCAGCGCGGCCGCAATTTGCGACAGGCGCGTGGAGATGCGTTCGGTTATAGCGATGCCGGGCATGCGCGGAGGTCCCAACCCCGGACCATCGTAGCGCCTCGAGGAGACACGTGAAAGTGGTGGGCCCACCCCGGATCTTCGACCGTGACTTGCAGCGCCGTCGCCGCCTGCGGGCGATGCGCGGCGAACCCGTGGATTTTCTGCTCAGGCATGTCGCCCAGGAGCTGGTGGAGCGGCTTCTGGTGGTGAAGCGCTCGTTTGTGCGTGCGGCCGATATCGGGACGCCCGGCTATACGCTCCGTGCCATGATGCGATCTCAGGGGCTCGTGCCCGATCTCATCGCCGTCGATCCGCTGGCCCGCGCACTTCGCAGCGGTGACACGCTCCGATCGGTGGCCGCCGACGAAGAGGCGCTGCCCTTCGCCGATGCCTCGCTCGATTTGATCGTCTCCGCTCTCGCGCTTCAGGCCGTCAATGACCTGCCCGGAGCGCTGACGCAGATCCGCCGCGCGCTGAAGCCGGACGGCTTGTTCCTTGCGGCCTTGCTCGGCGGCGAGACGCTGACCGAATTGCGCCAGTCATTTGCCGAAGCGGAAGCGGAGGTCGAGGGCGGCGTGTCGCCGCGTGTCGCGCCGTTTGCCGACCTGCGCGATCTGGGTGCGCTGCTGCAGCGCGCGGGTTTCGCGCTGCCGGTTGTCGATGCCGACCGTATGACCGTGCGTTACGCGACGGCGTTCGATCTGATGCGCGACCTGCGTGGGATGGGCTGGACCAATGCGCTGGTCGAACGCCGCCGTCTGCCATTGAAGCGCGCAACCTTGCTGCGCATGGCGGACATCTATGCGAGGCGATTCAGCGATCCGGATGGACGGCTGCGCGCGAGCTTCGACATCGTCTGGCTGTCAGGATGGGCGCCGCATGAAAGCCAGCAGCAACCGCTGCGTCCGGGATCGGCGAAGGCGCGGCTTGCCGATGCACTGAAGACCACCGAATTGCCGGCGGGAGAGAGACCTGGCTAGCCGGCCATGGCCGTGCTGATGGTCTCGTACATTGCCTTGACGGAATCTCCGAGCGAGTTGACGGCGGTGACGATCGTGACGGCAATGCCAGCTGCGATCAGGGCGTATTCGATCGCGGTCGCGCCGCGCTCGTCGCGGAAGAAGCCGCGGATCGTCCGGGTATCGTCTTTCGCCGTATCCATGCGCGTTCCCGTCTGTCTCATGCGTTACAACAGGGCGGTCAGGTGCGCGATCAATGGCTCGTCGGCCGGCGGCATCGCATAAGTCCTGAGCTTGTTCGGTCTGACCCAGGCGAGCCCCGCATGGTGCTTTGCGGTAACGTCACCGTCCCATCGCCGGCAGACATAGAGTGGCATGAGGAGGTGAAAATCAGGATAGGCGTGGCTCGCAAAGGTCAGGGGCGCAAGACAGGCTTCCCTGACGACAATTCCCAGTTCCTCCTGCAATTCGCGTATCAGCGTTTGCTCCGGTGTTTCGCCGGTCTCCACCTTGCCGCCGGGAAACTCCCAGAGACCCGCCATCGCCTTGCCTTCCGGCCTTTGTGCAATCAGCACGCGGCCATCGGCGTCGAGGAGGGCACAGGCAACGACAATGAGAAGTCTGGCGCTCACAACCGTCGATCACTCTAAAAAGCCCGGCGTTAACGGCCGCTTAAACGATACGTCGAAACTACGACCGGTAGTCGCCGTTGATGGCAACATATTCCTTGGTGAGATCGCAGGTCAGCACGCGGTCGCGCCCCTTGCCCAGGCCCAGCGCGACCTTCAGCTCGATCTCGGGCTTGCGCATGGACTCGGACACCTGTGCTTCGTCGTAGGACGGATCCCGCGCGCCCTTGGTGGCGACTCGGATGCCGTTGAACCAGATCGAGAGTTTGTCGCGGTCGGCGGGCTCGCCGGCTTTTCCGACCGCCATCACCACGCGGCCCCAATTGGCGTCTTCGCCGGCAATGGCGGTCTTCACCAGCGGTGAATTGGCGATCGACATGGCGATGCGCCGTGCCGATTTGTCCGATGTCGCGCCCTCGACCTTGATCTCGACCAGCTTGCGGGCACCTTCGCCGTCGCGCGCGACCTGTTCCGACAGGTCCGCCAGCACGGCCTGCAGCGCCTTGCGAAAGCTTTTGAGGCGCGGATCGGCGGCGCGCGCGATTTTCGGCGCGCCGCGCGCGGCGGCGGCACCGGTCGCAAAGGCGAGCAGGGTGTCGGAGGTCGAGGTGTCGCCGTCGATCGTGACGGCATTGAATGTTTCCGTGACGCCCTCGCTCAGCAATTTCTGCAAGGCGGGTGCCGATATCGGCGCATCGGTGAAGATGAAGGACAGCATGGTCGCCATGTCCGGTGCGATCATGCCGGCACCCTTGGCGATGCCGTTAATCGTGACCGTGGTCTTGCCGATACGGGCCTGCGCGGTCGCGACCTTCGGAAAGGTATCGGTGGTCATGATCGCTTTGGCCGCGTCCAGGAAGCGGCCGGGCGCCGCGCCGGTGACCAGCGTCTGCATCACGCCGTCGAACTTGCTGGCGTCGAGCGGTTCGCCGATCACTCCGGTAGAGGCGAGAAAGACATCGTTGGCCTTGCAGCCGGCCGCCTGGGCGGCGAGTTTCGCGGTGAGCTGCGTGGCCGTGCGGCCCGACTTGCCGGTAAAGGCGTTGGCGTTGCCGGAATTGACCACCAGCGCGCGGGCCCCCCCGCCCTTGAGCCGGTCCCGGCACCATTCCACCGGCGCCGACGGGCATTTCGAACGGGTGAACACGCCGGCGACCGTCGTCCCCGCATCGAAGGATGCGAACAGCACGTCGGTGCGGTTCTTGTAGCGGATGCCGGCTTGCGCCGTGGCGATCCTGACGCCCTCGATGGGCGGCATGTCCGGCACATGTGTGGGGGCGAGCGGGGAGACGGCGGTGGACATTGCGGGCCTCTCAGCCCGGCGACAATGCGGGCGGCCCACGTCATAGCGGGACCACGGCCAAAATAAAACGGGACGCCTGCGCGTCCCGTTTCAAAATCACTGCCGGAGAGGAGGTTATTTCTTCGCCGGGGCCTTGGTGTCCGGCGTCGCGGCTGGAGCCGGAGCCGCCGGCTTGTCGCCGATCTTTTCGATCTTGGCGTCGGCACGAAGCTTCTGGATCAGATCGGCCTGCGCCTTGCGCTGCACGAAATTCTCGATCTGGTCTTTCACCTGCTCGAAGGTCGGCGGCTCCTTGGTGCGCTTGTCGTCGACGCGAATGACGTGCCAGCCGAACTGGGACTTCACCGGGTCCGACACCTGGCCCTTGTCGAGCTTGAATGCGGCTTCGGCGAATTCCGGCACCATCTGATCCTTGGTGAAGAAGCCGAGATCGCCACCGCTATCCTTCGACCCGGGGTCTTTGGACTTTTCCTTGGCGATCGCCGCGAAGTCGCCGCCCTTCTTGAGATCGGCGGAGATCGCCTTGGCGTCGTCTTCCGACTCGACGAGGATGTGGCGGGCGCTGACCTCCTGCTCGTTGCCGACCTCCTTGATGGCGTCGGCATAGACTTTCTTCATTGCCTCGTCGGTCACGGCGGACTTGGCTTCGTCCTGCAGCAGCGCTTCCATCAGGAGCTTGGTCCGGGCCAGCGCGAGCTTCTTCTTGAATTCGTCGGTGTCGCCGAGCTTCTTGGCTTCAGCCGCCTTGGACACCAGGATCATGTCGCCGACATAGGTGATGAGGTAGTCTTTCTTGGCGTCGGGAGCCATCGGCGGAAGCTGGGAGCCGATATCGGCTTCCGCGGCTGCCAGGTCGCTTTCGCGAATATCGGTGCCATTGACCTTGGCAACCACCGGATCGGTCTGGGCCGCTGCGCCCGAGGGGCCGGCGACGGCAAACATGGCCGCGGCAGCAAGCGCGGGCAGCGAGAACAGGGAGGTTCGGGTCCGGGTCATAGGGGTTCCTTAAGAGGCGTGGCGCCGACGATTGCGGCGGACACTTACGCAGGCAATGGGGCTTGGCAATGCCCGAAGACCTTTAATTTTCGGCAATCGCGGCCCCTGGGACGCTGATTGACAAGGGTGTGACCCCCTCCTATTTCTCCAGATAATCCCGGCCGCACTCCCCGAATTTGCGCACGATCCGCTATATTGAGGTGCGGCCGAGACCGTTTCCGGGGTGGATTTGCGGTCGGCTGGCCGGGGGTCTCCGCGGTTTCAAAACTTCGTGTGGGAACGGCTTGGGCCGAACCGCGGTTCCAGTCGTCCGACCAAAGACGATCTGAAGAAAAGGATTTCGTATGCTTGGCGCAGTCGCCCGCAAGCTGTTCGGCTCCGCCAATGACCGGCGGATCAAGGGCTACCAGCCGCGTGTCCAGCAGATCAACGCGCTTGAGCCCGAACTCGCGAAGCTGTCCGACGACGAATTGCGCGCGCGCACCGCTGATTTCAAGAAACAGCTGGCGGAGGGCAAGACCCTCGACGACATCCTGGTCCCGGCCTTCGCCACCGTCCGCGAGGCCGGCAAGCGCGTCCTCGGCCAGCGTCATTTCGACGTTCAGCTGATCGGCGGCATGATCCTCCACGAAGGCGGTATCGCCGAAATGAAGACCGGCGAAGGCAAGACGCTGGTCGCGACACTTGCGGTGTATCTGAATGCGCTCGCCGGCAAGGGCGTGCATGTCGTCACCGTCAACGACTATCTCGCCAAGCGCGACGCCGAGTGGATGGACCAGATCTACAGCTTCCTCGGCCTGACCACGGGCATCATTGTGCACGGCCTCGACGACGAGGAGCGCAAGAAGGCCTACGAGTGCGACATCACCTACGCCACCAACAACGAGCTCGGCTTCGACTATCTGCGCGATAATATGAAGTATCGGCTCGAGGACATGGTGCAGCGCGGGCACGTCTTCGCCATCGTCGACGAGGTGGATTCGATTCTGGTCGACGAGGCGCGCACCCCTCTGATCATTTCCGGTCCGCTCGACGATCGCTCCGATTTCTACAACACCATCGACAAGTACATCCCGCGCCTCGACAAGACCGACTACGAGGTCGACGAGAAGCAGCGCACGGTGCATCTCACCGAAGCGGGCATGGAAAAGATGGAGCAGTGGCTGCGCGCCGACGAATTGCTCAAGGGCGGTTCGCTCTACGACATCGAGAACGTCTCGACCGTGCATCACGTCAACCAGGGTCTGCGCGCGCACAAGCTGTTCCAGCGCGACAAGGACTACATCGTGCGCAACGGCGAAGTCGTGATCATCGACGAGTTCACCGGCCGCATGATGCCGGGGCGCCGCTATTCCGAAGGACTGCATCAGGCGCTGGAGGCGAAGGAGCACCAGCCGATCCAGCCTGAAAACCAGACGCTCGCCTCGATCACCTTCCAGAATTACTTCCGCATGTACGACAAGCTCGGCGGCATGACCGGCACCGCGCTGACCGAAGCGGACGAGTTCCTCGACATCTACAATCTCACGGTGGTTGAAGTGCCGACCAACCGTCCGATGGTCCGTGACGATCAGGACGACGAGGTCTACCGCACCAACACGGAGAAATACCGCGCGATCATCGCGCTGCTGGAAGATTGCAAGCAGCGCGGCCAGCCGGTTCTGGTCGGTACGACCTCGATCGAGAAGTCGGAGACCCTTGCCGACATGCTGCGCAAGGAAGGCTGGCAGGCGCACGACTTCACCGACCCGAACGCCTTCGCCGCGCTCTATACCGGCGATGAGGGCGCCAAGGAGACCAAGGTGTTCGCCATCCTGAACGCGCGTTACCACGAGCAGGAGGCGTATATCGTCTCGCAGGCCGGCGTTCCCGGAGCGATCACGATCGCGACCAACATGGCCGGCCGCGGCACCGACATTCAGCTCGGCGGCAATGCCGACATGCGTATCAAGCAGGAGCTTGGCGGGGTCGAGGGCGAGGACCGCGAGAGGCGGGAGAAGGAGATCCGCGAGCAGGTGGCGCGTCTGAAGGAAAAGGCGCTGGCCGCCGGCGGGTTGTTCGTGCTCGGCACCGAACGCCATGAAAGCCGCCGTATCGACAATCAGTTGCGTGGCCGTTCGGGCCGCCAGGGCGATCCCGGCCGTTCGAAGTTCTTCCTGTCGCTGGACGACGACCTGATGCGGATTTTCGGGTCCGACAAGCTCGAGGGCATGCTGACCAAGCTCGGCCTGAAAGAGGGCGAGGCGATCATCCATCCCTGGATCAACAAGGCGCTGGAAAAGGCGCAGCAGAAGGTCGAGGCGCGCAATTTCGATCTGCGCAAGAACATCCTGAAATACGACGACGTCGCCAACGACCAGCGCAAGGTGATCTTCGACCAGCGCATCGACCTGATGAAGGATGACAATGTCTCCGACACCGTGGCAGATATGCGCCACGCGCTGATCGACGAAATGGTGTCGAAACATATTCCGGAGAATGCCTATCCCGAACAATGGGACACGACCGGCCTTCAGGATGCGGTGAAGCACATCCTCAATCTCGATCTGCCGGTTCAGGAATGGGCGAAGGAAGAGGGCATCGCCGACGAGGAAGTGCGCGAGCGTATCACCAAGCGCGCCGACGAGCACATGGCGGCGAAGGTCGCGCAATATGGCCCTGAGGTGATGGGCTATGTCGAGAAGTCGATCCTGCTGCAGACGCTGGATCATCTGTGGCGGGAGCATCTGGTGATGCTCGAGCATCTGCGACAGGTTGTAGGCTTGCGCGGCTACGGCCAGCGCGATCCGCTGCAGGAATACAAGTCGGAGGCGTTCCAGCTGTTCGAGGCGCTGATCGCGAACATGCGCGAAGGCGTGACGGCGCAATTGATGCGCGTCGAAGTGATGCAGGCGCCGTCCGAAGATCAGCAGCAGCAGCTTCCGTACATGGAAGCGCACAAGATCGATCCGTTTACCGGCGAAGACGAGATGGCGTATGCGGACGCGACGCTGTCCCCGGCGATGGCGGGTGGAAACGGGACGCAGCGCGCGATCGATCGCGATCCCCAGAACCCGGCGACCTGGGGCAAGGTCGGGCGCAACGAGGTCTGCCCGTGCGGGTCCGGCAAGAAGTACAAGCATTGCCACGGCCGCTTCGGGTGATGTGATCGCGGTTCGCGCAAAAGTCTGATAATTGTCAAGGCCGGGCTCACGCCCGGCCTTTCTGCTTGGAGTGTCCGCTGTCAACGCAGCCGAACCAACCTTGCGGCTACGCGTTGGCATTCATCAGGCTGATCCAGCGAGTAACAAAAAATGCAGGTCCCTCTCGAAATTGCGTTTCACAATGTCGAGCATTCAGACTGGGCTGAAGGCGAAATCCGAAGCCATGTTGCCCGCCTCGAAGACATCTACAAGCGGCTGACCTCCTGCCGGGTGCGCGTCGATCAGCGTGCGAGCAATGCACATCAGACGATTCCACCGGTGGTGCGTATCGAAATCGGAGTGCCGGGTCACAAGGACATCGTCGTCGCGCACGAACCGGAGCGCTTGCAGCGCAAATTCCAGCGGCCGGATCTGCATAACGCGATCAACGAGGCGTTCCGGATCGCCGAACGGCAACTCACCGAGTTCAAGGACAAGCTTGCGGACCGCACCAAGACCGCGGCGACGCATGAAGCCGCCAACGAATTCCTGGGCCAAGTGGCGGAAATGGCCCCGGAAAAGGACCATGGCTTCGTGATGACCAAGGAAGGCGGGCTGCTCTATTTCCATCGCAACGCCGTGTTGATCGGCGATTTCGACCGTCTCCGACGCGGCGATGCGGTAAGCTATGTCGAGGAGGTCGGCGATACCGGGCCGATGGCGACCAAGATCCGCGTGAAGCCGGTGACGAACGGTGCCGGAACCTGATCGGGCAGCCTGACCGCTGGCGCCCGCCGGAGGATTACCGGAAGGCGCTCCAGCGGCTGTCGAAATTGTTCGAGGACGGAGCTGGCTGCGCGCCGTTCATCATCGCGCCGGATGGAGCGGGCGCGGGGCTGGCCTCCGGCGCCTGTGCGGTCTTCACCTTTGCAGCGTCATCGCGGCTGGCGGCCTGGCCCGGCGCCGGTGCCGCTGGTTCGGTCGACCCGCGCAGCCCGACCATCTTCGAGACCCGCTGTTTCACGCTTTCGCGCTTCGGTGCGGGCTTTGGCTCTTCTGCGACGGCCACTTGAGCCGGAGCGGGCTCAGGCTTGGTGGAGCCGGTGCGGAAGAAGTTACCGAGCTTGTCCGCAAAGCTCGGCTCGGATGCAGGCCGTTCGGCGGCAGCTTGTGGCGTTGCGCGAGGCAACGGCACGCTCGCCGTACGCACAGGCTCTGCAGCCGGCGGCGAATTCGCAAACTCGTTGTTGTTCCAGGTCGGAGCGCTGTAGGACGCGACACTTCCGGTCGCGTTGCGATCGACGACCAGCTTCACGTTGCCGCGTTCGTCGACGACCTCGCGCGGCTGCAGCTTTGCGACGAAGGTCGGATGCATGCCGCCGTCCCGGCCGCTGCGAACCGGCGCAACCGGAGTGCCGCGCGAAGCGAGTTGCGCGAATTGCAGTTCGTCGTTGCGCTGCTTGTCGTAGACCGCCGACGCGATCTCCTGCGGGACTTCGTAGGCCGGGCATCTGCCGCGCGGACTGAAATTGGCCGGCTGGCCGCCCGGCGCCTGCGCGTTGAACACGTAGCGCCGCTCGCAGACATCGACCTTCGGCTCGAGTCTGGTGACCTCAAAATGATCGTAGCCTTCCTTGAGCATCCGCCAGAACGGGATGTTCGGGTTGTTGCGGTGCTTGGCCATGTTGGCCGGCGTCATGCGGAACGGATAGGCCTGCACCTGGAACGACTTCTGGCCGCCGAAGAACGACTCACGTCCGAGTGCGAAAATTTCCAGGATCTGCTCGTCGCTCATGGCGTAGCAACCGCGCGAGGAGCAGTCGCCGTGCACCATCAAATGCGCGCCGGTGCGATCATGGGCACGGTCAAAGGCGTTCGGGTAGCCGAGATTGAAGGCCAGATAGAATTGCGAGTTCGGATTCATCTGCGCCGGGGTGATGTCGTAGAAGCCTTCCGGCGCCTGCCGATCGCCCTCTTTGACCTTTGGCCCGAGATCGCCCGACCATTTGCAGATCGGATAGGTCTTCAGCAGCGCATAGCGGCCGGAGCGATCCTTCTTCCAGACTTCGAGTTCGGACTCGGTCTTGAACACGCGCACCAGAATCGGCGAGCTGACTTCCATATTCTTGTCGGAGATTTCCGCGAGCAGCTTCGGCGGAATGGGAGCGTTCGCCTTGCCGGCGGCGTAGGGCAGGTTGCCGTCGGACTTGCAGCCCTGCAACGCCACAGCGCCCAGAAGGGCCGCCGAGATCATCAGCGTCCGCAACAAAACAGGGCGCATTGTCAAACCCTTAGCCCCCACCATCACGTCCCCAAGCTCCGGGAAGAACTGCTATCCCCCCGTCACAGCCTGTGCAAGGGCCAGCGGCCCTCATCCGGTTGACCATATCACGATGAACGACCGGTAAAATCACTGGAAATACAGACTTTCAACGCGGCGGGATTATGGCGACATCGCGGCAGCGCCGATTGGCGTTAACGTTAACCCCTCAAATCACAAGGAAAAAACGCTCGACGGTAACCCGTGCGGGCTCCCGAATTAGAATTTTCCGCGGCCGATGGCGAGGAACTTGTCCCGCCGCATCGTGCGGATGGCGAGGCCGTCCAGGCCTCGCATGGCGGCGAAGGCTGCAGCGATCGCATCCGCCGCTGCGTTCATGGCGGCCTGCGGGTCGCGGTGCGCGCCGCCGGCCGGCTCGGTGATGATTTCATCCACCACGCCAAACCGAATCAGATCCTGGGCGGTGATCTTCATGTTGGTGGCGGCTTCCTGCGCCTTGGTGGTGTCGTGCCACAGGATCGACGCCGCCCCTTCCGGCGAGATTACGCTGTAGATCGCGTGTTCCAGCATCAGGACGCGATTCGCGGTCGCGATCGCAATCGCGCCTCCCGACCCGCCCTCGCCAAGGACCACGGCAACATTCGGTACGGTGAGATTGAGGCAGGCTTCGGTGGAGCGGGCGATGGCTTCGGCCTGGCCGCGTTCCTCGGCCCCGATGCCGGGATAGGCGCCGGCGGTGTCGATCAGCGCCAGCACCGGAATGTTGAAGCGATCCGCCATGTCCATCAGGCGCACGGCTTTGCGATAGCCCTCCGGCCGCGCCATGCCGAAATTGTGCTTCAGCCGCGCTTCGGTGGTCGATCCCTTCTCGTGGCCGAGGATGCAGATGCTTTCGCCGCGGAACCGCCCAAAGCCGCCGATGATCGCATCGTCGTCGCCGAACTTGCGGTCTCCCGCCAGCGGCACGAAATCCTCGATCATGGCGTTGATGAAGTCGAGGCAGTGCGGCCGCTGCGGATGGCGCGCCACCTGCGTCTTCTGCCAGGGGGTCAGTTCCTCGTAGAGGTCCTTGAGCGTGGCGGCCGCCTTGGACTCCAGCCGGGCGATTTCCTCATCGACCTGCACCTCGCCGGAGCCGTCAGCCAGCACGGCGCGCAGTTCCTCGATCTTGGCTTCGAGTTCGGCGACCGGTTTTTCAAAATCGAGATAAGATCGCATCGCTATGGGGAGCTTGCGGGCGGGGCGCCCGGGGCCGGGCGCACATGACCCTTTGCTGCGCGCAAGTCAAGCAAGCGGCGCTGCGGGAGACGTTAACGACCGCGCGCCGGGGGCGCTGCGGCATCGTTCAGGGGGTGCAGGTCGCGGACCAGGCTCTTCAGCCGTTCCTCCAGGATATGCGTGTAGATCTGCGTGGTCGAAATGTCCGAATGGCCGAGCAGCGTCTGCACCACCCGCAAATCTGCGCCATTCTGCAGCAGGTGGCTGGCAAAGGCGTGGCGCAGAACGTGAGGACTGACAGCCTGCGACCGCAATCCAGCCTGTGCGGCCAGCTCCTTCAGGTCGCGCGCGAAATGCTGTCGCGTGAGGTGCCCGGCCTGCCCGAAGGATGGGAACAACCAGGGAGAATCGCGGTGCTTGGTGTCGCCCAACAGGGCTCGGTAGTTTGATACCGCGTTCCGGGCGGCGTCGTTGAGCGGCACCATGCGTTCCTTGCCGCCTTTGCCGCGGACCAGCAGCATACGCTGGTCGCGGCGTGCGGCCGAGGCGGGAAGGCCAACCAGTTCCGACACCCGCAACCCGGTCGCGTAAAGCAATTCCAGCAGGCAATGCAGGCGGACGGCGCGTTGCCGTTCGGCCGCGGAGAGTTCCGCCTTGTCGGCATAGGCCCGCGCCGCCGCGATCAGGCAATCGGTCTCGGCAATCGTCAGCGTTTTCGGCAGCGAGCGTCCGCGCTTGGGCCCTTCCAGGATCGCGGCCGGGTCGTCCGACCGGTACCGCTCGGCATACAGAAAGCGGAAAAGTTGCCGTACCGCCGAAAGCTTTCGCGCAACGGACGTCGGTGCCAACCCGCGGCGCGCGAGCTCACCGAGATAGCCGCGGATATCGTCGCTGGTGGCGGCGGCGACGCTGCTTCCCGTCGACGCCGCATAGTCCGAAAAGTCGTCGAGGTCTGAGCGATAGGCCGAGAGCGTGTTGGGGCGGGCGCCGCGTTCGGCCGCCAGCATGTCGAGGAACATCCCGATCTGCCTGCTATCCGCTCCGGCCGCCTTGTTCGGCATGACGCGGCCCGCCACGCTAGCGCTGCTTGCTGAACCGGTCCTGCGGGATCGTCACGCTGATCTCGCGGGGTTGCGGCTGCACCAGCACCGCGAGGGCGAGCATACCCGCATAGATCGCTCCAACGACGATCGCAACGGCGGCAAGGAAGCGGAACAGGCTCGGCATGGATCGACAATCGCGGCTCGAGTGACGGCGCCTCGATGAACGAGAGACGTGAGTACCAACATGTTCGCGCCGTCCTGACAAGGTTACGGCCAGGATTTGACCGGACACAAGACCGGGGACCGCCACTGCCTTGCAATCTTCCGGTCATGGTATAGTGGCGGGCGAAGGAACCTCCGTAAGGTCGCATGACGCAAACCGTAGCCGATATTGCCGCCCGCCCGATCGAGGCGGGAATCGTGGACGCGCTCGGCAGCCGTTCGCTGGTGCTTGTCGGCATGATGGGGGCCGGCAAGTCGTCCGTCGGGCGCAAGCTCGCGGCGCGGCTTGTCCTGCCCTTTGCCGATGCAGACACCGAGATTGAAGCTGCGGCCGGCATGACCATCCCGGAAATTTTCGAGATCCGCGGCGAACCCGAGTTCCGATCCGGCGAGGCGCGGGTGATCGCACGCCTGCTCGACGGCGGGCCGCAGGTACTTGCGACCGGCGGCGGCGCCTACATGAATGCCGAAACCCGGAAGCTGATCAAAGACAAGGGCGTTTCGATCTGGCTTAGGGCTGGGTTCGATGTGCTGATGAGGCGGATCAGGCGCCGTACCGACCGGCCGCTCCTGCACACTGCCGATCCTGACGCCACGCTGAAGCGGCTGATCGATGAGCGCTATCCGGTTTACGAGCTCGCGGAATTGGCAATCGAGTCGCGCGACGTCTCGCATGAAGTGATCGTCGAGGAAGTGATCGCGGCGCTGGCCGATTATTTTTCGATTTCGCGGAGCAGCCAGCCATGACCGTCCCCCTTCGCTCCAGCGCTCCGACCGTGGTCGAGGTCGCGCTGGCCGGGCGCGCCTATGATATCGTCATCGGGCGCGGCCTTCTGGCCGGTCTCGGCGGACGTGTGGCCGCGTTGCGCCCCGGTGCGCGCGTAGCCATCGTGACCGACGAGGTTGTCGCAAAGCAGCACCTTGCCGCGGCAGAGGCGTCGTTTGCGCAGGCCGGCATCGAGACCAGCCGCGTTGTCGTTCCCGCCGGCGAAGCAACCAAAAGCTACGCGATGTTCGAGCGTGTCTGCGAGGACGTGATCGCGGCGCGCATCGAGCGTGGTGATCTGGTGGTGGCGCTCGGCGGCGGTGTCATCGGTGATCTCGCCGGCTTCGCCGCCTCGGCCGTGCGGCGCGGCATCGATTATGTGCAGGTGCCGACAACGCTGCTGGCGCAGGTGGATTCGTCGGTCGGCGGCAAGACCGCGGTCAACTCGCGGCATGGCAAGAATCTCGTTGGCGCCTTCCATCAGCCGATCCTGGTGGTCGCGGATACGGCGCTGCTCGACACCCTGCCGCCTCGCATCCTGCGCGCGGGCTATGCCGAGGTCGCCAAATACGGATTGATTGCGGATGCCGATTTCTTCGCGTGGCTGGAGGCCAACTGGCGCGATGTCTTTGCCGGCACCGCCGCGCGCGAGCACGCGATCGCGGTGAGTTGCCGCATGAAGGCGCAGATCGTTGCGCGCGACGAGCGCGAGACCGGCGACCGCGCGCTGCTCAATCTCGGTCACACCTTCGGCCATGCGCTGGAGGCGGCGGCCGGCTTCTCAGACAAGCTCTATCACGGCGAGGCTATTTCCATCGGGATGGCGCTGGCTTTCGCGTTTTCGGCGCGCCGGGGCCTGTGCGCGCCGGCGGTTGCAGAGCGGGTCGCGCGGCATCTGGCGTCGGTCGGACTGCCGACACGGATTGCCGAGATGCCCGGCGAGCGGCCTGACGCCGACCGCCTGCTCGAACTGATCGGGCAGGACAAGAAGGTCAAGCGGGGCCGGCTGACCTTCATCCTGGCGCGCGGGATCGGCGAAAGTTTCATCGCGCCCGATATCGATGTTGCCGATGTGCGGGACTTCCTCACGAGCCAGCTCGACTGACCGATGGATATTCCGGACTGGCTGTCTCTGCTCATCATCCTGTTCTGCCTCGCGCTGTCGTTCTTCTTTTCGGGCAGCGAGACGGCGCTGACCGCCTTCTCGCGTGCGCGCATGCTGCGCATGGAGAAGGGCGGCAGCCGTAATGCCGGTATCGTCAACAGGCTGACGGATGCGCGCGAGCGGCTGATCGGAGGCATTCTTCTCGGCAACAACGTCGTCAACATCGCGGCGTCCTCGCTCGCGACCGGGGTGATGCTTGCGTGGTTCGGCGACGTCGGTGTCATCTATGCCACGGTGGTGATGACGGCGGTGGTGGTGATCTTTACGGAGGTGCTGCCAAAAACCATCGCCATCAACGCGCCCGAGCGGATTGCGCTGTTGGTCGCGCGGCCCATTCGATGGGTCGTGAGAGTATTCGGTCCGATCCTGATCTGGATCGAGAGGCTGGTCCGGCTGCTGCTGTCGGCATTCGGCATGCGCGTCGGCGAGAGCCAGCCGATCCTCTCCGCGCGTGAGGAGCTTCGCGGCGCCGTCGACCTTCTGCATCGCGATGGCGCGGTGGAGAAGCACGACCGTGACATGATGGGCGGCGTTCTGGATCTGCGTGAATTGCAGGTGTCCGACGTGATGATCCATCGCACCGAGATGATTACGGTTTGCGCTGACGAGAGTCCCGAAAGCGTTCTGAAAGCGGTGCTCGATGCACCGGTGACCCGCATTCCGCTCTGGAGCCGCACCCCGGACAATTTCGTCGGAACCTTGCATGTCCGCGACCTGCTGGTCGCGATTCAGCAGGCTGGCGGCAATCTGGCGAAGATCGATGTGGTTTCGCTCGCACGGCCGCCATGGTTCGTCCCGAACGTGCGGTCATTGACGGAGCAGCTCAAGGCGTTCCGCCGCCGGAAGACCCCGCTTGCGCTTGTGGTTGACGAATATGGGGAAGTGATGGGCCTCGTCACGCTGGAGGACATCATCGAGGAGATCGTCGGCGACATCACCGACGAGCGCGATGTTGATTTGCCTGGTGTATGGCCGCAGCCGGACGGTTCGGTGCATGTCGAAGGCAGCGTTCCGATCCGCGATCTCAACCGCGCGATGGAATGGAACCTGCCGGACGAGCAGGCGACCACGATCGCGGGGCTCGTCATCCATGAGGCGCGGTCCATTCCCGATGTCGGACAGACCTTCACCTTCTACGGATTCCGTTTCGGCGTGCTGCTGAAGGATCGAAACCGGCTGACATCGCTTCGCATAACGCCGCTGTCGCGCGCGCCAGGCTGGCAGGTGCGGGCCCGCAGCGATTTGTGAGGCTTCCGGCACGGCTTCATCATGCTAATTGATATTCAATCATTGATTGTGAAACATTAATAAGTTATATACTGCCCACATAGTTGGGGTTATATCTCATAAGTGTTGATTTCCCGTTGATTCAAAGGCCTCCCGCAGGTACCTGCGAACCGAGTTGTCCTGATCGGCCGACAGACGGATCTGACTGTTTGCATCCAGGGGTTGCGGGTCGTCTCTCAACGCGATTAGCGGACTGCTGTCCGGTCTCATCGATGCAAATCCGCTTTCAGGCCGATCAAGCCGTGATTCGTTGAACCGAGCCGAGCAACGCGTGTTGAGTTCCCGATACGCCAGACGCGGCTCTCAGTCGTTTTCCCACTGATCCTAAGCAGGTCCGTACCCGGGCCAAGAAAAGCGTCTCATTGACATGCAGCGGCGGCACGAAGCGCAGAACATCCCGATCGAACTCCTGCGTTCGTTTGTTGTGATTCAGGAATCAGGAAGCTTCACCAAAGCGGCCGAAGCGCTGCATTTGACGCAGCCGGCGATCAGCGCGCAGGTCAAACGATTGCAACAGATCGTTGGCGGCGAGGTCTTCGTCAGATCGGGCTTTGGTGTTTCGCTCACCGCGAAAGGCGAGATCGTCAGCCGCTACGCACGGCGCATCCTCGCCATGAACGATCAGATATTGTCGCTCGCAGGAACGGCGTCGGTCGCCAGAACGGTCCGCATCGGGGTCCCGAATGTGTTTGCCTCGAGTACCTTGGCGACGTTGATTGCAACTTTCCGGGAACTGGCAAAAGGCGAGAGGCTGCAATTTTCCTGCGACACATCTACCGGACTGGCACGCAACGTCGCCAGCGGCTTTCTCGATGTCGTATTCGTATCGAGAGGAAGCGTCGCGTCGGCCGTTCAGGCCGCACAATGGCAGGAAAAGATTTGTTGGGTCTGTGCGCCCGATCTCACTACGAGACCGGGCGCTCCGGTGCCGTTGCAGAGCTGGCCGCACGGAATTTCGGACCGGCTTGCGATTGAAGCGCTGGAGAATGCCGGATTAACCTATTCCGTCGTTTTCGCGGCATCGGACCTGAGCGCGCATCTTGCGGCACTCAGGTCTGGTCTCGGTTTTGCCGTGCTTCCGGAGCGCGTCGTGCCCGCCGATTTGAGGGTGGCGCGCGAGCATTTCCTGCCCGCCTTGCCTCCGCTGGAACTTGGAATCTATATCAACGAGGAACGAAACAGCCCGCAATTGCGAGACCTCGCGGCAGGTATGGCGAAGGCGCTTCGCCCTGACCCGGCGTAGCGACGGATCGGCCACGTTCGTCGCGTTCTTCGCGTGTGGCTATTGCCCGCCTTCGCCCGGTGCAGTGGCATGAAGCGCAAGCGCATGTACGCTGCCCGCCAGTTCCGCCGCTAGCGCCGCATTGATCGCGCGGTGCCGGTCGATGCGGCTCTTGCCACGGAACGCCTCTGATACGATATAGACGCGGTAATGCGTTTCCCCGCCCGGACGATGTCCGGCATGCCCAGCATGAAGATGTGACTCGTCTTCGACGCGGAGATTTTCCGGCGCGAAAGCTTCCGTCAATTTCTTCGTGATGACATCTTTCGTTTGCATTGTCGTATACTCGCTTCACGGTTGATCCAGTTGAAGCCAGATCAATCCTGGAAATGTCAAGTCTTGAACCTCAACGCGCAATCTTCGCATACTCTCACACCATGAAATTCGACTCGCCCCTGTTCGACAAGATTCGCGTAAAGCCCGGAGAGGACCGGCGGGCTCGCGCGACCGAGCATGTTTGCGAGTGGCCTGGCTGCACCAATGAGGCTTCGCATCGCGCCCCGAAGGGCCGGGGCCGCGAGAAGGACTACTGGCGCTATTGCCTCGATCATGTGCGGCAATACAACCAGAACTATAATTTCTTCCAGGGTATGAGCGACGACGACGTCCGCAAATATCAGAAGGACGCCCTGACGGGACACCGCCCGACTTGGAAAATGGGCACCGGCAAGAATGCCGATCCCGGCCGCTTTTACGCCGAGAACGGGATCGATCCGTTCGCGATGTACCGCGAACTGGGTGGTGAAGGCGCCGCGCCGTCCGGCGGACGGGCCAAGCCCAAACCGGAAGGCCGCACCATACGCAACGCCGAGCGCAAGGCCTTCAATACGCTCGGCCTCGACATCGGGGTCTCGCGGGTCGAGATCAAGGCCAAGTTTCACGACCTCGTAAAGCGCCACCATCCGGACAGCAATGGTGGCGACCGCTCGACCGAGGACCGGCTGATCGAGATCATTCAGGCCTATAATTATCTCAAATCCGTCGGCTTCTGCTGAGCCGGCCGCCGTTCCGGGTTCCCGCCCGGCGCAATCCTGTTCCGCCTTTCCCGAAGACCCCGGAATGCCTATCTTTCCCGTGCATCCCGACATTCGCACGCGGTCTGGCGGGTTTCGCGGCGGTTGCCGTTTCTGCTAGGTTGGCCACCGATTTGCCCACCTGAAGCGACATTGGCGCGCCCCGGTCCGGCTGGCGCATGGAGAAGCAATGGCTACTGCATCCGAAGAGATCCCCCAGGGCCCCGGCGGGCTGCCCGACATGAAGGTTTCTGTCCGGCAGGTTTTCGGCATCGATTCCGACCTCGAGGTCCCGGCCTATTCCGAGCCGGATGCCCATGTGCCGGATCTCGACCCTGATTACCTGTTCGACCGGCCGACCACGCTTGCAATTCTGGCAGGCTTTTCCCGCAACCGCCGGGTGATGGTCACCGGTTATCACGGTACCGGCAAGTCGACCCATATCGAGCAGGTAGCGGCGCGCCTGAACTGGCCCTGCGTGCGCGTCAATCTCGACAGCCATATCAGCCGCGTCGACCTCGTCGGCAAGGACGCGATCGTCATACGCGACGGCCTGCAGGTGACCGAGTTCCGCGACGGCATTCTGCCCTGGGCGCTCCAACACAATATCGCGATGTGTTTCGACGAATACGACGCCGGCCGCCCCGACGTGATGTTCGTGATCCAGCGCGTGCTCGAACAGTCCGGCCGCCTGACGCTGCTCGACCAGAACAAGGTGATCCGGCCCCATCCCTGCTTCCGGCTGTTTGCGACCGCAAATACCGTGGGGCTGGGCGACACCACCGGGCTCTACCACGGCACCCAGCAGATCAACCAGGGGCAGATGGACCGCTGGTCGATCGTCACCACGCTGAACTATCTGCCGCACGACAAGGAAGTCGACATCGTGCTGGCCAAGGCCAAGCACTACCGCAATGAGGAGGGCCGCGACATCGTCTCGAAGATGGTGCGCGTCGCCGATCTCACCCGCAACGCGTTCATGAATGGCGATCTCTCGACCGTGATGAGCCCGCGCACTGTCATCACCTGGGCGGAGAATGCCGACATTTTCGGCGATGTCGGCTTCGCGCTCCGCGTCACATTCGTGAACAAGTGCGACGAACTGGAGCGTCCGATCGTCGCGGAATTCTATCAGCGCAGCTTCGGGCAGGAATTGCCGGAATCGTCGGTGAATGTTGCACTGACTTAGCGGGACAAGCCGGCGCGGCGGCGTATACGATGGCTGCCGGATTTGCAGCGCTCGCGTCGCGTGCCGCGGCGCTGCGCAACCGGACTGGTGGCTGCCCATGACGCATATGTTCCGTACATTCGTGTCCGGTCTCATTCTGTTGTTGCCGCTGATCATCACGCTTGCTGTGGTGGCGTGGCTCGGCCAGTTCATTATCACTTACGTCGGCCCGTCCAGCGTCGTCGGCCAGGCGCTGATGACGATCGGATTCGGTTTCTCGGCGTCCCAGTTCGTGGCCTATGTGATCGGGCTCGTTCTGTTCCTGGTGGTCGTCTATCTGCTCGGGCTCGCGGTCGAGTCCCGGTTGCGCAGCCATCTGTCGCAGTTTCTGGATTCGACCATGCGGCGGATCCCGGTGATCGGAAACCTGTATGACCTGATCCATCGCTTCGTGGCGTTGATGGACAAGAAAGACGTCGAGGGCCTCAAGAGCATGAGCCCGGTCTGGTGCTTTTTCGGTGGTCCCGAAAGTGCGGCGGTGCTGGCTCTGTTGCCGACTCCCGAGCCGATCATGGTCGGCAAGACGCCCTATCACGCCGTTCTCATTCCCTCCGCGCCGCTTCCGGTCGGGGGATGCCTTGCTTACGTACCGGCTGAATGGGTTCAGCCGGCCGATATTGGCGTGGAAAAGCTCGTCAGCATCTACGTGTCGATGGGTGTCACTTCGCCGTTGAAGATCGAGCCCTTGCCGGTCCCCGGATCGACGGCGGGCAAGTTGGCCGCTACATGAAGAAGACGCAGGAACCGCAAGCCGCAGCCATGTCCTCGAACTACAAATCGAAGCCGTCTCAGAAGGAATCGCCCGCCGAGCCGTTCAAGCGCGCGGTGGCCGGTTGCCTGCGCGCGATTGCCAAGCGCCCCGAGATGGAGATCGCCTTCGCCGCGGAGCGGCCGGGGCTGATCGGTGGCAAGGTGCGGTTGCCGGAGCCGCCACGCAAGCTGACCAAAGGCGAAGCGGCGATCGTACGGGGCCATGCCGATTCGGTCGCGCTCAAGCTCGCCTGTCACGATCCCAATGTGCATCGCAAGCTGATCCCGGGCGGCCAGCAGGCCCGCGCCGTATTCGATGCCGTGGAGCAGGCCCGGGTCGAGGCGATCGGCGCGCGCCGGATGTCTGGTGTCGCAAAAAATCTCACCGCGATGCTCGATGACAAGTTTCATCGCGGCAAGTTCGATGAGATCACCGATCGCGCCGATGCGCCGATCGAGGAAGCGGTCGCGATGATGGTGCGCGAGCGCCTGACCGGCCAGGCGCCGCCGGCGGCGGCGAAAAAGCTTGTCGACCTGTGGCGTCCGATCATCGAGAACAAGGCCGGGCGCGGGCTCGACCGTCTGGAATATCTGATCGAGGATCAGGCGCGCTTCGGCGACGCGATCCACGATCTGCTGGACTCGCTCGACATGGGTGAGGATCGCAACCGCGATTCCGAGGAAGACGACGACACTGAGCAGAGCGAGGACGACCGCAGTCAGAACGAGGACGGCGAAGAGGGCGAGGCGTCGGATTCCGAAGACATGCAGCGCATGTCGGTCGAACAGGCCGAAGCGTCCGCCGAGGATGCGCAGGAAGCCGCCGCCGAGGCCACCGACGCGCCGAGTTCGGACATGTCCGACGACGCCGACATGGGCGATTCCGAAACCCCGTCGGAGCCGTGGCGTCCGCGCGGCGGTCACAACGAGCATCGCGGGCCGGAATACGGCGCCTTCATCTCGAAATTCGACGAAGAGATCGAGGCCGAGGATCTGTGCGAGCCGGATGAACTGGACCGCTTGCGCAGCTATCTCGACAAGCAATTGTCGCATCTGCAAGGAGTGGTCGCGCGCCTCGCCAACCGCTTGCAACGCCGCCTGATGGCGCAGCAGAACCGCGCCTGGGAGTTCGACCTCGAAGAGGGCATGCTCGATCCGGCGCGGCTGTCGCGCATCATCGTCGATCCGATGCATCCGCTGTCGTTCAAGCGCGAGAAGGACACCAATTTCCGCGACACGGTGGTGACGCTGCTGCTCGACAATTCCGGCTCGATGCGCGGACGGCCGATCACGGTCGCGGCCACCTGCGCGGATATTCTCGCGCGGACGCTGGAGCGTTGCGGGGTCAAGGTCGAGATCCTGGGATTCACCACGCGCGCCTGGAAGGGCGGGCAGTCGCGCGAAGCGTGGCTTGCGGCCGGCAAGCCGGCCAATCCCGGCCGGCTCAACGATCTGCGCCACATCATCTACAAGGCGGCCGACGCGCCGTGGCGACGCGCGCGCAAGAATCTCGGCCTGATGATGCGCGAAGGGCTACTGAAGGAGAATATCGACGGCGAGGCGCTGAACTGGGCCTATCAACGGCTGATGGCGCGTCCCGAGCAGCGCCGGATCCTGATGATGATCTCGGACGGTGCACCGGTCGACGATTCAACGCTATCGGTGAATGCGGGCAACTACCTCGAGCGGCACCTGCGCTGGGTAATCGAGGAGATCGAGACCCGCTCGCCGGTCGAGCTGATCGCGATCGGGATCGGTCATGACGTGACGCGTTATTATCGCCGCGCGGTGACCATCGTCGATGCGGAGGAGCTTGGCGGCGCGATGACCGAGAAGCTTGCCGAATTGTTCGACGATGATGCCAGTGCAGCAGCGGCTGCCGTTCGGCGCGTTCCGCGGCGGCTGCATTCGTGACGGATCGCAGCCGGGTTTGCGGTGCGCTGATCGCAGCGAGCCTTCTGCTATGCGGATGGCCTGCCTCGGCGCAGCGTTTGCCGTCGCCGCCTGCAACGCCGCCCACCAAGTTCGAGATCCAGGCCAAGCCGATCGAGGCGTTCGACCCGCGTGAGCCGCAACGCCGTCAATTCGGAAACCTGATCTTTCGCGGCGGGCTGGAGTTGTCGTCGTCGCATAAGCAGTTCGGCGGGCTCTCGGGCATCCGGGTGTCCGACAACGGCAACTTTCTCGCCGTGACTGACAAGGCCGACTGGATCCGCGGGCGCATTGTCTATCGCGGCGATGCGCCAGTCGGGATCGCCGGTGCCGAAATTGCGCCGATGCTCTACGCCGATGGCCGGCCGATTACCGCGCGGGGCTGGTACGATACCGAGGCGCTCGCCGAGGACGGCGGCTTTGTCTATGTGTCGATCGAGCGTGTGCACCGCATTCTGAAGTTCGACTACGGCAAGCGCGGCTTGATGGCGCGCGCCACACTCGTGCCGGTGCCGCCCGAATTCGCGAAGCTGCCAAGCAACAAGGGCGTCGAGTGTCTTGTGGTCGCGCCGAAGGGGACGCCGATCGCGGGCGCGCTGATCGCCATTTCGGAGCGCGGTCTGGATGCGTCCAAGAATATCCGTGCCTTTCTGATCGGCGGACCGAAGCCAGGTCTTTTCTCGGTGAAGCCGAGCAATGACTTCGACGTGGTCGATTGTGCGCTGGCGCCGAATTCCGATCTCTTGATCCTCGAACGACATTTTTCGTGGCGGCGCGGCGTGGCGATGCGGTTGCGTCGCGTTGCCTTGTCAGAGGTCGTGCCGGGCGCCGTGCTGGAAGGGACGGTTCTGATTTCGTCGGATATGGGTTTTCAGATCGACAATATGGAAGGCATCAGCGTGCATCGCTCTGCGAGCGGCGAGACGGTACTGACGCTGGTGTCGGATGATAACTTCTCGATCATCCAGCGGACGATCCTGCTGCAGTTCACGCTATCGGATCTGTGAAGCGACGGCTGAGCCGCGGGCTCTCCACGTCATGCCGGCATCCGCCCCGAACGGCACCAGCCTCTGGCCGGGGCGCGACGTCTTGTGCGGAGTGTAAAACGTGAATGGCCGGGACAAGCCCGGCCATGACCAACCAAAACCTGACGTGTCCGGAAATCAGCTCGCGTCAGCGAGCTTCTTTTCGAGCTGCCGCTTGAAGTCGAGCGCCTTGGGCGACAGCTCGACATCCTTGGCCTTGGCCAGGAAGCCGTCGAGACCGCCACGGTGATCGACCGTGCGGAGCGCATTGGCGGACACTCGCAGCCGGATCGACTGCTCAAGCGCTTCAGAGGCCAACGTGACGTTGACAAGGTTCGGCAGGAACCGCCGCTTGGTCTTGCGGTTCGAGTGGCTCACCTTGTGACCGGTCTGGAACGCCTTGCCGGTGAGGTCGCACTTGCGCGACATGATTGAAAATCCCGAATATGACCAGAGGCGCCGCGCGGGGCGCAGGCCGTGATTGCGTTTTCGCGTTAAGACGCGGTCCTATAAAGACGCTGGGCAGGGAGGTCAAGGCTCGTGTCGGGCGGCTGCCGACCCGGCAAGACCACAGAAACGGCATAATGGTGCCGAATCGCTTAGGTTTATAGGCGTTGATCGTGGCGGCACGATCGGGTGGCCAGAGTTCCAACCGAAGAGCCCGACCGGGCTCCGCGAGGACCAGGTGCAGTTTCTGTCAAAGACCGGTATCTGCGCGGCATTGAGCGCGCTGTTTTTCGGCCTTGCCCCGGCTTCCGGTGTCCACGCCCAGGCGCGCCTCGATGCGCGCTACACGGCCTCGCTGGCGGGGATCAAGCTGGGCGAGGGGTCCTGGCTGGTCGACGTCCGGGAAGACCGCTTTTCCGCCGAAGCGAAAGGTTCGACCGCCGGGCTGGCGAGCTTTTTCAGCTCGGGGCGTGGCACGACGGCGTCCCGCGGAGCCATCAAGAACGGGCAACTCGCGCCAGCGAACTACGCCCTCTCGATCAAATGGGGAAAGAAATTCGAAGATCTGCGGATGAAAATTGCCGATGGAGCGGTCAAGGACCTCACCATCGAGCCGCCCATGGTCGAACACCCCGACCGTATTCGCGTGACTGAGGCGCATCGCCGCAATGTGCTCGACCCGATGACCGGTTCGCTCCTGCGGGTGCAGGGGAAGGGCGACCTGATGGCGCCGGAGGTCTGCAAGCAGCACGCCCCGATCTTCGACGGCCGCATGCGCTACGACCTGACACTGGCCTACAAGCGGATCGAGCAGGTTGAAACCAACGGGTACTCGGGACCGGCCCTGGTTTGCGCGATCTATTTCGCGCCACTGGCCGGGTATGTCCCGAACCGCAGCGCGGTCAAATATCTGATCGACCAGCGCGATATGGAAACCTGGCTGGTGCCGATCGCCGGCACGCGGGTGATGGTCCCATACCGGGTGGTGATCCCGACGCCGCTTGGGCAAGGGATCCTGCAGGCGACGCAACTCGCGGTTTCGCCGCTGCCGAGCCGGGCCAGCGCGAAAACCAACTAGGTCGCTTTGGGTCCGTTAGATCGCATCGGACCGATTGCGTCGCTTGCAATATCCCCGCTGTTCTCCACATTCCCGCTGAGGCCCGGTTGACTCTTTGGTTTGGCTCTGGACTCGCCGGCGTTAGCCGATGGACGCATCGGTCGCCTCAGATTTCATCGATTTTCACCCGATATAGGGGGTTCTGCAGGAATATCTCTACATGTCGCGGTGAGCGAACGGGAACACGCCGGAGTCAGCGATTCGGCCGTGTTTCGTTCCAGACTCGTTCCATAGTTTAACCGGCGGCGCCAAAAATCACGGACAGTGTTGCGTTGTGAGACAGTCCGGGTGACAAGCTGGCGCGTTTGCTGACTAAAGCACCGGTCTCGCGCCTCATTGGCCCGGCCCGCCGCCCTCGTGAGACCTCGGTTGTCGGAAACTTGATGCCCATTTCATTTTCGCCTGGCGTTCGAAGCGACGCTCGCATGCGCGGCGCCGGTGTCACCGCCGTGCTCGGCCCGACCAATACCGGCAAGACCCATCTGGCCATCGAACGGATGCTCGCGCATTCCTCCGGCCTCATCGGGCTGCCGCTGCGTCTGCTAGCGCGCGAGGTCTACAACAAGGTTGCAGACCGTGTCGGCGCGGATTCGGTTGCGCTGATCACCGGCGAGGAGAAGATCAAGCCCGCCAATCCGCGCTTCTGGGTTTCGACCGTCGAGGCGATGCCGCGCGATCTCGATCCGGCTTTCGTGGCGATCGACGAAATCCAGCTCGCGGCGGATTTCGAACGCGGGCATGTCTTCACCGATCGCATCCTGAACCGGCGCGGGCGCGAGGAAACGCTGATTCTCGGGGCCGCCACGATCCGGCCGATGATCGAGCGGCTGCTTCCCGGCGCCAATATCGTTTCTCGGCCGCGCCTGTCGCAACTGACATTTGCCGGCGACCGCAAGATGACACGGCTGCCGAGCCGATCGGCGATCGTCGCGTTCTCGGCCGACGAGGTTTATGCGATCGCCGAACTGGTGCGGCGTCAGCGAGGCGGCGCAGCGGTGGTTCTGGGAGCCTTGTCCCCACGGACCCGAAATGCACAGGTTGCGCTCTATCAGTCGGGTGATGTCGATTACCTCATCGCCACCGACGCAATCGGTATGGGGCTCAATCTCGACGTGGATCACGTCGCCTTCGCCTCCGACCGGAAGTTCGACGGCTATCAGTTCCGCAACCTTGCGCCGGCCGAACTCGCGCAGATCGCCGGCCGCGCCGGCCGCGCCACGCGCGATGGTACTTTCGGCACCACCGGCCGTTGCGCTCCGTTTGACGACGAATTGGTCCAGCGGCTGGAAAGTCACTCGTTCGAGCCTCTGAAGCTCTTGCAATGGCGCAACTCCGATCTCGATTTTTCTTCGATCGGCGCCCTGCAGGCTTCACTTTCCGAGATTCCTGCCGAACAGGGCCTCACCCGCGCGCCGCTCGCCGAGGATGTTCTGGTGCTGGAACATGCAGCGCGTGATGCAGAAATCCGGGCCCTGACCAAGACGCGGGACGCAGTTGAGCGATTGTGGGAAGCCTGCCAGGTTCCGGACTACCGGAAGATCGCTCCGGCAAACCATGCCGAACTTGTCACCACCCTCTATGGATTTCTGATGAGGGAGGGTAAAATCCCGGATGACTGGTTTGCCCGCCAGGTCGCGCAGGCAGACCACCCCGAAGGCGACATCGACTCTCTCTCCAACCGGATCGCGCATGTTCGAACCTGGACATTCGTTGCCAACAGGCAAGATTGGCTTGCCGATCCAGAACACTGGCAGGGCGTCACGCGCGCGGTCGAGGACAAGTTGTCGGATGCGCTTCACCAGCGCCTTACCGCCCGCTTTGTCGATCGCCGTACCAGCGTGTTGATGCGGCGACTGCGCGAGAACACCACATTGGAAAGTGAAATTTCAAAGACCGGCGAAGTCACCGTCGAAGGCCATCTGCTCGGACGGCTGGAGGGCTTTCGTTTTGCTGCCGACCCGTCCGCAGGCGGATCTGAGGCGAAGGCGTTGCACGCCGCCGCACAGAAGGCGCTGGCCGGCGAGATCGACGCACGGGCGGCCAAGCTGGCTCAGGCGCCGGACGAGCAATTCGTCCTGACCTCGGACGGCACGATCCGCTGGACGGGTGACACGGTCGGCAAGCTGGTGGCTGGCGAAGAGGTGTTGCGGCCACGCGTCCGCATCCTCGCCGACGAGCAACTGACCGGCGCCGCTCGCGAGCAGGTGCAGGCGAGGCTCGATCTGTGGATGAAGGCGCATATCGAAAAGCTGCTCGGTCCGCTGTCGGCGCTTGCCGCGGCCGAGGACGTCACCGGCATCGCGCGCGGTGTGGCCTATCGGCTGATCGAGGACCTCGGCGTGCTGGAGCGCCAGAAGGTTGCTGACGATGTGAAGGGGCTGGATCAGAACTCCCGTGCGGCCCTGAGGAAATACGGTCTGCGCTTCGGTGCCTATCACCTCTACGTGCCGCCGCTCCTGAAGCCCGCTCCGCGCGGGTTGGCGACGCTGCTCTATGCGATCAAGAACGATTCCGGCGACATGCGCGGCCTCGACGAGGTTCAGCAACTGGCATCGAGCGGGCGCACCTCGATTCCGGCCAACAAGGACGTTCCGAAGAATCTGTACCGGGTCGCCGGTTATCGGGTAGCGGGCGAGCGCGCCGTGCGCGTCGACATCCTCGAGCGCCTTGCCGATCTGATCCGCCCCGCGCTGGCCTGGCGCAACAATTCGCCGGGTATCAAACCGCAGGGCGCGCTGGATGGCACCGGCTTCACCGTGACCGTCGGCATGACGTCGCTGGTCGGTTCGTCCGGAGAGGATTTCGCCTCGATCCTGCGCTCGCTCGGTTACCGCATGGAGCGCCGGCCGAAGCCGCCGGAGCCGGTGTCTGAGCCTGATGTGGTTGCCGCCGATATTGCGCCGCAACCGGCCGAAGCGGATGCTGGTGACAGCGGCGAGAACCCCGCCGTTCAAATCGCAAACGACAATATGCCGATGGCTCCGGTTGACGCGGGCGCTGATCGGAGAGCCGAGCCGGAGCCGGTCAATCCGGATACGGTTGCGGAATCTTCGCCGGCAGAAGTTTCGCAGACCATCGCCGATGCATCGGCAGACACTGCACCGGCAAACGCGCCGGAAGGCGTGTCTTCTGGCGATGAAGCGTCGGACGAAGGGCAGCCATCTTCCGACGATGAACAGGTCGTCGGCGCGACCGCAGAGTCCGGGAGCGTTGAGGCGGTGGCGTCCGATGCCGCCGGCACGGACAGCCAGGCTGCACCGGCCGAGCCCGAACTGATTGAAGTGTGGCGGCCGGGTCGTTTCGAAAGCCGCGAGAAGCGTCCGCAACGCAACCATCATCGCCGCGAGCGGCATGGCGGTCACCGGCCTCCGGAGGGCCAGCAGGCGGCATCGCCTGAAGGGGCACCCGCAGGCGATCAGGCCGCCGCCCAGACCGGCGCTGCGCCGCAGGAGCACCGTCAGGAGCGACGCCAGGACCAGCGTCAAGACCAGCGCCAGCACGGGCCCCGTCCGCCGCGCAAGGATCGTGGCGGCCGCCCGCGCCGCCCCGAAGGCGGCCAGGATGCAGCCCGGCATGGCAAGCCGGACAACCGGCCGCGTCCGCAGGATGCACGGCCGCGTCCGGACCGGCGCGAGCGTGAGCCCGATCCGAATTCTCCGTTTGCGAAACTCGCCGCCCTGAAGGCGCAGCTCGAGGCGGATTCAAAGGAGCGCCGCTAGTCGCGCGCGGACGGATTGGATCGGCAGCGGATCGACAAATGGCTGTGGCACGCGCGGGTGGTGCGCACCCGCACCGCGGCCGCGGGCCTCGCTGACAATGGTCTGGTCCGGCTCAACGGCGCGCGGGTCGAAGCCGCGAGCCGCGTTGTCCGCATCGGCGACGTCATCACCATCGCACTCGACCGCATCCGCATCTTGCGCGTCGCAGGCTTTGCCGAACGCCGCGGCTCTGCGGCTGACGCAGCGCCTTTGTTTGAGGATATGTCGCCGGCCGTGCCGGCCGCGATGAAGGCGGATGCTCAACCGGAACATGGTGGGCGGCCATCCAAACACGAGCGCCGCGAGCTTCTGCGGCTGAAGCGGCCCGATAGCGGCTGACGGATCACGATGCGATCCCTTGCGCGGTCCCTTGCGCGCCCGTAACCCTTACGCTACGCACATTTTCAGCGTTCTAGAATCCGGTCGGTACTGAATGACCTATATCGTCAACGACAACTGCATCCGCTGCAAGTTCATGGACTGCGTGGAAGTCTGTCCCGTGGACTGCTTCTACGAGGGTGAAAACATGCTCGTCATCCACCCCGACGAGTGCATCGATTGCGGGGTCTGCGAGCCGGAATGCCCGGTCGAGGCGATCAAGCCCGACACCGAGCCGGGGCTGGAGAAGTGGCTGCAGATCAATGCTGAATATGCCAGCAAGTGGCCCAACATCACCGCCAAGAAAGAGCCGCCGGCCGATCACAAGGACTGGGAAGGCGTCGAGGGCAAGGAACAGTATTTTTCCCCCGAACCGGGAACCGGAAATTAAGCCGGTCGGCGCCGCCGCTTCTTAACCTCTTGTCCGATTTTTCACCCCCGGAGCGCGGCGCACCGCCCGCTGCGGGGGCTTAACACATTGATTTTTGCGGAAAATGTGCTATAGTCGCGGAATTGGAACGCCCTAACCGGAACGAAGCTCCCCCTTTTACCATTCACGTCCGGGGGAGCTTATTTTTTCGGATCGTTCCAGAGGAGCCGCTCCAGAGAGGGCGTGGAAACCCCACGCGCGACACCGTGCCCGATAAATCGCGTTCGAAATCGTCGTCCCAAAAGCTGAAATCTCAGAAGTCCTCTGCCCAGAAGACCCTGAAATCGAAAAAAGCGCCCAGCGGCACCGCCCGCCGGGCCAAGACGCCTTCCGCCCCGACGAGGCGGAACTCGCAAGGCTCCCGGCTTGCCGGCCGTGGAGCTCCCGTGGCCAAAGCAGCGCCCAGCCGACCCAATCCGGCTGGCGAAGGAGCACCCTCTGGAATGACTGTCAATAAGAAGACGACGCAGCGTCAAGGCTTCAAGACCACCGAATTCATCGTCTATCCGGCCCATGGCGTGGGCCAGATCCTGGCGATCGAGGAGCAGGAGGTTGCCGGCGCCAAGCTCGAGCTCTTCGTGATCAATTTCGTCAAGGACAAGATGACGCTGCGGGTTCCGACCGCGAAAATCGCGTCGGTCGGCATGCGCAAATTGTCCGAGCCGGCGATGGTCAAGCGCGCGCTGGAGACCCTGAAGGGCCGCGCCCGCGTCAAGCGCACCATGTGGTCGCGCCGCGCCCAGGAATACGAGGCCAAGATCAATTCCGGCGACATCGTCGCCATCGCCGAGGTGGTGCGCGACCTGTACCGCTCCGAGCAGCAGCCTGAGCAGTCCTATTCGGAGCGCCAGCTCTACGAGGCCGCGCTCGACCGGCTGTCGCGCGAGATTTCGGCGGTGCAGCACATCACCGAGACCGAAGCGGTGAAGGAAATCGAAGGCGCGCTGGCCAAGGGCCCGCGCCGCGGACCGAAGCCGGCCGAGGGTGCGGCGGCCGAGGACGAGGCCGACGAGGACACCGACAAGGTCGAGGACGAGGCGGCGTAAGCCATTCGTCCGGGCGGCTCTGTCGCCCATCGCGGCCCACCGGTAGTGGGCGATGGCCGATCATCTGTTCTGCGAATGCGCGCCCGGCCTTCTGGCCGGGCGTTTTCGTTGGTCTGTGTTGTTCTGCCGGGTCCTGCCGGCCAGATCGGCCGCAGCCGCGATGCCGGCTGAGGCGGCAGGGGCGGGTCGCTCCGGCCGTCCGGGCGCCCGAAAGGCCGGTCCATCCGGATCGCGGCATTTTTTCGATTTTAGGAAATTATTCTCCGGCGGAGAAGGATTTTCTCCAAACCGCGATTGTTACCGCTCGTAGAAGTGCCGATCCTCGGGCGGGAGCGCGCCTGTTTGGCGGCGCATCGGCTGTGTCCTCGCATTGGCAAAGATCTACCTTCGCGGAGCTTCTGGCGGGCACTGATCTCACCTGAACCGCGATTGAAGTGACCCTACTTCAAAGTTTAACGTCGAACTCGCGTAAAATAAAGCGGCGCTGGAACTTTCTCGCCTTGAGGTTGCGTGCCCCCTAGACCCTACTAAAATGACGTGGGGAGAATCGCCTTGGACCTTGAACTCGAACGACTTCGCCAAATTGCGGCGGAAAACATCCGTTACGAGCGCCAAATCGCACGGCTAAAAGATGCCGGTAAGCAAACCTCGTGTATCAGCGCGGCGGTTGAAAAATCGTTAGCTAACATTGTCGGCGGGAGCGTTCGATCCTTCATCATTTATGGTGAGCCTCAAAGCGGAAAGACAGAAATGATGATCTGTCTAACTGCGAAAATGATCGATGCCGGCTTCAACGTCGTAATTCATTTGCTCAACGACAGTGTCACGCTGCTCCAGCAGAACCTCGAACGATTTCAGCGTTCGGGTCTTGCTCCGTCGGCGCGTAATTTCTCCGAGGTGATGGACCCGTCAATAAGCTTGAGTGTCGGACAGCACGTCATTTTCTGTAAGAAGAACGCTCAGGACTTGCTGAAACTGAGCGACAAACTTGTAAACGTGACATCTAAAGTGATCATCGATGATGAAGCTGACTATGCGACACCAAACTCAAAAATAAACAAGGGCGAGGTCACGCGAATCAACGGACTTATCGGCAAAATTCTTGGTAGCACTGGAATTTACATTGGTGTTACGGCCACGCCTGCGCGCCTCGATCTCAACAATACCTTCGACAACAACAACGAAGTTTGGGTCGATTTTCCGCCGCACAGTGCGTACACGGGACAAGATGACTTCTTTCCAATTGAAGGGGCTCCTGACAAATATACGCTTACACTGCTGCCTGACAATTACGACGGACCAAAGTTTTTACAGCAGGCCATTCTACGATTCCTGGTGAAGGTAGCGCACATCAACATCACCGGTAGCAAACCTGAGAATTTTTCAATGCTGGTCCACACCAGCGGGAAAAAGATAGATCACAAGGCTGACAAGAAACCAATCGAGGACGTGTTCCAGGCGCTGGCGGACGTCGATTCCGCTAAATTTGCAAAAGTAATCGTAAGGCTTGGGACGATTGCTTCGGAAAAATACGAGTCCGCTCACGTCAAGAGAATCCTTGAGTTCATTGTGATTAACCGGAACACTTATCACATCGTGACGATGAACAGCGAGCGCGACAAGAATGTCGACCTGAAGTCAGCCACTGATCCGGCCTCGTTGTTCACGTTCGCGATCGGGGGTAACATCGTTTCCCGTGGCGTCACCTTTAATAACTTGCTCTCTATGTTTTTTACTCGCGATTCCAAACATAAGATTCAGCAAGATACTTATATTCAGCGAGCCCGGATGTTTGGCTCTAGAAAGAACTACTTAGAGCATTTTGAGCTCACGATACCGAATCAGCTATTTGTAGATTGGCATCGTTGCTTTGTGTTTCACAAACTTGCGCTTGCGGCGATACGTTCCGGCCTTGGATCGCCGGTTTGGCTCGGGGACACTAGGATATCGCCCGTTTCTGCTTCCAGCGTCGATCAAGCAAATGTCTCTCTTGACAAGGGAGAAATGTCATTCGCGCTTTTTAGCTACGATCAAAGAGTTTGGGCTGAAATTGATCGGATTAACGACCCGTTTGAAAAGCTGCGGAAGTTGCATAAGACTCTTGGGGCAAGCGCGGTGCCGAGCTACTTGTTGGAATATGTTCAGCACACATCGCGCAATAAGCGCGCGGACATTGCTGTGCACGAGCCTGCAAGTATTGCGAGATACACTGACGCAGAAGGATTAGATAAAGCGAAAATTCAGCGTCGTCGCGGCTTCTTTGGAAAGTCGCAAAGAGACAAGTTTCCATCGGCAGTTCATCACTTCGCCGTCTTCTATAACGCCGAAGGAAAAGCGCGGCTTTTCTATAAATACGACGGCAATATTTCCTTTATAAAGAATCTCAAGAATGTTTGACGACTACGAGTTGTATCAGGGCGTCGTGTTGCGTCAGATCATTGTTGAGTCGCATGCTGCGGTGAAAGTCACTCCGTTTGAGCGCGCTGGTCGCTGTAACGCGTATGTGCTCAACGATACAATTGGACTTTTTATAAAACATTCCGCTGCGAGGCTCTCGCCCTGGTCGTTTACATTTCATATCGATCAGGTCGCTGATTTGCTCGATTTGGAAATCGCTCATCCTACTTCGTTTTGTGCATTCGTTTGTGGGTCGGACGGGCTGATTACTCTTGATGTTGTTACGCTCCATCAGTTGGTGACTTTCGAGGAAACTGACGCCGCATGGATCAGAGTTAGTCGTCGACCCCGTACAATGTACACCGTCGTCGGCAACCGTGGGCAGTTGCCGTATAAGCTCGCCCGTGGAAGTTCGGCTGTCGTCAAGATCTTGCAGGAAACTCAAGTCAAGCATGGTTGGTTCGATGGGGCGCCAAAACATCCGTGAGGTCCTCGGCCGAGAGCCCGTTCATCCGTTCCCGGCACGCATGGCCCCGGGCATCGCATTGAAGGCGCTATCTCAGCACGAAACGCCTTTGCGCGTTCTTGATCCTATGATGGGATCGGGCACAGTCATCGCTGTAGCGCGATCAAAGGGTCACAAATGTGTCGGGGTTGATATTGATCCGTTGGCTGTCTTGATGACGCAGGTGTGGACCTCGGTAGTGGATCGTAAGTCTCTTTGTAAGCAGGGCGCGATAGTTCTTGGTCGTGCGGAAAGGCAAGCCAGAATAACTCCGTTACGTAATGCATATCCTGACGGCTGCGATCCTGAGACAAAACGGTTTATCCGATATTGGTTTGATGGCGAATCTCGAAGGCAGTTGTCAGCTCTTTCGAAAGTTATTGGGGAAATAAAAGATTCGAAGATCAAGGCGGCGTTATGGTGTGCGTTTTCTCGTCTGATTATTACGAAGAGTTCGGGTGCGTCATTGGCAATGGACCTATCTCATAGCCGGCCGCACAAGGTGTATTCTAAGGCGCCTCATCTGCCGTTTACGAGATTTATTGCTGCTGTGGGCCGCGTTGCTGATAGCTGCATTCCACCGCAGTCGAAGAATCGAGGTCCGATAGCGCGTATCGCTCAAGGCGACGCGCGCAAACTGCCGGTTAAGGCCAATTCAATCGACTTGGTTCTAACCTCGCCGCCTTACCTCAATGCTATTGACTACCTCCGATGCAGCAAATTTACTTTAGTTTGGATGGGCTACAACGTCGACCAGCTGACAGCCTTGCGAAGCGGGAGCGTCGGTACCGAAGTCGGAAAAAAAATCGATCCGAGTTCAGAGTATGTTTTGGCAATCGTTAAGAAGCTGCGGATAGGCCGTACAATGTCGCAGCGGCACAAAGCAATACTGTATCGCTTTATTGACGACATGCAGCAGTCACTGCTGGAAGTGGCTCGCGTTCTGTCCCCCGGTGGACGGGCTGTGTACGTCATTGGGGAGAATACGATACGTGGAACTTACGTGAGAAATGCGACTATCATCATAGAAATTGCAAAGCGAGCAGGTCTGCATCTACAGAGACGCTCCGCTCGAATGCTTCCTGAGAACCGACGTTACATGCCGCCACCAAATGTAGGCAGAAAGAAAGGCGGCATGAATGTCCGAATGCGTCGCGAAGTGATTATCGAATTGCGAAAGCCTTCAATTTCCGAACTGTCATTCCTCACACGGAAGTGAGTTTCACCGCGGTGCCGCAGCCCAACCTGTTCGGCGCAGATTGCATGAAGCTACCCGGATCGCTTCGCGATTCGACCTCCCCCTTTCAGGCGGAGCCGAGGCGCGGCGGGTATCGGCTCACGCACGGACGATGAGACCCGTGCAGGGTGACGCGCCTTCATTTGGCTCGACGCTTCGCGTCGCGCCACTGTCTCCCCCAAGCGGGAGAGGGAAGCGCCCTCACTCCACGATCAGCTTCACAAGATCGCCGGGCGTGAGCTTGTCGGTCGGGTCCATGCCGTTCAGCACGCGGAAGCGCTCCACCGGCTTGTCGGACACCGCCATGCGCGCGGCGAGCCGCTCGATCGTGTCGTTGCTCCGCACGGTCACGACCTTGACGCGCAGCGGCCGCGCGGAGCGCGCCTCGGCATTGCTCATGCGCCGGAAGCTCGCGACGCTTTCGCGGAATTGCCGGTCGAGTTCGGGCGACTTGTTCTTCGCCGCGAAGATGAAGCGATAGACCTCGCTGCCGAAGCGGATCGCATAGAGCCGGAAGCCCCAGGCATCGCCCTTGGCGATGGTGGTGGCGGCGGGCAGGCCGTTGATGGTGACCTCCTCGACCGACGCCTCGTCGATATTCTCGATCCAGCCGGCTTTCAGATAATCGGTCAGCTTCTGGTCGGAGGGAATGCGCACCACGTCGAGCCGCAGCGCCAGTTCGCCGCCATCCTTAACGCCGAACACCGCCTGCGGGGTGTTCTCGAGCACGAAGCCTTCCGGTGCGGTGAAGGTGAAGCCGAGCTTCGGATGCAGGAAGCGCCGGCCGCGCACGAAGCCTTCGCTCGGGTCCTCGCCATAGATCAGTCCGTCGAGCTGGCGCAGATATTCCGCGCGCTCGCGGCGGCTGGAATTGCCCTTCGTATATTGATGCGCGTTGAGGGTGGCGTTGGCGACGCGTTCGGGCGTGGCGGGATGCGAGGAGATGAATTCCTGCGTGCGCGGATCGGCTTTCGCGCCCGCGCGCAATTCGGCATTGCGCCCCATCGCGGTGAGGAAGCGGGTGGCGCCGAACGGGTCGAAGCCGGCGCGCGAGGAAATCCCGACGCCGATGCCGTCGGCCTCGAATTCCTGGCCGCGCGAGAAGGTGGCGAGCGCGATCTTCGATTTGGCCAGCGCCAGAGCGCTCGATTGCGGATCGCCAAGGACATCGCTCGCAACCCGGTTGACCAGAGTGGCCTGACGGATCTGGTCCTCGCGAATGGCGGCGTGGCGGGCGATCACATGCGCCATCTCATGCGACAGCACCGAGGCGACTTCCGAGGTGTCGTTGGCCAGCGCTAGCAACCCGCGGGTGACATAGAGCTGGCCGGTCGGCAGCGCGAAGGCATTGACCGCGGGCGAGTTCAGGATCGTGACCTTGTAATGCAGGTCCGGACGCTCGGAGGCGGCGACCAGCTTTTCCACCGTGGCGTTAAGCTGCTCTTCCAGTTTCGGATTGGAATAGGCGCCGCCATAGACCGCGAGGATACGGCGGTGCTCGCGCTGTGCCGCGGTCAGCGGCTCGGCGCGCTCGGCCTTCGGCGGCTCAGGCAAGGTGATATGCCGCGCGGCCTGGTAGGACGTGCCCGAACAGGCGCCGAGCAGCAGCGCCAGCGCCAGCGCCCCGGCCCGCCTCAGTCCCATCGACCGCTTTTGCCCCACCATCGGCCCCTTGGGCCCCGCATCCGGCAAACGCCTCATCCCCATCATGCGACGGCGCATGAACCGACTCATGGCCGCCCGTCCCAGTCGAATTGATCCGCCGCGATGGCCTCGATCCAGGGGCCGCCCCGCTCCTCGATCACACCCCGCACCCGCACCACCCGTCCCGCCAGCGAACGCGGCGAAAGACCGTCGGATACAAAGCCAGGCTCCGCCCGCTTCGCGATCGTGACAGTGAAATCGTCGGACCAGCGCCGCCCGAAATTCACGTAGACCGTGTTGCCGCTCTCGCGCACCGACAGCACGCGGCCTTCCACAATCGCAAAGCGGCCAAGGTCCTGCAGGATCGCCGCCGGGTCGTCCGCCTGATGCAATCGATAATCCCCGGAGCCCCAGATGCCAAGCCTTGCCGTGCGCGCGGCGCGTTCCCGGACGAGCAGGGCTTTGGCGCAGGCCGGATCGCCGATCCGGGTTCCGGCGACCGCCAGACCCCGATCCAGCAAGGCATACTGGATCGGAGTTTCCGAGCCGTTTACGACTGGGAAAGCATGAATCCGGCCGTAGCGGTCGGTGGTTCCGGCGGTTTTCGCGGGCGCCGTCTTCAGGGTGACCGGGCGGCCGACAACGAGGCCGGCCAGGGCCTCCCGGGCGGCCGCCTCGGGCACGCCCCATTCCAGGCCGGCGAGACGGATCAGGCGGCCATCGGCGAGGCGCAGCGTCCGGGAATCCTCGATCGCCGCGACACGGCCCTCGGGCAGCGGCTCCCTGCCACAGGCATGGGCGGGGGACAGCAGCGCCGTCGCCAGCAGTGATGCTGCGGCACTTTCCAACAGTGTCCGGATACGCTCCCCCGTCATCGGCCTTTATGAAAAGGCGAGATTGCGGCGCGACCGTGAAATTGCCACAGGTCCTAAGGCAGAAATAAGTATCACCGCCTGCTCCCGCCGGCGGCGCGCCGCAATGCGGAGCGCAAAAATAATCGATGATTTGTTGACGAGGAAATTTTTATCGATAATTATTCCAGGCCAACCATCGGAGCCCTTCATGCTTGCACCGCGGCCTGCCGACATCACCATCGCGGAAGCGGAGCGGCTGATTTATCTCGAAGGCGATCTGCTGGATGACTGGCGGCTGGACGACTGGCTGAAGCTTTATACCGAGGACATGACCTATCTGGTGCCGTCACCCGGCATGCCGATGGATTGCTCGCCCGACACCAGCCTGTTCCTGATCAACGACGACCGCTTCCGCATGGAAAGCCGCGTCGTGCGCCTGAAGAAAAAGACCGCGCATTCCGAATATCCGCACTCGACCACGGTGCATATGTATTCGAACCTGCGCATCGCCGCGCAGGATGCCGAGGGCACCCATGTGCATGGCGTCTTTCACGTCTCGCGCTACCGCGACGGCATCACCGACATCTTTCTCGGCCGCATGCGCTATCACCTGGTGAAACAGGGTGAGGATGTCCTGATCCGCTACAAGCGCTGCGATCTCGGTATCGATCAGCTCGTGCCGCAGGGCCGGCTGACCATTATTCTCTAGATCGCATTCTCTGATCGCATCCCAACGCAGTCTCGTCCCGCAACGTCTCGCGTCAGCCTCAGCCCATCGGAGGGCCGTCCATGGACCAGCATATCGGAACGCCACTCGAAGTCCGGCACAATCCCGCGGAAGGCACCTTCCACGTGTCGCGGCGCGTCTTCACCGACCAGGCTATCCTGGACATGGAGCACGAGAAGATCTTCGAACGCTGCTGGCTCTATTGCGGTCACGACACCGAATTGCCCGAGCCCGGCTCCTTCATCACGCGCATGGTCGCCGGTCGCGATTTCATCTTCAACCGCGACGCCACGGGCAAGGTCGGCGTGTTCTACAATCTCTGCACGCATCGCGGCGGTCGCGTCTGCCGCGAGCGGTCCGGCAAGGCCACGATCTTCCAGTGCTTCTATCATGGCTGGGTGTTCAATACCGACGGATCGCTGCGCGGCATCCCGCAGGAAGGCGCCTATCCGGAAGGCTACAAGAACGAGAGCCGCGGGCTCGTGCATGTGCCGCGGCTCGAGCAATATCGCGGCTTCTGGTTCATCTGCCTCGACGCCAACGCGATGTCGCTGTCGGATTATCTGGCCGGCGCCAAGGAATATATCGACAACATCGTCGATCAGTCCGAACTGACGATGGAGATCGTGCCCGGCGGACAGAATTTCCAGGTCGATGCCAACTGGAAGCTCTGGCACGAGAACGGCATGGACCCGTTCCATGTTCACAGCGTGCATCAGACCTATTTCGATTATGCCGGCGATGCCACCAAGGTCGGCAAGGAGCGCGCCAAGTCGCAGGGCGTGTCGGTCGACGAGTTCGAACTCAAGGCCAGCGCCGAGACGATGATGAGCGGGCGCTACAAGGCACTGATGAATACCAAGACCAAGTTCCAGTTCGATCTCGGCAACGGCCATATGGCCTATGACTATCCCTCGACACACGGCCGGCCGTTCGCGCAATGGCACCCGACCTGGGACCCGAAATTCAAGCCGGAGCTGGAAGCGATCTACGAGAAGGCGGTGAAACGGGTGGGCGCGGAACGCGCGCACAAGATGGCGACGTTCGACCATCACATCCTGATCTTTCCGAACCTCGCGATCGTCGACAATCACGGCATCATGATCCGGACCTATTTCTCCAAGACGCCGGCGGAAATGCTGGTGCAGAGCTGGACGCTGGCGCCGAAGGAAGAATCGACTGAGATCCGCAAGCTCAGGCTCTACAGCTACATGGACTTCCTCGGACCGGCCGGCTTCGGCACGCCGGACGATGTCGAGGCGATCGAGGCGGCGCAGCGCGGCTACAAGGGTGCCGAGGATTACGGCGGGTGGAACGACATCTCGGCCGGCGTGGCGCCGAAGGATCCGATGAGCTTCGTCAAGCACGGCGACGAGGGCCGCATGCGCGTGTTCTGGACCAAATGGCAGGAATATCTGTCGGCCTGACCCGATGGCAAAGCCCAAGCAAATCGTTGCCGTCAAAGCCCGACCGAAGAGCGCTGGCGCCAACGAGGATAACGCGATCGGCCACGCGACGCGCGCCACGCTGTTGTATCGCGCCTTGAAGGACGACATTATCCGCGGCGTGCTGCCGCCGCGGGACTGGCTGCGCATCAATGCGCTGCGCGCGCGCTATCAGGCCGGGGCGAGCCCTCTGCGCGAGGCGCTGAACCGTCTCGCCGCGGAAGGACTCGTCGAACAGAAGGATCAGCGCGGCTTCGCCGTCGCCGATCTCAATGCGGCCGATATCGAGGAAATCCTGTTCACGCGCTGCGCGCTGAACGAGATCATGCTTCCCGCGGCGCTCGCCAATGGCGATGCCGCCTGGGAGGAGCGCGTTGTGCTCGCCCATTATCATCTATCAAAGACGCCGCCCTTCACCTCGGACGGCGGTGCTAATGACGACTATCTCGCCCGGCATCGCGAGTTTCACATGTCGATCCTGGCGCCCTGCGGATCGCGCTGGCTGCTCGAATTATCGGAAAAGCTGTTCGACTGGACGCAGCGGCATCAGAATCTGGCGCTGCGCTCCGACCTCGTCGGATCGCGCGACGTGGCGGGTGAACATAGCGAACTGACCAAAGCGGTGCTTGCGCGCGATGCGCGCAAGGCGATCCGGCTGCTCAACGAGCACGTCACGTTGACCGGACGGCTGGCCCGAGGTCTGCGGGAGGGCGCGACGGCGGGCTAGCGCTCCGCGCCGCCCGCCGCGTTCTGACGATGTCGGACTAGCCCTACTTGATGCTCAGCTTGTTGGCGGCGGCGAGGTCGCGCCACTTGGCGAGTTCCCGGGCGGCAAGCTCGTCATATTCCGCCGGCGTCGATGTGACCGGGGTCAGGCCGAAGGCACGCATGCGCGCCTGGATCTCCGGACGGTTGACGACCTCCGCGATTTCCTTGTTGAGCTTGTCGATGATCGGCTGGGGCGTTCCGGCCTTGACGATCAGCGCATTGTTGATGGTGAAGTCGAATACCGGAAAGGTCGCACCCATCAGGGGCGTCTTCGGGGAATCCGTCAGCGGATCCTTGGTAACGACGGCGATGAGCTTCAAGGCCCCGGTCTCGACATGCTGCTTGGCCGACGACCACATGTCGACCATCAGCGGCACGCGTCCAGCGATGACGTCGAGCTGTGCCGCAGGGCTGCCGCTATAGGTCACGTGCTGCAGCTTGATGCCGGTTTCCTTCATCAGCAGCTGACCGGCCAGGAACGGCACGCCGCCGAAATTCGGCGAGGTGTAGGTCAGTCCGTCCGGCGACTTCTTGGTGAGCGCGATGACCTCGGCAAGCGAGTCGGCCGGGAAATCCTTGTTGGCAACCATCACGATTGGCGCCTTCGAAATCAGGCTGATGCCTGCGAAGTCCTTCACCGCGTCGTACGGCATCTTCTCGCGCAGCGCTGCGGTGGTGAAATGGAAATTGCCCACCGAGAGAATGGTGTAGCCGTCGGCCGGCGCCTTCAGCGCCGCATCGGCGCCGATCACGCCGCCGGCGCCGGGCCGATTTTCGACCACGACCGGTTGTCCGAGGCGTTCCTGCAAGGCTTCTGCAATCAGGCGCACCAGGACATCGCTTGGTCCGCCTGCCGCTGTCGGCTGCACGATCTTGATCGGTCGTGAGGGATAGGCCTCCTGAGCGGTGGCGTGCGGACCCGCTGCCACCGCGAGGATCAGCGCCGGCAACAGCTGCAGCAGACGGCGGACGCGACGCAACTCAAAACCGTGATGCAGCATATCCTCTCCTTTTCAATGGCTCGCGACCGTTTCTGCACGCAGCATGCCAAGTTCTGGGCGGCCATGACAGTTTGCTGCCGAGGCGGATCATGCTCTCTCGGCCGGGCCTCCCGATCGCGGCGACGGGCCTAATCTAGCGACTTTTTGTCGCAGGCGTGGCTGCGGAGGCAATCGGCTGTGCATTCCTGCATCGAACTGGGGACGCGTTGTCCCGGCGGGACTGCGCCCCGGCCCCTGCCAAAACTCTATGCCCCGGCCTGTTCCAAAAAGTGAGCATCCGCTCAGTAAGGTGGGGGTCCGCAACGGTCTTCGCTTGCGAATTCGCTTCCCGTGATACGTACCAAAATTGGCCGCGCGATCTCCGCGATGATGTGACGACGGTGTCGCTGCAACGCGACCCACTCCCGTCCATTCCTTTACGCTTCAAGCGAATACAGTATATCGCGCCCCACCCGCGCAAAGATGCGCTGGCATGCGGTTTCGTTTGTTGCAATTCGCAAATGTTATGGGTGACAATCAATGCGCCGCGGCTTTCGTGCGTTGATACAACACGCGGAGCGCGACGACGACATTACGCAACGACAATTCATAACATGCGGGGGACACGTTCGGGTGGCAAAGGCAGTGCGCAAAGCCAAAGGCGGGACCGGCAAGGTCCGGCACGTCCCGCTCGAAGAGCGCGTGATGCATCGTTTCTTTCTCATTGCCAAGCGGTTCGATCAGGCGTTCGCTGCGATGCATTCAAGAAAGCTCGGCCTCTCGGTCAGCCACTGGAAAATCGTTCGGGTGATCGCATTTTCCGGTCCGTTGTCGGCGACCGAGCTTGGCGTCCGCACCAGCCTCGATCCCGACAAGGTCACCCGCGCCGTCGATACGCTGGTGGATCGCAGCTATGTCATTCGCAAGAATGACGAAGCCGATCGCCGCAAGGTGGTGCTGACGCTCTCGGCAAAGGGCAAACGAATTCACGACAAGATTGATTTGGTCGTTGGCGCCATGGAGACCGAGTTCCTCGGCGGATTGACTGCGGACGAGCGTAAGACGCTGGTCTCGTTGCTTGACAAGCTCGAACAGCATACCAGCCTCGGATTTGGCCGGCGCGAAGGATGGTACGAGCGCCGCCCGCTTCCCGGCAAGGCGTTGCGCCGGATCAAAGCCGACGCAAGGCGGCCAGCCAAGCAGGCGGGACGCGCGGTCGGCGGCAAGCTGGTCGGCGCAAAATAAACCGGACGTTCTATCGTCCTGCCGCTTTGGATCATTGCGTATTCAGGATCGGCCGCAGCGGACGATTGAACGCGAGGATTGCGGCGCCCGCCGATGCGGCGACGGCGGCGATCATCAGGAAGAAAGAGTCCTTGTCCATCGCGCTCCAGAAACTGCCGAGCCAGCCGCCGATGAAATTGCCGGCGAAGCTGGTGGCGAGCCACATCCCCATCACCATCGATACAACGCGCGCCGGCGCAACCTTGGTGACGAGCGACAGGCCGGTCGGCGAGAGATAAAGCTCGCCGATGGTGACGATGGCGAAATAGAGCGCAAGCCACAGCCAGCTCGCCTGGCCGATGCCGGCCTGCCACGCCGCGAGCATGAGCACGAGATTGGCGAGCGCCACGCCAAAGCAGCCCAAAGCCATTTTCACGACGGTCGACGGCTCGTTGCCGCGCCGCGCCTGCCATGCCCATAGCGCGATGACGAACGGGGTGAAGGCAAAGATCATGAACGGGTTGAAGGCCTGAAACCAGGTCACCGGGATCTGCCCCTGCCAGACCCACAGGTTCACGTTGCGGTCGGTCTGCGCGTCGGCCCACAGCGCGATGGTATTGCCCTGCTGCTCATAGGTCGCCCAGAAAAGGGAGACCGGCAGGAACAGCAGCGCGAGTGCTAGAATGCGCCGCCACTCGTCGCGGTCGAGCGGGATGCGCGGCGCATCCGCGCGCAGCGTCCGCTCGTCCGGCGGCAGCGCGTGCCAGCCGGCGACATAGATCAGCGTGCCGATCAGCATGCCGATGCCGGCGGCCGCGAAACCGTAATGCCAGCCATAGGCTTCGCCGAGCGTGCCGCAGACCAGCGGCGAGAAGAACGCGCCGATATTGATCCCGACATAGAAGATGGAGAAGGCGCGGTCGCGACGCGGATCGCCCGGTGCGTAAAGGCCACCAACCTGGGTTGAGATATTCGGCTTGAATGCGCCGTTGCCGAGAATGAGCACGAACAGCGCCAGCAGGAACAGCGATTCGAACGACATCATGAAATGGCCGATCGCCATCAGCACGGCGCCGCCGATTACGGTGCGGCGCTGGCCAAGCCAGCGATCGGCGATCAGCCCGCCGATAACCGGCGTGAGATAGACGAAGGCGGTGTAGAGCCCGTAGATGTGCGACGACAGCGGCTGCACGCCGAGCGGCCCGAAGATGAATTCCAGCGCGCCCTTGATCGCGCCGTATCCGATCACGGTTTCCGCCTGGCCGGGCTGCAGCAGGTGCTTGACCATGTAGAGGACGAGGAGCGTGCGCATTCCGTAATAGGAAAAGCGCTCCCACATCTCGGTCGCGAACAGGAATGTCAGGCCCTTCGGGTGCCCGAACAGGTCGGCCGTCGGCGCAGCCGCAGTCCTGGTGGTCATCGCTTGTCTCAACGCAACCGGCACTCAACTGTGTCGCAAGTTTGCCGTTGCGCCAAGGGGATGACGCGCCAAGCGGTAACTCACTGGTTATGGCTGGGTTGACCCGGCCATCTACGTTCTTGTGCTGGCGGCGCGCCAAGGCGTGGATGCCCCGCCTGCGCGGGCATGACAAGGAGGGAGGGCAGCGCTTCGACGAACGAAAGGGCTAGCCCGCGAAGCCGCCGCTATCCAGGAACGCCTGCTCCTCCGGCGTGGTCTCGCGACCGAGCACGTCATTGCGATGCGGGAAGCGGCCGAAGCGACGGATCACGTCGGCATGGATCTCGGCGTATTCGTGGTTGTCCTCGTTGCCGAGCGCGCGGCAGAGTTCGACGCAACGGAGCTGATCCTCCAGATCCTCTGAATGCATGAACGGAAGATAGAAGAAAACGCGCAAGTCCTTATCGATGGCCTGATCGAGGCCTTTGTCGATCGCGGAATCGGCGACATCGCGTGCGAGCGGATCGGTCGCCCAGGCGCGCGGGCTGTCGCGGAACATGTTGCGCGGAAATTGATCGAGCACGATGACGAGCGCAAGTGCGCTGTCGGGCTCGCCTTCCCATGACCTCAAGCTGCCCGCGGCGGCGGCTTCATGGGTGGAGAGGAAATTGTCGCGGATCGCCTGGTCGAAGGCGTCATCCTTCTTGTACCATTTGTCCGGGCCGGCCTGTTTCCAGAAGCCGAGGACGTCTTCGGCGGTTTTGATAGCGGTCATTGTTGCTCTGGCCTTGCCACACTGGACTCCCTCCCCCTGAAAGGGGGAGGGTCGGGGAGGGGGTCTAGGGACCATACGAATTTTTTCTGATGCAATGACCCCCACCCGACCGCCTTCGTTGCACTTCGGCAGTCGACCTCCCCCTTTCAGGGGGAGGTTAAGAAGGAGGCTGCACCCAACTCACACCCGTGTCTGGCCGGCCCGGATGCTCGTGTAGACCGCGCGGTCCAGCGGTATGAAGGCGCGCCGTGACGGATCGTTGAAATAGATCGGGTCGGCGATCGCGTCGGGATCAAAGCCCTGCTTCACCAGATCGACCTTCTTCTGCTTGAAGGTCGCCGTCATATCGAGATCGCGGCGGACGCGTACGAAAACCGGCCGCGCGTATTCCGGCAGCGAGTCCTGCAGATGCAGATAGAGCGCGGGGAGATCGCAATCCTGGCACACGATCGCGGCCATGCCGGCGCGGCCTTCATGGCCGGGCACGGCGACGCCATAAACGTTGGTATCCTGGATGCCGGGGAACTTGTTGATTGCCTCGGCGACTTCGAGCGTCGAGACATTCTCGCCCTTCCACCGGAAGGTGTCGCCGATGCGGTCGACGAAATAAAAGTAGCCGTTCTCGTCCTTGCGCATCAGGTCGCCGGTGCGGAACCAGATGTCGTTCGGTGAGAAGACATGCCGCAGGATCTTCTTTTCGGTGTCCTCGCGCCGCGCGTAGCCCTCGAACCGGTTACCCGGCTTGTTGGCGTCATTGACGATCTTGCCGATCGCCTCGCCGATCTCGTTGGGGCCGCAGGGAATACAGAAGCCTTCGGCATTGCGCTCCGGCTGCTCGGCTTCAACGTCGAACTTGACCAGCGCGGTGGGAAAGCGGTGTTCGAGAAACCAGGGCAGGCGGCCGACCGCGCCGGTCTTGCCCTCGAGATTGAACATCAGCACGTTGCCTTCGGTCGCCGCGTAGAATTCCAGGATCAGCGGAATCCGGAAGCGGGTCTTGAATTCGTCCCAGATGTCGGGGCGCAGGCCGTTGCCGCAGGCGAGCCGCAGCTTGTGTCTGGTCTCGTTCGGATTGGGCGGCGCGTTGACCAGATAGCGGCACAGTTCGCCGATATATTGCATCATCGTGCAATCGTTGTTGACGATGTCGTCCCAGAATTCCCGCACCGAGAAGCGTTCGCGGATATAGACCGAGCCGCCATTCACCAACAGCGAGCCGGTGGCGCAGAGCCCGCCGGCGGTATGGTACATCGGCAGGCATACATAATTGCGGTCTGACTTTTTCGTCCCCATCATGCCGGCGAAGCCGAAACAGGCGAGCATCACGCGGTAATGGTTGATGTTGGCGGCCTTGGGCAGGCCGGTGGTGCCGGAGGTGTAGATATAGAGCGCCGGGTCTTCGATCGTGAGCGCGCGCCGCTCCGATGCCGCGAGCGCCGCGCCGGACAGGCTGTCGGCAACGGTGTCGATGCGGTGTTCGCCGTCGGCACCATGCACCCAGACTTTCGGGGCGGATTTCAGCAGCGGCCGGATGGCGTCGAACTGCGCCATGAACTCGGCTGCGACGATCACATGCTTCGGCGATACGATGTCGATGCAATGCGCCAGCGACGCGCCGATCAGGTTGGTGTTGACCAGGGCGGTGACGCCGCCGATGCGGGTGATGCCGAGCCAGACCGCCATGAATTCCGGCCGGTTCGGCATCAGCAGGCAGATGGTGTCGCCCTTGGCGATGGTCTCGCCCAGCGCCCAGCGCGAATAGCGGTTCGAACGGTCGAACAATTGGCGGTAGCTGAAGGTCTCGCGTGGCGACAACAGCGCCGGTGCGTCGCCATGCCGCGCGGCCAGTTCCTCGATGACGTTCGGAAAAATGCGAGCCGGATTTTTCGCAATATGGGTGGTCATGCGAAGCGCGCGCAATACGCCCCGCAGGAAGACAAGATCGCCCTTGAGTTGGCTGAAGAACCCCATTCCCGGCTCCAACGGGCGATGAGGCTACCATCGAAGAGTCGCCAGCCGGTTTCAAGAGGTGGTTAACGATTGCGGATGCCGGCCGTGGGCCGGAACGCGGACCTCAGCGGTCGATCCCGCCGAAAGGCACCAGCGGATTGTCGGTGAGCGCCTGCGCATCCGGCCTGTCGGGCGCGGCGGTGTAGCCCAGGAAGGCGTCGAACAATTCCTGAATGACTCGCGGCTCGATGTCGCGGACGATGAACACCATGCGGGTGCGATGATCGGCGTCCGGCCAGGCGTCGAGTTGGGTCGCGGGATGCAGCACGTGCTGCACGCCATGCAGCACCATCGGCCGGTCCGGCGTCTCCTCGATATTCACGATCGCCTTCATGCGCAGAAGGTTCGGCCCATGCGTCGAGCGCAGCAATTCCAGGAACAGGTCCAGCATCGCGGCGGGGATGGCGCGGTCGGTCGCAAGCGTGAAGGCTTGCACCCGTTCGTCATGGCGGTTGACGTCGTGATGATGATGGTGATGACCGTGGCTATGCGCGGCGGCAATTGCCTCGTCGGCCAGCCAGCGCGATACGTCCGGAATCTTGCGATCCGGATCGTAGAGCCCGCAGCCGGTCAGGGCCGAGACGGTCGCGTCTCCGGCCGCTGCATCGAGGATCGGCGCCGCCGGATTGAGCTTGCGCAGCCGCGCGATGAGAGCGTCGCGCTTTGCCGGGCCGCCCGCCGTTCGCAGCAGATCGGTCTTGGTCAGCACGATGCGGTCGGCGACCGCGGCCTGTTTCACCGCCTCGGGATGATTGTCGAGCGTGTCCGACCCGTTCACCGCATCGACCAGCGTCACCACGCCGTCGAGCCGGAAGCGCATCACCAGATAGGGATGCTGCATCAGGGTCTGTAAGAGCGGCGCCGGATCGGCGAGCCCCGTAGTCTCGACGATCACGCGTTTGAAGGAGGCGCGGCCATTGTCGAGATTGCGCAGCAGCTTCTCGAGCGCGGTGATGAGATCGCCGCGCAGGTTGCAGCACAGGCAGCCGCTCGACAGCACCATCATGTCGCCGTCGATCTTTTCGACCAGCAGATGGTCGAGCGCGATCTCGCCGAATTCATTGATCAGGACGGCAGTGTCGCGCAGGTCCGGATCGCGCAGCAGGGTGTTCAGCAGCGTCGTCTTGCCGGCGCCGAGAAAGCCTGTGAGGAGCGTCAGCGGGATCGGCGGCGGCGGACGGCGGGCTGGGTCGGGCGCGGTCACCGGGCGACGGGTTGCGTACGCTTCTGCGCCGCCGGCTTTGCGGTCGCCTCAGCCGTAGGATCGGGCTTCTTGGTGCTCTTCTTTGCCGGCGGCTTCTGTCCGATCGGGGTCGGGAAGGCCTGCGCCGCCGAAGGTGCTGGCTTTTGCCCAGGCTTCGCCGCAACGCCTTGCGCCGGAGCAGCAGGCTTTGCCGCAACGCCCTGCGCCGGAGCGGTGGGCTGGGTGCCGCGAATTGCGGGAGCGGGCTGCGCCACCGCGGCAGCGGCAGCTGGAGCGGCTGCGGGCGCCGGCGTAGCCGCGACGTTGTTCTTCTTCTTGGACTTGCGGCCGGCCGTCCGCGGCTCCTCATCGGGGACCGAACCCTTGGACGCGCCGAGGAACACCTCGATGGTGGGCGATGTCGGAGTGTAGTCGCCCAGCAGCGCCGAGGGTTTTGTGTTGGCGGTGCGCAGGCTGGACAGCATCACCGCTTGCGGGGAATTCGGGTCGATACCGGGCGGCAGCGCGGCTTCCGCCTCATCCTCGAGGTCTTCGGATTCGCGGGCCGGCCGCTTGCGCTTCTTGCCGCAGACTTCCTCGCGCAGGTTCGGCGGCGCGGCGTTGACCGGCTGCAAGCTGTCAACGGTCCCCATCGACGGCGTCAGCCAGGAAAAGCCGCCGGTCGAAAATCCGCGCTCCAGCATCTGCGCGACCTTGACGGCGCGCACGCCGCCGGAGGGCGCGCCCAGCATCACCGCGATCAGGCGCCGCCCGTTGCGCTTGGCGGTGACCACCACGTTGAATCCGGATGCGCAGATGAAGCCGGTCTTCAGTCCGTCGGTTCCGGGATAGCGGCCGAGCAGCGTGTTGTAGTTGCGCATGATGCGCTTGCCGAACTTGATCGCCGAGATGTTCCAGTAGCGGTCGTATTCCGGCAACTCGTTATAGACCGCGCGCGCGAGGATCGCCTGGTCGCGCGCCGAGGTGACCTGTTCGTCGGCGGGAAGTCCGTTCGGATTGACGTAGGTGGTCTGGGTCATGCCAAGGCGCGCGGCATGCTGGTTCATTTCCTCGGCGAAGGCCGCAATCGAACCGGAGACGCCTTCGGCCAGCACCACCGACATGTCATTTGCCGACTTGACCATGATAGTCTTCAGCGCGTTGTCGACGGTGATCTTGGAGCCGACCTTGAAACCCATCTTGGTCGGCGCCTGCGCCGCCGCGTTCGGCGATACGGTCAGCAACGTGTCGAGCGACAGCCGCCCGGCCTTGACCGCCTTCAGCGTCACATAGGCGGTCATCACCTTGGTGACCGAGGCCGGATACCAGGGTTGGGCGCCGTTCTCGTTATGCAAAATCCGGCCGGTGTCGGCCTCGATCAGCAGCATGGCCTGGGCGGACGCGCGATCGGGCGATAGCCCGACAAGGGCAGCGGCGAGGCCGAGGACGAAGGGAACCGAACGGAAGAAGGCCGAATGTGCAAAAGTCACGAGCTACGGTCCGGGTTTCTGGTTTCGGCCCATCGGAACGAACCTGGATGTGATTTGCGGGCAACTTACGCCGAACGCGCTCCGGAACGCAAAGCAGAAGGGCCGGAGGGGCGCCGGTTTTTTTCTACCGCCCGCTTGCACATCCACCAAGAAAGCGACCAAAGTTCGGCCGATCGACCGGAGCCCGCTCATGACCGCCTGCATCGTCGGCCTTGCCCACAGCCGGTTCGGCAAACTGGATGCCGAGACCGTCGAAAGTCTGATCGTGCGGGTCGCGACCGATGCGATGGCCGATGCCGGCGTCGAGCCGCGGGACGTCGACGAGATTGTGCTCGGCCATTTCAATGCGGGTTTTTCGGCGCAGGACTTCACCGCCTCGCTGGTGTTGCAGGCCTCGCCGGACCTGCGCTTCAAGCGCGCGACGCGGGTGGAGAATGCCTGCGCCACCGGTTCGGCCGCGGTTCATCAGGGGCTGAAGAGCATCGCCGCGCGATCCGCCCGGATCGTGCTGGTCGTCGGTGTCGAGCAGATGACGACCACGCCCGGGCCCGAGATCGGCAGGAACCTACTCAAGGCCTCCTATGTCCGCGACGAGGCCGATATCGAAGGCGGCTTCGCCGGCATCTTCGGCAAGATCGCCGGGCTGTATTTCCAGAAATACGGCGACCAGTCCGACGCCCTGGCGATGATCGCGGCCAAGAACCACAATAACGGCGTCGGCAACCCGTACGCGCAACTGCGCAAGGATCTCGGGTTCGAGTTCTGCCGCAAGGAGAGCGACAGGAACCCGTTCGTGGCCGGGCCGCTCAAGCGGACCGATTGCTCGCTGGTTTCGGATGGCGCCGCCGCGATCGTGCTGGCCGATGTCGAGACTGCCTTGCGGCTCGACAAGGCGGTCGCGTTCCGGGCCGCGCAGCATGTGCAGGATTTCCTGCCGATGGCGAAGCGCGACATCCTCAAATTCGAGGGCTGTTCGCTGGCCTGGAAGCAGGCGCTGGCGCAGGCCGGAATCGCGCTCACCGATCTGTCCTTCGTGGAGACGCATGACTGCTTCACCATCGCCGAGCTGATCGAATACGAGGCGATGGGCCTGGTGCCGGAAGGGCAGGGCGCGCGTGCGATTGCCGAGGGCATGACCCAGAAGGACGGAAGGCTACCCGTGAATCCATCGGGTGGGCTGAAGGCCAAGGGCCATCCGATCGGCGCCACCGGCGTGTCGATGCACGCGCTGACCGCGATGCAGCTGCTGGGCACGGCCGGCGAAATCCAGGTGAAGGACGCGCGGATCGGCGGCATCTTCAACATGGGCGGCGCGGCGGTGGCGAATTACGTCAGCATCCTGGAGCGGATCCGGTAAGCCGGGTCTTTTCCCTCTCTGCGCTCAAGCGGGGAGAGCGAAGACCTACTCCGCCGCGTCTTCCGCTTCCGGCTTCTTCTCCGCCACCAGAAACTGCGAACGCGCCAGCTCCTCGAAGGCGCCGCCGCGCGCCACCAGTTCGTCGAAGCTGCCGCTCTCGATCACGCGGCCATCCCGGAACACCAGAATGCGGGTGGCGTTGCGGATGGTCGCCAGCCGGTGCGCGATCACGAAGGTGGTGCGGTCTTTCATCACCTCGTCGAGCGCCGCCTGCACCTTGGTCTCGGTGGTGGCATCGAGCGCCGATGTCGCCTCGTCGAGGATCAGGATCGGGGGGTTCTTCAGGAGCGCGCGCGCGATCGACAGCCGCTGGCGCTCGCCGCCCGACAGGAAGCGGCCGCGCTCGCCGACCACCGCATTCAGCCCGTCAGGATTGCGGGCCACGAAGTCGTAAGCCTGCGCGCGCCGCAGCGCTTCCATCATCTCGTCGTCGGTGGCGTCCGGCTTGCCGGTGGTGAGGTTCTCGCGGATCGAACGGTTGAACAGCAGCACCTCCTGGAACACCACGCCGATATTGCGACGCAGAGCCGCGAGCTTCATCTCGCGGAGGTCGATGTCGTCGATGGTGATGCGGCCGGATTGCGGATCGAACACGCGATGCAGCAGCGCGAGCGCACTGGTCTTGCCGGCGCCGGTCGGGCCAACGAGTGCGATCACTTCGCCGGGCTGCGCGGTGAAGGAGAGATCGGCGATGGCGGCGCGCTTGCCGTCATAGGAGAAGGACACATTGTCGAATTCGACGCGGCCGTTCAGGCGGCCGGGATCGATCGCCTGCGGGGCGTCTCGCACCTCCGCCACGGTATCGAGCACGTCGAAGAATTCCTGCAGCCGCGGCGCCACCATGAACACGCTGTTGATGAAGCCGGCGACCTGTTCGAGCCGCGCGACCAGCATGGTGGCGAAGCTCATGAACATGACGATTTCGCCGATGGTGGTGAGACCCTTGAAGAACAGCCATGTGCCGACGACGAAGATCGCCAGCAGCGTGATCGTGGTGGAGGCGCGCGTCAGCACCGTCATGATCGCCCACCACGACAGCACCGGCATCTGCGCGCCGAGCAGCCGCTCGACCACCATCTTCAGCCCCATCACCTCGGCTTCGATCCGCGCGAAGCTTTGCACCAGCGCGACATTGCCGAGCGCATCGGACGCGCGTTCGGCGAGGTCGGAATAGTATCTCTCGACCGAGGCCTGCAATTCGCCGGTCTTGCGCAGGACGAAGGTCGTCAGTGCGGCGAAGATCGTGCACAGCACGATCAGGAGCGAGGCGAGCTGCCAGTTCAGGTACAGCGACAGCGGCAGCAGGATGATGAGCGAGACGAGGGCGGCAAGGTTCTCGCGGAAGAAGGACAGCCAGAGGCCCCAGAGCGAATCGGTGCCGGTCAGCATCACCTTCATCAGCCGGCCGGAATGCGAGCCGCCGTGATATGCAAGCGGCAGTTGCAGGACGTGCTCGAAATAGTCCGACAGCACGGCCTGCCGGCGCCGGTGCGAGAGCCGGTCGGCATGCAGCGCGATGAACACGCCGCAGACGATGGTGAAAAGACCGAAGCCGGCCCAGGCCCCGAGCAGCGGCAGCAGCGCGTTGAATGTCAGCGGTTCGGCGCCGGCCTTCTGCGAGCCTGCCAGTGTATCGATGATCCGGCCGAACAGCACCGGCTCGGCGAACATGGCGGCGGACAGCGCCAGATTGGCGAATGCCAGTAACCAGCCGAGCCTGGCCTCTGGCCCGAGCAGACCGAGGACGCGCGTGTAAAGCCGAACGAGGTTCATCGCCGGCCGTCCCGCATCGTGGTCAACAACCGCGCCGATAACGGCAAGGTGAGTGGGTTATGCATACCTTGATACCGCTGCCGGGGTCTTCGCGCTTCATCACCATTGCGGGGCCAGATTTGAAACGTAATAAACTACAGCTCGTATCAGTATGACCGGCGGCGGCGACGCGGCAAGATAACTTGCGTACGGGTTCTGACAATAAAATTTAAAAGACTTGGCGATGATCAATATACCGACTGAATTGCTGCGAACGCTGGTTGCGGTCGTCGACCTTCGCTCGTTTACAAGGGCGGCCAATTCACTCGGTGTGACGCAACCGGCGGTGAGCGCGCAAATCAAGCGGTTGCAGACACTTCTCGATTGCGAGCTTCTCGACAAAAGCGCGCCCGGCGTGAGCCTCACCCATTCGGGCGATCTCGTCGTAAATTACGCGCGACGGATGCTCAGCATCAACGACCAGATCATCGACCTGTCGGCGCCGCGCCTTGGGTCCCGTACCTTGCGCATCGGCATTCCGGGAGACTTCCTGACTCCGGTATTGCCGCAGTTGCTGAGGGAAATAAACACGCATTTTCCGGATATTCGGCTGTCGCTGCGAACAGATCTGTTCGACGCGATGTCGCGCGATCTGCGCCAGGGCGATCTCAGCCTGTTGATCGGCCTGTCCGAGACCGGTGTCGAACTCGATGCCCGTCATCAATGGCGCGAGGATATGGTCTGGGTGCGCAGTCCGTCCTTAACGCTCGACCCAGACGCGCCGGTTCCGCTGGTGACGCTCGGCGAAGGCTGGGCACTGCACCGGGCCGCGGTCGCAGCGCTAAGCCGGGCGCAGCGCAGCTTCGAGGTCGTGTTCATCGGGCAGAGCAAGGCGAGCATCGTTGAGGCGGTCCGGTGTGGCCTGGGGGTGGCGGCAGTCTCAGCCCGCCGCGCGGATGTTCCGGGGATTGCCATATGGGAGGACGCACCGCTGCCGCCGATCGCGCAGCTCAGTTGCGGCATCTATCTGAGCGAAAGTGCGGACCGGGAGCTGCTCGAAAAACTCGCGGACTCGATTTACGAGGTCATCGCGCCGCGGCCGGCCTCCCGGGACGCGAAGGCGGCCGATCCGGTGCGCACCGCCGCCGAAGTCCAGGCCTAAGACTTTCGCTTGCCCGGAACCGCGCGACCGTAACCTTGACCCATCAGTTCTGCGCAAAGCCCGAGCGCTGCGCCCAGCCGGTCATGCGCTGTTCCAGCACCGCCATCACCCAGTACATGACGATGCCGAGCACCGCGAGTGCCAGGAGCCCGGCGAAGATGAGCGGCACGTTAAACTGCGCCTGAGCCTGCAGCATCAGGTTGCCGATGCCGTTGTTCGACGCGACGCTCTCCGACACCACGGTCCCGACAAAGGCGAGCGTGATCGCGACCTTCAGCGATCCGAAAAAGTAAGGCAGCGAGCGCGGGATTCCCACTTTCCGCATGATGTCGAGCTTGGAGGCGCCGAGCGCCTTCAGCACGTCCTCGAGTTCGGGCTCGATGGTGGCGAGACCGGTCGCGACATTGACCACGATCGGGAAGAACGAGATCAGGAACGCCGTCAGCACCGCGGGGATGAAGCCGATGCCGAACCACAGCACCAGGATCGGCACCACCGCGACCTTCGGGATCGCGTTGAAGCCGATCATCAGCGGGTAGATGCCGGCGTAAATCGTGCGCGACCAGCCGATCACGAGGCCAAGCGCCAGACCGAATCCGACAGCCATCAGAAAGCCGACCATGGTGGCTTCCAGCGTGATCCAGGAATTGCGCAGGATCGCCGGCCAGTAATCGACCGTCGCCTTGAACACCGCAGTCGGCGGCGGCAGGAAAAATTCCGGGATCTGAAAGGCGCGGCAGATGATTTCCCAGAACACGAACAGCCCGATGGTGAACGCCCAGGGCGCCATCCGGATAAAGGCTTTGGAACCGTTCATTGGCGGGCCTGATGGATGTAACCGCGCAGGTCGTGCACGATGTCGGCGAATTCCTTGGTGTAGGTGATGTCCAGATCGCGCGGACGCGGAAACTCGACCTTGCGCTCGACCACGATGCGGCCGGGTCGCTGCGACATCACGAAGATGCGGTCGGCGAGAAACACCGCCTCGCGCAGGTCATGGGTGACCAGCACCACGGTGATCTTGCGCGCCGCCTGCAGGTCGCGGATCACGCACCACAATTCCTCTCGGGTGAAGGCATCCAGCGCGCCGAACGGCTCGTCCAGCATCAGCAGTTGCGGCTCGTGAATCAGCGCGCGGCACAGCGAGGTGCGCTGCTGCATGCCGCCGGATAATTGCCAGGGAAACTTGCTGCCGAAGCCGCCAAGGCCGACCGATTCCAGAAGCTTCTCGGCGCGCTCGACATATTGCGCCTTGTTGCGGCGGATTTCGCTGCGGTGCGGCCGCACGATCTCGAGCGGCAGCAGCAGGTTGTCGAGCGTGGTGCGCCAGGGCAGCAGCGTCGGCGCTTGGAACGCCATGCCGGCAATCTTGACCGGCTTGGTTACCTCTTCGCCCGCGACATGCACATGACCCGCGAACGGGAATTGAAGCCCGGTCGCAAGCTTCATCAATGTGGACTTGCCGCAGCCGGAGGGGCCGACAACCGCGGCGAATTCGCCGCGGTTGATGTTGATGGTGAGGTCCTCGACGGCGAGGACGCCATCCGGGCCGGCATTCATCCCGCCATAGCGGTGACTGACGCCGGTCAGCGATACGAAGCCTGGCTCCGTCATTCCCGTTGGCTCCCCCAAGCCGTCTTCAATGAACCGGCAGACCCGGTTTACAGCTTGCGGTCGGCAGCCGGCGGCAGGAACGACGGATCGAAGATCGCATCGCCCTTCGGCTTCGCATTCTTGAAGTCGTAGGTGATGGCAATCTGGTCGATCGACTTGTCGAGACGGCCCATGTCGACGCCGCCGAAACCGTTCGCCTTCACTTCCGGCGTAACGATATTGTCCCGCAACGCCATCTGCAGGCGCTCGAGTTCGACCGGCTTCTTGGCCACGTCATTGCGCTTGACCACGGATTCGACCGCCGTGTCCGGCGACTTCACGGTATCCTTCAGGCCTTTCAGAAAGGCATTCAGGAATTTCTTGACGACTTCCGGCTTCTCGGCGGCAAACTTCGGATTCACGATGATCGCGTTGCCGTAGAGATTGACGCCGTGGTCGGCCATCAGGATGACGGAAATGTCGTCGGCCGGAACGCCGCGGTCCTTCAGGTTGATGTAGGACGAGAACGAGAAGCCGGTGATGGCGTCTACCTGTCCGGCCGCCAGCATCGGCTCGCGCACCGGGAAGCCGACATTCTCGATCGTCACCTTCTTCGGATCGATGTCGTTCGCCTGGGTGAAGATCTTCCACTGCGCATAGGCACCGTCCGGCGCCGGTGCGCCGAGCTTCTTGCCTTCGAGATCCTTCGGGTTCGTCACACCGCGGCTCTTGCGGCCGACGATGGCGAAGGGCGGCTTGTTGTAGACCATGAAGATGGCCTTGATCGGCACGTTCGGATTGGCGTCGCGGAACTTGATCAGCGAGTTGATGTCGCCGAAGCCGATGTCATAGGTGCCGGACGCAATGCGGTTCAGCGGCTCGAGCGAGCCGCCCGCGGTGTCGATCGTCACGTCCAGGCCTTCGGCCTTGTAATAGCCCTTGTCGGCGGCGACCAGGAACGGCGCGGCCGGGCCCTCGAATTTCCAGTCCAGCGTGAATTTCACCGGCGTTTGGGCGGACGCCGAACCGCAGGCCAGCAACGTGGCGACCGCGGCGGCCATGCCGCATCGCCGGATCCTCGACTCAACCTTACTCATTTTTTCGTTTCCTTTCCCGACTTCGGCCTGCCGGGCCCTTGGCCTGGCAGGCGGTATCTCACCTCTGGGGGGACGCCCTCGCCCTCTTCACAGCAAAGAATATGCCGCCGGAAAGAGCAAGGTAGGAAGGTGCGGCACACTCTCCCTGCACAGGGTTGTCGCATATCGTGCCGAATTGGCAGGCAGGCTGCAAATGCCGATGCTGTGTGGCGGGTTAAATCTCCTACATGAAAGGCGTGCGGAGGATCGACACGATGGCGGGCCTGAACGATAACGAGACACACGCGGTGGCTCGCCTGTCCCCCTTCCGCGCACCCTATTCTCCGCCGGATGACGAATTCGCCCGCCGTTTCCTCGCGCAGCAGCCGGCGGCGGAGGCGGAGCGGCGCATCGACGCGCTGGCGACCCGCCTGATCGCGGCGATCCGCTCGCATGCCGGCGGCCTCGGCGGGATCGAGGACTTCCTGCACGCCTATTCATTGTCGACCCAGGAAGGCCTCGCGCTGATGGTGCTGGCCGAGGCACTGCTGCGGGTGCCCGATGCGGAGACCACCGACCGGCTGATCCAGGACAAGCTCTCGGGCCGCGACTGGTCGCATCCCGACCAGAAGGGCGAAACGCTGCTGGTCGCGGCCTCGGCCTGGACCCTCGGCATTTCAGCCCGGCTGATCACCCCGGGACAGACGCCCGAAAACATCATCGACAGCCTCACCCGTCGGCTGGGCCTGCCGGCGCTGCGGCTTGCGACCCGGCAGGCGATGCGGCTCCTGGGCTCGCATTTCGTGCACGGACAGACGATCGAGGAGGCGCTCGGTCGCGCCGCCTCCGACCCGGAAAGCCGCTATTCCTTCGACATGCTGGGCGAGGGCGCGCGCACCGCGACGGACGCCGAGCGTTATTTCCACTCCTATGCCCATGCGATCGAGGCGATCGGCAAATCGTCCAGCGCGACCGGCCTGCATGAGCGGCCCGGCATTTCGGTGAAGCTGTCGGCGCTGCATCCGCGCTACGAGGCGGTGTCGGAAGATCGCGTGATCCGCGAACTCGGACCGCGGCTGCTGGAGCTGGCGCGCAAGGCGAAGCACTACGATCTGCCGTTCACGGTCGATGCAGAAGAGGCGGATCGTCTGGAATTGTCGCTCGACGTGATCGGCGACGTGCTACGCGATCCTTCGCTTTCGGGATGGGACGGTTTCGGCCTCGCCGTGCAAGCCTATCAGAAGCGAGCGCCAGCGGTGATAACATGGCTGAGCGACACCGCCGACGCGCTGTCGCGCCGGCTGATGGTGCGGCTGGTCAAGGGCGCCTATTGGGACACCGAGGTCAAGCGGGCGCAGGAGCGCGGCCTTGCCGACTACCCGGTGTTCACCCGCAAGGCGATGACGGACCTCTGCTACATGGATTGCGTTTCGCTGCTGCTACAGGCGCGGCCACGGCTCTATCCGCAATTCGCCACCCATAACGCGCTCACTGTCGCGAGCGTGATCGAACAGGCAGGCGGCGTTGCGGATTATGAATTCCAGCGCCTGCACGGCATGGGCCTCGAACTCTACGACGCGCTGCGGGCCGATTATCCGGAGGTGGAATGCCGGGTCTATGCGCCGGTCGGCGGGCATCGCGATCTGCTCGCCTATCTGGTGCGGCGGCTTCTGGAGAACGGTGCGAATACCTCGTTCGTGTCGGTGTCTGCCGATCCGAATGTCCCGATCGAAACCATCCTGATGCGGCCGCGGCAATGGATCGCCTCGGTCGCGCATGCGCGGCATCCGAAGATTCCGCTGCCGCGCGATCTCTACATGCCGGAGCGCAAAAACTCGCCGGGCGTGGAATTCGGCGACAGCGCTGCCTTGCGCGATCTGCTGGATGAGATCGCGAACGCGAAGCCTGTCCGTGCCGCAACGTCGATTGTCGGCGGCAAGGAACGCGACGGCAGCAAACGTCCGGTGCTCTCCCCGGCAACCGGCGACGCCGTCGGCGAAGTGGCCGAAGCCGATGCGGCGGTTGCGCAGGATGCGATGGCCGCGGCGCAGAAAGGCTTCGCGCATTGGTCCGCGACGCCGGTCGAAGACCGCGCGCGCATTCTCGACCACGCCGCCGACCTGCTCGAACAGCGTCGCGGTGCCTTTCTCGCGCTGCTGCAGAGGGAAGGCGGCAAGACGCTCGACGATTGCGTCGCCGAATGGCGCGAGGCGATCGACTATTGCCGCTATTACGCTGCCCAGGCGCGTAAGTCGCTCGCGCCGCAGATGATGCCGGGACCGACCGGCGAGACCAACGAATTGCGCTATCGCGGCCGCGGCGTGTTCGTCTGCATCGCGCCTTGGAATTTCCCGCTGGCGATCTTTTTAGGCCAGGTCACCGCGGCGCTTGCTGCGGGAAACAGTGTGGTGGCGAAGCCCGCGGAGCAGACGCCGCTCGTTGCCTATCAGGCGGTGCGGCTCCTGCATGACGCCGGCGTGCCCAATGCGGCGCTGCATCTGGTGCTGGGCGACGGCAAGGTGGGCGCGGCGCTGACGGGAGACCCGCGCGTCGCGGGCGTAGCATTTACCGGTTCGACGGAAGTGGGGCGCATCATCAACCGTGCGCTGGCGGCAAAGGACGGGCCGATCGTTCCCTTCATCGCCGAGACCGGCGGGATCAATGCGATGATCGTCGACGCGACGGCATTGCCCGAGCAGGTGACGGACGATGTGGTCGGTTCGGTGTTTCGCTCGGCGGGGCAGCGCTGTTCCGCGTTGCGGCTTCTCTGCGTGCAGGAGCATGTCGCGGATCATATCTTCGGCATGGTGGCGGGCGCAGCCGCAACGCTGACGCTCGGCGATCCCGCCGATCCTGCGACCCATGTCGGGCCGGTGATCGATGCCGAGTCGAAGGAACGGCTGGATGGCTGGATCGCGACGCACGAGACGCACATCCGCTATCGTTGGGACAAAGATCATGCGCTGCCCGCGCGCGGGCTGTTCGTGCCGCCGACGATCATCGAACTCGAGCGCGCATCCGACCTGCAGGAGGAGGTGTTCGGCCCGATCCTTCATGTCGTGCGCTTCCGCGCGCATGACCTGCACAGGCTGCTCGACGAGATCGAAAGCAATGGTACGGGCCTCACGCTCGGCATTCATTCGCGCATCGACGCGCGGGTGAGCGAGATCGCGAACCGGCTCGCCAACGGCAATGTCTATGTAAACCGCAACATGGTCGGTGCGGTGGTCGGCACCCAGCCCTTCGGCGGCACGCGGCTGTCCGGCACCGGACCGAAGGCAGGTGGGCCGAATTACCTGCGGCGGTTCGCGACCGAGCAGGTGATCGCGATCAACACCGCGGCATCGGGCGGCAATGCCAGCTTGCTGGCGACGGAGGAGTAAACAGTTCTGCCGTCGAACAAGATACGTTGCGGCTAGACCGCCGGCTTGGTGAGCCTGACAGCAAGCGGCCATGTGAGGGCAATGGCGCAGGCGGCGCTGCCAAAGAAGACGAGCAGGCTGATCGGCGCATTGATCCGGTCGGTTGCGAGGCCGATCCCGATGGCAACAGCCAAACCGGCAATAAGAAGAATGACGTAAGTCAGGACGAGCGTGAGACCTTGCATTGTCATCTCCACAAATGAAAAGCCCCGCCGGAGCGGGGCAAATTTTCAGGCCGATCAGGCGCCGGACTTTGCGGTCCCCGCTTGCGGATCGCGGACCATCAGATCCCTCGCGCCTGTTTGTCTGGAGTCACGCTCCGCAGCCGAGCGGGCCGTGCCGCTCATCTCCCTGTCGCCAACCACCACATGCCAGTCGAAGCTGGCCGCGTCCTGTTTGATCATGATGTCGTATGTCCGCTGTCTTCGCGCCGGCAGGCGGCGCTCCTGTCAATCGGCCACGCGATCGAACCAGGGTCGATCGCTGAGCTGATTCCGTCGATGGCGGGAGCGCGCGCTACTCTCAGTCACCGGACATGCCAAAGGCAAGATCGAGCGCGGTGATGAACCCTATATAGGCGCTTGTGAGCCTCGTTTCGAGACAATTCGGGACCGCGGCCAAAACAATATGCAAAACGCGATTTGCTGCCCATGGCCGATATTGCGGCTTGGACCGGTGGCGCCGCAAGTTCCGATCATTACCGCATCATGACAGTTGAGTTACGAAAACATAATCCGCTGCGCTCTCCCGCCGCCGCGATTGCGATGCCAAATGTTGTCTCGACGCGTCATATGGATGATCGCGCCAAGGCAGTTGCGAGAGCGGCAATCAGTGCCTGACGGCGAAGGCAGCAGCCTGACGGATCCGGTGCAGACCCTCGCCGCATCATCCCCGAGACACCGCTGCGACGCACGGCCTGCGCGGCCGGCGGCAGCGCGACTGGTAAACCGGCGGGACAAAGCCGGACATTTCGACTGCACAGCCCGGCAGGACGCCCTGCCGGGCTTTTTTTGTCATGGACCCGATTTCTAGAGCAGTCATAAATCGTTAACGATGTCTGAAAGGTTTGACGGTATTGTCGTCCCATGACTGATTCGCTCGAGCGGCTGCACAAATCCGTGGTTGCCCTGCAGAAGGGCGATCCGCAGACGTCGCGCACCGCGCGGCTGATGCGCTCGGGCCGCGCCAAGATCGCCAAGAAGATGGCAGAGGAGGCGGTCGAGGTCGTGGTCGATGTGATGCGCGGCAACCGCGAGGCCGCCATCCGCGAGAGTGCCGATCTGCTGTATCACCTGGTGGTGCTATGGGCCGATGCCGGCATCCGCCCGCAGGACGTCTGGGCCGAAATGGACCGTCGCGAGCGGCTGCTCGGGATTGCCGAAAAGCCGCCGAAAACGTCGGCGTCGGCGTTGGAGCCGGTTGCCGTTACTGCAACAGCGGCTGTACGCCGAAAAGTGGTGGCGCTGGAAGCCCGCCGCATTCCCAAGCGGCGCCGTTCCGGCTATTGATCCGGCCCCTCCTGCCGCGCGCAATTCCGGCCTGCCAGAGCTGCGCATCGATGGTGGCCGAAGTCATCCGACTTCAGCGGCGGGTCGACCGACAGGTTCAGCATGCTTCGCCGGTTGTATGATTGGTGCGTCGCGGCCTCCTATCGCCCGGCCGCGAAGTGGATCCTGGGGATGGTCTCGTTCATCGAGAGCTCGTTCTTTCCGATCCCGCCGGATGCCATGCTGATCCCGATGTCGCTGGCGCGTCCAGACAGGGCCTATTCCTACGCGTTCCTGTGCACCTGGACGTCGGTCGCCGGGGCCGTGCTCGGTTACGCGATCGGGGCGTTGCTGTTCGACTCCGTTGGGCAGTGGTTGATTTCGGCCTATGGCCTGACGGACAAGGTCGAGGTCTTCATCAGCCAATATTCGAAATGGGGCGCATGGATCATCCTGCTGGCCGGCTTCACCCCGATCCCCTACAAGCTGATCACCATCACATCCGGTTTCGCCGGATATAACCTGCTGCTGTTCATAATTTTTTCGATCATTGCGCGCGGCGCCAGGTTCTATTTGTTGGCGTTCCTGCTGCATCGCTATGGCGACCGCGCCCGCACCATGATCGAGCAGCGGCTGGAGCTTCTGACGGCGATCGCGGCGGTGCTGGGCGTGGCCGGGCTCGCCTTCGCCATGTATTACTTCTGAGGTGTCATTTCCGACGGAGACAGTTCTGGAAGGCCTGTTTTTGGGACTTTTCGGGGCTACCTCATTTTTGCCATTCAGGCATTACAAGAGCGCTGTCGGCGACGCAGAGGCGGTGTGTTATCGCTTCGACACACAGGCATCCGAGATTTGGGGAAAGCTTGGATCGCGCGATGGCCCTATCGGTACCAGTAACTCCAACCTCACGTCCGCTCGCCGTCGGCGCGGCGCTGGCAGTCTGCGCCGTCGCGTGGCTGTGGGCACATCCGGGCATCGCGCAAGTTCCGCCGGCCGCTCCCGAGGCTGCGGCTCCGGCGGCGGCAACCCCGCCACCACCACCTCCTCCTCCGCAGGTTCAGGAAGCGCCCAGCAAACCCGAAGGTTTCTTCGACGCGTTCAACCGCTGGTCACGGGACTTTAAGGCCAAGGTCGACGAGGCCAATGCCAAGTGGCGAGCCAGCGTCGAGGAAAACAATGCGAAGCTGAAGGCCAGCACCGACGAGACCAATGCCAAGCTGAGGCAAAGCGTCGAGGAGAACAACGCCAAGTGGCGCGAACTCAGCGAACGGAGCGGAAAGGCCGCGAAAGAAGCTGCGGCTGCCCAGAAAGAGGCCGCCGATGCGTTCAAGAATCTCGCCAATACCCGGCTGATCGAAGGTCGCCAGGTTTGCGAAACTGCGGCCAACGGCTCACCCGATTGTCAGGCCGCTGCCGAAGTGATCTGCAAGGGCAAGGGCTTCGCGATCGGCAAGAGTGCCGACATCACCACGACCCAAAAATGCTCGGCGCGCGCGCTGTTGCAGCGCGACGAAAGCCAGTGCCGCACCGAGACGGTGGTGATCAAGGCGGCGTGCCAGTAACGCCGCCGCCGCCGGGCTTGACCCGACAGCCCATCGGGCGAAAAGGATGGATCTGCGGTCAGTGATGAAGCGACGCCGTGCGTAAGCGGCACGCCCGCCTGACCGCCGCCGGGAGGACCATCCGTGAATCTGTTTGCCAAACTCACTGAGCGCGAAGCTACCGGGCGACCGATTCGCATCGGCCTGATCGGCGCCGGCAAGTTCGGCACCATGTTTCTGACCCAGGTGCGCCGCACGCCCGGCATGCATCTGGTCGGGTTGGCCGATCTCGACGTCTCGCGCGCGAAGAGCCAGCTTGCTTCGGCGGGCTGGGACGCTGCGCAATATGCGGCGGACTCGCTCGGCGACGCGCTGAAGTCCCGCACGACCTCCGTCACCGACGACGCGGATGCGCTGATCGCCTGTCCCGACATCGACGTGATTGTCGAAGCGACCGGCGATCCAAAGACCGGCATTCGCTTTGCGCTCGCTGCCATCGCGCACGGCAAGCATATCGTGATGGTCAATGTCGAAGCCGACGCACTGGCGGGTCCGCTGCTCGCGCGCAAGGCGCGTTCGGCCGGCGTGGTCTACAGCCTCGCATGGGGCGATCAGCCGGCGCTGATCTGCGAGCAGGTCGACTGGGCCCGGGCCTGCGGCTTCAAGGTGATCGCCGCTGGCAAGGGCACACGCTATCACCCGACCTATCATCGCTCCAATCCGGACAGCGTGTGGGAGATCCTCGACAAGTATCTGAAGATCGACGACCGCGCCTCGATCAATCCGAAAATGTTCAATTCCTTCATCGACGGCACCAAGTCCGGCATCGAGATGACGGCGGTGTGCAATGCGACCGGACTCAAGCCGCAGACAAACGGTCTTGGCTTTCCGCCAGCCAGCCGGTTCGAGCTCGCCGATATCTGCAAGCCGAAGTCCGAAGGCGGCGCGTTGGAGATGGCGGGCGTCACCGAAGTCGTTTCCTCGGTCGATCGCGAAGAGCGCGACGTGCCGCATCATCTGGCGATGGGCACCTTCGTGGTGTTCGAAGGCGAGAGTGCCTATGCGCGGCAATGCTTCCGCGAATATCACCTGATGCCGGACACGAGCGGGCGTTACGCGGCGCTGTATCGGCCAACCCACATGATCGGTCTCGAACTGGGAATTTCAGTCGCGTCGGTGGCGCTGCGCGGCGAGCCGACCGGTGCGCCGGTGGATTTTGTCTCGGATGTTGTCGCGACCGCCAAGCGCGACCTGAGGGCCGGCGAGATGCTGGACGGGGAGGGCGGCTTCTGCGTCTGGGGCAAACAGATGCCGGCGCAGGCGTCGCTCGATGCCGGCTGTTTGCCGCTCGGGCTGGCGCATCAGATTCGGCTGCGGAGCGACATCGCGGAAGGCGCCGTGTTGCGCTGGAGCGATGTGGATTATGACTCGACGGACCTTGCCGTCCGCGTGCGCCGCGAGATGGAAGCGGCGTTCGGCCGCCGCAATGCGGCGGCCGAAACGTCTTAGCGTCTTAACTTAGCCGCAGCGCCGGACCGACCGCACCACTACGGTGCCGTTCGGACGCACGGTGCGCTGCTGCACCACCCGGCAACGCGGACCGACCGCGGGACCGCACACGCGGCGGGTGCGATAAATGACTCGGCCACCCGGCCGCACCACCCTGGTTCGCACCACGCGGCAGGCGACATCCTCGACATGGTCGGGCGCGACGATCGTCTTGTCGAAGCGCGCTTGGGCCGGCGGGGCGGCGAAGGTTGCCGCGGCGATGGCGAGGGTGGTGCCGATGGTGGCCAGGAGGAGTCGCATCCAAGGATTCTCCGTTTCACGTTTTGTCGCCCGACAATGCAGGGACGCGACAATCCGTTCCGGGGGAACCGGGCTTTCGGCTAGTCGATCCTGATCGCTCCGTCGACCTCGTGGGTCAGGCCGAGCGGCGCGATGGTCAGCACCACGCGCGCCGGCAGCGGGGTATTGCCCTTGATCTTGCCGCTGGCCACGGCCTCCCGCACAGCCTTTTCGATTTCGCGCTGCGACGTGACTCCGACTTCCTTGAGGAATTTCCGAATCGAGTTGTTAAGGGCATCTTCGTTCATGTCGGCAATCTCCGGTTTAACGGGTAGCTTAGACTTGCGGTGAGCAATCCGCTATGAGCTTGCACCGCGGCGGGATAGAGGCGGCTGAGGATGGCGATTGTGGACGAACCAATGATGGTCGGCACAGGGCGGCCGTGGCGGCGGAGCATCGCCGCCAAGCTGCTCGCTGCCTTCATCGTGATTGCGGCCCTGACGGCGATTGCGGCCCTTGTCGCGGTCCTGCAATTCGGCCGGATCGAAACGGCGATGGGGCGGCTGACGGAGGAAAGCCTCCCGGAGGTCAAGTTCGCGCTTGCGGTGGAAAGCAATGCGCGAGCCATCGCAGCCGACGGCGCGCGGCTTGCGGGGGCGACATCCGAAGCGCAGCGCTTCTCGCGCATGAATGACGCGACGGAGCGGGTTGGGCAGCTCTGGTCGGCCTTGTCGCGATTGCGCGATGCGACCAACGACGCGGCCGTGATCGAGAAATTGCAGCCGCTGATCGCGCAGCTCGACGGCCAGATCGGCCAGCTCGAGCGCAACGTGCGCGAACGGATTTCGGTGGCGTCCGCGCTGGACAACGCCATTGCCCGCCTCACCCGCGACAGCACCGAACTGGCGGAGCGGCTGTTGTTGCTGCCGCGGCAGCCGGATCAGCTGCAGATGGTGATCAACGGGCTGCGCGGCGACACATACCGTTCCGTCGGCGTGCTGTATCGCGCGGCGACCGCGAGCGATGCAAATGCGGTGGCGACGGGTCAGAGGCAATTCGACGAGATCAGGGAGCGGTTCGAAGGCGGCCTCGCATTCATGATGGCCGATACCTCGTTCGATCGCGCCGAAGCCGAAGCCATCAACAAGGTGGCGCGATCCGTGCTGTCACTGGGGTCCGGCGCCGGCGGTATCTTTGCGCTGCGGACCTCCGATCTCGACGAGCGCGCCGCGGCCGAGGTCCTGCAGCTTGGGCTCGAGAAAGCGGCCGCGGAGATGCAGACCCAAATCTCCGCACTGGTCGACGGTGTGGAGGCGGTCGCTGCCGAAACCACTGCCGCCACCAACAGCGCGCTGGACAATACCCGCTTCTGGCTGATCGGCATTTCGCTGCTCAGCCTCATCGTTGCGGTATTTGTCGCCTGGTTTTTTGTGCAGCGCTCGGTGGTCGCACGCCTGCAGAAGGTCACCACGGCCATGCTCGCCGTGGCGAGCGGACGCCTCGACGCTCCCTTGCCTCCGGCCGGTGTTGACGAACTCGGCGATATGCGCCGGGCGCTAGTCGTATTCCGCGAGAATGCGCGCGAGATCCGCAATGCCCGGGAAGAGGCAGAAGCGGCGCGCCATCAGGCCGAAGCCGCGTCGCGGACCAAGTCCGCCTTCCTGGCCAATATGAGCCATGAACTGCGCACACCGCTGAACGCCATCATCGGCTACAGCGAAATCCTGCGCGAAGACGCGCAGGACCGCGGCGACACGGCGAGCGAAGGCGATCTGGTCAAGATCGAAACCGCCGGGAAGCATCTGCTCGGGCTGATCAACGACATCCTCGATCTGTCGAAGATCGAAGCCGGCCGCATGGATCTGCATCTTGAAGATGTGGACCTCAACCGGCTGGTCGCCGAGGTCCGCATGCTGGTGACGCCGCTGATGGACAAGAACGGCAACCGGCTCGAAGTCGAGGTCCCCGCCGATATCGGAGTCATGCGGGTTGACCTGATCAAGCTGAAGCAGAGCCTGCTCAACCTGCTCAGCAACGCGGCGAAATTCACCAAGGACGGACTGATCAAGCTCACGATCGCCAAGACCGAATCTGATCACCGGCCGCCGACGTTCACCTTCGCGGTCTCCGATTCCGGGATCGGCATGAATGAGGAGCAGCTTGCAAGGCTGTTCCAGGCCTTTACCCAGGCCGATGCCTCGACCACACGCAATTACGGCGGGACCGGATTAGGCCTCACCATCTCCAAGCATTTCTGCACCATGCTGGGCGGCGACATCACGGTGACGAGCGCGCCGGGCGAGGGCTCGACCTTCGTCATCACCTTACCCGATGGCGGAAAGGACGTGGCGATGCCGCGCCCCGCTCTCGGCGCGGTCGCGGCGGACGGTGATTTATCCGGCAGGACCGTGCTGGTCGTCGACGACGATCCGACGGTGCACGACGTGCTGCGCGCGACCATCGCCAAGGAAGGCTATCGGCTGCTGCATGCCTATGACGGCGCCCAGGCGCTGGAATTGGCGCGGGCCGAAAAGCCGGACGTGATCACCCTCGATGTGATGATGCCGAAGCTCGATGGCTGGAGCGTGCTCGGCAAGCTGAAATCCGACCCGGCGCTGGCGGCGATCCCGGTGATCATGCTGACCATCGTCGACGAGCGCACGATGGGCTATTCGCTGGGCGCGTCGGAATACATGACGAAGCCGGTCGACCGCAATCGCCTGATCGAATTGCTGCGCCGTTTCGCGGCGACGACGCGCGAGGCCGTCGTTCTGGTGGTCGACGATTCCGAGGATGTGCGGGCGGTGGTGCGCGCGACCGTGGAGAAGGCCGGTCTGAAGACGGTCGAGGCGGAAAACGGGCAGGCCGCGCTCGACTGGTTGAAGCAAAACCCGGCTCCCGCACTGGTCTTGCTCGATCTGATGATGCCGGTGATGGACGGGTTCATGTTCCTTGAGCGGGTCAAGGATGTGCCTGAACTGGCGCAGGTGCCGATCGTGGTGCTGACCGCAAAGGATCTGACCGAAGACGAACGCCGCGTGGTCAACGAACGCACCTTGCTGGTGCTGACCAAGGGCGCGCAGCCGCTCTCCTCGTTGGGCTCGGCCCTCGCTGCGATTGCGCAGCGGCCGAGGGAGGCCGCCGAGTGAGACATCCCGTTTCGACCCGGTCCTGTCCCGTTCAGGGCCGGGGACGCTTGATCACCCTGACTTTCGCAAAGTGAACCCTGTAATGCCGAAAATCCTTCTCGTCGAAGACAATGAAATGAACCGGGACATGCTGTCGCGGCGGCTGCTTCGCAACAATTTCGAAGTCGTGATGGCCGTGAACGGGCAGGAAGGCGTCGACATGGCGAAGAGCGAGCGGCCGGATCTGATCCTCATGGACATGAGCCTGCCAGTCATGGATGGCTGGACCGCGACCCGCACGATCAAGGCCGATGATTCGACCAAGGCTATTCCGGTCATCGCGCTGACCGCGCACGCGATGGAATCCGATCGCGAACAGGCGCTCCAGGCCGGCTGCGACGATTTCGACACCAAGCCGATCGAACTGCCGCGGCTGCTCGGGAAGATCAACGCGCTCCTGCCCAAATGATCGACCGGGCCGATAGCGAGAGCGCTCGCCTGCACAACGCGCTGCGCGCGCATCTGCGTCAGGAATTCGTGGCGCCGGCGGCTGCGATCGTGGGCTTCGCCGATATCGTGATCGAGGACGCCGAGCGCGCCGGGCTCGCGGATTATTCGACCGACCTCGACCGCATCAGGAGTGCGGGCCTGAGCCTGCAGGCTTTGCTCGACGAAGTGTTGCAGCAGACCGGCGAGGTCGACGACATCGACTCCTATCGCACCAAGCTGCGGCACGATCTGCGCACACCGATCAATGCCGTGAAGGGCTATGGCGAGATGATCGTGGAGGACGCGCGCGACGCAGGTCACGAGTCGCTGGTGCCCGATCTCGAGAAGCTGCTCACCGCGGCGGATGGCATCCTGGAACGCATCGATGCGCTGGTCGCTTTTTCGGGCGATTCACTCGACGGAGAGCAGCCGTCCTTCGCCGATGCGTCGCGCGTGGTCGACGCCTTGCGCGGCTCCGAGCCGGCGGCGGCTCAGCAAACGATCGCAGGCCAGATCCTGGTGGTGGACGACAACGCCTCCAATCGCGATCTGCTCGCGCGGCAGCTGACGCGCGATGGCCATGCGGTCGAAACGATAGGATCGGGCCGCGAGGCGCTTGCGCTCACGGCCGAGCGTGCCTTCGACCTGATCCTGCTCGATGTGATGATGCCGGAAATGAGCGGCTACGAAGTCCTGAGCAAGCTGAAACACGATCCGCGGACGGCGGAAATCCCGGTGATCATGATTTCGGCGCTGGACGAGATCGATTCGATCGTGCGCTGCATCGAGGCCGGTGCGGTCGATTATCTGCCGAAGCCGTTCGCGCCGGCCATCCTGCGCGCCCGCATCCGCGCCTCGCTGGAGAACAAGCTGCTGCGCGACCGCGAGCGGGCGATGATGCGTGAAATCCAGATCGCCAAGGAGCGCAACGAAAGCCTGCTGCTGTCGATCCTGCCGCGCGCCGTTGTCGAGCGGATCAACGACGGCGCCGCGATGGTGGCCGACCACATTCCGGAAGCCACCATCATCTTTGCCGACATCGTCAATTTCACGCCGTTCTCCGGCAATCTCTCGCCATCGGACGTGGTCGGAGTGCTGAACCGCATCTTCTCGGCGTTCGACCGGCTGGTCGACCAGTATGGCGCGGAAAAGATCAAGACCATCGGCGACGGCTACATGGTCGCGGTCGGCATTCCGGAGCCGCGCGAGGATCATGCCGAGGTCGCCGCGCGGCTGTCGCTGAAGATGCTCGAGATGTTCGCCGAAATCCGCAGCGAAATCGATGCGCCGATCCAGCTGCGCATCGGTGTCCATACCGGTCCAGCAATCGCGGGTGTGATCGGCGAACGAAAATTCGCCTACGACATCTGGGGCACCACGGTGAACATTGCGAGCCGCATGGAATCGCATGGAGCGGCGGACCGGGTGCATGTCTCGAAAACGGTCGCGGACCGGCTGTCCGGCCAGTTCAGTTTCGTGCCGCGCGGCGCCATCGAGGTGAAGGGCGCGGGCCTGATGGAGACGTTCTGGCTGGAAGCGTAGCGCGTGCCGCCGATGGCGGCGCGCCTTGCTATTTCTTCTGCCGCATCATCCGCGCACAGGTGGTGCGCGCCGACTTGCCGGCTTCCGAATAGCAATAATCGAGCGTGTCGACGTTCACCAGCGTGAACCAGTAAAAGCCTTCCTCATCCGAGCCGACCATCAGATGACCGTTCGGGGTGAACGCACCCCACAGCTCTTCCTTGACATCGCCGTCCTTGTTGGAGCGGCTGAGATAGCCCTTGAAGGCGCGGCCCTTCTGCTCGGTGATGACGAGGGTGGCGAGGCCGTCGCGATAGCCGTCGTCCTTGGCCATCCGCTCGCGTTGCCCGGTCCAGGTGCCGACCAGCGACAGATCCTGCTGAGCCAGGACGGGCGTGGCCAGCAGGCATAAGGCGGCAGCGGCGACAATGCGCTTCATGATGACGACCCCGCGATTCGAATCGGAAATGGACAGGCACAGTCGAATGAAATCGCTCGTGCCTGTCCAGCAGGATTCGCGGGGAGAGTGTAGGAACCGTCAATTCGCGGCAGCGAAGTCTCAGAACATCCCGTTCTTGTTCAATGCCTTTTCCGGATCGGGGATCGCCTGCACGGCGTCCCAATGCTCCACCACCTTGCCGTTATCGTCGAGCCGGAACAGATCGAAGATCGCGAAGCCGCGCTCGTCGGTGCCGGGATTGCGTACCGCATGCACATGCACGATCACGTAATTGCCGTCGGCGAAGACCCGCTTGATCTCGCTCTTGTTGTTCGGAAACTTGCCCTTCAGAAAATTGATGAAGCCCTTGATGCCCTCCAGCCCGTCGGCGCCGACCGGATTGTGCTGGATATAAGTGGCGCCGACATAGGTCGCGGCTTTGTCGAAGTCCTTCTCGTTCAGCACCGCGTTGTAGAATTCGACGACGTTCTTCTTGTTGCGCTCCATCTTCTGCGCATCGGTCATTTGCGCCTGCGCGGGTGCGGTCCATGCAAACGCGACGAACATCAGAAATGCGAGGGCCGATCGTATCATGCTGTCCTCCCGTGGCCCGCTTGCCGCGGGCTTGTATGAATCCCGGGAGGCTATTGGCACGCCGTTGGTGCGTCAATCACGGGAACATGACGAAGACGGCCCACACGCGGCCCACTCCGGCCGGGACAAGACGGCCGGCTTTGTGATACGCGACCCAAAATGAGCTGCAGCGTGGAGACGAGCCGGATGGGCGGGATGCGAGGCCTCTTTTTTTACGGAGTGATCTGCCTGTTCGCGGCTTCGCCGCTCGCCGCGCAGGACATGCACAAGCATCACGGGCATCATCCGCGCTTCGACGATCCTAAGAAGTGGTCGGCCTCGTTCGACGATCCCGAGCGCGACAAATGGCAGATGCCTGATCGTATCGTCGCATCTCTGGCGCTGCGTCCAACCGACAGCGTCGCCGATATCGGGGCGGGAACGGGCTACATGGCGGTGCGGTTCGCGAGCGCTCTCAAGGACGGCGACGTATTCGCCGTCGATATCGAGCCGAACATGGTCAAGCATATGGCGGAGCGCGCCAAGGCGGCGGGGATCGGTAACCTGCGCGCCGTCGTTGGAGGCGAAAACACGCCCAATCTGCCTGAGCCGGTCGATGTGGCGTTCATGCTCAACGTCTATCATCACATCGACAAGCGCTCCGATTACTTCAAGCGGCTGCGCGCGTCGCTGAAGCCTGGCGGCCGCGTGGCGATCGTCGATTTCCGGCCGGACGCACCGGCCGGCGCGCCGAAGCACATGCGGATTTCAGCGGAGACGATTACCGACGAGATGAAAGCGGCGGGCTACAAGCCGGCGGCCTCGTTCGATTTCCTGCCGCGGCAGAATTTCCTGGTGTTCACCCCGGCGGATTGAAAACGCGTTCTCAGGCGCCTTCCGCTAGAACAGGAAATCCGCCTGATTTGCGGTCAGTTGGGCAATCGTGGTCTTTTGCACTGTCAGGGTGTCGCCGCCAAGAACACCATCGAAGTCGATCAGCACGGTCTTGTTGTCGATCCGGGTCAGGAAGAGATCGCCGAAGGCGTTGACGCCCGCGACCCCGGTCAGATCGATGATGTCCTTGCCCGCCTGATAGTCGAGCACAGTGTCCGCGCCGTAGCCGTCGGCGAACACGAACGTATCCACGCCGCCGCCGCCCTTCAACAGATCGGCGCCACCGCCGCCATCGAGACGGTCGTCGCCGTCTCCTCCCCGCAGAGCGTCGGCGAAGTCCGAGCCGATCAGGATATCGGCCCCGTCATTGCCGTCGACCGCGCGGACATTGGTCATGCTGGTCAGTCCGCTGAAGTCGAACACGTCGGCCTGGTCCGTACCCTTCAAGATGCCGCCATTGCCCGCCAGAATCTCGATCGAGGATGCGGTAGCATCGAAGCCGGCCAGCTTGACGTTGCCGCCACCGATGAATTGCAGGGTGTCCTCGCCGGACCCGCCCTCGAAAATGTCGCCGGTTCCCTCTTCTCCTTTGATCTGCAGGATATCGTTGTCGTCGCCGCCGCGCAGGATGTCGTTGCCCTTGCCGCCGTTGATGGTGTCGTTGCCGAGCAGGCCGGAAAGCTCATCGTCGCCGCGGCCTCCGTACAGAGTGTCGGCGAAGTTCGAGCCGATCAGGATATCGGCCCCGTCATTGCCGTCGACCGCGCGGACATTGGTCATGCTGGTCAATCCGCTCAAATCGAACACGTCGGCCTGGCCCGTACCCTTCAAGACGCCGCCATTGCCCGCCAGAATCTCGATCGAGGACGCGCTGGCATTGAAGCCGGCGAGCTTGACGTCGCCGCCACCGATGAATTGCAGGGTATCGGTACCCAGGCCGCCCTCGAAAATGTCGCGGGTTCCCTCTTCCCTTTTGACCTGCAGGATGTCGTTGCCGCCACCGCCGCGCAGGATATCGTTGCCCCGGCCGCCGTCGATGGTGTCGTCGCCGAGCAGGCCGGAGAGATCGTCATCGCCCCTGTTGCCGAAAATGGTGTCGTCGTTGTTGGTCGGCAGCGGCTGCCCGGCGACGGTGTTGGTCGCATTGACCAGGTCGGCTCTTCTTGACCCGACGATGGTGACGCCGATGTCGTTCTGCTCGGTGACATTGACCACGATCTGAACGCCGGCCGGCGTTGTGTTCAGGAACGAAAAGAGCAGGCCGCCATTGCCTCCGATCAACAGATCGGGATCGCCGTCGCCATCAAGATCGCCCAGGGCGGGCGTGGACTGCGAGTCCTTCACGATGCTGTCGAAGGGATTGGCTGGGCCCGTCAGTTCGACGAAAACCGGCGCCGTTGAGGTCCCGGTATTCTCGAAAGCGCGGACAAATCCGTACCTGTTTCCGACCACGGCATCGAGATCGCCGTCACCATCGAGATCGACAAGCGTGGGCTTTGCATAAAAACCGACATCGATTCCGTCGAACGGGTTGGAGGTTCCGGTCTGCTGAACAAAGGCCGGGGCGGCGGCGGTGCCGGTGTTCTCGTAAACGGTCAGCGTTCCGTATTGCTGCCCGACCACCATATCGAGATCGCCGTCGCCGTCGAGATCGCCGAAGGTGGGAGTGCCGCGATGGCCCGGAACGATGGCGTCGAACGGGTTGGGGATGCCGGTCCGCTCGGTGAAGGACGCGGCCGATGCGCTGCCGGTATTTTCAAAATAGCGCAGCGTGCCGGCATTCGAACCAATCACGGCATCGAGATCGCCATCGCCGTCCAGGTCGGCAAGCCCGAGGGTGGCGTTCACGCCGACATCGATGCCATTGAACGGATTGGCCGCGCCGTTCTGCTGCGCAAAGACGGGCGAGGACGCGCTGCCGGTATTGAGGAAGTAGTTCACCGTGCCGTCGTTCTCGCCCACCGCGACGTCAAGGTCGCCATCGCCGTCGAGATCGGCGATGACCGGCGCCGAGTACCGGCCCACATTGACGCCGTCGAACGGATTGGCGGCGTCGGTCTGCTCCACGAAGCTCGGACGTGTGGTCACGGCGCCGTCCGCATCGGTCACCGTGACGGTGAGCGTGCGGCTCGCGGTCGGGGTGTCGGATGAATTGGCGTAGGTGAGGTTCTGGATAAGCGCGTCGATCGCCGCCGCCGTGGCGGACGCATTGAAGGTGACGGCAAGCGTCGTACCGGCATTGCCGCCTGCGAGCGTGCCGATCACCGTGCCACCGAAGCTGACATTGCTCCCGGAGATACCGATCTGCCCAACGCCCGTGCCCTGATTGCGGATCGAGACCGCATCCTCCGCCAGCAGCCCGCTGACGGTGAGCGTGCCGCCGTCGAAGTTGTTGTCGCCGTCGGTGAAGGTGACATTCGCATCGAGCAATTGCGGCGCGGCGTTGACGGTGTTTTCCAGGAACGTGACCGGCGAGGTCACATTCGTGAGCATCGGCGCATCGTTCTGCGCCGTGATATTGATTATGATCGGAATGCCCGCGGACGGCGTGTTGAGGAAGGTCCCCAGGGTGCCGTCGGTCTCCCCCACAACGGCATCGAGATCGCCGTCGCCGTCGAGGTCGGCCAATGTTGGAGCGGACCAGCTTGGAAGGGCGGAGTCTCCCACGTCGATGCCATCGAACGGATTGGCGGCACCGGTCTGCTCAACGAACACCGGCGCCGAGGCGCTGCCAGTGTTGAGGAAGAAGCGCAGCGTTCCATACCACTCCCCCACCACGGCGTCGAAATCGCCGTCGCCGTCGAGGTCGGCCAGGGCGGGGGTGGAATAAGAGCCCGGACGGATGAGGTTGAACGGATTGGCGGCGTCGACCTGACGCGTAAAAGCGGGCGCGGTCGCGCTGCCGGTGTTGAGGAGATAATTCAGATCTCCAAAAAAAGCTCCCAACACCACATCGAGATCGCCGTCGCCGTCGAGATCGGCCAGCGCAGGTGCTGCATCGTACCCTACATCCATCAAGTTGAACGGATTGGCGGCGCCGGTCTGCCGCGTAAATGCGGGCGCGCTGGCGCCGCCGGTGTTGAGAAAAAAATGCAGCGTACCGTCAGCTTGCCCGACAATGGCGTCGAGATCGCCGTCACCGTCCAGGTCGCCCAGTGAGGGCTTGGAGTAGCCACCATAGACACCGTTGAACGGATTGGCGGCGCCGGTGGCTTGCGCGAAGTTCGCCCGCGTGGTCGCAGCGCCCGCTGCATCGGTGACCGTGATGGTCAGCGTGCGGCTCGCGGCCGGCGCGTCGGATGAATTCGCATAGGTGAGGTTCTCGATCAGCGCCTCGATCGCAGCCGCGGTGGCCGCGGCATTGAAGGTGACGGTGAGTGCTGCACCATTGCTGCCGCCGGTCACCGTGCCGATGAGCGTGCCGCCGAAGCTAAGATTGCTGCCGGACATGCCAATCTCGCCCGCGCCATTGCCCTGGTTGCGGATCGAGACGCTATCCTCCGTCAGCAGCCCGGTGACGGTCAGCGTGCCGCCGTCGAAGTTGCTGTCCGGGTCGGTGAAGGTGACGCTGGTATCGAGCAGCTGCGGCGCAGCGTTGACGGCATTTTCCAGGAACGTGACCGACGAGGTCACGTCGGTGAGGACCGGCGCGTCGTTCTGCGCCGTGACATTGACCACGATCGGGATGCCCGCCGCCGGCGTGTTGAGGAAGGTGATCAGAGTGCCGCCGGCGTTTTCCCCCACCACGGCGTCGAGATCGCCGTCGCCGTCCAGGTCGCCCAGCGTGGGTACAGAGTTAAATCCCACACCGATGCCGTCGAAAGGATTTGCGGCACCGGGCTGTATTGCGAAGGCGGGCGCGGTGGCGCTGCCGGGTTGAGGACATAGGCGAGAGTTCCGTAGTTTAAGCCCACCACGGCGTCGAGATCGCCGTCACCGTCCAGGTCAGCCAGCGTGGGGGCTGAATCGTAACCCACATCGATGGCATTGGCGCCGGGCTGATATGCGAAGGCGGGCGCGGTGGCGCTGCCGGTGTTCAAAAAATAGCCCAAATTGCCGTAGTAATTCCCCACCACGGCATCGAAATCGCCGTCACCGTCGAGGTCGGCCAGCATGGGCGTGGAACGATAGCCCAGGTCAATGCCGTTGAACGGATTGGCAGCGCCGGTCTGCTGCGTGAAGGCGGGCGCGGTTGCGGTGCCGGTGTTGAGGAAATAATTCAGATTTCCGTCAAATCCTCCCACTACAGCGTCGAGATCGCCGTCACCGTCCAGGTCAGCCAGCGTGGGGGCGGATCTGATACCTACGTTGATGCCGTTGAATGGATTGGTGGCACCGCTCTGTGCAACGAACACCGGGGCCGTGGCGCTGCCGGTATTCTTGAAATAGTTCAGATTTCCGTCCGTTTCCCCCACGACGGCGTCGAGATCGCCGTCGCCGTCGAGGTCCGCCAATGTGGGTGCCGAGACGCGACCTACAGTGACGCCGTTGAACGGATTGGCGGAGCCGATCGCCGCGGCGAAGCTCGCGCGCGTGGTGTCTTCGGCTGCCGCATCGGTGACCGTGACGGTGAGCGTGCGGCTTGCGGTCGGGGTGTCGGACGCATTGGCGTAGGTGAGGTTCTGGATCAGCGCGTCGATTGCCGCCGCCGTGGCCGAAGCGTTGAAGGTGACGGTCAGCGTCGCGCCATTGCCGCCGGCAAACGTGCCGATCACCGTGCCGCCGAAGCTGACATTGCTGCCGGAAATCCCGATCTGCCCCGCGCCCGCGCCCTGATTGCGGATCGCGATGCTGTCCTCCGCCAACAGCCCGGCGACGGTGAGCGTGCCGCCGTCGAAATTGTTGTCCGGGTCAGTGAAGATGACGCTGGCGGCAAGCAGTTGCGGTGCCGCGTTGACGGTGTTTTCCAGAAACGTGGCCGGCGAGGTCAGGCCGGTTAATTTCGGCGCAGTCATGCGGCATTCCCCACTCTCTACATCACCACGCAACCGCAACACCTGCGCGCCGAACCGGCGACGCAACTGCATCAAGCATCAGAGGGAAAAGACCGCTCCCGCATCGGCTGGTTGCGCTTGCCGCCGGACAGGAAGCGACTGGCCGCAAATTAAACGTTTCTTAACTGCAAATTGCGCGATGTTCCATGCCGCGGTCAACCCGGCGGGACCCACAACCGCGTGACATTCTGTCCGATGGTTACCGCGCAGCCGGATTTCGTTGCAACCGGAGCGGATGGTGCGCCAGCTTAGCCAAGGCGTAGGGCTTTGCTGATAGAGCTGCCGCCTGAACCTGGCAGGAAACGCCGTGACCGAGATCCCCCGCAACGCCAACCCGCTGATGCTATCGCCGCGCTTCGCAGCCTGGCTGGAGGCGGCCGATGTGAGCCTCGCGCTGACCACCTATCAGGCCGGGCGGCTGTTTTTCATCGGCCGAAAGCCGGACGGCAGCGTGCGGGCGCATGAACGCATCATCGAGCAATGCCAAGGGCTCTGGACCGACGGACAGACGCTGTGGACCAGCGGTCTCTACACGCTTTGGCGGTTCGAGAATGTGCTGCGCGCAGGCGAGACGACGCCAGCCGGTGCTGACCGCAAATTCGTGCCGCGCGAGGGCCGCATCACCGGCCGCACGGACATCCATGACATTGCGCTTGGCGCTGTCGAGGGCGTACGGCGGCCGATTTTCGTCAATACACTTTACGGCTGCCTCGCCACGATCAGCCAGACCGCGAGCTTCCGTCCTTTGTGGCACCCGAAATTCCTGAGCGCGCTCGCTCCGGAGGATCGCTGTCATCTTAACGGCCTTGCGATGGACGGGACGCGGCCCGCCTTTGTCACCGCTGTGAGCCGCTCCGATGTCGCGGACGGCTGGCGCGAACGGCGGCAAGATGGCGGTGTGGTGATCGATGTCGCATCGAACGAAATCGTGGCGAGCGGCCTGTCGATGCCGCATTCACCGCGGCTCTATGACGGCAGGCTGTGGCTGCTCAATTCCGGGACCGGGGAATTTGGCATTGTCGATCCGGCAAGCGGCGCGTTCACGGCGGTTGCATTCTGCCCGGGCTATGCGCGCGGCCTCGCCTTTGTCGGCCGTCACGCCGTGATCGGGTTGTCGAAGCCGCGTCGCAACAAGACCTTCGACGGACTGGCGCTCGACGAACGGCTGCGCGCGAAAGACGCTGCGGCCCGCTGCGGCCTGCTCGTGGTCGACATCGATACCGGCCATATCGTCGAATGGCTGCGCTTCGAACACACGATCGAGGAACTCTACGACGTCTCGGTGCTGCCTGGCGTGCGCGCGGCGGAAGCGATCGGCTTCAAGGCCGACGACATCCAGCGCGAGATCAGTGTGGAGCAGACGCGCGCATGACTTCGTTCGGCGAGCGCGCGTGGTTGTGACGCGATCTTGCCGATGTCGCAGACGGATCGTGGATGTTATCTGACGGCGTGCGGAACATCACCGTTTGCAGCACTGCACCGGCATCGCGGCAGCCGTCAGTGCCGCGATGGAGATGAATATCCAAGCTTGCTTCGCGTTGAGTGGTGCCCCTGGCCGGAATCGAACCAGCACGACCTTACGGCCACCTGATTTTGAGTCCGGATACGTCTGTTACAAGTTATTGATATAACGCAATTTAATTCGGAATAGTGTGTGAATGTGTAAGAAATCGTGTAAAAACACGATTCATTTCAGCGGTTTGTATGATGTCCTGTGAAAGCTGCCTTTCGGGTGGGCGGAGGCAGTTGACCGGCGACCAAGCTTGGGTGAAGGCGTGTTATCGCCATCGCTACCGAGCGATTACTCGGGCCGTGTGTGGTGCTTGCAAAGTCGATAATCATGGCGGCGGAATGGTCCATGATCTTCTTCCACCACGATTTCCGCATCGAACTTGATGATACCTGGTGGCAAGCAGCAGGTATGGAGAGCTTTGTCCGCAAGGGGCAATCCTTTCGTGTGGATGTTTCTCAGGCGCGCGGACGAGCCATTTCTATTGTTGCGATCAAGGATATTGCGCCTATGCGCCGAAACCTCAGTCACGGCGTGTTCAACAATAATGAGACGGGTTCTGCACAGCAGCGGGTAACGTCCATCCTGACGGGCTTTCGAACCAATGCCGCGCTTCCGCCCGTCGAAGTGGTCGAGCAACCGCCGGGGAGTGCTCAACGCTACAAGCTAACGGCGGGGGTCCATCGGCTCTATTGCTCAGTGGCAGTGGGTTACACACACTTACCGTGTGTGGAGGGTTTTGATATCGCTACTCTGGATCAGTAAAAACCTCGGCCGGTGCAGCTTCAGCTGCGGTCGCAGCTTTTGTGGCTTCTTTCATTTCAGCCTTCAAAGGTCGTCGCAAACGGTCGCTGGCGTCCTTTTTGTCTTGATTGAATGGTCGTTTCAAGAGGATTGGACGTTCGGCTCGGATGGCTTTGCCAAAAGCCAGAAATTCAAAACGCCCAAGGTTCGGAATCGTTCGGCTATGTTGTGTGCTGTAAACGCTTTCCAAAAAGCTCAGGCTCGTTTGATCAATCAAGCTATGGGTCAGAAACGTATTGCATTGGGAGAGAATGGTTTTACTAACCAGGGCGGTCCTCTGGCTAATCACCATCAGTCCCACACCATATTTGCGACCTTGCAGCGCAATCTGTCCGATCCTGCTGACGACCCACTGCGTATCGCCATCAAAGCCAGAGCCAAACGTTTCCGGAATAATGGTGTGTGCTTCTTCTAGGACGATCATAATCTTGCGTGCCTGACGATTGGCCCGCGCCCAGGTCATTATTGCGGACAGGTATTGCTCAGTCAGTCTCAGGCTCGCCTTGGAGTTTGCGATATCGGTAAGCTCGAGAATAGCCAAGCGTTGCTCATTGCTCAGCAAGAACGCTTCCATCTGCGCAACGACCGTGGCTTTAACCTGTTTCATTGATGCATTAAGGGCTTTTTTCTCTTCCTTTGCCCCGAAGTTACCTGTCTCTACATCGAAAAGTTTCGCTTCTAAGTCTGCACTTTGTTGCGCGGACAGCGTCGGGAAAATTGGCTTGAGATCTTCTAACCGAGCTTTGTATTCGCCGGTGAAGTCAACGCAGAATACCTTCACGTCTTGACCTATGGCTTCGCGAACAATGTCCAGTGCGAGTTCAGTCTTGCCGGTACCCGTCACGCCGAGAATGGCAGTGTGATATTCAACTAGCTCATCTATGTTTGCAGCCACACCGATGTTAGTTGATGGGAGGTCCCCTATCACGAACTCCTTTTCTGATAATTTTGGCGGCGCAAATTTCAGATTCTTTGCCCAGAACAAGGGGGCATTCATGCTTGGTAGCCAAGGGAATTTTGTGAAGCCAGTTGCCGGGTCGTAGCATCCGAGCTGCGCGGCGTTTACGATGTGAGTGCCGCGAGGGTTCTGGTCGAAGCTCTCCTCTGCCGTTTGCGCATCAAGTATTTGATAGAAGACCTCGCGACCTAAAACTCGCGCAAAAACAACATCTCCCTCTGACAGGTCGCATATAGCGGAAACTTCAAATCGGAGTAGTCCGATGGTCGAGTTTTCTACCGTGAACCCAATCAACTCCGCGCCTTTCATCCCGCTCAAATTCGCAATGAATTCAGTGGCTTTATCAGCATCGTGGGAAAGAACGACTTGCCCCGAGGCAACAGTTAAGGGGTCGGACACGATAGCAATACACAGCCCGGTGGCCATGACTTCGGCGCCTTGAACTTGCGAGAACAGGGCAAGGACATATTGTTGCTCGCCATTCGATGTGGCCGCGATGTGCAGCGTCCCAGGCTTCCATGTTGACGTCTGGTTCAGTCTGACACGCAAGATATTTGGATAATCAATTCGTTCAATGACGCCTACCGACGGGGTCCTCACTTCGCTGGATTGATCTTCCGTCCACCGGCGGTAGACCGTCATCATCAATTCAGCGGGGCGGGCAATGATGAAGATAGTCCATAAAATCAGAAGCCACGCGACCGTGAGCGGGGTTTGATGGTATGCTCCGATGATGCTGATGACGGCGGGAAATGTGTAGAGTATCTCACCCTTACCAAGCACCCCGGCTAGCCGATAAAACAATCTCCCGGAAACAGACGCTTTATTGCGGTCATAAAGAAACAGTGCGGTGAGGGAGAGTGTGGTCACTAAGATGCTGTATCCGACGGCGACCCAGCGGATGATATCCAGTTGGGATTTTAAGGGGCCAGCGCTGCTCGTATCGGCGGTAACTAATATGCAGGTCGCTACTATCGCGTTCGCCAAAGCGTCGCGCGGTGGCACGAAGTAAGGTGCTGATAGTAGTGAGAAGAACCAAAGAGCTAATGCGGATAAAAACCATACGCTCTCAAGCCCGCCTGTAGGCAGCCAAAATGCCGAGGCCCACCAGAGCGCTCCGTAGAAAATCAGAATATTAATCAGGAGGGCCTTCACGCGCTTCGAAAGGCTTGAGGGGACTATTCGGTCAGCCATTTAATCTTCTTCCGCCTTGATTACCTGGACAATTTCAACAGCAATTTCTTCCGGAGTTTGAGTAGCTGTGTTTCTTGCAACCTTGTCGGCGAGAGACGCGCTGTACTTGATGACTTCCTGCTTCGAGACGTTGTGCCAAATAGGCAAGATGATTTGGTCACCGGAGATAGACTTGGTGACCAAGCCATCTAGCTCGTAATTGGTCCAGCCCTTTGCAAAGAAATGATTGGAGAGGACGACCACACCAAAGCGGCTGGCTCCGAGGCCCTTATCAATTTTCCGCCGCAGGCTGTCACCGATTTTAAGTTCGAACTCGTCGTACCAAACTCTAAGTCCTCCTTCTTGGAGGGCATGAGCGAGGGGGCGCACCACCGTCTCTTTATCTTCTGATGCGTGTGAAATGAAAACGTCGTATTCGCGGTCGACATCATCGGCCGGGAAGCTTCCATGGCCCTGAACGAGTGATGGAACGTCTGAAAGCGGTGCTTCGCGGAGCGGAGATAGCATACCTGGAAGCACGCGAATCCCGGAGCGGATTGAACCGCCATAACCGCCCAAATCTATCGCTATGTGCCAATGCCCAGAACGAGGCACTGTAATGCGAGTTGGAGATTTGGTTGCCTGACCGCCGTAAAAAGTATGTCGTCGGCCACTGCGGTAGCTGTTGAAGTTTGAGCTATCCATCAGGCGCACATTGGCGCGATTAGAAAGGGTAACCTCGACAATCTCGCCGCCCCGAAGGTGGCCCAAGTCGTGATGAACGAACTGCATCTCCCCGCCGCACCCGATTTATTTGCACGGCAGCATGCCTGTGCACCTACGGGTTGTATAGCACAAAGAGAGAACGTTGGGACAGAAATCGCATTCCGAGCTCGTCTGCTCCCACAAGAATCGTATGTGAAAGCAGGTGATTACTGTTCAAGTCGGCAACGGCCCTGATTAAACTGTGGTCTGAAGCTGCTTGCCCCCACCGAGCTGGTCTCAGATCAGGTTTGAGAGTTACAACTTAAGACCAGCCTTCTTCTCCAAATGCGTCTCAACTAAAAACGTGGCTAGTGCACCAGCAGTATTAACCGCGAGACTTGCATGACGTGGAGAAGGTCGCACCGGCTTTCCCCCTCTCCCGTGGGAGTCGCTGAAGCGGTTCCTCAAAGTCCCGATACCATTGACCAAGGTCATCGCGCCTCCAAGTATGGCCTTAATAGGTTCTTGGGTGTGCTGGTCAGGGGCAAGATTCAGCCCTTTAGCCGCCATGGAATATAATTTTGGAAGATCCTCTTTGTCCGAATACGTTACTTCGATCTCGTCCAGGATGCGCTTGCACACCGTCTCAAGAAGCGTCCTCGCAACCGTGATGGCACCTTCCGGGTCTGTGTTTCGGCGATTTAGCGCTTTGCTCCACACGGCATGCACGCCATCAGCATCAAAGGACTGAAGCGCATCAGAAACGATTATGTCGCCTGGAGCTCGGTTGCGCCCCTCTAAAAAGTCTACGAGCGGCGTAAACGCCTCGCCAATTATGCGCCGCCGCTCTGCGTATGTGCCCGCCTTTTCCTTAATGAATGGCCAGAACACATCTAGCGTCCGACACGTCCGGACGAACGATGGCAGAAGGGCCTTGGTTTCTTCATTGTCCATCAAGGCTCGGCGAAGCTGCTCATAGTCGTGCGAATTAGCGGTCATGTCCCCGGTCGCACGGGCAACCATGAGATTTTCGATCATAGCCACGCGTTCAAGTGGGTCAGTCGGAAGCTCAAAGCTGAACGGCATGAGTCACTGTAGCACAAATTGTGAATGCGCTGGCCATGAGGGTTGGTGCTTGACGTATACAACCTCCTGACTCATATATTGCCTATCGCTTTCTGTTGATTGCAAAAAAAGGGCCCGCTGTAACGGGCCCCTTTTGCTATCTGTAGCTAACGTACACCGCGAGAAAAACCCGCAGGTGTCGCCACAGAATAGCGAGCTTGCCGCACATATGCATGGGCGTCGCTTTCTCTTTTTGTTGATTGCGTCAGCCCCTTTGCCTTGCGGCTCCTTTTCTTAACATGATGCACGTGTGCTTTGATAACGCCCGAACGTGAGCGTTCATCTGATAACCTCTTATCCTTTTCTTCTGGGGTAATCCTATTACCCCTGCCGCTCTGGCGAAGAGCGGGGGTAGCAAGCGCAAGCCGAGGGGTATCGCCCGGCCTGCACAAGCGAAGCGCGGAAGGTCGGGGAAACGGCTTGCGGGCGCGAGGGGCAGCGCCCCTTAGGGCCTACTCTTCAAGGAAATCGACGACGATCTGGGGGAATTGTGTCTCAAGGCAATCTATGACGCGCAAGATGCTCGGCAACCCTGCATCGCCAATCCGCTGATGGATGAAGTCCATCCAAAAAGCCGGGTGATATCGCACCAGCATACTCAGCGTGTAGGAAATGGCGAACAACTGCGAAAGTTTGTTCAATTGTGCTCCCGATTGATAGGCTGCGGAAAGGACGAGGTCTCCAATACCGAGGAAATTTTCCGCTATCCGATCCGTGACAATGCAATGCACCTTTCCCTTATCTGTGGTCGCTATGACCACTTGAGCGGCGTTAGAGCTTACTAGCTTGCAGTAGGCTCGCCCGAAAACGTCCATAACGAAATTATCGTCGATGTACAGCTCGTTGCGATGGACCGTGATTTCGCTTTCTTCTGAGCCATTTATCTGTTTGTTGCTGAATTTCATGCACTTGGGTGTGCGCCAGCGTTTCAGCTGGTCGGCCAGCTCGGGCAGCCGGTCTAAGAGCTCGCCAAGGGTAAGCGCAGCGTTCGTTGGCACAGCGTCGCAGTCCCAAGGCTTATTGACGGCGCTGCTATTTGCTCGAAGCAAATTCCGGTTTCCAGTCGCCTTTAGCAGTTCGACAAAAGAACCACTCGCGTTCACCACGAGCTTTAGACTTCCGATATCCGGCCGAGGCGCACTCAACACGGACGACCAACCGCGAATGGATAGCCCGTGGCTTGGTGCCAACGCGGCTTCGCGAAGCTTCTTCGAAAGGAATAGGACCAAGCCGCGGCTCAGGCTGATAACGCCGTAATAGAGAAGCAGTGGCTTTACAGTCCTGTCGGCGACCGCAGCAGCCTGGTAGTAATGCCGGGCTTGAACAAATGGAGCTGTTATCTCCCGGCACAAGGCAGCGTTGGGTTCCCAATTATGCTTGGCCTTATAGCGCACCTTTACAAGGTCGGCGGCCTCGTAGTTAGAGATGATATTCCAGGCGGCAGCGGCTTTCATAATGGCATTATATCATACGACGGGCCTGATTGTGGTGCGTTGCCTGCGCGTAGCTCCCGCTTTGAGATAAGGGCATATGGGCTGACAGCGCATAGCGCGATTCGTCAGACCATTCGCCAGCCCCGAGACCGGTTAAGAAGGCAGCCGCAGGAGCGTCAGCATAGCGCCGCAAAGCGGGACGCGGGACCGACTGCCTCCGGCGAGGGGTGCATCTTCCTGCGCAAGGGATCGTCACCGACAGGCCGAAATGCGCAGCAGTTCGGGGCGCAGCCTAGAGCCCGTTTCATGCGCGACCGGTATTTACCTTCAGCCGCAAGAGGGCGAAACTCTGGTCATGGCAGCCAAACTATTTTTCGAATCACTAAAGGAGTATCGGGGCGAATATTTCGTTGAGTATCAGCCGCCGGTTTCAGCCAATCAGTTCGCCAACTTGGCTCTGGTCTTTCACGAGGACCAAATTCCCGACTACCTATCAGATATCATGGCGCAGGAGCTTGAGTATTGGCTCGCCAAATATCCCGTGCCGATCATGATCAGCGCCGGAGATGCGACAGACTCGCTTGTGAAGCCGAAGGAGAGTGACGCAGATAGTTTCCTAGTTGGATGGCTTGATCCCAAGACCAAAGCTGTCGTTTCGTCGTGGAAGCTCGATGATCTGACCAAGTTTAACGAGGACCATCCATTCCGGGGGGACTGGAGGTCGGTTTATACGGATGTGCCATGTCGTACTCAAGAGCAAGTGACCGCACAAGCCAACGAGAGCTTGCAAACACAAAGACGGCATGTCTTGGCCCTGAAAGGCTTTCTTATTCTTTGGCTCGCTGTCATCCCCGCGTCCTGGGCGCTGATTCAGTTTCTGGGCCCGTTGTGGCTGGGACTTCTGGTGGTCTTATACAGTTTGTATCAAGCGATTCAGAAGTGGCGCGAGATTATGGGTCTACGCCGTCCGTCGGCACGGGAAGCGGAGAAGGCCGAAAAGCAACGGAAGATGGAGCACTACTACTATCATTGCGAGCGTAATCCGATCGGGTTTGCGGGCTTGAAGGCTGAAAATCTGGAAAAGGAAATTCGCGAAGAGACGCGCAAGGAAGCTGCCAACCTGGCGAGGACATCCAAGAAAAATGTAGAGCCTTGAACCCGCTCTTACATACCGGGCACGCCAATCATCAACGCGCAGGCATTCCGCTTGGAATCGACGCGTGCGCTTCGGTCAACAATTCCTCTGGCCCGAAGTTACGGAAGTTGAACTCACCGGGCCCGCGCACCTGCGGATAGAGTGATACCCGCTCCGGTGCGAACTTCATGAACTTGTTGGTAGCCATGCCGAACACGACTTCGACGCGATAATTACCGACCGGCAATGTACGCCCCTGGAACAGCATCTGGTTCTCGAACTTCTTGTGGCGCTCATTGAACAGTTGCTGGTCACCAATGCGCGCCAGCAGATTGCAGGGATGGCCAAAGCCGCAGTTGACCTCAAACCCAAGCTGGTACTGTCCGGGCTGCTTTACCTGCAGCCAGCCTTCCAACTTGTAGATGAACATCTCGTTGGTGTGTCCGAACCGCCGTATCTCGCGCGCCAGTCGCCGGTCAGAGCGATCGACCGCTGCCTGACCGAGCGTGCCTGAGAACCTTTGGTTCGGAATATTGAACACGCGTATAGGGTCGCCGTTGATGAAGCCCTCAGCATTCCACGGATAGAGCGACACACGCCATCCGGGGATCATCTGCGCGGGGGCGCGACCTTGCGGAGCTGGCCCGGCAGCTGCCGGGGGCGGCACAGCGGATGCCGGAGGGGGCGCAGCCGTCTGCGGATTCACTTTTTGCCGGAGCTCGCGGTTCTCTTGTTCGAGCCTCTCAAGCCGTCGCAAGATCTCTTCATTGGTCTGCGGAGCCTGGGCAATCAGCTGTCGGCTGGTTGGTGCGGGCAGCGCTTCCGCACGCGGACCTGCATCAGTGGGGGCCGATAGCGGCCTCTGTTCAGCATGCAACGGCGTGCGGACAGGCGACGGCAAGTCCAGAGTCGCTGGCGGCACGCTGTCCTGCGGTGCCTTCACCTCAACCTGTGTCGGCGGCTCGTAGCGCTTCTCACCGTTCGCCAGGAGCAAAGGCGCGGCCATCGCAAGCTTCACATGTGGCGAGTTGAAAGTATGCTCGCTTGCGGCTGGTGTTACGAACAATGCGGAGGCTGTTGCAATGGCGGTCAGCATTGGCGTTCCATTCCAATGTTTTGATTGCTGCTCAAACTCACTTTTGTCGGTAGTCTTTCGATGCAAAGGTCGGACCTGAATATAAAAAATCGGTGCGATTGTTGGTGCCATTGCGTCAATCGGTCGCTCCCTTTCTTTGACCTCGCGATTTGGAATGGCAGCCTGTCGCTATGGATGTGATTGCGTGGCTCATCAAAGGATTCTGGTTTTGCATTTTATTCGTGTGGAATGCGCTCGCTCGCATTGCTAACGGAATAGGCACGATACAGCGCTGGGGCGGCCTTGGTCCCGGCGGCGCGCTTGGTACAGCGCGCTTTGCCACGGGATGGGAGATGTTTCGCGCGGGTGTGCGACGTGGGACGGGTCCCATCGTCGGCCGGGCCGGGTGGTCGTTCCTGCGCTTCAACAAGGACGGGATGATTACGGTCTTTGCCCCGATGGGTGCGGGCAAAGGTGTCGGCATCGTTATCCCGAACCTGCTGTCCTATCCGGGCTCTATCGTCTGTACCGACATCAAGGGCGAGAACTACGCGATCACGGCGCGCCAGCGCCGCAAGTTCGGTACGGTGCGTGTCCTCGACACGACCCGACCAGAAAGCTCCGACAGCTTCAATCCACTGGACATGATCCGTGTCGGCACCTGGAACGAAAGAGACGACGCCGAGGCGCTGGCCAAACTGATGGTCACGCCAGACGGCCACGACTCCCACTGGGATAGCAAGGCAGAAGGATTGCTAGCCTGCCTCATCCTGCACACCGTGCAGCTTGATCCGGACCGGCGTACGCTCTCACACCTGCGCACACTCTCAACCCTCGCCCCGGAATCCCTGCATGAACTCCTTCAATACATCTCCACCAGTGGCACCCGCGCCGCCGCCGAGTTGGCCACCAGCTTCCTGTCGATGGGAGGAAGCGAGGAGTTTAAAAGCATCCTCTCCAATGCGGAGAAAGCCACGCGGGTCTGGTCGTCAGGCAGCCCCGCCGCCGAGATATCCAGCGACTCGACTTTCCAGCTCGCCGACCTCATCGACAGCACCACCACGCTCTACCTCATCGTGGATGAGGAGAAGCTCAATGTGTACGCGGGCTTCCTGCGGGTAATGGTCGGCAGCGTCATCAATACGATGACGCGCGCCAAGGAAATGAAACGCCCCAAGCACAAGGTGCTGCTGCTTCTCGACGAAGCAGCAGCCCTCGGCAACCTTGAGCCGCTTGAACGCGGCGTCGGCTACCTGCGCGCCTATTGCACCCCGATGCTCATATTCCAGGACATGACGCAGCTGCGCGACCTGTATCGCCGCTCGGGCTCTTTCCTCGCCAACGCGACCTGCAAGGTGTTCTTCAATGTCGCGGACCTTGATGCCGCGCGATTTGTTTCAGAAATGATCGGGCAGACCACTACGGTTTCCCGCAATGAAGGCACATCCCACGCCAATACAGACATTGTCCGCCAGAACCTCAGCCTCGGTATTTCCGAGACCGGCCGCTGGCTTCTTGACCCATCTGAAGTGATGCGGTTGCCGGGCAATCGCTCGCTCGTGCTCTACCGGAGCGATGTCGTGCGCTACCCAGTACTTGCACGGAAAATCAACTACCGCGCACTGCGCTTCTGGAGATGGTGGGGAAAATACGATCGATGGCCCGCAACCTGATTAGGACGGCGGCTATTTAAACTCGGTGAATGGACTACGCGGGCTCGGCAGTTTGGTCTGAGGACGGTAAGTAGCAAAGAAGTCTCTCCAAAACAGTAAGGTCTGTTCGACGACGGTTGTCGCTTCGATCCATCTTCCGTCCACTTCGATCTCCAATCGCTCCTTCTGGTAGCCCCGCTCGACGTAGCCATCTGCGACGTAGGTGCCAGCTGACCTCGTGTTCTGCAGCTTCGAAGCAAAGTGCTTGCTTCCGTTGGCGACGCCCTGCACCAGCTTGAACCATTCCGTCTCTCCGTCGACCCATTTCTTGAATGAATTGCGGTCGCGGACCCCGCCCATTCGCTTCCAGCTTTCATGATCGGATTTTAGCCAATCGCCCCATATCCACTCGGCCATGTGATAGGCCGAAATCGAGCAATTGATTGCATGTCTGGATGAATCGGGGTTTTCGCGAAAATCATCATAGTTCTCGATCATCAATCGATAGAAGTCGATGGAGTTTTTGATTTCGAACATGCCGAGGTCCAATCCGCGACAGCGTTGTTAGAACAAGCGCCCTTTGTCCGGTGTGCGAATGCGGCCACCGCCTCGTATGGGCTTGAGCTGATTTGGCCGCCAGCGCTTGAGCCTGTTGGCCCAGACAGTCCGCCGTGTCAGCTGGCTCTCACGAATGCCCAGCAAGCTCAAGAACACCTTGTCGAGCTCGTTGATCAGCCACGACACCTGCTTCTTGCGCTTCTTGTAATGCGCCACCCGCCGCTCCCAGTCGCTCATTACGAACATGCTGGCGACGTCAGTCTTCGGCTTCCATGGCTGCCACTTGCGCTTGGTCGTGGCCTTCTGGCCTGCAAAGAATTCGACCTGCCGATTGTAGTAGCGCAACCTCTTGCGTGCCCGACTGATGCGCCGCTCGACCTTGGCAAGGTGCTCTGCCGCGTTCTTGGCGTTGCCCAGCAGGCGCGAGATATTCCATTCGCCGCGGCTGCCCCGGTCGATGCGGTCATACCGCAGCTCGCGCCGTGTCTTCTTTCCGTCCGCACCCTTACGGGTCGGACCTACCAGCCGGACCCGGCTCTTCGGCGGCCCGGAACGTCCTGCCTTGCGGGCCTTCGGCCCCACATGAATCTCCGGCTCGCGATCGAGGATCATCTGCGTCGCCAGGTCACGGCGCTCCTTGGCCTCGGCCCGGCGCACCGCAAAACTACGGTGATCAACCCGGCTCAAATGACCGGCCCGTTCCAGCGTCCGGTTCTGGCATTCGGCCCAAGCTGACCGCCATGCCACCAGCATCTCATCGCTGTTCCACTCGCGGGTCTTCACCCGCCGTAAGCCGGTTGCCTCGGCCTGACGCAATGTCAGCAGGATATGGGCATGGAAGTTACGGGCGTCGTCACCCTTTTCGGGCACCGGGACATGCAGCGCGAAGTCCGCCACCATTCCCCGCGATACGAACTCCTGCGCCACGAATTCCCGTACCAGAGCGAGCCGCTGCTCGTCGGTCAGCTCGTACGGCAACGCGACATTGATCTCGCGCGCGAGCTGGGCATCCTTGCGGATCTCCATCCGCTCCACGTAATTCCACAGACATTCCCTGTCGGTCAGGAAAGGAGCGCTGCCCTTGGGTGCCATGATCTCGGCATGGAGGATGCCGCGCTTGCGGCTGTAGTCGGCATCCACGCCCCGGCGCTCGTCCTTGAGTTTCACCCCGGCGCGATACGCGGCCATCGCCACCACCGAGCGGCCCTCGGACCGTTTCACCGGCTGGGCTGTGAGGTGATAGGACGCCACGACTCCCTCCCTAAAGAGCTGTCGCCGCAAGGCGACACCGCACGGCCATCAGACACGCCCCCGTGTCGGCCGTAACACCTATGTCGGCCCCCTCTTGGGCCGATGTATAAGTGCGCTATTCTCTGCCCCTAGCTTTCCGTGTTTCCTTCGTCGTGGCAATCCTGTCGTGGCGGTCAGGCCACGCTCACCCCGCTTGCAACATTTGCATGACAATCCAGCCCGAGCCTTCCAGCCGGTTCAGCCTTAGATCGCTCAGCAACGTGCTCGCGGTTATTGCCTTGGTCCTAGCTGTGGACTGGGGTTTCGCCTGGCTTCGGGGAACACCGACCTACGCCTGTGCAGCCGGAGACGCTTTGGGGACAGACGGCTTCCTTACGGTCGCGGGAATGGGGGGACTGGTGCTTGCCATCGTGGGTATCACCCTTGGCGGTGTCCGACATCCGATGACCGGCTTTGGCCTCCTTGTGGTGATGGTCGGACTACTGGGCGGAGTGCTTGCGAGTGAGGCAATGCCCAAATTCTGCCAGTGAATTAATGACTGCGCGCCTTAGGCGCGCGGTCTCAGGCCGCCGCCCGGTGCAGCGCGAACAATCGGCGTGACGCCGTTTCGTGGTGGCGGGCATCGAGCTCGATACCGAGGAAGTCCCGGCCAAGCTCCCGTGCGGCAACCAGTGTGGAGCCGGACCCGCAGAACGGGTCCAAGACGAGCCCGCCTCGCGGGCAGAACGCTTCGATCAGCGGTCTCAGCCCCGATACCGGTTTCTGGGTCGGGTGCAGACGATTGCCGGTGTATTCCCAGTCGATGACGTCAGCCGGAGCATTGTCCGGCAGGGTCGCGTCGCCCTTGGCGAGCAGGTAGGCGGATTCGTGCCGGTACTGCACGAACGCCGATGCCGAGGCATATCGCTTGCGGAACACGACGTGTCCGACAATGCGGAAGCCCGCGCTGCGCCAGGCTGCGAAGAACTTGTCGGTGTTGTTCCAGCCGTAGAAGCTCAGGCAGAGCGAACCGGGTTTGAGTACCCGATACATCTGCCTGTACGCGGGCTCCAGCCAGTCCGCGTTGTCATCATTGCGCACGGTCTGTCCGGTTCGCGAACGATAGCGTACCAGGTAGGGCGGATCGGTGAGGATAAAATCCGCCGAACCGGTTGCAAGCCGCTGCATGACCTCGATGCAATCGCCGTGAACCACGGCATTACGTAATGTCGGGGTGTGATGGAGGTTCATGATTGAACCTCCTGTACCAATGCGAGAGCGACCCAGTCGGTCGCGTTCGCATGCTCGTAAGCAAGGCCGTTGGTGTTGTAGATGCGCCTCGCCTTCTTGATGGCAGCAGCCTCGCTGACGGCCTCGACGATGATGTCGTACACATCAAAGTCGGTGAAGCTCACGCGGTATCGCGAGAGGAAAACGGGGCTCATCGCCCCGCCTCCTCGTCTTGCTTCGGCTCGCGAAGGGTCAGGCGGCCGTTGACCGGCAGGCAGCTCAGCGTGATGCTGAAGCCCTTGCCGTCCTCGTGCGCCCAGGCGGCACCGATCTTGGTCCAGAAGGCGTTGTCACCTTCACCTTCGACCGAAAACACCGCGTGGGTCGGCCGGTTCTTTTGCGTGCGTTTCATTGGATTTCTCCCGTTGGTTCTGCCGGTCGCGCCAATCGCGTCCGGTCGGGAGTGCAAAAGCCCAGCAGTTACGAGACGAAACGCAAGGAGGCTCCGACCGAGGGGCTCCCTTCTTCAGGGAAACGGTGGGATGCCTTGCGGGGCGGCGCTGCAGGGCCAGCTTCCGACCACTGCAAGGACGTGTTGGTGGGCTATCGGCTCGACGGGAGAGACGAAGAACTGCGCATAGAGCCGGATGATTGCAGGTGTTGTGCGTCAGTTGCGGGGAAGGTGCTGGCTTGGACATCAACAGCCGCAAGTGCATACAGACGGCGGGAATTCCTCCGCTGAGCGGCCAACACGTGGGGTTGCCGGACACGCGATGCATGGCGACGATGTGTCAGCCCCGCCACAGCACTGCACATGAACCGGGCACCGGATGGTGCCACGTGAGCGCACCGCGTCTATGATGCCGTTGAAGCGGCGTGTGGGTTGGCTTTGCACATAACGTATTCAGTGCAAACCCAAACAGCGCCCCAACTCAACAAGAAGGGTACGGTTCTGGGCCGTTGGCATTCGCTCCGCAGGTTGCTCTTTGCAGCAGTGGCGGCGATGGCGCTTTGCTCTCCGCTCCACGCCGTGGAGTGGGCGTACTTCGCCACGGTTTCTGACACGTTGGGTATCAACACCGGCCGTGTCTGCGTCGGTGATGCCTCCAAGGGAGACATTGGCTGCCCGACCTATGCGCCGACAGTATCTTCGGCGGGGCTGCTTACAGCTACGACGGGGTCGTTCGGAGGCCTGACCGTCACCGGTTCAGTCAGCGCCACCAACATCTCGGCCAGCGCGCTCACGGTGAACGGCGTGGCGATTACGGGTGGCGGGGGCGTTTCCTACCTGACCAGCCTTACCGATGTTTCTTCCACCGGCACGGCCGACAACCGGATGCTGCGTTACAGCAACAGCAGCGGCAAGTGGGAAGCGGTGGGCATCAACGAAGGACTTTCCACAACAACAATCTTCTCCACTTGGCCGGATGCCATCAGCTGCGTTAACGGCACCAGTACCCGTATGATGGTCATCAGCCTCTTCACCACCAACGGCGCTTACTATGAACTGCCCCAGAGCAACGGTGGCAGTACTATTCGTGTTGTCTTCGACAGAAACACGCAAGCCTATGACTCCCATCAAAACATGACTGGCTATGACTGCTTGAGCAAATCCATCTCCCAGCTTTATGCGGATGGGCAGGCCTTCAATTTCATTGGTGGCAGCGGTAGCGGCGGCGGAACACCGGGCGGTTCGGACACGCAGATCCAGTTCAACAACAGCAGCGCATTTGGCGGGAGTGCGAACTTTACCTGGACCAACGGTTATAACCGCCTGACGGCGACGAATATCTCCGGCACGACCCTTACCGCAACGACCACTTCGGCGACGACGATAACGGCCGAAACCGTCCGGCTTTCGCAATCGTCCGCCGCCTGCTCCGGCACGTCGGACCAAGGCAAGATGCGCCGCGACCCGACGACCGGAAGGCTGCAGATTTGCCTCGATCGCTAAGGCGATGGCTGAGACTACTAGGCGCGCAAGCGTGAGTTAAAGCGAAACCAACGAAAGAAACGACTGTGTATCACGCTATCCTTCCCGCAATTGCTATTGCGGTTGCTATGTTTGTATCAGCGCCCCACGCGCTGGAAGCTGTCGCCCAGGGCGGCGTCGGCTCCGGCAGCGCCGCCGCTGCGCAAAATATGGCGCTTGAATCCAAAATCACCCAGCAGGCGGCGCAAATCGGTGCCCAGGGGGCAGTAATCCAGGGCCTGCAAAGCCAGCTCAGCAGTACGCAAGCGCAACTGCAGAACCTCACCACGCAAATCACCAACCTTACGGGAGGTTTTACTGACCTTACCAACACCGTCTCCAACACCGCCACGCCCGTGGGGCTGACCGGTTATCAGCTCGTCACCGCCAATTCGACGACTAATAATCCGGCTGTGGCCAGATGTCCCAAGGATAAGAAAGTTATTGGTGGGGCCTGTGGCGGCACTTGTGACCAACAAACGAGCTACGCAGTTATGGGCGATATTGGTGCTGTAACATCTCAACTTTGGGCTCCAACCAGCGGCTCGATGAACACAACCTCTTATACATGCCAGTGCATTGGTGGCGGAACGCGTACGGTCAGCGCCTACGCCGTCTGCGCCAACGTGGACTAGGAGCGCTGCCGGTGCTTTGACCACTGACGGACGTGTTGGTGGGATATCGGCTCGACGGGAGAGCCATGACACCGCTCCAGGCGAGCGATAAAACGCGTTTCGGATTCAAAAAGGTGTGACAGCGCCTGCTTAAACCAGAAAACAGACGACACGGCGGCCAGAACGGCTGGCCGATGGCGGCGCAGTACCAGACTTTACGGTTGCGCAGGGATTCCCATGCGAGCGAAAATGAGGCGGGTTCTCAGGCGGGGAGTCTGCGATGAAACTGCAAGGCCGTGTTTCCTTCTCGTTCTACGCCATCGACCATGTCGGCGAGCCGGACATCGTGATCAATCTGGCCGGAAGCATTGAACACAGAAAAACAACCGAACCGGATGAGTGCAAATCGGTACTCGTAATGGTGGGCGGAAGCGGCCCGTCTGCCGACCAGCTCACCGCGATGGCGAAACTTGCGAAGGGCTGCCGTGGCTCGACCTACTCCGGCCCGGCCACGAAGTTTGCGACGTCCGTGTCTGCCATCAGGAGCCTGCTGCCGGATTCCGAAGCGATATCGCTTGAGCCATAAGTTCGGGTTCTTTCTGGGAGTATACGATGTTCACAGTCTGGTTGAATGTGAAGCGCAAAAGTCAGACCAATGCCCATCACGTCTACGATTTCGTCGATGCGCGCAGTTGGACCGGTCTGCGCCGAAAGGTGGAGACCGAATTCGGCAAGGGCCTGTACTGGAATATCCATCGCGTCGATCGATCGACACCGTTCACTTGGTGCGTGCTGGATATCAGGACGCCCAGGAAGTTTCCGCTCAAGATGCCGGAAACGCTGCGGCAAGCGAAAGCCGACGAACACGCTGTGCATACAACCAGGCGCAATAGTCGACAGTTCAGTGGGGGAACAAGGTGAAGACCTATTTGCTTGGCGTAGTGGCCTTGGCTCTGTTCGGCTTGGTATTACACGCGGCGTATCGGCTCCGACGTGAGCTGCGTGACCTTCGCGTCACCTCGCCTGCTGAGTTTAGGCAGGCATTTCGGCGCGCGTTCCGGCTGTCTTGGCGGACGTTGCGTGCGGGATCGTCGACACGCGGGAACTAATGACGGCTGCAAGCCGTGCCGTGTCTAGTGCCTTTGAAGAGTGACATCGGCAATCGTGCCGATCATGTCGATTGCGGCATTCACCACATGCGACGGCCCCCTTAGGGTAAACTTGAGGCCGCGCTCGGGATCGACCGAGAACACAACCTCAAGCGCAGCTGCGTCGTCCGCGTCAAGTGTGGCAATACTCCGCTCGATATGAGCGCGTATCGGTGCAATGCGCGATTTCAGCTGTTCGCTCTTGAGCTCGTCGAGCGGCTTCTGCCTTCCCTCAAACTCAACGAGCCATTTCGTCATTCGATCCCCGCAGGCGCGTCGTCAAGTCGCGTCGACATTTCCTGGTGGGCAAGCATCCGCGATACCTCGGCGGGGGTAAAAGGCGGCTCGCGCCTGTGTACCACCCCGTGACAATTGGGACAAAGCGGGACGAGATCGGTTGCCGGGTTTAAAATATAGCCTTCACCGAGCTGCGACACGGGCGTCAGGTGATGGACCTCGATGAGTCCTGCTGCCGCCGCTCCGTATTTCTGCCCCATGTCGATCCGGCAGGCGACGCAGGCAACGCCGTGGATGGCGATGGCGGCAGCACGGTTACGCCGGTCGCGTTCGTATCTGTTTACAACGACCTGAACGGCCGCGCCTTCGGGAAATCCCCCGGTGGCGGTATCGTCAAGTTCTTCAAGCGGCAGCAGTGCCACAACAGATGCCGAGAGGCGTCCCGCCCAGACAGGCACTGACGACAGCCCCTGGCTATCCTCGTCGAAATCAATCTGTCCCTTGCGCATGGAAAGCTCGAAACGCGACCATGGCGAAGGCCATTGGTCCGGCGTGTCGATGGGCTGCTGGGTGCCATCGATCCTCAGCGAAACAGTCGCGCCATCCTGAGCGCAGCGGGTCAGCACGGACGAACAGATTCGTCGCGCTTCCTGACCCGCACTTCCCATGTCCGCGATCAGATCTGCCGAATAGACACCAGGAATGAACGAGAGCTCGATACTTCTCCAGCCGGTCGCAATCTTCAGGGTAAACGCATTCTGGGCCGGCACCCCGGCTGGTCTGAGCTCTATCTCGGTATCCGTGCGCCTGTGGCCCGCGAAGGCAAGCCCGCACTCCTCGGTCACGAAGCGCGCGACGGCGACAGCATCAAGCGGCATTCTCTTCTATCTCCGGATCAGGCAATCCCTCCACGAGCTTCGAGAGAATTTTTGACAGTTCATACCGCAGGTCCTTGAAGTGCTCGGCGGTGTTGTCATGCACTGCGGTAAGCTCGGCAACGGCCAGCGCCCACATGAGCGAGTCCATCCCCTGCACTGTGACGCTTCGGTTCAGGTTCGGCACATAAACCTTTGCGTAATAGGGATGCGAGCTGTTGATATGCACCGCCCTGTGCCGCTCGATAATCGCCGGTTCGAAGAGAAGGCCGTTGTCGATACTGTCAACTGCGCGAACATAGACCTCGCCCGGCTTTGCGGCGGAGCTTACGGGAAGCTTCAGGATGAATTTCCCGTGCGGGTTCTGAATCTGAACCTTGCCGGTGTTGGGATCGATGACATCGACTTTCGCCCCTCCGGCATCCGCCTCGCGCTCTCCGATCGCGTTGTTTGATATGTCATGCGCGCCACGTGCCTTGCCCGCGATCTTCTTCTTCTCGCCTTCACGGTACCGGCGGTTCGCTTCCCGCCTTGGCGCGGGCAGGAATTGCTCGCTGAGCCACTTCCATAGCTCGTCGTTCAGAATGATCTGCGATTTCTTGATGTCCAGGTGAAACGCATCGTCCAGTTTGTGGTCAAAGGTGAATTCGACCCGAAGGAGCGTGCCGTGCGGTTCCTTCTGGTAGAACCCGAGCCAGTCGGCATCGACGATGAGCCGGTTCTCGCGGTAAATGTAAATCCCTTGGTTGTCCGAGGATATGGCAGCTTTCTTGGCAAGCTCCGGCGAAGGAAACTCCTCCCTGCGCGGAAGCACGTAGGCTTTCACGGTAAACTCACCGGTCTTGCCGTTCTCCATCTCCACCGGCATCGTCTCCTCGGCCAGCAATTCAGATAGCCCGGTAACAAACGGGTCCCATGCCTCGACGGCTTCACCGTTAATGGAAATGGCTACGTTCTGAGCGCGCTTGTCCTTGGGATCAAGGAAGCGCTGAAAGACCATGGCGACATGCTTGCGCAGGGACTCGATCTTCTTCTCAAGGGCATTCCTCGCGGGTTTTCCCGCCGGATCGGCATAGTCCTTCTGCAGCCTGTCGATCTCGGTCCACAATACGACAGTCCCGGAATGATCTTTCGCCACCTTTTCAAGATGTTCGACGGCCTCGTCGTCAGGATTGTCGCTTTCCAGCAGTTCCCACTTCTTGGTCTTGCGGACATGGTCCAGGTCCCAGGTCGCCGAACGAAGCGGGTCCTTGCCGTTGGCACGCGACATTACCGTTAGACTTCGGCAGAAGGCAGTGGAGGCTGTTTTCAGACCGAGGCCGTACTTGCCAAGACTGGCAGGGTTTGGACGTGCCCGCGCGCCGTAGCGCATGGCGTTGCGCAACTGGTCGCGGTTCATCCCCTCGCCATTATCCGCCATTGAAAGGCGGATATTGCCACGGAAGTCCATCTCCACCAGCAAATCGACCTTCGTCGCCTTTGCCGCAATCGAGTTATCGAGAATATCGGCCACCGCGGTGTTGAACTCGTAGCCCGTGTCACGCAGGCCCTCGATCATCCGTTCCGGGTCGGGCTGAAGCTCATATCCGGTTACATCAGTCATGCTGTACCCCTCCCGTCAGTTCAATTATTTTCCAGCCTGATCCGAGCTTCAGGACACCCCCTGTTGTTCGCTGCGGCTGGTTTTTTCGTCTGTGGCGTACCGAGTATCGCTCGTCAGACGTCCGGTGAAGAATAACCTCGTCACCGGGCTCCAGGCCATACTGGCGAATATATTTCGTCATACGTGTTAGGCGATATTCATTTCGCGTGCCGGAAAAAAGGGCATTGTTGTAATAGATAAACGCGAACTCCCATCGTCCTCCCGCCTCGTCAACAAAGAACAGATGAACCCTGGGATTATACGTTCCGGAGTCCAGTCCGGGAAAAAACGAAAGGATTTCGGGGTTTTTCGGTATCAGGAGTCCAGCCTGGTGACCGCCTGTATCGCCGGTGTCGTTGGCACTCAGAACCTTGGAAATGTTTTCTGGTCTGCTCATGGGGCTGCCCTGTTCGCAAGTGGCGATCTGGTCAACGCAGATACAATGTCCTTGTAATCATCATCCTTGCCGGTCACGCCAACTACTGCTGCCTCCGACAACGTGCGCTTTCTGGTCAATCTGTCATCCACCACCTCCTCGACCGTGCCCGCGCAAAAGAGCCTGTGAACGGTGACAGGCAACGTCTGCCCACGCCGGTATGCGCGGGCAGATGCCTGGTCTTCCAGTGCCGGATTCCATTCGAGTGTGTAATGAATGACGTGGTTGGCGGCGGTGATGTTCAGTCCAGCGCCTCCAGCCCTCGGGTTCAGAACCAGCAGCGCCGGTCCGTGAACAGCGGAGAACCGGTCGATAAGCGGTTGACGGTCATCGATCGCGACCCGCCCGTCGATACTGGCGGTGAAAACGCCAAAGCGGGCTGCAACGTCGGACACCATGATGTCGGTCATTCCGGTGTAGGCGACGAAAACAATCGCCTTCTCACCCGCTGCAAATATCTCCTCAAGAATCTCGACGAACCGCCTGTACTTGGCAAAATCAGCAGGGTCCGCCGCCACTGCCGGGTCATTCAAAAGCGACGGATGCGCGCAGAACATGCGCAGCCTCGTCAGCGCAACAAGACCTGCTGACGCGCCGAACTCCTTGTAAATTGAATCCCGGATTTCGTCGTACGCGGCCGCATCGGACTCTTCGAGTTCGATCACCTGCGGGATGTCGATCCGCTCCGGCAGATCACGTGCTACCTCCGCGACCCGCCTCCGCAACATGACCGGCGATGCAAATCTTTCGAGCCTGACCGCGCTGTCCAGGTCCTCCCCGTATTCCTTCTGGAAATCCTGCTGTGAGCCAAGGTAACCGGGAAGAACGAAGTCCACGATCGACCAGAAATCCTGGAGCCGGTTCTCCACCGGCGTACCCGTCACGGCCAGTGCCGCCTCGCGTCGCAGCCTCTTGACCGAACGGGCGCGCAGCGATTCCGGATTGCGGATGTATTGCGCCTCATCGCAAATCACGGCTGTCCAGGAAATCATGTTGAGCATCGAGTTGTCGCGAACAACACTGTCGTAGGATGTAACCACGACATCATACTCGCGGAGCTCATCCGGTCGCCCCGTCCGTCCGGAACCGTGGTGTTTGAGGACTTTCACCTGCGGCGCAAACTTGTGGAATTCCCTTACCCAGTTTTCAAGAATTGACCCCGGAGCAACAATCAGGACCGGCGCAGCCGCCGGTGCCAACGGGTCGGCTATGGCACCGATAACCTGGAGGGTCTTGCCCAGACCCATCTCGTCGCCGAGCACGCCACCAAGTTTTTCCGACAGCAGGAAACGCAGCCATCGCCAGCCGTCCAGCTGATAGGGGTAAAGCGTTGCGTTCACTCCCCTGGGGGTGTCCACGCCCGGTGAAAAGAAGGACAGCGCGGAGACCGGCTTGTCCGTATCATCGGTGAAAATCCCGCCTGCCTGCTGTTTCAGATCCAGGTAGGTCTTCAGCGTAACGGGACGGCCGGGCTCAATATGATGCCGATCCAGGAATGCTGTTATTTCTTTCGCCGTTTGCGGTTCGAGCGGATACCAGACATTGTCCACGACAACCTGTTCCGCCGTGAGCACGCCCCATTCGGCGACGGGATATGTCCGTTCGCGTACCGTGCCCGTGATTCCAGCGACCTTCGCATTGTCGGCATTGGTGGCCAGTACAATCCTGCAGGTCATCGGATATCGCGAGAATCGCAATGCTGCGATTTCTGCCATATCCACGTCTTCCCATACCGGCTTCTTCTCGACGAAATGCGTGTAGATGTCGTTGGCGGGCGGAAAGGTGGCCTCCCCGTCACGGATCAAGCCGAGCCTGCCCCCGACGATGCGCCATACTCCCGGTGCGGTCGCCTCGTTCATGGCGTCATGCACCCTGCTGACGACTGCGGACCATCCCGATAAAATCACTCAGGGCAACCAGTTCGGCGCGCTGCGATTCCTGAAACGTCTTGTGCAACGGGGCCGGTATTACCAGGGTAACCGAGCTGGCCTTCATTTGAGCGGTCTGGTTGACCGAAATGCTCGGCTCCAGCGTAAACAGGTGCTTTTCCGCAATTCGGGCGGCTTCGGAGAGAATTTGCCGCCAGCGGTCTTTCACGGTGGACTTCACGCCGAGCATGGTCAAATGCAGGGGATCAAACGCCGCGTTCTGATACTCGGCCTGCCCCGGAAAAAGAAAATCGGGTCTGAAATTATTCTCGGTCTTTGCGCCGCGCGAGTAGCGTACGCCCTGAGAGATGAAAATCGACTCCAGATGGTTTTCAAGGGCGAAGCCAGCACGGGATCTCCGCCGCTGTTGCATGCTCTTGGAGAAGTCCATGAACCCGTCAACGTCAAAATCAGCACCATCGTCCGTCGCGAAGCCTGCAGACAGGCGGTCGTGCACAATATGCCTCTCCAGCCGCCGGAAGAGCTGTTCCTCCCGGTCCATCCAGGCAACGACGGCGGCGTCGGGATCATCATGCGCGGAAACATCCTTCAGTGTACCGCGCGCAAACTGCGAAAATTCGCGCGTTGTCGGAAACTTTCCGCCGAACCCCACAAGAAGCTCATCCAGTCGCGCGGCCTCCGGCTCCTCTGCATCGATCCCGAGCTCATCGAGAATGAGACGTGTGGCAAAATCAATCTCGTTGTCCTTGTCGTCCGTTACTTCCTTGTATTCGAACCCGAGCTCCGGCTGGTGATTGATTCCGAACAGCCATAGCAACTGGCTCTGTATGGTTGCTCCTGCGGCCGCAACAATCACCATCAGCGAGCCATCCGTCCTCCTCGCAATAAAAAGGGTATCACCGGCCTGGGCCGCTTCGGTCACCGGATTGGAGGGATAGTAAAGTCGGTGCTCCGTCCGTGTGGGATGATTCCTGCGCGAGTCATACCAGGTGACCGTGCCGTCCTCGCTGATGGCCTCCTGTTCTCCACCGATCCAGATAAAGCGGGCCGGTAACTCGATGCGATCGGAAGTCCCGAGAATCTTTTTCAACGCTGAAGTCCCGTTGAATTCGTGCTGGTTGGATGCCGAGGGTGCAATCTCGACAGCGCTCAGTTTCTTGACGACGACACCATCAAAATAGTCGGAGAGCGCTCCCTTCTTCAGGTTCACGAGCTGATCCCCCCGATTTCAAGATCGCCCTCCTTCGAGCGAAGCCAGCGGGCGCAACGCTCGAACAGCGCTTCGGCTGGCAGCCGGGTGCGGCCCTTCAGTGCGCACTCCCAGATTATTCCCTGTCGCCACCCGCGCGCGGCAAGCGCGCTCATCGCGCTTTCGTCAACGGCACGGTTGCGCGCGATCTTGGCCTGCCAGAACTCCGTTCTGGTCGCGGGAAGCCTGAAAAGATGGCAATCGTGGCCGTGCCAGAAGCAGCCATGCACGAAAATCACGGCCCTGCGGGATGGAAACACAAGATCGGGCTTCCCGGGAAGCTTGCGGTCATGCAACCGGAAGCGAAAGCCCAGACGGTGAAGCGCGCTTCGTACCTGCAATTCGGGCTTCGTGTTTGTGCCCCGGATGCCGCTCATCATCCGGCTTCGCACCTCCGGGGAGACAACGTCGGCCATCAGCTACGCCACTTTCGCAATCGTCGGCGCTGTCTGCTCGTCCTCCCCGTTCCGCACGGCAACCTCGATGTGCTTCTTCATCGCGCCTGCAATGAATTCGACGACCGGCACGACAACGGCATTTCCGAATTGCTTGTACGCCTGGGTATCGGAGACCGGGATATGGAATTTCCGCTTCTTCGTCTCGAAGCCCATAAGCCGGGCACATTCACGCGGAGTAAGTCGGCGCGGACGCTTGCCAGGCTGGGCGACAAGGATTTCCGAGCCATCCTTGTAGTAGCGCGCTGAAAGGGTACGCGTCACGTCGTTCGGGCCGAACAGGCTGTATCCGAAACCGTTGCCTGCAGCTGTGTGCTTCTTCTTGTAATCCTGAAGATATTTCCAGAGATGTGCCGTCAGGGTGTACTTGGGATCAACGTCTTCGGGAGGCTCAAGGATGCTGCCCAGCTTCGGCCCCATGGTTGCGTCCGGCACCTTGAGAGCAGCCAGATCGAATTCCGTCGGTTCACGGAAACCAACAATGAATATGCGCTCGCGCTTCTGCGGCACCCACGGGGACGAGCTGATCACCCGGTGCTGCACATGATACTTGAGCTCGTTGCGCAGCACATTGATGATGGTGGCGAACGTGCGCCCCTCATCATGGCGCTCCAGGTTCTTGACGTTCTCCAGGACAAACGCAGCAGGCCTGTGATGAGCGATGATCTGCGCAGTATCGAAAAATAGCGTCCCCTGCGTATCGCACAGGAACCCGTGCGGTCTCCCCAGCGCGTTCTTTTTCGACACACCCGCTATCGAAAATGGCTGACAGGGAAACCCGGCAACCAGCACGTCATGTTCCGGGATTTTCGCGGGATTTGCCGAGAACTCGCGTATGTCGCCCTCGATCCGGTGATTGTCGGGAAAATTCCGCGCGTAGGTCTGCTGGCACTTTTCATCCCACTCGGATGTAAAGACGCATCGGCCGCCAATACTCTCGAAGCCGATGCGAAGTCCGCCAATCCCCGCGAACAGGTCGATGAACCGGAAACTGGGCTGACGGGATACCGGTGCCAGTCTTTCTTCGGCGGCCTGCCGCAAGAGGTCGAGAGCCAGTCTGCTTGGCCGGGTCTCCCCCAGTTCGTAGCGATAGATGGTCCGGCGATCCACCTTCAGGAAGTTCATGGCCTCGGCAGAGGTCAACCCCGCCTGTTCTCGCAAGCGCGTGAACTCCGTATGTTTTTTGCGTTTCAGCGCCATTGGACCCCCGAATCATTACTGTGTCATTTTTTGACACTGTGACCGTGATTGTCCCCTTTTGGCAATAAAGGTTGCCGAATGGGCAGGCACCTGTGCGTGAAAAATCCCACACGCTGCTGCTAGGCAGCCGCCGCAAGGTGGTAACGGCCGCCGACCTCGCGGACGGGTGAGAGCTGGCTCGTCCTAGTTCGAAGTTCGAACAGGGCCGTTTAGGCCCTCAACCCTCTGATTCCATCAAGCAGCACGCGCGTCGCGCGGCAGTCATCCTCGTTGTAGGCGAGGATGCGCTCTTTGACGCGAGCATCCTTGGTTTTCAGCCATTGCTCGTACCATTCAATTGATGCCGCGCCGGAAGGGTCGGTGTCGCGCCAGCTGAAGCCTAGATGCTTGGCCAAGGTCTTGATGGAATAGTCTCGCGTTGGCCATTCGGTCTTGCCGCGCACAACATCGGTGTAAAGGTCCACCGCGCGCCCCGCGCTGAACAACGCCTCAATATCGTCTGCAGAGCAAACGGACGGATATCGGCGCTGGAGCTTGCGATATGTGGTCCGCTCGTAGGGTGAATAGTAGTACATGACAGCGGTGGGATTTGCCTGGAAGTAAGCCCAGGCCTCGGCGAACGCTCTCTCCTCCGCTTCAGCAGTCGGCTCATCCGCAAAGAAGCCGATAAACCGCTCGGTGCTGGCATCGCCACCCGAGCGCTCAACAATCCCATGCAAGTAGCAGATGCCCCGCATCGGATTGTCTTCAATATCAAAGAACAGCTCCTTCTCGGCGGTAGGCAACGCCACAACGTCGGTGAGGTAAGCTTCCGCCGGAATCGCCTTCAGCAACTGGGCGCGTGCATTGAAGGTTTGCAGTGTCTTCTGGCCGATGCCTGAGAAGATGGTCTTCTTGCCGTTGAAGAAGGCGCTTGGGTCAATCTCCGCCATGTCGCTAATGGTCGGGATTGAGCCTAGCAAGGCGTCACGCTTTGTGCGGCCCAGAAACGGGATAAGGGTGAGGTCGTCAGCCGACTCCAGCTCTTTGCCGCAGACCGTGTACCAGTGACAGAGCTTGCAGCTTGCGGCGTATGCCCCGCGCGTTTCTGTCTGGCGTGAAAGCACGGCGGTCGTCTGGGTCAGTGCGTGCTGGTACTCGTCCCACAGGGTCTCGGGTTTTCTTTGTCCTTGGGGTTCGTCGAAGCGATAGACGACTTCTTCTCCCCGCGCGTCCCAGATAAACCCGCGCCGTCCTGCGGACAGGCCGAGCCTTTCAAGGATGTCGATGTAGAGCGCAAGCTGGACGGCATAGGTAAGCTTTGGCTTGCCTTCACTCTCGTCATCACCGCCTTCTTCAGCGCGGCCGGATTTGATGTCGCCCGGCACATAGCCGCCGGGCTCCAGCCGCAGCAAGTCCGGCTCTCCGACCAGGTCATCCACCCGCAGGCGGCCGCCATAAATTAGCTGAGCCTTCCCGGCGATGGCTTCCAAGGTCTTTGCTTCAAGCTCGTCACCGCGAAAGGCAGACAGGTCGCAATACTCGGTCGTCAGCGGCAACGCACCGATAACTTCCGCCTCATAGAGGTTGCCCCGCTCCCACAGCATACGAACAAAGGGGCTGACGGGATCGCGTTTCGACTGGTCGCTAAACGCGTCCAGGGCGACCCGGTGCGGGCACTCAACAAAGTTGTAGAGGATGGCTGCGGTTATCAATGGTGCGTCATTCAAATTGGTTTTGGGGCAGGGCGTGAAAACCACGCGTCGTTCGCTAACTGTGCCTTGCCCTTGGGGGCTTGGCAGTGCGCCAAATAAGCGCTGCTCAAATTAACTGAAATAAATGGTGCCGGTGGTCGGAATCGAACCGACACTCCTTGCGGAACACGATTTTGAGTCGTGCGCGTCTACCAGTTCCGCCACACCGGCACTGAGGGAGAGCTATATGTTGGGCCGCAAAATCTGGCAACAAAAAATGCTCGGTTTACGCCGCATCGGCCCGCGAGCGGGTCTTTGATTTCCGTACGTTTATCGACGAGGCGTCGAGCATATTCTTGATGTGAGAGGCGTAATACTTCTCAATCATTTCAACGCTGGTCCGGCAGTTTTTGGCCACCTGATAGATGTCTGCCCCCTCCATGAGCCGGAAGCAGATGTAGGTGTGCCGCAGGCTGTAAGCCGTGCGGGGATTACCCTCCCGGTCAAACTTCAAGCCGAGTTCGTCCAGGATGGTGTTGAGCAATTCCCTCGGGCTACCGGGGAAAACCAAGTCTGTTGGCTTGGGCTCGTTGCGCTTTTCGAGGCGCTGAAAGGGAAAGACAGCGGCAGGCATGCTTTTGCACCAACCTACCCCGCGCTTGCCGCGCACCTCAATCTCCAGAATGACCTCCTTCGTTCCGGCGTCCTTCGCCACCGTCACGTCTCTGTATTGTAACCGGCGGGCCTCGTCAGGCCTCAAGCCGGTGTTCGCCATGAAGAGAACGTAGTCGTGCAACTGCTCGCACGCCCACCGATGGCGATTGTTCAGCGGCTTCTCCGCCCTTCGGCGCGTCGCCTCGAACAGGAGTTTGTATTCTGCCTGGGAGAACCATGCCCGGTGCGAGATCTTCCCACTCGCTTTATAGGGCGAGGAGAAGTTCGGCAGATTCGGCAGCCAGCCGTGACTGTTGGCAGTTTTGAGCACCTGCCGCAGCGTCACAATTTCAGAATGCAAGGTGCTGCGGGCAGGGGGCTTGCCGCGCGAGGTGTCCTGCAGCCGCCGCATCCGATACTCATTTATGAGGCCTGAGTTTATCTCGGACAGCACCTTGTCGCCAAAGAAGGGCATCAAATAGAGCCGTATCTTTTGCTCCTTGCCCCGGACGTATTCCTCGTTGCGCTCTCCGGCCGTCAAAATCGGATACTCAAGCAGAAATCTTTCAGCGGCTTGCTTGAATGTTTTGCCGCTCTTGAGCTCTCCGTTTCGTGCCTTGCCGCGCAGTCCGAGATACCAGTCCTCAGCAAAGAGTTTGGCTTCCTCGTAGCTGTCGGTCTTGGTGCTGACGCGCCAGTTCTTTCCCGAGAGATAAGTCGCGCATTGCCAAATGCGGCCCTGCTTCCCGCCGATGTCATCCCGCTTGTAGACGTGGACCTTTCCGTCAAAGAGCGTGAATTGCGTGCGGGGCATCTCCGTATGTCCTAACTCATTGATCTCAAATCATCGTTTTGTGTAATAGTTGTGTAAGGGTATGCGGATAGCCGCAACCCAGTCAATCTAATTGTAGAATAAAGAGAATTTCGTAAGAATACAGTCGGATGATCTGATTTTGAGTCAGGCGCGTCTACCAGTTCCGCCACAGGGGCAACGCCGCGACAAGACGCTTTTCGGGCGCGGGGCAAGTGTAAACTCGCCCGGCGGCAGACATAAGGGGATCGACCCGGGCGATCAAGCGGATTTGCAATCCGGATTTTCGGCCGGCCCGGCGCAGCGTCGGGGCCGGTGCGCCTCGCTCGCGGCCCTGTGTCTTGACGGACCGCCTGCTTTCCCGTGAATGCGGGACCGATCGAAGCGCTACCGGGCCATGCCATGAACGACCTTGCCGCCACCTTCGACCACATGAAGCGCAACGAGCCGGTGCAGCTCGCCGCGGGCGCGGTGGCGATCCTGGGGCTGGCGACCATTCTGGGCGCCTGGTTCTTCCAGATTGTTATGGAACTGCCGCCCTGTCCGCTCTGCCTCGAACAGCGCTACGCTTATTATTTCTCGATTCCGCTGGCGCTGATGGTGCTGCTCGGATCGTCTGTCGGCGCGTCCCGCAAGGTGCTGTTCGCGGCGCTGGCGGTGATCGCGCTCGGCATGCTGTGGAACGCCGGTCTCGGCGCCTATCACGCCGGTGTGGAGTGGAAATTCTGGGAAGGCCCGCGCGATTGCTCTGGTGGCGGGCTGACCGATCTTGGCACCGCGGGCGGTCTGCTCGACAAGCTGAAAACCATCAAGGTGGTGCGCTGCGACGAAATTCCGTGGAGCTTCCTCGGCATTTCGCTCGCTGGCTACAACGCGATCATCTCGCTGGTGCTGGCGCTGATTGCAGGCTGGGGCGCGTGGCGCGTGTGGCTGACGCTGCCGCCGAAAGAGAAGCTGAGCTGAGTGTCGGCTAGACGCGCCTTTAGACCCGAAACAGAAAACGGACGCAGTTGAACAAGCGCGTCACGGCTCCAGTTCGGTGTCCCAATACAGATAGTCCATCCAGCTTTCGTGCAGGTAGTTCGGCGGAAACAGCCGCCCGTTGCGATGCAGATGCTGCACCGTCGGCTGGAACGGCAATTGCGCGGGATGCATGCTCGCCTCCGCCATGGTCTTGCTGCCCTTGCGCAGATTGCAGGGCGAGCAGGCGGCCACCACGTTGTCCCAAGTGGTGAGACCACCGCGCGAGCGCGGGATTAGATGATCGAATGTCAGGTCGTCGGCGGCGCCGCAATACTGGCAGGCGAATCTGTCGCGCAGGAACACGTTGAAGCGTGTGAAGGCCGGATGCGTTGAGGGTTTGACGAACGTCTTGAGCGAGACGACGCTCGGAATCTTCATCTCGAAACTTGGCGAGCGCACCGCGCGGTCGTAATTCGCAACGATGTTCACGCGTTCGAGAAACACCGCCTTGATCGCGTCCTGCCAGGACCACAGCGACAGCGGGTAATAACTCAGCGGCCGGAAATCGGCGTTCAGAACCAGTGCCGGAAATCCCGCGGGCGAGACGTGCACGTTCAAGCGATGGCGCTCCTTTCAAGCACCGGGATAGCCCCTAATGTATAGGGGAGCGTGACGGGAATGTGAAGGTGCGACTAAGGCTTACCGCGGCTGCGTTGTTTCCTCCCCGGCGCCGGGCGGCGGCGGGGAAGAAAGGCCCCTCACAGCCCGAATCGGCGCGCCAAGAACTCGCCGCCATGGCGTAGCCCTTCCTGGTCGATTCCGTGGCCAACGCCCTTCGAAATGTGCCATTCCACCGGCACATCCAGCGCGGACAGCGACGACGAGGCGTGAAATAGCGCCTGGACCGGGATCAGTTCGTCCTGGTCGCCGTGGATCAGGAGGATCGGCGGGCGGGCGGCAATCTCGCCCTCGACGGTTTCGGGCGGACCGTCACCCGGCATGATGAACATCCCGGAATAGCCGACGATGGCCGCCGGCGCGACCGGCCGGCGCAGTCCGGCATGCAGCGACATCATGGTGCCCTGGCTGAAGCCGACCAGCGCCAGCGCCGAGGGCGGCAATTGCCGCCGCTGCAATTCGGCATCGAGATAGGCCTGCAGGGCCGGCGCCGCCTGGTTCACCCCGACCCAGCGCTCGTCCGGATCGCGAAAGGTCAGGCCGAACCATTGCCGTCCGACCGGCGCCTGGCCGCAGGGTTCCGGGGCGTGCGGCGACACGAAGGCGGTGTCCGGCAGGATCGGCTGCCAGGCGCGGCCGATATCGATCAGGTCGTTGCCGTCGGCGCCATAGCCGTGAAGGAACACGACAAGCCGTTTGGCCTTACCGCTTTTTGGTTCGAGGCTGGGTCCCGACAGCACCGGGACGTTGGGATCGGCCATTCTGCTTCGCTTTCCTTGTGGCTTTCGCTGCCGCAGGTTTCGCGGAAGCAGGCTTCGGCTTGGTGTCGACGGCGACGCCCTCGCGCCGCTTGACCACATGATAATAGCCCCAGAGCAGATGCGCCGCCACGCCGCGCCAGGGCCGCCATGCGTCGGCGATCGCCGTCAGTTCCCTGGCGCTGGGCCGGGCATCCAAACCGAGCGCGATACGCGCCGATTCCTGCAAGGCGAGATCGCCGGCCGGCCACGCATCGGCATGGCCGAGACAGAACAGCAGATAGATGTCAGCGGTCCAGGGACCGATGCCGTGCATCTCGATCAGCGCGGCATGGGCCGTGTCGGCGTCGCTTTGCCCGATATGGTCGAGATCGAGTTCGCCTTTCGCGAGCGCATGCGCGATTGCCTTGATCGATTTGATCTTGGCCGCGGATAGCCCGAGCCGGCCGAGCCGGTCGGCGCGCGCGCGGCGAAGCGAATCGTGATGGAAGGGATCGAAGGCCGCCTGCAGCCGGCCCCAGATCGCGCCGGCGCTGGCGGTCGATAATTGCTGGCCGCAGATGATCCGGGCGATGCCGGGAAATCCGGGCTCGCCGCGCCGAAGCGCAGGTTCGCCGGCTTTCTCCAGGACGGGGACAAGGCGCGGATCGGCCCGCAGAAGCTGTGCGAGCGCCAGAGCGAGATCGGATTGGGTGTGGAGGAACTGGGTCATCGTCGCGTGCGGCATTCTCCGTCTCCCTCTCCCCTTTGAGGGAGAGGGTGGCGAGCATCGAAGATGCGAGCCGGGTGAGGGGTAACTTTCCAATATTGTTTGTGCAAGAAACCCCTCACCCGGTTCCTCGCTTTCGCTCGGAACCACCCTCTCCCTCACGGGGAGAGGGTGTTCAGAGCCCGCGGCCAGACATGACGCCACCCGTTTTCCGTTTTGCGCCGTCACCGAACGGCTATCTGCATCTTGGCCATGCATTGTCGGCGCTGATAAACGCCGATCTCGCCGCCGAAAGCGGAGGCCGCCTGCTGTTGCGGATCGAGGATATCGACCGCACCCGCTGCAAGCCGGAATACGAAAGTGCGATTTATGACGATCTCGCCTGGCTCGGGGTGGCATGGGAACAGCCGGTGCGGCGGCAGTCCGAGCATTTCGATGCTTACCGGCAAGCGCTCGCGACCCTTGAGGCGCAGGACCTCGTCTATGCGAGTTTCGAAAGCCGCGGCGACATTGCGGCCCTCGTCACCGAGCGTGGCGCAAACTGGCCGCGCGATCCGGACGGTGCGCCGCTTTATCCCGGCAGCCGCAACAGCATGAGCGATGACGAGCGGAAGTCGCGTATGGCGGCCGGCGAGCCCTATGCGCTGCGGCTCGATATGGCGAAAGCCGTCGCGCGCGCGGGTGCATTGACCTGGAGCGAAGCCGGGGGCGGCCCGGCCGGAGAGACCGGTGAGATCGCGGCGCGGCCGGACGCCTGGGGCGACATCATTCTTGCCCGCAAGGAGATGCCGACGAGCTATCACCTGTCGGTCGTGGTCGACGATGCGTTGCAAGGCGTCACGCGAGTTGTGCGCGGGCAGGATCTGTTCTGGTCGACCAGCGTCCACAGGCTGTTGCAGGCGCTGCTGGGGCTGCCGGCTCCGGCCTATCGGCATCATCGGCTGATCGTCGATTCATCCGGCCGCAAGCTGTCGAAGTCGACGCAGGCGACCGCACTCCGCTCCCTGCGGGCGGGCGGTGTAACCCCCGCCGACATCCGGCGGATGATCAGCCTGCCGGAACCGTGAATGGCCGCCCATGTGGGGCCGTGTCATGCTGGCAAAATCGAATCATGGGGCGGGGCACACCAAAACGGAAGGCCGTGAAGCGGGCGCGCAAGACCGCGCGCAAGCCCAAAGCTGTCGTGCCCGCGCATCGCCAGGCATTGGAAGCCGCGCTTGCGTCGCTCGCGCACGATATTCGCACGCCGCTGACCGGCATCCTCGCGCTCTCGGACTTGCTCATCGCCTGCGATCTGCCCGAGCGGGAACGGGGCTGGGCCCGGGCAATCCGCAGCGCCGCCGATCATCTGGCCCAGCAAACGTCGCTGGTGCTCGACGCCGTGAAGGCGGACCGCGGCGGTCTTGCTTTGCGCAAGGATGTGTTCTCGCCGGTGGAGCTTGCCGAAGCGATCGCGGCCTCGCTCTCGGCGCGCGCCGCGCGGAGCGGCCTGGCCGCCGAGATGGACATTGCGGGCAGTCTCCCCGCGCAGGCGATCGGCGATCCGGTGCGGATTCGGGCCGCACTCGAAAACCTCATCGATAATGCGGTGAAATTCACCGCACGCGGCGGCGTGCGATTTGCGGCGAAAGCGGAGCCCGCGTCGCGTGGTCGCGTGCGGCTCAGCTTCTCGGTGAGCGACAGCGGCATCGGCCTGACCAAAGCGGAGATCACAAAGCTGTTTCGTCCCTTCGCTCAGGCCAGCCGCGACGTTTCAATGCGCTATGGCGGCACCGGGCTCGGCCTCGTGCTGGTGAAGCGGCTCGCCAGGGCGATGGGCGGCGATCTCAGCGTCGCCAGCAAGAAGGACGAGGGCTCGACGTTCACGCTGACGGTGACGGTGGAGCCGGTATCGAACCGCGCCGGCACGGCGAATGACGGCAACGGCGATGCGAGCGCTGCGCCCGAAAGTTCGCTGCGCATTCTCTGCGCCGAAGACAATCCGTTCGGCCGGGTGGTGCTGAACGCGGTGCTGACCGAGTTAGGCCATCGCATGGATTTCGCGGGGACCGGCGCGGCGGCCATCGCGGCAGTGGCAGGCGGCGGCTACGATCTGGTGCTGATGGATGTCACGCTGCCGGATATCGACGGACTTGAGGCGACGCGCCGGATCCGCGCCTTGCCGGGGGAAGCCGGCCGCATCCCGATCATCGGCGTTTCGGGACGATCTTCGGAGGAGGATATCCGCAAGGCGCGTGCGGCTGGGATGACAGATTATCTGGCCAAGCCGGTGCGTCCGGCGGAGCTGGCGGAGGCGCTGGGACGTGCCCTCGCCCGGCAGAAAGAAACGGCCGTGTGAGGTGACGCAAGGTGCGCGTCACACGGTGGCTTTCGTATTCTTCTGTTCCACGATCCGCACCACGTCGGACATGATCTGGTTGATCTGGAAATCCTTCGGCGTGTAGACCGCTGCGACGCCGGCTTTTTTCAGCGTCGCTTCGTCCTCCGGCGGCACGATGCCGCCGACCACGACCGGCACATCATCCATCCCCTCGGCGCGCATCCGCTCGACCACGTCGCGCACCAGCGGCACGTGGCTGCCCGAGAGAATCGACAGCCCGATCACATCGACGCCTTCGTCCTTCGCGGTCTTCACTAGTTCGGCCGGCGTGAAGCGGATGCCGGCATAGATCACGTCCATGCCGACGTCGCGCGCGCGCACCGCGATCTGCTCGGCGCCGTTGGAATGGCCATCGAGGCCGGGCTTGCCGACCAGGAATTTCATGCGATGGCCGAGCTTGTGCGAGACCCGCTCGACTTCGGCGCGGACCGGTTCGAGCAATTCGCCGCCCACCTGGCGCGCGGCCTTCGGCACACCGGTCGGCGCACGATATTCGCCGAACACCTCGCGGAACACCGCACCCCATTCGCCGGTGGTGACGCCGGCCTTGGCGCAGTCGATCGAGGCCGGCATCACGTTGATGCCTTCCTTGGCGGCGCGGCGCAGTTCGCCGAGCGCAGCATCGACGGCCTTCGCGTCGCGCGCCGATCGCCAGGCATTCAGCCGCGCAATCTGCTCGGCTTCGACCTCATGCGACACCGTCATGATCGCATCGATGCCGCCGGTCAGCGGCGAGGGTTCGCTCTCGGTGAATTTGTTGACGCCGACGACGACATTGTCGCCGCTTTCGATTGCCTCCAGCCGCCGCGTGTTGCTCTCGACCAGCTGCTGCTTCATGTAGCCCATCTCGACCGCGGCAACGGCGCCGCCCAGCCGGTCGATGGTGGCCAGCTCTTCCTTAGCGGCGCGGATCAATGCATCGACCTTGTTCTGGATCTCGGTCGAGCCGTCGAAGATGTCGCCGTATTCCAGCAGGTCCGATTCATAGGCGAGTATCTGCTGCGCACGCAGTGACCATTGCTGATCGAACGGCCGCGGCAGGCCGAGCGCCTCGTTCCAGGCAGGCAACTGCACCGCGCGCGCACGGGCCTTTTTCGACAGCGTCACCGCGAGCATTTCGAGAAAGATGCGGTAGACGTTGTTTTCCGGCTGCGGCTCGGTCAGCCCGAGCGAATTGACCTGCACGCCATAGCGGAACAGCCGCTGCTTCGGATCGGCGACCCCATAACGCTGTGCGGTGATCTCGTCCCACATGTCGACGAAGGCGCGCATCTTGCAGATTTCGGTGATGAAGCGCATGCCCGCATTGACGAAGAACGAGATGCGACCGACGACCTCGCCCATCTGTCCATCCGGCACTTCGCCGGAATCGCGCACCATGTCGAGGACCGAGATCGCGGTCGCGAGCGCGTAGGCCAGCTCCTGGACGGGCGTCGCGCCTGCTTCCTGCAGGTGATACGAGCACACATTCATGGGATTCCATTTCGGCATTTCCTTCGTCGTGAACAGGATCGTGTCCTTGATCAGACGCATGGACGGGCCGGGCGGAAACACATAGGTGCCGCGCGACAGATATTCCTTGATGATGTCGTTCTGGGTCGTACCGGTGAGTTTCGTGCGCGGCGCGCCGGTCTCGTCCGCAACGGCGACATACAGCGACAACAGCCAGGCCGCCGGCGCGTTGATCGTCATCGACGTATTCATCTCGGCGAGCGGAATGCCGTTGAGCAGCGCCCGCATGTCGCCGAGATGGGAAACCGGTACGCCGACCTTGCCGACCTCACCTGCGGCGAGCACGTGGTCGGAATCGTAGCCGGTCTGGGTCGGGAGATCGAAGGCGATGGACAGGCCGGTCTGGCCCTTCGAGAGATTCTGCCGGTAGAGGGCATTCGACTTTTCAGCGGTCGAATGCCCGGCATAGGTCCGGAAAATCCAGGGTCTGTCCTTCTTCGGTTTATCGTTCGCGCTATCGCTCATTCAATCTCCGCGGAGCGTTGGCCCTAGCGCTTGAAGAAGCCGATGATCACGAGCAGGATCACCGCACCGATCATCGCATAAATGATCGCCGAGATAATGCCGCCGCCGATGACGATGCCGAGCCGAGGCAACAGCAAGCCGGCGATGAAGGCGCCGACGATGCCGACCACGATGTTGCCGATCAGGCCGAAGCCGTAACCCTTCACGATCAGGCCGGCGAGCCAGCCCGCGACACCGCCGACGATCAACCAAACGATAAGGCTCTCGATACCCATTTCTGTCTCCCCGACATGCGCGGGGACCCGCTGCCTAAGCCCGCCCCCGCGGCTTTGTTGCATTGCAGCGAGAGCATTCTACTGCGGCCGGAACCGGAAGTCAGCGAAAGACCGGGTGCAATCCACGCACGCCCCAGCCAACCTGCAGCAGGTTATTGCAGCGCAGCATATCCGCTTGCGTGCGATCCGCAACGGTTGTTTTGCCAGCAAGGCGAAGGGATTGCGCGGTTGGCAGGCCTTCGCGACGCCTCCGGAACGCGCCGGTCTAGATTGCTGTGGCGGTTCCGTTATCCACAAGCACCTCAGTCGGAGCCTTGTGACTGAGGAAGCCAACAGGGCTTGCCGACAAACCATACGCGCCGGATTGCATCACCGCGACGAGATCGCCCGCTTCGAGCGCGGGCAGGTCAACCGCGCGCGCCAGCGTGTCGAGCGGAGTGCAAAGCGGCCCGGCGACGACGACGCGCTCGAACGAAGTTGCATCCATGCGGGCAGGTGCGATCACGGGATAATCCCGCTTCACCACCTGGCCGAGATTGCCGGATGCGGCGAGGTGATGGTGCATGCCGCCATCGGTTACGATGAAGCGAGTGCCTCGCGAGATCTTGCTGGCGATCACGCGCACGACATAGAGCCCGCCGGGTCCGGCCAGGTAGCGGCCGGGCTCGACGATGACACGGGCATCACGCAAAAGCGGCTCGGCCATCTTCTGCGCGGCAAGCGCGCTGGTCCCGTTCCGGATGGACGCGAGATCGAGGGGTACGTCGCCGGCGTAATACGGAATGCCGAGGCCGCCGCCGAGATCGATACTGCGCAGCGGGCGTTGCGCCGCGCGGGCGATCCGCGCGGCAACGTCGATCCCATGCCGCCATTGCGCGAGGAGGGTGTTGGCGTCGAGAATCTGGGTGCCGGCGAACAGGTGCACCCCGCACAGGTCGAGATGTACGGCCGACGCCAGCGCCCGCATCACCTCGTCGATCTGCTCTTCGTCAAACCCGAACGGAGACGCTTTGCCACCCATCCGCATCGCGCCGCCCTGCGCAGCGGAAACCGGATTGATGCGAAGGGAGACCGTGACACGCGCGCCGGCGCGGGCCGCGATTGCATCGAGACGCATCATCTCCTCGAGACTTTCAAGATGAATTTCGCCGATGCCGTTTTGTACGACGTGGCTGAGTTCATCGTCGCGCTTGCCGGGGCCGGCAAACAGGATGGCTTGAGGGGCAACGCCGGCCTGCCGCGCGCGCTCGTATTCCCCGGCCGATGCGATCTCGATTCCGGCACCGAGTTCGATGAAGATGCCGGCGATGGCGGGGTTCGGATTGGCCTTGATGGAATAGACGATGCTTGCAAAGCCGCTCAGCGCGATCTTCAGCGCCATGAACGAACGGCGCATCGCCTCCGCGTCGTAGATGTAGAGCGGCGTCCCGAACCGTTCAGCCAAAGCTTGAATCGTGAAGCCCCCGGCCAGCAGGTCTCTGCCGCGGGCAGCGTAATGTTCCGCGACAAGTGTCAGCGCGAGCGAGCGGCTGGCGGAGGCGTCAATGACGGGCATGATCGGCCCGCTCCGCCACCAGCGCCTTGTAATCGACCTTGCCGTTCGGTGTGACGGGCAATTCGCTCACCAGTTCGATGTCGCGTGGCAGCATAAAGCCGGCAAGCTTCTCCGCGGCCGCTGTCAGCGCGCTTCGCACATCGATCGGTTGTTCGCGGGCGACCGCGACCGCGTGCACGCGCTGGCCGATCACCGGGTCGGGCAGGCCGATGACGGCAATCTGGCGGAATCCGCCGGTCGCCATCAGCACCTCCTCCACTTCGCTTGGACTGATGCGATAGCCCGACGACTTGATCATCGCGTCGTCACGGCCGACGAAATAGAAAAAGCCATCCTCGTCCTGCGTCACCAGATCGCCGGAATAGCAGACGATGTCGGCGCCACAGCCGGGCTCAATCAGCGGGTTCGGGCGCAGCACCCGCGCGGTGTCTTCGGCGCGCTTCCAGTAGCCGAGCGACACCGTCGGTCCGCGATGCACCAGGATGCCGGGCTCGCCCGGATTGGCGCGGCGACCATCAGGTGTAACCACGAACACTTCGCATTCGGGGATGGCCTTGCCGATCGACGTCGGCCGCTGGTCCACCTGGTCAGGCGGCAGATAGGTCGAGCGGAAGGCCTCCGTGAGGCCGTACATCAAGTAGATGCTGGTGTCGGGCAGCAACTCGCGCAGGCGCGCGGTGGTCGCTGACGGCACGGCGCCGCCGGAATTGGTGATGTAGCGAAGCGTCGGCAGCGGCGTTTTCGGCAGAAGCGGCGCCGCGCGCGTCAGGATCGACCAGACGGTGGGCACCCCGGCCAACCCGGTGCATCCGTGATCGCGGATCGCGCGCACGATCTCGTCGCCGAAACGGAAGGTAAGCAGAACGAGCGCGGCGCGCTGCTCGACAGCGGTCAGCAACTGGTTCAGCCCGTAATCGAAGCTCAGCGGCAGGATCGACAGAATGCGATCCTCGGCGTTTATCCCGAGATAGCTACGCACGATGCGCGTACCCGCGATCAGGTTGCGGTGGCTGAGCATCACCCCCTTGGGACGGCCAGTCGAGCCGGAGGTGTAGAGGATGGCGGCAAGGTCCTCGCCGATGGCTCCCGATGGCGGCAGATCGCGTTCGGACGCGGCCGGCAACGCACCGGTCTCGATGACCTTCAGTCCGTTGAGTCCAGCAAGCGCTGCGGCATGCGTATCGCGGAGCGCTGAATCGGTGAGAAGGATGGCGGCTCCGCAGTCCTCCAGGATGTGGCGCACCTGTGTCGGCCGCAGCAACGGATTGACCGGGACGCAGACGCCCCCGGCGCGGCTCACCGCAAAGATCGCGGCGCATTCCTCGATTGATTTCGGAAGCAGGATCGCGACACGGTCGCCACGCTGCAATCCGGCTGCATGAAAGGCGGTCGCTTGCAAGCGAACGAGCGCGCGCAAGTCGGAATAAGCGAGACGGCGCGCGTCGTGGACGAGCGCGACGCGGTTCTCGTCTCCCGCTTCTCCGAGTAGATCATGGGCGAGAAGTGGCGCGCGGATCACGATCGCCGTCGCTCCACGAACGCGACCAGACTACCGAATGTCTCGAAGTTGGCTGGCTCGAAGTCCTCATCCCCGATCTCCACGCCCAGCCGTTCTCCGAGGAACGCGGCGAGGTCGAGAATGCCAAGCGAATCGATGGCGCCGCCGGTCAGCAGCGGCGTTGCATCGTCGAGGGGTTTGCCGGCCAGCGCCGGAAACCGTTCGCGCAGAAAATCGGCGACGGTGGCTCGGATGTCGATCTTTTCGGGTGCCAACATGTTTGCTCCTGCCATGGTCGCGGTCAGATCTGAAGGAAGACGAATTCGGAGAATGCGAGATCGCACGGTGCCGGCGCGGCCGGCCCCTTGTAGAAGGCCGGCGAGGTCCGCCGCGTGAACAGGCTGCCGGGGACGCGTTCGCTGTGGTCGGCATTGACCGCGAGCAGCAGGATCCTCTCACGCAGGAGGAAGCGCGCGATCGCCGGCAGATGCGCGAACATTGCGGCGCGGCTGTCGGCGAAGACCAGCCTTGCGGCGCGAATGCCGCGATAGATCTTGCGCGAAAAGATCAGCGGGTGAAGCGCCGCGCCGTCCCACAATCCGCCGCCGATACAGTCCAGCGCCGCATGCCGGTCGAGCATCCGGCGGGTCGGTCCGGCGAACGCATCGGGTGGCAGGTCACGCAGCGGCACCACGTGAGACGATCCAACAGCCTTCAGCGCATGCCAGGGAAGGGCGAAGACCAGGGTGCCCTCGGTCCAGCCGCGGAATCCCAAGCGGCCGATCATGCTGCGCACCGACGGCGTCGCGGTCAGATCGGTGAACAGGGTTGCGTTGCATGCCGTGACGGTTTGCAGCATCCGCGGCGCGCGCCAGCGGTGCTCCGGGTCGATGTACCAGCTCGACAGATTGACGACGTGGCGCGGCTCGCCAGAGTCGTCGCTTCGTGTACTGGGGATCGTGAGAATAACGCCGACATCCCTGCCGTCGTGCTCCAGCACATAGCCCGCGCGCGCCTGCATGTCGGATGCGCCGAAGGCACGCAATCTTGCGATTGCCGAGGTCCAGCCCCCCGGACGCATGCCGGGAAACCCGCGCGACAAAATCGGCAGGGTCGTATCCAAGGCCTCGAAGCTGATCGGGCGCAGCATGCAGTTCGCCTGGAACGTCGATCGAAAGGCCCATTTCGACCGGAAAGCCTGAGAAAAGGCCTAAAATGCGCGCCTTGCGCGACAGTCTGCCGCAACACGGTAAACTCCCGCGCCACCCTGCAAAGTTCCCACTGCAACTTTTGGGTGGCGTGAACTCTGTTGCGGCGCAATATGGTCTGGGTCACAATTCATGCTCGTACGAGCCGGAGCCCGAACCGCCATGACCGCTGCGCCGAAGCTGCAAATGGTTAAGGATATCTATGCCGTCGGCGAGATCCCGCCGCTGGGCCACGTCCCCGAAAAGATGAATGCCTGGGCGATCCGGCAGGAGCGCCATGGTCCGCCCGAAGAGTCGATGCAGATCGAGCAGCTGCCGACCTGGCCGATCGGCGAGAACGATGTGCTCGTGTTGGTGATGGCTGCAGGCGTGAATTACAACGGCATCTGGGCCGGCCTCGGTCAGCCGATCTCGCCGTTCAACGTGCACAAGCATCCGTATCACATCGCGGGCTCGGACGCCTCCGGTGTCATCTGGGCGGTCGGCCCCAAGGTCAAGCGCTGGAAGGTCGGCGACGAGGTCATCGTCCACTGCAATCAGGATGACGGCGACGACGAAGAGTGCAACGGCGGCGATCCGATGTTCTCGACCTCGCAGCGCATCTGGGGCTACGAGACGCCCGACGGTTCGTTCGCGCAATTCTGTCGCGTGCAGTCGCGACAGCTCATGCCGAAGCCCGCGCATCTGACCTGGGAAGAGGCTGCCTGCTACACGCTGACGCTCGCAACCGCCTATCGCATGCTGTTCGGACATTCGCCGCACACGCTGAAGCCAGGCGACAATGTGCTGGTGTGGGGCGCGTCGGGCGGTCTTGGCGTGTTCGGCGTGCAGCTTTGCGCGGCGTCCGGCGCGAATGCGATCGGGGTGATCTCGGACGAAACCAAGCGCGATTATGTGCTGGGCCTCGGCGCCAAGGGCGTGATCAACCGCAAGGACTTCAATTGCTGGGGTCAGATGCCGACGGTGAATACGCCGGAATACAATGACTGGGTGAAAGAGGCGCGCAAGTTCGGCAAGGCGATTTGGGACATCACCGGAAAACGCGATGTCGATATCGTGTTCGAGCATCCGGGCGAGGCGACGTTCCCAGTGTCATGCTTGGTGGTCAAGCGCGGCGGCATGGTGGTGTTCTGCGCCGGCACGTCCGGCTTCAACATCACGTTCGACGCGCGCTATGTCTGGATGCGGCAGAAGCGAATCCAGGGGTCGCACTTCGCCCACCTGAAACAGGCGAGCTCGGCGAACCAGTTCGTGATCGACCGCCGCATCGATCCCTGCATGGGTGAGGTGTTCCCATGGGACAAGATCCCGGCCGCGCACCAGCTGATGTGGAAGAACCAGCACAAGCCGGGCAACATGGCGGTGCTGGTGTCGGCGCCGCGCACGGGGTTGCGCAATCTTGAGGATACGATCGAGGCGGCGGGCGGGTAGTAGCTCGGCGCTATTATTTTCAGGAGGCGCCTGCCGGCCCGGTGTGTTCACCGCCACCGGCGGCCGGGTCTTATACGGGCGCCGGCTCCTGATCTGCGCGCGCCCTCGAAATCATGGCGTTCAGGTTGCCGCCATAGAGGAAGATCGACGCCGTCCAGTAGAGGAAAACGAGCGCGATCATCGGCGAGGCGAGGCCGGCATAATAGACCGAATAGGTGAAGGCGAAGTCGGCGAGATAGCGGCCGAACGCAATGCCGGTGATCAGCCATAGCGCCAGGGTGACCAGGATGCCCGGCAGGATTTCCATCAGGCTGCGCTTGCCGGCCGGCAGCCATTTGTGCACGACGAACAGCGGCACGATCAGCAGCACGCTCGCGGTTACGAGCCGCACCAGCGTGATCACTTCGCCGAAGGGCTGAAGCGCCGGGAAGCGCCGGATCAGTGTGGTCCAGATCAATGGCGCAAGCAGAACCAGGAATGACAAGGCGAGCAGGCCGAGCGCGCCGAGAATGACATAGCCGATCGATTCCAGCCGCAGCAGCCAGATCGAGCGGGTCTCCACTGCGGTGTAGGCGCGGTTAAGGCCGATGCGCAGGCTCTCGATTCCGCTCGACGCGAAATAGACCGCGAGCACCACGCCCACGGTCAGTACCTGTCCATGGGCGCCAACCAGCACGTTGTGAATTTCACGCGAGATCGGACCGGCCACCTCTTCCGGCCATGCCTCAAGGACGAGATTCGCGGCTTCGTCGGCGAGATATTGCGACCCAAACACGCCCGCGAGCGCGGTCAGCACCAGGAAAAACGGGAACATCGCCATCAGGGTCGACAGCGCGATATGGCTCGCGATGGCCCAGCCATCGTCGGCATTGAACTGCCAGAAGGCGTCCATGACGACGCGATATGTTCGTTTGAGCAATTTCAAGGGGGGCCCCGGTGCATTTGCTCAAGCGACATAGGCAAAGCGCGCGGCCGGCTCAAGGGCCGCGTGAGGCGCTCGCCTAAGCGTGAGATCAGGCCGCCTGCACCTCGATCAGGAACTGGCGGATCTGGGAATCGAGCCCCTCCGCCTCGACCGCGAGCGCATCGGCGAGCGCCCTCACATCCGCCGCCGTCGCTCGCGCGTCCACCGTCGCCGTCGAGACGCGGCTCATGGCTTCGGCGCCATTGCGCGCCGCGCCGGAGGCATTGCTGACGCCTTCCGCGATGATCGTCACCGCGGTACTCTGCTGTTCGACCGTACTCGCCACATTGGCGGCAAGCGACGACATGTCCTCGATGATGCGGTTGACCTGCGTGATCGCCTCCGTGGCATCCGCAGCGGCCGACTGGATCGCGCCGACCTGCCCGGCGATTTCCTCGGTTGCGCGCGCGGTCTGACCCGCCAGAGATTTGACTTCCGAGGCCACCACCGCAAACCCGCGGCCGGCCTCGCCCGCGCGAGCGGCTTCGATGGTGGCATTCAGCGCCAGCAGATTGGTCTGCCCGGCGATCGACGAAATCAGGTTGACCACTTCGCCGATCCGCGTTGCGGCATTGGCGAGTTCCGCCATGGTCGCGCTGGTCCGGCGTGCCTCGGAGACGGCCCGTCCGGCGACCTGCGTCGACTGATGTGCCTGGCCGGCAATTTCCCCGATCGAGGCCGCCAGTTCCTCGACCGACCCCGCCGCGGCGGTGACATTGCCGGACGCGGCCAGCACGCGGCTTTCCGCTGTCCGCGCTTCGGCCGACATGTCGTCGGCAGATGCATTGAGCCTGCTGGATGCGGTTTCGAGACGCTGCGCCGCTCCGCGGACCCGGCCGAGCATATCGTCCACCGACTTCTCGAAACGCGCGATGGTCGCCGCAATGGTGAGGTTGCGCATCTCGCGTGCCTTGGCGGTTTCGCTTTGCGATTCAGCGAGACGCTCGCGCTCCAGCATGGTGTCCCGGAACACGATCACTGTCCGCGCCATGTCCCCGATCTCGTCTCGGGCCCGCGTACCGGGGATAACCGCCGCGGTGTCACCTTTGGCCAATTGGGCCATGGCGTCGGCCAGGCTCTGCAAGGGCCGGGTGATGCTCCAGCCAATCAGCAGACTCAGCGCCAAACCGAGACTCGCCGAGACGATGCCGAATGACAGGATGATCGACCAGGTGCGGCTCTGCGCCTCGGAGAGTTGCGCTGCTGAACGGGTCGCGCCCTCGCTCGCGGTTTGAATGATGGCATCCGCGGCGGGTGCGAGTTGCTGCGTCTCGAGATCGATGATCTTGAGATTGGGACGCAACCTGTCTGCGGTTGCGGACCAGGCCGCGAAGGTATCGGCGAGAGCCTTGACGCGGCTTTCCAATTCGGCGCGGTGTTCGGGCGTTGCGGCAACGCTTTTGATCGTGTTGGCGAAGTTGTCGTATTCCGCGAAGAACAAGGTGTAGGATGTGCTGGTCGATTTGAGGCGCTGCTCGGCTTCGTAGCGCCGCATCATCAGGAGCGACACCAGGAGGTTTCTCGCTTCGTTTTCGCCCAGCCATGCAATGCCCTGGTTGATGACGCGCTCGACCGCAACACCCGTATCGTGCAACTGACGGCGCAAGCCGTCTTTCTCCGAAAATCCGAGTTTGCGCTGATCACGTACGACCTCGGCGAACCGGCCGTCGATGTCCTTCAGGCGATCCGGGATCCATGCGATCCGCATACGCTCCGTCTGATCAAGCGATCTTTCTATGAAAGCCAGGTTGTTGCGCGCCCGCAAACTTGCGGTTTCGAAATCCTTGATCGTGTCGTCGCTGGGATCGGTGGCGAAATCCCGGGCGGCAATCCGCATCTGGCTGATCGCCTCCTTCAGCCTGTGGCTGGCGGCGGCGGTCGCGTCCGCGCGCCGGTACCGCTCGAAGGCGTCGGCAACCTCGCGTTCGCCGGCCATGAAGGCGGCGCCGGTGGCAGCGAGCCCCAGGACTGGAATCAGAGCGATCAGAAGAATGCGCGAGCGGACCGACAGCGCGCGTATCAGCCGTGACGGGCTCCAGCCGACACGGCGGACAGGTTGACCAGCGCTGGGGAGGGGAGCGGCTTGCATGATGGCTTCGCCTGCGATTTGGCAGCAGCATCAAAGCCGGAAATGGTTAATTATCGGAGGAAAACCGGCCCCGCAGCTCGCAGTTGCTTTTGTGCGCTGCACCATTAGTCTGTTGCCGTGATCCATCTGTTAACGGGGCTTTACCATGCCAGCCGCAGCGCAACGGTCCGACGTCTCGGATGCTTTCATGCCGCTCGCCCGCGAGGCCGTGGCGTTTGCGGAAGCGCTGTTTCAGGACGCGCAGATTGCGGTGCGGAAGCGCGTCGCGACCGAAGGCGGCGACACCATGAACCGCGTCTTCGACCGCGAGCAGCGTGCGACTCACGGACTTGCATGGCTCGCGACCTATGTCGAAGCGCTGCGGCAACTCGTAGCCTATGCCGAGCGGATGCAGGCGGAAGGCAAATACGGTGAGATTGAGGACCTGCAGGTCCGTATCGGCTTCGGTGAGTATCTGGCGCAGATCCTCGGCGGCATTCCGATGAGCCAGGGCGAGACGGTGCGGCTGTCCGATCTCGGCCTGTCGCGCGCGGATGTGGCGTCGCGCATGATTCCCGCGGTCGATCATCTGATCGACACCGGCAACACGTCCGCACGACGCGCACGTCTGGTCGAGATCATCAATCATCATACAGAGCCGACCTACGGCAATGCCGGTCTCGACGAGACGCTGGAAGCGATCCGTGAAGAGATGAGGAAATTCTCGGCGAGCGAGGTGGTGCCGCATGCCCAGGCCTGGCATCTGAAGAACCAGTATATTCCGCTCGATGTGATCGACCAGATGTCGGAACTCGGCGTGTTCGGGCTGACCTTGCCCGACGAGTATGGCGGCATGGGGCTCGGCAAGGAATCCATGTGCGTGGTGTCGGAGGAATTGTCGCGCGGCTATATCGGCGTGGGCTCGCTCGGCACGCGATCGGAAATCGCAGCCGAACTCATTCTCGGCAGTGGCACCGAGGAGCAGAAGCGCAAGTGGCTGCCGCTGATCGGCTCCGGCGAAATCCTGCCGACTGCCGTTTTCACCGAGCCGAATACCGGATCGGATCTCGCCTCGCTCAAGACCCGTGCCGTGCGCGACGGCAATGTCTACAAGATCTACGGCAACAAGACCTGGATCACCCATCCGGTGCGCGCCGACCTGATGACGCTCCTGGTCCGCACCGATCCCAGTCAGAGCGGGTATCGCGGCCTGTCGATGCTGCTTGCGGAAAAGCCGCGCGGCGACGACAAGAATCCGTTTCCTGCGCCTGGCATGTCCGGCACCGAGATCGAGGTGCTGGGCTATCGCGGCATGAAGGAATACGAAATCGCCTTCGATGGCTTCGAGGTCAGCACTGACAATCTGCTCGGCGGCATCGAGGGGGCTGGTTTCAAGCAATTGATGCAGACCTTCGAGGCCGCGCGCATCCAGACCGCGGCGCGCGCGATCGGCGTGGCGCAGGCGGCGATGGATCAGGGTCTTGCCTATGCCCAGCAGCGGTCGCAATTTGCCCGTCCGATCGTCGAATTTCCCCGCGTCGCCGACAAGCTGGCGATGATGGCGGTGGAAATCCTGATCGCGCGCCAGCTTACCTATTACGCCGCGCGGCAGAAGGATTCAGGGCGCCGTTGCGACCTCGAAGCCGGCATGGCGAAGCTCCTGGCCGCCCGCGTCGCCTGGGCGGCCGCCGACAATGCGGTGCAGATCCATGGTGGCAACGGCTTCGCGCTGGAGTTTCCGGCCTCGCGCATCCTGTGCGATGCGCGCATTCTCAATATTTTCGAGGGCGCGGCCGAGATCCAGGCGCAGGTGATCGCCAAGCGCTTGCTCGACGGCAGCAACTGAGACCATTTGCATCGGCGCCGTGACATGGCCGTTCGCGGTCCGTGCTTCGACTGCGCGGCAACCGAAATCGCTCCGAGGCGTTGACCTGCCGCAAGGCGGGGTTATCTGCGATAAGGTGCCCTGACAGCCCGCAAGGAGAGCATTTGATGTCTTCGAAATCGATCAAGATCGAGCAGGATGAGTGGGTTATTGTCTGTGACGGCGCCAAGGCGCTGTTTCTGCAAAATGCGGGGGACTCGAAATTTCCGAATTTGCAAACCCGCGAGGTGATGGAGCAGGAGGTGCCTCCGACCAGTGAACTGGGAACCGACAAGCCCGGCCGCTCGCATTCGTCGGTGGGGCCTGGCCGGTCTTCGGTCCAGCAGACGGATTTTCATACCCAGCAGGAAGAGGAATTCCTGCGCTCGATCATGATCAAGCTCGATACCGCCGCGCAGTCCGGCCAGATGAAGTCGATCATCATCGTGGCGCCGCCGCGTGCGATCGGGGTGCTGCGCCAGCACTACACGCATGCGCTGAAACAGGCGGTTCGCGAGGAAGTCCAGAAGGACTATGTGAAGATGCCGGTCTACGAGATCGAAAAGCATCTCGCCGCCTGACAAGGGCGTGTGCCTGCCGGACCGGTAGTCGCGCTGCCGGTCCGGTGATAGAAAGCCGTAATGTCAAACCCATTCTATACTCTTATTCCGTTCGCAATCGGTGCGGTTGCCATCGTTCTCGTCTTCGGCCTTGTGAACATGCTGCGCGGCGGGTCGCCGCACCTGTCGCAGAAGCTGATGCGGCTGCGCGTGCTGTTGCAGGCGATCGCGCTTGTCATCATCATGCTGGCGATCTGGATGATGGGACGCTGACCGCATGGTGATCCTCAACCGTATCTACACGCGCACCGGTGACGACGGCACCACCTCCCTCGGCTCCGGTGAGCGGCGCAAGAAATACGATCTGCGGGTCGATGCCTATGGCACGCTCGACGAAGCCAATGCCGCGATCGGGATCGTGCGGCTCCACACCAAAGACGACGCGCAGCTCGATGGAATGCTGAGGCATATCCAGAACGATATTTTCGACGTGGAGGCCGACCTCTGCATTCTTGATGGCAGCAAGGGCAAGGGACCCGGCGGCCTGAAGCTCAACGTCACCGAAAAGCAGGTGCGCTGGATCGAGGAGCAGATCGACGCGCTCAACGAGACCTTGCCGCCGCTGCGCTCGTTCATCCTGCCGGGCGGGACGCCGGCCGCGGCCTACCTGCATCTGGCCCGCACGATGTGCCGGCGCGCCGAGCGCTTGATGGTCGCGCTGCGCGATCAGCCGGGCGAGGACGTCACGCCGGAGGCGATCCAGTATGTGAACCGGCTGTCGGACTTTCTGTTCGTGGCGGGCCGCCATGCCAATGACCGGGGCGAACAGGACGTGCTCTGGCAGCCCGGACAGAACCGCTGACGGAGCGTCCGGAGACGCGCCGACCCTTGCCGGGCCCCCAAAACCTCACTAACGCTGTGCAGAGGGCACACGGTTCGTCTGCCACACACGCCGTTGACACCCACGCCCTCCCACTCTTAGGTAGCCGCCTGATCTCGCATCTGCGAAGGCTTCGATCATGAAAATTCTCGTGCCCGTCAAACGGGTTATCGACTACAACGTCAAAGTGCGGATGAAGGCGGACGGCTCCGGGGTCGAACTCGCCAACGTCAAAATGTCGATGAACCCGTTCGACGAGATCGCGGTGGAAGAGGCGATCCGTCTGAAGGAGGCCGGCAAGGCGACCGAAATCGTCGCCGTCTCGATCGGCCCGGCGCAGGCGTCCGAGACCATCCGGACCGCGCTTGCCATGGGCGCCGACCGCGGCATCCTGGTCAAGGTCGATGCGATGCCGGAGCCGCTTGCCATCGCCAAAATCCTGAAGGCCATCGTCGAGGCGGAGCAACCCGGTCTCGTGATCATGGGCAAGCAGGCGATTGACGACGATTCAAACCAGACCGGCCAGATGCTTGCTGCCTTGCTGGGCTGGCCGCAGGGCACTTTTGCCTCGAAGATCGTGATCGATGGCGGCGACGTGTCGGTGACGCGCGAGGTCGATGGCGGGCTGCAGACCGTGAAGCTGAAGGGTCCGGCGATCGTGACGACCGACCTGCGCCTGAATGAGCCGCGCTATGCGAGCCTTCCGAATATCATGAAAGCGAAGAAGAAGCCGATCGACGAGAAAGCCCCGGCCGATTACGGCGTCGACGTGAAACCGCGGCTGGAAGTACTGAAGACGGTGGAGCCGGGCGGCCGCAAGGCCGGCGCGAAGGTCGGCTCGGTTGCCGAACTTGTCGAGAAGCTGAAGAACGAGGCGGGCGTATTGCAATGACCACCCTTCTGATCGCCGAGCATGACAACGCTCATCTCAAGGACGCGACCGCCAAGGCGATGACCGCCGCCAAGGCTCTCGGCGGCGATGTGCATGTCCTCGTCGCCGGCAAGGGCGCGCAAGCCGTTGCGGACGCGGCGGCGAAGCTCGACGGTGCCAAAAAGGTGCTGCTGGCGAACGGCGATGCCTATGAACATCAGCTCGCAGAGCCGGTTGCAGCGCTCGTCGTCTCGCTGGCCAAGGATTACGACGCGATCGTCGCGCCCGCGACCACCAACGGCAAGAACTTCATGCCGCGGGTCGCGGCGCTGCTCGACGTGATGCAGGTCTCCGACATCATCAAGGTCGAAGCTCCGGACACCTTCGTGCGGCCGATCTATGCCGGTAATGCGCTGCAGACGGTGAAGTCGACCGACCCGAAGAAAGTGATCACCGTCCGCACCTCGACCTTCCAGGCAACGGGCGAGGGCGGTTCGGCACCGGTTGAAACCGTGGCGGCCGTTGCCGATCCCGGCGTGTCGGCCTTCGCCGGCGAGGAATTGTCGAAATCCGATCGGCCGGAACTCACCTCCGCCAAGATCATCATCTCGGGCGGCAGGGCGATGCAAAATCGCGAGAACTTCACCAAGTATATCGAGCCGGTGGCCGACAAGCTGGGCGCTGCCATGGGCGCGTCACGCGCCGCGGTGGACGCAGGTTATGCGCCGAACGACTGGCAGGTCGGGCAGACCGGAAAGGTGGTGGCGCCGGAACTCTACATCGCGGTCGGCATTTCGGGCGCGATCCAGCATCTCGCCGGGATGAAGGATTCCAAGGTGATCGTTGCTATCAACAAGGACGAGGAAGCGCCGATCTTCCAGGTCGCGGATTACGGCCTCGTCGCCGATCTTTATCAGGCGCTGCCGGAGCTGGACGCCGAACTCGGCAAGCTCAAGCGCTGAAAATCAAGCTCCCCTGCCGGGGAGGAGTGAAGGACAAAATGGCGCATATCAAAAAGGTCGGCGTGATCGGGGCAGGCCAGATGGGATCGGGGATCGCCCATGTCTGCTCGCTCGCCGGTTATGACGTGAAGCTGCACGACGTATCCGCCGACCGCATCAAGCAGGCGCTTGCCACCATCAACGGCAACATGGCGCGCCAGGTGTCGAAGAAGATCATCACCGAGGAACAGCGTCAGGCTGCGATCGCGAAGATCGAGGCCGCGCCTTCGATGGAAGACTTCTCCGAGTCCGATCTGGTGATCGAGTCGGCCACCGAGCAGGAAGAGGTCAAAAAGAAGATCTACAACCAGCTGTGTCCGTCGCTGAAGCCCGAGGCCATTCTTGCGACCAACACATCGTCGCTGTCGATCACGCGGCTCGCATCCGCGACCGACCGGCCGGAGAAGTTCATCGGCATCCATTTCATGAATCCGGTTCCGCTGATGGAGCTCGTGGAGATCATCCGCGGCATCGCCACCGGCGATCCCACCTTCGAGACGTCCAAGCAGTTCGTTAGCACCCTGCACAAAACCATCGCGGTGGCGGAGGATTTCCCCGCCTTCATCGTCAACCGCATCCTGCTGCCGATGATTAACGAGGCGATCTATACGCTTTACGAGGGCGTCGGCACCGTGGACGCGATCGACACCGCGATGAAGCTTGGTGCGCATCATCCGATGGGCCCGCTGGAGCTGGCCGACTTCATCGGCCTCGATACCTGCCTCTCGGTGATGCAGGTGCTGCATGAGGGGCTGGCGGATTCGAAATATCGCCCCTGTCCGCTGCTGGTGAAGTATGTCGAGGCCGGCTGGCTCGGCCGCAAGACGAAGCGCGGCTTCTACGACTATCGCGGCGAAAAGCCGGTCCCGACGCGGTAGCAGACCCAAAGCTCCTCTGCGAAATCTGCGAAGTCGCACCGCCGGCCCTTCCGCCGCGAGCGGTGTTTAAGGCCTGCAGATTGTATCCCGACCCTTGGCGTGACAGGCCGATTTCGAAGCCCATAGCATCGGCTGAAAGTGCGCGGCCTGCGGTGCGGGGCGTCATCTCGTTGGAATCTTAATTTAGGAATTTCTGGCATTCTCGAAGCGATCGCCGATCGAGGATCGACCAGACGATGACATCGCCAACACACCCGCGACACTGCGAGCTGCATCTCATGCTCGACGCCGGGCGCAGCGACCTGGTGCGCGCCTTCGTGCGCGAGGCCGCGCTCGCCGAAGCTGTGCCGGTATCCTGCGCGAGCCTGATCGCCGATGACAGTGCGGAAGTCTGGCTGACGCTGTCGGCCGACGCGTCGGGCCAGGACCGGGTCCGTATCGCGCTGTCGGTCGCCCGGCGCGAGGTCAGGGCGAGCATTACACTCTCCGGCCACTCGCGATTTGCAAAGGTGGTGGCGGCGCTCGGCGGCCGCTTGCAGCCCGATGCCGGTATCTCGTGTCGCGAAGCCGGGATCGACGGCTGGGAGATCAGTTTGCACCGCAGCCTGGGCGGGTTCGCCGAGGCGCTGGCCTCGGCGCCGGCAGCCGAGCCGGTTGTGGCGCCGCCGGTATCGACAATGGTCTCGACGACGCCTGCCTCGGGCGAGTTTCGCATCGACTTGCCGGAGCAGACCGATACGGCGGCCATCGCCCGCTGCTTCCTAGCGGTCTACGGCCATCACTATGTCCACTCCGACGTGTTCTCGCCCCATCGGTACTGGTCGAGAGTCGAGAGCGGCGAGTTGATCCCGGTTGTCGCGCGGGGCAGTGACGGCGACGTGATCGGCCATCTCGCGCTGGAACGCGAATCCGGCGCGCTGGTCGCCGAACGTGGCGAGGCGGTGGTGCTGCCGCAATACCGGGGCCATCACCTTCTGGAGCGCATGACCGAGCGTCTCTCCGAGGAAGCGCCCAAACGCGGCCTGCACGGCATTTATGCGGAGCCGCTCACCATCCATACCTTTTCCCAGCGCAATGACGAGCGCGCCGGAATGCCGATCTGTGCGGTGCTGCTCGGGGCCAATCCGGAAAGCTTCCGGCCCAAGGATATCGCGTGTCCGACCGCCGGACAGCGCCAGAGCTATCTGCGCACGTTCCGGTTCGTGCAGCCGCCGGCCGCGCGCGCGATCCAGGCGCCTGCGCCCTACCGCGAGATGCTTCTCAAGATCTACAAAAGCCTCAACGTGACGGTGACGGTGGCAGACGCATCGGGCGCGGCTGCCCCAGACTCGCGCACTGCCATCAAGGTCAACGATCGCGGCTATGGCATGATCCGGTTCGAGCGGATCGGTCCGAGTTGCGCCATCGAACTTGAGCAGGCGCTGCGTGACGTGCGGGCGCTGGGCGCGCGCTCGGTGCAGCTGTCCGCTCCGATCGCCGATCCGGGGCTCGGGCACATGACGGATGCGGCCCGCGGCCTCGGCTTCTTCTTTTGCGGCGTGGGCCCCGCCTTCGCGGATGGCGCGGACCTTTTCCTGCTTCAGCTGCTCACCGAGCCGCTGGACACCGGCAAGCTGCAGTTGTTCACCGACCAGGCCAAGGACATGGTGGCCTTCATCGATCGCGATCGAAGCGCATCACAGCGTTGAGCACGCGGTCGTCCGGCGGCGCAATCGGCCATCGCTGCGGCTTCTTGGACTATTTGGTAATGACGATATGCGTGGCGTCAGGGGCGGCGATATGTTCGCTGCGCCGATAACCGAGCTCTAGGAGATCGAGCCCGGCGAAGAGATGCTCGCCGCTGCCGAGCAGCACCGGCGATATCGCCAGATGCATTTCGTCCACGAGCCCGGCCTGAAGATATTGCCGTATCGTGGCAACACCGCCGCCGACCCGAATGTCCCGGCCGTTCGCGGCTTCCGTCGCGCGGCTCAGTGCGTCATGGACTCCGTCGGTCACGAAATGGAAAAGGGTGCCGCCGTCCATCGCGATTGGCGGCCGCGGATGTGTAGTCAGCACGAAGACCGGGCAGTGATATGGCGGGCTGTCGCCCCACCATCCGCTCCAGCCGTCATCCGGCCAGTCGCCCCGGCTTGGCGTGAACATGTTCCGGCCCATGATCCAAGCGCCGATATTGTCAAAGCCGCGCGCTGCCAATTGATCCGCGATGCCAGTCGAGCCGCCGTCCTGACCGAACATCTTGCGGAAGGTCCGCGTGGCGAAGGCCCATTCGTGCAGCCCCATCCCGCCGACGCCCAGCGGATTGTCGAGGCTCTGGTCGGGGCCGGCACCGTAGCCGTCGAGAGAAATTGCAAAGCCATGAACGCGCAACTTGGTCAACGCCAACTCCTGGAAGTGAAGTAGAGAGCGAGACGGTCCCGACGAAGGCGATGGCACCGTCTCGGCGTAGCGAGCCCCCCGCTTAAGACTTCCGCCGGTAATGCGCGGTCATGAACTTGTGCCATTGGCCGTCCGGGCCAAGCATCTGCGACGACAGGATCCAGTGGTCGTCGTTCTCGACCGTGACGATGTCCTGGTACTTCGCCATGCCGCCGTCGCCCGTCATGCTCGGGCCTTCGGCATCGAGCGTGAGTACTTTGCCGGCTGAATCGAGCGAGCCCTCGTAGAGCCACAGATGCGTCATCATCGACGCTGTGAAGGTGCCGACGAACTTGCCCTTGGCGGGGTCGTAGCCGAGCGTGATGATGCTACGCATGTCGCCGCCGCCGGGCATCTCACCCCAGCCTTCGTTGAGCGTCCACAGATCGCCGAGCGAGCGGGTGACGCAATTGCCGGTCGACTTCATCGGCGGCTGGTCGGGGCCCATCATGCATTCGCCCTCGAAGCTCCACTCGCCCACCATCCGCAGCAGCCAGCGATGTTCCTTGGTCGGCTCCGCCATCATCGGGCAGTTGTCCTGGTTGGTATCGGTGTTCTCGGCAACGGACATCGTCTTTCCTCCTTCTCTCTGCTGCGAAACGGTTCAGCGCTCGGCGAGCGCCTTGAGGTCTTTCAGGCCGCGTTCCATGTCGGCCCCGAGCATCTTGTCGAGGTCCACAAATACGCACATGACCTTGGATATCAGCGGCATTGGGCCGTGCATCGCCCAGGTCATGCTGGTGGCGTTGCCTTGCGGGGCAAATGTATATTCGACAATGTTGTTCGCGTTCATCGGACGGATCATTTCAAGATTGAGCTTGATGTTTGCGGGCGTCACCTCAGTCACGGTGAGCGAACCGGCGCCGACGTCGCTGTTGCCGTCCCATTCGAGTTTCGAACCGGGGCCGCTCGCCGGGCCGCTGAAGGTCTTTTTCATGGCGCGGTCTTTCTTCTCGTAGGGCGACCATTCCGCGCCGCGCCGCAGATCGGAGAGAATGCCGACAAGCTTCTCCGGCGGAGCGTCGATGGTTGCGGTGCGCTGGACCCGGAAGGTGTCGGGCTGGGTCGCCACGGCATAGCCCACGACGCCGACGACGCCGACTGCGAGGACGACGATGATGATGAGCAGGATCTTCAGCATTTCAGTGTTCCGCTATTGGTTCGCGAGATGGGCATCGAGCTTGTCGAAGATGCCGGCGAAGCTGACGTGTATCGAATCGAACATGCCGACAAACGTACTAACCTCGGCCGGCGTGGCGTTGATCGCGGTTGATCGGGCGGTCACGATCGTCGCGCCTTCTTCCTCCGCAAAGGTCACAACATTGTGGAATTCGAGCGGGAACCGGCTTTCAAGCCGCGGAAACGGCGCGCGCCTGAGGCTGCCATGTTCGTCGGAGAATCCGTTGACATATTCCAGTTGCTCCGGCGCGCGGATCAGCCCGTAGATGAAGCGTCCGTAGACCGGCTGGCCAGGCTCGAATTCCATCGCATAGTGGAACATACCGCCGGGTCGGAAATCGAACGTCAGCACGCGGATCGCTGCGTCCTTCGGTCCCCACCATTTGGCGATCTGATTGGCCTCGCTATAGGCTTTCCAAACCCGCGCGCGCGGCGCCTTCATGATGCGGGTGACGACGAAGTCCTGTTCGAGCATGGTCGCGGTCATGTAGCCGTACTTTCGCGGGCAGTCTGATGGCTTGGGCCGGGCGTGCGGGTTATGCCGGGACGATAATCATCCAGCTCACGCCGAAGCGGTCGACGAGCATTCCGAATGTTCTTGCGAAGAAGGTTTTCGTGAGCGGCATCCGGACCGCCCCTCCCTCGGCAAGCGCAGCGAAGAAGCGTGCTGCTTCCGGCTCGTCTCTTGCCGTCACGGACAAGGTAAAGCCTTCGAATTTCGGCGCCGTCGCGTCCATTCCATCGGAGGCCATCGCCGGCGAGCCATTCACGCTAAAGCTCGCGTGCATGATCTTGTTGGGGTCCGCCGGGGTGCAGCCGGGCGGTGGCGTCTCCGGGTTGTCCTTGAAGCGCATCAGCATGTCGATCTTCGCGTCGAGCGCTTTCGCGTAGAAGGTCAGGGCTTCTTCGCATCGTCCATTGAACATCAGATAGGGCGTGGGCATCGGGGTGCTCCTTGAGTGGTGCGCATGACCGGGCGATCGCGCGCCGTTCGGCGAAGGATGCGCGTGATTTGAAGGACAGTTGCGGGTTGCTGGCGGATCGCCAGCGGTCTAGAGGTCGACGAAACTCTTGAAGCCGCCCCAGATCATGCGCTTGGTGTCGAACGGCATCTTCTTCGGGTCGCTCATCATCTCGGCGAGGCGCTTGTCCTTCATCACCTTCTTCATGATGGAGTCGCGCTGCTTGCGCGACTTGTAGGTGATCCAGGAGAACACCACGACCTCGCCCTTCTTCAGCTTCACAGCCTGCGGGAACGAGGTCCACTTGCCTGGCTTGACGTCGTCGGCAACGCATTCGTGATAGTCGATCGCGCCGTGTTCCTTCCACACCTTGCCGGCGAGTGTGGCGATGCGCTCGTAGTCCTTCAGTTTCTTCTTCGGCACCGGGATGATGAATCCGTCCACGTAAGGCATCTCACTCTCCTGGAAAAAAATCGACGGTCCGGCTGCTTTCGCTCAGCCGTTCGCGCGCTCAGTTGGAATGGCAGCAACCAGCGGCCTCGGCGGGCTCCCAACGCCCGACGGCATTCACACGTCCGGGCGCTCCGTAGCGGTCATGATGGCGCACCCAGTCGGTGAGGTCGAAATTCGGCCCGTTTTCGTTCCGGCCCTTCGGCGTCAGATCGAGATACATGTAGGCGCCAAGCACTTCCTCGGCCCCGCGCCCAAAGGCCGAGTAGGTGTGGAAGATCGCGCCGCTCTCGTCCTTGTAGAACACGCTGAGACTGGACAGATCCTCAAGCGGCACCGCTGTCTCGTGGTAATTGTAGAGAGCCGTACCGTTGGCGACCTGGTCCGGCATAAACGAGACGCCGAAATCGTAGTTGAAGTCCGAGCCGAAGGACGAAACCCAACGGAAGCGCCAGTTCATCCGTCGCTTCACCGCCTCGATCTCGGACAGCGGCGCGCGCGCAATCGCAACATAGCTCACGTCATGATGCTCGATATGCATCAGCACGCCGTCGATGTGATCGACCTCGAACGAGCAGCCGACGCAGGGGTTCTTCTGGCCGGGGGCCAGCATGAAATGCTTGACGATGAGCTGGCTGCGGCCGTCGAACAGATCCGACAGCGACTTGCGGCCAACCGGCGTGTCGAACGCATAGTACTTCTCGATCCTGACCCACGGCAGTGCACGCCGCTTCGCGCTCAGTTCATCGCGCAGCCGCGTCATCTGCTTTTCCTCCGCGAGCAACGTTTTGCGCTCCTGCAACCAGTCTTCGCGCGAAACGACCCGGTGATCGGACATATTCGATTGCGACATCATGGCCTCCTTACATCGTGGCCGGCGTCATCCAGCCGATGCCGGCGCCGCCCGGCTCGCGCAGGATGGCGATGCGGCCGACGTCAGGCACGTCGAAGATCGGCCGCACCAGCTGCGCGCCCGCCTTCACAGCGTGCTCAACCCGTGCATCGACATTGTCGACCGCGAGATAGGACATCCAGCCTTCGGGCACGCCGTCGAATTTGGGTGAGGCAAGCTCGAACAATCCGGCGACCGGCTCGCCACCCATGAATGCGCACCAATAGGTACGGCCGTCTTCATGCGCCATCGGCATGCCCTCGAAGGTCCCGGAATAGAATTGTTTTGCGCGCGTGACGTCGCGCGTCAGCAATTCGTTCCAGTGGAAGGTGCCGTGTGCGGACATGCGTTTCCGTGCCTTTCAGGCCGCGCGTGCCTGGGTCGAGGGGAAGGGCTCACGCCACGCCGGAATATCTTCGAGCTGTTCTTTCCAGCGCGCGATGTTCTTGAAGCCTTCGAGCGGAAGTTTGATCGTCTCGGCCTGGGGCAGGGTGACCGAAACCGCAAAGTCAGCCACCGTCAGATGATCGCCCAGCAGAAAGGTCCGGCCTTCAAGCTCGCGGTCGAGAACGGCAATGAATTGCTTGGCGAAGCCGATTGCTTCCTCGACGGCCTTCTCGTCGGGAGCGCCAATGCCGAATTTCGGCTTGATCACGTGATTGAAATACAGCGTGCCGGCGTGGCGCGTGAAATGCTCCGAGTTCCATGACAGCCATTTCAGGACTTCGATCTGCTTGACCGGGTCGGTCGGCCAGAGATCGGAGTTCGCCTTGTGTGCGAGATGGCACATGATGGCGTTGGATTCCCACAATGCGGTGTCGCCGTCCAGGAGCGCAGGAATCTTGCCGTTTGGATTGATGGCCAGATAGGCAGGAGACTTATGCTCGCCTTTAGCAAGGTCGACACGGACGTATTCGACCGGCGCATCGAGGTACTTTGCGACGGCGCAGACTTTCTGTCCGTTGATGGTCTCGAAATAATAGAGCTTCATGATTGTGTCTCCTGTTGTCAGGCGAAAAGGTCTGTCAGACGAACAGCTTTTCGAGCTTGTCGAGCGAGCCAGACCAGCCGCGCTGGTGACCGTCGCGGGCGGCTTCGTCGAAGAATTTCTCGTGCAGCAGCGTCAGGATCGAACCGTCGCCGTCGCGCTTGATGGTGACGGTGACGAGCGACTCGCGCTCCTTCATCGTGTGCCAGGCCCAGGTGAAGACCAGCCGCTCGCTCGGCACGACGTCACGATAGACGCCGCCGACCTGATGGTGCTCGCCATCTTCGGTATTGAAAGCGATGGTGAATGTGCCGCCGACGCGCAGATCGATCTCGGCTTTGGTCACAGGCCCGGCATCAGGGCCGAACCATTTCACGATTTGCCGCGGGTCCGTCCACGCGGCGTAGACTTTTTCCGCCGGCGCATTGAGACGACGTTTGAGGGTGAGGCTTGGTTTGGCAACGGCGTCGGCGTGGGCGACGGACATGAGTCTTCCTCCACAAAAGCGGCAAGGCGGTCGAGCTGTTTCGACCAGAATTGGGCGTACCGGTTCAGCCACAGCATGGCGTCCTCCATGGGAGCGGCCGTCAATTCGCAGGTTACGACGCGACCGGTCTTGGAGCGCCGGATCAGCTTGGCGTCAGAGAGCACGTCGAGATGCTTCATGATCGCCGGCAGCGAGACCGGGAAGGGCTTCGCAATCTCGCTGACGGACATGCCGTCCTTCTCGGAGAGCCGCGCCAGGATCGCGCGGCGCGTCGGGTCGGACAAAGCCGCGAACGTGGTGTCCAGTCCGTCATGCTGATAGTAAACCATGTGGTTAAGTATATGCGCGCTGATCGGCGCGTCAAGGAGAAAAGATTGGGGCGTGTCCGGCAGCCGGGGCGTTCGCGGTAAATGCGGTGTTAAGAGTGCGTTAGGCCATTCGTAACGCCACTCCTGCAGGATCGGCGGCGGAGCGCAGCATGGCCGGCTATGGCGTCAAGAAAATGAACTGGGTGCGGACCCCGTCTGCGCACCAGAGCATGACCGCGTGGCGGGAGAAGCGCAAAGCCTTCCAGGAGAAATACGAAGCCAACCTGCAGAATGTGGTCGCATCGCTGCAGACCGCATGGACCGATGTCGGCTACAATATCGGCGAGACCGCCGCCAACAAGGCACTGGCCCGTATCCAGGCGGAGGCCAGGGCCAAGCAGGAAAAGGCTGCTGCTGCGGCCGCTGCGGAGGCGAACCGTGTCGAGGCACCGAAACAATCGGCGTTCAGCTACAACGACACAGTGACGGTGAGCGGCGGCGCACAGATCAATCTGTCCGCCAACACGATCACGCACAGCGACGGCACGGTCATCGATCTGAAGACCGGCATCAAAGTCAATGTAACGGTGTGAGACGGCTATGGATGTCGGAGCTTTGGCAGCAGCTTTCGCAGGCGCCTCTACGGCGAAGCTGCAGATGGCGGCTGCGGCGAAGATGATGAAGATGGACGCCGATGCGCAGGCTGCCGTCGCGCAGCTCCTCGAATCCGCTCAGGAAAACATGAAGTCCCTGGTCGCGGCCGGCATCGGCGGCAATCTCGATATATCAGTCTGACGCTTTGTCCAGCGCGGTCCGGATGAACGCGATCGCGTCGCCGCTCGCCCATTCCGCAGGGCCGGCGAGCGTTGCGACCTCGCAGCCATTGCGGTCGATCAGGATCGTGGTCGGCATGCCGAAGGCGCGCCCCTTCTCCTTCAGTTCCTGAAAGATCTTGGCGCTGTTGTCGGCGTAATAGCCGAGCGAGGCGATCCCGGTTTCGGTCAGCCAGGTCTTGGCTTTTTCCGGGTTGCGGGTGTCGATATTGACCGCCACGACCTCGAAATCCGGGCCGCCGAGTTTCTGCTGCAATTCGTCGAGGGCCGGCATTTCCTTTTTGCACGGCGCGCACCAGGTGGCCCACAGGTTCAGGAGCACAGTCCTGTTCTTCCAGTCGGCCAGTGTCCGGTCCTTGCCGTCGCTGTCGCGGAAAGTGAGCCCCGTGAGCGGGATCGGACTTTTGGCGGGGGCAAGGGCTGCGACCTCGCCGCGCGCAAGCGGCTGGAGTTTCTGCGCCAGTTGAGCGGCCGGCCGGCAGACCTCCGGAATCGCCGATTTGCGCACCAGCGCTCCCATCCCGTATATCCCCACCAGCGCCACGCCGACGCCCGCGAGCCCGCCCAGAAGCATGACCAGCAGACGCTTTTTGGCGAAGGATCGGGTATCGGACGGCATGGATCAGAACACTCTCAGGTCACGGTCATGAGCAACAAGATGTGGGGCGGACGCTTTTCGTCGAGCCCCGATGCGATCATGGAGGCGATCAATGCCTCGATCGACGTCGACCGGCACCTGTATCGCCAGGACATCGCCGCGAGCAAGGCCCATGCGGCAATGTTGGCCGAGCAAGGCATCATTGCGAGGGACGACGCAAGCCAGATAGCCGCAGGGCTGGACACGATTTTGTCAGAAATCGAGCAGGGCCGGTTCAACTTCCAGCGTGCGCTCGAAGACGTCCACATGAACGTGGAATCGCGTCTGGCCGACCTGATCGGGCCGGCGGCCGGACGCCTGCATACTGCGCGATCGCGCAACGATCAGGTTGCTACTGATTTCCGGCTCTGGATGCGGGACACCATCGATCAGCTCGATGCCGCACTTATCGATTACCAGACCGCGCTCGCGGAAAAGGCGCTCGAACATGCCGACACCGTCATGCCCGGGCTGACGCATCTACAGACCGCCCAGCCGGTGACCTTCGGCCATCATCTGCTCGCCTTTGTCGAAATGGCGGAGCGGGATCGCGGCCGCTTCGCCGATGCGCGCAAGCGTTTGAACGAATGCCCACTCGGCTCGGCGGCGCTGGCCGGAACCTCGTTTCCGCTCGACCGCGAGATGACTGCCAAGGCTTTGGGCTTCGACCGCCCGACTGCGAATTCGCTCGATGCGGTGTCGGACCGCGACTTCGTGATGGAAACGCTTGCCGCGGCGACGATCGCGGCGGTGCATCTGTCGCGCATCGCGGAGGAGATCGTGATCTGGACCTCGCCGCTCACCGGGCTGATGCGGCTGTCGGACAAATTCACCACCGGCTCTTCGATCATGCCGCAGAAGCGCAACCCCGACGCGGCCGAACTGGTGCGCGCCAAGGCTGCGCGTATCGCGGCGGCATTTCAGGCGATCGTCGTCGTGATGAAGGGGCTGCCGCTCGCCTATCAGAAGGACATGCAGGAAGACAAGGAAGGGGCGATGGACGCGCTTGGCGCTTTGTCGCTTTGCATCGTCGCCATGACTGGCATGGTGCGCGACATCGAGCCGGATGTGGGCCGCATGAAGAAGGCGGCAGGTGAGGGCTATGCCACCGCCACTGATCTCGCGGACTGGCTGGTGCGCAGCCTCAATATCCCCTTCCGGCAGGCACATCACATCACCGGCAGCATCGTCGCAGAGGCGGCGAAGGCCGGACTGCCGCTGCACCGCGTACCGCTGGCTGAGATGCAGAAGGTCGAGCCGGGGATCACCGATGACGTTTTCAAGGTGCTCTCGGTCGACCGCTCCGTGCAGAGCCGGACCAGCTATGGCGGCACCGCGCCGAAGAATGTGCGCCTGCAGGCCAGACGTTGGCTGAAACGGCTAGGCAAGGGCGGCAACTGAGGTTTTTCGGCCGCAGGGAAAGAATTTCGTTGGGAATGCCGTGCGATCAGGGATTTCGCCATGTTCGGCGGGTCTGATATGGTCCGCGCCGTTCGGGGGGGTTCCCTAAGTGATCCGTGGCTTGTCTACCCTATTTTACCGCCTTGCGGTCGTGGCCTTGCTGGTTGCGGCGCTGGGGCTCTCCGCCTGCGGCCGAAAAGGTCCGCTCGATGCGCCGCCTGGCGGCCTCGCGGCCAATCCGACCGGCTCGCTTGACGAGGAGACCGAAGAGGGCGGCGAGGTGGTCAAGCGCGGGTCCGCTCGCGGATTGCCAATCATCCGCGGCCCGGACCGGAGCATTCCGCTCGACGTCCTGCTAAACTAATCAGGCCATGCACCATTTTGCCTATCGCAACGGTGGTCTTCACGCCGAGGCGGTAGATATCACCGCCCTCGCGGACGCAGTCGGCACGCCGTTCTATTGCTATTCGACCGCAACCCTGGAGCGGCATTACCGCGTCTTTGCGGATGCATTCGCCGACGTGCCGTCGCTGGTCTGCTACGCGGTCAAGGCCAATTCCAACCAGGGCGTGATTGCGACGCTGGCGCGACTCGGCGCAGGCGCCGACGTGGTGTCGGCCGGCGAGCTGAAGCGCGCGTTGGCTGCCGGCATTCCGCCGGAAAAGATCATGTTTTCCGGCATCGGCAAGACGGCTGCCGAACTGGCCTTTGCGGTCGAGACCGGCATCCTGTGCGTGAATGTCGAATCCGAGCCGGAACTTGATCTGTTGTCACAGGTCGCCTCCGGAAAGGGGCGCCGCGTCGACATCTCGATCCGCGTCAATCCGGACGTCGACGCAAAAACGCATGCGAAGATCGCGACCGGAAAATCCGAGAACAAATTCGGTATTCCGATCAGCCGCGCGCGCGAGGTGTACCGGCATGCCGCTTCGCTTCCCGGCACCCATGTCGCCGGCGTCGACATGCATATCGGTAGCCAGATCACCGAGTTGTCGCCGTTCGCGGATGCGTTCGCGCTACTGTCGGATTTCGTGCAGGAACTGCGTGCCGACGGCCACACCATTTCCCACGTCGATCTCGGCGGCGGTCTCGGCATTCCGTATCGCGAAGGCGACGACATCCCGCCCGATCCGGCCGCCTATGCGAAAGTGGTGAAAGAGGCGACACGCGGACTCGGCTGCAAGCTCATCTTCGAGCCCGGCCGCCTGATCGTCGGCAATGCCGGCATTCTGGTTACACGCGTGATTTACGTGAAGCACGGCGAGGCGAAAACCTTCGTCATCGTCGACGCGGCGATGAACGATCTGATCCGGCCGACGCTCTACGAGGCCCATCACGACATCATTCCGGTGAGGCCGGTTGCAGGAGATCCCTGGATCCGCGCCGACGTGGTCGGACCAGTCTGCGAAACCGGCGATTACCTCGCGATCAACCGCGACCTGCCGGAACCCAAGGCCGGGGACTTGCTGGCAGTGATGACCGCGGGCGCCTATGGCGCGGTGCAGGCTGGGACCTACAACACCCGGGCGCTGATCCCCGAAGTGCTCGTCAATGGCGCCGCATGGTCGCTGGTACGGCCCCGCCTCGAAGCCGACGCATTGATCGCGCTCGATCGCATGCCGCCCTGGCTGTGACGCCGGAACCGGATGCCTGAGCCATGCGACATGGCCTGCTCCTTGCTTCGCACTTCCAGGTTTCGTGACTATGTGGGCTGACGGGGCGTGTTAAGCTTTGTAGATCGCAGCTTCCCAAGGGATCAGGCCTTTGACCGACAACCTGACGCAGGGCTCTGAAAATACGACGGTTTCCCCGCAGCGCGAGGTGGACGGGTTGCTCGCCAGGGGAATCGCCAGAGCCCGCTGGTCGATCCTGTGGGAGCGGTCCTGGCCTCCTCTTGCCGCTTTCCTGACGGTCTGCGGGCTGTTCCTTGCGCTCTCATGGCTTGGGCTGTGGCTGTGGCTGCCACCGCTGGCGCGGGCCGCTGGCGTCGTCATTTTCGGCTTGCTGGCACTGGCCGCCTTGTCCCCTTTCGCTCTGGTCCGGATGCCGAGCGCCAATGAGGCGCTGCGACGGCTGGATCGCGAAAGCGGATTGCCGCATCGTCCGGCGATCACCCTGACCGACCGGCTTTCGGCCCATGCGGGCGACGCAATGACTCAGGCGTTGTGGCGGGTGCATGTCGAGCGCGCACTGGCCGCCGCACGCAAGCTGCGCGCCGGCTGGCCGATGCCACGACTGCCCGCGCGCGATCCGGTGGCGATCCGGGCATTGGTGCTGGTGCTCGCGGTCGCGACCTTTTTCGCAGCCGGCGGCGACCGGGAGCGGCGGGTTGCCGCCGCCTTCAACTGGCATGGCGTGGTGACGCCAGCGAATTATCGCGTCGATGCTTGGGTTGCACCGCCGGCTTACACCCAGCGTCCGCCGGTGATTCTGCCGGGATTACGGTCCGGCGAAGCGCAGCGCGCCTCCGCGCCCGTGATCGTGCCTGCAAACTCGGTCCTCGTGATACGCGCCAGCGGCGCCACCGGGCTCGATGTCGCGTTGCGCGGCGGCATCAAGATCGACGACAAGACCGACGCTGCGGCGCAGCCCGCTGCCGCGGGCACCGAGGAGCGCCGCTACGTGATTGCCGAAAAGGGCGAGGTCACTTTGCGCGGCATCGGCGATCCGGTGACATGGAGCTTCGACGCCGTTCCCGATCGTGCGCCGTCGATTGCATTGACCAAGGATCCGGAGCCGCAGGCGCGCGGCTCGCTGATGCTGAATTACAAGCTCGAGGACGATTACGGCGTCTCGGAAGCGCGCGCGCTGTTCACGCTGAAGCCGCAGCTTGACGAGTTTGGCATGAAGGGCGGCGGCTTCAAGACGCCGCGTCCGTTGTTCGACGCGCCGGACATGCCGCTGACCCTGCCGCAGGCGCGCACACGCAACGGTGTCGGACAGACCTTGCGCGATCTGTCGAGCCATCCCTGGGCCGGCGCCGAGATCGCGCTGACGCTGCGCGCGCTCGACGATGGCGGCAATGAGGGAATGTCCGAGCCCTTCGACATGCGCCTGCCGGAGCGTTTGTTTACCAAGCCGATGGCACGTGCGCTGATCGAGCAGCGGCGCGTGCTGGCGCTCGATGCAGAGACCAAGCCGAGGGTGCTGACAGCGCTCGATGCGCTGGCGATGGCGCCTGAGGTCTTCCAGATCGAGGCGTCGGTCTATCTCGGGCTTCGCTCGATCTACTGGCAATTGAACCGCGCCAAGTCCGACGACTCGTTGCGTGACGTCGTCGCGCGCCTCTGGGACATGGCGACGAAGATCGAGGACGGTAATCTCTCCGACGTCGAAGCCGCCTTGCGCGCGGCGCAGGAAGCGCTGCGCGAGGCGCTCGAACGCGGCGCCACCGAAGAGGAGATCAAGAAGCTCACCGACGATCTGCGCGCCGCGCTCGACAAGTTCCTGCAGGCTCTGGCCGAGGAGATGCGCAAGAATCCGCACACCGCGCGTCAGATGGATCCGAATGCGCGCAACCTGCGCTCGCAGGATCTCAAGAACATGATCGACCGGATGGAGCAGCTTGCCCGCTCCGGGGCCAAGGATGCAGCTCAGCGGCTGTTGCAGGAATTGCAGCAGATGCTGGAAAATCTGCAGATGGCCCGCCCCGGTCAGCAGGGCGATCAGGATTCGGACGACATGATGTCGGCGCTCGACGAGCTCGGCAACATGATCCGCGAGCAGCAGCAATTGCGCGATCGGACTTTCCGTCAGGGCCAGGATCAGCGGCGCGAGCGTCAGCGCGGGCAACAGGGCCAGCGAGGCCAGCAGGGCGAGCAAAAGCCCGACACCGGCGAATTGCGGCAGAATCAGCAGGCGCTGCGCGATCAATTGCAGAAGCTGCTGGAGCAACTCAAGCAGCGCGGCATGGGTCAGCAGGGTGAGGATGGCCAGAACGGCATGGATCAGCTCGGCAAGGCCGGCGAAGCCATGGGCGAGGCCGAAGGCCAGCTCGGCGACGGCAATGCCGACGGTGCCGTCGGTTCACAGGGCCGCGCACTTGAAGCGCTCCGTCGCGGCGCTCAGGGCATGGCGCAGGCCATGCAGCAGCAGCCCGGCATGGGCCAAGGGCCGGGGCAGCCCGGCCGCAACGGACCCTCGCGTGCGCAGCAGGAGACAGATCCGTTGGGCCGGCCGCTGCGCCAGGGTCGCGATTACAGCGACGATTCCACGGTCAAGGTTCCGGGTGAGATCGATGTGCAGCGCGCGCGCCGCATTCTGGACGAATTGCGTCGACGCTTTTCCGATCCGGCGCGGCCGCAGCTCGAACTCGATTATCTTGAGCGGCTGCTGAAGGATTTCTGAGGGCCGCGAGCGGTTCGCCCGGATGGCGCTCAATGCATCTGCGGTACCGACAATGCGTCGCGAACCGCGCCGCAGATCGTTGCCAGCGTGAATGGCTTCGGAATCACGTCGCGGATCAGAAGTTCCAGCCCGGAGGCGCGCTCGCGCTGATCGGCATAGCCGGTCATCAGCAGGATCGGCAACGCCGGATAGTCGCGGCTTGCGGCAAGGGCGAGCGCGATCCCGTCCATCATCGGCATCTTGATGTCGGTCAGCAGAAGGTCGAATGCGCCATCGTCGCGCAGCAGCGCGTCGAGCGCAGCCGCGCCGTCGCTATTGGCAACCACTTCATGCCCGTCCTGTTTCAGAGCCCGCGCGACCAGTTCGCGCAGTGAATCCTCGTCTTCCGCAAGCAGTATTCGCGCCATGACCCCTCACATGAATCCGGCTTGTGCATCGTGCCGGTTGAAGAAACGGACCGATATGCCATTCGCCTCGGCGGGCGGTGAAGCAAGCCGCGTACGGAACGGCAAGGTTTCGCCGGGCGGCAGCAAGGTGCGGGACGGCCTCGCGGTCCAGGCATAGATTTCCTTGCCGCTGCTGTCGACTACCGCAAAGCGCAGCCGCGGGACTTCGGTGTGACGTGCGGTGGTGCCGACGATTTCACCCTCGACCACCAGCGTGGGAATGCCATCCTGCACATCGCGCAGAGTCTTGATGTTTTCGAAGGCGAGCCCGCGCAGATTGACCGGCAGTCCGATGGCCGCATAAAGCGCGGCGGTCTGTGGCAGCAAGCGGACCACCTGCTGACGCGTCGCAATCAGGCAGGCCAGTACCAGGACCAGCGCGCAGATCGCGGCCGGCAAGGCGTGTCGCGACAGCACGAGGCGTCGGCGCGCTCGCCGTTGGCCTGCGCGCGCAGCCGCGGTCCGTTCGACATTGGTCGGCGTCCCGATGCGTGGACGATCGTAGGTGGGATCGTCGGGCGGTACGATCGAAGGGGCGTCGTAAGTGTCAGCCGCGGTCGCCGCGCCCTGGGGAAGATCTGTATCCGTCAGGCCGGTTCCGCCGCCGCTGGCCCCCGCCAGCCCGACATGCACGACATCGTCCAGAGGCGGCCGTATCAGGGTGGGGTCGAGCGCCTCGTCCGCCGCCGCATACGCCGCTTCTGCAGCGAACTGGCGCGGCTGCTCATACCAGACATTATGGCAGGTCTTGCACCGAACCGAGCGACCGGTTTCCCCGATGCTTTCGGGGCTCACCTGATAGGAGGTTGCGCAATTGGGGCAGACAATGAGCATCGCTGATTCGCGCCGGTCAGTTTTTCGGCCGCGACGCTAGCAGCCGTTCGTTAACGGATTGGAAACCATACCGGGCTGTGCTTCCCATATTGGCGGGTCCGGCAACCGGCTCGACCGGCGGGACGCGCGCCCCGGAAAGACCTGAATGTTCGTGGCATTGGCGGGCATAAACTGGAGGCCGCGTGGTCCGATTCGAGAATGTCGGTTTGCGATACGGGATGGGCCAGGAGATCCTGCGTGACCTGACCTTCCGGATCGAGCCGAATTCATTCCAGTTCCTGACCGGTCCCTCGGGAGCGGGCAAGACCTCGCTGCTGAAACTTCTGTTCCTGTCGCTGAAGCCGACCCGCGGCCTGATCACGCTGTTTGGTCGCGATACCTCCACGCTCGACAACGACAATCTTGCGAGCTTGCGCCGGCGGATCGGCATCGTGTTCCAGGATTTCCGGCTGCTCGACCATATGACCACCTACGAGAATGTGGCGCTGCCGTTCCGCATCATGGGCCGTGAAGAGAGCACCTATCGCTTCGAGGTGATCGAGCTACTGCAATGGGTCGGGCTGGGCGAGCGTATGTGGGCGTTGCCGCCGGTCCTGTCGGGCGGCGAGAAGCAGCGCGCCGCGATTGCCCGCGCAGTGGTGGCGCGGCCGCATCTCCTGCTCGCGGACGAGCCGACCGGCAACGTCGATCCGGGTCTCGGCAAGCGATTGCTGCATCTGTTCCAGGAATTGAACAAATCCGGCACGTCGATTGTGATCGCGACCCACGACATCGCGCTGATGGATCAGTTTGACGCGCGCCGCCTTGTACTTCATGGCGGCCGCCTGCACCTGTACGATTGAGGTCGCATGGCGCGCGCATTGAGGACAGCACAGACTGGGGCGAGGGACGCGCAGCGCGCGTCCGCTGCGCCGCTGCCGAAGATGGAATCGCCGATCGTGCCGCCTCAGTCGATCGGAGGGCGCGCACTCGTCGCGGTGGTCGCGATCATGACATTTCTCGCATCGCTGACGACCGGAGCGGTGATGCTGGTGCGCATGAATGCCGCCGACTGGCAGGCGGAAGTGCTGCGCGAGGTGACGATCCAGATCAGGCCAGGCGGCGGCGATCTGGACGCGGCGGTCAAGCAGGCATCCGATCTCGCGCGCGGATTTGCCGGTGTGTCCGATGTCCGCCCCTATTCGAGCGACGAATCCGCGAAGTTGTTGGAGCCCTGGTTCGGCAGTGGGCTCAAGCTCGACGAACTGCCGGTTCCCCGTGTGATTGTGGTGAAGCTCGCCTCCGGCGCGAATGTCGATGTGGCGGCTCTGCGCAATGCGCTGGTCAGCAAGGTGCCGACTGCGACCGTTGACGATCATCGCGGCTGGATCGGACGGATGCGCGCGGTCGCGGATGTCGTGGTGGTGGGCGGTATTATCGTGCTGGGGCTTGTGATCGCGGTGACGATCCTGTGCGTCAACTTCGCGACCCGCGGGGCAATGGCCGCCAACCGTCCGGTGATCGAAGTGCTTCACTTTGTCGGCGCGCAGGACCGCTACATTGCCGGCCAGTTTCAGCGGCATTTTCTCTGGCTCGGGCTGAAGGGCGGCGTCATCGGCGGCCTTGCCGCAATCCTGCTATTCGCCCTGATTGTGCCGGTGGAGGCGATCATTCGCGGCAATGCCGGGCCTGAGCAATTCGCCGCGCTGTTCGGCTCGATGACGCTCGGGTTCTCCGGTTATCTGGTCATTTTCGTGCAGATCGTGGTGATTGCCGCGGTCGCCTCCGAAGCGTCGCGGCGGACCGTGAACCAGACCATTGCCTCGATCTGACCGGGTCCGGTAGGCCAATTTGTCGTTAGTCTGGTATGGGTTGAGCGATGCCGTCCGCCGAATCACATCGACCCCTGCGTGCGCCGAAGGGGGTACGTTCTGCCCCTTTGGTGCGGCTTGTCGGCTGGATGATCGGGCTTGCTCTGCTGTGTGCTGCGGTTTTCCTCGCCGGTTTTGTCTGGTTCGTGGCGCGACTGCCAGCCACCGAACCGGCGTTCACCGAAAAGGCCGACGGGATCGTGGTCCTGACCGGCGGCGCGTCGCGGATCGAGGATGCGATCGATCTGCTGGCGAGCAACCGCGGCCAGCGGCTGCTGATTTCCGGGGTCAACCCGATGACCAGCGAACGGGAGATCGCGCGGCTGCGCCCGGAGCACGAGAAGATCATCGCCTGCTGCGTCGATCTCGACCGCACCGCCGTCAACACCATCACCAACGCCACCGAGACCCGCCGCTGGGCGATGGATCGCGGGTTCAAGTCGCTGATCGTGGTCACCTCGAGCTATCACATGCCCCGCGCGATGGCGGAATTGTCGCATCAGCTTCCCGACACCGTGCTGATCGAGTTTCCCGTGATCAGCGAGCAGTTAAAAGCCGGCTGGACACATGGCCCGACCTTGCGGCTTCTGTTCACCGAATATCTGAAATACGTCGCTGCGCTGGTGCGTATCCAGGTTCCTGCGATCGACCGGTTTTTCGCGTGATCAATTCGGACTGAACCCGTGATCGTCATCCGCTCCGTCATTTTCAATGTCGTCTTCTATCTGGTGCTGTTCGTTTACCTGATCGCGGCGATGCCGACGCTCGCGATGCCGCGCGGCGCGCTATGGGCGATGGTGAAGAGCTGGAGCCGGGTCAATCTCTGGCTCTTGAAGGTTATCTGCAACATCGGCTGCGAATTCCGTGGCCTTGAGAACATCCCGACGGGCGCCGCGCTGATCGCGTCCAAGCACCAGTCGATGTGGGAGACCTTCGCGCTGATCACCGTGCTCGACGATCCGGCCTATATCCTCAAGCGCGAACTTCTCTGGATTCCGTTCTTCGGCTGGTGCGCGGCCAAGGCCGAGATGATTCCGGTGGATCGCGGCCGGCGCTCGCAGGCGCTGGCGGCGATGACCGAGCGCGCCAAACGCGAAACGGCGAGAGGCCGCGAGATCATCATCTTCCCGGAAGGCACGCGGCGCGCACCGGGCGCCGAGCCGAAATACAAATTCGGCGTCGCCTTCCTCTATACGGAGCTTGGCGTGCCCTGCGTACCGGTGGCGCTCAATTCGGGACTGTTCTGGCCGCGGCGGTCGTTCCGCCGCTATCCCGGCGTGGTGCTTGTGGAGTTCCTGCCGCCGATCGAACCGGGACTCGACCGCCAGACGTTCTACGACCGCCTGCAGGACGCGATCGAAACCAAGACCGCAGAACTGGTGGCGATGGGGACGCGCTCGTCGGGTGAACCATCGCTTCGCCCGGGGCGCGAAACGTAAGGCGTAACAAGCGCAGCGCATTGCCCCTACGGACTTGCGTTATGTCAGCGGGGGAAGGGGAGACTCGTGCCCCGCGCCCTTCAGCCGCTCCGCCAGTGCATGCAGTTCCGCATCGCGGCAGCCGAGCCGCTCAAGTTCAGCCACCGTCGCCAGCACGTAATCCGGATTGGGGCCCGAGCGTCCGTGCCCCTGCCGGATCAGATGCAGGCGCTGGTCGAGCGACAGCTTGCCGGCATATTGCGGATGGCCGCGATCGACAATGTAGGTCAGCGCCTCGATCCTCCGTTCCGGCTTGCCGAGCAGCGTCACGTTGCGCAGCACCTCTAGATAGACCGCGGTGATCTGTTCGCGCTCGCGCAGATAGGCGATGGTCGCGGCGCGGTCGGCGGCGGCGACCCGAAAGGCAAGGCCCCGGCAGGCGCCGCCGCGGTCCAGCCCCAGCACCAATCCCGGCCGCTCCGGGGTGCCGCGATGGACGAAGGAATAGACGCAGAGCGAGCGGTGCAGGCCGGTGACCCGGGCCGGGACCTTCTCGACAAACGAAAAGCCCGGCCGCCACAGCAGCGAGCCGTAGCCGAAAACCCATAAATCGTCGGGAATCTGGTCGATTGCGAGCTTCATTGGACGAGATCGGGACTACCACGCTGCGGTCAACATCGAAACGCCGTATTCGGCGAACCTTTGGCGGCTTATAAGGGGCAAAATGGATGTCGCCCATGGACTATGACCCGACGCCACGGCGCCGCCGCTCGATCGGCTGGCTCATTCCAGCACTGGTGCTGGTGATCATCGCCGCCGGCTGGAGCGCATTCTGGTTTTACGCCGCCGACCGGGCGCGCGAGACCATCGCCGGCTGGATCGAGCGCGAAGCACGCGGTGGGCGGGTCTACGCCTGTGGCTCGGAGGCGCTCGGCGGCTTTCCGTTCCGGATCGAGTTCCATTGCAATCTGGCGAGCGCCAACCTGGAGAAAACCCGGCCACCGCTGAAGCTGACCGCCACGCATATTCACGCGGCTGTACAGGTCTACCAGCCGACGCTGGTGATCGCGGAGGTCGAGGGACCGCTGATTGTTGCCGAGGCCGGCCAGCGGCCGAGCATGACCGCGAACTGGTCGCTCGGCCAGATCAGCCTGCGCGGCACGCCACGCAATCCGCAGCGGGTGTCGTTCTCTACCGAGAAGTTCTCGCTCGATCAAAACAGTGCCGGCAAGCCGGAGCGGGTGTTCACGGCCGAGAAGGGCCAGCTTCACGGCCGGCTCGCGTCCGGTACGGTGCGGGACGATCCGGTGATCGATGTGGCTGCCATGCTCAGGGCCGCAAGCGCCACGTCGTGGCATCCGGCGCTCGTACAGCCATTCGATTTCGACGGCGACACGCGGCTGATCGGCCTGCGCAATTTCCAGCCCAAATCCTGGGCCGAACGATTCAAGGAAATTCAGCTCTCCAACGGCCGGATCGAGGTGCGCAACGCGCGATTTCAGCAGGGTGACATGCTCGCGGTTGCAACCGGCAATCTGAAGCTGACCCGCCAAGGTTATCTCGACGGCGAACTGATGGTCACCGCAAGCGGGATCGAGAAGCTTCTGCCCGCACTCGGGCGAGACATGCTGGCGCAGCAGCGCAGCAGCCGGAGCCAGCGGCTCGGCGCGGCGCTGAATCTGCTGGATCAGATGGCCCCCGGCGCGATTGCCGGCGCTGTGTCGCTCCTCGGCGAACAGGTCGAGCTTGAGGGCAAACGCGCAACCAAGATGCCGCTCAAGTTCAAGGATGGCGTTGCGACGCTCGGTCCGGTGAAGCTTGGACAGACGCCGCCGCTGTTTTGAATATCCGACCTTAGCCACATACTCCGTTCATTCCCGCGCAAGCGGGAATCCAGTCTTTGACCCTGGGTCCCCGCTTTCGCGGGGACGAACGGCGGAGGTTCAATCAATCGTCGTCCGAGGCATAGGGCCGCACGATCGGAGCGATCGGCAGCGGCCCATGCGGGCGGCCAAAGTCCGGCGCCGCCGAATCCTGCCCGATGGTGACGATGCCGCGCCGGATCGCGCGCGTGCGGGTGAAGTGTTCGAACAGCGCCTCGCCGTCGCCGCGCCGGATCGCGCGGGTCAGCTTCGACAGATCCTCGTTGAAGGTGCCGAGCATTTCCAGCACCGCATCCTTGTTGTGCAGGAACACGTCTCGCCACATCGTCGGGTCCGACGCCGCAATGCGCGTGAAATCGCGGAAGCCGCCGGCGGAGAATTTCAGCACTTCGGATTCGGTGACATCGCCCAGTTCGTTCGCGGTGCCGACGATGGTGTAGGCGATCAGATGCGGGAGATGGCTGGTGATCGCGAGAACCAGATCGTGGTGCTCCGGCGTCATCACCGCGACATTGGCGCCGATCTTTTCCCAGAAGGCCTGCAGCGTTTCGGTCGCTGTCGGGTCGGTACCTTCGACCGGCGTGAGAATGCACCAGCGGTTGACGAACAATTCGGCGAAGCCCGCATCCGGGCCTGAATTCTCGGTCCCGGCCACCGGATGGGCGGGAATGAAATGCACGCCCTCCGGTACGAACGGCGCCATCTCGCGCGCGACCGAGGCTTTCACCGAACCGACATCGGACAGGATCGCACCGGGCTTGAGACTGGCCGCGATCTCTTTCGCGACATCGCCACAAGCGCCAACCGGAATCGCGATCACGACAAGGTCCGCATCCTTCACCGCGGCCGCGCTGGTCTCGGCCACGTCATCGGCAAAGCTCGCGCCGATCTCGCGCACGCGCTTTCGCGCCTCGGGAGAGGCGTCCGCCACCACCACGGTCCTTGCCGCGCCGGTTGCCTTGGCAGCGCGCGCTACCGATCCGCCGATCAGACCGGCGCCGATCACGGCGAGGCGGGAGATGGTGGGGGGCATGTCAGTCTCGTGTCCCGGACGCCCAAAGCGCGGTTACGCGCGTCTTCGACGCGCTATGGCAGCGCGCCAGCGGTGCGCCGCAGAGCCGGGACCCATTCGCTGTGTATGCGTCCCGGTTCTGCGATGCATCACTTCGTGCTGCATCGCGCCCGGGACACGAAAGCGTCCCTACCATCACTTGCCCATGAACTCGGCCAGCGTCTTCACCGTCAACCGGTTGGCTTCCTCGCTGCCGACAGTCATGCGCAGGCAATTCGGCAGCTTGTAGGCCCGCACCGCGCGCATGACCACGCCGCGCGAGGTCAGGAGGGCATCGGCCTCGGCTGCGGTCTTGCCGGGCGTTTCCGGGAAATGCAGCAGTATGAAATTGCCGACGCTCGGCGTCACCTTGATGCCGAGCTTCTCCAGCTCGGTGGTGAGCCAGGGCAGCCATTTTTCGTTATGCGCGCGCGCCTTGTCGAGATGCGCGCTGTCGTTGATCGAGGCGATGCCGGCGGCGATCGCGGGTGCGTTGACGTTGAACGGCCCACGGATGCGGTTCAGTGCGTCTATGATATGCGCGGGACCGTAAATCCAGCCGAGGCGCAGCGCGGCGAGCCCGTGGATCTTCGAAAAGGTCCGCAGCATCACGACATTCTCCGATGTCGCGACCAGTTCGATGCCGGCCTCGTAATCGTTGCGCTTGACGTATTCGCAATAGGCCGCATCGAGCACCAGCATCACATGCGGCGGCAATCCGGCATGCAGGCGCTTGACCTCGTCGAACGGGATATAGGTGCCGGTCGGATTGTTCGGATTGGCGAGGAAGACCAGCTTGGTCTTCGGCGTCACTGCCTTCAGGATCGAATCGACGTCGGCGGTGAAGTTCTTCTCCGCGGCGATCACCGGCTTGGCACCGGCGCCGAGCGTTGCGATCGGATACATCAGGAAGCCGTGGGTGGTGTGGATCGCCTCGTCGCCGTCGGCGAGATAGCCGCGCGCCAAAAGGTTGATCAGGTCGTCGGAGCCGGCGCCGCAAATGATACGGTTCGGGTCCAGCCCGAGCGCCCTGCCGATGGCTTCGCGCAAGGCGGTCGCGGCGCCGTCCGGGTAATCCTGCAATTCATTGGCAACGGACTTGTACGCCTCGATCGCCTTCGGGCTGGCGCCGAGCGGGCTCTCGTTCGACGACAGCTTGTGGATCTTGTCGACACCCGGTGCCGAGGATTTGCCTGGCACATAGGCGGCGATATCGAGAACGCCGGGACGCGGCTGCGGACGCGTGGCTGCAGTCATTTCGGAAATACCTCAACAGGAGAATAAGCGGACGACTATCGCGAGGCGGCCACCGGCCGCGCTTCCGCAAGCGTATAGCGGGTCGCGTGGCTGCCGACGAGGGCCGTGGAGCGGACCGAAGCCCCCGCCTTCACCAGCGCGTCGGTGATGGCGGCGAGGGTCTGCCCCTTGGGGACCGAGATCAGCAGCGCCGCGCCGTCGAAGGCGCCGTCCGGCTCCGCAATCACCTCGGCCAGCGGGGCGAGGGTGCGGGCCGCGGCAGCGCCCCAGCCGGAGACCCGGACGCTGTAGACCTCAACCTCGGCCATCACCGCATCGGCCGCCGGATGCGCCACCGCAAAGACCGGCAGAGAGGCCGGATGATCCGGACGCTCCACGAACGGCAGGCGGGCGATGATCTTTGGCGCCTTCTCGGCTTCCAGCGATTGCCACCAGGCGCCGGCGCCGGCGACCGAGACCGCCGGGACCAAAGCCAGATCGCCCTTTGAGGCGGCGACCGCCGCGATGGCGGGGCCGGCGCCCATATGCGGCAGGAACGGCACCGTGAAGCCGAAATGAAAGCGCGCGGAATCCCGCATCGCGGCTTCTCCGACCGTAAGGTCGGCATGGACGGAATAGGGCGCCTGGACATGGGTGAAGGTCGCGATGATGACCCGCCAGATGCTCTCGACGGTATCGAGCGGCAGAATGCCGCGATGGCGCTCGACCAGTTTGCGCATCATTGAGACTTCGCGCGCCGGGCGGAAGGCCGAGCCGGATTCCTGCGTGCCCTTCACCTTGATCAGGTTCTCGATAATCTCGCTGCGCTCGATCAGGAGGGCATGCATGGCCTCGTCGATCCGGTCGATTTCGGCACGCAGGGCGGCGAGCGAGGGGGCTGATTGTTGGGCCTGATCGGACATGGTTTTCTCATTAACGCTGGGGCTCATGATTAGGTGGGCAGGTCCCCGAAATCAAAGAAAACATTGACTTAATGGCGGTGAGGCCTACCTAGAACGACCGGCTCCCAAGCCGGGACAGCCCGTTCCGCCGCGTCAGGCGAGAGCCGGGCGGAGAGTGTCGGGTTAAAGCGTAATGGCCGAGGCCGATCTCAAATCCACGAAAGGCGTGCGTTCGCGCGCGCAAGAGGCGGAAAGCCCGCGGGAATCGCTTGTGGTCCGCTTCGGTGCGGACCGTCCGCTGAAGCTCGATTCCGGCATTGCGCTGTCGCCGTTTCAGATCGCCTACAAGACCTATGGCCAACTCAATGCGCAGCGCAGCAACGCCATCCTGATCTGCCATGCGCTGACCGGCGACCAGCATGCCGCCAGCGTGCATCCGGTCACCGGGAAGAACGGCTGGTGGGAGACCATGGTCGGCCCCGGCAAGCCGATCGATACCGAGCGCTATTTCGTTATCTGCTCCAATGTGGTTGGCGGCTGCATGGGCTCGTCGGGCCCGTCCTCGATCGATCCGAAAACCGGCCAGCCCTACGGCCTCGAATTTCCGGTCATCACCATCCGCGACATGGTGCGCGCCCAGGCGGTGCTGATCGACCATCTCGGCATCGACACGCTATTTGCCGTGGCCGGCGGATCAATGGGTGGGATGCAGGTGCTGCAATGGGCGGAAAGCTTTCCGCACCGCGTGTTCAGCGTGCTCCCGATCGCCTGCGCCACCCGGCATTCGGCGCAGAATATCGCCTTCCACGAAGTCGGCCGGCAGGCGGTGATGGCCGACCCGGAATGGCGGCATGGCCGGTACACCGTCGAGGGCACCAATCCGCATCGCGGTTTAGCGGTCGCACGCATGGGTGCGCATATCACCTATATGTCCGACGCTGCCCTGCACCGGAAGTTCGGGCGCCGATTCCAGGATCGCACCAACCCGACCTTCTCGTTCGATGCCGATTTCGAGGTCGAGAGCTATCTGCGTCATCAGGGCTCGTCCTTCGTCGAGCGTTTCGACGCGAATTCCTATCTCTATCTCACCCGCGCGATGGATTATTTCGATATCGCCGCGGAGCATGACGGCGTGCTGGCGAATGCGTTCAAGAATTCGCCGACCCGCTTCTGCGTCGTCAGCTTCACCAGCGACTGGCTGTTCCCGACCTCGGAATCGCGTGCCATCGTGCATGCGCTGAATGCCGCAGGAGCGCGGGTCTCGTTCGCCGAGATCGTCACCGACAAGGGCCACGACGCCTTCCTGCTCGAGGAGCCGGAATTGTTCGCGATCATTCGCGGCTTCCTCGACGGCGCTGCGCGCGCCCGGGGGCTTGTGGTATCCTCATGAACATGCATACCCGCCCGCAACGCGAACTGGCGATCCCGCATGCCGCCCGCACCGCCACCGGCGCTCGCGTCGATCTGCTGGTGGTATCGCAGATGGTCGAGCCCGGCGCCAAGGTGCTCGATGTCGGCTGCGGCGACGGCGAACTGCTGAAGATTCTGACCGAGACCAAGAATGTCGACGGACGCGGCATCGAGATCTCGCGCGAGGGCGTCAATCTGTGCGTCGCCAAGGGGCTTGCGGTGATCCAGGGCGATGCCGACACCGACCTCGCCGATTACCCGAACGATGCGTTCGATTACGTCATCCTGTCGCAGACCCTGCAGGCGACCTGGCGGCCGCGCGTCGTGCTGGAACACATGCTGCGCATCGGCGAGCGCGCGATCGTGTCGTTTCCGAATTTCGGTCACTGGAAAATGCGGCTGAAGCTTCTGTTCCTCGGCCGCATGCCGCGCACCAAGAACCTGCCGGACACCTGGTACGACACCCAGAACATTCACTTTTGCACCATCCGCGATTTTCGCGATCTCTGTAACGAGATCGACATAAAAATGGAGGCCGCGGTGGCGCTGAACGCGTGGGGCGGCAAGCTTCGCCTGAATGCGCCGTGGTGGTTCTGGAATTTGTTCGGCGAACAGGCCGTGTTCCTGCTGAGCCGGAAGAGATAAGGCGCCGTCACTTCACTTCGGCCAGCCCTGCTTCGCCAGCGCGATCAGTTCGGGGCGGTATTCGAAGTGGAAGCTGTCGTAGTGATACCATTTGCCGCCCCAGATGAAGCCGTGGCGCTCGAACACCTCGACGATCTCGAGCGGGATGCGGTTTTTCCACGCGAACTTGCCGCCCTTGGCTTTCGCCCATTGCCAGTAGTCGCCGAACTTCGCGTTGAGATCGATTGCGGCGCCGTAGGCGTGCACCGATAACCGCTTCGTTCCTGCGATGACGCGGCAATTATAGGTGCCCGACGATGGCACGAGATATTGCGTCATGTCGTTCGGGAGTTTCTCGAGATCGCGGGAGACCTTTGCGAGCTGGTCCGCAACCCCGTTCACGGTCGTGGCCATCACCGTGCCGCCGCCGCGGCCGGGCAGCCACGGCACCGCCTTCATCCGCGCTTTCACCTCGCCCTTGCGGCAGTCCCCATACATTTTAACGAACAGGTCTTGGTTGCGGATGCGGCCGGGATCCTCGTTCACCGCGGGCGGCTTCACGGCGGCGATGCCAAGCGGATACGGGATCGCGAACTGGTCCTTGATGTCCGGATCGTCCAGCAGGCGCTCGAAACTCTTGCCGCGGACGCCGTCGTCGATCGGCAACCGTGTGCCGTCCTTGAAGATGAGTTCGTTCTTCTCGTGTCCGGCGAGATGATCGGGATAGGCCGCGACCAGCGCATCGAGCGCGGGATCGGCGGCGCAGGGCGCGATGCAGGCGAGCAGCGCCAGCCCGGCAAGGAGCGCGCGCATCATCGCTCCATCGACTGGATCAGCTTGATGTTGGCCTGCTCGACCGCGCTGACCGGGACGTCCCATGCGGTCGGCCGGTACCACGAGAAGCGCTTGAAATAGGCGGCGAGCGACTGGTCGCGGAAGAAGCGGCCGCGCCGCGCATAGATTTCATTGCGGGCAATGCGAAGCTGGTCCGGCGACAGCCGCCGCAATTCGGCGGCACCAAGCAGGCGCTGGTGCGAATCCGGAAAGATGAATCCGTCGCCTCCGGGGGCGCGCGCCGGGGACGGCGGCAGGGCGGCGATCACAGGCGGAAGCGCAGCGGGCGGCGGTGGCGCGATTTGCGGCACCGGTGCCGGCGCTGCAATCGCAGGGGCGGCCGGTGGCGTACCACCTTTTGGTTGGCTCGCGAGATAGACCTCGCCCATCAGCGATGAATTGTCCCAGGGCAATTGCTTGTTGCCGGTCGCGGCCATCACGTCGGCGCGCACGCGCGTCAGCATCGCGCGCACTTCCAGTCCCGGCGTGCGCAGGTGTTTGACGAGACCCTGCGTGAACGGGCTGTTCTTTCCGGTGCCGTCGAGCGCAACCTTTCCGGGTGCGGTTGCGAACGCGATCAGTGTGCCGGTGCCGAGCGTCGAATAGGCCGCGAGCCCGGCGCCGACCGATGTCGAGCGCGACCGTGCGGCGATGCTGCGCGTCAGCGGATTGTCGCGGCAGGCGTCCAGGATCACGATGGTCGCGCGCGCCGGGTCCTCGAGATTGCCGAGGATCTTGTCGAGTTCGACGGTCTCGAAGCCGAGATCGCTCGCCGCTTCGACCTTCGCATCCACCGGCACGAGGTAGTTGCGGCCATCCACCTGCAGGCCGTGCCCGGCATAGAACAGGAGCGCGACCTTGGCCGAACCCGCCTTGCGCAGGAAATCGCGCAGCATGCGCTCCATGGTGGAGCGGTCGAGATCGCGGCCGAGCGCGACGTCGAATCCGACCTCGGTCAGCGCGCCGGCCACCGCCTGGGCATCGTTGACCGGGTTCGCCAGCACGCCGGCATTGGCGTAATTGCCGTTGCCGATGACCAGCGCCACCCGCTCGGACGCCTGTACCGTGCCGCCAACCAATGTCAGGAACAGGGGCAGCCACGGAAGCAAGCGAAGCATGTCGGTCTCGATGCTGCGGGAAAAGCGGCCGAAAGCCGCGACGCTCAAACTTAACATTGTGAAACGAGAGCGGCAAAGCCGAACGTTGCGCGCGGCATGCGGACGCAGCCCGCCGGAAACCGAACCGGCCCCAATTACGCCTATGTGATGCCTTGATCGCCCGCTGAAATCACTCCGTCGTGAGCGCTTTTGTAACGCGTAGCGCAGCACGAGGGGGAAGGGACCACGGCCGCCCATGGGCGGCCGTGGCGTTTCGACTAGCGGTGGATCAGCGTGCCGGCGCCGTGGTCGGTGAACAATTCCAGCAGCACGGCGTGTTTTTCCTTGCCGTCGAGGATGACGACGCCCTCGACGCCCTGCTCAAGCGCGGTGATGCAGGTCTCGACCTTGGGGATCATGCCGCCCGAGATGGTGCCGTCGGCGATCAGCTTGCGTACGTCGTTGACGGACATGTCAGGGATCAGTTTTTTGTCCTTGTCGAGCACACCCGGCACGTCGGTGAGCAGCAGCAGGCGCTTGGCCTTCAGCGCGCCGGCGATATAGCCCGCGAAGGTGTCGGCATTGACGTTGAAGGTTTCGCCGTTCGGGCCCGAGGCGATCGGCGCCAGCACCGGGATGAGTTCGCGGCCGATGATCTGGTCGAGCACCGAGGTGTCGATCTTTTCCGGCTCGCCGACGAAGCCGAGATCGACCACATCCGCCACGGACGCGCCGCTCGGGCTGCCGGCCTTGCGCGCGACTACCATGTTGCCGTCCTTGCCGCACAGGCCCACGGCCTTGCCGCCGGCCTGATTGATATGGCTCACGATCTGCTTGTTGATCGAGCCGGCCAGGACCATCTCGACAATCTCGACGGTCGCCGCATCGGTGACGCGCAGTCCGCCTGAGAATTGCGACTTGATGCCGAGCCGGTTCAGCATAGCGGCGATCTGCGGGCCGCCGCCATGCACCACCACGGGGTTGATCGCGGTCTGCTCGAGCAGCACGATATCGCGGGCAAAGGCGCGCGCGGCTTCCTCCTCGCCCATGGCGTGGCCGCCGTACTTGATCACGACGATCTCCTCGTCGTAGCGCTGCATATGCGGCAGCGCCTCGGACAGAATGCGGGCCTGGTCAAAGGGGGAAACCGTCATTACGGGGAGTCCTTGGCGTGGAAAACCGGCAGGAGATTTCGCGGCGGTTTTAGCGGGCCGCCTGTGAATGCGGAAGGCCTAACGCATGGCCAGGAAGGCCGACACCGCCAGCAAGGCCCAGCCGCCGATCATGACAACGCCGCCCGCCGGCGCCGCCATCGGAAAAAGCCGGTGGCCGGCATAGGCGCGCAGCGCGAGATCGCCGGAAAACAGCGCCACCCCGGCCAGCAGAACGATTGCGGCCGCGATCCCGAGCGGTCGGCCGATTAGCCCGGCAGCAATTCCCGCGCAGGCGGCGATCACCGCCGCCGCATGGAACAGAAGCATGTGGCCGGCGCTGTCGAGCCCCGTTCCCGGCTTCGCATGGGCGCCGGCGGCCGCGAAAATAATTCCGGCGCAGCCGAACAACGCGGCGATACCGGTAAGCACCTGCAGCATGTGTCTCTCCTATTTGCGCTCGGCGACCAGGCGCGCGATCGCCGCGCGTAGTTCCGGAATGCCGGTGCCCTCGCGCGACGAGGTGGCTATCACGTCGGGAAACGCCGCCGCGCTTTTCACGATCCGTGCCGACACGTCCGCGATGCGAGCCGCGAGGTCGGCCGCGGAGAGCTGGTCGCATTTCGTCAGTACGATCTGGTGCGACACGGCGGCGGTCCGCAACAGGTCGAGCGCCGGCTTGTCGGCTTCCTTGATGCCGTGGCGGCTGTCGATCAGCACATAGACCCGGGCGAGGTTGGCGCGGCCCTGCAGATAGGCATGGATCAGATCGGTCCAGGCCCGGACCTTGGCCTTCGGCGCCTCGGCGTAGCCGTAGCCCGGCATGTCGGCGAGCCGCAGATTGTCCGGTCCCTGGAAGAAGATGATCTCCTGGGTGCGGCCGGGCGTATGCGAGGTGCGAGCGAGCGCCTTGCGTCCGGTCACCGCATTGATCAGCGAGGATTTGCCCGCATTGGAGCGGCCGGCAAAGGCGATCTCCATGCCTTTCATTGGCGGCAGCGTCTCGGGCGATGCGCCGGCCCAGATGAATTGCCAGTCGCCGGCAAACAGCTTCCGGCCAGCCTCGATCTCGCTGAGGGTATAGGTGGTCATAGGCCCTCCCTTGGTCGGTGCCGGGCTTGCAGTCAAGCTCAAGCGAGGTGACGCGGATCGGCGCTGAACGTCCTGCCCGAGACAAGAATGGCCGGGACAAAGCCCGGCCATTCTCGTCGCCCGGTCAAGCCGGGCAATAACAATCGTGATGCGTCACGCCTTCGGCGTCTGCGGTTTCTTCTTGCCGAACATTTCCGACAGATTGTCCCACAGCTCGATCTTCGCACCGTGCTTCTTCATGATGTAGGACTGCTGCAGCACCGACAGCGTGTTGTTCCAGGCCCAGTAGATCACGAGACCGGCCGGGAAGCTTGCCAGCATGATGGTGAACAAGAGCGGCATCCAGTCGAAGATCATCTTCTGCGTCGGATCCGGCGGTGACGGATTGAGCTTCATCTGGAAGAACATCGTGATGCCCATGATGATCGGCCAGATTCCGATCATGAGATAAATGCCGATGACCGGCACGCTGGCCGGATTCCAGGGGATGAGCCCGAACAGGTTGAAGATCGTGGTCGGATCCGGCGCGGCCAGATCCTTGATCCAGCCGAAGAACGGCGCGTGCCGCATTTCGATGGTGACGAACAGCACCTTGTAGAGCGCGAAGAAGACCGGGATCTGCACCAGGATCGGCAGGCAGCCCGCCAGCGGATTGATCTTTTCCTGCTTGTACAGCTCCATCAAGGCCTGCTGCTGCTTGACCTTGTCGTCCTTGTAGCGCTCGCGCAGCTCCATCATCTGCGGCTGCACCGTCTTCATCTTCGCCATCGAGGCGTAAGACTTGTTGGCGAGCGGGAAGAACACGATCTTGATGATGACGGTGACGGCCAGGATCGCGAGGCCGAAATTGCCGAACAGCCGGAAGAAATAATCCAGCGCCCAGAACAGCGGCTTGGTGATGAAATAGAACCAGCCCCAGTCGATCAGAAGTTCGAACCGGTTGAGCTTGAGTGTGGTGTCGTAGTTATCGATCAGCGACACTTCCTTGGCGCCGGCGAACAGCCGCGCCTTGGCGCTGCCGGTGCCGCCGGCCGCGACGGTGACGGGATCGAGCAGGTAATCGGTCTGGTAGACCTTGCGATTGTTGTGGTCGCGTGCCGAGAAGGTCGCCTGCAGCTTGGCATCGGTCTCGGGCAAGAGCGTCGCCGCCCAGTATTTGTCGGTGATGCCGAGCCAGCCATTGGTGATGCCGAATGCGACCTGCTTTTCCTTCTCGATATTGCTGTACGAGAACTCCTGCAGGCCCTTGTCGCCCATGACGCCGATCAGGCCTTCATGCAGGATGTAATAGCCGAGGATCTCCGGCTTGCCGTGGCGCGAGATCAGCGCATAGGGATAGAGCGTGAGCGGCTCGCTGCCGCGATTGATGACATTGTCCTCGATGGTGAAGAGGTAGTTCTCGTCGACGCCGATCGTGCGACGGAATTCGAGGCCTTCGCCGTTGTCCCAGGTCAGTGTGATCGGCTTGCCGACACCGAGCGCGCCCGAGCCAGCTTGAGTCCAGATCGTGGTGTCGTCGGGGACCTTGACCTTGCTGCCGGCGGCGTTGGTCCAGCCGAATTGTGCATAGAACGGATGCGGGCTGCCGGACGGCGCGAGCAGCACGATCGCTGGCGATTTCGGATCGACGGTCTCGCGATACTTGATGAGCGACACGTCGTCGATGCGGCCGCCGCGCAGCGACACCGAGCCCTGGATCGTCGGGGTCTCGATCTTCACCCGCGGCGAGGCGGCGAGCACGGCCTCGCGGGTATAGGTCTGTCCCGGAATGGTCGGCTGGCCGGGAACGGCCGGCGCGGCGGCGCCCGGCTGCTGGGTTGCGCCGGGCTGAGGTGTGGCGCCTGGCTGCGGGATCGTACCCGGTGCCGTCTGCTGGGCCTGTTGTTGCTGTTGCTGCTGCTGACGCAGCTTCGCCTCTTCGCGCTGTCTCTCCAGCTGCGGGCCGCCGATGAAATACTGCCAGCCCAGGATCACGAGCAGCGAGAGCCCGATCGCAAGAAACATGTTCTTCTGGTCGCTGATCATGTGTTCTTAGCTCACGGGTCTCGGGTTAACCTGCATCCGATTTCGGCTTGCGCCGCGTCGTGTGGATGCGCGCGATTGCGCGGCCGTAATCGGCGATCAGGTCGGAAAAGTCGGCCGACAACGCCGCCCGACGCCCGACAAGCACATAATCATGTCCGGCTTGCAACGCATCCGCCGAATTCAGCCGGACCAGTTCGCGGAGCCGGCGGCGGACACGGTTCCGCTCTGGGGCATTGCCGACCTTGCGGGACACTGTGAAACCGACCCGTACCGGGCCCTTGTCACTTCGGTCGCGTGCTTGCAGCACAAAACCGGCGGACGGCACTTTGACCCCGCCGGTTGCGGCCACGAAATCCGCTCGCTGTTTCAGGCGCTCCATAGGGCCGGCCTTCAGGGCCGCCCCGGATCAGGCGCTGAGGCGCTTGCGGCCGCGCGCACGCCGCGCTGCCACGACCTTACGGCCACCCGTGGTGGCCATTCTGGCGCGGAAGCCGTGCCGGCGCTTGCGCACGAGCTTGCTCGGTTGATAGGTCCGTTTCACGGGGAAAGTCTCCGCTGGTCGCGGCGCAATGCCGGATGCTTCGGTTGGTGCGCACCGGCACAAAGGCTGCAACACTCGCGCCGCGATTAAGTCTCGCCGCAAAAGTCCGCCGATGCCGGATTTCCGGGCGCTTATACGGGACCGGGCGGCCTGTCGTCAATGCGACAGCTGGACCGTCTGGCGACCTCCGGTCTCCGGATTCCGGGGGCCTGGCGAGGGCCGCTCGTTCCCCGAAAGGATCGGGGATTGGCCATCGGCTGGAACGGCGGGGAACTTTCGCTGCCGGCAGGTTCCGCCAAAGCCCCCTGCGGCGCCCTTAACCAATCTGCACGGTTCAGGCGGCCATTTTTGCGCCCGGTTTGACGAGTTCATGCTACTGCCGCATCATGGGCCTAATACGGAGGCTCGCCGGATTCAGCCGAGCCCGTACAGGCAGCATTGATGACCGATCTGGACGATCAAGGCCCGGTCCGCGCGCCGCGCTTCGGGCTATCCGGGAAGCTCCTCATTCTCACGATTCTGTTCGTCATGATCGTGCAGGTGCTGATCTATGTCCCGTCGGTCTCCACTTTTCGGCTGAACTGGCTCAACGACCGGCTCGCCGCGGCGCGGACCGCCGCGCTCGTTCTTTATGCCGCGCCGAGCGGCATGGTCCCCGACGACCTGGCCCGCGACATTCTCGCCAGCATCGGGGCCCAGGCGGTCGTCATGAAGACCGGCCAGACCAGGCGTCTGCTGGCGGTCACCGAAATGCCGGCCGAGATGCACCGCAATTTCGATCTGCGTGACGTGAGCTGGTTCGATGCCGTCCGGGGCGCCTATCACGGGCTGTTCGACCCGAAAGACTCGATCCTGCGGGTGATCGGGACGGCGCCGCGCGACGGTGAATTCCTCGAAATCCTGATCCGGAACGAGCCGCTGCAGCAGGCGATGCTGCGCTTTTCGCGCAATGTTGTGGTGGCGTCGCTGATTATCTCGGCGTCGACGCTGGCGCTCGTCTACCTTGCGCTGCATTTCATGTTCGTGCGGCCGATGCGGCGCATCACCCGCAATATCATGGCGTTCCGGGCCGACCCGGAAAATCCCTCGCGCACCATCAAGGTGTCCAAACGCAACGATGAGATCGGCGTTACCGAACGCGAACTCGCGTCGATGCAGAGCAATCTGACCTCGATGCTGCATCAGCGCGCGCGGCTTGCCGCGCTCGGGCTCGCCGTGTCGAAGATCAACCATGACCTGCGCAACATGCTGGCTTCGGCGCAACTCGTTTCAGATCAATTGTCGAGCGTGCGCGATCCGCGGGTGCAGCGTTTCGCTCCCAAGCTCTTGCGCACGCTCGAGCGCGCGATCGAGTTCTGTCAGTCGACACTATCCTATGGCCGCGCGCAGGAAGCTCCGCCGGATCGCCGAATGATTTCGGTGGAGGCGCTGGTCGATGAGGTCCACGAGACCCTCGGCCTTAATCCCGCCAGCGATGTCGGCTGGATCGTCTCGATCGAGCGCGGGCTCGAGATGGACGCGGACCACGATCACATGTTCCGGGTGCTGCTCAACCTCACCCGCAACGCCATGCAGGCGCTGGAGGCGCGCGCGCCCAACAACCCGCTGCGCGATCAGATCCGTGTCACCGGCCGGCGCGAAGGCGGGGTTGTCGTGATCGAGGTGTCCGACACGGGCCCCGGCTTTCCGCCGCGCGCCCGCGAGCATCTGTTTCAGGCCTTTTCCGGATCGGCCCGGCCGGGCGGAACCGGCCTTGGTCTGGCCATTGCCGCAGAACTGATCCGCGCGCATGGCGGCGAAATACGCCTCGTCGAGGGCACGATCGGCGCCACCTTCCACCTGACGATCCCCGATCAGGCTGTCGATCTCGATTCCTGGCGCGAGGAGAGGGTGAGCGCCTGAGGCCTGATTCCGGGCAAAAAGCCTTGCCATCGGGGAAGGGGAGCGATAGCTATCCGCCGTTGCGTCGGCCTTGCGTCCTGGGTGGCCGTTTCCGAGATCAGCCTTCAATTCCGGATCGATATCCGGGGCGGTTCCGGATTGACCCTCAGGCCGTCTCTCTCGTGACAATGCGCCCGTAGCTCAGCTGGATAGAGCACCAGACTACGAATCTGGGGGTCAGAGGTTCGAATCCTTTCGGGCGCGCCATCACCTGCATCACGGCGCCGGTAGCTCAGCTGGATAGAGCACCAGACTTCGAATCTGGGGGTCAGGGGTTCGAATCCCTTCCGGCGCGCCATTCACGGCGCGTCCACTCCGGACGTATGGGTAACGGATCGTACCCAAGACATCGGTGACAACCTCGTGCCGCGCGGAAAAGGGTTGTCGATGCGTTGCAAGTTCTCAGGCGGAACATGGAGGCTGATCCGGGTTGAAGAGTCGATCATTGGATCGTCAGGCACCTGCCGCGCACCCCTCCTTTGCGATAGGATATTCGATCTGACGGAACCGGCAGAGATGCGCGATTGAAGCGATGACCGAGCATTCCGGACAATCACCTGCATCGGATAAGCGTGCCACAACTCCCACCCGGCCGCAGCGCGAGAGCTTGGAGCGGGAGGTACCGCTCGCCGCGCTGCCTTTTGTCTGGCCGCTTCGGTTTGCCGGCGCCATCAACGAATCCGCGTCATCGCTGCTGAACTGGTATGCCGGACTATTCGAGGGCGCACGCAATGAGGCGCCGGCGGCTGAGCCGCACTGGACGACGCCGAATGCGGTCGTTCTCGAATTGCCGACGCTGCGGCTGCGCGATGTTTCCACCGGCAAGACAGGTCAGCCGACGCTGATTTGCGCGCCGTATGCGCTGCACGGCGCGACGATCGTTGATTTCGCGCCGCGCCACAGCATCGTCGAGGCGTTGCTGAAGGCCGGCCTCACGCGCCTTGCAATCACCGACTGGCGGTCGGCGACTGCCGAGATGCGCAACTATTCGATCGATACCTATCTCGCCGATCTCAATGTTGCTGTCGACGAGCTTGGACCGCCCGTCGACCTGATCGGCTTGTGCCAGGGCGGATGGATGGCTCTGGTCTATGCCGCGAGATTTCCCGAGAAGGTGGGCCGGCTTGTTCTTGTTGGGGCTCCGGTGGATGTTCGCGCTGCGCAATCGCGACTGAGCAGGGCGGTCGATGAGTTTCCTCTGGACGCTTTCGAGAACATGGTTCGTCTCGGCGATGGCCGTGTACTCGGACGACACGCATTGGGTTTATGGGGACCGTCGTCCGACGCAACCAATGTGCATCACGTCCTGCAGATTTCCCGGGACGATCCTCATTTCGACGCGCTGGAACGGCGTTTTGCCGATTGGTATCAATGGACTCTCGACTTGCCCGGCACCTTCTACATGCAGGTCGTCGAGCGCGTATTCAGGGAAAACCAGATCGCGAACGGATGTTTCATGGCGCTCGGCCGTGTCGCCGATATCCGCGCGTTACGAAAGCCGATGTACTTGTTGTGCGCGCAGGATGACGAGGTGGTCGCGCCCGGGCAACTCTTTGCCGCGGCCGGCCTGACGGCGACGCCGGAAAGCTGCATCGAGAAAGACACCGTACCCTGCGGGCATCTCGGATTGTTCATGGGAGCCGACACGATGGCCTCTGCCTGGCCGCGGATCGCACGCTGGCTCTCCCGCGATCTGCGCCCCGATGACGATCATGCGCCCGCGCGATCGGACCAAGAGAAAGCTTTGAAGTCCCGTGGAGCCGCCACGCCCGAGCAAGCCGGTTGATCGCTCGCCCGGGAGGCCGGTCCAGTTGGCCTAGTGTCCGTCGGATGCGTTAAGTCTTGTGAACCGGTTCCGGCTGCGTGAAGAAGCTGTGGATCAGGTGCAGCACGATCATGTAGTTTTTCTGCTGGAGCGAGGCATGCGCAATGCCCGGCATGATCGCAAACTGCTTGTCCGGATTCGGCAGAAGCTCGAAAAACCTCAACAGGTCGGACAGCGCCGCGATGCCGTCATGCTCGCCTCGCATGATAATGGTCGGGCATGTGATCCTGGCCGGATCGACCAGCGGCAGATTGTTGCACATGTCGATGTACGTTCCGTTCGGGATCGAGTCGTCCAGTTCGAGGATGTACTGCGTGTGCGCTTCGATCACGCGATCGTCCGCAGTGCCCGGGTGATCCCGCTCGAAGATCGACCGTATGAATTCGCGGCTCAGCGGCCGGCGCTTGGTCTTGAGATAGTCCGGCAGTTTCTTGCGGCGCTGCTCGAGCGTCGGACTGCCTTCGCCGGTCCACACGAACGCATCGAGCGCCAGTCTCCGCACGCGCTGGGGGTAAAGCTGCGCGAAGGCCGCCGCGCGCAAGGCGCCGGACGAAATGCCGTAGACCATCAGGGGGCCGGAGTTACGATGCTGTTCAATATAGGCTGTACCGGCGGCAAGGTCTTCGACGCCGTCGGCGATGGTGGCGTCGACGCCGCGATTCTTGTCAGAGCGGCCATAGCCTTCCATGTCCATGCACCAGGTATCGAACCCGCGCTCCGCAAGATATTCCATGGCGGAGGAATCCGGAACGCCGGCGACATGCAGGTCGAAGACCGGCTGCGACGGCATCGACGATCCGTGCACGAACAGGATGGTTCCCCGCTTCGTCGTTCCTGGTACCGCCTGCTTTTCCCAGAGGAAAAGATTGACGTCGCCCTTCTTGGCCCAATGTTCGTGCCCGGCGATCTTTCCGGCGGCATAGTCTCGCGTCATTCTTCTCTCCGTACACGGTCGTCTGGCGTACCGAGGCCGCCCTCAAATTGCGTAACGGGCCGATCGCGCAGCGGCGATCGACCCGTTATCTCTCGTCAATCCGGTTGGCTGTCGGCCTATTGGACCTTGCGCTCCTGAAGCGGCGGCAGGAATTTCTCGGTATAGATCTCTTCGGCCGCCGGGGCATTGGAGAGATTGAAGGCGCCGACCACGGCATCGATCGTTTTCTTCATGCGCGCCGGCTGAACGACACTGAGGCCGTTCTCCTGCACCCATTTCGTGTTGGTCAGCCCAAGCGCGATCTCAAGCCGAACCTTTTCGATATTCTCCTTCATCAGCGGGTCGCGCGCTTTCATGATCTTCAGGGCGGCCTCCGGATCCTTGATGGTGTCGATGGTGCCCTTGTTCAAAGCCTTGACCATCCCGCGGACGATCTCCGGGTTCTCTTCCGCATATTTCTTGGTCGTGACAAGGGCGAGCCCGTACATGTCGGCGCCGAAATCCGCGTAACGGATCGGATAGATGTCCTCCATTTTGATCCCAACCTCGAGCAGGGCGGGAATGTTGGAGTTGGTGAAGCCCGCGGTGCCTTCGGCTTCGCCGCGCGCGACCATCGGGCCGAACAACTGAGGCTGAACCGGCAGCCAGTTGATCTTCACGTTCTCGGCGTTGGCGGCTTTCAGCAGGATCGAGATGGTGTCGTACACCGCGGTTCCAGGGCCGCCGGCGATCTTGGCGCCATCAAGATCGGCGGGCTTGCGGTAGTTCTTCGATTTGAGCGTGATCACCGCCAGCGGGGTGTCGTCGAAGCTGATATAGACGGCGACAAGCGGCGCGGTGGGGTTCTGCGCGTTGAACTTGATCATGGTCGGCAGGTCGACCCAGCCGAAATTGTAGACATTGCTGGCGACGCTGACCGCGACGTTGCCCGCGCCTTTGCCAGGATCGATGGCAACGTTTAGACCATTATCCTTGAAGTATCCCTTCTGCTGGGCGACGAAAAACGGCGCATGAGTGGCCTGGATGACCCAATCGAGCATCATCCGCACGTCTTTTTGCTGGGCCAGCGCCGGCTGGCTGCCGACGCTTACGGCGGCAGCGACAACGGCAATCCCGACCATCCGACGCAATTTGCGAAGCACTAACATGGAGAACTCCTGCTGAGAGGGTGACATTTGCGAAGTCCCAGGCTCACTTCAGCTGAGGAACAGTAACTTTCGTGTTGGGAAAGTCAATTGAGCGACCTCTCCGGTCGGCGTATGCTGGCGCGCCGACAAAGATTAACCAGGCAAAAAAGCGCAATGACAACAAAACCAAAATCGAAATCTGCCCGATCGGTAGCGCCCAAGACTGCGTCAATTCGCGCGCGCAAGACGGGTGCAGAGCCGAAGCTTACAAGCGATACGCCCGCTTCGCAGAAAGCGAATGTTCTAGATCTCGCGCGATACGAGATCGGAACGCGATTGCGCCACGCACGGTTGATGACGGGCGCGCGCCTCAAGGATGTTGCCGACCAGGCCGGTTGTTCGGAAAGTCTTGTGTCCAAGATCGAGAACAACAAGCTCGAGCCGTCGTTGCAGGTGCTCGGAAAGCTATGTGCGGTGCTGAAAATCGGGCTCGGCGACTTGTTCGCGCCACCCGAAGAGGACGATCCCGTGGTGACGCGCGCCGGTCAGCGCGGCTTTGTCGAGACCGATGATTTTCTCAGGCGCGGGACCGGCATTCGTATGGAGCGCGTCATTCCTTATACGCGCGGGCATCTGCTGCAGAGCAACATCCATGTCGTTGCGCCGGGTGGCGGCAGCTTCGGCATGATTTCGCATGCCGGGGAGGAAGTCGGTTATCTGATCGCCGGCGATATCGAGCTGTTCGTCGGTGACAAGGTCTATAGTCTGTCTGCCGGCGACACTTTCTGCTTCCGTTCCGAAATCGGTCACGGTTACCGCAATCCAGGTGCGACTGAAGCACGCATCCTTTTCGTCAACACGCCGCCGGCATTCTAGCACTTTCTTGTTGATCAAGTGACTTGAGTACGCATAGGATCGCCCGCCATCGCCTTTAGATTGCGGGAGAAGATCAATGTTGAGGTTGCCGGCCCACAAGCGTTACGACTATTCGCCGATCGGCGAGCGGAAGACGTATAGCTGGCCCGGGCAAAAGCGGCTCGCGTTCTATATCGCGCTCAATATCGAGCATTTCGCGTTCGGCGCGGGGCTCGGCATGGACCCGCACAGCCGCGGCGGCCCGCAGACCTCCCGCAACTGGGCATGGCGTGACTACGGCAATCGCATCGGCAACTGGCGCCTTTTCGAGATGCTCGACGAGCTCAAGCTGCCGGCGTCGATCCTGCTGAACTCGACCGTCTGCTACGAATATCCGCAGATCGTCGCCAAGATCAAAGAGCGCGGCGATGATGTTCTCGGCCATGGGCGCACGAATGCCGAGCTTCTGCGCGGAATGTGGGAAGACGACGAGCGGCGCGTGATCCAGGAATGCGTCGAGGTCATCGAAAAGCATGTCGGCGTCCGTCCGACCGGGTGGATGGGTGCGGGTGCCGCGGAGAGCGGGGTCACGCCGGATCTGCTGAAAGAGGCTGGCTTCACCTATCTGCTCGATTGGCCGGTGGACGACCAGCCGATCTGGATGAAGACGCGCAGCGGGCCGCTTCTGTCCGTCCCCTATCCCATGGAATTGAACGACGCCGGCACGCTGGGGCTGCGCGATCATTCCGGGCGCGAATTCGCGGACATGATCGTCGATCAGTTCGAGGAACTGCTCGAAGCGTCCGAGAAGCAGCCGCTGGTGTTTTCCCTGTCACTGCACGGCTTCCTGGTCGGTCAGCCATTCCGGCTGCGGCCTTTGCGGCAGGCGATCAAGCATTGCGTCGAACACAAGAATGCGGATCAGGTGTGGTTCACGCGCGCCGGGGACATCGCGAAATATTGCTTCGACATGAAGCCCGGAATCATCCCCGGCAGCTGAACGGGAGTTTGTGATGAATATCAGCGCGAAGACTGCGGCTCCGACAACCCTTCTCAAGGCGACACCCGAGACCGTACACTGGGGCTATCTCGACGCCAGTATCGAACCGGCGCTCACGATCAATTCGGGCGAGCGGGTGCGCATCGAGTGCGCGACCTGCAATCCCGAGTGGATGCCGCCTGTTGAGGACGGCTTCGACATCCTTCCGGACATCGTGGAGATTCACAAGAAGGTCAAGAAAGGCTCGGGCAATCACATCTTTACCGGCCCGATCTATGTGCGTGACGCCAAGCCTGGTGACGTGCTCGAGGTTCGGATCCACGAGATCGAGATCCGCCAGAACTGGGGCTGGAATCTGTTCCGCGGTTACATGGGCACGATTCCGGAGGACTTTCCGTACATGCGTCTGACCCATGTGCGGCTCGATTTGAAGGACAACGTGGCGTTGATGCCGTCGGGGTTCAAGATTCCGCTGGCGCCGTTCTTCGGCCAGCTTGCGGTCGCGCCCGCCGCGAGTTTCGGTCGCCAGAACAGCAAGGAGCCGCGCGAATTCGGCGGCAATCTCGATTGCAAGGAATTGACGGCGGGCAGCACGATCTATCTTCCGGTCTGGAACGATGGCGCATTGTTTTCGACCGGCGACGGTCATGCCGCGCAGGGCGATGGCGAAGTCGACGGAACCGCGATCGAGACCGCGCTAGCCGGAACCTTCGAGTTCGTCCTCCGCAAGGATCTCAAATGGACGATGCCGCGCGCCGAAACACAGACGCATTACATCGCTTTCGGTCTCGACACCGATCTCGACGACGCCGCACGCCAGGCGCTCAAGGAAATGATTTCCTGGATCGTCGAGATGACCGGCATCCATAAGGACGAAGCCTACGCGATGTGCAGCTTCGCTTCCGATCTGCACGTCACGCAGACGGTGAACAACGTGAAGGGTGTGCACGCGATGCTCCCGAAGAGCATCTTGCAGCGTTAGCCGGCTGGGTACGGGACTTGCATGGAATGCGTGACGGATAATTTGAATTGTCCGTCTTTTGTCGGCCGATAGGTGGAGTACGCCATGCCGGACTTCGTGCAGTTGCAACAGGTCTCGTTGAAATACAACGAGGACGAAAGTGCGCTCGCGCTCTACCGGACGAGCTTCGGCGTCGCGAATGGCGAGTTCATCGCCGTGGTCGGGCCGTCGGGCTGCGGTAAGTCGACCTTGATGAAGGTGGTCACCGGATTGTGGCCGGCCACCGCCGGGCATGTGACGGTGGACGGCAAGCCGGTGACGGCGCCACTCAGCTTCGTCGGCATGGCATTTCAGAACGCGTCGCTGCTGCCATGGCGGACCACACTCAGGAACGTCATGCTGCCGCTCGAGATCGTGGAGCCGCATGCGAGCCGCTTGCGCTCCGATTGGGAGGCCTACGAAGCGAAAGCGCGTGAACTGATCGCTCTGGTGGGGCTCAAGGGCTGCGAGGACAAATATCCGTGGCAGCTCTCCGGCGGCATGCAGCAGCGTGCTCAGCTCTGCCGCGCGCTGATCCACGAGCCGTCCCTGCTGATGCTCGATGAGCCGTTCGGTGCGCTGGATATGTTCACGCGGGAAGAGCTCTGGCTTGCACTGCAGGACCTTTGGCTCGCGCGCCGCCCGACCGTCATCCTGGTGACGCACGATTTGCGGGAGGCGGTCTTTCTCGCCGATCGCGTCCTGGTCATGAGCGCACGGCCGGGGCGCATCATTCTCGATCGCAAGATACCAACGCCGCGACCGCGGCGGCTCGACAGCACATACGAACCGGAATCGGTCGCGCTGGTACACGAATTGCGGGAGCATATCAGTGCAGCACGCGCCCAAGCCGCGGCCTGAGGACGACGAGATGAGCGTTGCGGAAACCTACGATCTGCCGCCGGTGACGCGGCGGAAGACCTTCTTCGAGCGCAAGGCGGTTCGCCGCGCGCTGCCCTGGTTCGTGATCATTGCGATGTTCGTGATCTGGGAAGTCGTGGTTCGGCTGTTTGCCATTCAGGAGTTCGTTCTTCCCGCGCCGTCCGCAATCTTCAAATCGATGTGGCAGTGGCGCGAGCCGATCGCCATCAATGCGTGGCAAACGCTGATGACGACGCTGATCGGCTTTGCGTTTGCGATTCTCATCGGTGTGATCGGCGGCGTCGCGCTCGGTTCGTCGCAGGTCGCCTATGACGGATTTTATCCGGCGCTGATCGCATTCAATTCGGTGCCGAAGGTGGCGGTGGTGCCGGTGCTGGTGATCTGGTTCGGCATCGGGACGATCCCGGCTGTCATCACGGCTTTCCTGCTCGCGTTCTTCCCGATCCTCGTCAATGTGGCGACCGGAATAGCGACCGTGGAACCGGAGCTGCGTGATGTGCTGCGCGCGCTTGGCGCAAGCAAGCGACAGGTCATCATGAAGGTCGGGTTGCCGCGCGCGATGCCTTATTTCTTCGCATCGCTGAAGATCGCCATGACCGTCGCCTTCGTCGGCTCGATCGTGGCCGAGAGCATCGCGGCCAATGCCGGCATCGGCTATCTGATGCTGGTCGCCTCGTCTCGCTTCGAGGTGCCGCTCGCCTTCGCCTGCCTCATTGTCACCGGTCTGATGGGCGTTGCCATGTACATCGTTTGCGTGGCGATCGAACAGCGCACCACCGGCTGGGCCACGCGTGGGGCCGACGGCGTGGCCTTCGGATCTTGATCTGGATTGGCAGGGAGCTGGATTGTGGCTGACGATACCATCGAACAGATAACGGCAGATCGTTCGGCGCATTACGAGCCGTTCGGCTGGCATCACTGGCCGGAGCATCCGTGGCTGTCCTATCAATTCCGGCGGGGCCTTGGTGAGACCCAGGAAGGCGGCGGCTCGGTCAGCGAAGTGCTGATGGCGGGGTCCCGCATGATCCCCGGCGATCTGGAGAGCTGGCACGAGGAGTGGATGCGGATTGCCGACCGCAACTGGGATCGCGGCCTCGCCGAGGAGCGTGAAGGCCACATCCGGACGGCGATGAACTGCTTCCTGCGAGCAGCGGATTATTACCGGCAGGCCGAGTTTCATCTCGAACCGAAGGATCCGCGCCGTCTGCCGACCTTCGAGAAGATGGAAGCCTGCTCGAAGAAGTTCATCGGATATCTGAATCCACCGGGCGAGGCGGTCGATATCCCCTACGAGCCGGGCAAGCCGATCTGCGGCTATTTCGTCCGCGCGCCGTTTCCCGGCGAGCGGCTGCCGGTGCTGATCTGCATGGGCGGCCTGGATTCAATCAAGGACGAGATGTGGTTCATGCAGGCACATGGCTGCCTGCAGCGCGGCATTTCGGTTCTGATGATCGACGGTCCCGGCCAGGGCGGCACGCTCCGCCGGCACGGCGTTCACAGCCGGCCGGATTCCGAATTCCCGATCGGCAAATGCATCGACTGGCTGGTCCAGCGCGCGGATGTCGACCCGGACCGCATCGCGGTCTGCGGCTCCAGTCTGGGCGGCTATTACGCCGCGCGCGCCGGCTGCTACGAGCACCGCCTGGCGGCAGCCATCTCCCATGGCGCGATCTGGTCGGTACCGGACATGTGGGGCAACAAGGGCGATGATTTCGGCCTCGCCATGCATATCAAATGGGTGCTTGGAGCGTCGTCGATGCGAGAGGCGCATGAGATCATGAAGCCGTTCACCCTGGAGGGCCATCTGGAAAACATGCAGTGTCCGTACCTGATCTTGCATGGCGGCCACGATGTGCTCACGGTTTCGGCGGCGCGGCAGACCTACGACTATGCGAAGGCGCACGGGATCGACGTCACGTTGCGGATCGTGGAGACCGACGAGACCGGCGCGGAACACTGCCAGCATGACAATCCGACCATTGGCCAGGAATTGCTGGCAGACTGGCTGGCCGACCGGTTCGGGATCGATCAGCGCAAGTTACTGAAGACGTCGGCCAATCCGCTGATCTAGGAGGGCGCTGTGATTCAGGGCGTTGACGTCGCAATACCCGGCATCGTGGCGATCGATCTGCATCGCGGTCACCTCGATCCGGCGGTTGCGACCATGCCGTTGGAGCCCGATGCCGCCGCCCGGGTGGTTGCGGCAAACGAGCGCTTTTTCCGGCGGGCACGCGCGGCCGGCATTCCGATCTTCCATTGCGTCGCGACCTATCGCGATTCCGAAGAGATCCGGCTGAATCCGGCCTGGAAGCACCGTGGCGAAGATCCCAATAATCCCCGCGGGAACGTGCTGCGCCACAATATCAAGGGCATGCCGGGCTGTGAGGTTATGCCGTCGCTGCTCGACCCGACCGACTTCGTCGTCGACGCGAAGAAGCGCTACGACTGTTTCACGGCCACCGACCTTGAACTCACGCTGCGTGCGCACCGCGTGAACACGGTGCTGGTCGTGGGCGTGAACACCAATTCCTGCGTCATCGCGACGGCCATCGCGGCCTGCTGCCGCGATTTCGCGGTCGTTGTGGTGTCGGACTGCGTCGATACGATGGACGGCGGCGCGCTGCACGAGGCGGCGCTTGCGGTGATCGGCCGCGCGTTTGGTCAGGTCATGACCGCCAGCGAGGCGCTCGCCAGCCTCGGCGCTGTAACGTCGACCAAAGTGACGGAGCCGGCAGCATGACCGGACATGTTCTGCCCGCAATGCCGGAGACAGTCGTGTCAGTGACTGACGGCGGCCTCTTCCCTGTCCGCCGCATCTATTGCGTCGGTCGCAACTACCTGGACCATATTCGCGAAATGAAAGAGGCAGACGAGCGCGATCCGCCTTTCTTCTTCCAGAAGCCACGCGATGCGATCGTTCCGACCGGCGCGACGGTCGCTTATCCGCCGCTGACATCCGATTACCAGTTCGAGGGCGAATTGGTGGTTGCCATCGGAAAGTCCGGCCGGGCAATTTCGGTCGACCGTGCTCTCGATCATGTTTTCGGATATGCCTGCGGTCTCGATATGACGCGCAGAGACCGCCAGTTCGACGCGCGCGACAACCGGCTGCCATGGGAAGTCGGCAAGAGCTTCGATGACTCCGCGCCCTGCGGCATGATCACGCGGTCGTCTGAGGGGCACCGGTTGTCGGGGCCGCTGGTGCTGTCGGTCAACGGGACGGAGCGTCAGCGCGGCGATCTCTCGCAGATGATCTGGAGTCCGCCCGAGATTATCGCTCAATTGTCGAGACAGGTAACGCTCGAGCCGGGCGACCTGATTTTCACGGGAACCCCGGCTGGGGTCGGGGCGGTTGTGCCCGGCGACACCATCCGGCTCGATATCGAGGGGCTGCCCCCGCTGACGATCGCTATCGGCGAACCTGCCTAGCCAGTTCAACCTGGCCTCAAACGAGCGGCACTTCGCTCCCCAGGGCCTGCCGTGAGGTGCGCGCCAATCCGTGCTCGGTTTTCTCCCAGTGGTAGGGCGACCGGATGATCTGGAACACCGCGCGCCAGGCCGCGGCCGAGAGCAGCAGCCAGTAGAACGGCAGCAGCACCAGATAGCCGGCAGAACGCAACAGCCGCCGCCGCGACAGGCCGATGAAGCCGAGCAATCCCGACAGGCAATAGCCCGTCGCCAGTGTCGCAATGTAAAGGCCGGCAATGGTCTGCTCGAAGATGCCCGTCTTCCCTGACAACAGCAATCCGGTTGCGATCTGCCAGCCCAGAACAGCCGCAAAGATACCATGCACAAGCGCGGCCAGCACCGCGCCGCCGATCACCAGTTGGAATACCAGAAATCCGCCGGTTCCAAGCTCGCCCCAAAGTCTCAACGGGTTGCGCATATGCACGGCCCATGTCTGTAGGTAGCCCTTGAACCAGCGCGTGCGCTGTCTGATCCATGGTGCAAGCCGGGCAGGCGCTTCCTCATAGGTCGATGATTGCGCGAGCGCCGTGTGATAGCCCGCCCGCGCAAGGCGGATTCCGAGATCAGCATCCTCCGTCACGTTGTAAGGATCCCAGCCGCCGAGTGCGCGTAATATCTTGGTGCGGAAATGATTGGATGTGCCGCCCAGTGGCAGCGGCAGGCGCCACGCCGCAAGTCCCGGCAGGAATACATCGAACAGCGCGGCATATTCTGTGGTGAACAATCGGGTGAGCCAGTTGTCGGCGGTGTTGTCGATGGTCAGGCGCGCCTGCACGCAAGCAAGCTTCGGATCGCCTGCCTCGAAGGCCGCAAGCGCAATACGGAGCTGTTGCGGTTCCGGTCGGTCTTCGGCATCGAACACCGCGACATAGCGGCCCCGCACGAACGGCAATGCGGCATTCAATGCTTTAGGCTTTGTGCGCGGACCGGCGGAGGGAGCAATCACAATCTCGAACGGTGCGGCAAGATCCATCAGATCGAGCGCAAGCCGCGTTTCCATGTCGTCGCACTCGACTACGAGTTTGATATCGAGCCGCTCTTTCGGATAATCGAGGCTCGACAACGCGGCAATCAGCCCTCGAACCGATCGCGCCTCCCGGTAGATCGCCACGATGATCGAGTAGAGTGGCACGTCATCGTCGATGCGGAGTCGCGGCGGATCAGGCGGCGTGGACGAGAGCAACATGGCGAAAACCCGCAGGCCGCTCCAGCCAAGGAAGATCAGTGCGAATACGATATTGACCGCGATCATGAGCTCGGACTGGACGGCGACCAGGCCTGCAATGCCGGCCAGTCCCGCGGCAAACCACGTCAGTGGCGTGCGGCTGCGCATGGCTGCTGCCGACAGGCGCGGCTGCCGCGCGCGCAGGTCGAATGCGGCCAGGCAAGCGATTGCGGTCTCGACTTCGCGGTGAACGAAGTTTCGCAGATCCTCCATCGTTGCGACCCGGAGCCGCGAGCGCATCTCCGGATGGCGCTGCAATGTCCCGATCAGAAAGCGCGCCGACAGATGCCACGGCGCGACGACCCAGATCAGTTCGTTGTCCAAGCGTACGGGAAGGATACCGCTCGCAAGCCCCGAGATGAGATCGGCGTCGTCGACCGGGCAGGCGGACCGCGGCACCCCTTGAAGCGTTTCGACCGCAACGCCACAGTGGCGCGCCAGCGCGCGCACATAGTCTAGGTCCCTCAAGGCGCCTTGCGTCACCAGCACGCGGTCGGCGCCGGTTCGCGTCTCCGCCGCACGCAGCTCGGCTGCCGCCAGCAGGGCCGGCGGCAGGAGGTGGCGAATGCAGTCGATTTCGGGGCAGTTCGCGAGCCGGGCACGAATTCGTGCGTGGTCTGAATCCGGCCTTGAACCCGGCCGCGGGCCGTAAGACAAATCGCGCGCATGCCGGCCGCTGGGCTCGGCATGGAACACGGACTTCTGCATGCCCGCTCCACGACCGCACAAATGCTACGCTGCCGACTGCAAAGCGATCCACGCCCTGCTATAGACACGCGAAATATCGTTTCAGACAACGGATGAGAGTATTGCCTATCTCCTCAGCGGGTTTCCATCAAAAAGTGTGCCGCCGGTCGGCTGCCAGTTCAGCGATCATTGCGCTGGTGGCGCTCCTGGCTGCCCCGTCGGTGATGGTCGGGTCAGTCCAGGCGCAGCCCCATCTGCCGCCGCCGCGCGAGATCGCCCCGGCCCCATCACCCTATCCCGGATTTTGGGATCCCAAGCGTCGTCCGGAGCGGCCGGATCTCTCGCGCCTGTCGCAGATCCGTTTCATGACCGAGACCGACTACCCGCCGTTCAATTATGCCGACAAGGACGGCCATCCGATCGGTTTCAATGTCGATCTGGCACGGCTGATCTGCGAGGAACTGAAAGTCACCTGCACGATCCAGATGCGCCGCTTCGATACGCTGGTGCCGGCGCTGAATGAAAATCGTGGAGAGGCCGTGATCGCTTCGATCGCGGTGAATCGTGAAACCCGCAAGGCGATGGATTTTACCGATCCCTACTATCGGGTGCCAGCGCGGTTTGCAGCGCTGAAGGCCGCGGCAACGCCAGTGCTGAAACCCGAGCAACTCGAAGGCAAGAAGATCGGAGTGGTCGGGGGCTCGGCGCATGAGGCCTATCTCAAGACGCTGTTCACCGAGGCGCAGCCGGTCGCTTATCTGACCGCGGATGCGACCCGAGATGCGTTGCGGCGCGGTGAAGTCGACTACGTCTTCGGCGACGGTATCGCGCTGTCGTTCTGGATCAATGGTACCGATTCCGGCGGTTGCTGCGCATTTGCCGGCGGCCCGTTCTTCGAGAGCCAGTATTTCGGCGAAGGGGTCGGCATCGCCGTCAAGAAAGGCAACGATACCGTGCGGCTGGCCTTGAACTATGCGCTGTTCCGGCTGTGGGAACGAGGGCGCTTTACCGATCTGTGGCTGCGCTATTTCCCGGTCAGCCCGTTTTGATCGACAACTGGAAACGACATGTCTGTGACTGAAGCTGAAAGCATCAATGGTTTGCGCGAGCTGGCCGAGCAATCGGGCGCCTGGCCGTTCGAGGAGGCGCGCAAAATCGTGGCGCGACTGAAGAAGAAGCCGAAGGACGAGGTAATCTTCTCGACCGGTTACGGCCCGTCCGGGCTGCCGCATATCGGCACCTTCGGCGAAGTGGCGCGCACCACCATGGTGCGTCACGCCTTCCGCGTTCTCACTGACGACAAGATCAAGACCCGGCTGCTGGCGTTTTCCGACGACATGGACGGCCTGCGCAAGGTGCCGGACAATGTCCCGAACGGCGAGATGCTGGCGCAGGATCTCGGCAAGCCGCTGACCAAGGTGCGCGATCCGTTCGGCACCCATTCTAGTTTCGGCGCGCACAATAACGCACGGCTACAGAAATTCCTGGATCACTTCGGCTTCGAGTACGAATTCCTGTCGGCGACCGAGTGCTACACCTCCGGCCGCTTCGACAAGGCGCTGCTGCAGGTGCTGTCGCATTTCGACAAGGTGATGGCGGTGATGCTGCCGTCGCTGCGCGAGGAGCGTGCGCAGACCTATTCGCCATTTCTGCCGATTTCCGAGCGCACGGGCATCGTGCTGCAGGTGCCGGTCACCGCGCATGATGCCGCGGCCGGCACCATCACCTATGAGGACCCCGACACCAGGGAGAGCATCACCACACCCGTCACCGGCGGCCGCTGCAAGCTGCAATGGAAGCCGGACTGGGCGATGCGCTGGTATGCGCTTGGCGTCGATTACGAGATGGCCGGCAAGGACCTGATCGATTCGGTGAAATTGTCGGGAGAGATCAATCGCGCGATCGGCGGCACGCCGCCGGAGGGCTTCAATTACGAACTGTTCCTCGACGAGAAGGGGCAGAAGATTTCGAAGTCCAAGGGCAACGGCCTCACCATCGACGAGTGGCTGCGCTACGCCTCGCCGGAATCGCTGTCGCTGTTCATGTATCGCGAACCGAAGGCGGCGAAGCGGCTGTATTTCGACGTGATCCCGCGTAATGTCGACGAGTATTTCCAGTTTCTCGACGGCTACCAGCGGCAGGATGGCAAGCAGCGGCTCGGCAATCCGGTCTGGCATATCCATGCCGGCAATCCGCCGCAGCCCGACATGCCGATCAACTTTCAGCTGCTGCTGACGCTGGTCTCCTCATCGAATGCGGAAAATCCCGAAACGTTGTGGGGCTTCATTGGTCGCTACCGTCCGGGCGTGACGCCGGCGACGCATCCGAAGCTCGACGCGATGGTCGGCTACGCGATCAACTATTATCGCGACTTCGTGCTGCCGACGAAGAAGTTCCGCGATCCTGCGGAGCAGGAGCGCACGGCGTTGTTCGATCTGCGCGATGCGCTCTCCAATATGCCGGCGGATTCGACGGCGGAAAAAATCCAGGACGTGGTCTACGAGATTGGACGCCGCGAGCCGTTTCTCGACGAGAAGAAGAAAGCCAAGGATGGCAAGCCGGGTGTCTCGCTCGAGTGGTTCAACATGCTCTATCAGGTGCTGCTTGGCCAGGAGAAGGGCCCGCGCTTTGGCTCGTTCGTCGCCGCGTATGGGCTGAAAAACACCGTCGACATGATCGACGGCGCGCTGGCGCGGAGCGCGTGACCTCACCGTTGTCATCGCCCGCGCAGGCGGGCGATCCAGCTTTTTGCTGCGTGCTCACTGGATGCCCCGCCTTCGCGGCGACCAGCGGATCAGGGATATTCGCAGGGGGCTATTACTGGCTCGCCCACATGATGCGGGCGACCCACAGCACGTCCGACATCGCAAGCGTGCGGGCGGGGTGCTCGGGATTGAGCGAATGCAGCTCGATGGTCTTCGCGGTCTTGCGGGCGAGTTGCTTGACCATGACCTCGCCGTCCTTGGTCTTGACCACAACCCGGTCGCCGCGCCGCGTGGGAGCGGCCGGCGACACCACGATCACGTCGCCCTTGCGGAAGGCCGGCTCCATCGAATTGCCGGAAATCTCCAGCGCGTAGGCGTGCTCGTCGTTGACCGAGGGGAAAGCGATCTCGTCCCAGCCCTTGCCGACCGGAAAACCGCCATCGTCGAAATAGCCGCGCGAGCCGGCTTCGGCGAAGCCGATCAGCGGCACCGCCTGGGTGATCGGGCGCGCGGTCTCGGAGATCAGCGCGATGAAGGTTTCGACGCTTGTGCCGGTCGCGGCCAGCGACTTGGCGACCGATTCGGTCGAGGGCCAGCGCGCCCGGCCGTCCGGCGTGATCCGCTTCGACTTGTTGAAGGTGGTGGGGTCGAGCCCGGCTTTCTTGGCGAGGCCGGACGCGGAAAGCCCGGCGCGCGCCGCGAGCCGGTCGATGGCAGTCCAGATCTGGGCATGCGTCAGCATGGCGAACCCCATGCGCTGCGATCAGTCGAAAGGTGTGACTTTTGTCCTACCTTGGGGTAGGAATTAGTCCCGTTTGGTGGCGCTGTCCAGCCCCTCCTGTCAGGTTTCTTGTGCGACGCGCGGCCGCGCACTAGGTTCGGCCCGGAAAATTGGAGTTCTCGCGGCGTGATCGCCCTGCTGGAGCGCCTTGCGCGCCCTTTTCTTCATCGTTTCGATCCCGAGGAAGCTCACCGGATCGCCCTGCGGACCCTGCAATGGGCGCCGCTACCGGCCGCGCGGCCCGACGATTCGCGGCTGCAGGTCCGCGCCTTCGGACTGAATTTCCCGAATCCGGTCGGCCTCGCGGCCGGATTCGACAAGAACGGTGAGGTGCCCGACGCGCTCTTGCGGCTCGGCTTCGGCTTCGTCGAAGTGGGCGGCGTAACGCCGCGCCCGCAGCCCGGCAATCCGCGACCGCGGCTGTTCCGGCTCGATGCCGACGGGGCGGTGATCAACCGGCTTGGATTGAACTCCGATGGCGCGCCGATCGTGCTCAGTCGTCTCGCCGCGCGCGCAAATCAGGGTGGCATTGTCGGCATCAATATCGGCGCCAACAAAGACAGCCAGGACCGGACCGAGGATTATGTCCGGCTGGTCGAGGGATTCGCGCCGGTGGTGTCCTACATCACCATCAACGTGTCCTCACCGAATACGCCCGGGCTGCGCAATCTGCAGGAGGCGAAAAGCCTGGACGATCTGCTGGCGCGTGTGATCGAAGCGCGCGACCGGGTGCAGGCGCGCGCCGGCCCGACCCCGCTTCTGCTCAAGATCGCACCGGACCTGACGCTTGCCGATCTCGACGACATCGTCGGGATTGCCCGCAACCGCAGGGTCGACGGCATGGTGGTCGGAAATACCACTGTGACTCGTCCGCCCAGTCTGCGCGAGCGTGAGAAGGCGATCGAGCAGGGCGGCTTGTCCGGCAAGCCGCTGTTTTCACTGTCGACCCGGATGCTGGCGGAGACCTATGTTCGGCTGGAAGGCGCAATGCCGATCATTGGTGTCGGCGGGATCGATTCAGGGGCCGCCGCGATCTTGAAGCTGCGCGCCGGCGCGTCGCTGGTGCAGCTTTACAGCGGACTGGTGTTTCACGGGATTGCGCTGGTCTACGAGATCAAGCGCGCGCTGCTGGCGGAGGCGCAGAAGGGGCCGCTGGCGGAGCTCGTCGGCGTCGATGCGGCGGATATCACCGCGCGGCCCTGGCCGGTGTGAGGGCTTACGGCGAAGGTTGCAACAAACACCGTTCCTTCGCCCGAAAGCGAAACTCCAGAATGAGCAACTCTGGGTCCCCGCTTTCGCGGAGACGGACGGAGCTAAGCTGACGCGAGCTAGCGCCCCTTCGGCGCGTTGATGAAGCGCATGATCAGCCAGATCGGGATCACGATCACCGCGCCGAGCAGGAAGTAGCGCCACAGCCATTCGACCGCATCGAAGCCGAGATTCCAGATGGTCTCGAACAGGCGCTGGATGCTGCGAATGATGTTGTACGGATCGAGGCCGAACGTCACCATCACGAAGCCGACCAGCACCGACAGCAGGATCAGCCGGCCTGCGACCGCGAGCGGCGAGCCGCCAAGGAAGCGCGTGACGGAATCGTTCTGCGCTGGCGCAGGCCGTGACGACTCGATCGAGGCGCGCGGATCGTTGGTGGACATGAACCCCTCCGGTGGACCCCTCCATTCCGGAGCAGGGCCAGACAACAAGATCATGTAATCAACGCGCAGCGCCTTGCAAGCGGTCTGGCATGGCACCGCGCGATTGCTCCAGGGACTCGGCCATTTTTTCCAGTGTTTCCAGCCGGTCAGCTTCTCGCGGTGGTTTGTCCCAGCGCAGCCTGGCGATGCGGGGAAAGCGCATGGCGAGCCCGGACTTGTGACGGGTGGAGCGCTGCAGGCCCTCGAAGGCGACCTCCAGCACCAGCCCTTCGTCGGGGCCATATTTGACCGATCGCACCGGCCCGAACCGTTCGAACGTGTTGTTGCGGACGTAACGGTCGATCTTGATTAACTCCTCGTCGGTGAAGCCGAAATAGGCCTTGCCGACCGGCACCAGCGTGTCGACGCCCTCGACCAGCGTCCAGACGCCGAAGGTGTAATCGGAATAATAGGACGAGCGCTTGCCGCTGCCCCGCTGTGCGTACATCAGCACCGCGTCGACCGTGAACGGATCGCGCTTCCATTTCCACCACAGGCCTTTCGGCCGGCCGGGCACATAAGGCGCGTCGCGCCGCTTGATCATGATGCCCTCGACCGCATTGGCATCGTCGCCGGCACCGGCCGAAGCGGGATCGGCGCGTGCTGCGGCGAGGTCGTCCCAGCTCGCGAACGGCACAAGCGGCGACAGATCGAGCCGCGGATGCGCGTGACGACCGATGAAGGCCTGCAGGCGCTTCCGTCTTTCTTCAAACGGCAGCTCGCGCAGGTCTTCGTCGCCATCGACCAGCAGATCGTAGGCGCGCAGATGCGCGGGATATTCGGTGGTGAGTTTCGGCGTCACGGCCTTACGGTTCAGCCGCTGCTGCAGCACGTTGAAGCTCTGCACCCGGCCGTCGCGGAGGATCAGCAATTCGCCGTCGAGCGAGCCGTTGAAATTCAGCGATTCAAGAAGATCGGGAAAGCTTTTCGAGATGTCTTCGCCAGTGCGCGAATACATCCGCACGATCCGGTCGCCGCGTTCATTCACGCCCGCCGACGCCTGCACGCGGATGCCGTCCCATTTCCATTCGGCCATGAAGTCGGCGGGATCCAGCTTCTCGAAGTCCGAATTTTCGATGGCCTGCGCGAGCATCGCCGGGCGGAATGGAGCCGGGTCGGAGTGCTCCGGTTTCTCGCCACGGCCTTCCAGCCAGGCGAACAGGTTTTCGTAGGGGGCCTCGAGGCCGGACCACATCAGTTCGATCTCGGTGACATCCTTGTCGCCGAGTGCGGCGGCGGCAGTTTTCGCCAGTCTTGCCGAGACGCCGACGCGCAGCGCGCCCATCACCAGCTTGAGAAGCGCCCAGCGGCCGGTCTCGTCCAGCGCATCGAGCCAGCGCGCGATCTGCGCCGGCAATTGTGCCTTGCCCAGCGTGTTGAGGCTCGTGACGACGTCGCTGATCGACGGAATGAAGTTCGGCCGCGCGTCCGGCACCGGCCACAGCAGCGCGATGGTCTCCGAGGTATCTCCAACGAAGTCGCGCGACAGGGCAAACAGCAACGGATCGGCGCGTTCCGTGATCAAGCCACGGATCATGCCGGGCTTGGCGTATTGAAAAGTGAGGCTGCCGGTCAGTGCGGCAAGGGCATAGCCACGCTCCGGGTCCGGAGTGCTGCGGAAATAATCCGTTATCAGCCGCAGCTTGTTGTTGCGGCCTGGTTCATAGGCGAGGCGGTCGAGCAATTCGGCGAAGCGGTTCATGCGGGTTGGCCCGCTTCGCCTTCGCCGGACGTGCCGTCGGTTTCGTCCTCGTCGCCATAGCCGACGATGTCGAGCGGCCGCGCCTTCAGCCCCTGCAGGCCGCACCAGTGGACCAGCGCGTCTTCCTGTCCGTGCGTCACCCAGATTTCGCCGGCGCCCGTTGCGGCGATGGTGTCGCGCAGACCGTCCCAGTCGGCGTGATCGGAAATCACCAGCGGCAATTGCACGAGGCTTTGCCGCGCCCGCGCGCGGACCCGCATCCAGCCCGACGCATACGCCGTCACCGGATCGGGGAAGCGCCGCGACCACACCTCCTTCAGCGCGGACGGCGGGCAGAGCGTGATGGTGCCGCCGAGGTCCTGCTTCTTAACATCGCGGACCGGGCGCAGTTCGCCAAGATCGATGCCTTTGGCGAGGTAATAGCGCGACAGCGCTTCCATCGCGCCATGCAGATATATCGGCTCGCGATAGCCGGCCTTGCGGATGAGCGCGATCACCCGCTGCGCCTTGCCGAGCGAATAGGCCCCGACCAGATGCGCGCGCTCGGGAAACAGGGTCACCGAATGCAGCAGCTTGGCGATCTCGGCATCAGGATCAGGATGGCGGAACACCGGCAGCCCGAAGGTCGCCTCGGTAATGAACACATCGCCCTGCACGAGCTCGAACGGAGTGCAGGTGGGGTCTGGCACATCCTTGTAGTCGCCCGACGCCACGATTCGGCAGCCGTCGCGTTCGACCGCGATCTGCGCCGAGCCCAGCACATGGCCGGCCGGGTGGAAGGTGGCGCTAACGCCGTTCAGCGTCACGGTCTCGCCGTAGCGGATCGCCTGCGTGGTTCCGGCGAAATTCTCGCCGTAGCGCAACCGCATGATGTCGAGGGTTTCCTGCGTCGCCAGAACCGCGCCGTGCCCGGCCCGGGCATGGTCGGAATGGCCATGCGTGATCAGCGCCCTGTCGACCGGACGGGTCGGGTCGATGTAAAAGCCGCCGGTCTTGCAGCAGACGCCGGACGGCGTCGGCAAAAGCAGGTCTTCGGGACGCATCGTGCCTAGATAGGCTCTGGACGGAAAATCGCGAGCGGATGTCTGCAACGCAGCAAGGCCAATCCCTGTTTCAGTCGTCGGGCGACCTGATCGCCGACCGGCGCTATGGCATGGCGCGGGAGTTCCGCGAGCGGGGCGACCATGCCGCCGCGATCGACCTGCTGGAACAAACGGTCGAACGGACGCCCGGCTTTGCCGCGGCCTGGTTCGACCTGGGCGACCTGCGCGAGATCGCAGGCGACCGCGCAGGTGCGGTGGCCGCCTTCGAGCAGGCGCTGGCTGCCGACCCGTCCGACCGGCATGGCGCGGGCCTGCGGCTGCGGCTCCTCAATATCGGCGGGCATGCGATGTCGGCGGATTACGTGCGCTCGGTGTTCGATCAATATGCGGCGAAGTTCGATGATGCGCTGAAGGCGCTGGCCTATACCGCGCCGGACCTGCTGGCGGCGGCCGTGGCCGAGGTCTGCCGCGCCGATGACCGGCCCGTGCATTTTGCGACCATGCTCGATCTCGGCTGCGGCACCGGATTGTCCGGCGTGGCGTTTCGGCCGGTTTGCGACTGGATCGAGGGCGTCGACCTCTCGCCAGGCATGATCGCGCAGGCCCGCCGCAAGGACCTCTACGACAAGCTGGAGGCCGGCGACCTGACCGAAAGCCTCGACTGTCATATCCGCGCGGATGCCCGCTTCAACCTGATCGTGGCGGCGGATGTGTTCGTGTATTGCGCCGACCTGACCCTGATCGCCGCGCTGGTGCATGATGTGCTGGCGTCCGAAGGGCTGTTCGCCTTCACCGTTGAGACCCATGGCGAGGGCGGTGTGATCCTCGGTCCGAAGCTGCGCTATGCGCACGGTGAGGCGCATGTGCGGACTTCGCTGCAGCAGGCCGGGCTGACGATCCGGACACTCGTGCCGGTCTCGACCCGCATGGAGGCCGATGCTCCGGTGCCGGGATTGCTGGTGATCGCGGAGCGCGCCGCGTCTTCGCCATTGTCCGTACGATAGAGTGGGGGCGTGACCCTCCTCGATCCGATCGCTCCTCTCGACAGTCTGCCGGACACGTTCGCGCGCTGGTTCGCCGCGCGCGGGTGGGCGCCGCGCGCGCACCAGCTCGAATTGCTGAGCCGGGCGCGCGAGGACAAGTCGGTGCTTCTCATCGCGCCGACCGGCGGCGGCAAGACGCTCGCGGGCTTTCTGCCGACTCTGGTGGAGTTGAGTGAGGAACTGCGCGGGGGCGTGGCGCAGGCCAGGCTCGTTTCCACGGGCCGAAGTATTCGCCGCGCCGGCGGTCTCCACACACTCTACATCTCGCCGCTGAAAGCACTCGCGGTCGACATCGCGCGGAATCTCGAGACCCCTGTCGCCGAGATGAAGCTGCCGATCCGGATCGAGACGCGGACCGGCGATACGCCGGTATCCAAGCGCACGCGCCAGCGACGCGATCCGCCCGATATCCTGCTGACCACGCCGGAGCAGCTTGCGCTTCTGCTCGCCTCCGCCGATGCGCCGTATCTGTTCGGCACGCTGAAGCGCGTGATCCTTGACGAACTGCATGCGCTGGTCACCTCCAAGCGCGGTGACCTCCTGTCGCTTGCGCTCGCGCGGCTATTTCGCCTCGCGCCCGTCCTGCACACCATCGGTTTGTCGGCAACCGTCGCCGAGCCAGACGACCTGCGCCGCTATCTGGTGCCGCAGCCGCGCGACGGCGAACATCTCGCCGATCTGGTGATCGCGAAAGCCGGCGCCGAGCCGCATGTCACCATGATGGAGCCGGATGCACGCGATCCGGATTCGTACATTCCCTGGGCCGGACATTCCGCGCGTCACGCCTTTCCGCAGATCTACGATCTGATCAAGAATCACAAGACCACGCTGGTCTTCGTCAATACCCGCAGCCAGGCCGAGCTGATCTTCCAGGAGTTGTGGCGGATCAACGACGACGGACTTGCGATCGCGTTGCATCACGGTTCGCTCGATGTGGCGCAAAGGCGCAAGGTGGAAGACGCCATGGCTGCCGCAAGATTGCGCGCGGTGGTTTGCACCTCCTCGCTCGATCTCGGCATCGACTGGGGCGACATCGATCTCGTCATCAATGTCGGGGCGCCGAAGGGCTCGTCGCGGCTGCTGCAGCGAATCGGCCGCGCCAATCACCGTCTCGACGAGCCGTCGCGTGGCATCCTCGTGCCGGCAAATCGCTTCGAGGTGCTGGAATGCCGCGCCGCGATCGAAGCGGTCGGCGACAATGCGCAGGACACGCCGCCGCTGCGCACCGGCGCACTCGATGTTCTGGCGCAGCATGTGCTCGGCACCGCCTGCGGCGAGCCGTTCGATGCGGACGTGCTCTACGACGAGGTCACATCCGCGGCTCCCTATCGCGAGCTCACCCGCACTGACTTCGACGCGACCATCGATTTCGTCGCGACCGGCGGCTATGCGCTGAAAGCCTATGAGCGCTTCGCCAAGATCAAACAGGACAAGGCCGGCCGCTGGCGGGTCACGCATCCGCGTTTCGCGCAGGCCTATCGGATGAATGTCGGCACCATCGTCGAAGCGGTGATGCTCAAAGTTCGTTTGGTGCGCTCACGCGGCGGCGCCAGCGGCCGCACCGGACCGATCGGGCGGGGAGGGCGCATTCTTGGACAGGTCGAGGAATATTTCGCGGAGACGCTGGCGCTCGGCGACACCTTCGTGTTCGCGGGCGAGGTGCTGCGCTACGAGGCGATGGTCGAAGACGAACTTTATGTGTCGCGCGCGACCGATGACGACCCCAAGGTGCCGTCCTACGAGGGCGGCAAGTTCCCGCTCTCGACCTATCTCGCTTCCCGGGTGCGCAACATTCTCGCGACGCCTTCGGAGTGGAAGGCGTTGCCGGCGCCGGTGCGCGAATGGCTGGAAATCCAGCAGCGGCGCTCGGTGCTGCCCGGCCCGCGCGAACTATTGGTCGAGACGTTCCCGCGCGCCGACAAGCAATACCTTGTCTGCTATCCGTTCGAGGGGCGCCTGGCGCATCAGACCCTCGGCATGCTGCTGACACGAAGGCTTGAGCGCGCCCGGCTGCGTCCGCTGGGCTTCGTCGCGAATGAATATGCGCTGGCGGTGTGGGGCCTGGGAGATATCGGGCTGAAGGTTCGCCGCGGGGAACTTTCGCTCGCGGACCTGTTCGACGAGGACATGCTCGGCGACGACCTGGAAGCCTGGCTCGCCGAATCCATGATGATGAAACGGACGTTCCGGACCAATGCGGTGATCGCCGGGCTGATCCAGCGCCGCTCGACCGACCGGGAGAAAACGCGCAGGCAGGTCACGATCTCGACCGACCTGATCTACGATGTGCTGCGCAAGCACCAGCCCGATCATCTGCTCCTGAAGGCGGCCCGTGCCGATGCGGCAACAGGTCTGCTGGATATCAAGCGGCTCGGCGAAATGCTCTCCCGGATCAGGGGACGAATCGTCCATAAGCCGCTGGAGCATGTGTCGCCGCTCGCGGTTCCGGTGATGCTCGAAATCGGCCGCGAGACGGTGTACGGCGAGGCTGCGGATGCGCTTCTGGCGGAAACCGCGGACGAATTGGTACAAGAGGCAATGACAGGGGCTTCGGGTGGTCGCAACAGCGGCAATTAGCTGGCCGGATTATCAGACAGACGAGGTGGAACTGGCCGGCAGCAGGCTTGTGGTCGATCCCGCGGGCATTCTGTGGTGGCCGGCGGAACGGCTGCTGGCCGTGTCCGATCTGCATTTCGAGAAGGCGTCGAGCTTCGCGCGCTATGGCGCCCTGCTGCCGCCATTCGATACCGCAGCGACGCTCGCGCGGCTGTGCGAAGCGATCATGCGCTACCGGCCGCGCACCGTGCTGGCGCTGGGCGACAGTTTCCATGATGGCGACGGGCCGCAGCGGCTGGGCGATACCGATCGCGGAGCGATTACGGCGCTCCAGCAGGGCCGCGACTGGATCTGGGTGGCGGGCAATCACGATCCGGATCCGGCGGTCGGGATCGGCGGCGTGTTCACGCCTGAATTGGCGATCGGATCGGTGGTTTTCCGCCATGAGCCGCTCGGTCAGGCGGGCGAGATCGCGGGGCATCTGCATCCGATGGCGCGGATCAGCGCGCGCGGCCGCTCGGTCAGCCGCAAGTGTTTTGCGATCGACGCCGAGCGCATGGTGATGCCGGCCTTCGGCGCCTTCACCGGCGGGCTCAACATCCGCGCGCCCGCCTTCTTGACCGTGTTCGGTGCGCTATCGTTCCGCGCCCATATGCTGGGCGCCACCCGGCTTTACGCGGTCGATGCGTCGCGCTGCCTGCCGGGCTGATCAGTCTTTCCTGAAAATCAGTGCCGCGAACCAGCCGGTCGCAAGCGCCATCAGGGTCGTGAACAGACCATAGAGAATACCGTGATTGGCGGCGGCATTGACGATGAATTGCTCGACCCCGACCTTCACGACTTCCAGCGCGGAGTTTGCGCGCGCGAGTTCGGTGCCGTCTGCGAACAGTCTCACATCGACATCATAGGAACCGACCGGGGATTCGGCGGGGAGCCTGATGGTGGCGCGGAACAGATTGGGAGTCAGGAACGTCACGCCCGTTGGATCTTCGATATAGAGGTTGCGCTGCTTGCGCAGGCGGATCAGCGCTTCGCGGAAGATGTCGTGTTCGCCGGACTGGATCGCGGATGTCAGCGCCGCGCGGGGCACCAGCGACATGCCGATTTCCTGCCGGCGCAGCAATTCGGCCGATGCAATTTCGTTCACCGGGCGGTCGCTCAGCACGGCGAGATAGGTCGGCGTGTTCAGGAAGCTCCGGGATTCCGTATTGGTCCAGATGCCGACGACCAGGTCCTTGCGGCGCACCACCAGGGTCTCGCGCGGGCCGGTGACCGTGACGACGATATCGTACTCGCCCTTGCGCGACACCGTCTTGGCATCCCGCTCGATCGAGCCGAACAGGACCAGTTCGGTACCCGTGAAGCTGGAGGTCACCAATACCTGGTGGCTGGACAGCGACGTGATCAGCCGTTCCGCGGAAGCGGGCATGGCCGCAAGCAGCAGCAGGGCACAGGAAATGGCGATGCGTTTCATCATCCGCCGTCTCCCGTGAAGCGGATGGAGAACAGTTCGGACGGCTCGATCACCAGGTTAAGCGCGAAGCGGACGCCGACGCCGAGCACCAGCAAGCCAAGCAGGAGCCGCAGCCGTTCCGCCCGCATCCGCTGCCCGGCACGGGCGCCGAACTGGGCGCCGACCACGCCGCCGACCATCAGAATAAGGGCGAGCAATGCATCGACCAACTGGTTGGTCGCGGCATGCATCACCGTCGCCGATGCCATCGTGATCAATGTCAGCACCGTGGACGTACCGATCACCGTCGCGGTCGGCACGCGCAGGAAATAGATCAGCATCGGCACCAGCAGAAAGCCGCCGCCGATGCCCATCAGGGCGCCAATGAATCCGATGATGAAACCGATACCGAGGACCGGGATCGCAGAAACATAGATCTTCGAACGCTTGAACCGGACCTTGAACGGCAATCCATGCAGCCAGGTGTGGCTGCCAGGACGACGCAGGACCACCGGATAGCCCTGGTAAGACCGCATGATGGCGCGGATGGCCTCGTTCACCATCATGCCGCCGACAGCAACCAGCAGCACCACGTAGGACAGCGCGATCACCAGATCGAGCAGGTCGGCGGATCGCAGGACGGTGAATATCCAGACGCCGCCCGCGGTCCCGACGATGCCGCCCGCGAGCAACATCATCGCCAGCGGCATGTCGATGGCGTTTCGCCGCCAATAGCTGACGGCGCTTGAGGTGGACGATGCGGCGATGTGGCTCGCGACGGTGGCTACCGAGACGGCCGGATTTATGCCGATGAAGATCAGGAGCGGCGTCATCAGAAAACCGCCGCCGATCCCGAACATCCCCGAAATGAAGCCGACCGCCAGCCCCATGCCCAGCAGGAGGAACATGTTGACCGGAAGGTCGGCAATGGGGAGATAGATTTGCACCGGTCGCGGCAGCCGTCCTTGGCGGGGTCAGGCGCCCCCGCGTGAATGATGCGGCAAATAATCCGGCGCGCGGCCGCCGAATGACGCCGCGTTTGTCCCTTCCGTACATGACTGTGCGGATGAGTCGACTGCTTTATGAGTGAAATTCGCGGATTTTACCGATCGTCAGGATGCCGTGACCTTCGCGACACTGCCGGCCCGCGGCTTGCGGCCGGGCGCCGAGTCGGCGGCGGGGCGATCCCAGCCGCCGGGAGGTGCTGCGACCGTTACCGCGTCTTCGGGTTGCGGCTGCGCAGTGAAGGACTGAACCGCATTGCGGGCGGCGGCCAGCGAAGCGGCGTCGAGCTTCGAGCCGATCTCGTCGCGTTTCTTTGCCGCATCATTGTCGCCCTGGAGTGCGGCCAGCGCGAGCCACTTGTAGGATTCGAGGATGTTCTGTTCGACGCCGATCCCGCGAGCATGAAGGATCGCAAGATTGTACTGGCTGTCGGCGACGCCGTAATCGGCGGCGCGGCGGAACCATTCGGCGGCGGTCTTGTAATCTGGCTTGCCGTCGATGCCCTCGGCGTAAAGCACAGCCATGTTGTGCATGGCCTTGGCGTTGCCCTTCTCGGCGGCAGCGATGTAGTGGCGGCGTGCGATGGTCAGGTTTTTCTTCACGCCGATGCCTTTTTCGTAAAGGCCGGCGATGCGGAAATGTGCGGGAGCGAGGCCGGTTTCGGCGGCGCGTTCCAGCCACCGCAATCCGGCCTCGGTATTCTGCGCGATGCCGCGGCCTTCGATCAGGCGAATGCCGATCTCGAATTCCGCCGCCGGCTGCCCCTTGATCGCGGCGTTGCGCAATGCAGCGGGCAGCTTGTCTGGAAGCGGGGGGATTGGGCCGCGCGCCATGGCCGGCGCCGGTTGGACGAGAGGATTGGTGAGCGCGCCGGCTGGTGCGATCGAGCCGGTTGAATCGGCGGCGGGCGTTGGTGGGGCAGGCCGTTGCACCTCAGCCCTGGGACGCTCGATGACGCCTGAAGGAGGCGCAGCGAAGAGGTCCGGCTTGGATGGCGTCATGACAGGCGCACTGACGACCGGACGGGGCTGTTGCGGTTCCGGGGCGTCGGCAGCGTCGAAGTTTGCGGGGGCGCTGACCTCGCTCACCGACGGGTTGCCGATATCGAACAGGTCGATGGCAACGCGTGCGGATGCGGCAATCAGAACGAGCGCGCTGGCGCCGACGAATAGCGCGCGGACTTTCCGGCTGATCGATTTGCCTGAATCCTCGGACGCTTCTGCCGGCCGTTCGGCGGAAATCTCGGGTGCCGCAGCTGCCGCGGCCTGCGCGGCCCGGCGGGCCGCAGCGATGAAATTGGTCTGCCCGGGGTGGTTCGCTCCACCCGGCTTGGCAGCGCCGAGCGCCGCCTCCGAGGCTGCGATCCGTTCCGCCGCCGACGCCGGCGGACGCGCGCGCGGGGTGCCCGAACCGGGCTCGAGCGGGAAGTCCGGCGGCAGGCTTGGATCGATGGCGTGGCGTTCGCGCAAGGAAGACGGCGCGGGTTTCGGTTGCGCGGCCTGTAGCGTCGGTGCGGGTGCCGTGCTGGTTTTGGGTGCGTCGGCTGCGGCCGGTCGGAGATCGGCGGCCGGCTTCGGCATGGAACGCGGCTCGGCGACGGGCGCCGCGATGCGTGGCGTGTCAGCCGGCATTTGCGGGAGCTCGTCCCTCGACATCCGGCGTTCGGCCGCCTGGGCCGGCGTTGCGGGCATTGGTATCGGTGCCGGTTCTTCTGCTGCGAAACGCGCCTCGCGAATGCCGCTCTCGATCGTAGCGAGCCGATCGACCAGGTGGCCCAGCGTCGAATGCACGGCCTCGAGCGAATCCTGTGTACGGACCAGATCCCGCTTCAGATGATCGACGGCGGGGGTGGGGTCGATGACGGGCTGGTGGGCTGTGACCGGAATCTGGTCAAATCGCGCCTTCAAATCAGCGAAACCGCGCTCGATGGCGCCGAGAACCGGCAGCGCCGCGATGCGCTGTTCGAGCGTCTGCAGCATGTCGGAATCGAAGCCGCGCGACGTCGCCGCGACCCGTTCGACCTGCGCCGACAGCCCGCGGATTTCTTCCGACAATCCGGCCAGCGTGTCGTTCGACGCCACATTGGCGACGATGCCGCGCAGCGCCACGATCGAGCTTTCGAGCTGCTGCAGCGAGGCCGGATCCTGATAGCTGCCGGCCGACTGGTCGAGCCGCTCCGACAAGGTGCGGATCGCCTGTTCGAACCCCGCCAGGCTTTCCGCCGGCTTGAGGCTGCGGATCGCGTCGCGCACATCGGACAGCGACCGTTCCATCCCGGCAATGGCGTCCGGATCGACGCCGGCCGCCCGGCTGACATCGATGCGCTCGGCAAGCCGCCGCACTTCCGCTTCCAGCGCCTCGATGGCGCGGCGCGGCATCGCCTCGACCAGGCGACTGGAAATCTCCGACAGGTCGGCGCGAAGCTCCCGCAACGCGCCGGAAAAGTCCGGAACCGGCTGCCGCAGGGTCTCGATCTGCGCGGTCAGATTGCGGATTTGCGATTCAAGCCCCGACAGGTCCGGGCCGGGCGCATGACGCAGGGGCTCGGCATAAGCAGGCTGATCCGGAAAGGCCGGCGCAAGTGGCGGCGCCTCGTGCTGCCGTGTCGCGGCCGGGTCGATGTCAAGCGCACGCATGCGCGCGGCAATCTGGGCGACCGCATCGTCAACGTTTGCAGGCGCTTGAGCGGCCGGGTGGAAGGCCTGGTCGCGCTGCTGCGGCTCCGGCGCGGCATAGGGTGCCGGACCGTAGGCGGGCGCCGCCGGATAGGACGGCGGGGCCTGATGATAGGGCGGCGGCAGAGCCGGCGAAGGCGGATAATGCGCTTGCGGCGGATAGCCCTGCGGATAAGCCGGAGGTGCATAGCCCTGCGGCGGATAGCCTTGCGGGTATCCCTGCGGGGCATAGTTTTGGGGTGCCTGGGCCTGTGGCGGATAGCCCGGTCCCGGATAGGTCTGCGGCTGATAAGGCGGCGGCGGAACATATTGCGCGGCGGCGCCATAGCTCGCGGGCGGGAAATAATTCGGATTCGGCGCTGCCGAAGGCTCATCCGGCCGAGCACCGCTCTCAGTCGTTCGCACGCGCTCGTTCATTGCATGACCCGCATCGCCTGACCGGCTTTCGCGCCTTCAGCGGCCGCCATTCCGTAGAATTGGGGTCTCACGAACAGCGGCCCGTCCCCCGGAGCCGACTTTTCATTGTCACGGTAAATAAGCGGTTAACCGCAGGAATCTCTTAACAAAAATGCTGCCCGTCGCACGCGGCCGCGAAACCAAATAGCGTACGCAAACCGAAAGCTGCCCTGCGATTCGGGGCACGGACATTGGGGACGAGCGATGCCGGTCTACAACGCGCCCACGGACGACGTGATGTTCCTGCTGAACGATGTGTTCCACATCGAGCGCCACAACAATGTGGCGGGATTTGGCGATGCGACGCCCGACGTGGTCGAAGCAATGCTCGTAGAAGCAGGGAAGCTCTGCTCCGAGGTGCTCACTCCTCTCAATCGAACAGGCGATATCGAGGGATGTACGCGCCACGAGGATGGACGCGTTACCACGCCGACGGGATTCAAGGAGGCGTACGGCCAACTCGTCGCCGGCGGCTGGGTCGGGTTGTCGTGCCCGGCCGAGTACGGCGGACAGGGACTGCCCGGCACGCTGACCGTGATCATCAACGAGTTCCTGGCCTCGGCCAATCTCGCCTTCTCGATGTATTCCGGCCTGGTGCAGGGCGCGGTCGCGGCGATCCTCACCCACGGCAATGACGAACTGAAACGAAAATTCCTGCCGAAGATGATCGAGGGTGTCTGGGCCGGCACCATGAACCTCACCGAACCGCAATGCGGCACCGATCTAGGCCTGCTGCGCACCAAGGCGGTGAAGCAGCCGGACGGCTCTTACAAGATCACCGGCACCAAGATCTTCATCTCGGGCGGCGAGCAGGACCTCACCGAGAACATCATCCATCTGGTGCTGGCGCGCATCGAAGGCGCGCCGGAAGGCACCAAGGGCATCTCGCTGTTCATCGTGCCCAAGATCATGGTCAACGACGACGGCACGCTCGGCGAGAGGAACGGCGTCGCCTGCGGCTCGATCGAGCACAAGATGGGCATTCACGGCAATGCCACCTGCGTGATGAATTACGATAACGCGACCGGCTATCTGATCGGGCAGGAGAACCGCGGCCTGGCGGCGATGTTCGTGATGATGAACGAAGCGCGGCTCGGCGTCGGCGTGCAGGGTCTCGCGATGTCGGAGGTCGCGTATCAGAACGCGGTGATCTACGCGAAGGAGCGGCTGCAGGGCCGTTCGCTGACCGGACCGAAATTCCCCGACAAGCCGGCCGATCCGATCATCGTGCATCCCGACGTGCGGCGCACGCTCTTGTCGATCCGCGCCTTCAACGAGGCGGCGCGTGCGCTGGTGATCCAGACCGCTTTATACGGAGACCTCGCGCATCGCTCGCAGGATGCAAAAGAGCGCCAGCACGCCGACGACATGATGGGCCTCTTGACCCCGGTGGTGAAGGGCGTGCTGACCGATCTCGGTTTCGCCAATGCCGTGAACGCCCAGCAGATGTATGGCGGGCACGGCTACATTTCCGAATGGGGCATGGAGCAATTCGTGCGCGATGCGCGCATCCCGATGATCTACGAGGGCGCCAACGGCATCCAGGCGCTCGACCTGGTCGGCCGCAAGCTGGCGAAGGACGGCGGCCGCGCGGTGATGGCGTTCTTCGCCGAGGTGCAGGGCTTCATCAATGCGCACCGCGCCGATGATGCAATGAAGCCGATCGTCGAGCCGCTCGACGTGTCGCTCGGCCATCTGCAGGCGGCGACGATGTGGTTCATGAACAACGCGCTGAAAGCGCCGGACAATGCCGGCGCCGGTGCAAGCGACTACATGCACATGTTCGGACTGGTGGCGCTCGGCCTGATGTGGGGACGGATTGCGCTGGCGGTGAATGAGAAGCTTGCGGCGCGCGATGCGAGCGGTGGCGGTTCACTCGATGCGCAGGCGCTGAAGAACAAGCTGATCGTCGCGCGCTTTTTCGGCGAGAAGATGCTGCCGGAAACCGCGGCGCAACTGAAGCGGATCGAGGCGGGGGCGGGCAGTGTGATGGAGATGGGGGCAGAGGGGTTTTAGTCTAACCTACTCTCCCGCGGAGACCGCTTTGAACTCGATCGCGTGAGCTGGATACTTTTCCTTTAGTAACTCCATCGCTTCGAGCGAGCGGCCGCCCCATTGTTTATCCGGGGCCTTCCCGCATGTTGCTGCGCTAATGCGGGCTACGCGGCTGCGAAAACGAAAGCGCCCTGGCCAAAGCCGTAACCCGCAGATTGGACTTGGTCGACGGATTGCGCTTGTCTGATCCGCTCGATCCATCGGGTGTTGCGCTCTTGTTATCGAGAGTCAGTCAGGACAAAGCTATGAAAAACAGCGGCGCGTGCGCAAAGTGCGCCTCCTCCGATATCCTGAGAGTGGCTGGACAGACGGGCGCATTCGGCTCCGGCAACAATATCCCCGCCGGACGAACGATCTTTTCGTCCGTCAATGTGACGCGGTTCGTGTGCGCCCAATGTGGCTACATCGAAGAGTGGGTCGAATCCGAAGCCGACCGGCAGAAATTGCGATTGAAATATGCGCAGCATGCGCAGCGCGGATGACGCACGCTTTGCGTGCCTTCGGAATGAGGACGGAAAGAGCTCTGCGCGTGTCGGCCATTGTAGCGGCTGCCGGTGGAACCTAATCAGCTCTTGCCGCGTTCCGCCAGACACCGGCCTCTGCACATTTGAACGACAAAACAATTTGTAGCAGCTCTCCCGGCCTCACCCTGGAGATTGCGAAGATGAAAAACCTCTTCTTGAGTACTTTTGCCGCCGCGGCCATCGGCGGACTATCGATGGGCGCCGCGTCAGCCATGCCGTTCAACAGCGGGTTGCCTGCAGCCGGCGAAAGCCTCGTGCACCAGGCTCGCGTTGCCTGCGACCGGAACGGGCGATGCTACAATACAAATCGCCGTGCCCGCGTCTCGCAGCGTTACTATGCGCCGCGCGCCTACGGCTACAATCGAGGCTATGGCTATAACAGGGGCTATGCGCAGCCCTATTACGGGGCCTATGGCGGCCCGGCCATCGGGATCGGCGTCGGCCCGTTCGGTATCGGCGTGTTCTGAGGCATCGTTGCCTGATCGCTTCGATCAGATCCGTCGGGCCTGTCGTCCGGCGGATTCTGCAAGCGTGACCCGCAGGCCGCCTTTGCTTCCGCGTGCCTCGGACCTGTCTCGCGATCTGTCGCGTTTACTGAGCCAATAAGGCTTTTGCCCGGAGCGGAGACACTTTGATGAAACCGACGCTGCTTGCTGCTGTCGCGGCACTGGCCATCGTTGCGGCGCCCATGGCAGGGGTGTCGGTCGCGGGCGCGCAGCCTGCCCGTGTGGACGCAGACCAAGCGAATGCCGCCGTCACCTTCACGCCGGAAGAGCGCGATGCCGTCAGTGACTGGATCAAGCGTCAGCGACCCATCGTGGCCCGCAAGGGCATGGCCGTGGGCGTGATGCTGCCCGACGACGTGGAGACTTATCCGGTACCGGAAGGATGGGGTCCTTCGGCTGCGCGGTACCGCTACTTTCATTCGGGCGAGACCGTCTATTTCGTCGAGCCGTCGACGCGCCGGGTTGTATATGTGTTCGATTGAATGCGTCCCCGTACGAAAAAGCCCGGCCACGATGAACGTGGCCGGGCTCGTAAAGCTCAGGCAATGGCGCGACTAGCGCCACACATTCGTGTCGCGTTCGCGGCCGCCGGCCATCGCCGCCCAGTAGGCGGCGCCGGCCGCAAACATCGACAGCGCGCCGATCAGGAAGGCGATGCCGGCCGCAGCCTTGCGCGCGGTGTTGGCCGCCTGCTTGGCCTGCTCGATGGTGGTGTCGACGCGCTTGCGCGCTTCTTCCGGCGTGAGCCGCGTTTCGGCCGCGACCAGGCGCGCGACGTAATCGCGATCCTCGTTGCTGATCTCGCCGCGGGTCAGCGCATTGGTGGTGATCACGCGGGCGATCTCGGCGCGGGAATCCCGCGGTGCCGCGGCTGTGGGGGCGGCGGCGGGATCGGCGGGACCGGCGCGCATCATCCGGTCGATCGCCGTCGACACCGCATCGCTGCGCGCGGCGCCGGCCACGGCGGTGCCGGCCGTGGTGGCGACGCCGGAGACCACGGCGGTCGTCGACCAATAGGCCACGGCGACGCCGATCAGGAGGGCCAGCGCCCACATCAACAGGCCGTGCGCGCCGTCACGCGACTGACGCTCCTCGATCGAGGCGGACGTGCCGGTCGGACGCCGGTAGCGGCCGGCAAAGTATCCGCCGACCAGGAACGAGCCGATCATCACCACCGAGACATAGGCCGCGCCGACAATGGTCAGCGTCATGCCCGACGGATTATTCCAGCTATAGGGAGAAACGGATGCGACGCCGGCCGCCGAGCCGAAGGCAAACAGCACGAAGGACAAAGCGGTGGCGATCAAAGCGCCGCCGATGATTGCGCCCCAGTCAAAATTTGTGGAGCGGTCGCCCGGCATCGCGACCACGGTGGTGGTGTCAGTCATGGATCGTGTCCTTATCGAAGGCCGAAGAAGCTGAGGATGGCCATGACCACGACGATCAGGCCGACGATGTAGATGATCGAATGCATGCTGGTTTTCTCCGCGATTGCGTCATGAAACTCTGACACCTCAGCAAGGTTGCATCGGTTGCCGAATTTTCCGGCAGCGGCTGTCGGGATCATGAATTGGCGAAGCGATTGGGCCGTCTGCGCGGCGCCGGTGCGGTTCCGTCCGCGGTGTTGTACGGTCGCGCGATTCGCGATCGCAAATGCAACCTGCGAGAGATGGCCCATGACCGAAACCACCCGCGACAGCAACGGCACCATCCTGAACGACGGCGACTCGGTGACGCTGATCAAGGACCTGAAGGTGAAGGGCACGTCGGAGACGCTGAAACGCGGCACGCTGGTCAAGAACATCCGGCTCACCGGCGATGCCGGCGAGATCGAATGCAACACCAAGCAGGTGAAGGGTCTCGTCCTGAAGACGGAATTCCTGAAGAAGGCCTGACGGGTGCGCGGGGCGGCGCTCAGGCCGCCGTCACTGCGCGAACGAGCGCCGGATATGGTCCAGCCGGTTGGTCGGATGCCGGTACAGCGACTGGCCGGTCGTGCTGCCATGCGCGGCGTCGTGACAGTTCACCGCGCCCTTGTGGACCATCTTGCCGCTCTGATTGTCGAAGCCGAGTTCGCGGCATTGGTCGCGGTCCATGACCACGATACGGCCGGTGGCGGGATCGCGCTCCTGCCCGGCCGCAGACGCCGTGCCGGGCGAGGCTGGGCTGGCCGACGCCGTGCTGGGCGAGGCCGTGGCCGACGGCGCCTTCATCTCCTTGAACATCAGAACGGCGGTGACGATCAGACCGAATACGCCGAAGATCGTCAGCACCTGGAGGGTGCCGGCCATCCGGCTCTTTCGCGCCTTGCGCACCACGGGGCGGGGCGTGGCGTCCGGCTTGCGCTCTTTGCGGTCTTCGGCCTTGAGCTCTTCGGGGGCGACCTGCGGTTTCGGCGCGGGCGCCGGTTTGTCAGTCCATTGAACCATGTCGCACGCCTGTCACAACTGGCGGATCAATCCGCAATCCGCGTGCACGTTACTCAGAAGAGTTTAATGGCTCGCCAAGAACCGATGAATCCTTTGTTAAGGCGCGTCCTGCAAATGGACGCGCGCCGCCGCCTCTACTGACACAGCAATCCATCCTGCGCAGATCCGGGCGCGTGTCCGGTTGCGCTCAGGCCCGGCACAGGCTCCATCCGCTCCAGCGGCATTGCCGGTTTCGGCGCCTGGTATTTGACCTCGCGGTTCACCGGAATGCTGGCATAGGGCCGGTCGATCAGCTCCAGCGCGCCGATCCAGTCGTCGAATTTTCGCCACCGAACATCGTTGCCGTCGAGCGCGGCCTCGTAGCCGCGCCACCATCCGGCTCTGGTACCGCCGAGATAGGCGTGCGACACCAAAATCATGTCGGAGGGCCGACGCTCGATCACCTGCTGCACCAGGTCGAAGAAATCTGCATCGGTGGAACCGCGCGCCCACAGGCTGTAATCGCACAGCGACCCCGTCCCCATGTCGCCGAACGGCACGTTCGACACCGAGATGATCCTGGCCTTGTATTCGCGCGGCGCGTAGACGATCGCGCGCTCGCCGGCGGTGCCACGCGCCAGCACATACTCGACACCGAGTGCGTCGGCGGCCTTCAGCGTGTTCTCGTCATAAGCGAAATACTTGCTGCCGAACACGCGCATGGTCTTGACCACAAGCGTCTGTTCGATTGCGGTCTTCACCTCGCGCATGCGCGCGAGTTGCTCTTCATAGGGCATGTCCCAGAACGGCTGTTCGGCATAGAGCCCGGCGATCGGATAGCCCTTCATCGCCAGCCGCACGAAATCCTGCGGATGCGCGGCAATCACGTTATGCTGGGCTTGGACCAGCGCGGTCAGTCCGCGGCGGTCGAGCTGCCCTTCCCACTGGCGTATGCCGTCGATCGATTCGAACTCGATCAGCATCATCAGTCCGTTGGTGCGCGCGTCCGTCTGCGATGGTGCATTCATCTGAGTGGGCGTGTCCGTGTGTTTGCCTGTTGGGCGACACAGACTGAAACAGAAGCGCGCTCGCTGTCAAAACGCCGATGCAGCATCGAGCGGGGGAGCATCAAGGCGCGCTGACGACCGGACTTGAAACGGGAATGGACCCGGGGCTGGCGCCTCCGGGTCCATTCGCTGCGGCGGGTGCAGATCGCCGGACGGTCTGCGTAGCCTCTAGCCGATAAGTCTTTATCAGCGGAACACGTACACGATGCGCCGTGTCGCCGGATCGACCAGCACCGGCGTGTTGTTCACATAGACATATTGATAGCGATAATCCGGCACGTTGGTCAGCACGACGGTCTGCGGCAGGCTGGCGCCGACGATGACGTTGCCCTCATAAGCGAAGGAGTTGACCGCGTTGTTGGCGACATAGTTGCTGACGGCAGGTGGCGGCGGCGCGTAAGTCGACGCGTAGACCACAGGCTCGGTCGCAGCAGCGACGGCGCGGGCGCCGCTGGTGATTGCTTCGGCGATCGGCGCCAAGGGTACATCCGGCCGATAGGTCGGTGCGTAGCCATAGGTGACCACGACGGGCTCGCGAATGACGATGGGCCCGCTGCCGGCGGCAAGTGACATATATTGCGAATAGGCCCAGCCCTGACGGCCCCTGAACTGGACCTGGCACCACAGGCTGCCTTCAACGCAACCCAGAATCTGCGCCTTCTGGCGTGCCTTCATGAAGCCGATGACCGGCTGCTCCGGCCCCGGGCCGGATCGGATGTTGAGCGCGGTGGTGGCAGTGCCAACGGTTTGTGCTTGCGCGGCGCCGGCCAGCGCTAGTGTGACAATGGCCGTGGATAACAGGATGCGTTTCATGACAGCCCCTCTTGAGCGAAAAAATTCCGGATGGAATTTCTGCGAGCATAAAGGGCTAGCGGGTGTAATTTCTCACGCAAATGCGTGATAAAAATTGTCGCAAATTTTCGCGCACCGTCGGTTAAATATCTGGAGCGTGATCAGTTTGATTTCCGTCAATATGTTTGCTCCAGAATCGGGGTATTGAGAACAGATGTCGCAGATCAAGCATCCCGCCTGTCCCGGTTGCGCGAGACCGATGACTGTCGTCCCCGCGAACGCCAGCGCCCGCCCAGGCCGCCGGTCGTTCGAATGCGTCGACTGCGGAACGGTCTATAGCGAGCGATCATCGTTTAACGTACTCGCGGCCGACCGCGCGCTGACACTGAATTTCGAGGCGAGAAGCCGTCCGCATTAGGCCGGCAACGGTCGAGGCGGGCAGGTCACCCGCCGCGACCTATTGCCTGCGTGTCACGCTTTAGCGCGACACATACACGATGCGCCGGGTCGCCGGGTCGACCAGCACCGGATAGTCGTTCACATATGTGTAGCGATAGCGCGAATTCGGCACCGGCCACAGGTCGATGTCATCGGGCAGTCCGGCGTCTATCTCGAGGTTGCCCGCGAGATAGACTGCGTCGATTGGATTGGCCGTCAGATAACTGCGCACCGATGACGGCGGCATATACGCGGGCGGCGGGGTGGTCGACGCGTAGATGGTCTCGCGCGGCGCGATGAACGCCCCCGAGATTTCGCGAGGGGCGATGCCTGTGGTCTCGACCACACTTGTCGCGGGCGCGCGATAGCTCACCACGGGCCCCGGCGCTCGATAGACTGTGACTGGCGCCTGATAGACGGGCGGGGGCGACTGATATGTGACAACCGGCGGTGCGCCATAGGCCACCACCGGTCCGGGCGCCTGATAAACCGGCGCCGGGTATTGCGCGACCTGTGCCGGGGCGCGATAGGCGACGACCGGCGGCGGTGCCGCGACCGGTCGGGCAGCCACATCCACCTCCAGCACGGGAGCCGGCAGGACGGCGGCGATATCGCCGGACATCGTCAGATATTGCGAATAGGCCCAGCCGGTCCGTCCGCGCACATCGACCTGGCACCAGCGGCTGCCTTCGATACAGCCGAGCACGCTGGCGCGCTGGTTTTCCCGGATCATTCCGATCACGGGGAATTGTGGATCGGGGCCGGAGCGGAGATTGAGGTCGGTGGTAGCGGTGCCGATGGTCTGCGCCTGCGCAGCGGTGAGCATCGCGGCCGAGGCGACAGCGGCGGAAATGAGGGTGCGCTTCATAAGGTCCTCGCGTCCATGGGGTGCAGTGTCTGCCCGTGAACGCAGCGCAGCGAGGGATCGTTCCGGCGTTGGTTAAGGCGCGATTTGCCGGTTCCATCGCGACCCGGTAACCTGCGGGCTCAACACGTCCCGGGGGGAGTATTCTGATGCTGCGTGCCGCGATTGCCTCTGTTGCCCTGATCCTTACCGCCTCGATTGCGGCTGGGCAGACACCCGCCGACAGCCGCCTGAAGCGGATCGCGGATTCCAAGACCATCAAGATCGGTTATCGAGCCGCGGCAACGCCATTCTCATTCTTCAACCAGCAGGCCAAGGAGCCGGCGGGCTACACCATCGACCTGTGCCGGCTGGCGGCGGAATGGATCGGCAAGTCCCTGAACACGCCGCTCAAGGTCGAATGGGTGGAGGTGACGACGCAGAACCGCTTCGACATGGTGGCGCAGGGCAAGGCCGACATGGAATGCGGCTCCTCGACCATGACGCTGTCGCGCATGAAGCAGGTCGACTTCTCGTCGGTCACCTTTGTCGAGAGTACCGGCATCGTGATGCGCACCGCTACCGGCGTTACCAAAGCCGGCGACCTGAACGGACAGAAGATCGCGGTCGCCGCCGGCACCACCAACGAGGCCGCTCTCGCCGAACTGGTCAAGCAGGGCAAGCTGAAGGTGACGCTGGTTCCGGTGAAGGATCGCGACGCCGGCATCGCCGCGCTCGAAAAGGGCGAAGTCGATGGCTATGCCAGCGACAAGCTGCTGCTGGTCGGCGCGCGCTTCCAGGATGCCAAGGCGCTGACAATGCTGCCGGACGATCTTTCGTTCGAGCCTTATGGCATCGCGCTGCCGCGCGGCGACTGGGCGCTCCGGCTGGCGGTGAATTCGGCGCTGGCCGAGGTGTACGGGTCGGGTCTGATCTTCACCGTCTTCAGCCGGTGGTTCGATCAGGTGAAGCTGAAGCCCGGTCCGGTGCTGCTCAGCGCCTTCTCGCTCGGCGCCCTCGCGCGCTAACCGCACCGCACGTACCGATCGCCGCCGCGATAGCGGCGGCGATTTGTTGCGCGCGTGCTGGGAGTTTATTCACCCTCATTCATGAAAGTGCGAGCGGCGTTCAGAACTCGTCGACTCCGCGCATGTTACCGCTCCGTGCAGGAGCCTGTTTTCGGACGGGCCGTCACCGCGCGTTGAGGAGAGTTTCATGCGCAAGATTCTGTTGACCTTCGTCGCCGCCGGCTCGATCGCGGCCGCGACCATCGCCGCACCGACGCGTGCCGATGCCGGCTGTGGCAGCGGCTGCTGGATCGGCGCGGGCGTCGCCGCCGGCGTTGTCGCGGGCGCGGCGATCTCGACTGCCGCTCCGGCTTATTACAGCGGCTATGGACCCTACCAGCCGGTGTATTATGGCGGCTATCAGCCGGCCTATTACTACGGCTACCCGCAATACTACGTGCCGGCGCCCCGCTATTACGGCAATTACGGCTATTACGCGCAACGCGCCTACGCGCCGTATTACGCTCCGCGCTATGGCTATGGCTATTACCGCCCGGCGCGTTACGGCTATCGCTGGTAATTGCTGCTCCGGTTGATGCAGCTCAATCCGGCCGGCACCGCCATGCCTCATCATATGCTGTGATTTGCATGTGATGGGGGGTGTCGGATGACCGTGAATATGGGTGTGCTGGATCGAGGGCTTCGGCTGATCGTCGGCATCGCGCTGATCTGCTTCGCGATCCCGATCGGGTTTCCGAATGTGGGCTGGAACTGGGTCGGTTGGATCGGCGTGATCCCGATCGTGACCGCCCTGATCGGCAATTGTCCGGCCTATTCCATTGTCGGCCTGTCGACCTGCAAGCGGAGTTGATCCTTCGCGCAAGGTGACAGGACGCCCGGCACGCGTCGCGTGCCGGGCCTCATGCGATATGGCTAGCCTTTCAGCCTCAGATAATCGAGCTTCGCCAGCGGCACGCCCTTGTGGCGCAAGATGTCGTAAGCGGTCGTGACGTGGAAATAGAAGTTCGGCACCGCAAAGCTGAGCAGATATGACGCGCCGGTGAAGACCGGGTTGAAGTCGCGCAGCTTCAGTTCGATGCGTTTGGTTTCGGTACCGTCGACCTGCGCCTCCGGGATCGCGCCGATGTAATCCGCGGTGCGCTCGACCCGCGCCAGAAGCTCGGCGAAGGTTTTCTCGTTGTCCTCCAGTTTCGGCGACGCAACGCCGCTGATCCGTTCGAGTGCGAACTTCGAGGTGTCGCTGGCGCGCTGGATCTGGCCGGCCAGCGTCAGCATGTCCGGAGCAAGCCGGGCGTCGATATACGACGCGGGGTCGGCGCCGGTCTCGGCCGCATACGCTTCGCCCTTGCGCAGAAGATGGGTGAGGGTGCCGAGCCCGTGCAGGAAGACGGGGACGGAGGCCTGATACATCGAAATCGACATCGGTGTGTTCCGCGGTTGAGGTCGCAGCTATGTAGGGTGGGTCAGGCGACGCCGCGAGTAGCGAGTAGCCCGCATGAGCGGAGCGACATGCGGGACCATGCCCCGCCGTATCGCTGCGCTCCCCCGGGCTACGCAAATTTCAGCGCCCGGGTCGCCAGCGCCGCGCCTTGCGACAGCGCGCGCAATTTCGCCCATGCAATCTGAGGATGGGTGCGCTCGCCGAAGCCGCAATCGGTCCCGGCGATCACATTCTCCTTGCCGACCAGTTTCGCGTAACGCTGGATACGCTCGCTGACCAGTTCGGGATGCTCGATGGTGTCGGTCGCATGCGCGACCACGCCGGGGATCAGGATCTTGCCATCCGGCAGCTTCACGTCTTCCCACACATGGTACTCGTGCTCGTGGCGCGCGTTGGCGCCCTCGATCAGATAGGCCTGCGCCTTCACCCGCAGCAGGATGTCGACGATGTCGCGCAGCGGGATATCGAAGGCATGCGGGCCGTGCCAGCTGCCCCAGCACAGGTGATAGCGGATGCGGTCTTCGGGGATGTTGCGCAGCGCATGGTTGAGCGCCTCCACCCGCAGCATGCAATATTTGCGGAAGGCCTCGAGACCCATGCCGATGCCGATGCGCTCCCACAGCGCCGCGAGCCATGCATCGTCGACCTGCAGCAGGAAGCCGGCATCGGCGATCATCTCGTATTCGACGCGCATTGCATCGGCGAAGGCGAACAGGAAGTCTTCGGTGGTCTTGTAGTATTTGTTGGTGTGATAGGGCTCGAGACTTGCGGGCGCTGTGGTGGTGAGGAACGTGTCCGCCTTATGGTCCGCCGGCAAGGCGGCCTTGAACAATTCGATCTCGCGCTGCATCGCGTCATGGCCGGTATAGCTGATCGGCCCGGTGCATTCCCAATAGATGCGCTTCACCGCGGGCTTGTCCTTGGTGACGTAGAACAGCGTGCCGCGCTCGGCGGCATATTTGTAGAAATCGGCGAAGGTCTCGCGGTCCTTGCCCTGAAACAGCAGCGGCGCGCCGGCCGCCTCCGCTGCGGTAAAGCCGCCAAGCCGGCCATCGATGAAGCTCAGCCAGTCGCCGCCTTTGGTGAATTCGCCCTCGTTGACGATATCGAGCCCGGCACCGTGCTGCGCCGCAATAATCTCGCGGATGGCAGCGACATCCGGCATGTCGTGTCCGGCTTCACCGCGGCCGGGCAGGCTGCCGACATGGGTGGTGAGGATTTTCGTAACCGAGCGTTGCATGTGCGTTTCCGGACCTGAGCGACATTGGGGCGTTTGGCCATAACGCCACTGTTGATTTGCGGTTGCGGCGGGAGCAATATCCAAGCTGACCAGCCTGTTTTTAGCTGTCAACCAGAAACGTCAACAAAAGGCAAACCGCGACCGGAACGGATCGCGTCCAGGGAGGACAGACATGCGAAGACTGAAAAGCGTGCTTGGGTTTGCGGCAGCCGCTGCAATCACCGCCGGCGCCGCGCAGGCGCAGGACACCATCAAGATCGGCCTGATCATGCCCTATTCGGGACAGTTCGCCGATACCGCCGCGCAGATGGACAACGGCATCAAGCTGTTCGTGAAACGGCACGGCGACATGGTGGCCGGCAAGAAGGTCGAATTCATCCGCAAGGATACCGGTGGCGTTGCGCCCGATGTGGCGAAGCGTCTGGCGCAGGAAATGGTGGTGCGCGATGGCGTCGACATTCTCGCGGGCTTCGTGCTGACGCCGAATGCGCTGGCCGCGGCCGACGTCTCGGCTTCGGCGAAGAAATTCATGGTGGTGATGAATGCCGGCACTTCGATCATCACCACCAAGTCGCCCTATATGGCGCGCACCTCGATCACGCTGCCGCAGGCTGCCGAAACGCTTGGCGCATGGGCCGCGAAGAACGGCGTGAAGAAGGTCTACACCATGGTGTCGGATTTCGGTCCGGGCCATGACGCGGAGGGCGGCTTCCAGCGCGCCTTCAAGGAGGCCGGTGGCGAAATCCTCGGCTCGGTCCGCTTCCCGGTCGCCAATCCGGATTTCTCGGCCTTCGTGCAGCGCGCCAAGGATCTGAACCCGGAAGCGATCTTCCTGTTCGTGCCGGCGGGTGCGCAGCCGGCCGCCTTCGCCAAGGCGCTGGCCGAACGCGGGCTCGATGCCAGCAAGATCAAGGTGCTCGGCACCGGCGAAGTCACCGCCGAGACCGCGCTGAAGAGCATGGGCGACGCCTCGCTCGGCATCATCACGGCGTGGAATTATGCGCCCGAGCACAAGACCGGCAGCAATGAGTCCTTCGTGAAGGATTACGTGGCCGCCTACGGACGGACGCCGGACTTCATGGCGGCCGGCGGCTATGACGGCATGCACCTGATCTACGAGGCGCTGAAGAAGACCGGCGGCAAGACCGACGGCGAAGCGCTGATCAACGCGGCGAAGGGGATGAAGTGGGAAAGTCCGCGCGGGCCGATCGCAATCGACCCGCAGACCCGCGACGTGGTGCAGGACATCTACATCCGCCGGGTCGAGAAGGTCGACGGCCAGCCGCTGAATGTCATCATCGATACGGTGAAGGACGTGAAGGATCCGGTGCTGGCGCGGATGAAGTAGTTCGATATCGTGCCCCGGACGCGGTGCAGCATGAAATGATGCACCGCTGATCCGGGGCCCATCGAATAAAGGAACGTGGGTCCCGGTTCTGCAGCGCAGCGTTACACGCCGCGCTGCGCCCGGGACACTGATACTTTCTTTCGCAGTACCCCCAGATACACCCCTGCTATCCCGCGCAATTCTCCGACCACACTGCGGTATGCCTTCTTCGGCAAGCCGAACGCGGCCATCAGCGCGGCGCCGCGGAACATGCAGTTCGCGACCGCGATGAAGCGCGTGACATCGGCCTTCGCGTAGCCCGCTCGCGCGAACGCGTCGATCCAGACCTGGTCATGGCGCCTGCGATTGTCGCGGAACAGCGTGTGAAAGATGCGCTCGATCCTGGCGTCGGTGCGCGCCGCCATCGCGAGTTCCAGCATGGCGAGATAATCGTCGCCGAGGAAGAACGACGCGGAACTCGACAGGAAATCCTCCACCGGATCCGACGAGACGAGGATCTTGTCGGCCAGCAGCTGCGCGTCGGTTTCGGCGCGCGTCAAGGCAGCCTGCCACGCCGCTTCGAGCAGGTCGTATTTGGTCTTGTAGTAATTCTCCCGCGCGCCCCGCGAGACCCCGGCGCGGGCGGCAACGGCGATGGTCGAGAAGCCGGCATAGCCGCGCTCGACCAGGAGCGCGATCGCCGCGCGCATCAGCTTGTCCTGCGCGTCCTGCCGTCGCTCGCTATGGCTTCGCCGCGGCTTCGCCACCGGCCCGCTGCGCCGCGGCCTGGCCGTCTTCGGCTTGCGTGTTGTTTTCGCCATTTCCGATCCAGTGCCGGCCACAGGCCGTTCGAATCTCTGGATAGCGCAAGCCTGTCTTTGCGGGAACACGGGCCTGTGCGTAGTCTGCCACGGCCGGTACGGCGGTGAGGAAAGGGCGAACCATGACTGCGATTGCCGAAGGCGGGGCGGCGGTACCGGCGGGCGAACAGCAGCCCGAACTGAAGCGGGTCATGGGCCCGTGGCTATTGCTGCTGTTCATCGTCGGCGACATTCTCGGCACCGGCATCTACGCGCTCACCGGACAGGTGGCGACACAGGTCGGCGGCATGGTCTGGCTGCCGTTCGTCGTCGCCTTCGTGGTGGCGTTGATGACGGCGTTCTCCTATCTCGAACTCGTCACCAAATATCCGCGCGCCGCCGGCGCCGCGCTTTACACCCACCGCGCTTTCGGCATTCACTTTTTCACGTTCATCGTCGCCTTCGCGGTGATGTGCTCGGGCATCACCTCGGCCTCGACCGCGTCGCGCGCCTTCGCCGCCAATTTCGCACATTCGTTCAATCTCGATCTCGCGGGCGGCATCGGCATCACGCTGCTCGGTCTTGCCTTCATGGCGCTGGTCGCGATCGTCAATTTCCGCGGCGTCGGCGAGAGCGTGAAGGCCAATGTGGTCCTGACCTGCGTCGAGCTCACGGGACTGCTCATCATCATCGTCATCGGCTTGTGGGCGATCGGGCTCGGCCAGGGCGACGTCTCGCGCGCGTTCGAATTCAAGACCAGCCCGGATACCAGTTTCATCTGGCCGGTGATCGCGGCGACCACGCTGGCTTTCTTCGCGATGGTCGGGTTCGAGGATTCCGTCAACATGGCGGAAGAAACCCAGGACCCGACCCGTATCTTTCCAAAAATCCTGCTGGCGGGGCTCTTCATCACCGGCACGGTTTATGTGCTGGTGTCGATCTCTGCGATCACGCTGGTGTCGCCTGAAGACCTTGGGCAGGGCGAGACCCCGCTGCTGAAAGTCGTGCAGGCCGGGGCGCCGAATTTCCCGGTCTGGATTTTCGGCTTCATCACCATGTTCGCGGTCGCCAATTCCGCGCTGATCAACATGCTGATGGCGAGCCGGCTGGTCTATGGCATGAGTCGCGAGCACGTCCTGCCGGCTGCGCTCGGCAGGGTGCACCGGACCCGGCTTACGCCCTATGTCGCGATCGGCTTCACCACGCTGCTCGCTTTCATGCTGATCACCTTCGTCGGCGAAATCCCGGCGCTTGGCGGCACCACTGCATTGCTGCTGCTCGGCGTGTTTACGGTGGTGAATGTCGCGGTGCTGGTGCTGCGCAAGGACAAGGTGAGCCACGCGCATTTCCGCACCCCAACCATCGTCCCGGTGCTTGGCGCGATCACCTGCGCGTTCCTGGTCGGTCCGTGGACCGGCCGCGATCCGCAGCAATACCGGATCGCGGGCGTTCTGCTCGCGATCGGCGTGGTGCTCTGGGTGGTGACGGTCCTGGTCAATCGCGCGACCGGCGTGAAGCCGGCCGAGCCCGAAATGGAGGACATCGGCGGCTTCGGCCCGAAGAATTGACCGAGCGTCATCGGTAAGCGCGCCGCGAACGTCACCGTCGTCCGTGCTGCCGGCGCTGCGGCTCGCCTCGCTTAGCGAATCTGGAAGCCGCGGCCGCCACCGCCACCGCCACCGCCGCGCCCGCCACCGCCAAACCTCGGACCGCCACCACGCTGCTGTGGCTGGAAGCGGGGGCCCGCGTTTCGCGGCGCGGCAAATCGCGGGGCCGATTGCTGTCTCTGGCCGCGCCCGAAATTGCCGCCGCCGCCGCCGCGACGTTCAAACTGCGGTCGATCGTTGTTGCGGCCCGCGTTGCGGCCGCGTCCCTGATCGATGGAGCGCGATGAGTCGCGATTGCCGCGGCCTTCGCGGTTTCCCCGGCCCTCGCGGTTGCCGCGCCCGTCACGGTTGCCGCGGCCCTCCTCTCCGGCGCTGCCCCTGTTGCCGGACTTTTGGGTGTCGCGATCTCCGGACTTGGTCTTGTCGGGTTTTCTGTGATCGTCCTTGTCGGTGCCGCGCCGGTCCGGATCGGGATAGCGGTCCGGGTTCCGCGGATCGCGAATCCGAATGGGGTCCTTGATGCGTGGTGGAATAACAGGGACGATAATCGGGCCCGTCGGAACATAGACCGGACCGTCGGGCACGAAGACCGGTCCGCCCGGCCCGGTGACGGGTCCGCCGGGCGCGACCGGGATCGAGGCGCGCGTGCCCGGAGGCGGTGCGCCGGGATTGGCCGGCTGGTTCGGTGCGCCCGGCTGCGAACAAGGGCAGGTCCCGCCCGGCGTGCTGACGGCACGGATCAGGTTTGCGTCGCGTGCGCCACTGAGCACGGAAGCCGATGCCAACCGGTTCTGCGCGCGCTGCTGCAACTTGCGCGCGGTCGCGCTCAGATCGGAGTTCGGATAACGCGCAAGGAAGGCGGCAAAGCCGGCCTCGCTGTTGAGCGCCACCGCTTCCTGCCACGCCAGCATCATCAGCCGACGATCTAGAATGGCGCGCAGATTGATGGCGAGCGGGTCATTGCCATAAAGGGCAATGAACTGCTCGTAGACGATGATATTGTCTTCCTTGATGGTGATCGCGAACGCATCGCGCGCGGATCGCGACTGAAGGTCCTTTCGCCATTGGTCGGCTGTTTTCTCCGCGCCGGTGTCGGGCTGAAGCGGCGCGCTGCCGGGGAAGAACGCGAACGGCTCGGTCAGCGCCGACACTTCCCATGGCGTCTGCCTCCCGCCGGTCGCGCCGTGAACCGCCAGCCGCACATTCTTCAGCGCGGTCTCGATCGGGAGGCCGGGCTGACGTGCCGATTTGAGCAAGGCCTGCGCGAACGGTGAGTTGCCCGCCGAACCGTCTTCGGCGGTGCGTCCGGGCGAGGTGGAATAGGCGAGCAGGGTGCCCGCCGGGGCATTCACCATGGCGAGGCCGCGCGGGGCGATTTTGGCGATATCCTCGAACGGATTGTCACGGCACGCGTCGAGGATCACGATGCGGGTCTTCGCGCGTACGGTTTCCAGCATCGACATCAGGTCGCCCATCCGCATCGCCTCGAGCGGCACGTCGGCTTCGCGCGCGATCGTCGCATCGATCGGGACCAGAAAATTCTCGCCATCCACCTGCACGCCGTGGCCGGCGAAATAGATCAGCGCCACGGTGTTTTCAGGCTTCTCCGCGATGCTGGTGGTGAAGAAGCGGATCACCTTGCTCATGCTCGATTTGTCGAGATCGAGCGCCGAGGTGACCTTGAAGCCGGCATCCTTCAAAAGCGCGCCGACGGCTTCGGCATCGCGCGCGGGATTGGGAAGCGCGGTCACGCTCTTGTAATTGGAATTGCCGATCACCAGCGCGAACCGCTCCTGCGCGGACGCGGAGACGGCGCTACAGGCGAGCGCGGCCAAAGTTGCGCAGGCCAATGACAGGTGTCTCAGCATTTCCTAACCTCCCTGCGCTCCGCGCCACGGAAGCGGCTCGGGCGACCGGTCTCGCGGGCCTGTCGTTTGGTCGAGCCAAACCGTTCAAAGGTTCACGTCTTTCAGGCAACCGCGTGCGCGTCTCAAAGCCCTTCGGCAATGCTCCTGCATTCTGCCCGATTTGAGATGAGCGCGCGACGGCTTGCCTCGCACGGGCCGCATCTGTCACATGAAGGTGATGACTGATGCGCATAAGGGCACCGCCGCGATCGTGGGCGGCGGACCGGCCGGGCTGATCGCGGCCGAGACGCTGGCCCACGCAAATATTGCGGTTACGATTTATGAACGGATGCCTTCGCTCGGGCGCAAGTTTCTGATGGCCGGCCGCGGCGGACTGAACCTGACGCATTCGGAAGATCTGACCCGGTTCGCGTCCCGATACGGCGCGGCTGAACCGCATCTTCGGCTCGCAATCGGGGCCTTCCCGCCGGAACGCCTGCGCGCCTGGAGTGCGGACCTCGGTCAGCCGACCTTTATCGGGACCAGCGGCCGCGTCTTTCCACAGGCGATGAAAGCGTCGCCGCTGCTGCGGGCCTGGCTGCGGCGGCTGGAGTCGATGGGGGTTAGGGTCGCGCTGCGGCATTGCTGGACCGGATGGGACCGCGGCGGGGCGCTGATGTTCGACACGCCGGACGGCATTGTTCGCGCAACCGCGGATGTGACCGTGCTGGCGCTCGGCGGCGCGAGCTGGCCGCGGCTCGGATCCGACGGCGGGTGGTCCGGGATCCTGACGCGCGAAGGCATCGCGGTTGCGCCGCTGCGGCCATCGAATTGCGGATTTCGCGTCGCCTGGTCCGAGCACATGCGCGGGCAAGTCGAAGGCCGGCCGCTGAAGCCGGTGGCGCTGTCGTTCGGCGGGCAGCGGGTGCGCGGCGAAGCCGTGGTCACCCACGACGGACTGGAAGGCGGCGCGATCTATGCGCTGTCGCCGCAGCTGCGTGAGGCGATCGATTCATCCGGCGATGCAGAGCTGATCGTCGATCTTCTGCCCGAGATGGATATTGAGACGGTGGCGCGCAGGCTGAGCGCGCCGCGCGGCAAGCAATCGCTGTCGAATGTGCTGCGCAAGGCGCTATCTTTATCGCCTGCCGCGATTGCGCTGGCGCAGGAGGTGACCAGCGGCAAGCTCGGTGCGCTGACACCGGAGGCGATGGCGGCGTTTCTGAAAGCGGTGCCGGTGGCGTTGACCGGCGTTGCGCCGATCGCGCGAGCGATATCGACGGCAGGCGGCGTGCCGTTCGATGCGATCGATGACAATTTCATGCTCAGGCGAAAGCCCGGAATGTTCATCGCGGGCGAGATGCTGGACTGGGAGGCGCCGACCGGCGGCTATTTGCTGCAAGCGTGTTTCGCCACCGGCGTTGCAGCTGGCGAGGGTGCGCTGCGTTATCTGGCATCGTCGAAGGCGGCGAAGCAGGGATGACCGATCTCGCGGCCTATGCCGGATTGTTCGCGGTGGCATTCGTCGCGGCCACGATCCTGCCCGCTCATTCCGAAGTGGCGCTGGTCGGACTGCTGATGACCGGGAAGTTTTCGCCGGTACTTCTGGTCGCGGTGGCCAGCGCCGGCAATATTCTTGGCTCCTGCGTGAACTGGCTGCTCGGCCGTTTCGCCGAGCATTTCCGCGACCGCAAATGGTTTCCGCTATCGCCGCAAGCGCTCGACAAGGCGCAGGGCTGGTATCACCGCTACGGCCGCTGGTCGCTGCTGTTAAGCTGGGCGCCGGTGATCGGCGATCCGCTCACCATCGCGGCGGGCCTGATGCGCGAGCCGTTCTGGTCGTTTGTCATTCTGGTCGCGATCGCAAAAACCGCGCGCTACGTGTTGCTGGCGCTCGGTGCGATGGGCGTGGCACACGCGGTAATGTGACGCCGCAAAATCATCCCTCGATCTGCTCGCGCAGCATTTCGAGCTCCAGCCATTTCTCTTCCGCCGCGGCCAGTTCGGCCTGCGCCTTGGCGATGGCTGCGCTGGCGGCGTCGAACGCCTTGCGGTCGCGGGTATAGAGGCCGGGATCGTCCAGCTTTTTCTGCTGCGCGCGGATCTCCTCTTCCAGCTTGGCGATCTGCTTCGGCAGATTGTCGAGCGCGAATTTCTCGTTGAAGGACAGCTTCTTTTTCTTTGCGGCGGATGCGGCTGCGGCCTTGACCTCCCGCGCCGTCGCCGCGCGCACCGGCTTGGTCGATGCGATGTCGGCGCCGCGCTGGATCAGCATGTCGGAATAGCCGCCGGCATATTCGTTCCAGACGCCGTCGCCTTCCGGGACGATCACTGCACTGACGACGCGGTCGAGAAAGTCGCGGTCATGGCTGATCAGGATCACGGTGCCGGTGTAGTCGGCCAGCGTTTCCTCCAGCACGTCGAGCGTTTCCAGATCGAGATCGTTGGTCGGCTCGTCGAGCACCAGAAAGTTCGACGGCTTGGCCAGCGCGCGCGCCAGCATCAGCCGCCCGCGTTCGCCGCCGGACAATGCGCGCAACGGCGTGCGGATCTGTTCGGGCGAAAACAGGAAATCCTTCATGTAGCCTATGACATGCTTTGTCTGCCCGCCGACGGTCACGGTATCGCCGCGTCCGCCGGTGAGGGCTTCGGCCAGCGTCCAGTTCGGATCGAGGCTGTCGCGGTCCTGTTCGAGCGCGGCCATCTCGATATTGGCGCCGAGGCGCACTGTGCCCTCGTCCGGCGCAAGCGTGCCGGTGAGCAGCGAGAGGAGCGTGGTCTTGCCGCTGCCATTCGGCCCGACAATGCCGATCCGGTCGGCGCGATTGATGCGGGTCGAGAAGTCCGTGACGATCGGTCGGCCGTCATAGGACTTCGAGATATTCTTCGCCTCGATCACCAAGGCGCCGGACTTGTCGGCTTCGGCGACACTGATATTGGCCTTGCCGACGGAGCCGCGATAGTCGTTGCGCTGCTGCCGCAGCGCCTGCAACTCACCCATGCGGCGCATGTTGCGCTTTCGCCGCGCGGTGACACCGTAGCGCACCCAATGCTCCTCCGCGACGATCTTGCGGTCGAGCTTGTGCTGCTCGCGCTCCTCCTCCGCCAGGATTTCGTCGCGGCGGGTCTCGAAGTCCCTGAACCCGATCTCCAGTCGCCGGGTCTGCCCGCGGTCGAGCCACACCGTGACGCGCGACAGCGTCTCCAGAAAGCGCCGGTCATGGCTGATCAGGACCAGCGCACAGCGGCGGCTTTTGAGTTCGCTTTCCAGCCATTCGATGGTGACGAGGTCGAGATGGTTGGTCGGCTCGTCGAGCAGAAGAATGTCTGGATTGGGCGCCAGCACGCGTGCCAGAGCCGCACGGCGCGCCTCGCCGCCGGAGAGATGCGCCGGGTCTTCATTGCCGGTCAGGCCCAGCTGTTCGATCAGGTAGCGGGCCTGGTATGGGTCGTCACCGGGGGCGAGGCCGGCCTCGACATAGGACAGGGTGGTGGCATGGCCGGAGAAATCCGGTTCCTGCGGCAGATAGCGGATGGTGGCGCCGGGCTGCACGAACACGCCTCCGCGATCCGGCTCGACCATGCCGGCGGCGATCTTGAGCAGTGTCGATTTGCCGGACCCGTTGCGGCCAACCACGCAGACCCGCTCGCCCTCCGAGACCGAAAGGTCGGCCGAGGTGAGGAGCGGCGTGCCGCCGAAGGTGAGCGCGATTTCGCGCAGCTGGATCAGGGGGGCCATGGGTTCTTTGCGTTGTGAGGGGTGGGTGTATAGCGCGCCTACCGCCTTGCACCATCGAAAAACACCGGACGCGGCCTCGCGCCCGTCACCAGCCCGGAATAAGCTGGTATTCGGGAGAGAATCGCCAGATGGACGTCCTGAACCTGCCGCGGCCGTCATGGATGACGGAAGATCTTGTGCTGCTGGAGGAGCAGGCCCGCCGTTTCATGGCGGCCGAATATGCCCCCAATATCGAGCGCTGGAATGACGCCGGGATCTACGACCGCGAGGTCTGGAACGCGACCGGCGAGGCCGGATTGCTCTGCGCGGCGATGCCGGAGGCCTATGGCGGCGCGGGCGGGACCTTCGCGCATGAGGCGGTGATCAACCGCGAATTCGCGCTGTGCGGTTTCGACTCCTTCGGGGCGCCGCTGCATTCCGGCATCGTCGCGCCCTACATCCTGCATTACGGCACCGAGGAGCAGAAGCAGCGCTGGCTGCCGAAGATGGCGACTGGCGAGATGGTCGGCGCCATCGCCATGACCGAGCCCGGCACTGGGTCCGACCTGCAGGGCGTGCGGACCACCGCGAAAAAGTCCGGCAACGGCTATGTGCTGAACGGCTCGAAAATCTTCATCACCAACGGCCAGCATGCCGATCTCATCCTGGTGGTGGCGAAAACCGATCCGTCAGCGGGGGCCAAGGGCGTCTCGCTGATGATGGTCGAGACCGCGGATGCGCCGGGCTTTCGCCGCGGACGCAAGCTCAAGAAGCTCGGCCTCGATTCATCCGACACCTCGGAGCTTTTTTTCGAGGACGTGAAGCTGCCGGCCGAGAATCTACTGGGTGCCCAAGACGGGCAGGGCTTCGTGCAACTCATGCAGCAATTGCCGCAGGAGCGGCTGATCGTCGGTATCCACGCGGTGTCGATGATGGAACGGGCGCTGCGGCTGACCATCGATTACGTCAAGGACCGGCAGGCCTTCGGTAAGCCAATCATCAATTTTCAGAATACGCAGTTCACGCTTGCTGAATGCAAGACCGAGGCGACAGCGGCCAGGGTGTTCCTCGACCATTGCATTGAGCGCCACATCAAGGGCGAACTCGACACCGTCACCGCGTCGATGATCAAATACTGGTCGACGGATGTGCAGGCAAAAGTGATTGATCGCTGCCTGCAATTGTTCGGCGGCTATGGCTATATGGACGAGTATCCGATCTCGCGGATGTACCGGGACGCCCGGGTGCTCCGCATCTATGCCGGCACCAATGAGATCATGAAACTGCTGATTGCGAGGAGTTTGTAGCCGCGGCCTCACCTCTCCCGCTTCAGCCGGGAGAGGTCGGATCGCGAAGCGATCCGGGTGAGGGGCTTCTTTCAATGACTCCCCCCTCACCCGGCTCGCATCTTCGATGCTCGCCACCCTCTCCCCGCAAGCGGGGAGAGGGAAGAAACGGAGAGAGACAGAATGACCGACGCCTTTATCTACGATCACCTGCGCTCGCCGCGCGGACGCGGCAAGGTCGACGGCTCGCTGCATGAGGTGCAGACGGTCAACCTCGCCTCGCAGGTGCTCAAAGGCATGCGCGAGCGCAACAATCTCGATCCGGAACTGGTCGACGATGTGGTGATGGGCTGCGTCGATCCGATCGGGGAAGCCGGAGGCGACGTCGCGCGCATCTCGGCGCTGCTGGCGGGTTACGGCGACAAGGTGCCCGGCATCCAGATCAACCGGTTCTGCGCGTCGGGGCTGGACGCGGTGAATTTCGCGGCCGCCGAAGTGATGAGCGGCCAGCACAACATGACGATCGGCGGCGGCGTCGAATCGATGAGCCGGGTCGGCATCGGTGCGTCCGGTGGCGCCTGGTTCATGGACCCGATGGCGGCGATCCCGACCTATTTCATGCCGCAGGGTATTTCCGCCGATCTGATCGCAACCAAATACGGATTTTCACGCGACGACGTCGATGCCTATGCGGTGGAGAGCCAGAAGCGCGCGGCCGAGGCCTGGGCCGACGGACGGTTCAAGTATTCGATCCTGCCGATCAAGGACGTCAACGGGATCACCCTGCTCGATCGCGACGAGCATATGCGGCCGGGCACGACCATGCAGTCGCTGGCCTCGCTGAAGCCAGCCTTCGTCGAAATCGGCCAGCTCGGCGGCTTCGATGCGGTGGCGACGCAACGCTATCCCGAAGTCGAAGAGGTCAACCACGTGCACCATGCCGGCAATTCGTCCGGCATCGTCGACGGCGCCGCGGCGGTGCTCATCGGCAACAAGGAGGCCGGCCAGGCGGCCGGACTGAAACCGCGGGCGCGCATCAAGGCCTTCGCCAATATCGGTTCCGAGCCCGGCATCATGTTGACCGGCCCGATTCCGGTGACGCAGAAAGTCTTGAAGAAAGCCGGCATGTCGACCGCCGATATCGATCTGTGGGAGTTGAACGAAGCCTTCGCCTCGGTGGTGCTGCGCTACATGCAGGCGCTCGACATTCCGCATGACAAGATCAACGTGAATGGCGGCGCCATTGCGATGGGGCATCCGCTCGGCGCGACCGGCGCGATGATCCTCGGAACGGTGCTCGACGAACTGGAGCGGCGCGGCAAGTCCACGGCGCTGATCACGCTCTGCATCGGCGCCGGCATGGGCACCGCGACCATCATCGAGCGGGTGTGAGCGGCGCCCATGCCGAAGATCGATCTGTCGAAATGCGCGGTGCGGTCCACGACGATCTATCCCGCGGAATTTGCAAAATTCACCGAGGGCCGGATCAAGACCGTACTCGGCAATGAAGCTGGCCTCACCCAATTCGGCGTGAACCTGACGCGGCTCAAGCCGGGCGCGGCGTCGGCGCTCCGGCACTGGCACGAGACCGAGGACGAGTTCGTCTATATCGTCGAAGGCGAGGCGACTTTGTGCGAGGAAGGCGAGGAAACCATCCTGCGGGCGGGCGATTGCGCGGGCTTCAAGGCCGGCGTGCCGAACGGTCATTGCCTGGTCAACAAGTCGAAAGGCGATGTGGTCTATCTCGAAATCGGCACCCGCGCGCCGACCGATACGTTCCATTACTCCGATGTCGACATGATGGGCGACAAGAGCGAGGGCGGGGTGCGCTTCATGCGCAAGAATGGCGATGCGATCGGGTGAGTGTCCGTCAGCGTGCAGGCGGTGCAGGTTGAAGCGATCGGGTGAAAACGAGTGGGACCGCAGCCGCGGTCAGGCGACGCCGGCGACGCTCATGTTGCCGGTTGTGAGCATCGGAACGGGAGACAGCGCCTGAAACGAGGGACGCGCGAACAAGTAGCCCTGAAACAGCCGGATGCCTGTGGCACGCAGGACGGCGAGCTCTTGTTCAGTCTCCACGCCTTCGGCGATCACCGTGATGTCGAGGGCGCGCGCGATGCCGGCTATTCCCGCGACGATGGCTTGCTTCGCCGGGCTGGCATCGACGCCGCGCAGCAGCGCCATGTCGATCTTGATCAGATCGGGCTGATATTCGGCGAGGAGCTTGAGGCCGGCATAACCTGCACCGAAATCGTCGAGTGCGGTGATGAAGCCAAGCCGCCGGTATTCAGCGATGATGCGCTCGATATGTCCGGCATCATGAACGCGCTCGTCCTCGGTGAATTCGAACATGATGCGTTCGGCCGGAAAGGCGACGCGGCGCGCGGCCTCGAGCGAGGTGCGGATGCAGGCGGCCGGCTCGTACACCGCATTGGGCATGAAATTGATCGACAGCCGCAGGTCCTCGTCATCGAACAGGCGGCCCGCCGCCTCGATCGCCTTGACGCGGCAGGCCTGGTCGAAGCGGTAGCGGGTGTCCTCGGTGACGTTGGCAAGCACGCTGGCCGCGGCTTCGCCGTTCGGTCCGCGCACCAGTGCTTCGTGACCCCAGATGCGCTGGGAAGTGACATCGATGATCGGCTGGAACGCCATCTCAAATGCGAATCCGAGCGGCAGATCGTCACGGCACCCGCTGCAGGTCTGACGTTGTTTCATGAATCACCTGGAGATTTCGACTTCGCGTCGACGCTATGCGGAGCCGATTGCAAACCTGTTAATCCGCCGCCCCGGAACAAGATGGAACCCGGCCATGAGTGATGGAACTTTCAAACTCGATACCGATGCCGATGGCATCGCGACTGTCATCTGGGATGCGCCCGGCCGCGCGATGAATGTCATCGACATGGCGGTGATCGAGGAACTGTCCGCCATCGTGGAAAAAACGACTGCCGACGACACGGTGAAGGGTGTCGTCATCACCTCGGGCAAGGACACCTTCTGTGCCGGCGCGGATCTTGCGCTGCTGAAGACCATGTCGGCGACGTTCGAACAGATGGTCAGGTCGCAGGGCGAGGAAGCGGCGGCCAGGATGCTGTTCGAACAGAGCCGCAAGCTGTCGCAGCTCTACCGGCGGATCGAGACCTGCGGCAAGCCGTGGGTCGCAGCGATCAACGGCACGGCCCTGGGCGGCGGGCTCGAATTGTGCCTCGCCTGCCATCATCGCGTGGCGGCCGACAACGACAAGGCTCGCGTCGGTCTGCCTGAAATCAAGATCGGCCTGTTTCCCGGTGCGGGCGGCACAACCCGTATCTCGCGCATGATGCTGCCGGCCGATGCGCTGCAATTTTTGGCCAAGGGCGAGCAGCTCAAGGTCGCGCGTGCCAAGGGCATGAAGCTGATCGACAATGTGGTGCCCGCGGCCGATCTGATGACCGCGGCGAAGGACTGGATCAAGGCCGGCGGCAAGCCGGTCGCACCCTGGGACGTGAAGGGCTTCAAGAATCCCGGCGGTCTGGTGTGGTCGAAGGCCGGAATGATGGTGTTCTCTCCTGCCAGCGCGCTCTACCGCAAACAGACCTACGATAATTATCCGGCCGCGCGCGCGATCATGCAGGTGGTGTTCGACGGCCTGCAATTGCCGTTCGATCAGGCGCTGACCGTGGAGTCGCGCTACTTCGCGCATATCCTGCGCTCGAAGGAAGCGGCAGCGATGATCCGCACGCTGTTCGTGTCGATGGGCGAGTTGAACAAGGGCGCGCGGCGTCCGGCCAGTGTTCCGGCGACGAAGCTGAAGAAGGTTGGCATCATCGGTGCGGGCTTCATGGGCGCCGGCATTGCGTATGTCAGCGCGCAGGCCGGGCTCGATGTGGTGCTGATCGACCGCGACCAGGAATCCGCCGACAAGGGCAAGGCGCTGTCGCACAAGCTGATGACCGAACAGATCAATCGCGGGCGTGGTAATGCGGCGGCGCGCGATGCCCTGCTGGAGCGGATCACCGCGACACCCGATTACGCCATGCTGAAGGGCTGCGACCTGGTGATCGAGGCGGTGTTCGAGGATCGCAAGGTGAAGACCGAGGCGATTGCGAAAGCGCAGGCCGTCGTGCCGGACGTGGTGTTCGGCTCCAACACCTCGACGTTGCCGATTTCATCGCTGGCTGAGAGCGCGAAGGATCCGGCGAAATTCATCGGCATCCATTTCTTCTCGCCGGTTGAGCGCATGATGCTGGTCGAGATCATCATGGGCAAGCAGACCGGCGACGAGGCGCTGGCAATGGCGCTGGATTTCGTGCGCGCGATCAGGAAAACGCCGATCGTGGTCAACGATTCGCGTGGCTTCTACACCTCGCGGGTGGTCGGCACCTATATCCGCGAGGGGCATCTGATGCTGATGGAAGGCGTGCCCGCGGCGATGATCGAGAATCTCGGGCGCATCGCCGGCATGCCGGTCGGGCCTTTGTCATTGAACGATGAAGTCGCGGTCGATCTGGCGTGGAAGATCCTGAAGGCGACCGAAATCGATCTCGGCAGCGATGCCATCGATCCGCGCCAGAAGTCCTTGCTGCAAGCCATGGTCGAGAAGCATGGCCGCCTCGGCCGCAAAAATGGCAAGGGCTTCTACGACTATCCCGAGAAGGGCCAGAAGACATTGTGGCCGGGCCTTGCCGATTTGCAGCAGACCACGCTCGATCCCGACACCATCGATGTCGAGGAACTGAAGCAGAGGATGCTGGTCATCCAGGCGCTGGAAACCGCGCGCTGCTTCGAGGAGGGTGTGCTGACCGACGTGCGCGAAGCGGATGTCGGCTCCATCCTCGGATTTGGCTTCGCGCCGTTCACCGGTGGCACACTGTCCTATATCGATTTCATGGGCGTGAAAAACTTCGTTTCATTATGTGAGGTGCTGGAGAAGAAGTGCGGTGCGCGCTTCGCACCGAACGCGCTGCTGCGCGATCTCGCGGCGAAGGGCGAGACGTTCTACGGGCGGTTTGCAAGCAGCGCCGAGAAGGCGGCGGCGTAGGACAGTCTCGTGTCCCGGGCGCAGCGCAGCGTAAAACGGTGCGCTGCAGAACCGGGACCCACGTTGCAAGGCAAAGAATGGGCCCCGGCTCTGCGGAGCATCGCTGCGCTTCGCTTGTGCTGCTCCGCGTCCGGGGCGCGAGACCTACAACACCCGTGCGATCCGCTCGCACGCGTCCCGGATCTGCTCCGGCTCGCGCGCAAAGCAAAGCCGCAGGAAATGTTTGCCGCCATCGCCGAAGGCCGTGCCGGGTGCCAAGCCGACCTGCGCTTCGTCGACCAGCCGGCGCGCCAGTTTTTCGCTGTCGGGCTCGCCGTCCACCGCGAAGAACAGATAGAAAGCGCCTTGCGGCGGCGTGAACCGGCAGCGGCCGGTCTTGCCCAGAATGTCGCAGGCAATGTCGCGGCTGGCGCGGGCGCGTGCGACCTGTTGCGCGACGAATTCTTCGCCGCGGTCCAGTGCCACCACGCCGGCGCGCTGCATGAATTGAGCGACGCCCGAGGTCGAATACTGGATCATGTTCTCGACCACCTGGCCGAGCGACGGATGCGCCACGATCCAGCCCATCCGCCAGCCGGTCATGCACCAGTTCTTCGAAAATGTGTTGACGAACAGGACGCGATCGTCTGGCGCCATGATGTCGAGAAAGGACGGCGCGCGATTGCCCTCGCCGTACCAGAAGCGCGCATAAGTCTCGTCGGCGACGATCCAGAGGCCGTGCTGCCGTGCCAGCGCGAGCACGGCGCGCAGGTCGTCATGCGAGGCGGTCCAGCCGGTCGGATTGGATGGCGTGACCATCACGATCACGCGCGTGCGGTCGGTGACCGCCGCGGACATCCGCTCCATGTCCAGCGCCCAACCGGCATTGCCGAACGTCATCGGCAGTTCGACAGGATGCGCGCCAACGAGACCTGTGGCGCCGGCTGCGTTCGGCCATGCCGGCGTCGGGATGATGACCTCGCTGCCCGCCGTGGCGGTCATGGCCAGCGTGATCTGGATCGCCTGCATGCCGGAGCCGGTAATGAAGAATTCGTCGGCCGAGAACGTGCGGCCATAAAGCCGAGTGTGGTAGCGCGCCAGTGCCTCGCGCAAATCGGGGAGGCCGCGCTGCCAGGTATAGAAGGTCTCGCCGGCGGCCAGCGCGCGGTTCGCCGCTTCGACAATGAAGGCCGGCGTGGGCGTATCGCCTTCGCCGGCCCACAGGCCCATGACGCCGCCGCGCGCCCGGCCGTATTTCATGATCTCGACGATGCCGCTGACCGGCGCCTCGCGCGCAGGGGCGCGCAAGGCTGCGATCAGGGCGGCCGGATCGGCGGAATGGTCGGGCGCGGTTGTCACCGCATCGTGGTGACGCCTTTCCGCCTTCCGCGTCAATATCCCCCGAACTTATAGGCCAGACCCGCGGTGAAGGTATGGGTCGCGAGGCTGATGCTGGTGTCGAGATTGCCGTCGCAAAGGCAGCCGGGCTGCGGCATGAACAGGTGATTGAAATCTCCGTATTGCGCGTAGCGGTATTCGATGCGGCCGGTCCATGCGCCCGCCAGCACGGATTCGATGCCGCCGCCGAATGTCCAGCCGGTCAGGGTATCGCTCGTTGTCTCGGCAAGGCTCCTGGTGATGCACACGGGCGAGAAGCTCGCGTCGCAGGTCGCTTGCGCCTTGACCCGCTGCCAGGCCGCGCCGCCGGTGAGATAAACGAGCGTATCCGTGGTGATGAGCGCTCCAATGCGCGCGCGGAGGCTTGCATCCCAATTGGTCTCGAAGGAACTCGTGTCATTCAACATGATCGGGATCGGCAAGCCACCCGTGCCGGGGATCCCATGGCTGGTTCCGGTCGATGTCTTGCCCCAGGCGAAGTCACCTTCGATGCCGGCCACCAGTTTGGGACCGATCTGGAAATTGTATCCGACAAATCCGCCGAACCTCGCTGTGGTATCGTTGAAGTCCTGACTGTTCGGGATGGCCGAGAAGATGCCCCCGAAGGAGTTTGTCGTCCATGTGTGGTCCTCGCGTCGCATGCCGCCCGACGCACCGAGATAAAACCCGGTCCAACTGCGCGGCTGCTCGAAGACCGGGGCGGAGGCATAGGCCTGACTGGCCGCCGGCGAAAGCGTTGCGCCCGCGGGGGACGCGGCGCGGGGCGCAGCCGATGCTGCACGGGGCGCAGATGCCGGGAGTGAGGCGACAACCGGCCGCTCGCGTTCGGTGGTCTCGAGCTTCTGCACCCGCTTGCGCAGGGTGGCATTCTCTTTTTCCAGCGCATCGAGCCGTGCCAGGACATCGTCGAGCGAGCGCGTTGCATGCGCCGACGGCGTGAAGGACATCATCGATGCCGCAAGAAGCGCGGCCGCAAAAACAATACGGACCATAGCCATCCCCCAGAAGTTCCCGGGGGGAGGCTAGAGAATTTTACCGCTCGGAAACAGGGCAAATCCGCCGTCGAGGGCCGTGCCGGCACCGCTGTCCACGGGGTGTTGCGTGCGGGTATCAACTCGCCCGTCAGCGCACCTTGCTTGAGTCAGGTTTTTTTGGCCAACAGGTCGCGGATTTCCTCCAACAGCTTCTCCTGCTTTGGCGGCTCGACCTTATCCGGTGCCGCGGCCTGCTGGCGGCGCAGAATGTTGATCCCTTTCACCACCAGGAAAAGCGCTCCCGCGACGATCGCGAAATTGATCGCGACGGTTAGGAAATGGCCCCAGGCAATCACCGCACCCTGCTTTTTGGCGTCGGCCAGGTTGGTGGCTGTGACGTCTTTCGACAGTGCGAGGAAATAGTTCGAAAAATCGAGTCCGCCGAGGGCGCCGAAAATGGGCATGATCATGTCCCCGACCAGCGACTCGACGATCCGGCCGAATGCCGCGCCGATGATCACGCCGATCGCGAGATCGACCACATTTCCCTTGACGGCGAACTCGCGAAACTCGGTCAGCATTTTCTTCATGCGTGGCTCCTCTCCATCGACCCGTTAACGATAGGGCCTCGCGCGGACTCAGGCAAAGCGGGGAGGGCGGGCCGGCGGTAGCCATGAACCGGAAATTGTGATGTTTTGTCGGCCGGAGATGCTGGAGCGGCCCGGAAAAGGGCGAAGACCATGATGCTGCAAGGCTGGGTCGTTATCGCAATTGCGCTCGCCTATATCGGCCTCCTGTTCGTGGTTGCGAGCTATGGCGACCGGTTGCGGACGCTCGCGCGCGGGGATCGCTCGCGGCTGCTGATCTATCCGCTCTGTCTGGCGATCTATTGCACCTCATGGACCTTCTTCGGGTCGGTCGGGCTTGCCTCGAAATCGGGTTTCGACTTCCTGACCATCTATGTCGGTCCGATCCTGATGATCGGATTGTGCACGCCGCTGGTGCTGCGGATCGTGCGGCTCGCCAAGAGCCAGAACATCACGTCGATCGCCGACTTCATCGCCGCACGCTACGGCAAGCGTCAATCGGTGGCTGCGCTCGTGGCGCTGATCGCGATCGTGGGAACGATCCCGTATATCGCGCTGCAGCTGAAAGCCGTGTCGGCGATGTTCGGAACCGTGTTCGTACATGTGGCGCCGGGCTTTACGCCGAGCGCGCTGGGCGACACCGCGCTTCTGGTAGCGCTGGCGATGGCGGCTTTCGCGATCCTGTTCGGGACCCGGCATATCGATGCGACCGAGCATCAGGACGGCCTGATGCTGGCGATCGCGACCGAATCCATCGTCAAGCTCGCGGCGTTTCTCGCGGTCGGATTGTTCGTCACCTACTGGATGTTCGACGGCCCGGGCGACCTGTTCTCGCGCGCGCTGTCGCGGCCCGACACCGCCGCGGTGCTGACCACGGCGCCGAGTTTCTCGACCGTGATCGCAATGACGCTGCTGTCGACGGTGGCGATCATCCTGCTGCCGCGGCAATTCCATGTGACTGTGGTGGAGAACCATTCGGAAGCCGAGATCAAGCGCGCGCGCTGGCTGTTCCCGCTCTATCTCGTGCTGATTAATCTGTTCGTGGTGCCGATTGCACTCGCCGGCCTGCTCACCTTCCAGCCGGGCCAGGTCGACAGCGACATGTTCGTGCTGGCGCTGCCGCTCTCCGCCAATGCGTCGTTCTTCACGATCGCAGCTTTCATCGGCGGCCTGTCGGCAGCGACCGCGATGGTGATCGTTGAATCGGTTGCGCTCGCGATCATGGTGTCGAACGATCTGGTGGTACCCTTCTTCCTGAAGCGGCGCTCGCAGCTCATCACCGGTCGTGGCGATGTCGGCGAATTGCTGCTGCGGATCCGCAGGATTGCGATCTTCCTGATCCTCGTGCTCGCCTATCTTTACTATCGCGCGGTCGGTGACGCCCAGCTCGCGGCGATCGGGCTTCTGTCTTTCGCGGCGGTGTCGCAGCTTGCGCCGGCTTTCTTCGGCGGCCTGTTCTGGCGGCAGGGGACAGCGCGCGGTGCGATTGCCGGCCTTACGGTCGGTATCCTCGCGTGGATTTACACCTTGTTGCTGCCGAGCGCCGCAGGCAGCGGGCTGGTCAGTGCCTCGGTTCTCGCCGATGGGCCGTTCGGCATCTGGTTCCTGCGACCGACCGCGCTGTTCGGGCTCGATCTGCCGCAACTGGCGCATGGCGTGTTCTGGAGCCTGGCGCTCAATATCATTGCCTATATCGGCTTTTCACTCAGCCGTGCGCCCGAGGCGATCGAGCGCGTACAGGCCGATCTGTTCGTGCCGGATGCGGCGCCCGCGCCGAGCTTCCGGCTGTGGCGCTCGGCCGTCACGGTGGACGAACTCACCACCGCGGTCGCCCGCTATATCGGCCAGGAGCGCACCCGATCGTCATTCGAGAGTTTTGCCGCCGCCAAGCGCATCGATCTGTCTCCCGGCAGTTCGGCCGATTTCCAGCTGTTACAGCATGCCGAACATCTACTTTCATCTGCGATCGGCGCGGCGTCGTCGCGGCTGGTGTTGTCGCTGCTGCTGCGCAAGCGCACGGTGTCGACACGCGCTGCGCTGAAGCTGCTCGACGATGCCAATGCCGCGATCCACTACAACCGCGAAATCCTGCAGACCGCGCTCGAGCACGTCAGCGAAGGCATCGCCGTGTTCGACAACGACCTGCAACTCATCTGCTGGAACCGGACCTTCGGCGAAATCCTCGATCTGCCGCGCGACATGATCGGGATCGGCACGCGGCTGGACGAAATCCTGCGATTGCATGCCGAGCGGGGTGTGTTCGGGACAGGCGACATCGAGGCGCAGGTCGCCGAGCGGATGCAGCGCTATGCGGCGGGCTCCGAGCCGTTCATCGAGCGCTTCGCCGCGCGCGGGCTGGTGCTGGAGGTGCGCGCCAACCAGATGCCCGGCGGCGGCATCGTCACGACTTTCACCGATGTGACGCCAAGCGTCGAGGCGGCCGAGGCCCTTGAGCAGCGGGTGCGCGAGCGCACCACCGAGCTGACGCGGCTGAATGCGGAACTGGTGCGCGCCAAGGCCGATGCCGAAGAGGCGAATATCTCGAAGACGCGCTTCCTCGCCGCCGCAAGCCACGACATCCTGCAGCCACTCAATGCGGCGAGGCTCTATGTCACGTCGCTGGTGGAGCGGCAGGGCCAAGGGCAAGGTCTTGGCGAAGACGGCAAGCTGGTCGGCAATATCGATGCGTCGCTGGACGCGGTGGAGGAAATCTTCGGCGCCTTGCTGGATATCTCGCGGCTCGATACCGGCGCTATGAAGCCGGAACACAGCTCGTTCCGGATCGACGAGGTGATGCGTCAGCTCGAGGTCGAATTCGCACCGATGGCGCGTGAGCGCGGCCTCGATCTCACCTTCGTGCTCGCAGGCGCGACGGTACGCTCCGATCGCCGATTGTTGCGCCGGCTGCTGCAGAACCTGATCTCGAATGCGATCAAATACACGCCCAAGGGCCGCGTCCTGGTCGGATGCCGGAGGCAGAACGGGGCGTTGCGGGTTGAAGTGCACGATTCCGGCCTCGGGATTCCGGCGTCGCAGATGCGCGCGATCTTTCGAGAATTCCATCGCCTGCAGGAGGGCGCGAAGGTTGCGCGCGGGCTCGGGCTTGGACTCTCGATCGTGGAACGCATCAGCCGCGTACTGGAGCACCCGGTGCGTGTGAGATCGGAGCCCGATCGCGGTTCGGTGTTTTCGGTGGAGGTCCCGGTGGCCGCAGCAGTCAGCGCGGGCAGCCCGCGTCGTAGCCCGGTGCGGGCCGATCCCGCGCAACTGGCCGGCATGGCCGTATTGTGCATCGACAACGATCCGCAAATCCTCGACGGCATGGAAGCGTTGCTGGGCGGATGGGGTTGTCAGGTGCTGAAGGCATCGGATTTGCCGTCCGCGATCGCGGCCATCGAGTTGGTAAAGCCGATCCTGAGCGGTCTCCTGGTCGACTACCACCTCGATAACGGCAACGGGATCGACGCGATTGTCGAACTCCGCAAGCGCTTCGGTGCTGACTTGCCGGCGATCCTGATTACCGCCGACCGCACGCCGCCGGTGCGCGACGAGGCGCGGGCACGCGATGTGCCGATCGTCAACAAGCCGGTGAAACCGGCGGCATTGCGCGCCTTGCTCGCCCAATGGCGGATCCAGCACGCGACCGCTGCGGAGTAGGCTGACCCTCAGGCCAGCGGATCGGCCGGCAGGCCAAGCCGATACTTGCCGTGATTTTCATACGCCGTATCGCTCATGACCTGATGGATGCCGGCGGTGTTGATGTCGCGCAGCAGCCTCCCGATCACATGCGGATGATGCAGACCGGTATTGCCCGCGAAGTGATAGGCCATCGTCGCAACCTCGATTGCGATGTCGGTGGCGTAAACGCAGATTGCCCGTACGTCAGCAATGTCAGGGCCGTCGGACTCGCCTCCGGCATTCACCTTCCGCCACAGCTGATCGTATCGTTCGTGCATAAGCGCGCGTGCGGCCCGTAATTTCATATCGGCTTCGCCGATGAAGCGATGAACGACTTGCCGTTCGTCGAGTTTGGACGACCGGAATGTCCCCCGCGTCGTGGTGGCGATCTTCACCAGTTCATCGAGCGCACGCCGCGCACCGCCCAGCGCCACGCTGCCGTGCTCCTTGGCGACGTAGCTGAAGGGTGGCAAGCGGTAGGACGGTCCGCCGCGCAGCGGCTGCGGATGCATCAGATCCCACACGAAGGTCTGATCTTCCGGAAGATCGTAATCCTGCACGGAAAAATCGACTGAGCCGGTGCCGCGCAATCCGGTCACCCCGCCCCAATTGTCGTGGAGCGTCACGTCCGCCGCCGGGAAGGCAGAGAACATGACGATGGGTCCGCCATTGCCGTTGTCGCTGTTCGTCACCACCGTGCCGCCCAGCACCCATTCGGCATGACGGATGCCGCTGTTGAAGCGCCAGCGTCCACTGACGCGATAACCGCCGCTATCCTTGCGGGTGGCCTGGCCTGCAGGAAAGAACGAGATCGACGCGGTCGGCACGGCGCCGTTCTTGAAAACCTTGTCGAGGCCCGATTGCGGCAGGAACGTCCCGAGTGACGCAATCGCGGTCGCACCGACCATCGTGCACCAGCCGCTGGTCAGGTCGTGATAGGCGAGTTCTTCCAGCACCAGCATTTCCGTCAGCGGATCGGCTTCGGCGCCGCCCATGTCGGATGCGAGCTTGAGTTTGAACATTCCGGCGTCGCGCAACGCGGACACTGCTTCCGGTGCAAGCGAGTTCTGCTCCTCGCTGCGTGCGCCCGACGCGCTGAGGATCGGGCCGATAGCCGCCACGGCATCGAGCAGCATCGCGCGCTTGGCTTCCGGCTGTCTGGGAAAGTGTTGCGCCACGGCGCCCTCCTTCATGGCTCGACCCGGGTTACGGTCGTTGGTGCGTTCCTCGGTGCCCCTGTTAACCGGGGCATCGATAAAAATGAACTATAGCCATAAATGAATGTCAATCATATTTCCGCGGGCGGCGTGGCGACGCCTTGCGCCGGCTCTGATATGAACAGCGCTCACAGATGAACCGCACCATGGCGCAGGCTCAGGAATCGGAAACGCGAAATGCGCGTCGCAAGCGTCGCAACCTGCAGGCGCTGGTCGAGGCCGCGCATTCGGTGATGGCGGAGAAGGGCATCGACGCCGCCACCATGTCGGAGATCGCGGACCTGGCCGATGTCGGCGCCGGGACCGTCTACAATTACTTCGCCTCCAAGGATGACCTCGCCATGCGGGTCATGGAGGAGGTGATGGATCGTCTCGCCCGACGCATCGAAGCCGTCACCGACACCTTCGACGATCCCGGACAGGTCTATGCCTTCGGTATCCGCAACGTCATGAAGGCCGCGACGACCGACCGTCGCTGGAGCTGGCTGCTCCGCCGTTCCGAGGTGATCGCCGACGCGATGTATCGCGTGATGGGCCCGTATGCGATCCGCGATCTCCGCAACGCGGTAGCGGCAGGGCGTTATCAGGTTGAAGATCCGGAAATGGCGTGGCGTCAGGCGACCCATGCGATCGTGGGATTCAGTCTCGCGGTCTGCGACGGGAAACTCGCCGCCGGAAAGATCGACGAGGCGGTGGTCAACCTGCTTGGAATGGTTGGCGTGTCGCGAACCGAAGCCTGGGAAATCGCCCGCCGGCCCTGCCCGGACTTGCCGCGGGAATAAGGTTTATTGCTCCACCAGCGCCGGCGGCCATTGGCCAAGCTCGATGCGGGAGGCGGCGATCACGGCCTGGGTCCGGCTTTCGACCCCGAGCTTCTGCAGGATCGCGGAGACATGCGCCTTCACTGTCGCCTCGGACACCGAAAGCTCGTAGGCGATCTGCTTGTTGAGCAGGCCCTCCGACAGCATCATCAGCACGCGAACCTGCTGCGGCGTCAGCGTCGCCAGCCGTGACAGCAAGGCCGCGGTTTCGGCGTCGTTGCCAGCCTCGAGATCGACATCCGGCGGGGTCCATATCCCGCCCTTGAGCACCGTCGAGATCGCAGCGCGCATGCCGTCGGTGTCGAGGGTCTTCGGAATGAAGCCGGAGGCGCCGAAATCCATGCAGCGTCGAATCACCGCAGGGTCGTCATTACCGGAGACGACCACGACCGGAACGCCGGGATATTGCGCGCGCAGATACATCAGCCCGGAAAATCCGCGCACGCCCGGCATCGACAGATCGAGCAAGATCAGGTCGACATCGGCGCCGGCGTCCAGAAGCCTCGACACCTCGTCAAAGGATCCGGCTTCGGAGAATTCGACACGCGCAAACATGCCGCTTACGGCCTCGCGCATGGCCCCGCGGAACAGCGGATGGTCATCGGCAATGACCAGCCGGTAGAGCGTGGTGTCGGTCACTCTCGAGTCTATCCTCTCGCGCCCAAAGGCCGCGCTCTACCGCACCCCACGGCGCGGCATGTGACGAGTTTACAACATTTTCGCCCGAGTCGAGAGATTTGCCTTGGGATTAGTCAACGCGGCTGCCGGCAAACTGCAGCACGACTTGGCGGCGATGAGGTCTCGCACGGTGCTCCACCAGATAGACGCCCTGCCAGGTTCCAAGCTGCAGCTCTCCGCCGAGCACCGGAATCTGCAGCGAAACGCCGGTCAGCATGGCGCGGACATGAGCCGGCATGTCATCGGGGCCCTCGCTGTCGTGAATCCAGCCGAAATCGCGCGGCGCCAGATGGCGCAGCGCCGACACCAAATCGCGCAGCACGTCCGGGTCGGCATTCTCCTGGATCGTCAGCGAGGCCGAGGTGTGGCGTAGGAACAGCATCGCGGTGCCGTCCCGCGCGCCGACTCTGGCGATGAATTGCCGAATATCGGCTGTGATATCGAGAAAGCCTTCGCCCGGGGTGCCGACGCTGAGTTCGGCGGTGGCGATGACGTCAGGCGTGACGGTTGTGATGGCGGACAGGCCCACGCGCTCGGTCCCGGTTGGATGGCAAAATCGTCCGGCAGCGGCCCCTCAAATCGGGGTCATCTCGCGCTGCCAGCGCTGGACCATATCGACCAGCCGCTTCCAGATCCGTTCCATCGCGGCCATGGCTCGGTCGAGCTCCGCATCGCTTGGCAGCTTCAGGGCCGGCTTATCGATCGGGGAGGGTGCCGGCGCCGTCGAGCCACCGGGTGGCGTGATGCCCCGTGCCAGCATTTCTTTCTTCAGCGTCGCATTGTCGCGCTGCAGACGCGCAATCTCCTCCTCCAGCGCCGCCCGCTCGTCCGGGACCGGGTGACAGGACCAGCCGATATCGCGGCGGGTGCAGACCGAAACCTGGCCGGTGCGCTGGTCGAGCCGCAGATGCCCGTCATCCACGCGGCTGAAGGAATAGCGGCCATTCTCGGTGTCGGGCGCGCCAGTCTGTGCCGATGCGGTCAACGGCAGGCTGGACAGGAGGAGGGCCAACGGCATGACAAAGAGGCGGAACATGGCGGGATTCTCCGGTCGCGGATCGATTTGTTCTAGCATCGCGGATGGCTCCGTCGAAAGTCGCGGGCAGAAGCCCGGAGGGGCCGTTGCCTCAGCGATATAAGTCAATGGAATCGCTTGGATTTTGATCCATTGCGCAGTGCACAGCGTTTCTTGACTCGACAGGGTCGTCTCAGTATGGTCCGCGCGATTTTGAGGGGTGTTAGGGCGTTCGATTGTCTTCCCGACGCGAGTGTCGAAAGCATGGCTGGCGGCGCGCGCGACAAGGACAAGGGATCGGCGGACCGAAACTCCGAAGAATCCGCTCTCTCCGCGAGGCTTGAAGGACTCGGCGCGAAGCTCGGCAAAGCCGGGCAACCGAAGCCGGCCGAAAACGACTCCGGAAAATACGTGTCCGATCCGCAGGCGATGGCGAAGGGGTTTCGCCTCTCCACGGAATTGGTCGCGGGTGTAATCGTGGGAGCGATTATCGGCTGGGGATTCGATTGGCTGACCGGGCTCTCGCCCCTAGGACTGATCGTGTTTCTGCTGCTCGGCTTCGTGGCGGGCGTGCTCAACGTGATGCGCGCAGCCGGGGTGGTTGCTCCGAGCAAGCTCCCCGGTGGCAATGCCGACAAACCGTGAAGCCTGACCGGTTTCGCTTGAACTGATGACTGGATGCCATGGCCGACCCGATCTCACAGTTTGAAATCAAGAAGTTCGCCACCCTTGGTCAGATCGGCGGGCAGGAAATCGCTTTCACCAATTCCGCGCTGTTCATGCTGCTTGCGGTCGCCGGTGTATCGGCGCTGATGATCGGGGCGACCGCCAGCCGCGCCGTGGTTCCGGGACGGATGCAGTCGGTCGCCGAACTGACCTATGAATTCGTCGCGGACATGTTGCGAAGTTCGGCCGGCAAGGAGGGCATGAAGTTCTTCCCGCTGGTCTTCACGCTCTTCACCTTCATCCTGTTCGCGAACATGCTCGGCATGATTCCCGGCACCTTCACGGTCACCAGCCACATCATCGTCACGGTGGCGCTGGCGATGATCGTGTTCCTGACGGTGCTGGTCTATGGCTTCTACAAGAACGGCGCGAAATTCCTGAAGCTGTTCGTGCCAAGCGGCATCCCCATATACATCATGCCGCTGATCGTCCTGATCGAGGTGATCTCGTTCCTGTCGCGGCCGCTGTCACACTCGGTGCGCCTGTTCGCGAACGTGTTCGCCGGCCACATCACGCTGAAGGTCTTTGCCAGCTTCGTTCCGATGCTGGCCGGTCTCGGCATTCTCGGCTGGCTTGGCGCGGTTCTGCCGCTTGGCATGACGGTCGCGCTCACCGCACTCGAATTCCTGGTCGCGTTCCTGCAGGCTTACGTCTTCACCATCCTGACCTGCATCTATATCAACGACGCCATTCATCCGGGCCACTAGGCCTGCCAGCCAATCACCCATCCCGAAAAACAGTCATCCATCCAAAGGAGAAAGTTCATGGATCCCGTTGCAGCGAAATATATTGGCGCCGGCATTGCCTGTCTGGGCATGGGCCTCGCCGGCGTCGGCGTCGGCAACATCTTCGCGAACTTTCTGGGTTCGGCGCTGCGCAATCCGTCGGCCGCACAGGGCCAGTTCGGCAACCTGATTTTCGGCTTCGCCGTGACCGAAGCGCTCGGCATCTTCTCGCTGCTGATTGCGCTGCTGCTGCTGTTCGCAGTCTGATATGGCTTAAGCAGGCCCGCGCCACGGCGCGGGCCGTCCGGATAATCAGATGATCACGCTAGCGACCACACAGGCTCCGGGCGGCGCGAAACCTCCGTTTCCGCCGTTCAATTCGGAGACATTCGCATCCCAGTTGCTCTGGTTCGCGCTCGCCTTTGTGCTTCTGTATGTGTTGATGTCTCGTGTCGCGCTGCCGCGCGTCGGCGCGATCGTGGCTGCGCGGGCCGACCGGATCGCTGGCGATCTGGCTGCCGCGCAGAAGCTCAAGGACGAGACCGACGCGGCGATCTCGGGCTATGAGAAGACGCTCGCCGATGCCCGCGCCAATGCGCAGTCATTGGCCGGTCAGACCCGCGACAAGCTGATGGCCGAAGCCGATCAGCGCCGCAAAACGGTCGAGGCCGATCTGAATGCCCGGCTGCAATCGGCCGAAGCAACCATCGCCCAGACCAAGACGGCGGCGATGGGCAATGTTCGTGCGATCGCTACAGACGCCGCCGGCGCGATTGTCGAGCGACTGCTCGGCAGCAAACCGGACAGCAAGTCGGTGTCCGATGCGGTCGATCAAACGCTGAAGCGCTAGGAAGAGAGCACGCCGATGCTGATGACAGCAGAGTTTTGGGTCGCCGTGGCTTTCGTGATGTTTGGCCTGGTCGTCGTCTATGCCGGCGCCCACAAGGCGATCCTGTCGACTCTGGATGCGCGCGCAGCACGCATCAAGGCAGAACTCGAAGATGCCTCCCGCCTGAAGCAGGAGGCCGCGGCGCTGCTTGCCGAGTACAAGCGGAAGACCGCCAATGCCGAGCAAGAGGCGGCTGCGATCATCGAGGGGGCCAAGGCTGATGCCGAGCGGCTCGCTGCGGAGGCGCACGCCAAGCTTGAAGAATTCGTCGCGCGCCGCACCAAGATGGCGGAATCCAAGATCGCCCAGGCCGAGTCTCAGGCACTGGCCGACGTGCGCAGCATCGCCGCCGATGTGGCGGCCACCGCCGCTGAAAAGGTGATGACGCTGGCCGCCAAAGGGGCGCTGGCCGATCAACTGATCTCGCGCGGCATCGACGACGTCAAAAAGAAGCTGAATTGACGGCCGCTTCGGTCGCCTGTTCAGCGTTCCGGAATACAAGTCTCAGAATAGCCATGGGCGCGTGGGAATAACGCGATTCCTGTGCGCAACAATGCGTTCGGCGATGGGCAGGTGGGCCCGAGCCTTGCAATGCTTCCGTAATCTGGGTGCCCGATTCGCTCCGAAGGGAGTACCGTCCCTGTCTCCGCTGGTCATCCTTTCATGATCATCTTCGACTGCAATGGTGTCCTGGTGGATTCCGAGGCGATCGCGACCACTGTCGCGGCGGAGGCGTTTCAGCGCGCCGGCATCAACATGACGCAGGAGATGGTGGCGCGATATTTCACCGGACGGCGCCCGGCGGACATGATTGCCGAAGTTGAGAAGGCGGCCGGGGTGCAACTGCCCCCCAAATTCGCATCTGTCCTTTCAGCCGCGACGCTGGTCCGGCTGAGCCAGGAGGTCCGCACGATCCCCCATATTGCACATGCATTGAGCTGGTTGCGCGGTCCGAAATGCGTCGCGTCCTCGTCCGGCCTCGACCGGGTAAAGATCAGCCTTGATGCGACCGAGCTGACGCGGTTTTTCGGCGGAAACCTGTTTTCGGCCAACGATGTTGCCAACGGCAAGCCAGCGCCGGATCTGTTTTTGCACGTGGCGAGCCAGACGGGCGTTCAGCCGAAGGACTGCATCGTGGTGGAGGATTCTCCGGCCGGTGTGAGCGCGGCTGTCGCCGCCGGGATGACTGCGATCGGATTCGTCGGCGGAAGCCATGTCGGCGAGGATCTGCCGGGCAAGCTCGAGCAGGCCGGCGCAAAAGCGGTGATTGCCGATATGCGCGCGCTCAAGGCAACCGTCACGCAGTTGCGTGGGTTTTGATGCTGTCGTCGCTTTCGCGGGCAGAGGTCTGGTGTCCCGATTCTAACGTCCGCGTCGCCTTTTCGGCGAACCCGCTCCACTAGGAGCCCGTCCTCGCCGGTCGCTTCGTCTTCGCGGGTTGCCGCTCCTGCGCCGAGCCGAGCGGATCGAAGCCGACATAGATGACATAGCGGTCGAAGACAGCCGGTGACGGCATCGGCACCGACATCGCTTCCTCGATATGGGTGAAGGCCACGCTGTTCTGGCCTTCGCTGACGCTTACCGGCACGCGGTAGAGCTTGGAATACACGGTCTTGGCCTGTGGACCCTCTTCCACCAGCGCGTAGCGGACCGGGACCTCGATCGCCCCGGGCGTTCCGGCGGGACCGAGCACGACCCGGCCCTGCATGCCGACCTTGATCTGGAGGTTGCCGGCGACATTGGCGCATTCGCGCGCCGTCTGTCCGACCGAGATCTGATAGCGCAGCTGCATCGCCGATGGATCGCGCGAATTCGTGTTGATCGCGATGGTGCCGGCGCCCCGACGGATATCCACGTTCGGGCAAGTATCGAGATTGGTGGTGGCTCCCGTGGTCGCGGCGGGAGCAGGTGCGGTAGGGGTGCCGCTCGTCAGGGATTGGCTGAAGCGCTCCCCAAAGGACGTCCCGTCGCCGCCGCCCGATGACGAACAAGCGGCGAGCGCCAGCGTCAACGTGGCAAGTGACACGAGGGTGATAATCTGGCGGTCGTTGCTGCCTGTTCCCCGACGCATAAATCTGTAGCCCGGCTGTTCTGGCCTGTCCGCAGGCGGACGGAACCCAAAATCCCCGGGAGGTTATAGCCCGGGAACGATGGCCAGCCCAAGGCATGATCCGGCGGCCATCGGCCGCGTTGGTTAATCGCTGCGCAGCCGCGCATAGAGCAGGTGGTCCTGCCATAATCCGTTGATGCAGAGATACTCGCGGGCATAGCCTTCGCGCTTGAAACCGGAGCCTTCCAGCAGCCGGATCGAGGGCTGGTTGGTTGGAATGCAGGCAGCTTCGACCCGGTGCAGGCGAAGCACGTCGAATGCAAACGGAACCAGAGCCGAAACCCCGCGTCTCATGTAGCCCTGAGCCGCGAAGGGAGCACCGACCCAGTAGCCCATGCTGCCGGACTGGGCCACGCCCCGCCTGACATTGGTTAGCGTGATGCCGCCGAGCAGCGCATTGTCGTCCCTGCGGAAGAGCAGAAACGCATAGGCCTGATCGCAGCGCGTGTCTTCGGCGTAGCGCCGCAGCCTACGCCGGAACGAGGAACGGGTGAGATCGTCATCCGGCCACGTCGGCTCCCACGGGACCAGGAAGTCGCGGCTTCTCTCCCGAAGCGATGCCCAGGCATTGAAATCGGCCATCTGCGGTGCGCGCAGATAGACCCCGTCGCCCTGTACGATCGGATGGGTTTCGCTCAGTTGAATGGATCGGAAGAAGGCCATGGTTTCCGCGGCGCCTCTCGCACCGCTCGTCCCCGCGGAGGCGGGGTCCCAGGAATGATTATGCTTGATTGCCGCTGTCCCCGGGATGAACGGCGAAGCGGTATGTCTCCTCAACCCCTCACTACGCCGCAGCGCGGGCGAAATTCTCCACGATCTCCGCGGCACGCTCAACGCCCCGGCCGGGCCCGAGTCCGGCAATGGCGAGCCGGCTGCGAGCGAGGAGCGCAAGTCCGGCGGCCTGCGTGCTCTCGACCGTCACCGCCTCGATCTTGGCGACGATTTCGGGCAACGGCAACGGACGGCCATAGACCATCATCTGGCGCGCAATCTGTTCGGCCCGGGCGCCCGAACTTTCCAGCGCCATCAACAAGCTCGCCTTCATCTGCGCCTTGGCGCGATGAAGTTCTTCCTCGGTGATCGAGGTCACGGCGCGTTCGAGCTGATCGATCACCACCTGCACCAGTTCCGGGGCATCATTGTCGTCGGTGCCGGCATAGATCCCGAAGAAACCGGTGTCGGAATAGGCCATGTGGAAGCTGGAAATCGAATAGCAAAGTCCGCGGATTTCCCGCACCTCCTGGAACAGCCGCGAGGACATGCCGCCGCCGAGGATGTTGGCGAACACCTGCAGCGCGAACAATTGCGGATGACGCTGCGGCAATCCCTCCATCGCCAGCGCGAGATGGGCCTGTTCGAGATCCTGGCGTTCGATATAGGTGCCGCCGACAAAGCGCGCGGGTTCGCGGGTATGGCGGTCCGCGCCGCCGAAGCCGCCGAACAGCCGCTGCGCCTCGTCAACGATCATGCCGTGATCGACCGAGCCGGAGGCGGCGACGACCATGTCGGGTCCGCTGTAGTTGCGTGCGAGATAATGGCGCAGCCGGTTGGCGTTGATGGAGCGGACGCTCTCGCGGGTGCCGAGAATAGGGCGTCCGATCGCCTGATCCGGAAACGCGCAGCGCTGCAGATGGTCGAACACGATATCGTCCGGGGTATCCTCTGCCGCGCCGATTTCCTGAATGATGACATTCTGCTCGCGCGATAATTCCTCCGGATCGAAGGCCGGGCTCGACAGGATGTCGGACAGCACGTCGAGCGCGAGCGGCACGTCGGCCTTCAGCACGCGGGCATAATAGGTCGTGGTTTCGATCGAGGTTGCAGCGTTGAGATCGCCGCCGACGGCTTCGATCTGCTCGGCGATCTGGCGCGCGGTGCGCAGCTTGGTGCCCTTGAAGGCCATATGCTCAAGCAGATGCGAGATGCCGTGCTCGTCGCCCAGTTCGTCACGGCTGCCGGCGCCGACCCACACGCCGAGCGAAGCGGTTTCGAGATGCGGCATCGCATCCGTCACGACGGTCAGTCCGGATGGCAAACGGGTGACTTCGACGCTCATGCGGCAGCTCCTTCACGCGCGGCCCGTGAGGCCGCAAGAACAAACGTTTCGATTTCTTTCTGGTCGTTCGGCAGCACGGTCATGTGCTCGGGCCGCTCGTTCAGGCCGGACAGCCACTCCGGCAAGGGCGGACGCGCGCCGCAGGCGGCCTCGACCGCATCCGGGAATTTTGCCGCATGCGCTGTGGACAGCACCACCATCGGCAATGCTGGATCGTGCGGCTCTTTCTCGGCGACTGCGATGCCGACGGCGGTGTGCGGATCGACGAAATGGCCGGTCTCCCGCAATGCCGAACGCATGGTGGCGGCGACCTCTTCCTCATCGGCGCGCCCGGCGGCGAAGCCTGCACGGATATCAGCCAGAGGTCCGTCCGCGATCTCGAAGCGCTTCGATTGCGCGAAGCTGTTCATCAGGGTGCGGATCGCCGCGCCGTCGCGCCGGTAAGCTTCGAACAGCAGCCGCTCGAAATTGGAGGAGACCTGAATGTCCATCGAGGGCGAAGAGGTCGCGACCACCCCGCGCGGCTCGTAGGCGCCGGTTGTCAGGGTACGCACCAGGATGTCGTTGACGTTAGTCGCGATCACCAGCCGGTCGATCGGCAGGCCCATGCTGCGGGCGACGTGGCCTGCGAAAATATCGCCGAAATTGCCGGTCGGCACGGTGAAAGCGACCTTGCGACGCGGGGCGCCGAGCGCGACCGCGGCGGTGAAGTAATAGACCGCCTGCGCCACGATCCGCGCCCAGTTGATTGAGTTGACGCCGGCCAGCCGCACCCGATCGGCGAAGGCGTGGTGATTGAACATGCCCTTCACCAGCGCCTGACAATCGTCGAAATTGCCCTGGACGGAGACCGCGTGGATATTGGCGTCGTCGGCGGTCGTCATCATCCGGCGCTGCACGTCGGAGACGCGGCCTTCCGGGAACAGGACCACAAGGTCGATGCGGTTGCGGCCGCGAAACGCCTCGACAGCGGCGCCGCCGGTGTCGCCGGAGGTGGCGACGGCGATGGTGACGCGTTCGCCGCGCTGTTCCAGCGCGTGATCCATCAGCCGCGCCAGGAACTGCATCGCCAGATCCTTGAAGGCGAGGGTCGGCCCGTGAAACAGCTCGAGCAGGAAGGTATTGGAATCGATCTGGGACAGCGGCGCCACGGCCGGGTGCCGGAAGGTGCCATAGGCCTCGCGGGCGATGCGCGAGAGCTGGTGGGACGTGATCTGATCGCCGACGAACGGCCGGATTACCTCGACGGCAACCTCCGCATATGGCTTGCCAGCGAAACCGGCGATGGTGTCATCCGAAAGCGTCGGCCAGGATTGCGGCACATAGAGCCCGCCGTCGCGGGCAAGGCCCGCGAGCGTCACATCGATGAAGCCAAGCACCGGGGCTTCGCCGCGTGTCGAAACGTATTGCAATGCCGGTCCTCGAGCCCGCCGCGCGCGGTCTTATCCACAGGCGGTCGGTACTTAAGATATTGATTTGCTGGAGATTTCCAGAACTCTGGAAACGCCGGGCCGGCCATTAGACTAGTGCTTCGGCGGCGCTTCTACAAGGAAGGCTACCGACCAATTGCGGTTTTATAATACCGATATCCGATAATTCATGAGGCCTTATTATACCGTTCCCGGATTGCCCAGCCGAGGAAGACCGCAACAAGTGACGCGGCGAGACCGAACCATGTGATGGCATAGCCGAGGTGGTCGTTCTTCAGTCTGACGGTCAGCGGTCCGGGTTTCGGGTAACCGCCCGGCGGAACTGGCGCTTCCTGGTCGATGTAAAAGGGCGCAGCTGCGCCCCAACTCCGGAGTTTCGCCATCGCCGCCGGATCGCGAACGAACCAGATGTCACCGGCAGCGTCATGCTCAGCCACAAACAAGCCCGGTGTTTCCGGCCAGCGTACATAGCCGGTGATCTCGATCGCACCGGATTCTGGCTCGGTCTTGCGGTCGACTGGCACATAGCCGCGATTGACCACCACCGTTCCGCCATCCGGCAGCGTCGCGGGCACGAAAACGAAATATCCCGGCTGCTTCACGTCCGCGCGCAGGGCAGATGCGCCGGTATAGAGATAGACAGGTTTCGCACCGGCGGAGAAATCCGCGCGCAGGGTCACCCGGCGAAAATCCGAATTGTCTCGCGTCATCCCGGCCCATTGTGACGCCGGCGCGAGCGGGGCGGGCGAGGCTGCCAGCTGCGTGTCGAGCGTCGCAATCAGGCCTTCCTTCCACGCCTTGCGCTGAAGCTGCCACATCCCGAGCGAGATCAGGATGGCGAAGCTGATCGCAGTGGAGATGCCCGGAACGATCAGTCGTTGCCAATAGGGACGCAGCGCGACGGTCACGGCTTTGGTCCGCGAGCCTCGGGCTCTCGCATTTCCAGCCGGCCTTCGGCGGCCTTGTGGCGATATTGAAGCGCGATCATCAGCGCCTTGATCGGACGCAGAGGCAGCAGCGTGGTGGCGAGAATGAGCGGCAGCCACAAGGCAGCGTGCAGCCAGAATGGCGGCTGGTACAGAACTTCAACCGCGAGAGCCGCAAAAACGACGACGAAGCCTGCCGCCAGAATGATGAAGACCGCCGGACCGTCACCGGAATCGAAGGTGCCGTAATCGAGGCCGCAGGAGTCGCAGCGCGGGCGCAGCGCCAGGAAGCCCTGAAACAGCTTGCCCTTGCCGCATCGTGGACAGCGGCAGCTGAGGGCAACGGTAACGACAGAGGGTTCGGTCATTGCTGTTCCTGTGCCGGCACGGGAAAGGCTGCCGGCTAGCCCGGCTGTCAGCCTGCCGGGATCCACGTCTGGTCTCATGCCCTAATGTAAGACGCGGATGGCAGGGACAAGCCCGGCCATTGCCGAGGCAAAGAAAAAGGCGGCCGAAGCCGCCTTTTCCGGGTGCCCGTCTAATGGGCTACTCCCGCGAAGTGATGGCCCGCGCCCCAGACATAGATGCAGGCGAAGAGGAAAATCCACACCACGTCGACGAAATGCCAGTACCAGGCGGCGAATTCGAAGCCGAGATGCTGCTTGGGCGTGAACTGCCCGGCATAGACCCGCGCCAGGCACACGATCAGGAAGATCGTGCCGATCAGCACATGGAAGCCGTGGAAGCCGGTCGCCATGTAGAAGGTGGCGCCGTAGATGTTGCCCGAGAATGAGAAGGCGGCGTGGCCATATTCGTAGGCCTGTACGCAGGTGAACAGGGCGCCCAGGATGACCGTCAGCCAGAGTCCCTTCTTGACGCCCTCCCGGTCGCCTTCCAGCAGTGCGTGGTGCGCCCAGGTCACCGTGGTGCCGGAGGTGAGCAGGATCAGTGTGTTGAGCAGAGGCAAATGCCAGGGATCGAAGGTCTCGATATTTTTCGGCGGCCACACCCCACCGATCGATTCGGCGCGAAGAAATTGCTGCACGTCGCCCGGAAACAGCGCGACGTTGAAATAAGCCCAGAACCAGGCGACGAAGAACATCACCTCGGAGGCGATGAACAGGATCATGCCGTAGCGGTGGTGAAGCTGAACCACGCGGGTGTGATCGCCGTGCTCGGCTTCATTGATGACGTCGCGCCACCAGCCGATCATGGTGTAGAGCACGCCGAGCAGGCCGGCCGCGAACACCAGCGGCGCCAGCGCGAACGTCTTGTGCATCCAGAAAATCGCGCCGACCGCCATGACAAACGCGGAGATCGAGCCGATCACCGGCCACGGGCTCGGATTCACGAGATGATAATCGTGATGCTTGGTATGACCCCCAGCCATCTCTTCAGTCTCCGTCTCAGTCCTGTTCGGCGCGATGGGCGCCGAGCGTTTAACGTTGAGCGTGATTTCCGAGGCGGTGTCCCGCTGTCGGAAATCAGCTCCTAGATGCGCCCCGCGGGCGCCGCGCCGGATTGTGCAACCGGCCGCTGCGGCGTGCGCTGCGGGTAAAACGTGTACGACAATGTCATGCTCAGGTTGCCCTGCGCGTCCGGGTCAGTCGCAAGCGCCGGGTCGACATAGAACACGACCGTCATGTCACGGGTCTCGCCCGGCTTCATCGTCTGCTCGGTGAAGCAGAAGCAATTGATCTTGTGGAAATAGGCGCCCCAACTGAGCGGCGTCACGTTGTAGCCCGCGACCCCGTGGGTCTCGCGCGCCACCATGTTGGTGACCGTGTAATCGACGGTTACGACTTCGCCGAGCCGCGCCTGGATTTCGTTGCGCTCGGGCGTAAATTTCCACGGCAGGCCGGGAGCGATATTGGCATCGAAGCGCACCGTCACCATGCGATCCAGCATCTGTCCGGGCGCACCGGTCGCGACCTGGGTGGTGCCGTTGAAGCCGGTCACCCGGCAGAACCAGTCATAAAGCGGAACCGCGGCATAGGCCGCGCCGACCATCAAGGCGACAAACGCGCCGCACGCTCCTGCAACGACGACGTCGCGGACTGGCGTACGGCTGCGTGGCTGCGCGTTCATGTCACAAAGGCCTGTTCAGGATGCCGGGACCCTTGGTCAGCGTCACGACATAGAAGAGGACAACAAGGACACCCAGCAGAACCGCGAGCGCGACCGAACGCTGGCGGCGAGCTCGCTTCTGCTCCGGCGTAAGGACGATGCCGTCCTGGTCGTTCTGATCGGTCACGGCGCTCACCATACGAGTTGCCCGAACGACCAGCCAGCGCTCTTCTCGACAAGCAGCACGGCAAACAGCAGAACGAGATGCAGGATCGAGTAGCCGAAAAGCGCCTTCGCGGCCTGTTCGGTGGCTTCGCCTGCGGCGGCGTTACGCAGACGCACGGCAGCGGCGACGAACAGCGCGCCGCCGACCAGCGCGATCGCGCCATAGAGCAATCCGGAATAGCCGAGCAACCATGGCAGGACGCCGACCGGGGCCAGCAGCCAGGAATAAAGGACGATCTGGCGGCGGGTCTCGGCGTCGCCGGCGACCACCGGGAGCATCGGAACGCCGGCACGCGCATATTCGTCGGCGCGCAGAAGCGCCAGGGCCCAGAAATGCGGCGGCGTCCAGACGAAGATGATGAGGAACATCACGACCGGTTCGAGCGCGATACTGCCGGTGGCCGCGGCCCAGCCGATCACTGGCGGAAAGGCGCCGGCGGCGCCACCGATCACGATGTTCTGCGGGGTCGAGGGCTTCAGCCACATCGAGTAGATCGCGGCATAGAAGACGATGGTGAAGGCCAGCAGCGCGGCCGACAGGATATTGATCAGCAATCCCATCGCCAACACGGAAAAGACCGCGAGGAACATCGCAAAGCCGAGCACCTCGCCGCGCTGGATAATGCCCTGCGGGATCGGACGCTTCGAGGTTCGCGACATCTTCGCGTCGAGATCGGCCTCGTACCACATATTCAGCGCGCCGGAGGCACCCGCGCCGATGGCAATGAACAGCAGCGCGGTGAAGCCCATCACCGGATTCATATGGCCAGGCGCGGCCACCATGCCGACGAGCGCCGTGAACACGACCAGGGACATGACGCGCGGTTTCAGAAGCTCGAAATAGTCGCGCGGTGTCGCCAGGCTCGGTCCGGGATGCGCACCCGCCTCTGCCGCAGGAAGCGGCGAGGGCAGGGGCGCGGTATCGGCTTTCATCGACATTGTCAGCGTTTACTCGGTCAGGGGCTGCCGAAGATCACTTGATCTTCGGCAGGACTTCGAACTGGTGGAACGGCGGCGGCGACGACAGCGTCCATTCCAGCGTGGTGGCACCGGGACCCCACGGATTGTCTGCCGCTTTCTCCTTGCGCATGAAGGCGGTGACCAGACCGTAGAAGAAGATCAGCAGGCCGAGCGCCGAGATATAGGAGCCGATCGAAGACACGTAGTTCCAGCCGGCAAAGGCGTCCGGATAATCCGCGATGCGGCGCGGCATGCCGGCGAGGCCGAGGAAGTGCTGCGGGAAGAACAGGATGTTGACGCCGATGAAGGTCACCCAGAAATGCAGCTTGCCGATGGTCTCGCTGTACATGTAGCCGAAGAATTTCGGGAACCAGTAATACCAGCCGGCAAAGATCGTGAACACCGCGCCCATCGACAGCACGTAGTGGAAGTGCGCCACCACGTAATAGGTGTCGTGCATGGAGCGGTCGACGCCGGCATTCGCGAGCACGACGCCGGTGACGCCGCCGAGCGTGAACAGGAATATCATTCCGACGGCCCACAGCATCGGGGTGCGGAATTCGATCGAGCCGCCCCACATGGTGGCAATCCAGGAGAAGATCTTCACGCCGGTGGGCACCGCGATGACCATGGTCGCCGCAACGAAATAGGCCTGCGTCGCGGTGTTCATGCCGACCGTATACATGTGGTGCGCCCACACGATGAAGCCGATGCCGCCGATCGCGACCATCGCATAGGCCATGCCTAGATAGCCGAACACGGGCTTGCGCGCGAAGGTGGCGATGATCTGGCTGGCAATGCCGAAGCCCGGAAGGATGAGGATGTAGACTTCCGGATGGCCGAAGAACCAGAACAGATGCTGATACAGGATCGGATCGCCGCCGCCGTCGGGCGAGAAGAAGGTGGTGCCGAAATTGCGGTCGGTGAGCAGCATCGTGATGGCGCCTGCGAGCACAGGCAGCGCCAGCAACAGCAGGAACACGGTCACCAGGATCGACCACACGAACAGCGGCATCTTGTGCAGGGTCATGCCCGGGGCGCGCATGTTCAGGATCGTGGTGATGAAGTTGATGGCGCCGAGGATCGACGAGGCGCCCGCGAGATGCAGGGCCAGGATCGCGAAGTCCACTGCAGGTCCGGGATGGCCGCTGGTCGACAGCGGCGCATACAGGGTCCAGCCGCCACCCACGCCGGAAGCGCCGGGCTCGCCTTCGACGAACAGCGAAATGACGAGCAGCGCGAACGAGGCCGGCAGCAGCCAGAACGAGATGTTGTTCATCCGCGGAAACGCCATGTCCGGCGCGCCAATCATCAACGGCACGATCCAGTTGCCGAAGCCGCCGATCATCGCCGGCATCACCATGAAGAAGATCATGATCAGGCCGTGCGCGGTCGTGAAGACGTTGAACATATGCGCGTCGGCGAATATTTGCATGCCGGGATTTTGCAGTTCCAGCCGCATGGCGATCGACAGGATGCCGCCGACCACGCCCGCAAAGATCGCGAACCACAGATACATCGTGCCGATGTCCTTGTGGTTGGTCGAATAGACGTAGCGCCGCCATCCGGTCGGATGGTCATGCGCGTCATGCGCATGGTGATCGCTATGGGCGTCGGTGTGCGGCGTTGCTGCCATGGTCTTACCCTTCAGTCGTTTTTCGTCAGGCGGTTCAGGCTAACACACACATTCATGTTCTGATATGTATGTGCGAGCAACCGCGCTTATTGTGCGCTCGGTGCGTCCTTCGCGGCGACGGCGACGCCGTCTTCCGGCGATGTCCGGTACGCGAACTGCTTTTTCGCCTTGTCGAGCCATGCGGCGTAGTCGGTGTCGTTCACGACCCGGACCGTGATCGGCATGTAGGCGTGGTCCTTGCCGCACAATTCGGAGCATTGGCCGTAATAGACGCCCTCGCGGGTGGCGCGGAACCAGGTCTCGTTCAGGCGGCCGGGAACGGCGTCGATCTTGATGCCGAAGGACGGCACCGCAAAGGCGTGGATCACGTCGGCGCCGATCACCTGGACCCGGATCACCTTGTTGACCGGAACCACGACCTCGTTGTCGACCGCCAGCAGGCGCGGCTGGCCGGGCTTCAGATCCTTCTCCTGAACCATCAGCGAATCGAAGGAAAAGCCGTTGTCCGGATAGTCGTAGGTCCAGAACCACTGCTTCCCGGTGGCCTTGATGGTGACCTCGGCCGGCGGAATGGTGAGCTGGGCGAACAGCAGCCGGAAGGACGGAATGGCGATCGCCACCAGGATGATCACCGGGACCACGGTCCAGACCACCTCGATCAGGGCGTTGTGCGTGGTCTTGGACGGGACCGGGTTGGCGCGCGCGTTGAACTTGAAGATGACGATCAGCAGCAAGGCCAGCACGAAGACCGTGATCAGGGTGATGATCACCAGAAGAAAGTCATGAAACCAGGTGATCTGCTCCATGATCGGTGTGGCGGATTGCTGGAAGCCGAGCTGCCATGGTGAGGGCTGCCCGAGACCGGCCATGGCCGCTGCCGGAACCAGCGCTGCTGCGATTGCTGCTGCTGCTGCGATGAAGAATTTCTGCACCCGACTTCGCTCCTTCGACAAATCCTGTCCGCCGATTTTGCGTCTGCCGACGGCCGGCAGCCCGATGGCGCGCGAATCGCCAGGGGCCAACGGGCCTGCGGAAGCGGCGATGCGCGCCAGGATTTCAGGGAAAATCCCGGCTTCTCAAACCATAATTCCGCCCGCCTCGCAATGCGCGTCCACATTGAACTAATGAGACATTCTGACTAGCCCGCAAGCGGCCGGAGATTGTCCTATTTCGGCCCGAAATTAGCGTCTTTTCATCCCTCCTGTCGGTGCTTGACAGCGCCCGGCGCGCGTGGTGCCACCCTCCACGAGCTGCCGCAGACGGCGATTCGCCGAATGGCGGCGCCAGCAAACGAGGCCTTCATCAGCCCGGACGGTGACATGCTGATTTCACGACCTGCCGGACTCGTCCAATTGTACGCAGCCCTCGCCCTCCTGGTTTCGCAGACCGGGTATGCCGGCGCGCAGGGTGCAGTGAAGTCGGTGCATGCCGACTGGCAGATTCGCTGCGACACCCCGCCCGGCGCGCAGGCCGAGCAATGTGCCCTGATCCAGAGTGTCACCGCCGAGGACCGCGCCAATATCGGCTTGACGGTGATCGTGTTGAAGACGGCTGACAACAAGAGCCGGCTGATGCGGGTGATCGCCCCGCTTGGCGTGCTGCTGCCGTCCGGTCTCGGTCTCAAGGTCGACGAGACCGATATCGGCCGCGCCGGTTTCGTCCGCTGCTTGCCCAATGGCTGCGTGGCCGAAGTGGTGATGGACGATAACCTGACCAATCAGTTGCGTACGGGCAAGACCGCAACCTTCATCATCTTCCAGACCCCGGAAGAGGGGATCGGCTTCCCGATGGCGCTGAAGGGCTTTGGCGAGGGCTTCGACAAGCTGCCGTAGCCATCGTGTCAGGCTACGCGTGCTGAAGGTAATAGGTCAGAAGATTTCTGGCCGTTTCCGACGACCAGTCGGCTTCGCCCAGCACGTAGCCCTGGATGTTGCCCGCCCGGCCGATCACGTAGGTGATGGGCATTCCGTACAGCGCAAACGGAGCGCGCCGGTCGGCGCTTCCCTCGGAATGGGCAATGCGCGCATCGGGATCGACGAACACCGGCAGAGTCCGGATGCGGCGGTCGCGCACATAGCGCTCGACGCTGCGGCGGTCGCCGCGATCGACCGACACGGCGACGACCTGCAACCCCTCGCGACCCATGGCATTCTGCAGGCGATCGAGCGCCGGCAATTCCTCGCGGCAGGCCGGGCACCAGGTGGCCCAGAAGTTCATCAGGACGAGCTTGCCGCGAAAGCGGGAGAAGCGGCTGGCCGCGCCATCGAGACCAGTCATCGCAAAATCGCCCACATCGCGGGCCGGGCGCACGATCCGGTAGCGCTCCAGCGGCGGCGGACCGCTCGACGCGAATGCTGCAGGCGGCACCGTTGCCAAAGCTGTCGCAGCGGCAATCCGGCGCAGCAGACCGCGGCGCGAAAGGCGGGGGGGAGGGGTTGGACGCGAGTCGTTGGGCATGGGGCCTGTTATGGCAATCGGACCGTGGCAGCCGGAAGGCGTGACTTGCGAAGTGCTGCGCTGCCTGAAGCGATCCCCTGCAGCCCCTTGCAATCCGGCGTATCTAGGTTTATATTCCTTTCATGCGCCTTTACCCCTTTCACCCTCCCTCTCCGGTCCTGCGGCTCAGCGCGCGGCCCAACCGTGACGACCCGCCCGCCATCGTCGGGCGGTACGGGCCGCGACAGCCGCACACCGACGCCGCAGTGGCAGCGGTGCGCCGGCTGATCGAGCAGACCACGCTGAATTACCGCCAGATCGCCGCCCGCACCGGCGTCAGCACCGGCAGCATTTCCAACTGGAAGCGCGACGGCGGCTGGAAGCGGCCGCCCTTTGCGCCGCGCGCCTGCGACACGATTCCGGCCCCGCGCGCCACCTTGAAGCTCAAGCGCCGCATGCTGGGCGCGCGCCTCCAGGCGCTCGCCGAGCGCCATCTCCGCGAACTGGAAGAAAGCGCGGGCAACGAGCCCGTCGATCCGGTCAAGCTCGGCGAGGCGCTGGAGCTTCTCAACATGGCCCGGCTCGCCGCCCAGCCCAGACGCCGTCCGAAGCGGCGGCCGCACGAGATGCCGCCGGAGGGGCCGCTGCGGCCGATCATGGAGCTCAGCATGGGCGGCGTGGACCTCTCCCGCGCGCCGCGCGAAGCGGTCGAGGATTATCTGGCCAACCGCGCGCGGCCGCCCGAACAGGACCTGCCGCCGCGCGGCAGCCGCCGGTCGCGGCGCTGGCAGGAGCATGCGCGGATGCGGGAGCGGGAACGGTAAAGCCGTAGCCCGGATGGAGCGCAGCGAAATCCGGGGCCGCTTTTGCGTTGGCAGAGACCCGGATTGCGCTGCGCTTCATCCGGGCTACCAGCTGCGGTGTTTCGGCACTATGTTCTGAATCATGACCGACAAAACCCAAACCTCCTCCCTCATCGACCGCGCCGGGCTCGACCGGGCGCGCGTCCGCTCCATTGTCTCGACCGGCCTGGACGGCGCCGACGACGGCGAATTGTTCCTGGAATACCGCCAGTCCGAGGCGCTCGGCTTCGACAACGGGCGACTGAAACAGGCGACCTACGACACCGCGCAGGGCTTCGGCCTGCGCGCCGTGAAGGACGAGGCCGTCGGCTATGCCCATGCCTCCGACCTGTCCGAAGGCGCGATCCAGCGCGCCGCCGATGCGGTGCGGGCGGTGAAGGGCGGCTATACGGGCCACTATTCGGAAGCGCCCGGCCGCACCAATGTCCGGCTGTACAGCGACGACAACCCGCTCGACGCGCCCGGCTTCGAGGCCAAGGTGAAACTCCTGCAGGAGATCGACGCCTATGCCCGCGCCAAGGATTCGCGGGTGCGTCAGGTCTCGGCCAGCCTCGGCGCGTCCTGGCAGGTGGTCGAGATCCTGCGCGCCGATGGCGAGGTCTATCGCGACATCCGTCCGATGGTCCGGGTCAATGTGTCGATCGTCGCGGGCGAGGGCGACCGGCAGGAAACCGGCGGGCACGGTTACGGCGGCCGCGAGGGCTATGCGCGCTTCATCGAGACGGCGGCGTGGCGCGGCGCGGTCGACGAGGCGGTGCGGCAGGCGCTGGTCAATCTCGAATCGGTGCCGGCTCCGGCCGGCGAAATGGACGTGGTGCTGGCGGCCGGCTGGCCGGGCGTCATGCTGCATGAAGCGGTCGGGCACGGCCTCGAGGGCGACTTCAACCGCAAGGGGACGTCGGCCTTCGCCGGCCTGATGGGTCAGCAGGTTGCGGCCAAGGGTGTGACGGTGCTGGACGACGGCACCATCCAGTCGCGGCGCGGCTCGCTGTCGATCGACGACGAGGGCACGCCGACCAACAAGACCGTGCTGATCGAGGACGGCATTCTCGTCGGCTACATGCAGGACCGGCAGAATGCGCGGCTGATGAACATGGCTCCGACCGGCAACGGGCGGCGCGAGTCCTATGCGCATGTGCCGATGCCGCGCATGACCAACACCTACATGCTGGCCGGCGACCGCGAGCCCGGCGAGATCATCGCGTCGGTCAAGAACGGCCTCTATGCGGTGAATTTCGGCGGCGGCCAGGTCGACATCACCTCGGGCAAATACGTGTTCCAGTGCACCGAGGCCTACAAGATCGAGAATGGCAAGATCGGCGCGCCGGTGAAGGGCGCGATGATGATCGGCAACGGCCCGACCGACCTGCATCGCATCTCGATGATCGGCAACGATCTTGCGCTCGACCACGGCATCGGCACATGCGGCAAGAACGGCCAGGGCGTTCCGGTCGGCGTCGGTCAGCCGACGCTGCGCATGGACCGGATCACCATCGGCGGCACGGGCTGATCAGAAATACGCGATCAGCCGTCCGCAGGCCGCGACTGCAAACCAGATTGCGAGCGACGTCACGCCGACGAAGCGGGCGCGGCCGGGCAGCGGCGTATGCGGCTGCAGGTCGCGCACCCGGTCGGCGATGAAATATTCGAACCAGACGATGTTGATCAGGCCGAGCGCGATTAGCGCCAGCTTGATCTGAAACATCGCGTTCATAACGACGTGGCTCGCTTCCGCCACGAACAGCAGCGAGCCGGACGCAAGGAGCCCGAGAAGGCCCAGCATCGCCACCAGCCGTGCGCGCCGCAGCATGCTGCCCGGCCATGTCGCCTGGAAAAATCCGGCCAGCCGCAGATCCATCACCGCGACCGCGCCGAAGAACACCATCAGCGACAGGATGTGCGCGACATTCGCGACCATGTAGAGATAGGGCGATTGCCGCACGGCGGCGGCAAAGGCCGAACCCTCGATGGCGACGAAAATCGCCGGCGCGGCATCGGTCATCAGCGCATCTCGACGGTCTTGCCGTCGACCGTGATGCGTTCCGCGCGCATCTCGTCCTTCTCGACGGTGGACGCATAGCCATAGGCTGACACGTTCTTTCCGACCGCGACCATGTCCTTGCTGGCGCCGCGATTGATCATGCGGAAGGTGGGGGCGAGGGTCACGGTCCAGACCTTGTCGGCAGCCTTCACCGTGATGGTGGCGTGCGGGTTCTCGTATGTCGACGTCACGATCGTGCCCTGCACCGTGATCGGCTTGGCCGCCTCATAGCTGCCCCATCCGTGATGCGCGGCGGCACTCCCGCACAGGACGGCGGCAGCAACAGCGGCGAGAAAATAGGCTTTCATGTCCTCACCTCATCAGGTCTGCTTGTTCGTGGTGACTTAACGCACAACGCCCGAAATGCAGCAGGGTTTGCGGCGCGGCTTGGTGATGCGGTCCTTGAGATAACAGCGGGCCGACGTGTTGCCATAGCCTGGGCGGACATAGGTGAAGGCGCGGCATCGGCGGTCGGCCTGACACGCCGTCGCGCAGGACGCCCCGGACGGGTGCGCCGCGATATCGAACGACCGGTAGTCGCCGCCGGCGCGATCGGTGGAAAACTCGACCGGCCCAGCCTTCGGCTCCAGCAGCGCGGCGCCGCGGATGCCGGACACGCAGCACTTGTCGTCCTTGAGCGGAGTGACCGTGCTCTTCAACCAGCACATGGCGTCGCGCGATGCGGTCCCCGGAAAGGAGAAGCTCCAGGCCCGGCACCGGTTGTCGCGGTCGCAGCGCGCAGCGCAGACGGCCGGATCCCCGTTGCGCACTGGTGCGCTGTTATAGTCGCCGCCCGGCCGGTCGAAGCCAACCTGGGCGCGAGCGGCCATCGCCCCTGCCAACAGCGCCACCATGCAGATCGCGACCGTCAGGAGGCGCCGGTTCATTCCCCTGCCCGAAATCCAGGAAGCCATTCGTCCGCAGTCTAGGATGCCGCTGCCCGGGTTGCGAGGACCGAATTCTGCGCCCGCGAAGTCGTGAATGCCCGGCCGTGATTAAGGAGCTTGTGCGAAGCAGCATGACAAACTGGCCGCTTTGAGCAAAGTTCCCGCCATGGACTCTGCCGTTGTTGATGCCGGGAGCCGGTTTCGCGGGACCGACCGCGTGTCGCTTGCGATTTTGATCGCGCTGGCCGTCCTCGCCGTTCTGCTATTCCGCGACTACGGCATATCGAATGACGAGGAAGTCCAGCATCGCTACGGCGAACTGATCATCAACTATTATGAGAGCGGCTTCCGCGACACCGCGCTGTTCAACTACAAGAATCTGTACCTGTATGGCGGTCTGTTCGACATCGTCGCGGTCGGCCTCGCGAGATTGCTGCCGTTCGATCCGTTCCTGATCCGCCATTTGCTGTCCGCGATGATCGGCGTCGCGGCAATGGCGGGCGTCTGGGTAACGGCCCGCCTGGTGGGGGGCGCGCGCGCCGGACTGATCGCACTCTGCGCCATCGCGGTGTGCGGGCCGTATTTCGGCGGCATGTTCAATCACACCAAGGACGTTCCGTTCGCCGCCGCCGTGATCTGGGCGGTGTTCTTCCTGCTGCGTGCGGGGCGCGACCTGCCGGCGCCGCGCTGGATCGATGTGATCGGATTCGGCCTGATGCTCGGCGCCGCAACCGGCCTGCGGGCGATGGGCCTGCTGCTGATCGGCTATGCGGGCGTGTTGGTGCTGATGTCGGTGCCGCGTCCGCTTCGCCTTCGCGAGGCGGCCGCATTCGTCGTCCGGTCGGCCCTGCGGTTCGCTCCGGCAGCAGCGATCGGATACCTGATCATGATCGCGGCCTGGCCCTGGGCCTGGCTTTCGCCGCTCAATCCGTTGCGCGCGATCTTCTCCTTCGCGCATTTTCACTACGAGATCCGCACCGTCGTCGCCGGCGAGATCTATCGCATGGCCGAGGTGCCGTGGTGGTACGTCCCGTTCTATCTGCTGATCAAGGTGCCGCTGCTTGTTTATGCGGGAGCGCTATGCGCGATCGCTCTATCGATCTGGGCGCTGGCGCGGGATGGCATCTCGCGGCTGGCGAGACGGCCGGTCGAGATTGCCTTCATCGCCTTCGTCGCAACCTTTCCGGTGCTGTGCGAAGCGCTCGCCGAAGGACCGGCCTTTACCGGCATGCGGCACTTCCTGTTTGTGGTGCCGCCGCTCGCGGTGCTGGCCGGGATCGGCTTCGACTCGGTGCTGACTGCGCTTTCGCCGCGCCGCTGGGTTGCGGCCGGCGCCGCCGCTGCGCTCACGCTCGCTTTCGCCTGGAATGCCAGCGTGCTGGCCCGCCTGCATCCTTATGAATACATGTATTACAACCAGTTGGTCGGCGGGCTGGAGGGCGCGGCAGGCCGCTACGAGATGGATTACTGGGTCAACATGATGCCCGAGGCCGTCAGCGCGCTGCAGGACTATCTCGGTCTCGCGAAGGAAAAATCGCAGAAGGTCTACACGGTCGGCGTTTGCGGCGAGAAATTCGCGTTCGACAATTATGCCGACAAGCGGTTGCAGGCGCAGCCGGGCTGGCTCGAGGCGGATTTCTTCATCGCGCCGACCCAGATGAATTGTGACCGGCTGGTCGATGGCCGGGTGATCGCGATCATCAAGCGGTTCGGCGTACCGATCGGTGTGGTGAAGGACCGGCGCGGTCTCACCCAGAAAGCGCTGAACCAGCCATTCGGCGCCGTACAACAGTAAAGCGCCCGCCGGGGAGGGCCGGGCGGGCGCTTGATCCGCACGTGCGAGGGGACACACGCCTTTGCGGATCCTCGGCCGGCTGGGCAGGGCCGGCCAAAGACGTTCAGAGATAGGGCCAGGGCGAGGGTCTGGCCGCCGTCCCGACCGGTTCGCCGGGCGCAATCGATGGCGCCTCGACCGGCAGGACATCGACGCGACCGCGACGATTAAGGCGCTTGTCGCGGGCGCGGCCGGCCAGCACGTCGGTCGGATCGCGCCACAGCGGCTGGGCATAGGCATCCCGCAGGTCGCTCCGGGTCAGGCCGATATCGCCCAGCATCCGGTCGTCCATCCCGGCCAGCATCCGCGCGTCGCGGCGGTGCTTCAGCAGGCGGGCCAGTTTCCGCATGCCGTTCAACGCGATGGCGAAGGCGACGCGGACCACGGCCGGCTCGCTGCGGCGTCTCTGGATCGGCTCGGAACTGGATATCGCGGACATCGAAACCTCCTGTCGCGCCGTGCCGAAATCCTCTCGCCGCAGACCTCACTGCGCGACCCGATTTCCGGCACGGAAGCGTTGAACGGCTTCGGATATGGCACCCGCCCATTGATAAGTGAAACGAATGTTTATAATCTGAAACATCACAATCAATGATGTCAGGCCGGCCGTGGCGGGTGGCCGTCCCGGAGGATTTCACCGATGACCGCACTGATCGATATCGACCAGCTCCGCACCTTCATCGCCATCGCCGAGACCGGCAGCTTCACCAAGGCGGCGGATGTCGTGCACAAGACCCAGTCCGCCGTTTCGATGCAGATGAAGCGGCTGGAGGAGCGCCTCAACAAGCCAATCTTCGCACGCGACGGCCGCGCCTCGAAGCTGACCGACGACGGCGAGCGTCTGCTCGATTACGCCCGCAAGATCGTGAAGCTGAATCTCGATGCGCTCGCGGCGTTTTCCGGTCCCGAATTGTCCGGCCGCGTGCGGCTTGGCGTCCCCGACGATTATGCCGACCGTTATCTGCCGGAGATCATGGCGCGGTTTTCACGCTCCTACCCCGGCGTCGAACTGACAGTGCTATGCGAGCCATCGGTCGATCTGCTGCGGCGGATCGATGCCAACGATCTCGACCTTGCCATCATCACGACGACGGAGACCCAGCGCAGCGCCGAGCCGTTCCGTCAGGAGCGGCTGCTATGGGTCACGTCCGTGCGTCACGCGACCCATACCGAAAATCCGCTGCCGCTGGCGCTGGGCAAGCAGAGCTGCGCCTGGCGACGGATTGCGCTGGAGCGTCTTGAAGGGCTCGCACGGCCGCACCGCGTGATCTACACAAGCTCCAATGCCGGCGCCTATGTCGCGGCCGTGCTGTCGGGACTTGCCGTCTCGGTGGTGCCGGAATCGACATTGCGGCCCGGCATGCGGGTGCTGACGCCGGCCGACGGCTTTCCGGACTTGCCCTATTGCCGTATCGGTCTCGTTCGCAACCCGCACGAAAGTTCGGCATTGGCCGATGCGCTGGCCGAACACATCATCTCGTCGCTGGATAACCTGTCGGAGAACGCGCAGGCGGCGGAGTAGGCGCGGGACTACGCCTTCCGCGCCGGGCGCAGCACCAGCACGTTGCCGACCAGCACCGCGACCAGACCGAGTGCGGCGACGAGGCTCCACTGGAAATTCTCGACAAATGTCGAGACCACAAGCGCCACCACCGGTCCGAGCACCGTGACATAAGCCGCGCGATCGGCGCCGATGCGCCCGAGCAGCGTGAGATAGCAGGCGAAGGCGATGACCGACGAAATCAGCGCGAGGTACACCAGGCCGCCGAGATAGATCGGCGTCCATTCCACGGTGAAGGTATGGCCGCGAGCGTGCGCGTAGATTGCAAGTCCGATGCTGCCATACAGCATGCCGTAGCCGGTCGACGCGAAGACCGGGTATTTGCGAGCCGAGATGCGCGCGGAGACGATGTTGGCGAAGCAGAAAGCCAACGTGCCGGCGAGACTGAGGCCGAGCGCGATCAGCGCACCTTGGGGGACGGCGTTTCCGCCAAATTGCGGATAAAACAGCGCAGCCATCCCGGCCGTGCCGAGCAGGCCGCCGCCAACCACCCGCCGGTCGACCGGTGTCTTCAAGAACAAGGCGCCGAGCCAGACATTGATGAAGGATGCCAGCGAGAACACGATCGACAGCAATCCGGACGGCAGAGTCGCGGCTGCATGATAGAACAGCAGAAAATTCAGCGAGAACATCAAGAGGCCGAGCAACGCGAACAGCACATGACTGTGCAAGCTATAACTCAGCCGGTCGCCGCGGATCGCAGCAATCAGCAGCATGATGATGCCGGCGAAAAGGAAGCGCCAGAAGACCGACACTTCGGGCGCGACCACGCCGACCTGGAAATGAATCACGATCCAGGCCAGTCCCCAGGTCAGAACGACCGTTGCATAGAGGACGAAGTCGAATGGAGTCAGCCTGACGCGGGTCAGCACAAGTCGGCCGCTTTCGCGTCGATCGCACGCACGAGATCGGCCGGCGCAATTTCGATCTGCAGCCCGCGGCGCCCGCCATTGACGAGGATCGTCGGATGCGAAAGCGCCGCGCGCTCGATGAAAGCCGCGGCGCGCTTCTTCTGGCCGAGCGGCGAGATCCCGCCGACGTGATAGCCGGTGATGCGTTCGGCTTCCGCCGGGGGAAGCATGGCGGCCTCCTTCGCGCCGGCCGCCGCCGCGAGCCGCTTCAGGCTGACCTCCCGGTCGGAGGGCGCAAGCACGCACAGGATCGCAGAACCGGCTTTCGCCATCAGTGTCTTGAGGAGGCGCTCCGGTGCGATGCCGAGCGCTTCAGCCGCCTGCAGGCCGATGCGCGCGGCATTCGGATCGTAATCGTATTCGTGCAGCGTGAAGGCGATCCCGGCTTTCTCGAGCGCGGTGGTGGCAGGCGTGGCCTTGGCCATCAATAAGCATACTCGTCGAATACCGGTTCGACCGAGCCTCCCCACGGCCCGTGAAACTTGGCGAGCAATTCTTCCGCCGGCGTCTCGCCGCGCGCGACGAGATCTTCCAGCGGGACGAGATATTTCGTCTCGTCCTCGCCGCCGGGATTGAGACGGCGCCGGCGGGCGAGCCCCGCGCGCGCGAGTTTCAGCGTCTCGTCCGCAAGCGAGAGCATGTTGCGATTGCGGATGGTGGCGGCGAAGCCCTGCACCGGCACATCGTCGCGCAGCTTCTGCCGTTCGTCCGCGTTCCAGCCCTTGACGAGATCCCACGCCGCATCGAGCGACGCATTGTCGTACAGAATGCCGGCCCAGAAAGCGGCAAGCGCCGGCAGCCGCCGCCATGGACCGCCATCGGCGCCGCGCATTTCGAGATAACGCTTCAGCCGCACCTCGGGGAAGATCGTGGAGATGTGGTTCGCCCAGTCGGAAATGGTGGCGCGCTCGCCCGGCAATTGCTTCAGCTTGCCGGCGAACAGGTCGCGGAACGACAGGCCGGACACGTCGATATATTCGTCACCGCGCTTGACGAAATACATCGGCACATCGAGCGCGTAATCGACCCAGCGCTCGAAACCCATGCCGTCCTCGAACGCCCAGGGCAGCATGCCGGAGCGGTCCGGATCGGTGTCGCGCCAGACTTCGGAGCGGAAGGAGAGGAAGCCGTTCGCCTTGCCCTCGGTGAAAGGCGAGTTCGCGAACAAGGCGGTTGCGACCGGCTGCAGCGCCAGCGACACCCGCAGCTTCTTGACCATGTCGGCTTCCGACGAAAAGTCGAGATTGGTCTGCACCGTGCAGGTCCGGTACATCATGTCGAGGCCGAGATTGCCGACCTTCGGCATGTATTGCGTCATGATCCGGTAGCGGCCTTTCGGCATCACCGGGATCTCGCTCCGCGTCCATTTCGGGTTCATCCCGAGGCCGAGAAAGCCGATGCCGAGAGGGCGGGCGACTTCCCGCACCTGGGCGAGATGCGCCATCAATTCGGTGCAGGTCTGGTGCACGGTTTCCAGCGGCGCGCCGGACAATTCGAACTGGCCGCCGGGCTCGAGCGAAATCGCACCGCCGCCGGTGACGTCATAGAGCCCGATGATGTTCTCGCGCTCCATGATCGGCTCCCAGCCGAGGAGCAGCTGCATGCCTTCGAGCAGCGTGCGGATGCCGCGATCGCCGTCATAGGGCACCGGCTCGTGACCGTGGACCGTGAACGGGAATTTTTCGTGCTCGGTGCCAATCCGCCATTCGGCTTTTGGCTTGCAGCCCGATTCGAGCCACGCGACGAGTTCGTCGCGGCGCTCGACCGGCGTCATGTCGATCTGGTCACGGGCCATAGAGAATCCGGCGAAAGGGCCGCGACCATACACGCGGGTCCGAGGAAAGGGCAATCTGTCCGCGGCCGGCAAAAAAGCGGTTCTTGCCACGCGCTGCGCGCAGATATGGGCCGCGCGCTGCGGGCATATATGGGTTGCGGGCCGCGGCTTGATAGGTGCAGCGGAATCGACATAACGGGTTCATGCTGCTTCCCTCCCGTCAGACCCTGCTGAAACTCGGCGAAACCCTGCTGATCGGGACCATCGGCGGCGGCCTCCTGACCCTCGCCGGTATCCCCGCCGGATGGCTGTCCGGCGCGATGATCGCGGTCGCGATCGCTGCCCTGGCCGGGCGGCCGATGACGATGCCGGCGCCGCTGGCGCGGGTGGTGTTCGTACTGATCGGGATTTCGCTCGGCGGCGCGGTGACGCCGGAGACGCTGAAGGGGGTCGCCACCTGGCCGCTCAGTGTCGTGCTGCTGTGCGTCGGCATGATCTGCGCGATGTTCGGCAGCGCCGCCTATCTGAAAAAGGTGCATGGCTGGACCATGCTGTCCGGCCTGTTCGGATCGGCGCCGGGGGCGCTGTCCCAGGTGATGGCCTATGCCACGCAGTACCAATCCGATCTTGCCGGCATCGCCATCGTCCAGACCATCCGGGTGGTGATCCTGACCGCCTTGCTGCCGGTGGTGCTCGCGCTGTTCGGGCTGATTCCGGCGCCTGACGCCGCGCGCAGCTTTGCGGTCACGGATTCGATCCTGGAGATCGCACTCCTGGTCGGCATTTCGACCGCGGCGGCGGTCGTCGCGCATTTCGTGCGCTTTCCCGGGGGACTGATCTTCGGGGCGATGCTGGCCTCGGCGATCCTGCATGGCTCGGGGCTCATCCATGCGTCCATGCCGTGGTGGATCGTGAGTGCGGTGATGGTGGCGCTGGGCGCGCTTACCGGCTCGCGCTTCGCCAATACCGATCTGCGCATGCTGTGGAAGCATGTCGCCGCGGCGCTCGGCTCATTCACGGTCGCGGTGGCGATCGTGGCGATGTTTGCCGCTGCCGCGGCCTTTATCGTGAACCTGAACCTCTCGGACGTTGTGGTCTCATACGCACCGGGCGCGCTCGACGCGATGATGATTCTCGCGCTGGCGCTGCATCTCGACCCGATCTTCGTCGGCGCCCATCACGTCGCGCGGTTCATGCTGATTTCGGCGGCGCTGCCGCTATTCGTGAAAATCTACGGACAGACGCCTCCGCCTCCGCCGTCGAAACCGCCGGACAAGCGGCCGGTGCAGGAGGATTGAGCAGGCTTTTAGCGGCGGCCTATTCCGCCGCCAGCGCGCGGTTGAGCTTCATGCCGAGCCGTTCCCAGACATCGACCAGCGCCGCCGCCAGCGCGTCGATCATCTTGTCGTCGTGGTAGGGCGAGGGCGTCACGCGCAGGCGCTCGGTGCCCATCGGCACGGTCGGATAATTGATCGGCTGGATGTAGATGCCGTGATCGGCGAGCAGCATGTCGCTCGCGGCCTTGCACTTTTCCGGATCGCCAACCGCGATCGGCACGATATGCGTGTCGCTCGGCATCACCGGCAGGCCGGACGCGGTGAGTACGGCCTTCACCCGCGCCACCCGGTCCTGGTGGCGGTCCCGCTCCCACTGCGACTGCTTCAGATGCCGGATCGAGGCGGCCGCAGCGGCGCAGACCGCCGGCGGCAGCGCGGTGGTGAAAATGAAGCCCGGCGCGTAGGACCGCACCGCGTCGCAGACCGCATGGCTCGCGGCGATATAGCCGCCGAAGCAGCCGAACGCCTTGCCCAGCGTGCCCTCGATCACGTCGAGACGATGCATCACGCCGTCGCGTTCGCAGACGCCGGCGCCGCGGGTGCCATACATGCCGACCGCATGAACCTCGTCGATATAGGTCATGGCGCCGTATTTCTCGGCGAGATCGCAGATGGCACTGATCGGCGCGATGTCGGCGTCCATCGAATAGATGCTTTCGAACAGGATCAGCTTCGGCCGGTCGGGCCCGGCTTCGATCAGCAGCTGTTCGAGATGCGCGAGATCGTTGTGGCGGAAGATCTTCTTCTCGCAGCCGGAGTGGCGGATGCCCTCGATCATCGAATTGTGGTTGTAGGAATCCGACAGGATCAGGACATTCGGGATCAGCCTGGCGAGCGTGGCGATGCCGGTCTGGTTCGACACATAGCCCGAGGTGAAGATCAGCGCGGCTTCCTTGCCATGCAGGTCGGCGAGTTCGGCCTCAAGCTCGACCAGCGGGTGATTGGTGCCGGAGATGTTGCGGGTGCCGCCGGCGCCGGCGCCCATGCGGGTCGCGGTCTCGACCATGGCGCCGATGACCTTCGGATGCTGGCCCATGCCGAGATAGTCGTTGGAACACCAGACGACGATTTCGCGGGGGCCTTCGGGCGAATGCCAGATGGTTTCCGGGAACCGCCCTGCGATCCGTTCCAGATCGGCGAACACCCGATAGCGCCTTTCGTCATGCAGGCGCTTCAGGGCGGTATCGAAAAAGGTCTGATAATTCATGACTTTAGAGAATCCTACCGGGGACCATCCAGAGTTCGTCGCGCGGGCCTCAATGCCAGTTCACACGAAAATAGTTTTAGAAGCGTTCGACCTTGTTTGTCGAGGCATGGTGACCTCATTTCCATGCAGATCAGCCTTGATATCGATCAAGATTGCCGCATTTTCCGGCGCGTATGGCGGCCTTCCGCCTGTCCCAGCGATCCTGAGTTCGCCCCCGGAACCAGCCGCGGGGCAGGGCGTTCACAACGCGACAAATCAAACGAAGCGTGGAGGCTGGACGTGGGACGTGGACTTCTTTTGTGGCTGATCGGCATTCCGCTGCCGATCATTCTGGTGATCTGGCTGTT